>Ga0129308_1000007_pt1 | contig 385177 bp, 346 predicted proteins | sample L827metagenome_FD_94440 | JGI IMG/M metagenome (GOLD analysis project Ga0129308, IMG submission 94440) | Ring-tailed lemur group fecal microbial communities from Wisconsin, USA - L827 metagenome | ecosystem: Host-associated > Mammals > Digestive system > Large intestine > Fecal | place: USA... | reverse complement strand
GATTTATCTGACGCTCACCATCCCCAATGCGGAAGTGCGCTACATTTACCGTCATACGATTTTAGACTGGTTCGATGGCAAAATAAGTCAGACAGATTTAAGCTCGCTTTACCATGCGGTAAAAGAGGGCGATGAGGAAGCCTTTTCTGAACTTGTTTCTGAACAGCTTGTCGACACCATTAGCTTTTTCGATTATGCAGAAAGCTATTACCACGGTTTTCTGGTTGGCTTGTTAAAAGGCTGTCCCGGTTACATCACCCTATCTAACAGGGAGAGCGGCAACGGCAGACCGGATATTATCATGAGAACTCCATCCGTGCGCGGAATGGCGATTATCATAGAGATAAAAATTGTCAAAGACTTTGAAAAGATGGAAGAAGGCTGTGACGCAGCGTTAGCACAAATAGAAGAACAGAATTATGAGGCGTCTCTGTACAAAGACGGCTACCGGAAGTTTTTAAAATATGGAGTGTGTTTTTATCGGAAAGAATGTCTGGTAAAGAAGAGTAAGTAAAAAGGCAGATAATGCGGTAGCAGGCAGAAGTGTATCACCGGGGGAGGAATAAGGAGGAAACGAAAATGTCAACAGGCAGAGCAATTCCAAGCGGAGGCGAAGACTATAACGGAACAGCTATGATTCTGAAAAACGAAAACAGTATTTATATTTTTTTTGAAATTATCAGCCAATTAGAGCCGGCCTCTGTTTTAGATATGGGAATGTTCCTGAAACGGGTAGGAAGCGTGTCCAGAAAAATCATGGACAGGGAAGTGCCAAAAGAGACCGTGTTAGACGGAATCGATTTTTTCCCGGAAATATCCTTTCCCATATGGAGCACAGTTTATGACCGGATTGTGCGGGCGGAGGAATACTTTGGGAAAGAGGACGGTAAAAAATATGATTTGGCAACGGTGTTTGGCATGGAAGAACTGCAAAAGAGAATACCATTGGCAGATATGATGGAGAGAGCGGCAAAAACATCAAAATATGTGCTGGTGGATCAGTGGCTGCCGGAATGGAGCGCACAAAAAGGCTTTGTGAATGTGGTGGATATAAAAGTAGAAAATGATATATATTTTCTGATAAAGTTTGGAGTGTAGGATTATGGATATCAGGATATATGTAATGACACATAAAAAAATAGCAGCGATACCGGACCCAATGTATATTCCCATGCAGGTGGGGAAAGCGGGAAAAGAGGATTTCGGTTATTTGGGAGATGACACCGGGGATAATATTTCTGAGAAAAACAGTGCTTACTGTGAATTGACAGGAATGTACTGGCTTTGGAAAAATGCAGATTGCGATGTCATTGGCATCTGCCATTACCGCCGCTATTTTACCAGAAATGAGAAATTGCTGGATAAATCCTACATTGAGGAATTGATGAAAGAATATTCCATGATTATTCCCAACAGTGCATGTGTGAAGGACGAGGACGTGTATGACCATTATCGGAAACGGCATTACACAAAGGATTTGGATTTATGCCGTGAGGTAATTGCAGAAAAATATCCGGAGTATACGGCAGCATATGATTACTGCATGAGAACAATCCTTGTTTCAGCGGGAAACATGTGGATTACCAGAAAGAGGATTTTTGACAACTATTGTACGTGGCTGTTTGATATTCTTTTTGAGGTAGAAAAAAGAATGGATTTGACAGGATATGATGATTATCAGGGACGGGTCATGGGATTTCTGTCAGAACGGCTTTTCCGTGTCTGGCTGATGATGCAGAAGGAACCCATTACAGAAGAATATGTCAAAATGATAGCGCCGGAGGATTTTGGCAACGCAGACAAGCGCAGAGATTTGCTGTACCGCTACATAAAGCTAAAGATACAGCCCGTCATACAACTTCATCAGGCAAAGATAGAAACACAGACGTTGGCGTCTCCCATAAGCTGTGATGATGATTTTGAAGGGAAAACTCCGGTGTGGCTCTGCTGGTGGCAGGGGGAGGCAGAGATGCCGGAACTGGTGAGGCTCTGTGTAGAAAGTATCCGGAAGAATCTCCCGAAAGAGAAAACAGCGCTGCGTCTGATTACTTTGGAAAATTGTATGGAGTATGTCACATTTACAGATACGGTTCTGCGCAAATTTAATGAGGGAAAAATCAGTCTGACGCATCTCTCTGATATACTGCGGGCGGAACTGCTTTACCGATATGGAGGAATGTGGATAGATGCGACTTATTATGTGTCGTCCCCTTTGCCGGAAAAATTATTTGAGAGGGGATTGTATACGGTACGGTTTGAAAAACTTATATGGAGTTCGGACATTACCAAGGGAAGATGGTCAGGCAATTTTTGGATTACGGAAAAAGGGCATGAGTTGTTTCAGTTTTTAATGGAAAGTCTATGGTATTATTGGGAGCAGGAAGAGGAGCTTGTTGATTATTTCCTCATAGACTATATATTGGCGGCAGCAGTAGAAGAGGTTGAGGGAGTGAACGAACAATTAGAACAGTGCGGCTTTTACCAGGGAGATGTATTTGGTCTGTCAAAATGGATGAACAGAAGGTATAAGCCGGAGTATGTAGAATGGCTGAAACAGAAATCGGAATTTTATAAACTGAATCGCCGGGAGAATTATTCAAAAAAGAATATTGCCGGAGAACTTACGGTATATGGATATCTGGTGGAAAGTATGGAGAGCGAATGAAAAAGAGATTGGTAGAGGCGCAGGGGGAGAATTTATTTTTAGAACTGCTTTTAGATGAAACTCTGTGTGAAGGAACTGTTTTTGTACCGGAGGAATGGGTTCGGGAAGCAGGAGGCATTCATCCGAGACTGGGCGCAAAGAGGAAATATGAACTTTTATTAAGAATTGCAGAAAAGCATGGATTTTTAATAGAGGAGGACAAAACAGCAGACCGGAATGGCTGCATAGTGTTGGAGGATGAGCAGGACGAGCCGTTGGAATGCTTAAAGACCGACTGCTATATTGTGGGGAAATACAGTGGTATCTTACAGGAGAGCGGATATTTTGAGGCGGCTGTTTCCGGTATCATAGAACAGAGCAGAGCGTATGGAATAGAGAAAGAGATTCTTCTCTGGTTAGAGCAGATGATTGGACAAAACAGAGCCTTTGACATTTTAGAAGAAGCGGTAAGTCCGGTATTGATTTATAAAGGGACGGACGTCTGCAACAATATGCTCAATATATTTGCCGAACAGTTTGGGCAGTCGTTGGAGAAAATGGGGCAGAGAGTAGAGTACTTTGATGAACAGAAAGAACCACTGGAAACTTTGACGAAGTACATCGGGAGGCATTTTAAAGCAGTATTTGGAGTACAGACCTATTTGTTTGGAATAAAAATGGCAGATGGGGTGACTTATCTGCATGAGAAAATAAAGGGATCAAAGCTCCATTTGATTTTAGATCATCCCATCTGGCTGAAGCAGCAGTTAGAGTGCAATTATGAAGATTTTTATGTGTTATCCCATGACAGGAATTATGTGCGGTTTGTGGAACGATATTATGGAAAGCGGGCAATCCATTTTCCAATACCGGGAATGATACGGGAAATGCAGGTCAGTGAAAAAAAATATGAGGTTACGTTCGTCGGCTCTATGGGTGATTACAGACAGCAGATGCAGGTTATCAGGGAGATGAGCGCGTCGGACAGGTATCTTGCAAATCGGTTTTTACTTATCATGCGGAAAGAAAGAGGGCTTTCGGCGGAGCAGGCATTTGACAGAGCTTTTTCTTTTTATCAGGACCGGTATGCGGAAGAAGATAAAATCGAAGTATTTTATCGGATGAGAAAAATGATATACCTGGTTATGGACTATTATCGTTATCAGATTTTAAAAACCATATTGGACAGTGGTATCAGGCTGGACGTATTCGGAGATTTTTGGAGGGATTCTGTGTTGAAAGACCATCCGAATCTGATTTGCCACCCAAGCGTGACGGTGGAGGAGAGTCTCGAAGTTTTTGCGCAGTCTAAAGTATCTTTAAATGTAATGTCATGGCATAAAGACGGATTTACGGAGAGGGTGGCAAATATTATGCTGGCACACGCAGTTCTGGTGACAGACAGGACAAGTTATCTGGAAGAAAACTATAATAATGGGGAAGAGCTGCTTATGTTTTCCTTAGAAAATTTAAAGGAATTGCCGAAAAAGATAAGGGACGTGTTGGAAAATGAGGAAATGCAGCGACGGATTGCAGAAGCGGGCTGCCGGAAAACGCTGCAAGAGCATACATGGGAAAAGCGGACGGAAGAGATTTTAGAATTTTTAGAAACATTGCGATAGGAGAAAACAAGTTGCGGGAAGAAAAGATACTGTTTTTTCAATGGCATTCCTTTATGAATGGCGGCATTGAAAAAGCGTTAAAAAAGCTGGAAGCTGCATACGATACATTTTTTTATCAGTTTGAGGATTGGGAACAGGATGATGTGTTCTGTGAAAAATTTCGGAAAAAGTTAAAAGACGGTACATATAAGTGTGTGCTCTCTGTTAATTTTGCACCGTTAATTTCCAACATTTGCGAGGAAATGGGGATGCAGTATATTTCATGGGTCTACGATTCTCCGCTGCATATCCGGAATTTAAAACCGCTTAAAAATTCCTGCAATAAAATCTACTTTTTTGACCGGGGGCAGGCAGTCTGCTATGAGCAGGCAGGTATTTGTGCAAAACATCTTCCACTGGCAGCAGATACGGAAATTTTTCAAACCGCCATTGGAGAAAGGGTGAAATTAGATACGGCGGAAATTTCCATGGTAGGGCAGCTTTATCAGACAGATTATCGTTATTTTACGGCTCCGCTGGAAGAGTATTTAAAAGGTTATCTGGAAGGAATTATCAATTCCCAGATGAAGGTATACGGAGGCTATCTGATACCGGAATTGGTGTCTGAAAAATTGCTAAATGATATGAATAAAATATATCAAAGGGTTTCGGCGGATGGTTTTCAGATGGGGCGCAGGGAATTGGAATATATGCTTGCACAGGAGGTCACGGGCAGGGAACGGTATCTGGCATTGGCGCTGTTGTCAAACCGTTTTGATGTAGAGGTATATTCCGGTGATACGGACGAACGCTTAAAGAAAGTCAGGTTTCATGGCTATGCGGATTATCATTCACAGATGCCGAAAGTTTTTGCAGGAAGCAGGATAAACTTAAATATATCGTTAAAAACCATACGGACGGGCATCCCCTTACGGATTTTGGATATTATGGGCTGCGGAGGATTTGTGATAAGCAATTATCAGGAAGAAATTCCGGAGTATTTTAAAGTGGGGGAAGAGTGCGAGGTTTATGAGAATTTAGAGGATTTGGTATTAAAGGCAGATTTTTATCTGAGGAATGAAGAAATCCGGCGGCGGATTGCGAGTGCCGGGTGGGAGAGAGTGAAGAGGGATTTTACTTTTGAGGAACGGATAAAGAAACTGTTAGAAGAGGTAAATTAAAAAAGTGGCAGAAAGTGCTAAGGAAAAGCATGGATGTAACCGATATAAAATAAAAATAGCAGAGTAGGTGAAGGATATGGTAATAAGTCATAATTTGGCAGCTATGAATCAGAGCCGCCAGTTAAAATGTAATACGAAAAAGACGGCGGATTCTTCCAGAAAGCTTTCTTCCGGTTACCGGATTAATGAAAATGCGGATGATGCTGCAGGACTTTCTATTTCCGAGACCATGCGCCATCAGGTCAGAGGTCTTGACCGTGCTTCCACTAATGTCCAGGACGGCATTAGTATGATTCAGACGGCGGATGCGGCGTTAGAAGAGACCCAGCAGATATTAGACCGCATGGTGGAGCTGACGACACAGGCGGCGAATGACATTAATACAGAGGCTGACCGTGAAGCGATTCAGGAAGAGATTGACCAGCTTACGGAAGAGATTGACCGTATTGCTTATGATACGAATTTTAACGACCAGTATATGTTAGCGGCAGGAAGCCCGAAAGCGCGTCCGGGGTATTTTAATATCCAGACCGGCTCTTTAGGCGGACAGAACATTCGGTTTGAGTTCGTAGATGCCAGCAAAGAAAATCTTGGCGTGGATAAGATTGATGTTTCAAGCTATACCAGCGCAGGAGAATCCATTGAAAAGGTTCAGAATGCTATTGCTATCGCAGGCGAATGGCGTGATGAATTTGGAACTGTGCAGGAACAGTTAGAGCATGCTACGAGGGGTGTTGACAACACAGGGGAAAATACCCAGCGTGCAGAAAGCAATATCAGAGACACGAATATGAACGAAGAACTTATTAGATTTACCACAAACAAGATTTTGGTAAATGCTTCGCAGAGTTTATTGGCGCAGTTTAACAACAGACCGCAGACGATAATGGCACTGCTGAAATAAGGGTTAGGGACTGGTGAAAACACCGGTCCCTGTTTGGTTTTTATGTTATAGGTATGCGCAGAAAGATTAGGTGGAATAAAAGGAGAATATGTGACATGCAAAGTGAATGTCTGGAGTTTTGGAATATAATAAAAAAACTGAATGCGGTAGGATTGGAGAACAGTGAAGCGTGGGAGCAACTGAATGTTACGGTATTAAAATATTCAGATGAATATAAAGAAAAGCTGCAATGGTTATATGAAAATTTAAAAAATGATTGCTGTGAGGAAAAATTAAAGGAATGGAAGGAGTTTGCGAGGGAGATATGCGCCTTGAAATTAGCTGTTGAATTACAGTCTGAAATAAAGGTAGAGAAGGAATTGCTTGAGGAGATAGAAAAGTTCTATGAGACAACTGACATAGAGCTGCCGATTAGAGCATTTGGTATTTATGGAGCGGGCAATGTACAAAAAGCCATAAATCCCACAAAGGCATATGATTTGCAATTACGGGCTTTTAGAATGTATCCGCAGTTAGGACAGATTTTAGGCAGCTCCTATATATATAATGACGAGATAGAAGAAAATTACTATGATGAATGCCCTATTTGCGGAAACAAAGAAAGTGAAGATTATTATTGTGTGCCGCAGATTAAGAAATTAAGTGCAGACAGTGTTTTTTCGCCTGTAAAGCTTTGGAGAAAGTGTACTAAGTGCCATAATCTATTTGCGTATAATTTTCCTGTAAATAAAATGGGAGAAATTAATGGACATTATACAAAAGCTGCCGCAGATGAAGTGATTGAACCGAGATATTCGCTGCGTATTTATTCCGATATATTCAATAAATGCAGGGAGTACACAAAAGGTAAGAAGTATTTAGAGATAGGTATCGGCAATGGTGAAATGCTTGCAGCTGCCCTTGAAATGGGGTATGAGGCAGAAGCAGTAGAAATTTGTAAAGAAGATTGTGAGAAAGTGTCGGCTGCGTTGGGGATAGACGTGAAGTGGAGTGATTTTTTGGAGTATAAAACAGAGAAAAAGTATGATGTTATCATTATGGGAGATGTACTGGAACATATAGCAAAGCCGATAGAGGCATTAGAGAAAGTTTCGGAGTTATTGAATGAGGGAGGGCTGTTGTGGTTATCGACTCCAAATTATAACAGCAGCTTTACGAGATTAAAAAAATTCAGCGACCCTATGTGGAATCAGTTGAATCATTTTACCTATTTTTCTTATGAGACGTTATTACCGTTTTTGGAAAAGCTAAATTTTAATGTGGTGAGATATGATATAAGTAATCGTTTCCGGGGGTCGATGGAATTGTTTTGTGTGAAAGAATGAGAAGGACATTAGAGACCATGCTATCCATATGCATCATTACCAAAAACGAAGAACAGAATATCAGACATTGCTTAGAATGCTTAAAATCCACCGGAGTGGAAATTATTGTGGCAGACACAGGCTCTACAGACCGGACGAAGGAAGTCGCGGCGGAATTTACAGACAAGGTCTATGATTTTCCATGGTGCGATGACTTTGCGGCAGCCAAAAACTTTGCCATTTCAAAAGCCGGTAAACCCTATGTCATGGTGATAGACAGCGACGAATTTTTAGAGCAAATAGACCTTCCGGCGCTGGAAGCGCTTTTACAGAGCCATCCCCACCAGGCAGGACGGATTTTGCGGAAAAATGTTTTCACCAGAAAAGGCATCCGTCAGGAAAATAAGGAGTGGCTGAACCGCATTTTCCACAAAGATGAATTTCATTATGAGGGGCGCATTCATGAGCAGGTGACGGCAATAGACGGCAGGAAATATGAGACGTATCAGGCGCCGGTGACCATTCTCCACACGGGATACGATTTGACGGAAGAACAGCGGAAAGCGAAAGCAAAGAGAAACATTACATTGCTGCAAAAAGAGTTAGAGCGGCTGGAACCTGAAGCTTGTGAAGGAACAGGGAGAGTGACACTGCCTGCTGTTGAAGATTTGGAAAAAGAGCAGAGCTGTGGAGAAGAGCAGCTCCCTTATATTTTGTATCAGCTGGGAAAAAGCTATTACCTGGCAGAAGACTATGCGCAGGCATGTGACTATTTTTCCAGAGGGCTGTCCTACGATTTAAACCCAAAACTGGAATACGTCATTGACATGGTGGAAACCTACGGTTATGCGCTCCTTAACAGCGGACAGGCTAAGACAGCGCTGCTTTTTGAAAATATTTATGAGGAATTTGGCGGCAGTGCGGATTTTCAGTTCTTAATGGGATTAATCTACATGAACAATGAAAACTTTGAGGCAGCAGTTGCAGAGTTCTTAAAGGCTGCGTCGCAAAAGGACTGCAGGGCGGCTGGGGTAAATTCTTATTCCGCCTACTACAACATAGGGGTCATTTATGAGTGTCTGGGAAAAATGGAACAGGCAGTCACCTATTATAAAAAGTGCGGAGCTTATGAACCGGCATTGAAGCAGCTGGCTTTTTTGGAAGGCGGCGGAAAAACGCAGAATTGACAGAAAATTAAATAAAAGAAAGTAGTAAAAACCGTTATGATTTGGTATACTGATATCACCCATAGCGGTTTTTTAGTGAGAGGCAGGTGCAGTAAGTTGAGACGTCAGTTTAATACAACAGGTGTTTGCATACCAGAGAAGCATTATATGGTTGATACCAGTGGAAGAGTACAGCAGATTATAAATGAGCTGATTGCACAGGGAAAATATTTTACCATAAACAGAGCAAGGCAATATGGAAAGTCCACAACACTGTACATGCTGGAACGAAAATTGCAGAGTAACTATATTGTTATAAGTCTGAGTTTTGAGGCAGCGGATGATTTGTTTGAATCGAGATATTTGCTGATAGAGGGGCTGGTTCGCAGGATTGGGAAAAAGTTAAGTAAATTGAAACTGGACAAAAAGATTTTGGAGGATTGGAATACACCGATATCAGAAAAATTTCCTTTTGATGATTTCAGTGACAGAGTTTCAAATTTGTGTGATGCCTGCGACAGGAAAATTGTTTTAATGATTGATGAGGTAGATAAGAACTCTGATAATCAGATTTTTCTGTCATTTCTCGGATTGCTTCGGACGAAATATTTAGATTGGCAGATGGGAAAAGATACGACCTTTCAGTCAGTGATACTGGCGGGAGTTTATGATATTAAGAATTTAAAATTGAAGCTTCACCCGGAGATGGAAGAGAAGTACAATAGTCCGTGGAATGTAGCGACAGATTTTGACATAGATATGAGTTTTTCACCATCGGATATTGCTGGAATGTTAGAAGACTATGAGAGCGATTGTAAAACAGGGATGGATATTACAGCCATGGCACAGACGGTTTATGAATATACTTCAGGGTATCCGTTTCTTGTTTCCAGACTATGTCAGATTATGGATGAGCAGGGTCGGGCAGATACATGGACAAAACAGGGGATGTTACAGGCTGTTAAGGTTTTGCTGAATGAGAGAAATACACTTTTTGACGATATGGTTAAAAAATTAAATGATGTGAAAGAATTGCGGGATATTTTGTATCAGATTTTGTTTCAGGGAAGACCGATTGCATATGTAGCCTTAAACTATGCAATTTCTATAGGAAGCATGTTTGGGCTTTTATGTGAAAAGAATGGAAATGTTGTAATTACAAACCGCATTTATGAAACGTTGTTGTATAATCTGTTTATTTCAGAAGAGAGCAGGAGAAGTGAAATATATGGATTGGCTGCTTCGGAAAAAAGTCAGTTTGTGCAAAATGGTATTTTAAATATGGAACTGGTTTTACAGAAATTTACCGAATATTTTGCTGATATTTATGAGAATAGTTCTGATAAATTTATTGAAGAAAATGGAAGACGACTGTTTCTGCTTTATCTAAAACCGATTATTAATGGAACAGGGAATTATTATATTGAATCCCGGACGCGAAGTATGGGACGCACCGATATTATTGTAGATTATCTGGGACAGCAGTATGTGATTGAAATGAAAATATGGCACGGGGAAGAATATAACCGAAGAGGGGAAGAACAGCTTATGAGATACCTTGAGGATTATCATTTAGATACCGGATATATGGTAAGTTTCAATTTTAATAAAAATAAGACAGTTGGGTTAAAAAAAATTTACTGCCGGAAGAAGCTGTTAATTGAAGCTGTAGTATAAAGCAGCTGTGTATGAAAAATGGTCGAAGGTGAGGAAAGGGGATTTATGACGGACTATGGTTTGATGAAAAAAACAATCATCTATTTCATCGGTGTATACGACACCTTAGATTTATTTACCGAAGAATTAAAAAACGCCTTCGAAGAGCTGGGTTTTCGCTCCTTCGTGTACGACGCCGGAATGCAGCAGCAGAGCAAACAGGCATTGCTCGAACTTCTTTCAGTAAATAAAAACGGCGGACCAGCGGAACAGCACAAAGAGGCAGAGCTGGAATGTGGACAGCCAGAATATCAAATTCATCAGCCGGAGCAGGATTTATCCGAAAAATTTGCAGTTGTCACCTTCAACAATCTTGGTTACAATCTGGATTTGCCCGACGGACGCAATCTCTGGGAAACCTGCCGTATTCCTTACCTGAACATCCTGATGGACCACCCCTTCCACTACGAAAAACCTTTAAGAAAAGCCCCGGACACCTCCGTCGTACTTTGCACGGACCGCAATCATGTAAAATATATCCGCCGTTATTTTCCTAATATCCGGCAGACCGATTTCCTCCCACATGCGGGGGTAGAGCTGCACTGCAAGCATAAACCTTTAGCAGAGCGGAACATAGACGTGCTGTACGCCGGGGCGCTTCCCATTTATACGGTGGCGAAAATGATACCGGATTTCACTTCCATCCCGGAAGTGGACGGGGACGTATTGGCACGGGAGGTATTAGGTGAGCTGGTGCGCCATCCCGAAAAAACAACGGAAGCTGCCATAGAAGAGTATCTGCGGAGCGTTCGAAACGACATTTCAGAGCAGCGTATTCAGGAAATTACCGTAAAAATGCGTTTTCTCGATTCCTATGCCACCTCCTTTTTCCGGGAGCAGGCAGTGCGGATACTGGTGGAAAACGGGATTCGGGTGAGGGCGTACGGGACAGGCTGGGACCAGTGCGACTGGAGTGACAACCCCTGCTTAGACTATGGCGGAAAAGTGTTAGCGCCCCAGATATTGCCCTTGATGAACGACAGTAAAATTGTGCTGAATACAATGACGTGGTTTAAGGCGGGAGCGCACGACCGGATTTTTAACGGAATGCTGGCGAAATGCGCGGTGGTGACGGACGATTCTGCCTATCTGCGTCGGGAATTTACCGATGGAAAGGAACTGACTATGTTTTCCCTGAAGGATTTGGCGTCGCTTCCGGAGCGGGTGTTTGACCTGTTCGGACACATGCAGTCCACACAGGAAATGGCAGACTGTGGATATCTTGCCGCAAAAGAGAGGCATACGTGGAAAAGCAGGGCAGAATATCTCATAGAATGCTTTTTTTAGCTGCATATTTTGAAAAGGAGAGAGGCTGGTTTTGTATATAAAACAGCAAAACCGTCCGATATAATAGGAAAAGACAGGTTTGAGAAGGAAGAAAGTAATGGGCTATCTCTGTGAAGTACATTGCCCCGGCTGTGGGTATCAGCAGATATTTCCACTGGGCTGTGGGAGGAAAGATTACAAATTAAAACGAATATATTCTCATTTTGATTTGATGGATTTGTGGTCGGTGAAGGTCATGGCGTTGGAGAAAAAATCAAATTACCTGACCTTCCGCTACCGTCTGGGAAAATGCCGGGACTGCGGGCAGCTACAGGCAGTGCCGGAGGTTCTTTTTACAGATGGGACTTCCTTTCACGGAAGAACCTGTACTTGCAATGAAAAGACAGAGCATGAGATAAAATTGTATGAGGATAAGGAACCAATAAAGCTGAAATGTCCTAAATGCGGCGCAAGGCTTACAACTCAGGACCGGGGAATGTGGGATTAACATATTGTGTTCGGAGGCTCATGCTGCAAAGAATTACAGTCCGAAACCGGGGAATGTGGGATTAACAAAGGATAAGCAGAGGGAAAAACATGGTTATCATGCACAACATGACGGCGGCAAATGCGGCGCGTCAGGTTTCTACAGGTAAAAAAAGAATAGAGAAAGGGGCGGAACGCCTGTCAAGCGGCTATCGTATTAACCGCTCGGCGGATGACGCGGCGGGGCTTACGATTTCTGAGAAAATGCGCTGGCAGATACGCGGGTTGGACAGGGCGGCAGATAATGCGGAGGATGGCGTTTCCTATATCAGGACTGCAGAAGGAGCTTTAGGGGAAATGCACTCTCTGATGGAGCGATGCAAGGAATTGTGTGTGCAGGCGGCAAACGATACCAATACCGAGGCGGACCGCCGCGCCATACAGGAGGAAGTGGACCAGCTGACACAGGAAATTGACCGGATTTCCTCCACCACGCAATACAACACGCTGCAGGTTTTTTCCACAGAGGGCATCAGTCCCTTTGAAATGCTTTCGGCGGGCGGGCTGAGCCAGACCATTACCGTAACCATGGATTTCATTGATAAGGACGGAAATGTTTTAACGCCGGACAGCGGAGGAGAGACCAATACCACGAATTATACCGGAGATTCGGCAGTGATTGCGGCTTATGCGGCGGAGCAGGCGGCATTGGCGGCAAATGCCATTATGAAAGCCTATCCGGCGCTGCAAAGCGCATCCTCGCCGGGGATAAAAGTAGGGTTAAACCTTGCCAATATTGACGGGGCAAATAATACTCTGGCTTCTGCACAGTTAAGCATCAGCTGGTCATCAGCGGAAACCACCATGACATACACCATGAATGTGGATACTTCCGATTATGATATCAATAATTACAACGACGGGGAGCTGGCGGCAACCATCGCCCACGAAATGACCCACCTGATTATGCAGGACACTCTGACGGCAGGAATGTTAGGGCAGAATTCCGAGGGCTACCCGAAATGGTTTAAAGAGGGAATGGCGCAGACTGCCAGCGGGGACAGCGGATGGCTTTCCTACAGTCTGGATTCCTCCTCCACAGATGCGGATATCAAAGCGTATCTGGCACAGACTGCCTCCATGCCTTATGGGGCGGGATATTTAAGCACCCTTTATTTAGGGCAGTTAGCCTCCGGGCAGGGAACCGTCAGCACCGGGAGCCTGCGGAGCGGTATTAATACCATATTGTCAAAGCTGATTGCAGGAAACACCTTAAGCCAGGTGATTCAGGAGATATCCGGCGGAGCATACAGCAGCTATCAGGATTTTGAGAAAAATGTGGCAGCGGATGCGGGGGCAATCCAGTTTACGAAGGATTTTATTGCAGCCAGAGGGGCGGACGGTGCTGGCTCTGTGGTGGCGTCATCTTTGTCGGTAAAGGAAGAAAATGTACTGAACGGAAACTCCAAGTATACGGCAAGCTATGTCATTGACACGGGCACAACTGCTTATAAAAACCATTTTGGCAGCAGCTTCACTTTTCCGGATTTGGGAACGGCGTCGGGCAGTGGAGGCGGCGGAAGCGGAACAGGCGGAACGGCAGGAGGCAGAGGTATGCTGTATTTGCAGGTGGGAGCGCTGGGCGGACAGTATGTGGCGCTAAACACCTATGACGCTTCCTCTGAGGCATTGTATCAGGGAAGAAGCATAGATGTGATGTCTTTTGAAAAAGCGACTTCCTCTATAGCGGTTGTGGATGAGGCGATTGACGGGATTTCTGCTATGCGTTCTTATTATGGAGCAGTGGAGAGCCGTTTGGAGAAAACCAGTTCCAATCTGGAAAATACAGGGGAAAATACCCAGGCGGCGGAGTCGAAAATACGTGACACGGATATGGCGGAGGAAATGGTGGCGTACAGCAGCGCCAATATCGTTGCCCAGGCAGCACAGTCGATGTTAGCCCAGGCGAATCAGACCAAAGAAGGCATTCTGCAATTACTGCAGGCATAAAAACAGGGTTACTGCAAATGAAAGCCGGATGGAGGACAGGGTATCCTTCATCCGGCTTATATTTTGCAGCAGCCCCGTTTTATTCTACAGACTGCAGCAGAGTCAATACCTGACTTAGCTTGGAGTTGGACTGCGCCATCACAGATTCCCCGGCCTGGGTGAGAATATTTTTCATAGAATAGCGGACCATCTCTTCTGCCATATCCGTATCGCGGAGGCGGGATTCTGCAGACTGGACATTTTCTCCGGTGTTTTCCGCAGTGGCATGCGCGTCCTCTAAGCGGTTCTGGTAAGCGCCGAAAAGGGAACGCTGTTCCGACACGATGGCTAAAGCGTCTGCGGAGGCGGCAATGGCTTTCTGGGCGTCCGCATAGGTTTTTGTGTTCGTATCTTTTAAACCCAGATTTTCCAAACGCAGGGAGCGGTAATTGATGGCAATATGGTCATATGCCACGTCGCTGGTCTGGATATGCAGGTTGATTTCCGACTGATAGACGGGTTTATCCAGTATAATGCTGTTGACACGCTGGCTTCCGGCATAGGCAGTGCCAAGACCGGAGGCAGAAATATCTATGGTTTCGATGTCCGCCAACAAATCTGTGATGTCGTCTAAGGTGGTGTCGGGCTTTACATTGAAAACCATGGTAAGACTTCCGATAGAAGAAGAGCTTCCGGTAGGAATGGTATAATTTCCTTTCAGGGAATATGCAACATAAATCTGACCGCCCCTTTCGGTGGAAGAAATCGGGTACTCGGAAGAACCGGGATTTATCAGTGCATTTTCTACCGACTGGGGTGTGCCTCCGGCGCCCTGCGGGGTATGGGAGGGAGTATGGTAGCCGTATCTGTCGTAATACCACCAGTATCCTCTGCCGGTGCCGGGGACTTCAGGGTTATTCGGCTCATTGGCAGAACCATAATAGTAAGTCGTGTAGGAGGTTGCGGTTCCGCTGAAGTTCTGGGTGGCAAGCGGGTTGGCTGCGGCAGTGCCCAGCGTAAAGCCTGCGGACCATGTTCCGGTATCGGAGCCCGGCTTGTTGAAATTATCCGGCTGTGTAGTGAGAGGCTCAATAAAGTCGGTATCCGTGTAGCCCAGCTGGAAAATGCGGTCCGCCGCAAGCTGCGCCGTATAGTTGATGCCGCAGGAAAAACTGACGGACACACCGTTTTTGCTGTAGGATGAGCGGGTGGTTCCGTCGGAGGTTACCATAGTTGCCCTGGTTGGCGTGTAAGTAGAGGAAGAAAAGGAGGTTCCGTTAATCGCATTCACTACGTCATCCATGGTCGCCACTTCTGAAATATCGTAGCTTAAACGGAAGTTAATGCCGGAATTTGCCAACGCCGGATAAGTGGCGGTATCTAAATATTTGCCGATTTCAATGTTTAACGTAGTTCCGGCTAAGTCCGTGGAGGGCCAGGGGATATTTGTGGTGGAATACTGATTTCCGTCATAAGCTGTCCAGCTTACTTTGATGCCGTCATCCTTGGTGGCGGTTACCTTGTAACTGGAGGAGGCGATGAGCCATTTGTTGTTTTCTGAAATGGAAAATGCCTGGGAACTATTTTGATATCTTGAGGTCACGGCAGGAACAGGCTCCGTTCCAATCTGCACCTGGTTATTTCCGTTGGTGTCCCAGATTTTTTGGGTATTAAATTCGGTGGTGCAAAAAATCCGGTTGACTTCCTGCTTTAAATCCTGAATTTCATTGTCAATGGCAAGGCGGTCCGCTGCTGTATTGGTATCGTTAGAAGCCTGAATGCTCAGCTCGTTGATGCGGTGAAGCATGGACTGCACCTCCGCTAAGGCAGCGTCAGCCACCTGCACATAGCTGATACCGTCATTGATATTCTGGGACGCCTTGTCTAAACCGCGAATCTGCTGGCGCATTTTTTTGGAAATGCTTAAGCCTGCCGCGTCATCTGCCGCAGAGTTAATGCGGTAACCGCTGGAGAGCTTCTGGGCGGAGCGGCTTTTATCAGTTCCGGCAATATGATATTGTCTTGCGGCATTTTGCCCGATCAGCGCCTCTGTACCTAAATTCATACGATACGTTCCTCCTGAAACTCTTTATGCAGCCCCCCCCTGAAAACAGCACGATGGAGCTGCACTTTATCTGTAAAGACAGTAGTAATTTTAAAAAATGTTAAAATAAAAAAGTGTATACTAACTAGATTTATTATCGGCAGAAACGGGGGAAAATTAAAGCGCTGAATGAAAATAAAAAAATGGAAATGCGATAGGAAACAGATTATAATGGAGTGAGAATAAAAGAGACAAGGAGCGCAGCATGTACATCTTAATGTATCGTTGGAAAGCCTATAATTACCGTGATATTGAGCAGACCTTCTTAGCCATGGGGCACAGGGTAGATAATATTGAGCAGGAATTGGGCAGCTATGATGTCAGCCCGGAATTTGAACAAACCATAGAGCAGCTGATTCAGAAAAATCAGTATGACATGGTTTTTACCGTAAATTATTTTGCCTTGATTTCCAATGTCTGCCAGAGGCAGCGGGTAAAATATGTTTCCTGGACCTGCGACAATCCCCTTATCAGCATGTATCACGAATCGGTTTTTCATCCCTGCAATTATATTTTCACTTTCGATAAAACTAACTATCTGGAATTTAAAGGCATGGGGGTGGAGCACATCTGGTACCTGCCCTTAGCGGTGGACGTAAACCGTCTGGACGCCGTGATAGAAAATGCGGAGGATATGGCGAAATATCAGGGAGATGTGGCTTTTGTGGGGAGTCTGTATGAACGCAATTCCTATGATAAATTAAAACACCGCCTGCCGGAATATCTGCGGGGCTATTTTGATGCGGTGATGGAGGCGCAGTTGAATGTCAGCGGTGCCAATATTGTGGAGCCTATGCTGACGGTGGAGGTGTTAGAGCAGCTCCAGCAGTATTTCACATTGGAAAAATCCGAGGGTTCCTTTTCGGATTTGAGCCTGATTTTCCAGACTACAGTGCTGGGCTTTAAGATTGCGGAGCTGCAGAGAAGGCGGGCATTAATTGAGCTGTCCAAGCATTTTAAGGTAAATGTATACAGCAACAGCAATGTCAGTGATTTGGTGCGGGTACAGTACTGCGGTTCTGTGGACTATTGGAGCGAGATGCCGAAGGTTTTTCACGCCTCTAAGATTAACCTGAATTTCACCATTCCAAACATCAAAAGCGGTATTCCCTTACGAATCTGGGATGTGTTAGGCTCCGGCGGCTTTCTTCTGACTAATTATCAGGCGGAAATCCCTTATTATTTCAAGGAAGGGGAGGATTTGGTCTGCTTCGACGGTGTGGAAGATATGCGGGAGAAGGCTGCCTATTATTTAGAGCATGAGGAAGAGCGGCGGCAGATTGCCAGGAACGGTTATGAAAAAGTAAAGAAGCACCACGGCTATGTGGAGCGGATTACCGCTATGCTTGATATTGTGGAGCATACGCCATGATTTTGCTGTGCGTACATAGAGAAGGACGGCTTAAAGAGTGGAAACTTTAAGCCGTCCATTTTTATCATGGAAACAAATTTAACAGAAACGGTCTAACATCATTCCGGAATAAATGGAAGTGATATAAGGAGTCGCAAAGTTATGTACCGGATTTTTGTAAGCAATCAACACCTTGCTGACATAATTCATCGGGTCGATGGAGGCATTTGCAGCAGTTTTGCTCAAATCGTCCTTGAACTCATTCAGTACCGAGAAACAATCCTTAGCGTCAGGCGCGGTAACGGCGTCTGTCAAAAGGCTGCGGTCTACATCAATCTTTCCGTCGGATTTTACCTGAAGCCCGATGGACTCCAGCTCGTTATGGTAAGGCTTTGTGATATTTACCATATCCCGGAGAAGCTTGCTTGTCTCCTGGGTTTCAGAATAGTCATAACTCAGCTGAATCATATTGTTATATACATTTACCAGAGACTGCACGTTGTCGGCGGCAGCGTCCGCATTTGTCTTAAAGCCGATGTGGGCGGCGGATTCTTTTCCGCTGGGTTTCCGTAAGGTCAGCTCAAAATCATTATTTACAGTAAAGGTATTAGAAAGGGAGCTGTGCTCTGTCCCGTTCAACAGAAAGGTGGAATTTTGCGCCATCTGCTGTACCTGATTGATTCCCAGAACCTTCATCGCTTTAGTGGAACCGGAATCGGAGGCTGGCAGGATTTCAAACAAATACTGCTCGTTATCTCCCAGACCGGTCTGCTTGGATTCGATACGGATAGCAGTCTCTTCCTCCCGATCTTGCACCAATTCTGCCTTTAAGCCGATACCTGCGGAGTTGATAAGACGTACCATTTTATTCTGAACGTCCCGGTTGGTGTCCCTGTCACCCACCGAATATTGAAATTCATAGGAGTTGAACTCTGTATTAAGGTCAAAGCTGTAAACTCCCGGTTTGATATCGGATTTATTCTGGGAAAGAAAGGCGCCCAGATTTACCTGAGGCGAGGCAAGCTGCATGACCTTTACATCAAAATGCAGGCTGTCGTCAACATTCTGGTCAGTGCCGACGTATTCAGCAGTGACGCTTTCTTCGTCAGAGGATTCGGCGATTTTGCGGTAGAAAGCATTTTCCCCGCTGCTGTCCGTGTCAGAAAGCGCTGCAACCACATTCTGGATGGAACGGGTGTGCTCCTTGATGTCAATGGCAAATTTCTTGCCCTCCCCACTGTTTTTAATCTTATAAAGGGGGGCGTCCTTATTTGTTTTTACGATATTATTGTAGACGGCACGCAGCTGGCTTTTTTTATGAGTGTCATAACGGGATGACGCCATGCTGGCATAGGTGCTCAGGTAGTAACTGTAAGCACTATCAATGGCTGCCATGAAAACCCCCTCCTTTCCTCCATGAAAACAAATACAACCTTGTATATGTGGGGCACGTAGCGAATATTTTATTTCAAAATATAAAGATTCTTATTTCCTATTTCGGATAAAAGCAAAAAAATATTAATAGGAAACGAAAGAAAATTTGAAAAAAGATAGATTTGAAACAGGGATAGGAATATGGTACGATAAAAGTGTGAAAAGTACTTCTAGCTGCTCGCAGCAGAGGCTGCTTCGCAGAGAAGCACTAAGTTTCACACTGAAGAAAGGGGCTTTGAAAAGATGAAAAAATGGATAAAAAAATCGATTTTATTTGCGGCGCTTCTGCTTTTGGGAACCGGCAGCAGTATCTGCTATGGGGCAGAGGGCCAGGGAATGAACGTGAATTACCATACTCAGAAGGAAATTCGGGAGTATTTAAAAAAGAATAAAATAGATATTTACGCAGAGACAACCTACAGTACGACGCCCTCGACGACGTCCCCCTACAGCGCGGGCAGTATCAGCGATGCCAGTCTGCAGTCTGCCTTAAACATGATGAATGCCATCCGCTACATTGCAGGCATTGATGATACTGTGGCATTAGATAGCTCTTATACCCGGAAAGCCCAGGCAGCCGTCCTTGTGAATGCCGTCAATCATACTTTGTCCCATTCTCCCTCAAAGCCCTCCGGCATGAGTGACAGTCTCTATCAGCTGGGAAAAGAGGGGGCGGGCAGCAGCAACCTGTCCTGGACCAGCTGGAAAACAGGCTTAAACTATCATTTTGTCAAAGCGTGGATGAACGACGGTGACAGCAGCAACATCGACAGAGTGGGACACCGCCGTTGGATTTTAAACCCGTCTATGGAAAAAACAGGCTTTGGCTGGATTTACAGCTCTAACGGAACCTACGCTGCCATGTATGCCTTTGATAACTGGTATGCAGAGCCCCAGTATTACGGCGTGGCATGGCCCGCACAGAATATGCCTGTAGAGTACTTCGGAAGCACCTATCCATGGAGTATCAGTATGGGAACCTACGTGGAGAAAAACGACATAAAAGTTACCTTAACCCGGACGCGCGACGACAAAAAATGGAGTTTCTCCACCGCCTCCGCCGACGGCTATTTCAACGTGGAAAACAGCAATTACGGTCAGAAGGGCTGTATCATCTTCCGCCCCTACGACATTAATTACCAGCCCGGTGACCAGTTTACCGTAGAAATCACAGGCTTAGAGCGAACCGTTTCTTACCAGGTCAGTTTTTTCTCTGTCGAAAATGATGAGGCAGACTGCAGCCATTCCTACAGCGCCGCCAAGGTCACCAAAAAAGCAACCCTGACCGCCAACGGCAAAAAAACGAGCACCTGTACCAAATGCGGAAAAGTAAAAACTTCTACTATATATAAAGCGTCCTCCATCACCCTTTCCGCAAAGGAAACAGTTTACAACGGCAAAACCCAGAAGCCAAAGGCGGTCATTAAAAACAGCAAGGGAAAAACCATTTCTTCCCAATACTATACGGTTTCCTGCAGCCGCACACCGAAAAAAAGCGGTATTTATCAGGTGACAATAAAGCTAAAAGGTGATTACAGCGGCAAAAAGACCCTCGATTTTACCATAACCCCAAAAGCTGTCGCCATCAAAACCTTAAAACCACAGAAAAAAGCCATTATCGTGACTGCCAAAAAAGGCGAGGATATCACCGGTTACGAAATTGCCTACAGCACTACGAAAGATTTTAAAGCTCCCGCCGCTAAGAACGTCACCGTAAAAGGGAAGGACACCACCAAAACCAAAATCAAAGGCTTGAAATCAAACACTACCTATTATGTAAAGGTAAGAACCTATAAAACAGTGACTTACCAGGGGAAAAAGCAGACCCTTTATTCCGCCTGGTCTAAAACAAAAACCATAAAAGTATTGTAAAAACCGGGGTGTTCCTATAAAATAAATGTGTCAGATGACATGCAAATAATTTACAAATGGTAAAGGAGAGAAATTATGAAAAAGTTATGGAAGAGATGGGTATCGGTGTTATTAGCGCTTGTACTGCTGTGTACGTCGGTTATCGTGTTCCCGGCAGATGAAGTGTCGGCTGCGAGTGCAAAGAAGCCGTCGTTTGAAGTGACGAAGAGAACGCTGTTTTTGGGAGACAGCAGCAGCTTTGTGGAAACACTGAGCTTTAAAAACATTTCATCAAAAGCGAAAATAGAAGACGTTGCTTTTTCGAACCCGGAAGTGTTAAAAGGGAATGGGATTTACAGTGCAGAAAACGGGATTTATTGCCGTACATTAAAGACAGGCACCTGTAAGGTCAGCTGCAAGGTGGTACAAAATGGTAAAACGTATAAACTTTCTATGAAAGTTACAGTAAAACGTGGAAATCCTTTTTCTTATGTTAAAATTGCCGGGGAAAATGTTTACAGCAATGGAACGGCGAAACTCTGCAATTATACAACGAAAAACAATTCTGTAAAAGTAAAGTATAAGCTGAAAGATGGCTGGAAATTAAAACGTATGTATACAAATGACCATTATACCAAAAATGGAAAAACGGTTATGACAAAAGATAAAAATGTAAAAAACGGAAGTAAAATCAGTATAAAAAAAGAATACACTTCAGTGAAAATTGACGTGGAGAATAAGAAAGGTGAAGTGTACCGTTACCTCATTTTACTTAAGAAACCTTCCGGCACATCGGAAAGTACAAAAGGAACTTCTCTGTCCGGTGCGGAAATTCATGTTGAAGAGTTAGGACAGGTATTAGAATAATATATCGTTTTTATGTGCGGTCTGCTGTTATACGAGCATACCGCACATAAGACATAAGGAGAGCTGCACAATATTTTATAAAAAATGATTGACGCATTTCTTCAACTGTGCTATATTAGACTAGCGATGGAAGTAGGTCTTTTTTTTATGCCTTTTTTTAAGAGACTGTCGCTATCCCTTAAAAAACAGTGATTATCACCGAAAGGCATAGAAAAGCACAAAGAAATTTAATGGAGGTGGAAGTTGTGCGCACAAAAATAACATTGGCATGTACAGAATGTAAAAATCGTAATTACAACATGACAAAAGACAAAAAAGCTCATCCAGACAGAATGGAAACCAAGAAGTACTGCAGATTCTGCAGAACACACACGTTACACAAGGAAACCAAATAGACTGCAAACAACCACATGAGTTGCAAACGACTACATGAGTTGCAGGGCAAAGGAGTGAGAATATGGGAGAAACCGAGAAGTTAGAAAAAGCTCCAAAGCAGAGCTGGTTCACCGGTCTTTCGGCTGAATTTAAAAAAATTGTTTGGCCGGACAAACAATCACTTGTAAGACAGACCACGGCAGTTATTGCGGTATCCGTTGTATTAGGTCTTGTAATCGCACTTTTAGATTACATCATCCAGTATGGCGTGGATTTCCTTGTTGGTTTAAGTTTTTAATGGAGGCAAAGTGATTTATGGCAGAGGCACACTGGTATGTTGTTCATACCTACTCAGGATATGAGAATAAGGTAAAAGCGAACATTGACAAGACGATTGAAAACCGGCATTTGGAGGACCAGATTTTAGAGGTCCGCGTTCCGATGCAGGATGTTGTCGAAATGAAAAATGGCGCAAAAAAATCCGTATCAAAGAAAATGTTTCCGGGATACGTGCTAATCAATATGATTATGAACGACGACACATGGTATGTGGTTCGGAATACCCGTGGTGTCACCGGATTTGTTGGTCCGGGAAGTAAGCCGGTACCACTTACCGATATGGAAATGAAACCGCTGGGAATCAAGACAGAGAACATTGAGGTAGACTTTGCGGAGGGTGATACCGTGGTAGTGACCGGAGGTGTTTGGAAGGATACCATCGGCGTCATTCAGGCGATGAACCACAGCAAACAGAGCGTCACCATCAATGTGGAACTCTTCGGGCGCGAAACACCGGTAGAAATAAGTTTCGCAGATGTAAAGCTTAGCAACTAAGCAGAACTTGGACATCAAGTTTGAAAAATGAATTAAGGAGGCAAATTCCAATGGCAAAGAAAGTAGAAGGATATATCAAATTGCAGATTCCTGCTGGCAAGGCTACACCGGCTCCTCCAGTTGGACCTGCTCTTGGACAGCACGGCGTAAACATTGTTGAGTTTACAAAACAGTTCAACGCCAGAACAGCAGACCAGGGCGACTTAATCATCCCTGTAGTAATTACAGTATACGCAGACAGAAGCTTCAGCTTCGTAACCAAAACACCACCTGCACCTGTATTAATCAAAAAAGCCTGCAACATCAAATCTGGTTCCGCAACACCGAACAAGACAAAGGTTGCTACTATTTCCAAAGCAAAATTACAGGAAATTGCAGAGTTAAAAATGCCGGACTTAAATGCAGCATCCTTAGAGGCAGCTATGAGCATGATAGCTGGAACTGCAAGAAGTATGGGCGTAACAGTGGAAGAATAAATCGCATTGCAGCAAGCTGCAAAGCTTTAGAAGAATGCAAAAGCGGCATTCTTCCGGTTGGATTTAAAATGTAACGATAAGTGGGAGGGCCCTCTCCCGATAATACCACCAGGAGGTTTTTTAAATGAAAAGAGGAAAGAAATATCAGGACGCTGTAAAGAGTTTCGACAAAGCTGCTCAGTACGAAGTTGCTGAGGCAATCAGCTTAGTAAAGAAAAACGCAACAGCGAAATTTGATGAGACAATCGAGCTTCATATCAGAACCGGTTGTGATGGTCGTCATGCAGAGCAGCAGATTCGTGGCGCAGTTGTACTGCCTCACGGAACAGGTAAAACTGTAAAGGTTTTAGTATTCGCAAAAGGAACAAAATTAGATGAAGCACAGGCAGCAGGCGCTGACTTCGTTGGTGGAGAGGAATTAATTCCGAAAATCCAGAACGAAGGATGGTTAGATTTCGATGTTGTCGTTGCTACACCGGATATGATGGGTGTTGTTGGTCGTTTAGGACGTGTACTTGGACCCAAGGGCTTAATGCCGAACCCGAAAGCCGGAACAGTTACCATGGACGTTACAAAAGCTGTCAACGACATCAAAGCTGGTAAGATTGAGTACAGATTGGATAAAACAAACATTATTCACGTGCCAGTGGGAAAAGCTTCTTTCACAGAAGAGCAGTTAAGCGACAACTTCCAGACTCTTATGGGCGCTATCAACAAAGCGAAACCTTCAAGCTTAAAAGGACAGTATATCAAGAGTGCAACTCTTGCATCTACAATGGGACCTGGCGTGAAGTTAAACGTAACCAAAATCGCTCAGTAATCCAGGGTTATTTTAAGCTTGCAGCAAAATATTGTTGACAAGCAAAATATATAATGCTATAATGTATCAGCATTGCGAGAGTATCGCAGTGCTGATACAAATATTGCCGAAGACAGTAGGTGCCGTAAGGCGTAACGTTTGACCTACCGAGGGAACATATCATTTTAAGAATGATTTTATGTCGACTTCCTGTCTTTCGCAGGAGGTTTTTTTATGCACAGACCCGTGCAAAGGAAACATGCCGCTAAAGCGGCGCACGGGCCGCGCAGCGAGTAGAGGAGAAAAGCGTCCCCTGCTCGATTGAATAACCTCAAAGTCTTTTATGCAGTAAAAAATACTAAAAGGAGGTACAAAATCGTGGCAAAAGTAGAACTGAAACAGCCTATCGTACAGGAAATTTCCGATAACATCAAAGATGCACAGTCTGTAGTAGTGGTAAATTACCGTGGACTTACCGTAGCCCAGGATACTGAGTTGCGTAAAGCATTAAGAGAAGCTGGTGTTACTTATAAAGTATATAAGAACACATTAGTAAGCCGTGCAGTTGATGGCACAGACTTCGCAGCATTAAAGGATGTTCTGGAAGGACCGAACGCTTTCGCTATCTCTACAACAGATGCGACAGCTCCGGCAAGAGTTTTAGCTAAATTTGCGAAAAACGCTCCGGCGCTTGAAATTAAAGCCGGTATCGTAGAAGGAACCTTCTATGATGAGGCAGGTATGAAAGCAATCGCAGCCGTACCGTCAAGAGAAGAGCTTCTTTCCAAATTACTTGGCAGCTTACAGTCACCTGTTACCAACCTTGCCCGTGTTCTTAATCAGATTGCGGAAAAAGGCGGCGCAGCAGATGCAGCAGTAGCAGCTCCGGCTGAGGAAGCAGCTCCTGCAGAAGAAGCAGCAGAAGCTCCGGCTGAAACACCAGCTGAGTAATACAATACCTGTCTGACAGGGAAAAATGGAAACATTGGTGGAAACCAACACAGAGAATAAAATTTTAATGGAGGAAAATAATAATGGCAAAATTAACAACAGCAGAATTTATTGAAGCTATCAAAGAGTTAAGCGTATTAGAGTTAAACGATTTAGTAAAAGCATGTGAAGAAGAGTTCGGCGTATCTGCAGCAGCAGGCGTTGTAGTTGCAGCAGCAGGCGCTGGCGACGGAGCAGCAGCTGAGGAGAAAACAGAGTTCGACGTTGAGCTGACAGAAGTTGGACCGAACAAAGTTAAAGTTATCAAAGTTGTTCGTGAAGCTACCGGCTTAGGCTTAAAAGAAGCAAAAGACTTAGTAGACGGAGCTCCTAAGGTATTAAAAGAGGCAGCTGACAAAGCTACTGCTGATGATATCAAAGCAAAACTTGAAGCAGAAGGCGCAAAAGTTACTTTAAAATAATCGCGTAAGCTACAAGCAGAGCGAAATCGGAAAGAGAGTGAACGCAGGAATTTATTCCCGGCGGGCACTCTCTTTTTGATTTCATTCGGCGCCAGCCGTGTGCTGACCGGCTGTGCCGGGCAGCCTCCATACTTGCAAAAAATATTCCGAAATATTACGCTTTGTATTTACAGAAAGCAGATAAAAATGTATAATAAAATATATGAACCCATACAAATTATCAGATATTTAGGAGGGCGGATATGGAGAACATTAGAAGAATTAGCAAACAGATTTTTGCATTTTTCCTGATTATGGCGCTGGGGATTGCAGGACTTGGAGCGGCAGAGGTGGAAGCTGCCACAAACAAGGCGCTGAGGGTTAGTTACTCATTTAACGGACAAAATTATGAAAAAGATGGTGACAGCTGCGGATATAATAATAATTACGGCATTTATGTTCACGGCACATCCAAAAAGACTGCAATCAAGAATTTGAAAATGAGTGTGGATATCTATATTCCAAAAACAGCCTTAAAGAAAAACGGTGCAATCATTGATGTATCGCCTTATCTGGATTGCATGGATTCCAAGGAAAATTATGTAGGATATTTGGGTGGAAAAATTTCCTTGTCGGCAGTGAATGAAGATGGAAAAGTAAAGCTGTATGCCTGGGATGAGATTCAGCAGAAAAACGTCAAGTCCTCTACTTATGGAAGCTGCAAAGCAGGAACGGGAGCATACAAATCATACTATGTGATAAAGATAAAAAAAGTGCCCTTTACAACGCAGATGATTCGTGAAAATGGGGAAAGCGTGCAGCTTGGGGCAAAAGATAAATACACTTTTAACATGGGAGTCAGCATTACCGGAGAAAATAATAAGGGAAGCGGCAAGCTTTATATCGACAACATGAAAATAACCTCCGGTTCCAAAACGGTTGTGAGTCAGGACTTTTCCAAGAAGCCGAAATACTACGGGGCATCTAATAAAGAAAAGGAATTGTCAAAGAGTAAAATAAAAATTGAAAAATTTTAATGGAGTATCAATAAAAAATGCACTTTTGTATCGTTTGCCGTATTGCCAAAATCCACTAGCTGGGATAAGATAAAGAAAAAGATACGATTATTTCAGAAGAGGTTTTACAGAAAGGAGGCTTTGCTATGAGCGGCATTTCATCTATTAACAGTAATTCCTACCGTGACTATGGAAATTTTGCATCGGGAAAGAAAATACAGAGTGCGGCAGACGGCGCAGCGGAGCTTTCCGTCATAGAGAAAGAGGACGCCCAGATACGCGGTTATAAGGCGGGCGAGAATAACATCGGTGCGGCGAAGGATATGTTAAATATTGCGGACGGCGCTATGAGCGGGATTGCAGATTATTTGCAGCGTATCCGTGAACTCGGGGTGCAGGCAGCCAACACAGCGGTGGTGACAGATTCGGACAGAGCCAATATCCAGAAGGAAATCGACCAGCTGAAGCAGGGCATTTCCGATATTGCGTCCCAGACTAACTACAATACCAAGGAATTATTGAAAGGCACCTATGATAAATTCCAGATTGCCACAGATGGAAACGGAAACAGCATGAGCGTGGAAACCACGGACGCAACACTGGCAATGCTGGGAATTGCAGATTTTGATGTGACGAAGGATTTCAATCTGCAGGATATTGATGACGCCCTGGCAAAGGTCAGCGCAGGCAGAAGCAGTATGGGAGCGCAGAGCAATGCTCTTGAGTATGCTTATCATTACAGCACCAACACAAGGCTGAATGTAACGGCGTCAAAGAGCCGGCTGGAGGACTTGGATTTCCCGGAGGCGATTTCTGAGAAGAAGAAAAAGGAGACGCTGCAGGAATACGCATTATTTATGCAGAAAAAGAAGATGGAACAGCAGACAAACACGATGTTCCGCATGTTCGCTTAAGCTTCACAAAGATATGAAAAAGGAAAACGGTTGTTTGCAGCCGGAAATATAAGAAATAATACAGCAAAATGCAGCTTCGAAACGGAGCTGCATTTTGCTGTATTATGAAAAGGGGGTTCGTTAAAACATAAAATTTGTGGTGGTACTTTCTTAAAAAAGGCTTGACGTTTCACTAATGCTTGTGCTATCATATACGTTGCACTATTGTGGTGCAGTGGACTTATTGCGTCTTTTTTAGGGAAACATATGTGCGGGAAAGCCCGGAAACAGGGCATTTCGCATGTTTTGTGGAAAAGATGTGGTGAGAGCTACTATATGTAGTGGATGCTGAGTGTTCACATACCGCAAAGGCTGCTGTTTTAAGCGGTTTGGGGCGGTAGATTTCATACAGCAGGCATTCGCTTGTTGATTATAAAAACGAGAGGTGAAACGTCAATGGAGAAAAACAGAATACGTCCGGTGAAAGCCGGAAAAGGAATGCGTATGAGTTACTCAAGACAGAAAGAGGTATTAGAGATGCCCAATCTGATAGAGGTCCAGAAAGACTCCTATCAGTGGTTCTTAAAAGAGGGCTTAAAAGAAGTATTTGCTGATATCTCTCCGATTGCTGACTACAGCGGTCATCTGAGCTTGGATTTTGTTGATTTTACATTATGCGAAAATGATGTAAAATATACAATCCCAGAGTGTAAAGAGAGAGACGCAACATACGCAGCGCCTTTAAAAGTAAAGGTCAGACTTCACAACAAAGAAACGGATGAAATTAACGAGCATGAGATTTTCATGGGCGACCTTCCTTTGATGACCGAAACAGGTACTTTCGTAATCAACGGTGCAGAGCGAGTTATCGTCAGCCAGTTGGTACGTTCTCCGGGTATCTATTACGGAATTGCTCACGATAAAGTGGGTAAAACTCTGTATTCCTGTACTGTAATTCCAAACCGCGGCGCTTGGTTAGAGTACGAGACAGACTCCAATGACGTTTTCTATGTTCGTGTAGATAGAACCAGAAAGGTTCCGATTACTGTATTGATTCGTGCCCTTGGCGTCGGCAGCAATCAGGAAATCATCGACATGTTCGGTGAGGAACCGAAGATTTTAGCAAGTTTTGGAAAAGACGTTGCAACCAACTATGAAGAGGGACTTCTTGAGTTATATAAGAAAATCAGACCAGGCGAGCCGCTGACGGTAGAGAGTGCGGAGAGCCTTATTAACGCAATGTTTTTTGACCCAAGAAGATATGACCTTGCCAAAGTCGGACGTTACAAATTCAATAAAAAATTAGCGCTGAAAAACCGTATCAACGGACAGGTTTTAGCAGAGGATGTTGTGGATGTAACCACGGGAGAAATCATCGCTGAGGCGGGAACCGAGGTAACACGTTCCATGGCAGATGATATCCAGAATGCGGCTGTTCCTTATGTATGGATTCAGACAGAGACAAGAAATGTCAAGGTAATGTCCTCCATGATGGTAGATTTAACCCATTATGTGGACTGCAATCCGAGAGAGCTTGGCATCACAGAGCTTGTTTATTATCCGGTATTGGCTCAGCTGATGGAGGAAAATCCGGAGGTTGAGGATTTAAAAGAGGCAATCCGCAAAAATGTGGCGGACTTGATTCCAAAACATATTACAAAGGACGATATTTTTGCGTCCATCAACTATAACATGCATTTAGAGTATGGAATTGGAAATGATGACGATATCGACCATTTGGGAAACAGACGTATCCGTGCAGTGGGCGAATTACTGCAGAATCAGTACCGTATCGGTCTTTCACGTTTAGAGAGAGTGGTTCGTGAGAGAATGACAACTCTGGATTTAGAGAACATTTCTCCACAGAGCTTAATCAACATCAAACCGGTAACGGCTGCGGTGAAAGAGTTCTTCGGTTCTTCCCAGCTGTCCCAGTTTATGGACCAGAACAACCCGTTGGGTGAGCTGACCCATAAGAGACGTTTGTCCGCATTAGGTCCTGGCGGTTTATCCAGAGACCGTGCCGGATTCGAGGTTCGAGACGTACACTACTCCCACTATGGAAGAATGTGCCCGATTGAGACCCCTGAGGGACCTAACATCGGTTTGATTAACTCCCTTGCGAGCTATGCAAGAATCAACGAGTACGGTTTTGTTGAAGCACCGTACCGTAAGATTGATAAATCTGACCCTAAAAATCCGCGTGTTACAGACGAAGTTGTATATATGACGGCGGACGAAGAGGACAATTACCATGTAGCGCAGGCGAACGAGGCATTGGACGAGGAAGGACATTTCGTGCGTAACTCCGTTTCCGGTCGTTACAGAGAGGAGACACAGGAGTACGAAAAATCCATGTTCGATTACATGGACGTATCCCCGAAGATGGTATTCTCCGTTGCTACCGCGTTGATTCCGTTCCTGCAGAACGACGATGCAAACCGTGCGCTGATGGGCTCTAACATGCAGCGTCAGGCAGTGCCGCTTTTGACGACAGACGCTCCGGTAGTCGGTACCGGTATGGAGACAAAGGCAGCCGTTGACTCCGGAGTCTGCGTTGTGGCTAAAAATGCAGGTGTGGTTGAAAGCTCTGAGTCCAACAAAATCGTCATCAAAAATGACGAGGGAACCAGAGACGTATATAAATTAACGAAATTCTCCAGAAGTAACCAGTCCAACTGCTACAATCAGAGACCGATTGTGTTCAAGGGTGACCGCGTAGAGGCCGGAGAGGTTATCGCAGACGGTCCTTCTACCTCCAACGGTGAGTTAGCGCTCGGTAAAAACCCGTTAATCGGATTTATGACCTGGGAAGGCTATAACTACGAGGATGCGGTTCTTCTCAGCGAGAGACTGGTGCAGGATGATGTTTATACTTCCATCCATATTGAAGAATACGAGGCAGAGGCGCGTGATACCAAATTAGGACCGGAGGAAATCACAAGAGACGTTCCGGGTGTCGGCGATGATGCATTAAAAGACTTAGACGAGAGAGGTATTATCCGTATCGGCGCTGAGGTTCGTGCCGGGGATATTCTGGTTGGTAAGGTAACTCCGAAGGGAGAGACAGAGCTTACCGCAGAAGAGAGACTTCTCCGCGCTATCTTCGGTGAGAAGGCGAGAGAGGTTCGTGATACTTCCTTAAAGGTTCCTCACGGTGAGTATGGTATCGTTGTGGATGCCAAGGTATTTACCAGAGAAAACGGTGACGAGTTATCACCGGGCGTCAATCAGGCGGTTCGTATCTATATCGCTCAGAAGAGAAAAATCTCTGTCGGTGATAAGATGGCTGGACGTCATGGTAACAAGGGTGTGGTTTCCCGTGTGCTTCCGGTGGAAGATATGCCGTTCCTGCCAAACGGACGTCCTCTTGACATCGTACTGAATCCTTTGGGTGTGCCGTCCCGTATGAATATCGGGCAGGTGTTGGAAATCCACTTAAGTCTTGCGGCAAAGGCGCTGGGCTTTAACATTGCAACTCCTGTATTTGACGGTGCAAAGGAAATTGATATCCAGGATACCTTAGAGCTGGCAAATGACTACGTGAACTCTGAGTGGGAGGAATTTGAGGCGAAATACAAAGACACTCTCAGGGAAGACGTGATGAAATACTTATATGATAACAGGGCGCACAGAGCATTGTGGAAAGGCGTTCCGATTTCCAGAGACGGAAAGGTTCAGCTTCGCGACGGACGTACCGGAGAGCCCTTTGATTCACCGGTTACCATCGGACACATGCACTACCTGAAACTGCATCACCTGGTAGATGATAAGATTCATGCCCGTTCTACCGGACCGTACTCCTTAGTAACCCAGCAGCCGTTAGGCGGTAAAGCGCAGTTCGGCGGACAGCGTTTCGGAGAGATGGAGGTATGGGCATTAGAGGCATATGGCGCTTCTTACACCTTACAGGAAATCCTGACTGTGAAATCCGATGATGTGGTGGGACGTGTCAAGACCTACGAAGCTATCATCAAAGGCGACAATATCCCTGAGCCGGGTATTCCTGAGTCCTTCAAGGTATTGTTGAAAGAGCTTCAGTCCTTAGGCTTAGACGTGAAAGTATTAGATGAGGACAGAAACGAAGTTGAATTGATTGAAACCAGTGAATACGGCAATACGGATTTGAACTCCATCATTTCCGGCGATAAAGATTTTGCATTTGAGGACAGCGATTCCTTTGCAAAGATGGGCTTCTCCCAGAAGGAATTTGATACGGAGAACGAAGAGCTGGTTGACATAGAAGAAGAGGCAGAGGAAGAGGATGATGATGCTGACTTTTTCGATGACGCAGTAGAAGAGGTTGCTCTTGACGAAGAAGAATAAAAGAAAGGGAGTGTCAGAATGCCAGAAACAATGAGTAAAGAAACGGCAGGCCAGTCTATCTCATTTGATGCCATTAAAATCGGATTGGCATCACCGGAAAAGATTAGAGAATGGTCCAGAGGCGAAGTAAAAAAACCGGAAACCATTAACTATAGAACCTTGAAACCGGAAAAAGACGGTTTGTTCTGCGAAAAGATTTTCGGACCGAGCAAGGACTGGGAATGTCATTGTGGTAAATATAAAAAAATCCGCTACAAGGGTGTTGTCTGTGACCGTTGCGGCGTTGAGATTACGAAGTCAAGCGTTCGAAGAGAGCGTATGGGTCATATCGAGCTTGCAGCTCCGGTATCCCATATCTGGTATTTCAAGGGTATTCCGTCCCGTATGGGCTTAATCCTTGATTTATCTCCGAGAACACTGGAAAAAGTATTGTATTTTGCTTCTTACATTGTGCTGGATGCGGGAAATACCGCATTACAGTATAAACAGGTGCTTTCTGAGAACGAGTATCAGGAGGCGAGAGAGCAGTATGGCAATGGTTTCCGTGTGGGAATGGGCGCAGAGGCGATTCAGGAGTTACTGAAAGCCATTGACTTAGAGAAGGATTCCGCAGAGTTAAAGGCAGAGCTTGTGGACGCTACCGGACAGAAACGTGCGAGAATCATCAAGAGATTAGAGGTTGTGGAAGCCTTCCGTGAATCCGGAAATAAGCCGGAGTGGATGATTATGGATGTTATTCCGGTTATCCCGCCGGATTTACGTCCTATGGTGCAGTTAGACGGCGGACGTTTTGCGACTTCCGACTTAAATGATTTATATAGAAGAATCATCAACAGAAATAACCGTCTGAGAAGACTGTTGGAGTTAGGCGCTCCGGATATCATTGTCCGCAATGAGAAACGTATGCTGCAGGAAGCAGTTGACGCATTGATTGACAATGGACGCCGCGGACGTCCTGTTACCGGACCGGGCAACAGAGCATTAAAATCTCTGTCAGATATGTTAAAGGGTAAATCCGGACGTTTCCGTCAGAACTTACTTGGTAAACGTGTTGACTACTCCGGACGTTCCGTTATCTGTGTAGAGCCGAAATTAAAGATTTTCCAGTGCGGTCTGCCGAAGGAAATGGCAATCGAGCTGTTTAAGCCTTTCGTTATGAAAGAGTTAGTGGCAAACGGTACAGCCCACAATATCAAGAGCGCTAAGAAGATGGTTGAGAGACTTCAGACTGAGGTCTGGGATGTGTTAGAGGACGTTATCAAAGAACATCCGGTTATGTTAAACCGTGCTCCTACACTGCACCGTCTTGGTATCCAGGCATTCGAGCCAATCTTAGTAGAAGGTAAGGCAATTAAGCTGCATCCGTTGGTATGTACCGCATTCAACGCCGATTTCGACGGTGACCAGATGGCTGTCCATCTTCCGCTTTCCGTGGAAGCTCAGGCAGAGTGCCGTTTTATGCTGTTGTCCCCGAACAACCTGTTAAAACCGTCTGACGGTGGTCTGGTTGCGGTTCCTTCTCAGGATATGGTGCTTGGTATCTATTATCTGACTCAGGAAAGACCGGGCGCAAAGGGCGAGGGCAAGTTCTTTAAGAACGTAAACGAAGCCATTCTGGCATATGAGAATGGGGTGGTAACGCTTCATTCCAGAATCACAGTCCGCATGAGCAAGACTATGCCGGACGGAAGTGTTTTGACAGGAAATGTAGAATCCACTTTAGGACGCTTCATTTTTAATGAAATTATTCCGCAGGATTTAGGCTTTGTGGACAGAAGCATTCCGGGAAATGAACTGAAATTAGAGGTTGATTTCCTTGTTGCGAAAAAACAGAATAAACAGATTTTAGAGAAGGTCATCAATATTCACGGCGCTACAAGAACCGCCGAGGTGCTTGACGCTGTAAAGGCAATGGGTTACAAATACTCTACCAGAGCCGCTATGACCGTATCTATTTCCGATATGACCGTGCCTCCGCAGAAACCACAGATGATTCAGGACGCACAGGACACCGTAGACCGCATTATGAAACAGTATAAGCGTGGTCTTATCACAGAGGAAGAGCGTTACAAAGAGGTTGTTGAGACATGGAAAGAGACTGACGAAGAGCTGACTCATGCACTGCTTTCCGGTTTGGATAAATACAACAATATCTTCATGATGGCTGACTCCGGAGCCCGTGGTTCCGATAAGCAGATTAAACAGCTGGCTGGTATGCGTGGTTTGATGGCAGATACAACAGGTAGAACCATCGAGCTGCCGATTAAGTCAAACTTCCGTGAAGGTCTTGACGTATTGGAGTACTTCATGTCCGCACACGGCGCACGTAAAGGACTTTCCGATACCGCGCTCCGTACCGCTGACTCCGGTTACTTAACCCGACGTCTGGTTGACGTTTCCCAGCATATGATTGTACGTGAATCTGATTGCTGTGAGGGAACCGACAGAGAAATTCCGGGTATGTGGGTAACCGCATTCATGGATGGAAAAGAGGAAATCGAGAGCCTTCAGGAGCGTATTACAGGACGTTTCTCCTGCAACACGATTTGCGATGCAGAGGGCAACGTGTTAGTAAAAGCAAACCACATGATTACACCGAAGCGTGCAGCTCTTGTTATGAGCAAAGGTGTGGATGAAAAGGGCGAGCCTCTTACCAAAGTGAAAATTCGTACTGTATTATCCTGCCGTTCCCACATGGGCGTCTGTGCAAAATGTTATGGCGCCAACATGGCGACAGGTCAGGCGGTGCAGGTTGGTGAGGCAATCGGTATCATCGCAGCACAGTCCATCGGTGAGCCGGGTACACAGCTTACCATGCGTACCTTCCATACCGGTGGTGTGGCAGGAAACGATATTACACAGGGTCTTCCCCGTGTCGAGGAAATTTTCGAGGCAAGAAAGCCGAAAGGTCTTGCCATCATCACAGAATTTGGCGGCGTAGCTACCATTAAAGACACGAAGAAGAAACGTGAAATCGTGGTTACCAACAATGAAACCGGAGAGACAAAGGCATACCTGATTCCTTACGGTTCCAGAATTAAGATTATGGACGGTGCAGTCCTTGAAGCCGGTGATGAGCTGACCGAAGGTTCTGTCAACCCGCATGATATCTTAAAGATTAAGGGCGTCCGTGCCGTTCAGGATTACATGCTCCGCGAGGTGCAGCGTGTATACCGTCTGCAGGGTGTAGAAATCAACGATAAGCATATCGAGGTTATCGTACGCCAGATGTTACAGAAAATCCGTGTGGAAAATAACGGAGATTCTGACATGCTTCCGGGAACATTAGTGGACACCCTGGATTTCGAGGATACCAACGAAATGTTAGAGAAAGACGGAAAAGAGCCGGCAGAAGGAAAACAGGTATTACTTGGTATTACCAAGGCTTCTCTGGCAACCAACTCCTTCTTATCAGCAGCGTCTTTCCAGGAGACCACAAAGGTTCTGACTGAAGCTGCAATCAAGGGAAAAGTTGACCCGTTGATTGGTATGAAAGAGAACGTAATTATTGGTAAACTGATTCCGGCTGGTACAGGTATGAAACGTTACCGCAATATCAAACTGGATTCCGATATCAATGAGGATGATGAGTTGTTATTTGACGACTTCGATGATTTTGATGACTTTGACGGCGAGTACGCTATGGACGAAGAGTACTTAGAGGAAGAGCCGGTTGAGGAATAATCACCTATAATGAGAAAGCCCCTTGCCGTATCCTTTTGGAGACGGTGAGGGGCTTCTTGTTAAAATAATTCATCTAATAATAAGTAGTAATTGATTTTATCCCAATCAGGGGCAATGCCTAATTTTTCAAACAGCAAATCCGGGTGGTAGGAAAATTGCCGGGGCTTATTATGGTATTTCCCGGTACAGTTATCCCGGAAGCTGCGGTAACACAGTGCAATATCCTGCCACCTGTCTGCAATCCCCATTTTTCCAAGGTCGATAAAACCGTTTATCTGCCTGTTTTCCAGAATAATATTAGGGAGGCAGAAATCGCCATGGGACAGCACCAAATCCTCCGGCGGGCGGTGGGTGAACAGATAGTCCAGTAGATGTTTGGGATTTTGAAAGCCGTTTTTTCCAAAAGTCTGCGGGTCAACATGATTCATATCTACCAGATGATGCAGCACATTGTATTCTGCCATTTTTAATTTCCTGTCCAGCTTCATATTGCAGGGACAGTCAGAAATGTTAATGTCCCATAGCTGCTTTAAGCCCGAAGCCAGTATTTGCGCCAGATTGTCCGTGTCTTGCAGATATTCGTCAGCACAGGACATTTTGCCATGGACGCGTGTCATCAGCAAATAGTCTGTCTCATCCTGTATCTCGTGGCAGATAACCTTTGGCACGGGTAGTTTTCCATCTAGCCACTCCATAATCAGGTGCTCGTTTTGGGTTTCTTCATTCTTCGGTTGAATTTTTAAAACCATATCTTCAAAAAGCAGAACCTTAGAGGCGGACATGCCTACAGAATCTGCGTGATAGGTCTTGTTTTTGATTATTTTATTGATGGAAGATGGGAAAATCATGGTTTGTAATGCCTCCTTTTTGCAGTGAAATCCAGCTGCATTGCCGCTTCTGCCGCCAGGCTAAAGTGTCGATATAAAATTATATCACTCGTTGAGAATTATGACAATGAGAGCGGGCAGCGTTGCAGAAAATTAAGTCCTTGATAAAAATTAAGTCCTTGATAAAAAATATGGGTTGATGTATAATAAATAAAAAAATTTAGGAGGATTTTGTATGTTAAGTGTGATTGTAATGGAGAAAAAAGCAAAATAAATATTGCAATGGTGATTTTTAGCTTAGGCTGAAAGTCTGCCCATTTGCTGGCAGCATATGTTGTCAGTATTTTCGCCTTACAACTGCTTAATATTGTGGTAAATATATATTCCAAGGTAGCAATAGCATGGCTGTATGGTCATGCTATCTTTATGCCATAGAAAATTATGTTGATAGATGCAATTTTCAGGTGTGTCATAAACAGACAAATTTATGGCTAATTGGAATATAGAGGAATCATATAGAGATGGAAAGACCATAGTATCTTAACGCATTTAGGGTATCTATGGTCTTTTTTGCATTTTAAGGCGATATCATCATTTACAAGGAAGGGAAAATAACAATGAACCGTACAATAATTAAAACAGAAAAATTGGTTAAAAAATACCGCAGATACAGGAAAAAAGAGGGCGTCAGGGGAAGTATCGCAAGTTTATGGAAAAGGGATTATGAAGAAAAAACGGCAGTGAATCAGATTGATTTGACTGTAGAGGAAGGGGAGTTCCTTGGGCTGATTGGACCGAATGGAGCGGGTAAGACAACCCTGATTAAAATGCTGACGGGGATTATTGCTCCAACGGAAGGGAGGATTGACGTACTCGGATATTATCCCAATGATTTGAAAAATGAATTTAAGAAACAATATGCCGTTGTTATGGGGCAAAAAAGCCAGTTGTTTTTTGAACTGACAGCAAATGATACCCTGCGCCTTTTCAAAGAAATATATGAGATTCCGGAAAAGGAGTTTCAGGAGAATAAAGATTATTTTGTTAAGCTCTTTGGAGTGGAAAATCTTATGGATGTTCAGGTCAGAACATTGTCACTGGGGGAAAGAATGAAAATGGAGTTAATAGTAGCACTATTACACAATCCCAAGGTGCTGTTTTTAGATGAACCCACCATTGGACTGGATGCAGTGGCTTCAAAACAAATTCGTAAATTTTTAAAGGAGATTAACGAAGAAAAGAAAACAACCATTATCTTAACCTCACATTATATGGAAGATATTAAGACGCTTTGCAAAAGAACCGTAGTAATCAATCATGGGGCTAAATTGTATGATGGAGCTACAGACGAATTGTTTGACAGGTATCAGAAAAATAAGAGGATAACCGTAACCTTTGATAAGCCGGTCGCAGATATTGCAATTAAAACAGAGGAAACTATTCTGACAGACAACAGCCCTTATAAAAAGACTTATGAGACTGCGAAGGAAAATGCCAGAAATCTATTGTCAGAGCTTATGGAGTATGAGCCAAAAGATATTGTTGTTGAGGAGGAAGAAATTGGCGTTGTGGTAGAACGTATTTATCAGGAAGGAGAGGAGCAGCGTGGGTAAATATTGGGAAGTTTCAAAAACATATATGAAAGCACAGCTTGTATGGCGGGCGGATGTAATATTTAATATGCTCTTTACCATAAGCAAGGTACTGTTCGCCTATTTGTTATGGGGAATTATTTTTCAGAATCGAGAGACGATTGGTGCGTTTACATTTCATGGAATGCTCTCCTATTATATTGTAAATTCCTTTTTGTCCCAATTAGATATGTCCGGTGGGATTAGCAGCGAAATACATGACAGAATCCGCAACGGGACATTTTCGAAATATATGGTAATACCCGTTGGAGTGCAGAAATATTTTATGGCAATGGAGCTTGGCAAGGTATTGTTTTATCTGTTGTTTGATTTTCTTGCCGCTGTCATCTGGATTTTTGTGTTCCGTATTGAATTTGTGTTTACGGACAATCCATTGGTATTTGCCTGCGCAGTGCTTATGGCAGTATTAGGTATGTTGTTTATGGTGCAGTTAAATTATTTTCTTGGATTATTGACGTTAAAGTATCAGGGGATAAATACCTTTCTGATGATAAAGAATAATTTGATTTCACTGGTGACAGGGGGCATTGTTCCGCTGGCGCTTTTTCCGGAGCTGGCAGTAAAAATAATGAAGGTTTTGCCGTTCTATTATGTGACTTACCTGCCGTCCATGCTGTTGACCGGCATGTGCAGGGAAGAAGCAGCCGCCGGGTTATGCGTCATTGCCGCATGGTGTTTACTGATGCAGTTTTTGATTTACGTTACATGGAATAAATACATTAGAAAGTATGACGGGGTGGGAATATAATGAAGCATTTAAAGAAAAATTTACGTGTGCTGAGAGAATTACTGTATTTGCGTTTTCATGGACTTGCGGTATTTCGATTGGATTTTTTTGCGCCGTTCTTTATTGACGGCAGCCTGTTTGTCATCCAACTGCTGGCATTTGGCGTGATATATTCCAACATAGACAGGATTGGCAGCTGGAGGCAGGGAGAGATGATTTTATATATCGGAACCTTTTCCCTGCTGAATGCCATTAGTATGACCTTGTACTTTTTCGGAGTAATTGGAATACCCGGCAAGGTAAAATCCGGCGAACTGGATTTATATCTGTCAAAGCCGGTAAGCCCTTTATTCCGGCTCAGCTTCGAAAATATCAGTCCGGGCTCCATTCCGCTGATTTTGATGAGCATATGTATCATTGCATATGGCGTCGGCACTGCAGAAATACATCTGACGGCTGGGCTGGTATTAAGTTATCTGTTCTGGATTATCATTATGGCGGTTCTGTATTACGATATGGAAGTTATCATCCGCTCTGTTTCGCTGTACCTCATATCCATGGCGCGCATGGAGCAGATAGAAGAAGCCAGTATAGATTTGTGTATGAAGCTGCCGGGGATTGCTTTTTATGGGGTGTATAAGGTTATCTTTTATCTGGTGCTGCCCTATGGGATAATGGCGACACTTCCGGTACAAAGCCTGATAGGTGAAATGAATTTTCAATTAGCGGTATATGGAATAGGTATTGTCATATTGTTTTCCGTTGGAACCTGTATCCTGTGGAAACAGGGACTTAAGCGTTATAATAGCGCAAGCTCGTAGAGGGAGGCATGGCAGTTAGAAGGGGGCGTCCCACACTGTGGGGAGATAGAACTTTATTCTGCCGGACGCCCGGATAGGGTTGTGGGACGATAATCTTTTTATACTTCAAGAAAATGAAAAATCGTATTCGTATACTTATCTGCTTCTTCAATCCTCGGAAAGTGCCCGCTATTTTCAAAGACAGCCTGTGTCACATTTTTTGCATTGTTCATAATGTACGTTATCTGATGTTTAGAACAGGCAGGGTCATATTTGCCATTTATCAGTAGTATAGGAAGGGTTACTTTCTGAAGCATTGGTAAAAAATCATCTGTCATCATTATTTTTTTGGGAAAAACGGTATTCGGCGTAGCCTGTGTTGTTGAAGCGGCAGTGCCATCATCAAGCAGCTTCAACAAATGCCGTTCTCCCTTTGCCCACATTTCGTCGGTAATATCACTGGTGTCCATACTCATCAGATATTCTTCAAAAGAAATGGCATGGAGATAATTTCGCAGTTTCATATCCGTGATATAATCAAGCAGGGTCAATAAATCATATACAACTTCCCGCTTGTCCAGATAGTCCGTAACTTTAATTTTTTCACAAAGCTCAACGGCTGATTGGTCGTTTAAATCATGTATATATCCGCTTAAATATTCCGCTGCCGACTTTGCAGAATCCTCAAAACACAGGGAGGGACATTCCAGAATAACCTTATGTATAGAAGCCGGATAGAGGTATGCGTATAGAACAGCAAGCCCGCCGCCATAAGAATGTCCGAGGATACTCCATTTTTCTATTCCCAAAAGCCTCCGCATTTCCTCAATCATTTCAATTTGATATTCCATGCTGTAATCTTCGTTTTCATCAATGAAATCAGACCGAAGAACTCCCAACTGGTCAAATATAACAACTCTCAATTTTTTACTTAAAACCTTCGCCTGATTTACAAAATCCAGACAACTTGCGCCAGGTCCGCCGTGAAGATATAACAGAGTTTCATCATGTTCAGTTCCATATATTTCATAAAAATTTTTTTTGCCCCAAATAGTAATAAACATACCTTCACTCCATTTCTGCCAAACGCCGTTTTTAGTCTGGCAACCTTTGATTTGTTTGTATATTATTTCTATATTATAGCATTCTCCAAGTATTGCAACAACACAAATTCGGAAAGCAATATTATTTAGTTATTCATGGAAGGATATAGAAAAACAGTGAATACTATGGAAGAGAGAACTTTATGTAGAACCTACTGACAAATTAAGCCTTAGACAGCAGGCAAATATGGAAGGAAACTATGGAGAGAACATTTCGTATGGACGCTGCCGACAAATTGAGCTTGGGACAGCAGGTATGCCCGGACGGACCCTTGAAAAACGTCGGTGCTTAGCGAGGTATTGTCGAGCTTAGCATCCGCTACGATTTTTCACGGAGCGAGAGCGTGTCCGTCCGGGCATACCTGCTGTCCCAAGCGTAACTTGCCGATACCCCAAAAAATCCTCTCTATCCCTATGTTTTATCTCTAATTGGAATTGTAAATCTGAAAAAGATTGACAATTTATCCGGGGGGGGTAAAATTAATCTGAATATTTGTAGAATTATGTTCTGCGTGGGAACAGAAAGAGGAGGTAGTATGAAACATTCGAAACAATGGATGCGTGCAGCGTCCGCAGCAATGAGCCTGGTACTGGTTACGGCAATGCTTGTGACGCCGGTCAGTGCGCAGGAGACAAAAGAGGAAACGGCAGAGGTTGTGAGCACGGCAGAGGTGTTAGAAACTGCAGATGCGGTGGTGGTTGAAACGAATGATAAGGCGGCAGAGGCTGACCTTGTAATCACCAGCCTGGCGGAATTTAAAAATTTTGCAAACAAGGTCACCAGCACAAACACTTATTCCGGTAAGGTTGTCAAGCTGGCTGCAAATATCGCTTTTGACGGCACTACAAATAATTTTACACCTATCAGCAATTTTGCGGGGACTTTTGATGGATGTGGTTATACCATCAGCGGGATTGATGTTACGCTTGCAACAAATACAAAGGCAGGCTTGTTTGCGTCTACAAATGGTGCAACAATTCAGAATCTGACGGTAAAAGATTCCAACTTTGAGACAGGTGGGAACTATGGAGGTGCAATCGTTGCCGATGGTTCTTATACAACGGTAAAAAACTGCCATAATGTAGGTACAGCAGTGACAGTGTCTTGTAGTGGAAAGGTGGTTTATGCAGGCGGGGTTGCAGGAAGGGCAGCTGAGGTCATCAACTGTTCCTCCAGCGGAGCAGTTGCGGAAGATTCACACGGCAGTACAGCTTATGTAGGAGGAGTTGCAGGCGTTGTAGGCAATATATACAATTCTTTTTCTACCGGAACGGTTAGTTTCACTGATTTATATTATGAGACATATGCAGGAGGAATCGCAGGGCATGTGTCCAGCATGATACAGAACTGCTATAATGTGGGAACGGTCAGTGCTCTTACTTCTAGTGCTCCGTATACAGGAGGAATTGCAGGGTATGTGGGGAAAACTGCCACTGCTTCTAACAATTATTACGCCGAGGGTTCGGCATCAGGTGATTTTGCTAAAATAGATGGAACAGAGAGCAAAAATGGGGTGTATACATATGCGGATATGCAGAGCGCACAGTTTACCGCATTGTTGAACAGCAATCTGGGCAACAGCCATGCTGACTGGCTTTCCTGGGTACAGGGCTCGGACGGATATCCCAAGCATGTTCCGCTCATTCGGATGGGTGATACGACAGTGACACTTTCCCAAAACAGCTTTCCCTATACCGGAGATGAAATCTGTCCGGCGGTCGCTGTGTCGTATAACGGTGCCCCGCTGGTACTGAATCAGGATTATCAGCTTGTTGCTACGAATAATATAGAACCCGGAACAGCCACAGTATCCGTAGAGGGACTTGGACGTTATATAGACAGTGTAGAGCGCACCTTCGAGATTACAAGGGGAGACATCACAAATGCTGCCATTACCCTGTCAGAAACCAGCTGCGTTTATGACGGCTGCGAGAAAACACCGGAGGTCACCGTCGTTCTGGACGGTAAGACACTGACGAGTGGTACAGACTATACCGTAAGCTACCAGAACAATGTGGCGGTAGGAATTGCTTCCGTGACGATTACCGGGGATATGGTACACTATACCGGCATAGTGACGAAGTTCTTTGACATCAAGAAGCAGACACAGAGCCTCTCTGTAAAACGGACCTACACGAAAACCTACGGAGATAAGCCATTTACAATCACGGCTTCCGGTCAGGCGGGAAGCGGTAAACTCAGCTTCAAGAGCTCGAACAAGAACGTGGCAACGGTAAATTCTAAGAGCGGGAAAGTAACGATTAAGGGAACCGGACGGACTATCATTACGGTGACAGCGGCAGCCACCGCAAGCTATGCTAAAACGACAACAGAGGTAACCGTGAATGTCAAGCCGGTCAAACAGACGGCAGCTATCTCTTCCGTGTCAAAGAAAGCATTGACGGTGAAATGGAAAAAAGATTCCAGAGCCACCGGCTACGAGGTACAGTATGCTGCGGATAAGAAGTTTAAAAAGAATATGAATACCGTCACTGTCTCAAAGAAAGACACCACCTCCAAAAAAATCAGCAAGCTGAAATCAGGAAAAACTTACTATGTGCGTGTCCGCTCCTACAAGGTGACAAAAGTAAACGGAAAGAATGTTACAGTGTACGGTGCATGGAGCAAGGTTCTTAAGAGCAGTAAGGTAAAATAAATTTTATAGTCAGTGCAGTATTTCAGGCAGGAATCTTTAAAGGATTCCTGCTTTTTTGTTATGACAATAGGAAGCTTGCAAAGTTTATAGCACAAAAAGTCAGTTTTAAATGGAAGTATATGACAGAAAAGAGAATAACTGGTTTTAAATTTGTTAATACTAGACAGGAAAAGAGTTTTACGTGGAAAAAGTCTCTCAGCCCTTTATTTTTCAGCAATCCGGTGAAAAAATGCTTGACATCTTACTTTTCTGCTTATATAATGATTTAGCGTGCATACGAATGTGCGCCAGATTTTTATTCATTTATTCAAACAGGAGGTGAAAATAATGCCAACATTTAACCAGTTAGTAAGAAAAGGACGTCAGACATCTGTTAAGAAGTCTACAGCACCTGCACTTCAGAAGGGTTACAACTCCCTGCAGAAGAGACCTACCAATACTTCTTCACCGCAGAAGAGAGGTGTATGTACCGCTGTTAAAACAGCAACTCCTAAAAAACCTAACTCAGCTCTTAGAAAGATTGCCAGAGTTCGTCTTTCTAACGGAATCGAAGTAACAAGCTATATCCCGGGTGAGGGACATAACTTACAGGAGCATAGCGTTGTTCTTATCCGTGGTGGTCGTGTTAAGGACTTACCAGGTACAAGATATCACATCATCCGTGGTACACTTGATACAGCCGGAGTCGCTAACAGAAAACAGGCTCGTTCTAAATACGGCGCTAAGAGACCAAAGGCTGCAAAGTAATCTGACAAAGATTGCCGAATGATTAAAGAACCAATAGTATCACATCATGCGCAGCATGAACTAAAGGTTTAGTGTTGGGATTGTTATCACAGATTGATAGATTTCCGCACGAACACTATGTGAGTACCGTTGAATTAATCGAAATGAAGTTCACTGATTCAATCAGTAAATGCAGACATTGTTCTGTATAGTAAATTATGATTAAGGAGGGAAGAACCGTGCCACGTAAAGGACATACTCAGAAAAGAGACGTATTAGCTGACCCAATGTACAATAATAAAGTGGTTACCAAACTTATCAATAACATTATGTTAGACGGTAAGAAAGGCGTAGCACAGAAAATTGTATACGGAGCTTTCGCAAGAGTAGAGGAGAAAACAGAGAAACCTGCTCTTGAAGTATTTGAAGAAGCCATGAATAACGTTATGCCAGTTCTTGAAGTAAAGGCTAGACGTATTGGTGGTGCAACTTACCAGGTGCCAATCGAGGTTAGACCGGACCGTCGTCAGGCTTTAGCGCTTCGTTGGCTGACAACTTACTCTCGTAACAGAGGTGAGAAGACCATGGAAGAAAGACTTGCAAATGAAATCATGGACGCTGCAAACAATACAGGCGCATCTGTGAAGAAAAAAGAAGATATGCACAAAATGGCAGAGGCAAACAAAGCATTCGCGCACTACAGATTCTAAAAATGAGAATTTTGCCGCGATGCTTCGGCTTCGCGCACTACCGTTTCTAGGAGCATATTGCTTAAGTTTTTAAGGAGGAAATACCTTGGCTGGAAGAGAATATCCATTAGAGAGAACCAGAAACATTGGTATTATGGCTCATATCGATGCTGGTAAGACCACATTGACCGAGCGTATTCTTTATTATACCGGTGTCAACTATAAGATTGGTGATACTCACGAAGGTACTGCTACCATGGACTGGATGGAACAGGAGCAGGAAAGAGGTATCACAATTACATCAGCCGCTACAACCTGTCACTGGACTTTGGAAGAGTTTGCAAAACCAAAGGCTGGTGCATTAGAGCACCGTATCAATATCATTGATACTCCGGGACACGTTGACTTTACTGTAGAGGTAGAGCGTTCACTCCGTGTACTTGACGGCGCTGTCGGCGTCTTCTGTGCAAAGGGTGGTGTTGAGCCTCAGTCAGAAAACGTATGGCGTCAGGCTGATACCTACAACGTACCTAGAATGGCATTCATCAACAAGATGGACATCTTAGGTGCAAACTTCTACGGAGCTGTTGACCAGATTCGTACAAGATTAGGAAAAAATGCAATCGTTCTTCAGCTGCCAATCGGTAAAGAGGACGATTTCAAAGGTATCATCGACTTATTTGAGATGAAAGCTTACATCTACAATGATGATAAGGGTGATGATATCACAGTTACCGATGATTTAGGTGACATGAAAGATGACGCAGAGCTGTATCATACTGAATTAGTTGAGAAAATCTGCGAGTTAGACGACGACTTAATGATGATGTATCTTGAGGGTGAAGAGCCATCCGTAGAAGAGATGAAAGCAGCATTAAGAAGAGCTACCTGCGAATGTACTGCTGTACCGGTTTGCTGTGGTTCTGCTTACAGAAACAAAGGCGTACAGAAATTAATCGACGCTGTTCTTGAGTACATGCCGGCTCCGACAGATATCCCTGCTATCAAGGGAACTGACTTAGACGGTAACGAAGTAGAGAGACATTCTTCTGATGAAGAGCCGTTCTCCGCTTTGGCATTCAAGATTATGGCTGACCCGTTCGTTGGTAAGCTTGCATTCTTCAGAGTTTACTCTGGTACCATGAACTCCGGTTCCTATGTACTGAATGCAACCAAAGATAAAAAAGAGCGTGTAGGACGTATCTTACAGATGCACGCAAATAAGAGACAGGAGCTTGACAAGGTTTACTCCGGTGATATCGCAGCGGCAGTTGGATTCAAATTCACAACCACCGGTGATACCATCTGTGATGAGCAGCATCCTGTAATCTTAGAGTCCATGGAATTCCCGGAGCCGGTTATCGAGCTTGCTATCGAGCCTAAGACCAAAGCCGGACAGGGTAAAATGGGTGAAGCTCTTGCAAAACTTGCAGAGGAAGACCCGACATTCCGTGCACACACTGACCAGGAGACAGGTCAGACAATTATCGCCGGTATGGGTGAGCTCCATCTGGAAATCATCGTTGACCGTCTGCTTCGTGAATTCAAGGTAGAGGCAAACGTTGGTGCTCCTCAGGTTGCTTACAAAGAGACATTTACCAAACCGGTGGATGTAGAGTACAAATATGCAAAACAGTCCGGTGGTCGTGGTCAGTACGGTCACTGTAAAGTTAAATTTGAGCCGATGGACGCAAATGCAGAGGAAACCTTCAAATTCGAGTCTACCGTTGTTGGTGGTGCTATTCCTAAGGAATATATCCCGGCAGTCGGCGAAGGTATCGAAGAAGCTGCTCAGGCAGGTATCCTCGGCGGGTTCCCGGTACTTGGCGTACATGCTAACGTATACGATGGTTCCTACCATGAGGTCGACTCTTCCGAGATGGCATTCCACATTGCAGGTTCCATGGCGTTCAAAGAGGCTATGCAGAAAGCAAACCCAGTATTACTTGAGCCTATCATGAAGGTAGAGGTAACTATGCCGGAAGAGTACATGGGCGATGTAATCGGTGATATCAACTCCCGTCGTGGACGTATCGAGGGTATGGATGATATCGGCGGAGGAAAGATTGTTCGTGCATTCGTTCCGCTTGCTGAGATGTTCGGTTACTCTACAGATTTACGTTCTAAGACTCAGGGACGTGGTAACTACTCTATGTTCTTTGAGAAATATGAGCAGGTACCGAAGAACGTACAGGAAAAAGTACTGGCAGATAAATCCAAATAAAAGTCATTGTACCTTATCCTGTGGAAAAAGTGCTTGCAGATAAGCCAAAATAATAAGAAATAGCTTGAAAAACCTACGATTATTTTATATAATCAGAGTTAGCGAGTTATAAAAAATAAGACAACAGCCCTAAGGGGCATCAATTTAAGGAGGATATTCAAAAATGGCAAAAGCTAAGTTTGAAAGAACAAAACCACATTGTAATATCGGTACCATTGGACACGTTGACCATGGTAAAACAACTTTAACAGCTGCTATCACAAAAGTTCTTGCAGAGAGAGTTGCAGGTAACGAAGCAACAGATTTCGAGAACATCGATAAAGCTCCGGAAGAGAGAGAGCGTGGTATCACTATCTCTACTGCACACGTTGAGTACGAGACAGACAAGAGACATTACGCACACGTTGACTGTCCGGGACATGCTGACTACGTTAAGAACATGATTACCGGTGCTGCTCAGATGGACGGCGCTATCCTTGTTGTAGCTGCTACTGACGGTGTTATGGCTCAGACAAAAGAGCATATCTTATTATCCCGTCAGGTAGGTGTACCTTACATCGTTGTATTCATGAACAAATGCGATATGGTTGATGACCCAGAGTTACTTGAGTTAGTAGAGATGGAAATCACCGAGCAGTTAGAGGAGTACGGATTTGAGGGATGCCCAATCGTAAAAGGTTCTGCTTTAAAAGCTCTTGAAGACCCGAACGGCGAGTGGGGAGACAAAATCATGGAGTTAATGTCTACTGTAGACGAGTACATTCCAGACCCACAGCGTGATACAGATAAACCTTTCTTAATGCCAGTAGAGGACGTATTTACCATTACAGGTCGTGGTACTGTTGCTACAGGACGTGTAGAGAGAGGTACCTTACACTTAAGTGACGAGCTTGAAATCTTAGGTGTAAAAGAGGAAGTTCAGAAAACCGTTGTAACCGGTATCGAGATGTTCCGTAAGATGTTAGACGAGGCTCAGGCTGGTGATAACATCGGTGCATTACTTCGTGGTATCAACCGTGACCAGATCGTTCGTGGTCAGGTTCTTGCAAAACCGGGTACTGTTACCTGCCATCGTAAATTTACCGCTCAGGTTTACGTTTTAACCAAAGACGAGGGTGGACGTCATACTCCGTTCTTCAACAACTATCGTCCTCAGTTCTACTTCAGAACAACAGACGTAACTGGTGTATGTAACTTACCAGATGGTACAGAGATGTGCATGCCTGGTGATAACATCGAGATGACCATCGAGTTAATTCACCCGGTAGCTATGGAGCAGGGTCTTACATTCGCTATCCGTGAGGGTGGTAGAACTGTAGGTTCAGGTCGTGTTGCTACTATCGTTGAATAATCATAATTGATTATATTTTACGAGAAATAAAGAAGCCGCAATCTTCGAGAAATCGGAGATTGCGGCTTTTTTGTTGGTTGTGGTCGTGTTTTGTAGATGGTATAATGAGCGCAAGCGAGAAGAATGTGCTTGTATGTTCGGCGAATGTCGGTCATGTGCCGTTTTTGCAGATGATATAATGTATTTAAGCGTTTGCTTATGAGGGAAAGGATAGAGCATTTTTTATGGAGGAAAAAATAACCTTATGCGGAGATAATTGTATAGCGTGTCCCAGATACAATGCACATAGTGAGGAAGAGCTCCGGAATGTAGCGGAGTTATGGTACCGGGTAGGCTGGCGTGAGCGTATTGTATCTAACGAAGAAATTAAATGTGAAGGATGTTCTTCGCATAAGCAATGTACATACCAATTAGTGGAATGCACAAAGGAGCATAATGTAGATAAATGCAATCAGTGTGCAGAATTTCCCTGTGGGAGGATTAGTAGTATGTTGGAGCGTTCCGAGGCATATCAGAAACGATGTAAAGAGGTCTGTTCGGATGCAGAGTATGATATGCTGGAGAAAGCATTTTTTGATAAACAAAATAATTTGAGGAAATAAGAGAGAGGTTGAGCAGATGGTACTTTTGGTAGTCGATACACAGAAATTGATAACTAATTCGAAGTTGTATAATTTCAATGCATTTGAAAATGCTGTAAAAACGTTAATTGCAGCTGCCAGAGAGAATAATGTTGAGGTTATTTATGTAAGACACGATGATGGTGCTGGTGCGGAATTGACAAAGGGAACATCGGGTTTTGAGATATATGAAGGTTTTAGTCAGAGGCAGGGTGAGAAGATTTTTGATAAGACTGTAAATAGTTCTTTTAAGGGCACTGGTCTGTTGGAATACCTCAAAGAAAAGAGTGTTCAGACAGTAGCTGTTGTTGGATTGCAGACAGATTACTGTATTGATGCAACAATCAAGTGCGGATTTGAGCATGGTTTTAAAATGATTGTTCCGGAAAATGCAAATTCCACATTTGATAATGCTTTTATGGCAGGAGAGCAGAGTTATAAGTATTATAACGAGTTTATCTGGAAGGGCAGATATGCGGAGTGTATTTCTGTGGAGGAAACGATTGAGAGGATGAAGAGATAAGAACAAATGGTAGGAAGCTATTTTACGAGGGATAAAGAAGCTGCAATCTTCGAGAAATCGGAGATTGCGGCTTTTTTGATATTCAAAAATAATATCCAACAAAGAAAAGGATACTTTACAAGTAATTGAAGATATGTTATTTTAACAATGAACAAAAATTCATTCATAAACGTGAGGTGCACTATGCCAAAGTCAAAAGAACGCTGTCAGGAGATTCGCGAAGAGATGAGAAATACCATTTTGCAAAAGTCATTATTATATTTTGCGCGAAATGGTTTTGCAGGAACGAAAATCAGTGATTTGTCCAAGCATATTGGAATTGGACAGGGGACAATCTATGTTTACTTTGCTTCGAAGGAGGAGCTGTTTCAGGAGATATTAAAGATTGCAGATAGTAACGAAATGTTAAAAAAGATAAAGATATTGGCTGCTATGCCGATTTCTGGGAGGAAGAAGCTGCACATGTTATCTGAGACAGTGCTGAATCGTCTTGCAGAAGATGAAACCTTTGCAGCCATGATAGCATTAAACACGCAAATGCTATTGGAAAAGAATGAGGCGTATTCATCAGAAGAGACAACTTATCAAACAGAGCTTTACAATTATACTTCTAAAATCATAGAACAGGGACAAAAAGAAAAAAGTATGGTAGAGGGTTCTGGTATGAAGCTTGCAGATTACTATTGGGGAGTTGTTTACTTGTATTCATTGAAGCGGCTTTTTACAACGGAATATGAAATGATTTCAGTAGATGATTTAGAAAGAACAGTTTTGAAAGGATAATGGAATTATGAAGAAGATAGCTATTTTAACCGGGGCAACAGGCGGACTTGGCAGAGAATTTCTGAAACAAATTTTGGATGAGGAAATAGATGAAGTGTGGGCGATAGCTAGAAATGAGAGAAGACTATCAGAGTTATGCGGGCAGTATGGAGAAAGGGTAATTCCGATTTCCATTGATTTGTCTGAGCGGCAGGGAATGGAACGAATCAGTGATATGCTTGGGGAGAAGAAACCTCAGGTGGCATATCTAATCAATAATGCAGGTTTAGCTAAGATGGGAAAGTATCATGATTTCTCTATAGAGGAAATTGATAAGACAATTAATGTGAACTGCAAAGCTCCTGTCATGTTGGCCCGTATTTGCATTCCATATATGGCGAAAGGAAGCAGGATATTAAATATTTCATCTGCTTCTGCATTTCAGCCCAATCCATATATCAATTTGTATGCGGCTTCCAAAGCGTTTGAGCGAAGTTATTCCAGGGCGCTTAATGTAGAGTTAGAAGGAACCGGCATTACCAGTGTGGCGGTTTGTCCGGGATGGATAGATACGGAACTTTTGCAGAAAGAGATAAACGGGGAAAAAGTAAGATTTCCGGGATTGGTTACTGCGGACCGGGTAGTCAGGCAGGCGATAAAAGATGCGAAAAAGGGAAAAGATATGTCCGTTTGCTCTTTGTATGTAAAATGTGAGCATGTGAACGTAAAATTATTGCCTCAGCGCTGGGTTATGAAAATATGGATGGCAGGAATAGGCAAATATTTAAAGGAGAATTAATGTGAAGAAATATATCAGGTCAGAACGGGCAAACTTGTTTGAACCCAATGTTTATATTAGCATGATTGTAAAATTGTCCGGAGACTTATTAAGGGAAGAAATGGAACAAGCCGTGTCTAAAGCATATGAAGCAAACGAAGCAACCATGTCTAAAATTGTGCTGGAAGAGAATGGCGATGCCTATTATGAAAAAATGGAAAGCAGCGGTTGTAAGTTTTGTGCGGACAGCCGCCCGTGGAAGGAATTGCTTTATCAAAGTGAGAAAAGCCCATTTGCCCTGAAAGAAGGAGAACTTGTAAGAATATTTTTAACAGAAGAAAATGAGCAGCTGATATTGTTTCTCCATGCGCACCATCTGGTTGGTGATGGACAGTCTGTTATGATTTTGGTAAATGATATAGTAAACAGTTTAAATCGGCAGTCTCTTACCTATAAGCCAATGCTTTCGGTTAATCGAAATTTTTTGGAGAAAAGAGCCGGATTAGTTACAGGAATGAAATTATATGTGAAAGGGCTTAATGAAAAATGGGAAAAGAATGCAAAAGCATTTACATGGGATGACTATTATGCCATTCACAGGAAATATTGGGATGAATATGTTTCAGAAATAGAATGGAAAACTTATGATTTGAAAGAACGAAAGGCACAATGTCCCAAGGGCATTACCATTAACAGCTATATGATTACAGAATTACTGAAAGAATATTCGGAATGTGAGGTGGTAGGAATCCCGGTCAGCATTAGAGAAGATGGAGGAATGTCAAACCAGACAACCGGTATTGCTGTAAAATATAAATATAATTACAAAAAGGCGTTTGAAGTGAATGCCGATAGAGTTCATAAGGCTATCTATAAGAAACTTAAAAATAGAAACATGAAGTATTTTATCCTTTTGTTTATGGAACGGTTATGTCCGTCTTTGATAGATGCAGTTTTATTACAAAGTCACGGATGCTATCAGAATAAACTGACTGAAAAGATGGCGAAGGTTATGGGATATACAGGTGATGGTGGCAGAGATTTAGGAGTTACGAATCTAAATAAATTAGACATTCCAAAGACACATGAGAAGATTGTAGTTGAGAATATTATTTTTATTCCACCGAAGATATCCTATGCAAAGAAAGTTATTGGAATATCCACCTATGCAGACAAATTGACTGTGTGTTATCATAAGATGAGAAGCAGAAAATAGTTAAGCCAAGGGCATGTTATCAGAAACAATGAAATAGCGCTGTCGGGGGTGCAGTCAGAGGGTGGAGGAGAAAAAATGTCAATTATTTATTATGCAAATAAAAAAATATTCAGTTTACATACAAAAAACACAACATACCAGATGATGGTAGATAAGCATGGATATCTTTTGCATCTGTATTACGGTGCAGTCTGCAGCGGGTTGACGGATTATACCTTAGTGTACGCTGACAGAGGTTTTTCCGGAAATCCCTATGCGGCAGGAAATGACAGGACGTATTCGCTGGACATACTGCCCCAGGAATATCCCACCCTTGGAACAGGTGATTACAGAAACTATGCACTCAACATTGAGAATAGTGATGGCTCACAGTGCTGCAATTTGACGTTTTCCCACTATGAGATAAAAAAGGGAAAGTACGGCTTGAAAGGGCTTCCGGCAGTATGGGCGAAGGAAGATGAAGCCGAGACATTAGAAATTGTTTTAACAGACAGCGTCAGTAAGATAGAAGTAACGCTTCTGTATGGTGTTCTGGCAGAAGCGGATATTATAACAAGAAGCGCCATTATCAGAAATGCTGGTGAAAGTAAAGTAGTGATAAAAAAAGCGGCAGGCGCATGTCTGGATTTCCTTACCGGGGATTTTGATGTGGTTAAATTCTATGGAAAACATGCCATGGAGAGAAATGTGGAGCGGGCGCATGTGGGGCATGGAACCATTTCCTTTGGCAGCAGGAGAGGGACTTCCAGCCACCAGTACAATCCGGCTGTTATTTTAGCGGACAGGGATACGACGGAGGAATTTGGAAGCTGCTATGGAATGCTGTTTGCATATAGCGGGAATTTTTTGTGCGAAGTGGAGAAGGACCAGGTAAATCAGACCAGATTGCTGATGGGGCTTAACGACGACTGGTTTTCCTATCCGCTGGACGTGAAGGAGGAATTTACCGTACCGGAAGTAATCCTGTCCTATTCCTCTGACGGCTTTACCGGGCTGTCCCACAGATACCATTCGTGCATCCGTAACCATGTGTGCAGAGGAAAATATGCGAATGCCGAAAGACCGGTACTGATTAACAGCTGGGAGGCGGCATATTTTGATTTTGACGGAGATACGATTGTCAGCCTTGCGAAAGAGGCGGCAGAGCTTGGAATTGATATGGTTGTTATGGACGATGGGTGGTTTGGAAAACGAAATGACGATAATACTTCTCTGGGAGACTGGTGTGTGAACGAAGAGAAGTTAGGCTGTACCCTGTCGGAGCTGATTCGCAGGGTAAATGACCTGGGGGTTAAATTTGGAATCTGGATTGAGCCGGAGATGGTAAATGAGGACAGCGACCTATATAGAAAACATCCCGATTGGGCGCTTAAGATTGAAAAAAGAGAACCTGTCAGGTCGCGTAACCAGCTGCTTCTTGATTTTTCCCGAAAAGAGGTAAGGGAACATGTTTTTAAAGAGATTTGCGCGATGTTAGATCAGGGAAATATTGAATATATTAAGTGGGATATGAACCGCAGCATGGCGGATGTATATGCGGGCAATGTGACGTATGATTATGTGCTTGGCGTATACGAATTTCTGGAGAAACTTACATTAAAATATCCCAATATATTGCTTGAGGGCTGCAGCGGCGGAGGCGGCAGGTTTGATGCCGGAATGCTGTATTACACACCGCAGATTTGGTGCAGTGACAACACGGACGCAGTCAACAGAACCAAAATCCAGTATGGCACCTCTTTCTTCTATCCGGTTTCCACAGTCGGCGCTCATGTGTCAGCCGTTCCAAACCATCAGACAGGAAGGATTACAAGTCTGAGTACCAGAGGAATCACAGCGATGGCGGGAACCTTTGGGTATGAGATGAATCCGGCGCTTTTAAGTGAAGAGGAGAAAGCGGCTGTCAGGGAACAGATAAAGACATACAAGAAGTATGAAGGGCTGATAAATCAGGGCGATTATTACAGGCTTTCGGACCCCTTTGCGGATGAAGTTTCTGCATGGATGTTTGTGTCCGGGGATAAAAAACAGGCGCTTGTAAATGCAGTCAGGCTTGACGTCCAGGGAAATATGGCGCCGACTTATGTTAAGCTGAAGGGCTTGAAAAGGGAAGCTGGGTACATTGATGAGGCAACAGGAAACGTATATAACGGAGCAGCATTAATGCAGGCTGGAATACCGCTTGCTTTTCCAAAGACGGAATACGAAGCATATCAGTTTGCACTGACGGAAGTGTAATCAGCAGGGAAGTGCAATCAACAGAGAAGTGTAATTAACAGAGAAGTGTAATCAGCAGAGAAGGGGTTCTATGCAGATGTTTTCAAGTTGCGTGCCGGTGTGAATGTCTGTGAAACAGCGGCAGGAGAAAAAACTGCAGAAAATATCAAAACAGATACAAGTTCCGCAGACAAAAAATTAGTTTTAACGATGCAGCGTTTGTGGCACAAGATAAGGAACTGGAGAAAAAGGAAATGATAAACCGCTTAGTAAGTATTATCTACATTTTATTAAATAAAGGAACCGTAACAGCAGGGGAACTGGCGGAGCGGTTCGAGGTTTCCGTGCGAACCATTTACCGTGACATAGAGCAGCTTAGTATGGCGGGGATTCCGGTCTATGCCAGGAAAGGCAAGGGCGGAGGCATCAGCCTGACGGATAATTTTGTCTTAGACCGGATGGTGATATCGGAGGAGGAACAGCGGAGAATCCTTGCAGCATTGGCGAGTCTGCGGGAAACCGGAGCCTGCCAGGAAGAGGAAATTTTACAGAAGCTGGGGACTTTTTTCCGGACAGACGTTCCGGACTGGGTGGCGATTGATTTTTCCGATTGGAGCGGCAGGCGCACCGAGCTGTACGAACAGTTTCGGCAGGCAATTATAGGGCGCCGGGTGATGGCGTTTGACTATTACGGACAATACGGGGAAATGGAACGGCGCACTGTGGAGCCGATTCAGCTGCTGTTTAAGGAGTACACCTGGTATTTGCGGGCATACTGCCGGAAACGGGAGGCAATGCGTCTCTTTAAAATACGGCGCATGAAGCGGGTGGAAATTTTAGAAGAAACCTTTGAGGCAGGGCGCATTCTTCAGAATGCTGCGGATAAATATGGGGAAAATGCGTTAGACTTGGAGGGGCAAACGGCGTTAGATTCGGAACAGCGGACAGCCGCGGATAGGAAAATAGAGCAACAGAAAGCCACAGATGGAGAACTGGAGCAGCAGGCAGCCGCCCATGCAGAAAAAATTGTATTTCGCATAGACAAAAAAGAGGCTTACCGCATTTATGACCGTTTTGAAGAAGAAGAGATTACAGTGCTGCCGGAGGGAGATTTTCTGATTACCATGGAGTGCATGTTAGATGACTGGGTGTACGGCTTTATTTTATCCTTCGGACCTTCTGCGAAAGTGATTTCACCGGAGCCTGTAAAAGAGAAGATGGCGGAGAAAATTTGGGAAATGTACCGGAATTATAGGTAATATGACAGACTGGTGTCAGGTTATACTTGTTATAGTTATCCTGAGAAGAGCAATAGAGGAGCTTTTCCATAAATCTCCCGTTTTAAGGCGGGACGTGAAATAAGGAGGATAACAAAATGGAGCAAAATTTGAAAGTGTGCCAGAGCTGTGGAATGCCGATGCAGGAAGAGCAATACGGGACAAATAAGGACGGCAGCAAAAATGACAGTTATTGCAGTTACTGCTATAAGGACGGCGAATTTGAACAGAAATGTACGATGGAGGAAATGGTGGAATTTTGTGCACCCTTTGAGGTGGAGGGCGGCAGAGCCAAGAACTTAGATGAAGCAAAAGCAGGGCTTATGGCATATTTCCCCACTCTAAAACGGTGGAAGGCATAGTAAAAGCGCTTGACAATTTATCCATGTTAGGATAAACTTAATGAAAATTCATTTCCTGCTAAGAAGAAGGCAGAAAGAAAGGAGAGACAACATGAGACAGTTTTTCGTATTTGATTCAACAGCACAGAAAGTCCCGTTTGGTTTTGCTATGCAGTTTGCTATGCAGCCGTGTGGAAGGATGTCTGTTGGAGCGAATATGGAAAGTCTCATGAGTTTTATCCCATATTTGGGATAGAATCTCCTGATTCTTCATACGTTTTCAGACCTTATCAGATATCAGAAACCGGATGCTGATAAGGTTTTTTTATACCATTTTTTAAGGAGGAATTTTGTTATGGATTATTTGGAAAATTATTACAGCAATTATGATGAAGATGGCAGGCTATTATCCCGCCATGGACAGGTGGAGTATCTGACAACCATGAAATATATCCATGAATTTTTACATGGGGAAAAAGGAAAACGGATTTTAGAGGTGGGAGCAGGAACCGGGCGCTACAGTGTAACGCTGGCAAAGGAAGGATACTCCGTGGATGCGTTGGAACTGACGGAGCATAATTTAAAGATTCTTCATGGAAAGCTGGACGGCTCCGAAAATATCCGGGCAGTGCAGGGAAATGCGCTGGATTTGTCACGCTATGAGGACAATTATTTTGACATGACGCTGGTATTAGGTCCTATGTATCATTTGTATGAGGAAGAGGACGAAAAGCAGGCATTGAGGGAGGCAGTCCGGGTGACAAAGACGGGGGGATATATTTTGACAGCCTACATTATGAATGAAATGGTGGTGATTTATGACGCCTTTTGGAATGGAATGTTGGAGGAATATCTCCAAAAAGGGATACTAACAGAGGAGTTTCATTTTACTTCAAAGCCGGAAGATATATTTGCAACAGTGAGGGTGGAGGATATCGTTGCCTTGACGAAGGATTTGCCTGTAGTACGGGAAAAACTGGTTGCTTCTGATGGAGCTGCAGCTTATATGCGCGCCTACATTGACGGGTTGGACGATAAGATGTTTTCTTATTGGATGAAGTTTCATTTCGCCACTTGTGAAAGGCGGGATTTGATTGGAGCGACGAATCACAGTCTGGATATTTTAAGGAAGGTATAGAAAAGACAATTACAGAACGAGGATGATTTTTGAACGATTTTTAGAAGAGGCTTATGTGAGGATAATTCATATGAGAATATTATTCCGGTGTGAGATGGAGAAAGAAGGCTGTAGAAGGGGAAGTTCCTGTGTGTTTGTGGAACTTCTTCTTTTTTTTATTTTTAAAATTAACCAGTAAAGTAGTTTAGTTAAACAATTAATCGTTGACAAACATTAACGAAAGGAGTAAAGTAAAGAAAAGTACAATAGTAGGGGGGAAGAGATTTGTCGGTTATTAAATTTTCATCAAATGCAGAAGAGGTAAGGTATTTTACGGAGCAGCTGTTGGAGGATGGAAAAGTGCATTCTGTTCAGGAGATTAAGGAGTATGTGGAGTGCCATTCTTCCCATAGTGAAGATTTTACCGAGGGTGTATATTCAGGCGCTATTCGCAGTTTAGTGCAAAACAGTAAAGGGAAATATGCCGGAGTGGCAAGAGGAAAGTACCAGCTTGTAGAGTTTGGCGGGGAAAGTAATGAGGAAATGAATCTTCAGGACAACGTGTTGCAAATATTAGAAGAGTTTTGTGATAAGTTGGAAGAAGTTTGCACTGTAAACATTATGAATGTGCAGGAGAAAGATTTACGAGTGGCTCAGAAAACGGCGGAACTTGTTAGAACTTTACAAAAAAAGAAAAATGAAATAGAGTTCATGAGATAAAGAAGTATGAAAAGAGGGAAGCAGATGGTATTTACTATAAAAAGGTGATGGCATTAAGGAGAAAATGGGATGAAAAATACGGTAGTTGTGTTGAATGATGAACTTGGGGGAATGGCATACGCATTTCAGAGAGCGGGATTCCGGGTGCTGTATGATGCTGTACCGGACAAGGAATCTGTGGAGATTGTGAAGAAAAATTTGGATGATGGGTCTGAGATTCAAATATGTGAATGGTCAGAGCAGTCTTATTTGGAAATGCCGGAGGCTTCTGTATTAGCAGTCAGAATAAGCCCGAGTGTATATTTGGGTCGAAAAAAAAATATATCAGTGTCTGATTTTACTTATAATAAGGTTTTTTCCCAATACATAGAAAAAAATACACCGGAACTATTTTTTATCGTAGCACCCAGAAGTTTCGTAGGTTCTCCAATGATGTGGAAATTGGAAGAATGGAGCATAAGCCATGGCTATAAGATAAATGCAAAATGCATGAAAACAGCAAAGGTAACAGGATTGCCTGTAAGGGAAGAACGATGGTATATGCTAGGAAGTAGAGAGGGAAAAACAGAGGGGTTCCTCGACAATATGGAAGAAAAAGATAGTATATCATGGAATGCAATTCTTGAAGAGACATCGGAAGAAGCATTTCGCAGAGTTGAAGAAATCAAGGACTTGGATTATCAGGGAGACGGTATATATGAATGGAGAATAAAAGGATACCCACAATATGCATACCATAAGTCTGAAAATGTTCTTATTAGTTTGAGATATCCATTGGTCGTTAAAAATGGGAAAACGCGTTATTTCTCTAATAGAGAGATTGCCAGATTAAAAGGATATCCAGATGAATTCGATTTTTCTAATGTCTCGAAAACCAGGGTAAAAAAGGGCTTATGTTGTTCTGTAAACGTAAATGCATGTCATATTCTTGCTAGGCAGATAAGTCAATTTTTAGGAGAAATAGATGACATAGTCGTTTCATCAAAATTAGAACAGCAAGAGTTAGAAATACAAAGCATCTTGAATCAACAGAAAAATGAAAAGCCGGTAGAAAATATATCGGAAAAATCGAGGATAAATGTGTATCATAGTTTATCAGAGGGAGACGAAATGGAACGAAGATTCGACGTCTTTGTAAGTTCAACTTACGAAGATTTGATAGAGGAAAGAAAAGAGATAACCCAGGCAGTATTGGAATGTGATTGTATGCCTGTAGGGATGGAAATGTTTCCTGCCTCTAATATGGAACAGTGGGAATTTATAAAAAAGGTCATTGACAAAGCAGACATTTATCTGGTGGTGGTTGCAGGGAAATACGGTACGATTGGTACAGACGAGAATGGCAAAAAGATGAGTTATACGGAAATGGAATTTAACTATGCGCTTAGTTCAGGAAAACCGATATTAGCGTTCTTGCATAAAGACATCAACTGCCTCACCAGGAATAAAATCGAAACTGAACCGGAAAAGGCGGAAGCATTGGAAGCATTCCGGACAAATGTTAAGAAGGGCAGGATGGTTAGATTTTTCTCAAATAAGGATGAGCTGAAAGCAAATGTTTTAACAAGCATAAATTCCATTAAAAAACAGATAACTACAGGGGGCTGGGTGAGGGCAAATCAGGCAGCTTTTGATGGAAAAAAAGAGTTGGAAAATAGAGTGCGGGAACTTGAAGATAATTATGAGAAATTACTTCAGGAGAAGAATAATATTCAAGAAGAACGGAAAAAAATGCAGCTGCAACTTGCAAAGGAGCAGGAAAATTGCCGGACGATGCGGGAGAAAGAAAATGCCTTAGAAAATAGATATGCAGAAGCGTTGTTAAAAGTCGCAGATTTCAGTGAAAAAATAGAGGCAATAAAAGATGAATTGGGAGAAATTTCACAGGAAATGATGGAATTATAAACAGACACAAAAGTGATAGCATGTATGCTAAAGCATAAAAGAAAGTTCAGAGTGGCAGGGAAGTTATTTTATCGGGAAGAGATGGATGGTGCTTCATAAAATTTTAAACTTTACACTCCTATAATCTTAAAAATTTGTATGATATCCTTATAAGTACCTGATAAAAGTTCGGAGAAAATATATTTTGAGGTACAAGGGGAGGAATATCATGATTCGATTTTTGTGTATTGCAATGGAAGTACTTCCGGCAGCCATAATTTTGGTTCCGGTGATAGTGACATTTCAGCTGGCGTTTTGGAAAACAGGTTCTTTGCAGCGGAAAATAGGGATGGTACTGTTTGGAGTATATCTGGCAGCCGTATTTTCTGTGGTGGGGCTTCCGGATGTGAAATACATCAGATTGGAACCGAATTTTAATCTGCTCCCCATTGTGGACATTGTCAATGCGCCCTTGGGCTACCTGAAAAATACAGTGCTGAATATTTTGCTGTTTCTGCCGCTCGGTTTTCTGCTTCCGGTTATCTGGGAAGAGTTTCAGAGCTTCAAACGGACGGCGGTATTTGGATTTTGTCTTTCCCTGGGGATAGAGCTGTCACAGATATTTACCTACCGCCTCACGGACGTAGATGATTTGATTACCAACACCCTTGGAACAGCGGCGGGATTTTATCTGGCAAAAATGTATTTAAAGAAAGCAAAAACGGACACAGCGCTGGGAGGACGGTTTGTCGAGCTGGCTGTCATTATGGGGAGCGCACTGTTGGTTATGTTTTTTGTACAGCCTTATATTTGTGCATGGCTGTGGGATATGGTATTATAGGTATAGAAAAAATGATGGAATACATATTGTGGAAGTGCTGAAAGATGAAACTTTAATGTAAGAGGGAGGCATGTGTTATGTGGTTTGTATTTGCAATTTTATCGGCGGTGTTTGCGGCGTTTACTTCGATTTTGGCGAAGGTGGGAATTGACGGCGTAAATTCTAATCTGGCTACGGCAATTCGTACCGTGGTGGTGTTAGCGATGGCATGGGGAATGGTGTTTCTCACCAATGCGCAGGGGGGGATTTCTTCCATCACCAAAAAAAGCTGGCTGTTTCTGATTTTGTCCGGGCTTGCCACAGGGGCATCGTGGCTTTGTTATTATAAAGCATTGCAGATGGGAGACGCGTCGAAGGTGGTGCCGATTGACAAGCTCAGCGTGGTGATTACGCTGGTGCTGGCATTTGTGTTCCTGCATGAGGATTTTACGGCAAAATCCCTGATTGGGGCGGTGCTGATAACGGTGGGAACACTGGTGATGGTTTTGTAAAAATTTGTTGATAAAAAGGCAATTATCTGCTATTGTAATAGCAAAGCATATTTTTCTTTTCCCGGCAGTGAGCTGGGAATCTCAGCCGGAAGAAACAGTTGGTTTTCTCAGGAAAATCAGATTTCTTTCCGGCGTTGACCGTAAGGTCGGTTCATTTCTTTATTCATAGAGCTCATATTCTATGAAACAATTTTTGAAAAATCCATGCTTTTATATTTCCAATTTATTGAATAGGTGTGTCGGCAAAAGAATGAGACTTTTGCGGTATACGGGCACAAAAGGAGGAGAATGCCTATGGTACAAGGTGAAAAACATTATAATCTGCACGAACTGTTGGAGGAGATAAAAGCATCGGAGGGCTTGCCGGAGAATCTCTCAACAGAAGCACAGCTTTGGGATGAAATTATGAAGAAAGAAACATTTCTCATGCCGGAACAATTATTTCCGCTTATCAGGGAGATACATAAAAGGACGTATCCGAAAGGAACGGAGATATATCCCCTTGCAACGGAATTTGCCGTGGAAAGGTCGGGGACAAAAGAAATCACGTCGATTCGGGCAGATATTACTGTGATTGTGGCAAAAAATGATATTTATCATTTTGAATGTCAGATGGATAATGACGGGACAATGGTTCTGCGTATGTTTGAATATGATGTACAGCTTGCGTTAAGCTATCGGCAGGAAACAGAAAATGGGATGGTGCTGAAATTTCCTTATTCGGCGGTTTTGTATTTGCAGGATAATGGAAATATACCGGAAAGCTTAAAATGTCGGGTTAGATTCCAGGATGGAGGGAGCTATGAATATAAAGTTCCGGTAGTTAAGGTGCAGGATTACACGTTAGAAGAGATTAAGGAAAAGCATCTTTGCGTGCTAATTCCATTTCTGCCTCTCCGTTTTCGGAAAGCCTTGAAAAAGACCCACGGACGGGAGGAGAAAGCGGTGAAAGAGGAATTGACTTCTTTCTATCATCAAATTATTATATTATTAGAAGAAGAGGTTGAGGCCGGATATTTAAGTGATACCAATCGGAAAACGATTATATCGCTGCTGAGTAAATCCATGATACGTGTTTTTTACAGGAATGAAGGATTGCTGAAGGAGGTAATTGCCATGACAGAACCGATTTTGGAATTGGAATTTGAAAAGTATGAGAAAGTGATTGCGGCGCAGGAGGAGCAGTTGCAGGAGAAACAGAGATGTCTGCAAGAGAATGAAAGGAGATTGCAGGAGAAAGAAATATATTTGCAGGAAAAAGACGCTCAGATTGCAGAGTTAAAAAGGCAGTTAGAAGAGATGAAACGCTGACAAAGGAATTCCCCTGCAAATTACGGAATTTCCTTGCACAATAGAAAAAAGTGTGTTATGGTAATACGCAGTTGAATATGTAACAGCAGGTGTCAGACAAGATAAAACGTATTTTATCTGGGTCTGGTGAAAAGGGAAACAGGTGTGAATCCTGTACGAACTCGTCACTGTATTTAGGGAGCGAAGCTAAGATATCACTGGGAAACCGGGAAGATGGCGGATGCGATGAACTATAAGCCAGGAGACCTGCCTGACTGTTGTACGGGAACGGATAGTTCCAAGCCACGAGTAATTGGTTGTACGTGTAAAATGTTTGCATAGAGATACGCAGGATGATTTTATAGGAGACCTTTACCCATTTTTGGTAAAGGTCTTTTTTCTATAAGGTTGAAAAGCGTCCGGCTGTGCATGTCTTTTTTGTATCCTTTTTTCCATGGCAGGTTCTCCTTTGTTTCCCGGCATATTTCTACAATACAGATGCCAAAGGCATTAGAACATGGAGGAAAAGGAACTTATGAAAAAGAAATCAGGATTACTTGCGTCCTTTGCGGCAGGCTTCTGTTTCGTGGCAGTTGTCATGATGGCAATGGGACTTCTGACAGGCTGCGGAAATAACAAGGAAACCGCAGGAACAGACAGCCAGCAGGAAGTGCAGAGCGCAGAGCAGTCAGCAGATGTTGAAGGAAACAAGGCTGCAGACATTGAAGAAACCGAGACAACAGAAACGAAAGACACGGCTGCGGAGGAAGAAACAGTGGCAGGAAATCAGGCAATTTTGGTTGTCAGCTTTGGAACAAGCTACAATGACAGCAGGGACGCTACCATCGGCGCCATTGAAAACGCGATTACAGATGCCTTCCCGGAGTATGAGGTGCGCAGGGCATTTACCAGCCAGATTATCATTGATAAATTAAAAGAGCGTGACGGACTTGAAATTGATAATGTGGAAGAAGCGTTAGACAGAGCAGTGGCAGACGGCATCAAAACCTTAGTGGTACAGCCGACACATTTAATGAATGGATATGAGTATACAGACCTTGCGGACGCTTTAAAAGATTATGAAGGTAAATTTGATCAGATTGCTTTAGCAGAACCGTTATTAACCAGCGATGCAGATTTTGAGGCAGTAATCAGCGCCATTACGGAGCACACTGCTTCTTACGATGATGGAGAGACAGCTATCTGCTTTATGGGTCATGGAACAGAGGCAGATTCCAACGCCGTTTATGCAAAATTGCAGGAAAAAATAACGGCGGCAGGTTTTGAAAATTATTTCATCGGCACGGTAGAAGCAGAGCCGTCCTTAGATGATGTGCTTGCAGCAGTGAAAGAAAAAGGAACCTACAAAAAGGTTGTGTTAGAGCCTTTAATGGTTGTAGCGGGAGACCATGCCAATAATGATATGGCAGGAGACGAGGAAGATTCCTGGAAGAGTGTTTTTGAAAGCGAAGGATTTGAAGTGGAGTGCCTGTTAGAGGGACTTGGACAGAATGAGGCTATCCGGCAGATTTATGTGGAGCATACAAAGGCAGCAGTTGATAGTTTAGCAAAATAATGGAGTGTTGTTGTGAAAAATAAGATTTTAACCTACATAGCGCTTCTTACTCTTTTTACCGGTGTGGTGATGGCACCGGTAAATTCTTATGGAGCGGAAGTGACGGAAAGTACAGAAAAGGAAACCTCTGATTTAGTGGCAGGAGATGATGAGAAAGCTCCGGCGCAGGAGGTTGGAACGGAGGACATGGTTCCTGTTTATGGAAAAGATATTGCAGACGGAACCTATTCCATTGAGGTGGAGTCAAGCTCCTCCATGTTTTGCATTGAAAAAGCGGAATTAACCGTTGCGGATGGCAGTATGAGCGCAGTCATTACCCTTGGAGGAAAGGGATATCTGCGGCTTTTCATGGGAACCGGGGAAGAGGCGGTTGCCGCAGACGAAAGCGCTTACGCAGAATACAAGGAGGATGCGGAAGGGGCTTATACCTATGAAATTGCTGTGGAGGCGTTGAATAAGGAGCTGGAATGCACCGGATTTAGCAAGCGGAAGGAAAAATGGTATGACCACCAGATTTGTTTTGACGCGGCGACCCTGCCGGCGGAGGCATTGTTGATAGAGCTTCCTACGGAGAGTACTTCCGATGAAGAAGCCGAAAATGAAAATACAGAAACAGATGGTACAGATGGAGCAGAAAGTGTTGCGGGAACAGAGAATGCGGCAGAGGCAGACGAGAGCCAGAGCGGTGAAACAGAAACGTCAGCAGAACTGTATTTAGAGCAGGCAGAAATCGACCTTGCAGACGGGACTTATCAAATCAACGTCGACATGGCGGGAGGCAGCGGCAAAGCCACAATCGAATCCCCTGCTACCTTGAAAGTCTCAGAAAAGAAGGCGACGGCAGTTATTGTCTGGAGCAGCCCCAATTACGATTACATGATAGTAAACGGTGAAAAATATCTTCCGGTGAATACCGAGGGAAATTCCACCTTTGAAATTCCCGTGCTGCTCTTTGACGGGGAAATGCCAGTGAAGGCAGATACCGTAGCAATGGGAACGCCTCATGAAATCGAGTATACCCTGACATTCCATTCCGATAGTATGGAAGAGGAAGACGGTGGAATGATGGGAATTGCAGCAGTTGCAGCCGTGCTGCTTTTGTGCGTAGGCAGTCTGGTTTTAGTGAGAAAAAGGAAATCCGTGAAATGAGAATTAAAAAATTAAAAATTTCTGTCCTTATGAGAAGTGTATTAGGACTTGGAATTGCATTAGGATTTGCAGCGATAACGGGCTGCGGCAGTCATGAGACAAAAGAGACTTCTTCCGGTGAAAGCGCACCGGAGGAAGTTATCATAGAAACAGATGAAGAGATTAGTCCGGAGCTTCAGTTTCTGGACAGGATGGAATTGACCTATGCGGAACAATTTGCAATCGACGAATATAACGACGGCTACAGGCTGATATCCATATCAGACGGGAGCCGTTTTTTGATAGTGCCGGAGGGAGAAGAGATTCCGGCGGAGTTAGATGAGGATATTTTAGCTTTGCAGCAGCCCTTAGACCATATTTATCTGGTGGCGTCAGCCGCCATGGATATGGTCTGCTCCTTAGACGCTATAGATACAGTGCGTCTTTCGGGCACGGAAAGCTCCGGCTGGTATATCGAAGCGGCAAAAGAAGCGATGGAGCAGGGGGATATCCTGTATGCGGGAAAATACAGCGCGCCGGATTATGAACTGATTTTATCGGAGGGCTGCCGTCTGGCGGTGGAAAATACCATGATTACCCATGCGCCGGAGGTCAGCGAGAAGCTGGAAACGTTCGGCATACCGGTATTTATCGATTATTCCAGCTATGAAAGCCATCCCCTGGGGCGGGTGGAATGGATTAAGCTGTACGGTGCGCTTCTCGGAAAAGAGGAAAGGGCGCAGGAGTTGTTTTTAGAGCAGGAGTCGGATTTAAAAGCTGCCTCTGCAGATGAAAACACTGGGAAAACAGTGGCGTTTTTCTTTATTACCACCAACGGGGCGGTGAATGTGCGGAAGGCTGCGGACTATGTGCCGAAAATGATAGAGCTTGCCGGAGGAACCTATATTTTTGATGCGTTAGAAGGCTCAGAGGGAAAATCTTCCTCTGTCACTATGCAGATGGAGGAATTTTATGCGGCGGCAAAGGATGCGGATTATCTCATTTATAACAGCAGTATAGACGGGGAAATTCATACGATAGAGGAGCTTTTAGGGAAGAGCAGCCTGTTGGAAGACTTTAAGGCAGTGCAGGAAGGAGACGTCTTTTGTACCACAAAAAATTTATATCAGGAATCCATGGCAATCGGAACTCTGACGAAGGACATCCATTCCATGCTGACGGGGGAAACGGAGGACATGGAGTATCTTTATCAGCTGGAATAGTGCGAAAAAAAAGAATACGGTATTTTGCGGCGTACGGAGCGCTGACAGCCCTGCTTTTGCTGCTTTTAGGATTGAATGTCTGCATTGGCAGCGTTTCGGTTCCTTTTTCGGATGTCCTTAAAAATTTTGTCGGACAGGAAATCGGGGAGACAGAGCGGAATATTCTGATGCAGATACGGCTGCCGAGGGCGTTAGCTGCGGCAATCCTGGGAGGGGCGCTGGGACTGTCGGGGTATCTTTTGCAGACCTTTTTCCACAATCCCATTGCAGGACCCTTTGTCTTAGGTATTTCCTCAGGGGCAAAGCTGGTGGTGGCGCTGGTGATGGTATTTTTTCTTGGAAATTCGGTGAAGGTCAGTTCGGCGGCATTGATACTGGCGGCATTTGTGGGAGCCTTTCTTTCCATGGGCTTTGTGCTTTTGATGTCGAGAGTGGTGGATAAAATGTCTATGCTCATTGTCAGCGGAGTGATGATTGGCTATATCTGCTCGGCGGTTACCGATTTTGTGGTGACTTTTGCGGAGGATGCGGATATTGTAAATTTACATAACTGGTCGAAGGGCAGCTTTTCCGGTATTTCTTGGGAAAATGTGTATGTCATGGCAGTGGTGGTGCTGGCGGCGTCCGTGCTGGTATTTTTTCTGGCAAAGCCTATTGGAGCGTTTCAGTTGGGAGAGGGATATGCAAAGACCATGGGAGTAAATGTGGGCAGGCTGAAGGTGGAGCTGGTGCTGCTCTCAAGCATTCTGGCGGCATGTATTACCGCTTTTGCAGGCCCCGTTTCCTTTGTGGGGATAGCGGTGCCCCATCTGGTGAAGCAGCTGTTTGGCACGGCAAAACCTATTGTGATGATACCCGCCTGTTTTCTTGGGGGAGGAACCTTCTGCCTGTTCTGTGATTTGCTGGCACGTACTGTTTTTGCACCCACAGAGCTGAGTATCAGTACGGTGACGGCAGTGTTTGGCGCGCCTGTGGTAATTGTGGTTTTACTGCGGCGCAGGAGCGGAAAGAATTAGAAAAGATTTTTCAAAAGCAGAGAATGTGAGAGAGGTATAGCTGTGTAAGGGCATGGAGAAAAGGCGAAAGAAATTGGAAAGTCGTTTACCCGCAAGTTTGTGTCTGAGCACTGCCTGACAACAAACTTGTTATGCACAAAAAGCAGCAAAGAAATGAGGAACTATGACAGATTATTATTTTAAGGCGGAACGTCTGTCTGTGGGCTACCAGGGAATGCCCGTAATCGAAAATATCAGCTTTGGGATAGAAAAAGGCGAGATTCTGACCTTAATCGGAGCCAACGGTGCAGGAAAATCTACCATATTAAAAAGCATTGCGGGTCAGCTTGCTCCCATTGCGGGAACGGCGTTTCTTGGACAGCGGGAATTGTCTGAAATCGGGCAGGACAAGCTGGCAAAGGAGTTGGCGGTGGTGTTTACGGAGCGGCTGCACACGGAGATGATGAGCTGCGAAGATGTGGTGGCAACGGGGCGTTATCCCTATACCGGGAAATTCGGCGTTTTGTCAAAGGAGGATTACAGGGCAGTGGAGGAAGCCATGGCGCTGGTGCAGGTGGAGGGACTAAGGGACAGAGACTTTACCAAAATCAGCGATGGGCAGAGACAGCGGGTGCTGTTAGCCAGAGCCATTGCCCAGCAGCCCAAGGTACTGCTTCTGGATGAGCCAACTTCTTATCTTGATGTAAAATACAAGCTGGAATTTTTATCTGCGCTGCAGCAGCTGGCGAGGCGGAAAAATCTTTCTGTTATTATGTCTCTGCACGAGCTGGATTTGGCGGAGCGGATTTCCGATAAAATTTTGTGCGTGGGAAACCATTGTATCGAGAAATTCGGCACGCCGGAGGAAATCTTTGTGCCGGGATATATCGGAAAGCTGTTTCATATGACAGCCGGAACTTTTGATGAGAACAGCGGTAATCTGGAATTGGAGGCGCCGAAGGGGAAAACGGAGGTTTTTGTCATTGCAGGCGGCGGCAGCGGAAAAGCTGTGTACCGAAAATTGCAGCGGGCGGGCATACCTTTTGCAGCGGGGATTTTATTTGAAAATGATGTAGATTACCCAGTGGCGAAGGCGTTAGCGGCAGCAGTAATTGCGGAAAAGGCTTTTGAAAAAATCGGTGGCGAAAGAGTGGAAGAGGCAAAAAAACAGATAGAGAAATGTCAAAAAGTGATTTGCTGCCGGGACAGTTTTGGAGTGTGGGACAGGGAAAATGAGCTGCTGTTAGAATATGCGAAGAAAAATAAGAAAATAGTCCAGACGCCGACAGAATTTTTTGGAGGCTGAAGTAAATAGAAAAATGAAATAGACGAAACCGGGCAAAAGAAAAGGATTGAAAAAAGAAAAGATTTCTTCCATAATATATCAGAAGAGAGTAAATTGTTATATTATGTGCAAAAGCGGCACATGAATTAGAGGAAACCAAAATGTCCATGACCATTTATACCATGACCCACAAACCATTTACCCCGCCGCCGGATAAGCTCTACCAGCCGTTGCAGGTGGGAAGCGCCCTGCATGAAAATTTAGGGTATCTTTCCGACAATGAGGGAGATAATATTTCCGAACAGAATCCCTATTACAGCGAACTGACAGGACATTACTGGGTATGGAAAAACGATAAGCATTCCGATTATGTAGGCTGCGCCCATTACAGACGTTATCTGGTAAATGAAAAGGAAGAGCTGTATACGGAACAGGAGCTTTTGGAGCTGTTGAAACACTATGACATGGTGACGACAAAGCTGCTGACTCTGGAATATACCTACTATGACGCATTTGATGACAGGCACAATGCAAAGGATTTAGATGTGTTAGGAGAGGTGATAAAAGAGCTGGCACCGCGGTACTATGACACTTATATCCGTCTGGTGCACGGAAAACAGACTTATTTCGGCAATATGTTTGTGATGGCAAAGTCCCTGTATGACAGTTATATGGAGTTTTTATTTCCACTGCTGTTTGAAGCCCAGAAACGGATTGATATGACCGGATATGACGGGTATCAGAAGCGGCTGTTCGGCTTTTTTTCTGAATTTCTGCTTTATGTCTGGGTTACTGTCAACGGCATTAAGGTAAAAGAAGCCAAGGTGGGGCTGGTCAGCGAGAAGGCGGAGACAAAGGAATTAAAGCAGCGGATTGCAGAATTTTTCCGGAAAAAGGATATTGCCGGGGCAAAAGCATATTTCTGGCAGGTTTATAAGAGGCGCCCGGACATTCTGATGGAGGTATCGGATATCAACCGGGAATGCCGCCTTGCTATGCAGGCAATCAGCAGTCTGGAGTGGGAGGAAAAACAGACGGGGTACAGCCGCCTGGAAAAAACCACAGATTTTGAGGAATTGATAGAGTTTTACCGCTTTTTGAACAGGCTGACGCTGCATTACGGGAAAACTGCGGATACGGTGCAAAAGCTGCAGGAGCTTGCTGCAGAAAAAGAAGAGCAGGAATTTTTGGAAAAGCAGCAGATTTCCGAGGCGGAGTATGCCGTTGCCAGAAAGGTAAACGGAATGAGCTAGTGTTATACTGTGCAGTGTTGCCGGATAGCAATGATATGGTACACCAGGGGAACAAAGAGAGATAAGATTTCGGCGGGAGACAGAACAGATATGGATTTAAAAAAAGAATTATTTCACATTACAGAGACAAATCCCTTTTCCAAGCTTTTGGAAATGGAGCTTTTGGAGATAGAAGAGGGGTATGCAAAGGGACGGATGCCGTTTAAAACGGAATATACCAATATTTACGGAGGGATGCACGGCGGCTGCTCATATGCGTTAGCTGATACCTTAGCGGGAGTGGCAGCGGCGACCTACGGAAACTATACCACAACGATAAATGGAAGCCTGAATTATCTTCTTCCTATCAAGGATACAGAATATGTATACTGCGAAGCGAAAGCGGTACGTCAGGGCGGCAGGGTCGGAGTTTATGATGTGACGATTTCCGATGATGCCGGAGAAATCCTTTGCACCGGAACCTTTACCTATTACCGCCTCAAAGAAAAAATCAAAGAGTTCTAAGGATAAAAAAGAAAAGGAAACGCCATCTAAAAGGTGACGTTTCCTTTGTTCTTCAGAAGTCTTCCGCCGTTTACGATGAGAAGAATCCCTGATACGATTCCACCAACCAAAACGCAGATACCGACAGCAAGGGTTGCTGCTCCGGTGGCGCCCATAACTTTATAAATTTTTTCCTGCATGTGGTAAACCTCCCTTGGATGTAGTAATAACCTGAATTTGTAAAAATATACCATGTGAAAAAACAATGGTCTGTGCAGAGAAAACATGAAGGGTATTAATAATGTTGTTCTGCACTATTTTTACTGCTAACATGTATTTTAACATTATTTCTAGGAATATACAAGAAAGCATTTGGAAGAAAAGCCCCATATCTTTTCGGGGTATCTTTTCAGGGGCAGATGGTTCCAAATGAAAATTACAAAATGGGAAGCCAGCCGTCTGTTCCTCCGAGTACTTTTTCTTTTGAAAAATGCTCTGCCTGCAGAGAATCCAGTGCAAGGCAGAAGGAGGCGCGGCGGGGGAACTGCCCGGCTTCACAGCCTGCTTTTTTCGTTTCACAGGAGGGGCAGCTGTTGTATTCTGCATAAAACACAGTGTCCCTTGCCTTTTCCTTGTTCCAGTCGTGGAAGCCTGCCGGGTGGATGTGGCTGCCGAGTTCACAGTTTATGAGGACAGTTTTGGCATAATCTCGCCAGGGGCGTCCTAAGTAAACGGAACCCTCCGGGCAGCAGTCGGTGGTAAAACGGCAGCGGGAAAAGACATAGCCGTACTCCTGTCCTTCCGGCGTGGAGGCAGCGGTGGCGTAGCCCTGTATATTTTCCGGGGAAGAACTCTCTAAAGTGCGGCAGAGGGATTCGATGGTGCAGTTTTCAAAATAAGCGGTGGCACTGCCGAAAATAAAATCAATGTCGCCGCAGATATAGCAGTCCTTATAATAATGCCTGCCGTTGATGCGGGGGGCAAACTGCTTCGGACCGATAAAGCCGCCGGGCTTGATTTCCATGGGCGGCAGAGGTCCGGTAAAAAGGGTATCCTGATGTCCTAACAGGCGGCAGTTATTTAGCACAAGCCTGTCGCCGTCCGCATAGAGGGCAATCGCCTGACCGTGGGTTTTGGAATCCCCGGAGGCATTTTCGATGGTAAGGTTTTGCAGGGTGACATCATGTGTGTCGATGAAAACGCTGTAGGAGCGGAACGTGCCGTATTTTTCGCCGTTTTCCATCAGGGCGTTGGCGTAGTCGTCATAGGTGAGAACCGTATCGCTGCTGCTGCCGCCAAGCCCCAGCAGAGTGACATAGGGTTTGTTGATGGTGAGTTTTTCGCGGTAAACACCCGGAGCTATCTCAATCGTAACAGGGGTGGCGTTATCCGCCGGAATACTGTTTAAAGCGGCGCCTATTGTGGGAAAATCGCCGGAAACAGTTGATACGTGAATTGTCTGTGCCATGTGGAACACTCCTTTTTTATTCTTCTGGTATTTATCTTAGCACCTTTTGGGCAAAATACCAGAGGAAATTACAACTGGGACTTTGGCTCTATGGTTTTTGGTTTCCTTGTTGAAATTCTACGGGATAGGTCGTATAATTGAAATAAATACTCACTTTTAAAAAGAAAAACCGAAAAAGGGGATATGATGGAATTAAGTTATATGGATGTAAGAGAACAGATATGTGACGTCTGCAGGCGGATGTGGCAGTTAGGCTGGGTAGCGGCAAATGATGGAAACGTATCTGTAAAATTAGAGGACGGAACCTATTTAACCACACCTACCGGGATTTCTAAGAGTTTGGTGACACCGGAAAAGTTAGTAAGAATCGATGCGGAAGGAAATATATTAGAAGCGGAGGAGGGATTTTCCCCTTCCTCGGAGATAAAAATGCATCTTTGCTGCTACGCCAAACGGGGAGATATAGGCGCTGTGGTACATGCACATCCGCCAACCGCCACGGGCTTTGCGGTGGCGAATAAGTCATTGGATGAATGTGCCATGATAGAGACGGTACTTTCCCTGGGGGCTGTGCCGATTGTTCCTTATGCTACGCCCTCCACAGCGGAAGTATCAGAGGCAATCGCCCCCTATGTGCGGGAGCACAATGCACTTTTACTGAAAAATCATGGCGCCGTGGCAATGGGAGCGGATATTTATACTGCGTATTACCATATGGAGACATTGGAGCAGTGCGCGAAGGTCACGCTGATTGCCCGCATGCTGGGCGGTGCGGAGGAGATTGACAGAGAAAACATTGACAAGTTAGTGGAGCTGCGCAGAAATTATGAGAAAATCAGCGCAGAGAAACCGGAGATACAGGATTGTCAGAATGGAGAGGAAGAGGACATGGGATTATGGCGGCGCAGGGTAAAACCGCAGAAGGCAGAACAGCAGGAAGCGAAACCGCAGAAGCCGGAGCAGCAATCAGGGCTTCAGCCGTTGGATGAAATTTGCGGCTATCAGGTCAGACCGGGCTTTTACAACCGTGACGGAGCAACTCCGTCAGCAAGGGGCGTCAGTTTTACGATACACTCTTTCGGAGCGACAAGCTGCAGCTTAGCATTATTCCGCCCGCAGGAGAAAGAGCCTTTTGTTGTGTTAAAGTACCCGGAGGCTTATCATGTGGGTAATACCTACTCCATGTTTGTGTTCGGACTGAATATCGAAGAGTTTGAATATGCGTTTCAGTTAGACGGTCCTTATGAGCCGGAAAAAGGTCTGCTTTTTGACAAAAATAATATTTTGTTAGACCCTTACGCCAGGGCTGTAACAGGGCAGCGGCAGTGGGGAGAGCGTCCGGAGGGCGGAGCTGATTTTACCTATCATGCCAGAGTGGTGGAAAATACCTTTGACTGGGGAGCTATCAAACAGTTAGAACACGAGGCGGAGGATTTGGTGATTTACGAGATGCACGTCCGGGGATTTACCAAGGATAAATCCTCAGGAGTAGCGCTCGGTACGGAGGGCACCTACGAGGGACTGCGTCAGAAAATCCCTTATTTAAAGGATTTGGGTATCAATGCGGTGGAGCTGATGCCGATTTTTGAGTTTGATGAGATGGAAAGCTACCGGATTGTGGACGGAGAACAGCTTTATAATTACTGGGGATACAATACGGTTTGCTTTTTTGCGCCGAATACCAGCTATACCTCGGTGGTGGAACACAACCATGAGGGTGAAGAGCTGAAACGGCTGATTTATGAACTGAAAGAAAACGGCATAGAGGTTATTTTAGACGTTGTCTTTAACCATACGGCGGAGGGGAATGAGAACGGTCCGAATTTCTCCTTTAAAGGTATCGACAATAATATTTACTATATTTTAACGCCGGACGGATATTACTATAATTTCAGCGGCTGCGGCAACGTAATGAATTGCAACCAGCCGGCAGTCCGCAGGTTTATCATTGACTGTCTGCGCTACTGGGTGACAGAATACCGGGTAGACGGTTTCCGTTTTGATTTGGCTTCTATCCTTACCAGAGACGAAAAGGGAGCCCCGATGGCAGACCCGCCTCTTTTACAGGCGATTGCCTGCGACGCTATCTTAGGAAAGGTGAAGCTGATTGCAGAGGCGTGGGATGCAGGAGGACTTTACCAGGTGGGAAGCTTCCCGTCCTTTAGTCGCTGGGCGGAGTGGAACGGGAGGTACCGTGACGATATCCGACGCTTCTTAAAGGGTGACGAGGGATTAGCGGCAGCAGCGATTACGCGAATTACAGGCTCTAAGGATTTATATGACCCGGTATACCGCGGAAAGAGCGCGTCGGTGAATTTTCTTACCTGCCACGACGGTTTTACCCTGTATGACTTGTACTCCTACAATACGAAGCATAATGAGAAAAACGGCTGGGGCAATACAGACGGCGATAATAATGGAAACAGCTGGAACTGCGGCGTGGAGGGAGAAACGGATGACCCGCAGGTAGAGGGACTGCGCCGGAGAATGATAAAGAATGCCTTTGCCACGTTGATGTGCAGCCGCGGTTCTGCTATGTTTTATGCCGGAGACGAATTCTGCAATACCCAGTTTGGAAATAACAACGCCTATTGTCAGGACAATATCATTTCCTGGTTAGACTGGAACCGGCTGGAGGAATACAAGGAAATCCATGATTTTTGCCGTTATATGATTGCTTTCCGAAAGAAATATGCAATTTTGAGGAAAACAACAAAGGGGGTATCCTGTAATCTGCCGGAAATCAGCTTTCACAATGGTGCGCCCTGGAAAGGCGGAACGGAGTACAATACACGGTTGATTGGTATTATGTATGCAGGACGGGACGAGGCGGATACGAAGGATGAAATTGTATTTTATGCCATGAATGCCTTTTGGGAGCCCCTTGGAATGCAGCTTCCCGATTTGCCGGAGGGAATGCAGTGGAAAGTGTGCGTCAATACTTCCGTGGAATATGAGGACGGAAAAAACATGGAAGAATTTACAGAGTTCCAGGACAAACGGCTTTTGACCATACCGCCCAGGACAGTGATTGTGCTGGAGGCTGAAACAGAAAAAAAGCTGGAGGTGGAAGTGCCGGAGGAATGGAAACCGGTCTATGATGCAATTTTATAAGTGAGGTTAAAATACCGTAGATTTGTGCAGATAAGCTGCAGGGGTCTGCGGTATTTGTATTTTGCGGGGAAGCGGGAGACAGCTTTGACGATTTCTGTGCCAGCGCTTGTGCAGATACCGCAATGGCGAGACGGTAAGCAGTCGGTTATCTGCAGGTTTTCGGAGCGTTGCAAACGGCTGATTTTTCGGGGGGCTGGCAGTTGCGGTAAAGACAGGAGGAGATTTCTATTAAAACTGCTTTGTATTCATCGTCTAAACCGCGATAATTATTGAGAAGCAGAGATTCATCGGAGGAAATAGCGATTTGCGGGGAGGTGCGGCAGGGGGTGTTTCCGAGGAGGTAATCAGAACTGGTGTCTAAATGTCTGGCAATCTGCACAATCGTGGCACAGTCCGGACTGCGGCGGTTCTTAATATAACCGTTAATCGTGTTAGGCGTCATATGGAGTCTTTCGGCTAATTCCCGCTGGGTTATTTGTTTTTCATCTAAAAGATATTGAATACGTTCCCCCAAATTCATAGAGCTACCTCGTGGTGAAAGACCTATTTCGTGTCTGTTCTGGTTATTATTTTAGTACAAAAATAGGAAGGGGGGATAAAAATACGCAGAACGCGAATCTAATTCTTACTTTATGGAAATTATAGCCAGCCGCCGTCTAAAGTAATAATTTGTCCCGTGAGATAATCATTTCCGGTGGCAAGCTGTAAGGCAAGAGCTGCCACTTCCTCCGGCAGTCCAAAGCGCCCTGCGGGAATTTCTTCCGCCAATGCTGTTCTTTCTTCCTCGGAAAAGCAGGCGTTCATCTGGGTATCAATGACGCCGCAGGCGATGGCGTTGACCTGAATATTGCTGGGAGCCAGCTCCTTGGCAAGGGCTCTGGTGAATGCGTTGACGCCGCCCTTGCAGGCGGAATACGCCACCTCACAGGACGCTCCGGTAATGCCCCAGACGGAGGAAATGTTAATGATTTTTCCGGCTTTCCGGTGCACCATATAGGGGATAGCTAATTTGCAGGAGGAAAAAACTGAGGTAAGGTTGGTATTTACGATACGGTTCCATTCCTCTATGCTCATATCGCTTAACAGACCGATATGTGAAATGCCTGCATTGTTAACGAGCACGTCTACTCCGCCAAAACGTTCCGTTATTTCGGAGAATAACTGCTGCATATAAGAATAGGAAGAGACGTCTCCGATACTGGTGAGAACGTCAACATGAAGCTGTGTTTCCAATTCCTGTTTGAGAGAGAGCAATTCCTTTCGGGAATTAGAACAGGTGATTACCAGACGGCAGCCTGCCCCGGCAAAAGCAACGGCGATGGCGCGCCCGATTCCACGGGAAGCGCCGGTAATTAATACAGTTTTTGGCATGATGGCTTCCTTTCTTTCTATAAAATAGGCATAAAGTTCCGGCGAGAAGGGGACATATGATTTTTAGCGTGACAGATTTGCATTTGTTGATAACTCATGTACATTCCTCTCAAAACTGTACCTCAATAATTTCTGTGAAAGTACTGTTTCATAAAATAAATCCAGCGCCGGTTCAAATACGTGGGAATACTGGACGTAATGCCATTTCAATTTTTCCTTCCAATTCTCAAGGGTAATCAGTTTATCCTCATCTAAATGATAATCAAACAAATGATTTCGCAGTTCATATGCCGCCGTGTACCGGAAAAGCTCCTGCAGCATGGAAAGAGAAGCCGCCCTGTCCGGCAGATAAGAAATTGTCATACAGCCGTAGCGTTTCACAGGGGCGAAACGGGAAGAAGTTCCCCGCAGCATTGCCGGAATCTCTATGGAAAGCAGCCTGTCAAAATCAGTATCGTAATAATGGAGGGTTGCCTGCACTAAGGCGTCAATCAGTTCGAGAAAATCCGGGTTGGTAAGGCAGTGCTCCGTTTCAAAGTATTCCCCCATAAAATCATAGAGAATGAAATCCTCACAGGTAAAATGAAAATCGTCCTGATAGACTGCCGAAAATTTTGGCAGCAGTTTACCGAGGGAAGAGGAATATCTCGTCAGCGCCAGATAGAGGGCGCCATAAAATTCAGCGCCGCTTTGGAGCAGTGTCTCAAACTGCAGGGTATCGTTATCCAGAGCCACAGAGCCAAGCGCCGGATAAAGAGAAAATATCAGATTGTCTACCACGGAAAGTTCATCGGAAGCCACCGTATCGTCAAAAAAATCTTCTACCATGCAGATGGCGGTATAGAGAAAAAACGGGTTATAGCTTTCTGCTTCCAGAGCAGGGGAAAAAGCCATATCCTCAGAGAGATAGCGCTCTATCAGAGAAAAATCGAAGGCGTCCTCACAGGGAAACAGAGTGTTTTTTAAATTCTGCGCCAGAGCAGCGTCCTCCTTTCCCGCAAAGGAAAAGAAACGGAAAATAGTGTAAGTTAAAATTCGTTTTACTCCGGAATCCGGATGGTTATGAATGTATTCCGGGATAAAAGCTGCCGGAAAATATTGTTCGCCTAAGTTGTTCATGTTGAAAATCCTCCTGTCGGGTATCAGTTCCAGTAATCTGTCAGGGAGCGCTCGGCTTCATCGGCAGACAGATGGTATTTTTCTATCAGCTTAGAAGCAGCGTCCTCTTTGGAGATGTTAAGCTCCTGGCAGGTTTCTATAAAGATTCTGGTACTTTCCATTAGGGCTTCTTTTTTGCCCTCTTTTTTACCTTCTTTTCTCCCCTCTATCAAGCCCCGCTGCGTGCCTTGTTCTATCCCCTCGCGGGTAGCTTCTTCCCTTATTATTTCTTCCCATTCCCAAGATTTCATATAGCTGACGCTGACCTCCCTGCTGTGCTTTACTTTGCTTACAAGATTATCTACAGCAGCAATCGTTGAATTTGTAACATTGTCTGCTGTGGTTTCTTCTATGTATTTTAGCATATCGCGAAGCTCCTGACTAGGATTTCCTTCTACTCCTTTTGTATAAAGGAAAATTTTTTTTGCGCCGTCTTCGTAGCGGACGCGGGAATCTTCGATACATTGGTTCTGGACGGTATAAACCATCCGATTACTGTCAAAAGGGTCATAGGGCAGAATGATAATGATAACAACTTCAGGCAGCGCCTTGTAGGTCATATGGGAAGAGAGCAGTCTGGTATCAATCAGACCGTGATAATATCGCATACGTTTGGGAAGGGTAGCTTTTTCATAATATTTGTTGGGTTCTATATCGTAGACTGCGGGAAGAATTTCGGCATCGAGGGAAACCTCGCCTGTGCCGGAGGGGGTATCAGAAGCCGTCTCAATGTAGGCGTCCATGCGGATACCATGCTGATGAAGGTCAATTCCGGGAATACTTTTTTGAGAGATGACATTGACGTTGCGGATAGGCTTCCCTAAAATTGTGCTAAGCAGAATACGGCAGAATTCTTCGCCGGTATCTTTCTGCAGAAGCATCTGCTGAAAAAGAAAATCGTCTAAAAGGTTTAAGTCCTCTAACTTGCGATAAGCAGGCTTTTTGAGAACAGATGAGTGGTTCTGTTTTTCCATAGAAAAATCTCCTTTGTTCGTATTATTTTGTGGTAATTTGGCGAAATGCCGTGACTTCTGACTGGCAGAAGCGAAATGTGATTAAAATGAAATCGGATAAAACATTTGCAAATGTAAAATGATTATAATATGTTTCGAAACAAATTACAAGGAAAATTTTTGCAGTCCGCAGCAGATTTTAAAATACTGAAAACGGTTACCGGAACGACTGGTAAAGAGTAAACAGTAACCAGCCGGTTGCCGAAATTTCTTCGCAATGCTATGATGAAGATATAAAAATAGATATTAATATTGATTGGAAATTTATTGCAGCGCTATTTTATGTAGGAAATTTATGAACAGTAGGTAGGAGTGAAGATATGGATAATTGTTTGAATGAATTTGGAGAAGTATTAATTAAGGAGGTCAGAGACAGAACAATACGTCTATTTGATAAAAAAGTGCAAGGAGTAATGAAAGATAAGGATTCTCAACTTCTGTTTGAGCAAGTGAACAAATTGAGTGAAGAGCAGCAGCTGCTTATAAATGAAATTATTCCTCGGATTGTTGATTTGAGTTTACATAATATGCTGTGCGTGTTCGAGGAACACGACGAATTTCAGATTGTTGCAGATGGGGAGAATATTGCGGAGATAAGTGATGGTTTATCAGGAGAATTATATACGTCAGATGGTTGGATTGAAAAATTTTCTGAGCAAAGATATTATAAAAAACAGGGAGGGACGTAACCGGTACAAGGGCGCCCTCCCTATTTTGATAGAAATACATGATTTTATAGAAAAACCACAATTCCTATCTTGACAATAGGAATTAAAAGTGTATAATTCAATATATCATATCAAATAACTAGGAAATAGAAAGAGTATGACACAATTCCAAATTGGATAAGATATAGATGGAAAGGAACGAAAACGTTATGAACAAAACCATTTATTTAGATAACGCAGCTACGACGCAGGTATATCCGGAGGTGTTGGAGGCGATGATACCCTATTTTACAGAATATTACGGAAATCCCTCTGCCATATACACCTTTGCGGAGGAAGGGAAACGGGCAGTAGATAAAGCCAGAAGAACAGTTGCAGAATTAATCCATGCGAAACCGGAGGAAATTTATTTTACCGGAGGCGGCAGCGAGTCGGACAACTGGGCGTTAAAAGCCACTGCAGAAGCATACGCCGCAAAGGGAAAACATATCATTACCAGTACCATTGAGCACCATGCCGTCCTGCACACCTGCGCTTACTTGGAGAAGCAGGGCTATGAGATTACTTATATTAATGTGGACGAAAATGGAAAAATAAAATTAGACGAATTGGAGGCGGCAATCCGTCCCGATACCATTCTCATTTCCATTATGACCGCAAACAATGAGATAGGAACGATTCAGCCTGTGGCAAAAATCGGGGAAATCGCCCATAAACACGGCGTTTTGTTCCACACCGACGCAGTGCAGGCATTCGGACATATTCCTCTGGATATGGAGGAAATGCACATTGATATGTTAAGCGCCAGTGGACATAAAATGAACGGACCCAAGGGCATCGGAGTTATGTATATCAGCAAGGGAGTAAAGATACTTTCCTTTATCCATGGCGGGGCGCAGGAGCGGAAACGGCGTGCCGGAACTCATAACGTACCGGGCATTGTGGGAATGGGAAAAGCGGCGGAACTGGCAAAAAACACCATGGCGGAGAGAAGCGCTAAGGAGACGGAATTGAGGGAACATCTGATTGAGCGGGTATTAAAGGAAATCCCCTACACCAGATTAAACGGTGACAGGACGGACAGACTTCCCAATAACGTTAATTTCTGTTTTCGGTTTATCGAGGGAGAGTCCCTTCTGATTTTATTAGACCAGGCAGGTATCTGCGGCTCCAGCGGTTCTGCCTGTACTTCAGGCTCCTTAGACCCCTCCCATGTGCTTCTTGCCATCGGGCTGCCCCATGAGATTGCCCACGGCTCTCTGCGGCTGACCCTGTCGGAGAAAAATACAATGGAAGAGATTGATTACACCGTGGAGGAACTGAAAAAAATTATAGAGCGTCTGCGGGGCATGTCTCCGCTATATGAAGATTTTGTCAGAAAGCAAAATCAGGCTGGAAAATAAAATTTTATCGAAACCGGAAGTGTAATGAAAACCAGAATTTTACCGGAAAACAGCAATAGAAATTCAGCGCATTAATAGAAAAGGAGAAAAAGATGTACACAGAAAAAGTAATGGACCACTTCAACAATCCAAGGAATGTGGGCGAGATTGAGAATGCCAGCGGCGTCGGCACCGTTGGAAATGCAAAATGCGGCGATATCATGCGAATGTACCTTGATATAGATAAAGACGGAATTATCCAGGACGTAAAATTTAAAACCTTTGGCTGCGGCGCGGCAGTGGCAACCAGCAGTATGGCAACGGAGCTGGTGAAAGGAAAAACCGTGCAGGAGGCGCTGACGGTTACCAACAAGGCGGTGATGGAGGCGTTAGACGGACTTCCCCCGGTGAAGGTGCACTGTTCCCTTTTAGCGGAGGAGGCTATCCATGCCGCCCTGTGGGACTATGCGGAGAAAAATCATATCGTCATTGAAGGACTGGAAAAACCCGTCAACGATATCAGTGAAAAAGAAGAGGAAGAAGAATACTAACAGAAGAAAAAATAAAAGAAACAGTAGGTCATGGATGAACAAAAAGCTGACAGGAGGAAATCAGTTATGGGAAAGAAAAAAACATTAGAGGAAAGAAATCTGGGATTTGAAACATTACAGTTGCATGTAGGGCAGGAGCAGGCGGACCCGGCGACAGACGCGAGGGCTGTTCCGATTTACGCCACCTCGTCCTATGTGTTTCACAACAGCGACCATGCGGCGGCAAGATTCGGGTTATCGGACGCAGGGAATATTTACGGAAGACTCACCAACCCCACACAGGAGGTTTTTGAAAAAAGAATTGCAGCCTTAGAGGGCGGTGTGGCAGCCCTGGCGGTGGCAAGCGGCGCGGCGGCGATTACCTATACCATTCAGAATTTAGCCCAGGCAGGGGAGCACATCGTGGCAGCCAACAATATTTACGGCGGTACATATAACCTGCTTGCCCACACTCTGCCGGAATACGGTATCACCACAACCTTTGTGGAGCCTCTTGATTTAAGTAATTTTGAGAAAGCAATCCGGGAAAATACCAAAGCGGTTTACATTGAAACCCTCGGAAACCCTAATTCAGATGTCAGCGACATTGAAGAGATTGCGAAAATCGCCCACGCCCATAAAATTCCGCTGGTGGTGGACAGCACCTTTGCAACACCCTATCTGGTGCGCCCGATTACATATGGGGCAGACATTGTCGTACATTCTGCAACAAAATTTATCGGCGGGCACGGAACCGCCATCGGCGGCGTGATTATTGACGGAGGAAAATTCGACTGGGAGGCTTCCGGGAAATTCCCGTCTTTGACAGAGCCGAACCCCAGCTATCACGGAATCAGCTTTACCAAAGCGGTGGGGGCGGCAGCCTTTGTCACCAAAATACGTGCCATTTTACTCCGGGATACCGGGGCGACGCTTTCCCCGTTCCACGCATTTCTTTTCCTGCAGGGATTAGAAACACTTTCTCTTCGTGTAGAACGGCATGTTGCAAATGCCTTAAAAGTGGTACAATACTTAGAGAGCCATCCCCAGGTGGAAAAAGTACATCACCCCTCCGTTACGGAAGATAAAGAACAGCAGCGGCTTTACAACAAATATTTTCCAAACGGCGGCGGCTCCATCTTTACCTTTGAAATCAAGGGAGATGAGAGAAAGGCAAAAGACTTTATTGATAATTTAGAGATTTTCTCACTGTTAGCGAATGTGGCGGATGTAAAATCCCTTGCCATTCACCCGGCGTCCACGACCCACTCTCAGCTTAGCGTGGAGGAGGCGGCGGAACAGGGCATTTACCCCAATACCATCCGTTTATCCATCGGCACAGAGAACATCAAAGATATCATTGAGGATTTAGACGAGGCGTTTAAGGCAGTGTCTTAAGAGTGCATCAGCGTCTGCCGGAGCGGCTTTATCTGCAAATGGGGAGAGCATAATAGCAAGTTCCCTGTAAAATGCAGAGTATGACAGCATGTGCAGCATAGTTTCTCATGCAAGTAGGGTATAACAGCATATGCAACATAGTTTCCCCTGCAAGCAGGGCATAACAACATATGTAACACAAAATATAAAAATGAAAAGGAGAATCAAGTTATGGCAAACATTTATCAGAGTGCAACAGAGTTAATCGGAAAAACACCTTTATTGGAGGTGACAAATTTAGAGAAAGCCAAGGGCTTAGAGGCGAAGGTCCTGGTAAAATTAGAGTATTTCAACCCGTCGGGAAGCGTGAAAGACCGCGCTGCTTATTACATGATTAAAGACGCGGAGGAAAAAGGTCTGTTAAAGGAGGGCTCCGTTATCATTGAGCCTACTTCCGGAAATACAGGTATCGGTCTTGCCGCCATCGCAGCAGCCAAGGGCTACCGCGCCATCTTAACCATGCCGGAAACCATGAGCGTAGAGCGCCGCAATATTTTAAAGGCATACGGTGCAGAAATCGTTCTGACAGAGGGCGCTAAGGGCATGAAGGGAGCTATTGCCAAAGCGGAAGAGTTAGCAAAGGAGATTCCCGGCGGATTTATTCCGTCCCAGTTCACCAATCCTGCCAATGCACAGGCGCACAAGGAAACCACAGGACCGGAAATCTGGGAGGATACTGACGGAAAGGTAGACATTTTTGTGGCAGGCGTAGGTACAGGCGGAACCGTCACCGGAACCGGCGAGTATTTAAAATCCAAAAATTCTGCAGTGAAAGTGGTTGCGGTGGAGCCGGAAAGCTCTCCGGTGCTCTCAAAGGGAACTGCCGGACCGCATAAAATCCAGGGAATTGGCGCCGGATTTGTGCCGGAGGTATTGAATACCGAGGTGTATGACGAGGTATTTCCGGTGTCAAATGAGGATTCCTTTGCAACAGGAAAAGAGTTGGCGAAAGCAGAGGGTATTCTTGTGGGAATTTCCTCCGGTGCAGCTCTTTTTGCAGCCCTTGAGCTTGCAAAACTACCGGAAAATAAAGGGAAAACCATCGTGGTTCTGCTGCCGGACAGCGGGGACAGATATTATTCTACACCGTTGTTTGCAGAATAAGGGCAGAGAGGAGCAGTGGGAAACACTTTTTTTATAAAAAGGAAATCTGCTTACTATGAAAGGGAATAGAAGGAAAGGGAGGCTGTCTTAAAATAGGGCAGCTTCTTTTTTTACTGAAAAAGGAAAAAATTGTAACCTTTTACCGTTTCTGATTGTATTATTAGTGAAAGGCCTTTTCAATAAATGCAGAAAGGACAAGGGAGTACTCATGAGAAAACCCGTTTCGGAGCTGGTGGAGCGGTATCAGAACAATCTGTATGCGGCGGCATTTAACGTTTGCAAAAATGCGGAGGACGCAGAGGATGTTGTTCAGGATACGTTTATCTGCTATCACACAAACAAAAAGGATTTTGAAAATGAGCAGCACATACGTGCATGGCTAATCAGGGTGGCAATCAATAAAGCAAAAAATGCAAACCGTACCTTTTGGAGGCAGAATAAATTGTCTTTGGAAGATTATATGGAAACATTAACCTTCGAGACGCCGGAAAGCGAAGCTTTATTTGAGACGGTTATGAAGCTTCCGGAAAAGTACCGTATCGTCATCCACCTGTTTTATTATGAAGATTACACCATCCATGAAATTGCAGATATATTAAAAATATCGGAAAGCAACACGAAAGTCAGATTATCACGTGGAAGGGCGCTGCTCAGGGAAGCATTAAAGGAGGAATGGGAAGATGACAAATAAAGAAAAATATAAACAGGCATTTTCTGTGTTACATACCTCCGAAAACTTTTCTTTGGAGGTAGAAAAAATGGCTTTGTTAAAGAGAAAACAGAGGATGAATATTGCAGCTGCGGTGGCGGCAGTCTGTATTTTGCTGATAGGAGGAACAGGAACGGCATATGCAGCGAATGTGGGAGGGATTCAAAGGACGATTCAGCTTTGGATTCGGGGCGACCAGACCGACGCTGCCTTAGAAGTAAATCAGGATGGCAGCTACCGCATGTCCTATCAGGATGAAAACGGAACTACCGTGGAGCAGGCCGGTGGCGGTGTTGCCTTTGAAGCGGATGGCAGCGAGCGCCCTCTCACAGAAGAGGAAATCATGGAGGAAATAAATGCGCCGGAGGTGAAATATGAGGAGGACGGCTCTGTGTGGGTTTATTACTACAACCAGAAAATGGAAATTACGGATAAGTTTGATGAGGACGGGGTCTGCTATGTGAAGCTGTCCGGTGCCGGGGAGACCTTGTATATGACGGTTAAGTACCAGATGGGCTGGGCAACGAGTACCAACAGCTATATCAGTCCGAAAGGATTTAATTGTATCAGTCCAAGCGAGGGCGACTGATTTTAAAAGCAGCCCAAACCGCTTTTCTCTTGACCCTAACGCTGCGTCATAGTATATAATTTACCTTGCTTATGGAAGTAATATTCCTGGTGTATTGACACGTTCATCGTCAGCGAAAGATGAACGTATCAGTACGCCGGCAGGGGATATAAAAAAGTCTGGAATGTTAAGCAGTGGAAAGGGAAAGTATGAAAAAGAAGCAGATGAAGAATACAAATCAGGCAATGAGCCGGTATGAAACCGAAGCCAGGAAGCGATGGGGCGAGCGGGCAGAAAGTTCCATACAATTATGGAAAAGTTATACAAGCAATCAACGGGATTTTGTCCTGCAGGCTATGGATGAAAACTATGAGGAAATTGCGCGGCTGATGCGTGAGGGCGTTCCCACAGATTCACCGGAGGTTCAGGAGCGTGTCAGAATATGGCATGAACAGTTATACTACTTTTACGAACCCTCAGTAGAGATAATTGAGAGTTTAGGAAAAATGTATAAGGAAGAACCTGAATTTCGCAGCTATTACGAAAAAATTGCTCCGAATCTTTCCGACTTTTTTGGAGATTCTATAGCATATTATGCAGATGTATTAGCCACAAAATGGTTAGAGTCGCAGGCATTACAATTAGAGGAGTAAAAAAATGAATAACCAGAATGGAAAGGAAAGATTTGTATCACCGTTATTGCAGAAGGATAAAACAGAGGCGCCGTTTGTATTGGAAACACCGAAAAAAACATTGGAAGATTTAGTGCTTCCGGAGGTAACCAGGCAGCAGATTGACAGCCTGCTGCAGAAAGTGAAGCTGCACAAAATTTTATATGAAAATTTTGGTCTGGGCAAGGTAGACTTAAGCGGCGGGCGGACAGCCATCAACTTATACGGACCTCCGGGAACCGGGAAATCGGTTACTGCCGAAGCCATTGCCAATGCGTTGGGAAAACCCATGATTCGTGTAAACTATGCCGAGATTGAATCCAAATTTGTGGGGGAAACGCCCAAGAACATTAAGGAGGCGTTTCGGTTTGCAAAGGAAAATGACGCTGTTCTGTTTTTTGATGAGGCAGACTCTATTTTAGGAAAAAGGCTTTCAAATGTGAATCAGAGCACTGACCATGCTGTAAATGTCAGCCGCTCTGTCATGCTGCTTGAACTGGATTCCTTTCAGGGCGTAACACTTTTTGCAACCAACTTTATGTCCAATTATGATAGTGCGTTTGTTCGTCGTATTATCGGACATATTGAAATGCCGTTACCCACGGAACAGGGCAGAATGCAGCTTTATCAGAAAATGATTCCGGCGGAATATCCGAAAAACATGACAGAGGATGAGCTTTATCACATTGTACGCCGCTCAGATGGATTGTCCGGTGCGGAAATTTTAAATGTAATTATAAATGCAGCCGCCTATGCGCTGAACAGAGAAGGGATTGGCTGTAAAGTTGTTTTAGCAGATTTTGAGCTTGCCATAGAGGGAGTCAAAAATGCAAAAAAAGCGAACCGGCAAATATAGCAGTCGGCAGGAGGGGAAATGAACATTAAATTTACCATTAAAAATTTATCTCCGTCTGCGAAGTCACTTGTAATTACACTTGAAGATTTAAGCCATCCTATAAAAGGGTTCACACATTAGATTGCACGCTTAACCTGAAAGCATGTTCAACGAAAAGAAAAGTTTTGAATAGGGCAGCGGGGCACATTATCCAGCAGGGAAAGATTTGCGGATATTTTGAGAAGGGATGAACTTGATTTTGACCATTACCGTGTGTTACTCTTATTACGCCATTTCCATGAAAGACGGTTCGATTGTGCGGGGAACGGAGCCGGAATTTGAAGAATGTGTAACGGCAGAAGATTCCTTTGAGGATTTTATGGGAAAAATGGTAAACGGCGAGTGTGACAGATTGTATAAGATAATTGCAAAATTGAGGTGGTTAATGTGGAAAATAATGTTACAGTATATCAGTCGGTAATCACTGATATAAAGGATATAATTTCATCAGGAAGAGAGAGTGCTTATAATGCTGCCAATAAAGCTATGGTACTTACTTATTGGCATGTGGGTAAGCGTATTGTTGAGCAGGAGCAGAACGGTAAAGAAAGAGCTGAGTATGGAAAAGCGTTGATAGAGGCTTTGGCAGATGAACTTACAAGAGAATATGGAAAAAGTTATTCAAAAAGAAATCTTCAATATTTTAGGAAATTTTATCTGGCGTTTCCAGATGAGGAGATTGTGAACGCATGCGTTCACAATTTGAATTGGACGCATTTTAGAAGTCTGCTTCGTGTTACAGATGAAACAGCGAGACTTTGGTATATGAAAGAGGCTGCACAGGAGGGATGGAGTTCCAGAACATTAGATAGAAATATAGGGACGCAGTATTATTACAGACTTTTACAGTCTCCCAAAAAGGAAACTGTAATGGATGAAATGCAGCAGAATACAAATGAATATCAGAAAGATAAATTTGAACTTTTAAAAAATCCAATTGTTGCAGAATTTCTTGGATTTAAAAATGGGTAAGATTACACATCAGGATGTAGGACAGATTGATATGTACGTTCGCATGTATGATGAATTGAAGTGTAGGGAAGGTGATAATCCGACGTTAGGAATATTACTATGTGCGGAAACAGATGAGGATATTGCAAGATATTCAGTGTTACATGATAATGATAGATTATTTATGTCGAAATATCTCACATATTTACCATCAAAAGAGCAGCTTAAAGAAGAAATAGACAGACAAAAGGAAATATTTTATATGCAGCACCCTGCTTTGGGAGAAATATAAACAACAACCCCAAATTGAGGAGGACCCCCAAATGATTTTCAGATTAGCCGAAATGCAGGATTTACCCAACCTTAAAACAGTATATAAGGACATCATCCAAAACATGAATAACAATCAACTCCCAATATGGGACGAGATTTATCCCAGCGAATTTTTTGAACAAGACATCAAAAACCATCAGCTATACGTCCTATACGATAACACAGAACTCGTCTCAGCATTTGCCCTATGTGAAACAAATTCCGGCGCACAGTCCGTAAAATGGCAGGACAACCAGGCAAAAGCCCTCTATTTAGACCGCTTTGGAGTAAATATAAACTATTCCCGCCAGGGCATCGCCAGCCTGATGCTCACAAAAGCCAAAGAAACCGCAAAAAATCTAGGCGCCGAATATATGAGGCTTTTCGTCGTAGACATCAACAAGCCCGCCATCTCCCTATACACAAAAAACCATTTCATAAAAGCCGACGGTATCTACAACGAAGTCATCGACGCCGACCTCACACTGCACGAATACGGCTACGAAACCGCCCTTAACCCAGAAGCGTAACCTCCAGTTCTTACCAAACACAAGCCTATTAAATACCAATATTTATTAAAGCCAAGCCCTCCAACCACACAAACTAACATTTTATTCAAAAGCAAGCCCACCTCGCCCCCTCATATATCCCAACGCAATATTTCCAGCGTTTTTTTATCGGCAGCAGTCAATAACCAGCCGGGAAGCGGTAGCCCTGCCAGACAGACCCTTCAAAGGACGCCGGTACTTGGCGAGGTGGTTTCGAGCCTAGTATCCGCTGCGTCCTTTGCGGAGCGAGAGCGTGTCTGACTGGCAGGGCTTCCGCTTCCCGGCGTCCCTTATTCACCTCCCCAAAAAAACCTGAAAAAATAAGTAGTTCCTATTTTCCCCTCCCTATGGTAAAATAAAAGTTAAACATAAATCAAAACAGAAATCGGGGACAACAGATGGAAAAGTTAAGCAGCAACACAAAAGAAATCCTAAGCTGGATACTGACCTTCGCACTGGCAATCGGTGCGGCATTTCTAATTAAAAACTATCTCATTATCAATGCAGACGTGCCCACGGGCTCCATGGAAAACACCATCATGCCCGGTGACAGGCTGATTGGAAACCGCCTTGCTTATAAAAAGGACGCACCGGAGCGGGGAGACGTGGTCATCTTCCATTACCCGGACGACGAGGAAGAGCTCTATGTCAAACGCGTCATCGGGCTTCCGGGGGAAACAGTGGACATAGAGGACGGCAAAATCTATATCGACGGTTCCGAAACGGCTCTGGAGGAAACCTATCTCAAGGAGGAGTGGACAGTGGCGACAGGCCCGTATCATTTTGAGATACCGGAGGACGCCTATCTGGTGATGGGAGATAACCGAAATGATTCCTGGGATGCCCGCTATTGGGAAAATACATATGTTTACAGCGACAAAATTCTGGGAAAAGGAGAGGTTATCTACTGGCCGATACAGGATTTTGGAAAAATAAAATAGGGGTGGGTTTATGATTACATTTCTTTCAAAGTTTTTTATCCGGGAAAAACAGGATAAAAATATCATCCGGCAGCAATACGGAATGCTCTGCGGAATTACAGGCATTATCTTAAATATCTTTCTTTTTGCAGGAAAATTTATGGCGGGAACCATCAGCAACTCCATCGCCATCACGGCGGACGCCATCAACAACCTGTCAGATGCAGGTTCTTCCTTTGTGACGCTGATTGGGTTTAAGCTGGCGGGGGCAAAGCCGGACCCGGAGCACCCCTTTGGACATGGGCGTATCGAGTATGTTTCCGGTCTTGTGGTGGCAGCGGCGATTTTATTGATGGCATATGAGCTGGTGAGGGATTCCATCAGTAAAATTATCCATCCGGAGGAAACGGAATTTTCCGCATTAATTGTCGTTATCTTAGTGATATCCATTCTTGTGAAACTTTACATGTATTATTATAACAACAGCATTGGGAAAAAGATTGATTCTGCGGCAATGCGCGCCACTGCCATGGACAGCTTAAGCGACACCTGCGCCACCGCTGTGGTACTGGCTGCCACGCTGGTGGGGCATTTTACCGGGCTTTATATTGACGGCTACTGCGGCGCCCTGGTGGGAATTTTTATTTTCTATGCGGGCATCAATGCGGGGAAGGAGACGCTCAATCCCCTGTTGGGACAGCCGCCGGAGGAAGAATTTGTGGAGCAGATTAACCAGCTTGTGATGGCGCATGAGGAGGTTTGCGGCATTCATGACCTGATTGTCCACGATTATGGTCCGGGACGTCAGATGATATCCTTACATGCGGAGGTTCCGGCAGAGGGGGATATTCTGGAAATTCACGATATTATTGATAATATTGAAAATGAGCTGAGGGCAAAGCTAGGCTGCGACGCTACCATACATATGGACCCGGTGGTGACCTCCGATGAACATATCAGCGAGATGAAAGCGGCGGTGGTTTCCATTATCAGAGGGATTGATGAAATCATCAATATTCATGATTTCCGGGTGGTGACAGGACCGACGCATACCAATCTGATTTTTGACGTGCTGGTTCCGTATAAATTTTACATCAGCGATGAGGAACTGACGACCATGATTGAGCGGGAGGTTAAGAAAAAACTGGGAAATAACCATAACGTAGTGCTGAAAGTAGATAAGTCATATGTGCAGATGGCTAATAAAAAGTAGTATTTTCAGAAAAAAATTGTAAAAATATACAAAAAACAGTATAATAGAGGACAGAGGGAAGTCCGATAGACAAAAGAACTATGGGGAAATACAGAAAATGTAAAGGAGATAAAGGGTGAAACAATTTTATGGAATGAGCCAGAGCGGCGTATTAAAAGAAGCGGTAAAAGGGCTTAACAATCCAAAGTTGATTTTGTTAATGTCCAATCAAAAGCAGTTTTCGGAACATGTAGCAGAGCTTGAAGCCTTATATCCTGGGGTGCCCAGTATCGGCTGTGTTGGCATGAGCTATGATACCACTGTGGTGGAAAAGGGTGTGGGAATCGTTGCTTTTACAGAAGGCGTAACAGCAGTGGCAAATGTCATTGAAGAAGTAACCATTATGCCTGTAAAATACATTTCCCGATTAGAACAGGACTTGCGGAAAATCAGCGCGGCGGAAAAGGATACGGTATGCATTGATTTCTGTACCGGAAATGATGCCTGTGTGCTGACAACGGTCTACAGTGTGTTGGGGAAACAGAAAATTTCCCTGATGGGAGGAACCGGAGACGCAGGTATGGTATCAGCCAACGGAAAGGTCTATCAGGACGCGGCGGTATATGCGCTGGTAAAAAATACGGGAGGCAGGGTTAAGGTTTATAAGGAAAATCTTTACCAGCCCATGCCGGATACCCGTTTTATTGCCTCTAAGACAGACCGTTCTAAATATATCATCGGCGAATTAAACGGCAGACCGGCAAAGCAGGTATATATGGACACCTTACATATCAATGAGGGAGATATCGGAACCCAGACCTTTAAAAATCCTTTCGGCAAAATGAACGGGCAGGATATCTGTATTATCTCGATTAAAGAAGTGGTGGGAAATTCCCTTGCATGTTTCAGGCAGGTCAACGATTCCGATGTGCTGACGCTTTTGGAGCTGCAGGACTATAATGAGATTGTGGCAAATACAGTGGAGCAGATACGGGCAGATTTCAGTCGGATTTCCGGGGTATTTTCCGTAAACTGCGTGTTCCGTTACCTTTTGTTCCAGCAGGAAAAACAGTTAGATAATTATCTGAAGGCAATGGGGACGCTGGGAAATCATGCAGGCTTCTTTGGCTACGGGGAGCATTGCAACAGCCAGTTTGTAAATCAGACCATGTCTTGTGTGGTATTTGAATAAATCATTGGACGAAAGAAGAGGAGAGGCTATGTTTTTTTCAAAGAAGAATGAGAGCGCAGAAGAAACTGTGCAGAGGGAACCCTTAGACCTGCATCCGATTGTCCATGTGGCGGGCAGCCTGAAAGATTATCAGAAGCAGTTAGCAGTCAATGAAGTAAGCTCCTTAAATGAGCTGCAGGAGGTACAGACGGCATTCCGTGAGGTATTAGAGGAAAATGCGGCGCTGAAGGAAAAATTAGATTCCTTTTATGACATGTTTGCGTCTGTGGGAGAGGTTTCTTCCGAATTTGCAGGCGTACAGCAGAAAATTGCGGATTCTGTAGAGCAGGCACAGCAGAAGGTGGGGGGCTTAAAAGACAGCTCCAGCCAGGTACAGCAGCATTTTGTGGAGATAGAGAGCACATTTTCAGATTTCCAGGTGTCTGTGCAGAAAATTAAAGACTGCATGACCCAGATTATTTCCATTGCAAACCAGACCAACATGTTAGCCTTAAATGCGTCGATTGAGGCGGCAAGGGCAGGAGAACAGGGAAAAGGCTTTGCAGTGGTGGCGGATGAGGTAAAAAATCTTGCCAATGAAATCAAAACCCTAGTCAGCACCGTAGATATCAGCATTAATGATGTGGAGATGGATACGGAGAAATTAAATGCCAGCATTACCACCTCGAAGGAGGCGTTGAGCCAGAGCATAGAGGACGTGGAGAATACCTATGAGGTTTTTGACCAGATTACCGAAGCGGCAGGCGGCGCCGGCTCCGTACAGAGCCAGATTACCGATGCCTTAGAGGATTCCAAGCAGAAGCTTTCCGAGGTGAATCGTTCCTTTGATGTGACGGAAAGTCAGATGCAGAGAGTATTTGAGCACATTTCACGGGCGAATGAGTTAGGAACTACCAAGAGCTCCATGTTTGAGGATATGGACAATATGCTTTCACAGATTGCACCGATTGCGAAAGAGCTGGAAAAGAAGTATGACAAGGTACAGTGAGCAAGGTTCTTTCATTGTTCATTGTAACGGCGGCTTTTGGGAACACATAAGAATGGAGGAAAAATATGGATAACGAAATTATGCAGGAGTACAGAAAAAAGATAGCGATTGTTGTGGTTGCCATTGTCTGCGTCAGTGCGACAGCGGCGGGGATTGTATTGCCGGGGATGACGCTTCTCGGACTGTATCCTACGGTTTCAGGGTTGCTTTGCGGTATTTTTATTGCAGCTATTTTATTGGAAGATGTGATTGGCATATACCTGATTCGTTCAAGTATGCAGCAGGAAATATTATCGGAGAAATTAGAGAGCTTACTGAAAAATTTCCTGTTGGTTGTGCTGACGGTTAATATTAACCTGATTACATGGTTTTTCCCGTCAAAAGAATCCTGGATGTTTGCTTTTTATTTTATTATTTTGATGGTCTTCTTCCTTGATATCTGGTTTGTTGTAAAAACCGGAGTTCTGGAAATCATTTCTCTGCTGATACTGTTCTTTGCCAATCCTGTCACAAGACCGGATGAAAGCATGTTTTGGACAGAGGTAGTGCTGCGTACCATTTGTATTACCCTCAGTATCGCCGGAGTAATTGCAATGGTAGCATTTGTCAACAAATTTTTACTTAACGCCAAGAAAGACCAGTTAGAAAAGAATAATGCAAAAGTCAGCGAACTTTTAACAAGCGTTGGGGTTATTGCAGGAAAACTGGGGGAGGCAAGCGCTTCGCTGGTGGAAACCACACAGAACCAGAGCGCGTCTACAGAAGAAATTTCCGCCATCAGCCAGAATTTACTGGAGAACAGCGCTGTTATGATAGATAAATCAAAAGAGAGCAAGGATAATCTCTCTGATTTGGAAATGCGCAGCCAGGAAATGGAACAGAGAATGCAGAATGTGGATGAGATTTCAAAAGACCTGGTTGATTTATCCGCTTCCAATGAGCAGTCCTTAAATCATCTGATGGCGATGAGTGCGGAAGTAGAAAGCTCTACGAATAAGACAAAAGAGGTAACGGACAAGCTGCTGCAGGAATCCGGTGAAATGGGAGAAACCTTAGAGATTATCAACGGAATTGCGGAATCTATTAACCTGCTTTCGCTGAATGCTTCCATTGAGGCGGCAAGAGCGGGAGAGGCAGGAAGAGGATTTGCCATTGTGGCGCAGGAAATCGGACATCTGGCTGCAAACACCAAAGACTCTTTGAAGAATGTAACAGACATCGTGCTTCGTATCCAAAGCGGGGCTACAGAAGTGTCTGAGTTTATGAATGAGAATACGGAACAGCTTTTGGGACAGAATAAAGTAATTGCTGATACGGTAGAAGGTATCCGCACCATGATGGAGCTTTTGAAAAAGTCCTTAGAAGCAATCGGGCAGGCAGACCGTATCCGCAATGAACAAAACGAGGTCATCAGAGAAACGGTTACAATTAACGAAGATATTGCCGGAAGTATTGAAAGCGAAAATACAGAGTTTGGCAATATTGCAGAGATGGTGCAGAATAATGCGCAGGATATCGTTGCATTATCCAACTAGGTTGAGAATATTAATCAGATGATAACAGAACTGGAAAAACTGTTGGGATAAAAAACTTGACAGGAAAGGATAACGTGCTATACTTAGTTTCATAGGAATGAATTGTATAGAAAATTTTATAATCTTCAGGGCAGGGTGCAATTCCCTACCGGTGGTATAGCCCACGAGCCGCAAGGCATGATTCGGTGAGACTCCGAAGCCGACAGTACAGTCTGGATGAAAGAAGATACTATTTGTGAGAAGCAGGATGATACCTGTGGTGCAGATAAAAGGCTCTGGAATAATGTTCCGGAGCTTTTTCATGTGCGCCTGGCGGCGCACGTTTCCGGTAGGAAGTGACAGTGTCAGATGTTTCGATGAAAAAGCTTGCCCTGAACTGATAATATGGTTCAGGGCTTTTATGCGCACAGGCATTTTATGGACAGGGGCATTTGGTTTCAAGGAGGGAGCAATGGAAGAGGATATTCGCTATATGAGACGGGCAATGGAATTAGCAGAGCGGGGACGGGGATGGACGAACCCGAATCCGGTGGTGGGAGCCGTTCTTGTGAAAGAGGGCAATATCATAGGGGAAGGCTTTCATGAGAGATATGGGGAACTCCATGCAGAGCGGAACGCCTTAGCGGACTGCAGAAAGCGGGGAGAAAATCCGAAGGACGCCACCATCTATGTGACCTTAGAGCCCTGCTGTCATTACGGAAAAACGCCTCCCTGCACCGAAGCAATTATAGAGGCGGGAATCAAACGGGTTGTGGTTGGGGCAAAGGATTCCAATCCGCTGGTGGGAGGAAAAGGCATCGCGCTGCTGCGGGAACATGGCATAGAAGTGGAAGAGGGTGTTTTAGAAGCAGAGTGCCGGAAGCAAAACCGTGTTTTCTTTCATTATATAGAAAACAGGGCGCCTTACGTGGTCATGAAATATGCCATGACCTTAGACGGAAAGATAGCCACAGCCAGCGGGAAATCACAGTGGATAACCGGAGAAAAAGCCAGAGAGCATGTGCATAACCTGCGCCATGAGCTGATGGGCATTATGGTGGGAGTGGGGACCGTGCTTGCCGATAACCCTTCCTTAAACTGTCGGCTGCCGGGAAACCTGACGGAAAAGAAAAATCCTATCCGTATTATCTGCGACAGCGCCCTGCGGACGCCCTTAGAGAGCCGGGTGATACAGACGGCGGGGGAACAGAAAACCATTTTAGCCTGCCTCGCGCAGGAAACAGAAAAAAAGAAGCCCTATGAAGAAGCGGGCTGCGAAATCATAGAATTGCCGGAAAAAGATGGACACATTGATTTACAAGTGCTAATGAAGGAGCTGGGGGAGCGGGGAATTGATAGCATTCTCCTTGAGGGAGGCGGAACTTTAAACGACAGCGTCCTGCAGAGCGGCATTGTCCATGAGGTACACGCCTATATTGCGCCGAAGCTCTTTGGCGGGGCGTTTGCAAAAACCCCGGTAATGGGGCAGGGAGTGGATACCCCGGCAGAGGCGTTCTTGTTAGAAGATATTCAGTTAGAGCAGATAGGAGAGGATATTTTGCTGATAGGAACTTGTAAAAAACGTTAGAAGCTATCTGGTTAGAGGATAGGGCAGAAATTTTGGAACGAAGTACTGGAAGGAGGGGAAAATTTGTTTACAGGAATTATTGAAGAAGTGGGAACCGTAATTGCGATTCATAAGAAAGCCAATTCCGCATTAATAGAAATCAAGGCAGAGAGGGTTTTGTCAGACGTGAAAACAGGAGACAGTATTGCAGTCAACGGGATTTGCTTAACGGTCACTTCCCACACAGCCCGCAGCTTTACCGCAGACATTATGCACGAAACCATGCGCCGCTCCGCCATGAAAAATATCAGAAACGGAAGTCCGGTTAATTTGGAACGTGCCATGATGGCGGGGGGCAGGTTTGGCGGTCATATTGTAAGCGGTCATATTGACGGCACAGGAACCATAGAAAAGATACAGAAGGATGAGATTGCCACATGGTATACCATCGGGGCGGGGGATAAGCTGCTGCGCTATATCATAGAAAAAGGCTCTATCGCCATTGACGGTATCAGCTTAACGGTGGCGTCGGTGCAGGAGCACAGCTTTTGCGTATCGGTGATACCCCACACCACGGCGAACACCACGCTGCCGGGGAAAAAGCCCGGTGATTTGGTAAATCTGGAAAATGACTGTATTGGAAAATATGTAGAACATTTTCTTTGTGCAGACGGAATGGAGAGCGCTGCCGGAAAAGAAATACGCATTGGGGCAGATAAGCGCGCCGGGGGAGAGAAAACCGATTCCGGCAGGGGACTGACAAAGGAATTTTTATATCAGCATGGATTTTAAGGAGGGAGTAAGATGTTTCAGTTTAGTACAGTGGAAGAAGCGTTAGAGGATTTAAGGCAGGGAAAAATCATTCTGGTGACCGATGACGAAAACCGGGAAAACGAGGGGGATTTTATCTGCGCAGCGGAATTTGCCACCACCGAAAACGTCAACTTTATGGCTAAATACGGAAAAGGGCTTATCTGTATGCCCATGTCGGAGGATTTGCGCAGCAGGCTGCAGCTGCCTCAGATGGTGGGGAAAAATACGGATAACCATGAAACGGCATTTACCGTGTCCATTGATTATGTGGAAACCACCACAGGAATTTCCGCAGAGGAAAGAGGAATGACGGCAAGGCGCTGTGTCAGCGAAGAGGCGAAGCCGGAGGATTTCCGCCGTCCGGGACACATGTTTCCGCTTCTGGCAAAGAAAAACGGCGTGCTGGAGCGGGAAGGGCATACCGAGGCGACGGTGGATTTGATGCGTCTGGCAGGCTTAAAGGAATGCGGACTCTGCTGTGAGATTATGCGGGAGGACGGCACCATGATGCGTTCGGAGGAATTACAGGAGCTGGCGCAGCAGTGGGATTTAAAATTCATTACCATTGAAGCCTTAAAGGATTACCGCAAGAAAAAGGAAAAACTGGTGGAGCAGGTGGCAGTCACCAAGCTTCCCACGAAATACGGAGAGTTCCGGGCTTACGGCTACCGCAACCTGTTAAACGGGGAACATCATGTGGCGCTGGTGAAAGGAGACCTTGGGGACGGGGAGGACGTTCTCTGCCGGGTACATTCCGAATGCCTTACCGGAGACGCCTTTGGCTCCTGCCGCTGCGACTGCGGGGAACAGCTTGCCACAGCCATGACGCAGATTGAAAAGGAGGGCAGGGGAATTTTGCTCTATATGCGCCAGGAGGGACGCGGTATCGGTCTTTTAAATAAACTGCGCGCCTATGCCCTGCAGGATGAGGGAATGGACACTTTAGACGCTAATCTGGCGCTGGGCTTTGCCGGAGACGAGAGAGAGTACTATATCGGAGCGCAGATTTTACAGGATTTAGGGGTAAAAACACTGCGTCTTTTAACCAATAACCCAGACAAGGTTTATCAGCTTTCCGGCTTTGGCATGGAGATTAAGGAGCGGGTTCCTATCCAGGTGGAGGCAACGCCTTACGATTTATTCTATCTTAGAACCAAGCAGAAGCGCATGGGACATATTCTCGATTATCAGGAGGCGGAATAAAAAACAGTCCGGTGTATCGTTTTGATTACCGGAAGCGGAATAAAGCAATCTGGTGTGTATTTTCGGTTACCAAGGGGCGGAATAAAAGCAGCCTAGTGTATATTTTCGGTTACTAGGGAGCGGAATAAAAGCAATCTGGTATCTGAGTGATAAGGGAACGAAGCGGAGGTGGTTTTTTCACACTCCGCATAGTGAAAATAAATGATAAATGAAAAAGCACCGTGAAAAAATTCACGGAAGAATGGAGGAAATATGAATATTTTAGAAGGAAATTTAGTGGCAAAAGAGATTAGAATCGGAATTGTGACAGCGAGGTTTAACGATTTCATTACCTCACGCCTGTTAGGCGGCGCGATGGACGGCTTGAAGCGTCATGATGTGCCGGAAGAAAACGTTGACGTGGCATGGGTGCCGGGGGCATTTGAAATCCCTCTGATTGCCTCTAAAATGGCAAAGAGCGGTAAATATGACGCAGTTATCTGCCTTGGTGCAGTGATTCGGGGAGCTACCAGCCATTATGACTATGTCTGCAGCGAGGTATCAAAGGGCATTGCTTCCGTGTCTCTTGAGACGGGAGTTCCGGTAATGTTCGGGGTGCTTACCACGGATAATATTGAGCAGGCGATTGAGCGTGCCGGAAGCAAGGCGGGAAACAAGGGCTTTGAGTGCGCTACCGGGGCGATTGAGATGATTAACCTGATTCGGAATATTGAAAAATAAAAAAATATTGAGGAAAAAAGGGATGAATGGCGTCGAAAGGTGGTCATTCATCCCTTTTTCCATGTCATTCGTCGGAAAAATGACACAAATGGGGGAAGGTGTGGTATAGTAAATGGCGAACCAATCTGCCTTATTGGCATTAAAAATGAATAGGATGGGACAATAAAAATGACACATAAGTTTTTAAATAAGAAAAATCGAAAGTACCTCACATTGCTGTGCATTTGCCTGTGCGGGATATTATTGCAGGGATGCGCAGGCGGAAATATCCGGGAGCGCGTTTATGAAGGCATAGGAAAACTGGTGCATGGCTCCATGGCTGGCGCAGCCACTAACTGTTACGTGTATTCAGTGGACGGAATGACAGGGGCGCACCGTTACATTTGTGAAAACAGTACCGGCAAATATATTTATCATAATAATGCAATCTGCGACTATGAGACCATGGAAGAAATCGTGCAGGTGGAAAATTTAGAATCTATGGCGTGTAACGAGGATGCATTGTTTTACAGTGTGACGGATGGGGGAGGAAAGCTGTACCGCTATGAGTTTTCGGAGGGAGAAAGCGAACTGCTTACAGACGAGTATAAAGTTGTCTCCATGAAAGGCTGCGGGGATGATGTTTTTGTTTCTCAACGGCAGAAAAATGAATACAACCATGAAACGGAAGATAACAAAGCATACGATTTGATTTATTACCATAAAGCGGAAGCCGGGATTCCTATCAATGACTGGATGGCGGAGCATACGGAAAAGGAAACGGCGGACGAGTATCAAATTTATGAATTTGAAGGATACCAGATTGCAGCAGATAAAACCATAAATGAGAATAGCCCGCAGCCTGTTTTTATTGAAAAAGAAGATGATTTTCAATATTCCTGCTATGGCTATCATGTCTACGGCAAAATGAATGAAAATTATATCCGCCTTAGCCGGGATGTAACATGCCGTTATCTTGGCAGGGAAGAAGAAATTCCTGAAATTCTGGAGGCGAGCGAGGTATATGCAGGCTTGTCACCAGCGCAGACAGGATTTTTTGGAGATAAAGTCTACTGTCTGGTGCAGTACAGCAGAACCCAGTGGGGTTATCAGGAAAATCCTTCGGTGGATTTGAAGCTTTCAGACGCCTTTTTTGAATATTCCCCGGAAACCGGAGAATGCAGCATGAAATATCAGATTCAGGAAAAGGAGCAGATTGCAGGTTTTTCGTATGGAAAGAAATGTCTGTATCTGCTGCGCAATGACGGTGTTTACGAATATGATTGGGAAACAGGGAATGAAACTCTTGCTTTTGAAAATGAGGGTTATGAGCGTCTGGCGTTTGAATATGTGGATGATAAATTGTTTATTTTCAGGGAAGCTGCCGTTGAATATCCGGTAGAATTGCTGGCAGTCATAGAATAACGCCGCAATTTCACCAGAGCAGTTTGCGCTGCATACATGGTAAAATGCTGGCAGTGCTAGACTAACGCCGCATTTCTTCCGACGTTAGACTGGCGGAGAATATAAAAATAGAAGCCTGCTGTCATGGCTTCTATTTTTATAGCTGTACTATTCTGTTTTTGAAGTTTCCGTATTTTCAGAGGACTTTGTCTCAAAATTCTCCGTGTCCTCAGAGGATTTCATTTCCGAACTCTCTGTCTCAGAGCTTTCTGTTTCTGAATTCTTCATCTCAGAGCTTTCCGTTTCTGAATTCTTCATCTCAGAGCTTTTGGTCTCAGAATTCTCGGTCTCGGAACTTTCTGTCTCAGAGCTTTCCGTTTCAGAGGTTTCCGTCGGTTGTTCTGTTTCCTCTGTCTCATGAATGACATCCGGGTCCACATAAGTAACTTCATTTAAACCTGCGCGGAGCAGAATGCTCTTTGAACCTAAGGTGTTGACGGTAATAATGTCGCCGTCCTTTATATTGTCAAGGTTTGTGGTCAGCAGAGAAGAGGTTACATACTCGGTGGAAACCTTCGTCCCGTTGACAAAAATCTTGGTATTCTTAGAGAAGTTGGAGCCGTAAACAGCCATCACATGATTGTAATTATTTTTACGGACAGTGGAAATTGAAATATCTTCCACATCCATCTCCAGGTCGCTGGCAGGATAGAGGTCCTCGCCCTTATAAGCATATCTTTTTCCGTATAATAAATCGTACTGTAAGCTTTCCAAACCGGAAAGGTAAGTTTCAGAGGTACTCTGGGTCTGATGATAATTGAAAATGGTTCCCTCATGAATGCCAGCCTGGTCGGTAATATGGGCTAACAGCTGGTAAGCTGCAATGTCAGCGTCCTCTTTTGGAAGCCCCATGTTATTCCAGGTGATATATTTGGTTTTGAAAATATCGCCGGATTTCATATCTTCATCGGCAAGCCCCATGGTAGGAAGGTGGTCGCCAAACATAACGATAATGGTGTCCTCCCCGCGGCGGTTAGCGGCTTTCACCAAATCTCCGATAAAATCATCCACTTCATGAATCATGTTCACGTAATATTCCCACTGATTGTTAGATGCCTCGTCTGCCGCACCAGAAACAAGGATAGCAGGATTGGTAAGAACCTTTTCCGTAGGATAATCACCGTGTCCCTCAACGGTAATGGTATAAACGAAATCGGAACCCTCGGTAGCATTCATGGATTTCATGGTTTCTCCGACTAAAACATCATCGGTTGGCCAGCTGCCGGTTGGCGTGTACTGGGTAATGTTCATCAGCTCTTTGCTGGTGAAGGTGTCAAAGCCCATCATGGAGAAAGCATTGTTTCTGCTGTAGAAGGTAGCGGTATTGTTGTGTACCACATGGGTGCCGTAACCGATTTTGGATAAATCGGAGGCAATGCTTTCACAGTCAGTCTGTTTCAAAATAGTTTTATAAGGATATTCTCCGGTTCCGAAGTACTGCATACTCATTCCAGTTAAAACTTCAAATTCTGTATTGGCAGTTCCTGCGCCTACCACAGGGACTGTCAGATAGCCGGAGGAAAAGTTTTCCTCTAAGGCATGGAAGTTCGGGATTGGGTCCTCGGACATATTTAAAAAGTTTACTTCATAAGGGTCGATAAAGGACTCTAACAATACGCAGATGATATTAGGAGCATTCTCTGCGGTTACGGTGGTGTCCTTTTTTGAGGAATCCACTAAGGTATTGATGGCGTCAATGGTTTCCTCGGAATAATTGTCCGGCTTGCTCATGCCGCGTCCAACCACGCTGGTGGAAAAACCGTATACAAAGCCGTAATCAGAATATCCCTCGGCAATATTAGAAAAATAGGACGCCAGTACATTGGAGTTCTGGGCTGCCTGGGTGGTAACCGGCAAGCCGATTAAAAGAAGCCCGGCAATGGAAAGCGGCACCAGCACAGTATGGCGTTTTCCCTGATATTTCGGTCCTTTTGCAAAGAAAATACCGAGAAATACGAAAAATGCAACGACAACAGCTACCACCAGAGTTGCCTCTTCTGCAGTAAAATAGGTGGTGTTCTGCATGGCAAATAAATCAGAAATACATTTTAAATCCGTATAGCTGAAGGGCGTAACACGGTTAGAAAGAATTAAACCGTTGACCGTTCCCAAAAACAGCCACAGTCCGCTGATTAACACACGAAGCTGTGCTCTGCAGCGGAACAGGTAAACAATGGATAAAGAGGCAAAAACAATAAATGCGTTGTAGAGGTAAGCTAACGTGTGATTATGTAAGAAAGAGAAGGTGGAAATGAAATCTCTTCTGGAAATCACTTCTACAACGAAGGTAATCAGGCACGCTAAAAGAAAATGAAATACAAGGGAATATTTATTGAGGAAATTGATAACCTTGTAATAGCGCTCACTGTGAGGTTTCCTTTTTGGTAATTTGGCACGCAGCTGTGCGATTTTTTCAAAGCAGGGGTTCATTTTTTTGCGAATCAACTGTAGCTTTTGTTTTATCGTATTCATAATGTCTCCTTTCGATAACCGATTTTATGGAAAATTGTGCCGCGGGACATTCAAGGATGTGTGCCGGGCTGATTTTTGCAAATGTAAAATACGGGTAAATAACTTGTAAAATATAATTTTCGATACTATGAGAATATATCGCTTATTTGCCCAAAAATCAATGGGGAAGATGAATAAAAAAGTATGAAGAAATGGTGTATTTCTGTAAAATATGAATAATAAATGAACAAAATGTGACTAAGAATTGGGGGTAGAGGAAGAAAAAGCCTGTCTTTCTTCTATATAATAAGGAAAACAGGCGTGAAAATTACTTGATAAATTTGTTGATGGCGTTGTTTAAATCCTTCAGAACCTGCTCGTCTCCGGTTTCGATGGCGTCGACGAGACAATGGTTGATGTGGTCCTCTAGGATGATTTTTCCGATGTTGTTGATGGCGGAGCGGACGGCGGCTATCTGCACCAGCACTTCGCTGCAGTCCCTGCCGTCCTCAATCATGGTTTTGACGGCTTCCATGTGGCCGATGGCGCGGTTCATGCGGTTTAGGACGGCTTTGGTGTTTTCGTGATGGTGAGGGTGGGAATGAGTGGTGCCGTCGGCGTGGGTGTGGGTAGTTTCCAGTGAATGAGAATGAGCGGCATTATCTGCGGGGGGATTTTGGGATGAATGAGTATGTGCTTCATGGGGGCGGTCTGATTCTGGGAGGATGGTTTCGTTTATGTATTTTGCTGGCTGTGTGTTTTTGTTATGGGTATGGTTTGGCATGGCGGGCTCCTGTGGTGGTTTTCGTTAAGTGTGCTGGTTTGGTGTACTGGAATATTGTAATCCGCAGTGCAGGGAGCAAAACTTGGGGTTTTGCTCCCTCACGGGCATTCGCCCTATGAAAAAATAAAAGGAAAGAGCTGCTTACATGCGAGCATGACGCAGCTCTTCCCTTTTATTTTTTCGCACTGCTCATTGCTTTCGTGCACATTATACCACACTCCTGCGGGGTTATGAAATATTTTTTGGGATTATGGCTGGGAGGATAAAGGTGGGAATGTTATAATAGGAGAAAGAGAACTTCTGGTGGAGAAGGACAAGGAATGTAATTATGGAGGGGAATATGGCTGCCAAGAGAAAAACGCTACCAAAAGAATTGGAGAACCGGACAGGAAAGGAAACGTTGGAGGAACTGCAGAAGTTCATGACAAAGTGTATTCCCAATGCGGTGGGACATGACTATTATAAAGGCAATATATTTGCACAGGAGGGGATTTCGGAGGAATTTGCACGCTGGCTGCTGGAGTATGGGACGGATATTAACTGGCAGGATTCCTACGGGTATACTCCGCTTCATCATCAGGCGATGAGACGGGGCGGTGCAGAGCAGGTGGAATTGTATCTAAAACTGGGGGCGGATGTCAATTTGCAGACCCATTTGAATGGAGGACCCCTTCATGGAGCAGTGGACAAAGGAAGGGCAGAAAATGTAAAGATTTTACTGGAATATGGGGCGGAAATCAATGCGAAAGACCATTGGGGCAGGACACCTTTGGAATTTGCATTGGGACGCTGCGGGGGAGCGGAGATTACAGATAAAATAGAAGCGATTGAGCTTTTGGTGGAGGCAGGAGCGGAGACTACAGAGAAGACAAAAGAAGAGGTAATACGAATCGGCAGGGATATTGAATTTCGGAGGGAAGGCATTGCAGCGGAATGGCTGCCAAAGGTGGATAAGGCATTGGAGAGGCTCTATACGTTGTTTGATGTGCCGCCGGTGCCGAGACGCCGGATACACGATGGAATATCGCCTATTACAGTTATGGCAGAAACATGGGAAGAACAATATCAGGAATTGTGGAATTATCTGGTGCCGGGGAGCGGAGCCTGTAAGACGGTACAGGGAGAGGTAATCCGCATTAACGGTAGAGTGTCTCATGAGATTTTGGATAATGGCAGTGCTAACTGGGATAATGATTTCTGCGCGATGCTAAAGGCATTAGAGAAATATCTTGTTTCTGAAAATGCACTTTCAGAGGGGGAACTGGAGGAAATTCGCCAGTTCATGCCAGTATTAAAACGTGGCGGCGGCTGGGAAAAGGAATTAAACCGCTTATGTGAACTGAGCGTGAAGTGGGTGCTGAACAATCCGAATCCTATTCCGCTGGATAAAACTGATTATAGCAGATAGGAGAATATTGCGTCTTGTATTTTCGGAGTATCGGCGGTTTAAACAGAAATCAATTCCAGCAGAACATTGTCTCTTGCATTTGCGGAGAAATGTTTATATAATGGTCTGTAGAAATGAGCATAATAAGAAAAGAATCAAATAAGACCGAAGAGGGTATATCAAAAGAGATATATCCTCTTTGCGCATTTATGGAAAAGTTTGTCATGGTAATGCGGGAAAGCGGCTGGCGGCTGCGGAAAAGAGGAAAGTATGAATTTAATGGATATTATCGGTCCGGTGATGGTAGGGCCTTCAAGCTCCCATACGGCGGGAGCAGCAAAAATCGGAAGAGTCAGCAGAAAACTGTTGGGAGAAAAGGTTGTGAAGGCGCAGATTTATTTTCACGGTTCCTTTGCCGCTACCGGGAAGGGGCATGGCACGGATAAAGCGCTGATAGCGGGGCTTTTGGGAATGCGGGTGGATGATGCCAAAATTCCGGAAAGCTTTTCCCTTGCAAAGCAGGAAGGAATGGAATTTTCCATAGAAGGAGCGGATTTAGGGGACGTGCACCCCAATACCGTAAAAATGAATTTGACCGGGGCAAGCGGAAGAAGTTTAGAGGTGGTGGCGGCGTCCATCGGCGGGGGAAGCATCAGTATCTGTGAGTTAGACGGGCTGACGGCAAATTTCAGCGGAGATTACCCCACGCTGATTGTCCATAACTTAGACCAGCCGGGGCATGTGACGGAGGTGACCTCCATGCTGGCGCATAAATCCGTAAATATTGCCACTATGCAGCTATACCGTGCCAGCCGGGGCGGAAATGCGGTTATGGTCATTGAGTGCGACCAGGAAGTGCCGCAGGAATCCATTGCATGGCTAGAGCATTTAGAGGGCATTATAAAGGTGACGTATCTTAGCCTGGCGGAGCAGGAAAATTAGGGACAGCAGATGTTTTTTAGTAATTGGTACACACGCAGAGCGTAGAAAAAGAGGTTTTATATGTATAAATCATTGGAAGAATTATGTAAACTTGAAGAAGAGCGAAAAATCCCTTTCTGGAAACTGGTGCAGCAGGATGACTGCCGGGAACGGGGGATTTCAGAAGAACAGGGATTTGAGCAGATGCGTGGAATGTATCTTGCCATGAAAGCCGCAGATGTAAATTATGACGCAAAATTAAAATCTGCCAGCGGTTTAGTAGGGGCGGAGGGAGAAAAAATGAGAACCGCCAGGGAGCAGGGAAAACTCCTTTGCGGAGATTTTATCGGCAAAGTGATGGAGAAGGCATTAAAAACCAGCGAATCCAATGCCTGTATGAAACGGATTGTGGCGGCGCCCACGGCGGGCTCCTGCGGCGTGGTTCCGGCGGTATTTTTAAGCTTACAGGAGGAAAAGGCGTATTCCGAGGACAGGATGGTGGAAGCCCTTTATGTGGCGGCAGGCATCGGCGGGGTGATTGCAAACCGGGCGTTCTTAGCGGGAGCGGCAGGAGGCTGTCAGGCGGAAATCGGTTCTGCGTCTGCCATGGCGGCAGGAGGCGTGGTTTATCTGCTGGGAGGAAATGCGGGGGAGATTGCCAATGCGGCGGCGTTAGCCCTTAAAAACCTGCTGGGGCTTGCCTGCGACCCGGTGGCGGGTTTAGTGGAGGTGCCCTGTGTGAAGCGGAATGTGATGGGAGCAGTCAATGCGCTGACCTCGGCGGATTTGACTATGGCGGGGATTTTCAGCAGAATTCCGCCGGACGAGGTCATTGACGCAATGCGCAGTATCGGCAGAAGTATGTCGGAGGATATCCGGGAGACGGGAAAGGGAGGTCTTGCCGGAACACCGACGGGGATTACGATTCGCGAGAGGATGGCGGATTTGACAGAGAAGTAAAAATATACCGTTGCGGTAAATGTAACGTCTTTTGTTATCGGCATTATGTTAGGATTTCAGGCGTTCGAATTTATGTAAAAAATACCGCCCGGTCCAATCATTCAGGACGGGCGGTATTTTACGTTCTTCCAAAAGAAATATGGTGGAAATTCTATTTATTGGAGCGTCTCCAAATGTTCATTTTTTCCGCCTCCTGAATCAGCTCATCACGGAAATCAGGATGCGCAATGGAAATCAGAGCCTCAGCTCTCTGCCATGCGGATAATCCTTTTAAGTTTACCTTGCCGTACTCCGTAACCACATAATGGGTGTTGGCGCGGGTGTCGGTAACGATGGAGCCCGGAGCCAGGGTCGGGGTAATTCTGGATTTTAACTGTCCGTCCTTGGTCTTAAAGGTGGAGGAGAGACATACAAAGCTCTTACCGCCGTTGGAGAGATAAGCGCCCAGCACAAAATCTAACTGTCCGCCGGCGCCGCTGATTTGCTTCAGACCTGCGGATTCTGCATTAATCTGACCGAAGAGGTCAATGTCCACTGCATTGTTGATGGAAATAAAGTTATCCAATGCGGAAATGGAGCGGATATCATTGGTATAATCTACCGGAGCGCTCATCAGTTCCGGATTTTCGTCCATATAATCGTACATTTTCTTTGTGCCGGCGCCGAAGGCATATGCCTGGCGGTAACGGTCAATGTTCTTCTTGGAACCGTTGATTTTTCCGGCTCTTGCGATATCCACAAAAGCATCTACATACATTTCGGTATGGACGCCTAAATCCTTTAAGTCAGATTCTGCAATCAGAGAACCGACTGCATTTGGCATACCGCCGATACCAAGCTGTAAGCAGGCGCCGTTGGGAATCTCATCCACAATCAGCTTTGCAACGGCTTTATCCACGTCTGTGGCAGGACCGCCTGCGCCCATCTCTCCGATAGCGGGATTTTCACCTTCTACGATATAGGTGACGTCAGAGATATGTACGCCGCATTCCGTACCGCCGAGACAGCGGGGCATATTTTCATTGACCTCTACGATAATGTGCTTTGCCGTCTCACACATAGCGCCTAAATGGGAGGCATTCGGTCCGAAATTGAAATATCCGTGGGCGTCCATCGGCGCTACCTGGAACATTGCCACATCATCAGGACAATCCAGGTTGCGATAGTAACGCGGCAGCTCGGAATAACGGATAGGCGCATAGTAGGCACAGCCGCGGCTGATTAATTTACGCTCAAAGCCGGACATATGCCAGGAGTTCCAGGTGAAATGCTCTCCTGCGTCCTCACGCTCAAAGACAGCCAGAGGTTTTAAAAGAATACCGCCCCGGAGATTAACATCCTTTAATTCGTCGGTGCGTCTTGCCAAAGCCTTGTCTAAGGCATCAACGGTGCCCGTGCACCAGCCGTAATCTACCCAGTCGCCGGATTTGATTAATTTGACCGCTTCGTCGGCAGACACCAGTTTTTGTTTGTATTCCTGTGAAAAATCCATGATATAAATACCTCCTGTAAGTTTATAAGAATTTCGGGAATCTTTGTCAAAAAACAAAGATTGTTAAATTTTTACCATAGTTTTATCCTATCACTTTATGGCAGATTTTACAACAGAAACTATAGGAGTTTTTTCATAAGAATCAAATATCCGAAGGGGTAAATTGCTTCATTGTGAATATAACATTTTTATGTTAAGATGAACTTAATGGAGCAGCATACGGAACAGAAGGCAATGAAACAAAAGGGGGAGTGAGATGAAAGGAAAATGTGTAAGATTACTGAGCGTGCTATTGACAGGAGCGCTGCTGGCGGGGACGGCGCCGGAGGCGGTGTGGGCAGCTGACATGAATGCGTCCGGACTGCAGAAAGAGGCTGTGGAAGAACTTCTGCTGTCAGGAGACAGCGGTGTCACCGTCACGACACGGGAAGAGTTCATGGAGGCATTAGAACAGAAAAAAAGCCCTATTATAGTGCAGGGTTCAATTTCTATCGGGGAGGAAACCACCTCCACGGGAAAAATGGTTCCGGTGGGGATACCGGAAAACACTGTGATTGAGGGGATTGCGGGCAGTGCACTGGAATGCAGGTGTCCGATACAGATAGAGGGAGATAATGTCTGTATTCGAAATATGGCGCTGCATTTTGAGTCCACGGATGCGCTGAATAGTGTTCCGCACCGGGAAATTTTTTTGGCGGGGCACAGCCTCACGTTAGATAATGTGGACACCTATCTGGAGGGCGGCGCAAATGGGCTCGGAGGCATTGGAGGAACAGAGAAGGAATTGCTGCCAACGGTTTATGGAGGCGGTTTTTCCGGTACGGAGCTTGGGACGATGGCTTCCCTGACGGTGCAGAATCCCAATGATAAAACCATGTTTCAGGGAATTTACATGGGACATGGGGCGGAGGATGACGATAAAGCTCCATACAGTGGAGAGGCGGCGCTGGACTTAGCTGCCAAAACCATCGTCAGAGACAGCGTTTCCACAGAGCGAAACAGCCGGGCAGTAATCGGGATTCAGGGAACCGGCAGCGCCAAAATGAAAACCATCCGTGGAAATGCCAATACGTCGCTCACTTTGCAGCAGTGTACCATGTCAGACGCGGTGATAGATAATGTGGCAGATATTCTGCTGGATAACGGAGCCAGTCTGAAGCCTTCGGCGGAGTTTTTGGATATTCAGAACATTACCCTGCAAAACGGGGCATGCCTGGATTTGAACGGAAGCTGCGAGGCGAGGATTACCGGAGATTTTACCGGTGCGGGAAATGATTCTGCGGAGCAGGCGGATGAGCGGGGAATTCTGGTATTAGACGAGGAGGGGACGCTGACAATTCAGGGAAAAGTTACCGGAGTGACGCAGCTTCAAACCTTCAGCGCCGCTGTTCCGGGAGTGTTTTGCCATGGGAAAACGTACGTTATAGCGGAGCAGGCGGACGAGGCAGGAAAGAACTTTGTGCTGCCGGATAAGTATGTTAAGGATGGATATGAGTTAAAGTATGCGGAGGGAGCGTGGACGGCATATAACAAGAATATCGGCGAAAGCGAAGCGCCGCAGATAGACAGCATCGAGATTCTCTCCGCCCCGTCAAAGGTGAATGTGGCAAGGATTGCGGAAGGCGCAGATGCAGCAGAAGCGGAAAAAGCGTCAGGCTGTAAGATTATCTGGAAGGATTCCGAGGGAAATACGTTTGACCGGGAGGAAGTGGAAGACCAGTGTGTATATAGTTATGACTATGTAGTTGTGGTAAAGACGGAATATTGGAATAGTGACTCGGAGGATGTTCTGAACCGGACGGACTGGAGCAATCCGGTGTATTTTGTAAGCTCGGAGGGTTCGGAGAATACCTATTACTTGCAGGCTGCGGAGGAAGTGCAGACGGGCGATTATACGTTCCTGTTCTGCTCCGATTATTTTGACACGCTTAATACGGTGGCGGATGTGAAGGCTTTGAAGGATAAGGTAAAGGCGGAGCTTCGGATTACTCTTTATGAGGGAGAGGACGAGCCTGACCCCGACCCGACACCAACACCCGACCCAACCCCGGAGCCAACGCCCGACCCGACACCAACACCCGACCCAACCCCGGAGCCGACGCCGACGCCCGACCCGACACCAACCCCAGAGCCGGCACCAAGCCCCGACCCGACACCGAGCCCCGACCCAACGCCCGACCCGGAGCCGACGCCAACACCCGACCCGACCCCGGAACCTGGACACGTCCATGAATATCAGGCACAGGTTTTGCAGGAGGCAACCTGTATCAAAACAGGAGAGGTGCGTTATCAATGTCTGGGATGCGGGGACAGCTATTCGGAAGAGATACCTGTGAAAGCGCATACGGCAGAGACGCTGTTTCTTGCGGCAGAACCGGGGAAGGACGGAGAAATCACAGAGAAATGCAGCGTCTGCGGGACGGTATTGAAGCAGACGGTTATCTGTGCGCCAAAGACGGTGACATTTTCTAAGGACAGTTATGTATACGACGGGAAAGCAAAGAAGCCGAAGGTAACGCTGAAAGACAGCCGGGGACAGGTGATTGACGGCAGCCAGTACACGGTGGCTTTCAAAAGCAATAAAAATGTCGGAAAAGCAGCCGCGGTCATAACTTTGAGAGGGAACTATAGTGGAAGCCTGAAAGAATATTTTACCATTGCGCCCAAAGCTGCACAGCTTACCGGAGTTACGGCAAAATCGAAAAGCTTTACGGTAAAATGGAAAAAGCAGAGTACGCAGACGGACGGCTATGTAATACAGTATTCTACCAGTAAAAAGTTCACTCCAAAGACCACAAAATCTGTGACGGTGAAGAACAAGAAAACGACTTCCCAGACCGTTAAAAAATTAAAAGCAAAGAAAACATATTATGTCAGAATTTGTACTTATAAAAATATAAAAGAGAACGGAAAGACAGTAAAACTATGCTCCCAATGGTCAAAAACCAAGACTATCACAGTGAAAAAATAAAACTGAAACAGGAACGTGCCGTAAGCGTGTTTCGGAGCGGGTGAAGTATTCCGTCGGATGAAAAATGCTATGCAAAATGTATCAGTCCCCAAGCGTTAGATTTTTAGACTGACTTTTGGGAACGGTACAGATTGCGTAGCTTTTTTATTTTATTAATAGGAAAGAACTCCTCATGATTAAGGGAATGGGGAGTTGATACGGGCTTGCCCGTTTTGTATAGTATGCCGAAATCTGAACACTGGAAAATGTGGGGGACAGAATGGTGAGCAGAAGTAACCATTTTTAACGAAAAATGTTAATGCCGGTTGGTAGACGGGATTGTTATAGAAAGGTACAATGTAAGAAAAGATAACAAAAACAGGAAAAACGTACTTATCTGAAAAACAGGTTTCCGGAAGGATAGAATACAGTGCACTGGTCAAATTAAGGACAGGTACAAAGCAGAGGGAGGAAGAAATATGCTGCATGAAAATTTACTGACGCTGCGGAAAATGCATCATTATTCCCAGGAAAAGGTGGCGGAGGAAATCGGCGTTTCCAGGCAGGCATTAGCGAAGTGGGAAACGGGGGAGACGACGCCGGATATTGGAAACTGCATGGCGTTAGCAAAGCTTTATGAAGTGTCATTAGACGATTTGGTGCAGTTTTCCCAGGAGGAAAGGGGTATACCCATACCGCCCAAGGGGAAACATCTTTTTGGGGCGGTGACGGTAGGCGAGAAGGGGCAGATTGTAATTCCGAAAAAAGCGCGGGAAATCTTTGAGATAAAGCCGGGGGATAAGCTGCTGGTGTTAGGTGATGAAGCCCAGGGGATTGCCATTGTCAAAGCGGATATTATGATGAATTTTATGCGGAAGGTGAAAAGCTTAATGCCCGAAGAAAACAAAAAGGAGGAGGAGTCGTGATGAGAAAACATGAGATTGACAACCTGCGCTGCGGGATTGTGCTGGTGGTAATTTTATATCATATCGTGTATCTGTTTAACAGCGTAGGCGTTATCAGCAATGTTACCATTCAGGGCGTGCCCCAGATGGATGTATTTCTATATCTCTGTTATCCGTGGTTTATGGTGTGCCTGTTTGTACTGGCGGGAATGAGCGCCCGTTATGCACTTGAGGTCCGCACTGACAGGCAGTTTTTAAAAGAGCGGGTACATAAGATTTTAATACCCTCCATCGCAGGGATTTTTATCATAGGCTGGATTTCAGGATTTATCACAAGCCGGTATGCGGATATGTGGGGCGGAAACGGGGCGGCGATACCGGGGATTGTGAAATATCTGGTTTACTGCTTAAGCGGTATCGGACCGCTGTGGTTTTGCCACGAATTGTTTTTGGCGTCTCTGGTATTGTTTCTTATAAGGAAAATAGATAAAAATGACAGGGTGGGAACACTTTGCAAAAAAGCAACGCTTCCGGTGCTGTTTCTTCTGGTACTCCTTGTGTGGGGCAGTGCGCAGATATTAAATACGCCGCTCATTGAGGTATACCGCAATGGAATTTATATTTTTATGTTTCTGCTGGGGTACGAATTGTTTGCATGGGAGGAATTGCAGAAATTATTGGAGAAATATGCCCTGCTGTTTCTTGGGATTGCCGTTATTCTGGGAGTGGTTTATACGGCATACTACTGGGGAGAAAATTATGCTGCCATGGAAAATTTAAAGAGTCTTCTTACCAACAGCTATGCATGGTTTATGACGGTGGCACTGATTGGCTGCGGAAAAAGATGGTGGAATAAGGAAACGGCTTTTACTAAGTATTTCAGGCGGAGAAGCTTCGGCTTTTATGTGCTGCATTATCCCCTGCTGGCAGTGTTTGCGTGGGTGATGGATAAGGCGTTCCATCTGCCCTCCTGGGGATTTTATCCGGCGCTGCTGGTGTTGGAAGCGGCGGCGCTGCCCCTGTGTTATGAAGCGCTTTCCAGAACTCCGGTATTAAAAACGTTATTGCTTGGGATTCCGGGGAAAAAGAAGATGAATGGTAAAGCAGGGGCATTTTAATAAGTAGAAATGCCCCTGCCGTGGAGGGTGAATTTATTTCTGGTAACAGTAGCATACAGAGTAGAAAGTGGTGGTATTTTTTGCAGAACCGGCATGTATCTGGTCTAGTTTACCGCTGAAGTCGGAGCTGCCGAAAGCTGCTACGCAGTTTTCATAGGAATATTTTGCATAATAATGTCCGTTGCAGGTCCCTGTCTCAGAGGGGGTTACCTTTGCCCATTCGGCGCCGCCGGACCAGCTTTGGAGAATAAATTCCAGCTGATTTTCTGTTCCTGAATACTCTACATAGAAGTAGCCGTTTGAAGTAATGTCAGAAGCGTTAAAGCTTCCGCCGTTTTTAGAGGTCATAACAGAGACTGCCTGTTCCCATGGGGAGGAAACTGCATTTCCCCAGAACAGGGAAATATATTCGTCTCCGTCACCGGATTCGGAAGAACCGCCGGAGCTGCCCTGCGTGTAGACGGTGCAAAGGGAAGAAGTTTGTTTGATTCCGTTTGCGCCGTTAATTAATGTATTTCCCCAGGAGGTGTAGCTTGAACCGTCCCAAGTGTAAGAGATGTCGAGGCTGGCAAGGTCATCGTTGTTGCCCTTCCAGGACCAGCCTAAGTATCCGACATTTTTCTGCGTACAATAACTCATAATTGTTGCTTCATCTACATCGCCGTTGGTATGGTCCGCTGCAAATTCCCCAATAACAACAGGTACGCCGATGGCTAAGGCATTGTCGATATTTGTTCGTACCGTGTAAGCGTCCCCTCCGGCATATTCGTACATATGGATGGAAAATACCGTATTTCTGTGGGAATCTGCCTCAAATACAGTTTTTCCGTAATCTTTGATAGAATCAGGATATTGTCCCCATCCGGCACAGTCTACCATCAGAAGGTTATTGATTCCGGCATTGCGGAGTGTTGGGATGGCGGACTGGTATCCTTTCGCCCATTCATAGCCGTTCCAGGTGCCGTACCATTCGTTTGCTATATTTAAAATGACATAGGCTTCATTTCCGATTAACACGTCTTTCATTTCCAGCCAGTAATTAACAGCATTTTCTAAAGACCAAGTGTCGTCTTTTCCGGTGGCATCGTGCACATCAAGAATGCAGACAAGTTTGTTATCCTTGCAAAGCTCGATGATATTGTTTAATTCATCTTTGCCGGTTTTGGTATACAGCTGACCGTCAGAAACTACTACCCGGACGGTGTTTGCCCCTGCAGAGGCGGCTGCCTTTAAGGAAGTCTCTGTCTGGGAGGGAAACCATGCGTGGGCGATATTGATTCCGCGCATAACAAAAGAGTTTCCGTTCGCGTCGCAGATTTCTGTTCCATTCACAGAAAACCCCTTTTCAGCTGCTGACACAGTGCTGGGAATGGATAGCAGGATTGCTGCGGCGAGGTACATAACACATACTGCTTTTGTAAAAGTAACTTTTTTTAACCTCATAATACACTTCTCCTTGTTATTTTTTAAAGTAATAAAAACATACAATAAATAAAATGGAAAGTCAATAAAGAACTGTCAATTTGTGAAAAACACAAGAAAAACGATAGAAAGAATTGTGCACAATAACATAATGAGAGAGGCGAAATATCACATTTTATTGCACAGAATATAAAAAATGAGCAAGAATAGAAAAGGAAATAAAAAGTAATAAATATAGCATATATAGATAAAATTAGTTTAAATTACTTAGAAGAAAAATGCAGTGTTTCGGTTGGAGGCTGTATAGATAAAAGGAAATGTGTTCTAAAAGATAGTTTAGGAAGATGTTAATGAGATGGAGAATCGGCAGAAGGAGATTACACTTAAAAGGAAAAACTTACTGAAAGAAAATTGTGTTTCTGTGAGGAAAGATGTTTCAGAAAAAAGGATATTCTCCCGGTCCGGTATGTTCGGGGAAAATATCCTTAAAATTATGTTAAAAATGCGAATTACATTTCTCTTGGAAGCGTCCAGTTTTTTGCCTCGCTCCGGTAGTGCTCTAAGGCTTCCTCATACTGGGAAACCAGAAAACTGTCGGAAGGAATCTTTGTTTTTGCTTCCGTTACAAGATATTCGTAGCACTCCACCAGCCCCAGCAATGGCAAATCTCCGCTGGTGTGGATATCTAAGATACTCTCCGTCTCGTAGGCGGCATTGTAAAACCACAGTACTGCTTCGGGATAATCTTTCTGGGAAAGGAAGTAGGTACCCAGCTCATAGCAGATTTCTGAGCAGGGGGTGGTCAGCATATCTTTCATGGTGAGCTTGAAAAATTCATTTTTATTATCCTCCAGACGGTAAGCGTGCGCCAGTACGCAGGAGGCTTCCTTTGCAGCTTCCTCGGAGGAATCCTTCTGCAAAATATCGAGGAAAATATTTTTTGCCTCGGCAAAATCCTTACTGTCCCCGGTCTTTAACAATTCCCTCGCATACATATTGCGGATTTTCGGGGAAAACCGTCCGTCATGGCTGAAGGTTTTCACGAAAATAGAAAAATCGCGTTTGCTGTGCAGTGTCTGGGGTTTATGTAAAATTTCAATATCACTGTCAAAAATCACCGGAGTTAAGCGCACGGTTTCGTGAATGGGGTCAATCCAGGTAAAGGTGCGAAGCCGTTTAAACAGCTTGGGGCGGTATTCCTTCTGGGCGTTTAATACGGTGTTGAAGGCGGTTTCCGTGATGTATTTCATCTGCACAATTTCAATCTCCGGCAGCATGACCGCCTTCAACCGGGCAAACCGTTCTCTGTTAAAATCGTCTAACACTTCGTCGGCGTCGGCAGTGTAGATGTATTCCATCTGCGCCTTGGAAAAAGAAAAATTTCTTGCGGCGGAAAAATCGTTATTCCATGGAAAATCATAGATTTTATCCGTATAGCGGGAAGCGATTTCTCTGGTGCGGTCCGTGGAACCGGTGTCTACAATGATGATTTCGTCCATCAAATCGGCGATGGAGTCTAAGCAGCGCGCCAGAATGGCTTCTTCATTTTTTACAATCATACATAAGCTGATGGTAGTCATAATAATATTTCCTCCCCGGAAAATGGTGATGTGTGGGAATGTGCAGTGCACGTAGCTTAATGATATTATACCGTAGTACTTTCTTCATGGCAAATGGAAAGATAAAAATGATAGTGTAAAGTGAAACCGATTGTGCTACAATAGGCATGTCATGCGATGGTCGGGGAATGTATGACTGTGTGTGGACAGAAAGCTGTTTTTGTGAAAGAAAAATATGCGGCTTTATGTGTGAAAAGAGGGCTGTTTTTATAGTAAAAAAGAGGAACAGGAAATTGTTATGAAAGAAAAAGAACAATTTATGCAGAAAACAGTGGTGGTGTGGTTCGGAGCGCTGCTCTGCTGCGCCTTATGGGGAAGCGCTTTTCCCTGTATTAAAATCGGTTACAGGCTTTTTGCCATTGCGGGGGAGGATACGGCGGCGCAGATATTGTTTGCAGGCTGCCGCTTTGCGCTGGCAGGGGTGCTTACCATTCTTATCGGCAGCGCCTTAAACCGCCAGCTGTTGCTTCCGAAGAAATCCGCCTGGGGAAAAGTCTTAAAACTCTCCATGCTGCAGACGGTGGCGCAGTACCTGTTTTTTTATATCGGTCTGGCAAATACCACCGGGGTGAAAGCCTCTATTATAGAGGGCGTCAATGTGTTTATTGCTATTTTGGTGGCAAGCCTGCTGTTTCACCAGGAAAAACTGACGGCGGCAAAAATCATCGGCTGTGTGATAGGGTTTGCGGGAGTGGTGTTAGTCAATGTGACGGGAAATGGGCTGGACTTAAATTTTAATTTTGGGGGGGAAGGATTTATTTTTCTCTCCACCATTGCCTATGCTTTTTCTTCCGTTTTCCTAAAACGTTATTCCAAAGAGGAAAATCCGGTTTTGCTAAGCGGTTGGCAGTTTCTGGTGGGCGGGCTGATTATGACAGCCTGCGGTCTGGCGTTCGGCGGGAGGCTTACGGAAGTGACGGCGTCCGGGCTGGCAATGCTAATCTATTTAGCGCTGGTCTCTGCTGTGGCGTATTCCCTCTGGGGGATTTTGCTGAAATATAATCCGATTTCTAAGGTGGCGGTGTTTGGCTTTATGAATCCGGTGTTCGGTGTGATTTTATCTGCGATTTTATTGAAGGAGAGCAGCAGCGTCGGTATGATGTGCGTGGCAGCGCTGGCGTTAGTCTGCGTGGGAATTTATATTGTAAACAGGAAAGAAAACGAGGCGGAATAGATTTGGTGAAACGCTAAGAAGGAGGAAAAAATGAGTGCGATTGTAACATTGAAAAAAGGGGAAGGACGTACCATAAAATCCGGCGGTATGTGGATTTTTGACAATGAGATAGATACTATAACCGGAGCTTTCGAAAACGGGGATATCGTTATGATTAAGGATTTTGACGGGTATCCCATGGGACGTGGATTTATCAATACCAATTCCAAAATCCGTGTGCGTCTGATGACCCGGCGCATGGAGCAGGAAGTGGACAGCGAATTTATTTTAGGGCGGGTGCGGGACGCCTGGGAATACCGCAAGAAAACGGTGGATACAAGCAGCTGCCGTGTGATTTTCGGGGAGGCGGATTTTCTGCCGGGAATCGTGGTGGACAAGTTCTCGGATGTGCTGGTGGTGGAGTCTTTAGCCCTTGGAATTGACCGTTTTAAAATGGAAATCATTGAGGATTTAAAGCAGCTGATGGCGGAGGACGGCATTGCCATTCGCGGCGTTTACGAGAGAAGCGATGCGAAAGTCCGTTTAAATGAGGGGATGGAGCGGGAAAAAGGCTTTCTCAGCGAGCCCTTTGATACCAATGTCCCCATTGTAGAGAACGGTGTGAAATATATTGTGGATGTAAAGGACGGGCAGAAAACCGGATTTTTCTTAGACCAAAAGTATAACCGTCTTGCCATTCAGCGGCTTTGTAAGGACGCTGAGGTGTTAGACTGCTTTACCCATACCGGGTCTTTTGCCTTAAATGCAGGGATTGCAGGGGCAAAGAGCGTGCTTGGGGTGGATGCGTCCCAGCTGGCGGTGGACCAGGCGGCGGAAAATGCAGCGTTAAACGGGCTGTCTGACCGGGTGCGTTTTAGGTGTGAGGATGTGTTTGAACTGCTGCCGGAATTAGAGCGCGCCGGGGAAAAATTTGATGTGGTTATTCTTGACCCGCCTGCATTTACCAAATCCAGAAATTCCATAAAAAATGCGGTGAAAGGGTACCGGGAAATCAATCTGCGCGCCATGAAGCTGGTGAAAAACGGAGGGTATCTCGCCACCTGTTCCTGCTCGCATTTTATGGATTATGAGTTGTTTACCAAAACCATACATCAGGCTGCGGCAAATGTGCATAAGCGGCTGCGGCAGGTGGAATACCGCACCCAGGCGCCGGACCATCCGATTTTGTGGGCGGCGGATGAGAGCTATTATTTGAAGTTTTATATTTTTCAGGTGGTGGAAGAACGGTAGGCATTGTGATGCGTGAACCATAGGAGAAAGGGTTATGTACAAATATCGAACAATGGAACAGCAAACAGCAAAAGAAACATTAAAAAACGATATCTGCCCGTATGCAAAGAAATGCGGCGGCTGCGATTATCAGGGAATTTCCTATGAGAAGCAGTTAAGGGAAAAGCAGGAACTGGTGCAAAAAAATGTGGGAGCGCTCTGTAAGGTGCAGCCTATTATCGGTATGGAGCAGCCCTATCATTACCGTAACAAGGTTCATGCTGTTTTTGATATTGTAAAAAGAGGTTCTTCCCGCAGCGCCGGGGGACGAAAAAATGTACGCAGCGGGAGTGGAAACGGGAGCCGCGGGAAAAATGCTTTGCCGATGCCGGGGACGGTTATTTCCGGCGTTTACAGGGCGGGAACCCATGAGGTGGTAAATATTGATTTCTGCCAGATTGAAGATGAATTGTCCGGCGCCATTATCCGTGATATCCGGGGCTTGCTGCGGTCTTTTAAGATTAAGACCTATGATGAGGATACCGGATATGGACTGCTCCGTCACGTACTGGTGCGCAGAGGCTTCCATACCGGAGAGGTAATGGTGGTGCTGGTGCTCGGCTCGCCGATTTTGCCTTCGAAAAACAATTTTGTGAAGGCGCTGCGGAAGCTGCACCCGGAAATTACCACGGTTGTGATTAATGTAAATGATAAGAAAACCAGTATGGTGTTGGGAGACAGGGAGACGGTGATTTATGGAAAAGGCTATATTGAGGACACCCTGTGCGGATGTACGTTCCGTATTTCGCCGAAGTCGTTTTACCAGGTAAATCCGGTTCAGACGGAGCTGCTTTACGGGAAAGCGATGGAGTATGCAGGGCTGACGGGAAAAGAGACGGTGGTGGACGCTTACTGCGGGATTGGGACCATTGGGCTGATTGCGGCGGGAAAAGCGAAGGAAGTGATCAGCGTGGAGCTGAACCAGGATGCGGTGCGGGACGCCATTGTGAATGCGAAGCGTAACCAGATAAAGAATGTGCGGTTTTATCATGCAGACGCCGGAAAATTTATGGTGGATATGGCGGCGGAGAAAGGACGCGGGAAGGTAGACGTGGTGTTTATGGACCCGCCGCGGGCCGGGAGTGATGAGGCGTTTTTGTCGTCGGTGGTGAAGCTGGCGCCGAAGAAGGTGGTGTATGTGAGCTGCAATCCGGAGACGCTGGCGCGGGATTTGAAGTATCTGACGCGGCATGGGTATGAGGCGGTGGAGTGTACGCCGGTGGATATGTTTCCTTGGACGCGGCATTGCGAGTGCGTAGTAATGATGTCAAGGGTTGAAAAATAAAGGACTGAAAAAGTGTAGAAAACAAGGCGTTTACAGGAATGTGGGTTGTTAGGCTAAGCTCCATGAAGAACTTCATTATTCAGAAAAAAACACAGGGAAAACTTAGGAAATTAAAGAAATCCTTAGAGAAAGAGGTGCCATTGTGGAAACTATAGATATGAAAAAACTTGAAACAGCAATTTTGTATTTGCAGAGAATTGCAGATGGAAATAACCCTGTTAATAATATGCCAGTAGATGAGGATTCGGTATTGAATAATCCAAATGTCATCAGATGTATGTTTTTTGTTAAGGAAGTGCTTGAGGCGGTAAAGCGTAATGAGGGGGTTATAGGCAGAAAGCCTAAGAAAAGCGAGAAAGCCCAATTTCCGATTGAGGCGCTGGAGAAATTTACATACAGCGAGGATAAGGCTATATCAAAGTTGGTTGGACAGTTGAATGAACTTATAGACACGAATATTTATCAGAAGTTATCATATAAGCCTATCATACAGTGGCTTAAATTAAATGAATTTTTAGTAGAGAAGTATAGTGAAGAATTCGAGAAGAATGTTACGAGGCCAACAGAAAAAGGAGAGCGGATAGGTATTAGAGCTGAAAGAAGAAGCAGCTCGAGAGGCTTTGATTATATGTTAGTGCTTTATGGGAAAAATGCGCAAGAATTCATTGTTCACAATATGGAAGCAATATTGAATGGGGAAGTGGCAGATATGTAGTGGGTTGGATGGCTGCTACATATGGAGATGCTTTAACTGTTGATAAATTAGTTATTACTTTTTAGAAGGCTGGGACTTCTGAGGAAAATTATCCTAATACAAAACTCGGAAGGAAAATAAAACGTCTGCCACCTCTTTTTTTATTTAAAAAATGCAAGGTACCTAGACAAATTAATGCATCCGCGGTATAATTACAAGGTACCATGCAAACTGGAGGACGATTATAATGATACACAATGAAAGTGATATCAACGGAAAACTAATGCACATATTCTGGGATGTTGCCCACGTACTTCGCAATACCTCTGGAGGCAGAGGAAGCCAGAAACGCATTCTGACAGTGCTTCTGAGAAGTGACTCCATTTCCCAGGCAGAACTGACAGAGTATCTGGGAATCCAATCGGCATCTGCCAGCGAGGCGTTGACAAAAATGGAGGCGGCAGGGCTGATTTCCCGCACGGAAAGCGAAACAGACCGTCGGACAATCATGCTGTCATTAACTCCGTTGGGCAGGGAGAAGGCTGCTGTTGCACTGGAAGAACGGGAGAGAAAAAAGAAGGATATGTTTTCCGTTTTATCTCAGGAAGAAAAAGAGATATTGCTTTCTATTCTCGAAAAACTGGTGACAGACTGGCATAAGCGATACGGAGAACCTGGAAAGAGAGGTAGAAAAACGGAATGAAACTGATTTTAAAATATCTCAGGAAGCATATTGGTATCTTTCTTTTATCCACTCTGTTTTTGACTATGGAGGCAATGGCAGACCTTTTACAACCAACATTTATGTCCTTTATTGTGGATGAAGGCGTTGTCTATTCGGATATCCGAAAAATCTTGTATTACGGCGCAATTATGCTTCTTATTGCGATGATTGGCGCTGTTTCTGCAGTCATGCGCAATCGGTTCGCCAGTCAGACTTCCCAAACCATCGGAAAAGAGATGCGGCAGGATATGTACCATAATGTCCAGCAGCTGTCTTTGGAAAATATTGACCGACTGCGTCCGGCTTCCCTTATCACACGGATTACAAATGATGTGTCTCAAATACAGGAATTTATCAACAGCATCATGCGGATGATGGTCAAAGCGCCGATTACCTGCGTGGGCGCGATTGTGCTGATTTTGATTCAGACGCCGAAGCAGGCGCCGGTCATGATTGGAATTATTGCTGTTGCAGCCATTTTAATTTTGGGGAATATAAAGATTGGATATCCCCGTTTCGGAACGGTGCAGAGGAAACTGGATAAACTAAACGGCGTTACCAGAGAGTTTTTGTCTGCTGTCCGTGTGGTGAAAGCATTCAACGCTGAGGACGAAGAAACCGAAAAATTCGACAGGGCTTCTGGGGAGTTGGCGGAAGCGAATACCGCTGCACTCCGTACGGCGGCTGTTTTTTCACCCTTGCTCAATCTGACGGTGAATTTCGGCATTGTATTGTTGTTGTGGATATCCAAAAATCAGAATGGGTCTGAAATCGGTAAACTGATGGCATCGGTCAATTATATGACGCAGGTTTTATTCGCGGTCACTATGATTTCGAATGTAATCAATGTGGCGGTTCGTGCGATGGCTTCCTCCGGCAGAATTCAGGAAGTTCTGGACGAAAAACCGGCACAGCAATTCCCGGAGAAGCCTTTAAGACCGGAAATTCAGGGGGAGATTACTTTTGAAAATGTTTCCTTTGCCTATGCCGGAGCAGGAAAAGAAGCGCTGAAAGGGCTGAATTTTACCATCCATCCCGGAGAAACTGTCGGGATTATCGGCCCTACCGGTTCTGGAAAAACAACTCTGGTCAATCTGGTTCCGCGGTTATACGACGCTTCCGCAGGCAGGCTTCTGATTGACGGCTGTGATGTCACGCAGATGGAAGAAACGCTGCTTAGAAGCGCGGTTGCGGTGGCAGCACAGAAACCGTTGCTTTTCACAGGAAGTATTCGGGAAAATCTCTGTTGGGGCAAAGAGGACGCCGATGATGAGGAAATCCGGACCGCAGCGGAGACGGCATGTGCGGATGAGTTTATCCGTAAGACGGAAAAAGGTTATGATACCTGGCTTGGTCAGGGAGGCGTTAATTTGTCCGGCGGGCAAAAGCAGCGTCTTTCGCTTGCCCGCGCTTTGGTGCGCAATCCCCGCATTCTGATTCTGGATGACTGTACCAGCGCCCTGGATGCGCAGACAGAAGCGAATGTGCTGGGCAGGCTGAGAGAACGCTCCGGTGACCTCACAGTCCTTTTAATCAGCCAGCGGGTTTCCACTGTCATGCAGACGGACCGGATTCTCTGCCTTGATAACGGCGAGGTAAAGGGATTTGGAACCCACCAACAGCTCATGGAAAACTGCGGGCTGTACAAAACGATTTATGAATCTCAGATTGGGGGTGAACAGAATGGCAGATAAGAATATGTCCGTTCCACCGGCAAATATAAACGGAATTTCCCGGCCGGGGCACGCAAAAGCGGTTGTGAAGCCAAAGGATATGAAGGGAACGCTTCGCAGACTCTGGAAATTGACAAAAGGACAGCGCAAAGGATTGGGATGGATTTTACTTTTATCTGCACTGTCCTCCGCAGCGGCGATTTTCTCGCCCTATCTGACCGGCAGAATTGTGACCATGATTGTGGAGGGGGATGCGATTCTCTTTGTGCTATGCGTTCTCTGTGGACTCTATATCAGCGACTGGTTCATCCGTTTTCTTCAGCAATTTTTTATGGCTTCCATTGGACAGCGCATCATCCGGCATATCCGAACGGTCTTATTTGACCATATCAAAACGCTGCCGCTTGCTTTTTTTGACAGAAAGCAGCATGGGGAGCTGATGAGCCGGCTGACAAATGATGTTGACAATATCAGCACCACGATTTCTAATTCATTGACATTGCTTTTGACTTATGTATTTACGATTGTCGGTATTTTTGTCATGATGGTTTGCCTCAATCCCCTGCTGACCATGGTTTCGCTGGTGGGCATTGCCCTGATTTTTTTGCTGACAAAAGCGGTCACAAAGCGAACCAGAAAGCTGTTTGCGGCGCAGCAGAAGGCATTGGGTGACTTAAATGGTCAGGTTGAGGAGAGCATCTCCGGGCTTGCGGTTGTAAAGAGCTTTTGCAGGGAGGGGCAGATGGAAGAGGATTTTCAATCGAAAAATGCCTGTCTGTGCGAAACGTCAATCAAGGCGTTAATCTGTTCCGGGTATCTGATGCCGTTAATGAATGTAATTAACAACCTTTGCTATCTTGCGCTTGCCGTATTCAGTGGGATTTTATTCATCAATGGTAGCATCAGTGATATTGGACTTATTACCAGCTTCCTGCTTTATGTCCGCCAGTTTACAAGACCGTTTGTTGAGATTGCAAATATCTACAACAATTTTCAGACAGCCGTTGCCGGCGCAGAACGGGTATTTGAGATTTTGGATGAAGCAGCTGAGCCGGAGGACAGACCGGGGGCATTTGAGTTGGAAAATCCCCGCGGAAGCATTGTGATGAACCATGTTCGCTTTGGATATACTTCGGAAAAAATGGTTTTGGATGATATTTCCTTAGAAATTCCCGCCGGGACACAGGTTGCCATCGTTGGTCCCACCGGCTCAGGAAAGACAACGATTATTAATCTTCTGACACGGTTTTATGATGTGAGCGCCGGTGAAATCCTGCTGGACGGTCATGATTTGAGAGATTATAAGCTGAAGAGCCTGCGCAATGCCTTTGGCGTAGTGCTTCAGGATACCGCTCTGTTTGCGCAGTCCGTCATGGAAAACATCAGGTACGGGCATAAAGACGCAAGCGAGGAGCAGGTGCGTGCAGCGGCACGTCTCGCAGGCGCCGATGGTTTTATTGAGCGATTGCCAAACGGCTATCAGACGGTTTTAGAGCAGGGAGGCAATGAGCTTTCCCAGGGGGAGCGGCAGCTGCTTACAATCGCCAGAGCGGTTCTTGCCAACGCCCCGATTGTAATCCTGGATGAGGCAACCAGCTCCGTCGATACCGTCACAGAGCAGAAAATCAGAAAGGCAATGCTGAAAATATGTGAGGGCAGAACCTCTTTCATTATTGCCCACAGGCTTTCTACCATCCGGGATTCTGACTGTATTATTCTGATTGAGGATGGCAAAATCGCAGAGCAGGGCAGTCATGAGGAACTGATGGCGCTGGGAGGAAAATATGCAAAGCTGTATCAGACGCAGAGTGGAAAGAAAACTATATGATAAAGAACAGATAGATTGGGATAATGTTCTATTTGATAACAGGACATTGTTTTGGCTGTTATTTCCCATAATCATAGAGCAGTTTTTAAATTCACTTATGGGAATGGTGGACACGATGATGGTCTCCACTGTCGGGAGTTATGCCATATCAGCGGTATCTCTGGTGGATTCAATCAATAATTTAGTCATACAGATATTTGCGGCAATGGCGGCTGGCGCAGTAATTATCTGTTCACGGTGTATCGGAAGCGGAGATAAAGAGGAAAGCAGCAGAGCAGCAGGGCAAGTTGTGCTGACAGTACTTGTAATTTCAGTGTCAATTACGGCAGTTTGCATTTGGGGCGGAGAGCGGCTGTTACGGTTGATATTCGGAACGGTTGAAGATTCCGTTATGGAAAACGCATTTGTATATTTTATGATAACAGCGGTTTCCTATCCGTTTTTGGCGCTGTTTAGTGCAGGGGCGGCATTTTACAGGGCATCCGGCAATTCGAAGTTTCCAACAAAAATATCTGTCACCTCAAATATTATCAATATTGCAGGAAATGTGTTACTTATCTACGGCTTTCAAATGGGGGTGGCTGGTGCAGCCATCGCGACGCTTTTATCAAGAATTTTCGGTACAGTGGTAATATATTATTGTCTAAGAAGGCCAAAACAAATCATTGTGGTAAGGGATTATTTGAAAATTCGTCCTGATATGATGCTGATATTAAATATATTGGCAATAGGTATCCCGGCAGGCATCGAGAATGGAATGTTTCAGTTTGGAAAACTTGCTATTTCTTCCACTGTTTCAACAATGGGAACGACAGCAATATCGGCACAGGCAATGACGGATATTCTTGAAAATGTAAATGGTATTTTCAGCAATGGTGTAGGGATTGGGCTGATGACGGTAGTGGGACAGTGTATCGGCGCACACAGAAAAGAGGAAGCGAAGTATTATATTGTAAAACTTATGGGTATTGCACAGATAGGAGTAATAGTGTCATGCCTTCTGGTACTTGCAATGACAAAACCGGTGACATGGCTTAGCGGAATGGAGCCTGAAGCAGCGGAAATGTGTTTTCGACTGGTAACTGTGATGACGATTGTAAAGCCACTTCTGTGGGTAAGGGCATTCGGCATACCTTACGGGCTCAGGGCGGCGGGTGATGTTAAATTTTCCATGATTGTCTCTGTCAGTACCATGTGGAGCTGTCGTGTTGCAATTTGTATCTTTCTTGTAAACATATTTCATTTTGGTCTTATGGGGGTATGGATTGGAATGTTTGCTGATTGGGGTGTCAGAGCGATTATCTTTACAGTACGGTTTGTTCATGGAAAGTGGCTGCATGAAGATATAGTAATACGGAAATAGAAGAATTTTGGCGGAATAACGTCTTTGAGGGAGGAACAAAAACATGAATATAATAGTTCGGCAAATGAGCATCAATGATTATGAAGCAGTATATGATTTGTGGATACATACGCCTGGCATGGGGCTTAACAATGTGGACGATACCAAAGAAGGGATTGAAAAATACCTGAAACGGAATCCTGCCACCTGCTTTGTGGCAGAGAAAGATGGCATGATTGTGGGTGTGATTATGAGCGGTCATGATGGACGCCGTGGCTTCATTCATCACACTACGGTGAAGCTGGAATATCGGAACCATGGCATTGGAAAAAAGCTGGTGGAGCATGCCATGAAAGCGTTAGAACAGGAGGGCATTCATAAAGCGGCGCTTGTGGCATTTGAAAGAAATGAGACAGGAAACGCCTTCTGGGAGAAGATGGGGTTTTCTAAGAGGGATGACCTGGTGTACCGGAATAAAAATATTCATGAACTTGTGCGGATTGATACGTGATGTGGTAGAATATATGTTGTATGTAGATAATATAAAAATTTTAACGGATAAATGAAATGGATTGATATTTCTAACATCAAGGAGGTCTACCATTATGATACGAGAAATAACCCCGTCAGATTTGCAAGGCTTACTGCAGCTATACATGCAGCTGCACGACAACCCCATGCCGGAGGACAGCGAAGAACTGCAGGCTCTGTGGCAGACCATTTTACAGGATAAAAATCATCACATCATCGTGGCGGAGGAGGACGGAAAAATCGCAGCCTCCTGTGTCTGCGTCATCATTCCCAACCTGACAAGAAACCAGCGTCCCTACGCCTTTGTGGAAAATGTCATCACCGACGAAGCCTATCGAAAACGGGGACTCGCCACCGCCTGCCTGAATTTCGCAAAAGAGCTGGCGGAAAAAGAAAACTGTTATAAAATGATGCTTCTGACAGGTTCAAAAAAGGAGAGCACCCTGTATTTTTACGAGCAGGCAGGCTACAACAGAAACGATAAGACCGCCTTCATTCAATGGCTGTAAAAAATTTATGCCGGAAAGGGTATATCATGAAATTATTATACGCAACAGGAAATCCTGCAAAACTATCTGCCATGCAGAGACATTTAGAGGGACTGGGAATAGAGCTTACCGGGCTAAAGGATATAAAAATGCAGATACCGGAAATCAAAGAAGATGGGAAATCACCCTTAGAAAATGCCAGAAAGAAAGCATTAGGCTATTATGAAGCCTTTCACATGCCGCTATTTTCCTGCGATTCCGGTCTTTACATAGACGAATTGCCGGAGGACTTGCAGCCGGGAGTTCATGTGAGAAACGTAGGCGGAAAATGTTTATCCGATGAGGAAATGCTTGCATATTATGCAGGACTTGCGGAAAAATACGGTGATTTAACTGCCAGATACCGCAATGCCATCTGTCTGGTGCTGGATGAAAACCATATTTATGAAGCAATGGAGGACAGTATGGCAAGCGAATCCTTTCTCATTACATCAAAACCCCACAAAGACGGAATCGGAAGGAAAGGGTTCCCATTAGACTGCATTTCTCTGGATAGAAAAACCGGAACGTACTATTATGACAGACCGGAAGAAGAATTAGACCAGATTGCAGTGGAGGATGGTTTTTTGGAATTTTTTCAAAAAAATCTGCGTGGGAAAATAGAAGCATTCACTTAAAAATATGGGGACAGAAGCGGCAGATACCGGAAAAATCATAAGGAGTGAGGAACAGGTATGGCAGAAAAAGTAAGGATGGCGTTGATTGGCGTCGGTGCTATGGGAAAGAAATATGCGGAAATGATTACAGCAGGACAGGTCAGAGGAATGAGCCTTGCAGCGGTGGTGATAAGGCGCCCGGAAATGCAGGAGTGGGGCAGAAACCTTGTCAATGCAGACGGGACAAAACCGAAAATTTGCGCAGATACGGAAACTTTATTTTCTTCCTGGGCAGAGGAATATGATGCAGTGTTAATCGTGACGCCCCATAAAACCCATCCGGCGTTGGCAGAGCAGGCGTTCGCCCTGGGGAAACATGTGATGTGTGATAAGCCCGCAGGAATTTCCATCGGACAGGCATTTCAGATGAGCGAAGCTGCAGACTGGGCAGGGAAAATTTACGGCATGATGTTCCACCAGAGGTTATACCCGAAATACCGGAAAATAAAGGAATGGATAGATGGCGGCGAGTTAGGGCAGTTAAGCCGTATTATGCTGGAAAATTCCAGATATTTCAGAACCGCCCATTATCACGCATCCGGCAGCTGGCGCAGCAGTTGGAACGGAGAGGGCGGCGGGGCGCTGATAAATCAGGGACAGCATATTCTGGATATCTGGCAATGGCTGTTTGGCATGCCGGAAAAGTTATATGCAGATATTCCCTTTGGAAAATATAATGATTTTAAGGTGGAGGATGAAGCTACCCTTCACATGCGTTACCCCAATAACCTGACGGCTGTCTTTATATTGACCACCGGGGAGGCAGTCTGGGAGGAACGGTTAGAGATTGTAGGTACAAGAGGAAAAATCCTGATGGAGGATGACACGCTGCATATCTGGCGTTACTCGAAGGACAGCAGGGAATATATGAAAACGGAGCCGATAAATTCCAGGGAAAATCTTAAGGTACAGGAAGAGATGCTCACCTTTGAAAAGCCAGAGGAGCCATATCCGCAGATGTTGGAGAATTTTGTCCAGGCGGTACAGGAGAAAAATGAAAATCTTCTGACAGCGCCGGGAAAAGAAGCGGTAAATCCACTGATGTTGACAAATGCGGCATATTATTCCGCCTGGAAAGGGGAAGCGGTGACTTTGCCGTTGAATCCGGAAGAATATGAAATGGCATTAGAGGAGCAGATGAGAGAAGAAGTTAGCTGAAAGAAACAAAAAAATAAAGAATAATAGAAAAAAGGAAAAAATCATGGGAAAATTTCAAGTAGAATTAAAAAAGGTAGTGGATGACAGTTATGAAATAGAAGTAGGCTTTGGGCTGGAACAAGCCTTAATTTCCGACCTTAAAAACGGTCTGGTAAAGGGCATTACAAAATTTGCGGTTGTCACGGATTCCGTGGTAAAGGAACTGTATGCCGAGCCTGTTTTAGACCTGTTAAAGGCAAACGGCTATCAGGCGGATTTGTTTGTGTTTGAAGCGGGAGAAAAAAGCAAGACCCGGAAAACCAAGGAAGAGATAGAGGACGCCATGTTAGAAAGGGGCTACCGCAGGGATTGCTGTATCATTGCAGTGGGCGGCGGCGTAGTAACGGATTTGGCAGGCTTTGTGGCGGGAACTTACGGCAGGGGAGTGCCCTTTATCAATTATGCCACGACCCTGCTGGCAGCGGCGGATGCCTCCGTGGGAGGAAAGACGGCGGTAGATACGCCCCTTGCCACGAACCTCATTGGACTTTTCAATCAGCCCCAAAAGGTGTATTTAGACATTGCAGCTTGGAAAACCCTTCCCCAAAGGCAGATTTCCAGCGGTCTGGCGGAAACAATCAAACACGCCTGCCTTGCCAGCCGGGAATTTTTTGATTATCTGAAAGAGCATATGGAGGACATTCTTCAGGTGGAAAAAGAAGCCTGTGAGAAAATCGCTGAATGGAATTGCAGGGTAAAATATGAGGTAGTAATGAAGGATGAGCGGGAAAGCGGGCTGCGGGAGGTACTGAACCTGGGGCATACCGTGGGAAGAGCCATAGAGACGGTGAGTGATTACCGACTGCTTCATGGGGAGGCGCTATCCATCGGGTTAGTGGCAGAGGTGCGCCTTGCTGAAAAAATGGGTTATGTAACGGCAGAGGAGCGGGAAGAGGTGATTTCTCTTCTGAAAAGAGCGGGGCTGCCCACTTCCATACCGGGCTACATAGACTGCGAAGCCCTTGTGAAAAAATTATACACCGATAAGAAAGTGAAAAACGGAAAACTGCGTTTTGTACTGCAAAAGGGAATAGGAGCGGTTGTGGAGTTTGAAGAGGGAGTTTTCGCCACGCCCATCGAGGAAGAGACAGCGAGGGAAATTATCCTCGCCTGTCGATAAAACTGTGGAAACCACCGTTTCATATGGCAATGTACCAGTACATCAGAAACGAAAGGACGTAATTATGATACTAAGTGTCAGCAGGCGTACCGATATTCCGAATTATTATTCCGACTGGTTTTATCAGCGTGTGAAAGAGGGATACTGCTATGTCAGAAATCCCATGAATGCCCGCCAGATTAGTAAAATCAGCCTGTCGCCGGAGGTGGTGGACTGCATTGTTTTCTGGACGAAAAATCCGGCGCCCATGATGGCGCGTCTGCCGGAATTAAAGGCCTACCGGTATTATTTTCAGTTTACCTTAACGGGCTACGGCAGGGACGTAGAGCCTGGTGTGCCCCATAAAAAGGAGGTTGTCATCCCGACGTTTCAAAGCCTGTCGAGAGAGATTGGAAAAGAAAGGGTTATCTGGCGTTATGACCCGATTCTGTTTACGGAAAAATACACCATGGAATATCACTTATCTGCTTTTGCACAGATTGCGGAGGCTCTGTGTGGATACACGGATAAATGCGTGATTAGTTTTGTGGATATCTATGCTAAAAACAGAAAAAGTATGGACGGGCTTCATTGTCAGGCTTTCCCGGAGGAAAAATTAAAGGAATTTGCAGGGAAATTAAACCGTATTGCCGGACAATATCATATAGAACTTGCCACCTGTGCGGAAACCATGGACTTGTCGGAGTGCGGGATTTCCCATAACAGCTGTATTGATAAGCGGCAGATTGAAAAAATCATTGGCTGTAAAATAAGCGGGGCAAAGGATAAAAACCAGAGAAAAGAGTGCGGCTGTATGGAGAGTGTGGAAATCGGCGCATACGATACCTGTAAAAACGGCTGCCTGTATTGCTATGCCAATCAGAGCGAAGCACAGGTGTGCCGCACGACGGGGCTTTATGATGTAAATTCACCGCTGCTTTGCGGAGTGGTGACGGAGCAGGATGGAATTACGGAACGGAAAATGAAATCGTTGAGGGAAGAGCAGATAAGCTTAGATATCGGAAGCATAGGGTAAAATTCATACATTTATAAAAATCCTTTTCAAACACGAAGTTTGTAGAGGATTTTTTTTGAGAATATGATAAAATAATGTGGAAAGTAGTTGGATAGATAATATTTGTAATTGCACATAAGGAGAAAAACGGTGGATACACATAAGAATCTGATTGTCGTTAAGGGAGAAGTAAAAACCAAAGATATTTTAGAATGTCATTATAATAAAGATACAAAAAAGTGTGATATTCAGTTTCAAAATGGAAAAAAATATAGCTATGCTTATGGTAATGTAATATGGTTAAGAGAACCAATCCTTCGGACACCCAGCATGTACCGAATTAGTCGGGCGGGAAAAGAATTTTTTCGTATACAGGCAATTTATCAGTTTCAGAATTATTGGCATATTTGTTTTGAGGATGGAAGTGAGAGAGATTACGAAGAAAAGGAATTGGAAATAAAGGAAACCTGCCTTACAGATAAGGCATCAAAAAATGTATTTCAATATTTAAAACAAATATCAGCATTGAGTGAGTTGACAAATGAAAACAATGAGAGAATATTAAAAAAACTGTATGAAAAAATAGATTACATAGGAAAAGATACGGTACTTTCTTATTATTTAAACCCAGTGCAGGCAAGTGTTACAACAGAAAAAAGGAAAGACGTTATTCCTATTTTTCCTTTTGGATGCAATCAAAGCCAGTACAAGGCGGTGAAGAAAGCACTGGAAAATAAAGTAAGTGTGATTCAGGGACCACCGGGGACAGGGAAAACCCAGACAATATTAAATATCATTGCCAATATTTTGATTGAAGGAAAAACAGTGCAGGTAGTATCAAATAATAATTCTGCAACTGAAAATGTGAGAGAAAAACTGGCTTCTCCCAAGTATGAGTTAGGATTTTTGGTGGCAGCTTTAGGTAAGGCGGAAAATAAAGCGTCTTTTATTGAGCAGCAAAGCGGCAGATATCCGCAGCTTGATTCATGGAAAATAGAAGATGGCGAAGTTTCACTGGAAAGTGTGAAAACAGAGGCGGAGCAACTGCAACAAGTATTTGAAAAACGGGAAGAACTGGCACAGCAGAAACAAAATTTAGCACAGGTGGAGGTAGAATGGGAATATTTTAAGCAATATGTAAAGGAAAATCAAAGTAAACCGGAACGGATGAAAACCAGAAAAAAGTTATCTAACGCCAGTCTCATGGAATTATGGCAGATATGTCAGACTTATGCAGAAAATGGGAAAAGACCGGGGGTGCTTTTTAAAATAAAAAATAGTATACGATATGGAATTACAGATTGGAAATTCTATAAACAGAATATGATGAGCATAATTACGTCTATACAGGAAGAGATTTATTTAAATCGTTTGCAGGAATTGCGGGATAGTATAGAAAATCTGGATAGTCAATTATCTCAGATGGAAAAGGAAGTTTCTACAGATTTACTCAGCCGTGATTCTATGAAGTATCTGCGTAATGTATTAGTAAAAAAATACGGCACCAAAAGAGAAAGAAAAGTATTTTCACAAGATGACCTTTGGAAGAACCCGCAGGAGGTATTGAGGGAGTATCCGGTGATATTAAGTACCACTTTTTCATCAAGAAGCAGTTTGGGAAAAGAAGTCATATATGATTACCTGATTATGGATGAGGCTTCTCAGGTTGATGTAGCAACGGGAGCCCTTGCGTTGTCCTGTGCAAAGAATGTTGTCATTGTAGGTGATACAAAACAGCTGCCTAATATTGTAACAAAAGAGGTAAATGAGGCAGCGTTAGAAATATTTGAATCATTTAATATCAACGAAGGGTATCAATTTACGAAAAGTTTTCTGCAGTCTGTTTTAGAAGTATTTCCTGAAGCGCCGCAGACTTTGCTGAGAGAGCATTATCGGTGCCATCCTAAAATCATTCATTTTTGTAATCAGAAATTTTATAATGGCGAATTAGTGATTATGACAGAGGATAATGGTGAAAAGGATGTATTGTCTGTTATAAAAACAGTTCCGGGAAATCATGAGAGACAGCACTACAGTCAACGGCAGATTGACGTGGTGAAAGAAGAAGTCTTACCCCGGTTAAAAGGGGATTTGGGCGAGACAGGGATTATTACACCGTATAAGCATCAAGTGGAAGAAATACAGAAACAAATCTCGCAGGTGGAAGTTGCCACGGTACATAAATTTCAAGGTAAGGAAAAAGATACCATTATTATGTCTACAGTTGATGATGAAATTACGGAGTTTACGGATGACCCGTATTTAATTAATGTAGCAGTTTCAAGAGCAAAGAAAAAATTATGTCTGATAGTATCGGGAAATGAACAGCCGGCAGATAAAAATATCAGTGATTTGGTATCATATATAGAGTATCAGAATTTTGAGGTGAGGGAAAGCAAAGTATACTCTGTTTTTGATTTTTTATATCAGCAATACACTGAAAAACGCCAAGCATATTTGCGAAGCCATCGGCGGGTTTCTGATTATGATTCAGAAAATCTGATGTATGCTTTAATTTCAGATATATTAAAAATGGAAAAATGGAAGGAATTAGCGGTTGTGTGTCATCAATCTTTGAATATGCTTATTAAAACGACAGACTTATTAACGGAAGAAGAAAAAAATTATATGATGAATCCTGCAACCCATCTGGATTTTCTGATTTATAATAAAGTTTGTAAAAAGCCTGTACTTGCAGTGGAGGTGGATGGATATAGATATCATAAAAGTGGAACGAAACAGTCACAGAGAGATGAGATGAAAAATCATATTTTGGAATTATATGGCATACCACTTATGAGGTTTCAGACAAATGGGAGCTTAGAGAGGGAAAAATTGATAAAAAAGTTATCTGAAGTTGTGGCATAGAAAACAGGGAAGGCAGGCAGTTGACACTTTCCCTGTTTTTTCGCATAATAGACTTAGGACTGAAAACGTTACCGGAAATATATGTATTATGCAGAGAGGGATATTTTAGAATAAAAAATAGAAAAAGGAACAGAAACAGGAGAAAAATCATGGAATACGCAGCAATATATCATGACATGGACAAGCGGTACTGTTACGCCGTGGATAAAAATAAATTTATCATCCGTATCACCACGAAAAAAGGCGATATGGAAAAGGTAACGCTACACACACAGGACAAATACATTCCACTGACAAAAAAAGACACCAGAGCAGAATACCCCATGGAGAAAACTGCAAGCGACGAGTACCGCGATTACTATGAGGCGGAGATTACCTTTTCCGTCATCTGCCTGCGCTATTTTTTTGAGCTGACAGATAAAGCGGGGGTGACGGCTTACTACGGCAATTATGAATTTAGCGGCAATATCATAGAAAGCATAGATAAAATGTTCGACTGTCCCCAAAATCTACGGGAGGAAGAGCAGTTTGTGACTCCGGAATGGGCGGAAAATGCCGTGGTATACCAGATATTCCCCTCCCGCTTTGCCAGCAGCAGAAAACAGGAGGATTCCCTCTGGTATAAAGCCCCCATCGGGCATCAGGACAATCTTCACGGAGATTTGCGGGGAATCATTTCCCATTTGCCCCATATGAAAGAGCTGGGGGTGGACGTGCTGTATCTGACGCCGATTTTCCAGTCGGAATCCAGCCATAAATACGACACCATTGATTACAAAAAAATTGACCCGTCCCTAGGTACGGAGGAAGATTTAAAGGAGCTGGTGGAAAAAGCTCATGAACTTGGAATGCGGGTGATATTAGACGGCGTATTCAACCATACTTCCCCGAAATTTTTTGCCTTTGCCGACATTGAGAAAAAGAAAGAAAATTCCCGTTATTTAGACTGGTATTTTATCGAAAAATTTCCACTGTTTGAGCAGAACTGGAAAAAGGCGAATTTCAAAACCTTTGGCTACTACGGCGGGATGCCGAAATTAAATCTGCGTAATCCTGAAGTGGAGCAGTATATCTTTGATGTGGCGGAATACTGGATCGAAAGGTGCGGCATTGACGGCTGGCGGTTAGACGTGGGAGACGAAATCGGACACCGTTTCTGGAAGAGATTCCGGGAAAAAGTGAAAGCCATAAATTCTGAGGCGCTTATTATCGGCGAGGTCTGGCATCCCGCCAACGATTATCTGGAGGGGGACGAGTGGGACACGATGATGAATTACCACTTTTTCCTGACTGTGAAAGACTTTGTGGCAGACGGCAGCATTACAGCGACAGAATTTGCGGAGCGGATGGATTTCATGCGGGGAACGGTGCACAGCGCTGTGTATCCCCTGTTATGGAATTTGATAGACAGCCACGATACCGCCCGTTTTATGCACATTTGTGGGGAACAGAGGGAGAAATTTAAACTGGCGGCGGCAATCCAGCTGTTGTCGCCGGGAATGCCCATGATTTTTTACGGAGATGAATATGGGATAAAGGGTGGCGGTGACCCGGACTGCAGGCGAGGAATGATTTGGAAAGAAGAATACCAGGATTTGGAGATTTATGGGTGGTACAGGAAACTCATTGCCCTGCGGAAACAATTTCCGGCGCTTACCGGAGGAAAGCTTACGGCGTTAAAAACGGAGGACAGCCATGGGCTTGTCTGGTATGAGAGAACGGCGGAGAATGGGGAAAAGATAACGCTGATTTTTCATAACAGTCCGGCAGAGACGGAGCTGCCGGAAAAACGAGGACAGATGGAACAAATAACAGGGCAGGTTTTTGATGGAAATATAAAGCCCTATCAGGTATTGGTGTTTGGTGAAAGTTCTCAATAAGAATAGGAATTTTAGCCTTGCAAGTATCATGCAAAACTTATACAATGGTATCTGCGGGATAAAAGCCTGCAAAAACGAAAGGAAACAACAGTAATGATGAAAAGAACCAAATTAACAGCCATATTTTTAACAGCAGCTCTCAGCGTCACCATGTTAGCCGGCTGCGGAAATGCCAATGCAGGGACGTCTGTAGACAACCAGCAGTTTATCATGGAAAATCCGGCAGGAGAAGCTGAGGCACGGGGAGAAAACAAACAGGCAGGCGGCGAAGGAACAGAGACTTCACTGGCAGAGGAAGAAAAACAGACAGAGGAAACGACACAGGATACACAGGCAGAGGGCACGGAGCAGACAGGTGACACGGCACAGACTGCCTTAAATATCGGCGCATTAAAGGGTCCAACCGCCATGGGTATGGCGCAGCTCTTAGATGATGAAGCCTACAACGTCAGCATTGTGGCATCCCCCGATGAAATGGTTCCCATGATTGTGCAGGGGCAGGTGGATATCGCAGCAATTCCGGCAAATCTTTCTTCCGTGTTGTACCAGAAAACAGAGAAGCAGATAAAAGTTCTGGCAGCAAACACCTTAGGAGTTTTGTATCTGGTGGAAAACGGTGAGACGATTCAGTCGGTAGAAGATGTAAAAGGAAAAACCATATACGCCAGCGGAAAGGGAGCAACACCGGAGTATGCGTTAGAAGCGGTGCTGACCGCCCACGGCATTGAGCCGGGAAAGGACGTCACCGTTGAATTTAAGTCGGAACATGCAGAGGTGGTGGCAGCCCTGGCGGCAGACCAGACGGCAGTAGGGCTTCTTCCCCAGCCCTTTGTTACCACCGCACTGATGAAAAATGAGAATTTGAGGGTGGCACTGGATTTAAATGAGCTCTGGGAGAGCGGAATGACGGATGGCAGCAGGCTGGTAACCGGAGTTGTGGTGGTCAGAAATGAGTTTTTGGAGAAGCACCCGGAAGAAGTAGCGGCATTTATGGCAGCCTACGAGCAGTCGGTGGAATTTGTCAATTCTGACGTGGAAGCGGCAGCGGAAATCATAGGCGCCCACGATATTGTAACGGCGGAAGTGGCAAAGCAGGCGATACCGGAGTGCAGTATTGTATACATTACAGGGGAGGAACTGAAAACCATGCTTTCCGGCTATCTGAACATTTTGTTTGAACAGAACCCGCAGACGGTGGGAGGCGCTGTGCCGGATGAGACGTTCTATTATGAACCGTAATGAAATGCCATGGGGCGTGCATTTTTCTATGAGCGGTAATGGAGGTTGTTCTGAATGATAAATTCTGCGATAACCGGAAAAGAGGAAAAGAATAGAAAAATTTCATATGCGGGAAAAATTGCCGCCGCAGCTTTCTGGATTGGGCTGTGGCAGCTTGCCGCCATGCGGTTAGGACAGGAGATACTTTTGGCATCTCCTGTTTCTGTTATAAGGAAATTAGCAGAGCTGGCGCAGACGGCAGAGTTTTGGAAATCCATCTGGTTTAGCTTCGGCAGGATTGCGGCGGGCTTTGGGCTGGCGCTGCTTTTGGGGATTTTACTGGCGGCGGCTTCCTATGCCTGTTCTCTGGTGGAAGTTCTTATAAAGCCGCTGGTATCGGTGATGAAATCAACTCCGGTGGCGTCCATTATTATTCTGTGCTTAATCTGGATTCCATCGAGAAATCTTTCTGTATTTATTTCCTTTCTGATGGTTTTTCCCGTGGTTTATGCCAACGTGCTGGAGGGACTGCGGCAGACAGACCGGAAACTGCTGGAAATGGCGGAGGTTTTTGACGTGGGAATCCGAAAGAAAATCTGTTATATCTATCTTTCGGAGGCGCTTCCCTATCTTCTGACCGCCTGCTCCTTAGGGCTTGGCATGTGCTGGAAAGCAGGTGTGGCAGCGGAGGTTATCGGTGTGCCGGACGGTTCTATCGGAGAGAAACTTTACAATGCGAAGATTTATCTCAATACGCCGGATTTGTTTGCGTGGACGATTGTGATTATTCTTATCAGCGTTCTGCTGGAAAAATGTGTGCTGGGACTGCTGCGGTATCTGGTACATTGGGTGGAGAAGAGTTGAGTATGGATATTAAATTAGAAAAGATAGAGAAATCCTATGGGGAGCAAAAAGTGTTCGAGAATTTTTCCTATACATTCCGGGAGGGAAAAACCACCTGTATTATGGGAATGTCCGGCTGCGGAAAAACGACTCTGTTCCGCCTGCTTCTGGGATTGGAAAAACCGGAAAAGGGACAGATTGCGGGAGTGCCCTACGGGCATCTTGCAGCAGTTTTCCAGGAGAACAGATTGTGCGAAAATTTAAGCGCTGTCTCAAATCTGAGACTGACCTGCAAAAGGAAGCTGACGGAGGAAGAGATACGGGAGGCGTTTGCACAGGTGGGGCTAGAGGAGGTCTGGCAGAAGCCCGTCCGGGACTTAAGCGGAGGGATGAAACGGAGAGTGGCGATTCTGCGGGCATTGTTTGCGGAGGCGGAGTGCATTCTGATGGACGAGCCGTTGAAGGGGCTGGACGCAGAGACAAAGGAAAAGACGGCGGACTATATCAGGGCGCAGGCAAAAGGAAAAACGCTGTTGGTGATTACCCATGATGAGACGGAAATACCTTTGTTGGGGGCGGAAGAAGTGCTGCGCCTGCCGTAGAGGCAGGCGCAGGCAGGTAAAATAAAGTATAGCATCTAAATAGGCAAGACAGAAGAAAGAGGATATTTCATAAAAATGAAAAGGATTTCCCGAACCGGAAAATAAGTATAGCACCAAAAAACCGGAAGAAAAAGCACCGGAAAAACTAAATTTCATTCGCCGTATCATAAGCGCTCTTCACGGCATGTTCAATATTACTTGGACGCTCCCCCGCACAATCTCCCACATAATGAACCGGAGTTCTGCAGCCCTCTAAGGAAAGAGTCTGTTTTTTCGCACCCACAGCCATCACAACAAAATCCGAAGGAATGGTAAAGGTTTTAGGCTCGGTTTCCGGTGCAGCCGTAGTGACCGTCACGGAATCGGCATGAATTTCCTCTAACTTCGTATTGGTATACCGGGTTACGCCGTAAGTGTCTAATTCCTTTGTAAGGGTAGGAAGAATGGTTCCGCTTTCTTCTTTTGCGATGGTATCAAGCATTTCCACCACAGTAACCCTGCAGCCCAGATGTGCCAGATATTCCGCAGTTTCCACACCCACAAGACCGCCGCCGATAACCGTCACATTTCCGAAAACGATGGATTTTTTTGCCAAAACATCCCAGGCGCTTACCACTAATGGCAGGTCATGCCCCTTGATGGGAGGAATATTATTGACTGCTCCCGCGGCAATGATGATATCATCATAATTGTCATACTCCTCCGGCTGTAACGTCGTGCCGAAACGGAAGGAAACAGGCAGTGCGGCAAGGACAGTCTCATAATAATTTAAAATGCGCAGCATTTCTTCCTTCCGCGGCGGAACGCTGGCAATCAAAATCTGTCCTCCGGCTTTTAAGGCTTTTTCATAGACCGTAACGGTATGTCCCTTCAAAGCTGCAACTCTTGCCGCTTCAAGTCCGGCGATTCCGGCGCCGATGACAGCGATATTCTTTTTCTTTTCCGCCGGCGTAATCACACGCTTTCCCTCATAGCCGTTTTCCGCGTTTAAGACGCAGCTTAAAAAGGCACGGTTCTGAATATTGTCGGTACAGCCCTTGTTGCACATGATACAGGTGCGCACGCAGCCGCAGTTTCCTTCTTCGCATTTTTTCACAAAATCTGGGTCGGCTAAAAGGGAGCGCCCTAAGCCTACCATGTCTGCTTTTCCGGAGGCTACGATAGCTTCGGCGGCAGCAGGGGTAACGATTCTTCCCACGCAGGAGACCGGAATGGAAACCAGCTTTTTGATTTCATCGGCGCAGGAAACCGTAAAGCCGTAGGGCTGGGTTCCCATAGGAGGGATGGTGTCCGCCATGTTTCCGGTGTGGTTTGCCTGTGCCACGTGGAGGGTGTCCACTCCGGCTTTCTCTAATAAAACGGCAAACTCTTTGGCTTCCTCAAGCTCTAAACCGCCTTTTCCCCGGAGCCCGCCCTCCTTTAACGGCGTGATGACAGGCAGCTTGTAATCAATGACCATATCCGGAACAGCTTCTTTTAACCGGGAAACTAAGGCTAAAGCGAAGCGGGTACGGTTTTCAAAGCTTCCGCCGTAGGCGTCGGTTCGGTGGTTTAAAATTTTGGAACAGAGAGAGCCGGTCAGGCGGTCTCCGTGGATTTCGATGCAGTCCACTCCGGCGGACTGGGCTAACTTCGCACAGGTTACCATGCGTTCGAGAATGGTGTTTAAGCCCTCCTCCGTGATTTCATTGATAAAATGCTGCATGTCGTGGTGGAGCTGCGCTCTTGCCTCCTGCATTTTTCCCTGGGCGAAAAGCGTATTTAAGGCGTCTACATTGTATTCCGGGTAGAAAAGCTGAATGCCTAATTTACAGTCATGAGCATGGCAGGCGTCTGCCAGACGCTTAAAGGGAGCAATCTGTTCTTCTTTATAAAGCTTCGGGGTAGGGCTGAAGGTGGCGGCGGGCGCTACGTCGCCGATGACGATATAGCCCACACCGCCCTCTGCCAGACGGTTATAAAATGCAAAGCTCTGCTCTCCGATGGAGCCGTCCCGCTCCTCGTAGCCTGTGGTGAGAGGCGGGAACATAATGCGGTTTTTGAAGGTGGTTTTTCCAACCTGGATAGGTTCTAAAATTTTCATGAGTATTCCTTCTTTCTTAATAAAATATCAGAGATAGATTTTGTTTGGAAAAATGGTGTATCGTTTACGGCAATAATTTCTGCAGAAAAGAAAGAATGCCGTTATAGCAGGCTTCCCTTGCCGGGAGGGAGGAAAAATTGTGGTTTCCGCCCTCGATGGAAAGATAGGTGCAGGCGTCTCCGTAGAGACGGCGGTATTTATCGCAGATAGCTTCGTCCACCAGCTCGTCCATGGTTCCGCGGATTAACAGCGTGGGGCGGGAATAGCCCGCTGCGGCGGTAAAGGGCTCGTACTGGTGCAAATCCTTGTTGAAGGCAGTGGAGAAACGTAAGCCCTCCACATCAGCGAAGAAAATTCCCTGTTTTTCCATGGAAAGGGAGCGCTCTAAGGCGCCGTACCACATAGCACCTCCGGGGCACATTAATATCAGGGCAAAGGGATTTAACCGGGGCGCTGCGCAGGAAGCCACATAGCCGCCCATGCTCTGACCGGAGAGAATAATATGCTCGGCGTCCGCCCAGGGCTGTGCCATAACCCAATGAAAAATATCCTCGGTATCCTCTAAGAGTGAGGAAAAGGTCATATCGGAAAATTCTCCGTCGCTCTCCCCGTTTCCGTACATATCAAAACGCACGCAGGCGATTCCGGCGCTGCTTAATATTCTTGCCATGCGGGTGTGAAGCCCCTTGTAGCCTCCTAAGGTTCCGCCGAAGCCATGGATATTGATGACCACCGGAACTTTTTCCGGGGCATTCTCCGGGGAATTTAATATCCCCCGAAGTGTATAGCCGGAACGGTTTACAATAGAAATCTGTGTAATCATTTGGAAACTCCTTTGTGTTTGGCTGCCAGTTCTGCTAACATTTCTTCTGTTTTTGCCTTCGTCAGCGGATAGACAAAGCGAAGTACAAGTACGGCTAAGAGGTAGCATACCACGTAGATTCCGGTGTAGGTTTTCCAGAGGTTTCCGGCAAACTCTGCACTCTGCTCGGCTGCTGTTACCTCAAACCCCGCAATGGCAAGAGCGAAGCTTCCCATACTGCCGGAGACGGCATTTGCCAGTTTGCGGAAAAAGGTGTAGGAAGAGTAGACAATGCCTTCATTTCTCTGTCCGGTGCGCAGCTCCTGGTAGTCGATGGCGTCATTGACCAGCGCCCATACCAATACCTGAAAACCGCTGACGCCTAAGAAGCAGATACCGTTGATGATGATAAATACCATCGGGTTGTCCAACGGGAAAAAGAATAAAACGGCAAATACCAGGATGGAGAAGGTTGCGCTATACATAATCCATTCTTTTTTTCCGAATTTTTTTGCCACGAATTTGGTGCCCACAAAAGCAATCAGGGACCAGAGCACGCTTAACATACCGGAGATGGACATTACCTTTACGTTGCCGAAGTAGTCTCTGAACAGATAGGTATTTAAAGAATTTACCATGCCGGCGCCCACAATTCCGATGAAGCTTGAGAGCATAACGCCTAAAAGGGCGCGGTTTTTGGCGATTTCTTTTATAATCTGCAAATAGTTTAATTTTTCCGTATCCTCTTTCTGTACGGGAGCTAAGGTTACCCGCTCTTTACACCAGCTGCTGGTAATCATCAGACAGACAAAGCCGATGGTGGCGCAGATGGCTGCCATAATTAAGAAGTGCTCCGGAACAGGCTGGTTGTCCTTATAAAGGAACAGTGGTCCTGCAATGACGATAACTGTCATAAAAATGGTTCCGCCGAGACTGCGGTAACGGGACAGGTCCGTTCTCTGGTTTACGTCGTCCGTCATGACGCTGGACAGGCTACCGAAGGGCACGTTGACGCAGGTATACATGATTTCATAGGCGACATAGGAAATAAACATATAGGCAAGTCTCGCACCGTAGGCGAAGTTTCCTACATTGACAAAGCCGAGAATACATAAGACGGCTGTCGGGAAGGCGAAGAGACGAATCCAGGGAATGAATTTCCCCTTTCCCTTGTCCTCATGCCTGTCCACTAAAGCGCCGATAATCGGGTCGTTGATGGCGTCCCAGAATTTGGTGATGAGCATCAGAATGCCCACGTGAACCGGGTCTACCTTTAAGACCAGTGTGTAGAAGATGGCGAGGTACATGGAACGGAACTGTTCCGTGCAGCAGCAGCCTAAATCTCCCAGGGTGTAACCGATTTTGTCTTTCATGGAAAATGGTCGTGTGTTGTTCATAAATAACCCCCTCTTTTTTCTTTGCTTGGTTGATTGGTTGAATTAATTATAGGATGGCAAAAAAATAAAATATACTCATTTCTTGCACAAGAACTATCAAAAATTGATGTGTTGTAATAAATGTACATACATGGTATGCTGAAACCGTAAAATATTGTTAGATTGACGGTGGCGGAGGAGGATGTTATGGAGAGAAAACCCTATACAGTATGGAAATATTCCTTTGAAAAGGCGGAAAAACGTCAATTTGCCGCCGGGAGACATTATATGATATTATATATTTCCAGAGGCACATGCTATTTTGACGTGGAGGGGGAAAATAAATTCTGCGGCACGGAGGATGTGCTTTTAATTAAACCGGGGGAAAAGACAGAGATGAATTTCAGAGGCGGCAGATACCAATTAGAAATATTAGAGCTGCGGGTTCTGCCGGAATATCTGCAGGAGCTGTCGGACGAGGAAACGGATTTAGAACAGGGGTTTCTTTTTGTTCCCTATAAGGTGACGGTGGTGCACGCCGACAGTGAGACGACCATGCTGATTAAAAATATTGCGTTGAAGCTGAGCAATATGGAGCATGAGAGCGAGCGTTACGGGCAGAAGCTCTATGAGAGAAATCTGGTGTCCATGCTTTTGATTTTGTCCCTGCGGGTCTGCATCAGGGCGGACAAGGTGCGTCGGGAAAAGAACCGCAGGCATGTGATGATGGATGATATTTTTCTCTATATTGGGGAACATTTAACAGAGGATTTGACCTTAGAGCGGTTAGAAAAAGAGTTTTTTGTAAGCCGTTATCACATCTGCCGTGAATTTAAGCGGCAGACAGGACAGACGCCCCATGCTTATATTGTCAAGGCAAGGCTGGATTTGTGCCGGAAATATATTGAGCAGGGAAAATCTGTCCATGAAGTGTGCCAGTTAGGAGGCTTCGGCGGATACAATCATTTTTTCCGGGCATTTAAAAAGGAATATGGGGTGACGCCCATGGAATATTATAAAAATTTACAGATAGGAGAGAAAAAACAATGAGTGAGAGAAAAATTGCATTTTTTGATATTGATGGGACGCTGACCTCCGAGCGGGACGGCTCTATCCCTGACAGCGCTGTTTTAGCAATCCGGGAGGCGCGCGCCAACGGAAATCTCATGTTTATCAATACGGGAAGATGTTATCAGAATTTAGAAGAGAGGTTCCGCGCCATCGGCTTTGACGGCTATGTCTGCGGCTGCGGCACGAATATTTATTATGACAACAGGGAGCTGCTCTATGTGCACCAGAGTCATGAGACGGTGATGGAGATTTTAGAGCAGGCGAGAAAGACGGGGATTGATATTTTATTTGAGTCGCGGCAGGAGGTGGTTTTTGACCTGGCAAGACCACTGCGCCATCCCGACGCAAAACGCCAGTATTATGCCTTCCGGGAGCGGCACTATGATATGTCCCATGCCTTAGAGGCGGAAGATTATGTCTGTGATAAATTTGTTGTCTGGTATGAGAGGGAGGAACAGTTGGCGGAGTTTCGCAGGGTCAGTGACCGCTGGTTTGACTGCATTGACCGGGGCGGCACCTTTCGGGAGTTCGTGCCCTATCATTATTCGAAAGCGACGGGAATCCAGTTCTTGCTGGACTATTTTAAGCTGTCTGCAGAGAATACTTATGGATTCGGGGACAGCAACAACGACCTTCCTATGTTAAATTATGTGGCAAACAGCGTAGTGATGGGAAATGCGGAAAAAAAGGAGCTGTTTGCGCAGGCGTCCTATGTGACGGGAAAAGCAAGCGAGGGGGGAATCCGGCAGGCGTTGGAGCATTTTCATTTTATTTCATCAGGCGCCGGAGCAGAGGATTAAGAAAATGTCTGGTATGACCAGTTTTCTTTGACAAATTATTAACGAGATGATAAAATATATCAGTAAACACATATGAGGGAGGATAACTAATGAGTAAGGTGCGAATCCTTGAGGTAAAACAGAGTGTTTTCGCCAATAATGACGCACAGGCGGAGGCACTTCGGGCAGACCTGAAGGAAAAGGGAGTATTTCTTTTGAATCTCATGTCATCCCCCGGCGCTGGTAAAACCACAACTCTGACGAGGACGATTGAAGCGCTGCGGGATGAGATGAAAATCGGTGTGATGGAGGCGGACATTGATTCCGATGTGGACGCAAAAACCATTGCGGAAACAGGGGCGAAAACCATACAGCTTCACACCGGAGGCATGTGTCACTTAGACGCAGAAATGACGAAACAGGGACTTGAGGGGTTAGGCTCTGATGACGTGGAACTTGCAGTCTTAGAGAACGTGGGAAATCTGGTTTGTCCAGCAGAATTTGACACCGGGGCGGTGAAAAACGCCATGATTTTATCGGTGCCGGAGGGACACGACAAACCGTTAAAATACCCGCTGATGTTCTCTGTCTGCGATGTGGTGCTCATCAACAAAATGGATGTGCTGCCCTATTTTGATTTTGATATGGAGCAGTGCAGAAAAAACATTGCCCTGCGCAATCCGGACGCTCTGGTAATACCAATCTGTGCCAAAACGGGAGAGGGCATAGAGGAATGGGCGGACTACCTGCGCAGAGAAGTTACAAGATGGAAAGCATGAGAAGAAGTTCTAAATCGACGCCGCCCGGAGGGGGCGCCGCCGAAGAACTTCTAAGTCTCATGCCGAAGAATGCAGCATGAGAAGAAACTCTAAATCGACGCTGCCCGGAGGGGGCACCGCCGAAGAGTTTCTAAGTCTCATGCAAAAACGGCATTCTTCTAAAAAATTATATAAGGAGTATGAAAATGGAGAAGTTTGTTTACACACCGCCGGAGCAGCCGAGGGAGCTGATTTTAAAGCTGGCGCAGAAGATTACGGATCGTATTGGACACACGGTTACGGCAGAGGACCCGGAGTACTACGGGCTGGCTGCATTGGTGACGGATGAGATGGCGGAGGTTGCGCTGAAAATGAAGGTGCGCAAGCCTATGACGCTGCCGCAAATGGTGAAAGCCACCGGAAAAGAGGAAAAATACTTAGAAGATTTACTGCAGGAAATGAGCAGCATCGGACTGTTGGAATATAACTGGGAAAATCCGAAGCACGAGAAACAGTATGTGCTGCCGATGTTTGTGCCGGGAAGCGCAGAGTTCTTTAACATGAAGTTAGACCAGATTAAGGAACACCCGGAGGTGGCGTCTTTCTTTGAACGCATGGCATTTTTACCTTTGGAAAAGGTAACCGCCATGGTGCCGCCGGGAGGCTCCGGCATCGGTATGCACGTGATTCCGGTGGAGAAGGCAATCGAGACGGAGAATCAGTCCATTGCCATTGAGCACATTTCCCACTGGCTGGACAAATATGAGGGGAAATACGCAGCAAGCCCCTGCTCCTGCCGTTATTCCAGAGGCGTTTTAGGGGAAGGCTGCGCCGATGACCCGGAGGACTGGTGTATCGCTGTGGGGGATATGGCAGATTATGTGGTGGAGACCAACAAGGGACACTACATCACCAGAGAAAAGGTCATGGAGATTTTGCAGCGTGCCGAGGACAACGGTTTTGTGCATCAGATTACCAATATTGACGGCGAAAACAAAATTTTTGCCATCTGCAACTGCAACGTGAATATCTGTAATGCGCTGCGTACCTCCCAGCTGTTTAATACGCCGAATATGTCCCGTTCCGCTTATGTGGCGAAGGTGGAGACGGAAAACTGCGTGGCATGCGGCAGATGTGTGGAGTACTGTCCGGCAGGAGCCGTGAAATTAGGTCAGAAGCTCTGCACCAGCGAGGGAATGATTCAGTATCCGCGCCATGAGCTTCCGGACAATACCAAGTGGGGACCGGAAAAATGGGATGTGGATTACCGTGACAATAACCGTATCAACTGTTACGATACAGGAACAGCGCCCTGTAAGACTGCCTGCCCGGCGCATATTGCGGTACAGGGTTATTTAAAGATGGCGGCACAGGGGCGTTACACGGACGCGCTGGCGCTGATTAAGAAGGAAAATCCGTTCCCGGCAGTCTGCGGACGTGTCTGCAACCGCCGCTGCGAGAGCGCATGTACCCGTGGAACCATTGACGAGGCGGTGGCAATCGATGACGTAAAGAAATTTATTGCCCAGAAGGATTTAGACGCCGAGACGCGTTATATCCCGCCGGTGATTCAGCCTTCCAACCGGGGCACCTTCCCGCAGAAAATCGCCATTATCGGAGGCGGCCCGGCAGGATTAAGCTGTGCGTTCTACCTGGCGACAAGAGGCTACAAGCCAGTGGTATTTGAGAAAAATGAGCGCCCCGGCGGTATGCTGGTTTACGGCATTCCTTCCTTTAAGTTAGAAAAGGATGTGGTGGACGCAGAGATAGATGTAATCCGTGCCTTAGGCGTGGAAATCAAATGCGGCATCGAGGTGGGAAAAGACATTACTTTAGATGAGCTGCGCAGCCAGGGCTATGAGGCATTTTATATCGCCATCGGCTGTCAGGGAAGCCGCAAAGCGGGCATTCCGGGCGAGGACGCCGAGGGCGTTATGAGCGCGGTGGATTTCTTACATACGGTTTCCGGTGGAAATGAAGATTATAAAGTAAACGGCAGAACCGTGGTGATTGGCGGAGGAAACGTAGCAATCGACGTGGCGCGCACCAGCAGCCGCTGCGGCTCTGCGGAGGTTTCCATGTTCTGCCTGGAGGACAGGGATAATATGCCGGCGTCGGATGATGAAGTGCTTGAGGCAGAGGAAGAGGGCATTCAGGTAAACTGCGGCTGGGGCCCCCAGGAGATTTTAGCTGCCGATGGAAAAGTAAAAGGCATTGTCTTAAAGAAGTGTCTTTCTGTGAAGGACGACACCGGACGCTTCAACCCGCAGTTTGATGAAAACCAGACCATGACCGTGGAATGTGAAAATGTATACTTAAGCATCGGACAGAGCATTGTATGGGGCGACTTACTGGCAGGCTCTAAGGTGGAGCTTGGCAGAGGAAACGGAGCTGTTGCAGATTCCCTGACCTACCAGACTGCGGAGCCGGATATTTTTGTGGGCGGTGATGTTTACACGGGACCAAGCTTTGCCATCAACGCCATTGCAGCCGGAAAAGAGGGCGCGGAGTCCATTCACCGTTTTGTCCATGAGAACGCCAGCATGACCATCGGAAGAAACCGCCGTCAGTTTATCGAGTTAGATAAAAATAATTTAGCTCCGTTAAGCTACGACAATTCTTCCCGTCAGAGACCGGAGATGGATAAAAATATTGACGCTCACAAATCCTTCCGTGATGCCCACAAGACGCTGACGGAGGAACAGGTAAAAATCGAGACGTCAAGATGTCTTTCCTGCGGCGCTTCTGTGGTTGACCCGAATAAATGCATCGGCTGCGGCGTCTGCACGACAAAATGTGAATTTGACGCCATTCATCTTCACAGAGATTTGCCGGAGTGCAGCACCATGAGAAAAGCGGAGGATAAGATGAAGGGTATCATTCCTTACGCACTGAAGCGTGAAGTGAAAATCCGTTTTGGAAAAAAAGAGAAATAAATGGAGAAAAAACATGCACGAGCTTGGAATAGTATTTCACGTGATAAAAAGTGTGGAGCAGATTGCTGCGGAAAATAAAGTAAACGCCGTGTCGGCAGTAACTTTGGAAATCGGCGAGGTGTCGGGAATTGTGCATTCCTATATCCTGGACTGCTGGCGCTGGGCGGCGGACCGTTCCGAAGTGATGAAGGGGTCGGAGCTGAAAATCGAGGAGATTCACGCCGTGACCCACTGTGAGGATTGTAAATGTGATTACGATACAGTGGCTCATGGGCGGACCTGCCCCCACTGTGGCAGTGAAAATACTTATTTGCTGGTGGGGAACGAGATTAACATTAAGGAAATCGAAGTGCAGGAGCCGGCATAGAGACAGAGCAGAGGCAGATACAGCGAGGCGTAATTATTACACTAGTCAAGCAGACAGGTTAAATATCTAAAACAAAGAACCGATGAACGACCGTACATAAGTGCGGTCGTTTTTCCATGCACGCCACTTCTCTTTGCATTTCTTAATTCGTTTGTTTTCCGGGACAGGAACGAGATAGTACCTTAATTTTCACTTGCAAGCCGCTCCGCTGTCCGGACAAACTGCAGCACATCCTCCGGCGCATGGAGGCTGTAAAGCAAGCCATAGGGTATGCTGTAGTCCCAGTCCACTGGAAGGGTAACAAGTCCGGGGTGAACGTCCTGCCAGCATTCAATCGTAAGCAGGACGTGCCCCGTCTCCGCACAGCGGTTGAAAACGGATAAATCGTAAAATTGCGGCGTGTCCTCTATTTTAATCTGCGGGTGGTTTTTCTCCAAATCATTGCGGACAAAATCATTGACGCCGGAATCACCCCGGCGGACCATCATCAGCGTTTCCCCATACAAATCTGTTATTGCAATCTGCTTTTTGGACGCGAGAGGGTGCTCCCTTGAGACGGCAACCATTTTCTTATATCTGCCAAGGGGCAGAAACTGACACAGGGAAAGCCATGCCTTGGAATCGCAGACCCCAATCAGAAAATCAAACTTTTCCCCCAGCTTTTCAATCTCTGACAAAATTCCTTCGTGGTTATCCTCAAAGGGAACAAGGTGCAGTTTATAGTCGGGAAAATCCTTATTCACACGGTACCATAAATCCATAAAGGGTTTTGCGGGATTTAACAGGGAGGTGCCGACGCAGAAGGTAGTGTCATAGGTATGGGCGGCGGCGTGGGCGGCGGCAATGGATTTCGCCGAGTAATCTATCATAAATTTTGCGTCCCGGTAAATCACTTCTCCCGCAGAGGTCAGCTGCACGCCTGTGGGGGTCCGCTCTGTCAGCTTTAAATTCAGATGGGTTTCTAACGTATTTATCTGCTTCATGACAGCGGTGGGGGAAATATAAAGATGCTCCGCAGCTTTGGTAAAGCTTCCGCAATCAGCCACGGAGAGGAAAGTAGTAAGCAGTGGGTTATACATATTGTGCCTCCTGAAAATACTTAGTGGTTTTTGGGGTTCATAAAAAGTTATTAAAACAGTGAATTTTATTTACTAAGTATAAACTATAAGTTAATACAGTGATAACATACCGGAAATTCTTTGTCAAGGAAACGGATGTTATAATACAACTAAAACAGGAGGGAGGGGCAGAGATGTCAAAGAAATTAATCGCTTTTTATTCCAGAGCGGATGAAAACTATGTAAGCGGCATGATGAAAAGATTGGAAGTCGGCAACACGGAAATTGCGGCGGGTATCATAAGAGAGTTGACGGGCGCTGACTGGTTTCGGATAGAACAGGCACAGCCCTATGCGAAAGATTACAATGAATGTACGGCGCAGGCGCTGGAGGACCAACAGCAGAATGCCAGACCGAGGCTGAAAGCATATCCTGATAATCTGGATGAGTATGATGTGATTTATCTGGGGTTTCCCAATTACTGGAGCACAATGCCCATGGCGGTATTTACGTTCTTAGAGCATTTTGATTTCAGCGGAAAAACCATCAAGCCCTTCTGTACTCATGAGGGCAGCGGTATGGGAAGCAGTGTAAAAGACATTATGCGGCTGTGTCCCGGCGCGAAGGTGGAAGAGGGACTTGCCATCCGCGGCGGCAGCGCGGGACAGTCCCAAAAAGAGATAGAGCAATGGATTTAGGAGGTTTTTAGGATGGACGGAAAAGAAATGAGCGTATTTCCCACAGGAGGCGCAAACGATGCCTTTGCACAGTATTTTACAGGACAGAGCTATCTGAATATGCTTTCTGTGGAACAGGTTGTCATCGGCAATGTGACCTTTGAGCCGAAATGCCGGAACAACTGGCACATTCACCATGCAGACGAGGGCGGCGGGCAAATCCTGCTTGTGACTGCGGGAGAGGGCTGGTATCAGGAATGGGGAAAACCCGCAAGAAAATTAAAGCCCGGCGACGTGGTTCATATTCCGGCGGAGGTGAAGCACTGGCACGGCGCAGCGGCAGACTCCTGGTTTCAGCATTTAGCGGTGGAAGTGCCGGGGAAAAACTGCAGGAATGAATGGTGCGAGCCCGTTTCAGAGGAAGAATACAAGAAATTAGGTTAAGGGAAAGGATGAGGGAAAATGACGATATTTGAAGAAACTTTTACACTATCAGGCGGGGGGAAAATTCCGAAAATGGCGTTGGGAACCTGGCTGATAGATAACAGCGGTACCAAAGAGGCGGTAAAGACGGCAATCGAGCTTGGCTACAGACATATCGACACGGCGCAGGCATATGGAAATGAAAATGGCGTTGGCGCAGGCGTGCGGGCTTCTGGAATCGGACGTGACAAAATTTTTGTGACATCTAAAATTGCCGCAGAACATAAGAGCTATCAGACAGCGAAAAATTCCATAGAGGAATCCTTAAGAGCCATGGAGTTTGAATACATTGATTTAATGCTGATTCACAGCCCTCAGCCCTGGGCGGAGGTGAACCAGTCGGATAACCGCTACCGGGAAGAAAATAAAGAGGTATGGAGAGCCTTAGAGGACGCTTTAAAGGAGGGAAAACTCCGTGCCATCGGTATCTCCAACTTTTTGCAGGAGGACATTGAGAATCTTATGGAGGACTGCACCGTAAAGCCTATGGTGAATCAGGTGCTCGCCCATATTACCAACACTCCCTTTGAGCTGATTGATTACTGTCAGAAACAGAATATTGTGGTGGAGGCGTATTCTCCCGTTGCACATGGAGAAGCATTGAAAAATCCAGGTATTGTCGGGATGGCGGAAAAATACGGCGTTTCCCCGGCGCAGCTTTGTATTCAGTATGATTTGCAGCTGGGGCTGGTGGTTCTTCCAAAGACAGCCACACCGTCCCATATGGAGGAAAATGCCCGACTGGATTTTGTGATTTCACAGACGGATATGGACATATTGAAAAATTTAGAACACATCAAAGACTATGGGGAAAGCAGCTTTTTCCCTGTATACGGTGGAAAAATGTAAACAGGAGGGAAGTTTAATGGCAAAGGTAACGGCAGGAAGAGACGAACTGGGGGAATTTGCCCCGAAATTTGCAGAACTGAATGATGATGTGCTGTTCGGCGAGGTGTGGTCAAGGGAGGATAAGCTGTCTGCAAGGGACAGAAGCATTGTCACGGTGACGGCGCTGATGGCGAGTGGAATTTTGGACAGTTCCCTGAAATTCCATTTAGCCAATGCCAAAAATCATGGCGTAACAAAAGAGGAAATCGCAGAGATTTTAACCCATGCCGCATTTTATGCAGGCTGGCCCAAGGCCTGGGCTGCATTCCGCATGGCAAAAGAAGTATGGGAGGAATAAAGGTTGAAAAACGTATTGATACTTTCGGCAAGTCCGAGAAAAAATGGAAATTCTGATATTTTATGTGAACGTTTTGCGCGGGGGGCGGCAGAGAGCGGTCATCTGGTGGAAAAGATATTTTTAGCCTCAAGAAATATAGGCTACTGCCGGGGCTGCGGCGTGTGCAACTCCACCCATAAATGCGTCCAGAAAGATGATATGGCGGAAATTCTTGACAAGATGGTAAAGGCGGATGTGATTGTCTTAGCAACGCCTGTGTATTTTTATTCCGTGGACGGGCAGATGAAAACTCTGATTGACCGTACTGTGCCAAGGTACACAGAGATTTCCGGCAAGGATTTTTACTTTATTATGACGGCGGCAGACACCGAGAAGGCAAATCTGCACCGTACCATGGAAACCTTCCGGGGCTTTACGGAGGACTGTCTGACAGGAGCGAGAGAAGTGGGAATTATTTACGGCGTCGGTGCGTGGAATGTTGGGGAGATAAAGGATACCCCGGCGTATGACGAAGCGTATGAGATGGGAAAAAATGTGTAAGGAGGATGAGACATGGAGTATGTAACACTGGCAAACGGAGTGAAAATGCCGATTTTAGGTTACGGTGTTTATCAGGTGACAAAGGAGGAATGTGAAAGGTGCGTTCTTGATGCGTTAAAGACGGGCTACAGACACATCGACACAGCGCAGGCTTATTTTAATGAAGAAGAGGTGGGAACTGCCATAGAAAAATCCGGTGTACCAAGGGAAGAAATCTTTCTTACCACCAAAGTCTGGGTAGAACATTACGGCTATGAGCAGGCAAAAGCCTCCGTGCAGGAATCCATGCAGAAATTAAAAACAGACTATCTGGATTTAGTGCTGCTTCACCAGCCTTTTTCAGACGCCTACGGTGCATGGAGAGCTTTAGAGGAGCTGTATGAGGCAGGAAAAATCCGCGCCATCGGCATTTCCAATTTTTATGTGGACCGCATGGTTGATTTTGCCTCCTTCCACCGGGTGAAGCCTATGGTAAACCAGATGGAAACACACATTTTTAACCAGCAGAACGAGTTAAAGCAGTGGGCGGATAAGTACGGAGTGCAGTTAGAAGCCTGGGCGCCGTTCGGAGAGGGGCGCAAAGGTACTTTTGACAATCCTGTCATATTAAAAATCGGTGAAAAATACGGAAAAACAGCGGCGCAGGTTATGCTTCGCTGGAATATCCAGCGGGGAGTGGTTGTTATTCCAAAGTCAACCCATAGAGAGCGCATGGAAGAAAATTTTAACGTGTTTGATTTCGTATTGTCAGACGAGGATATGGCAGAAATTGCAGCCCTTGACACGAAGGAAAGCTCCTTCTTTTCCCACACCGACCCCAATATGGTGGAATGGTTTGTGAACATGGTGGAGGAACGAAAAACACAGCAGGATACTTCGAAAGAGAAAAAGAATTGGTAAAACTTGATAACAATGTTTTTGAAACAGAGCGGCGTGATGGTTACGATAATCCATGCCGCTCTTTTTTTAGGTAAAATATAGCTCCTTCTCCGCCGTGGGGGAAGAGGCTTTTATCGTCTGGAAAATGCTAATTTATAAAAATTTAATAGGGAATTACAGGGAAAGAACCTTGATTTTGGAAGAAGGTGCGTCATATAATTGTCTATATTAAGCGGCTGATGACGTAAAACGTTTTTTTTCAGCAGTTTTATCAGAAGCATAAGAGACGAAAGTCAGTGGGGACAAAGGAAAAATATATGAAATCATTTGTATCATTTGAACATGTTGGAAAAGTGTATAAGACCGGAGAACTGGAAATTCCGGCGCTAAAGGACGTTAATTTTGAAATTGAGCAGGGAGAGTTCTGCGTGATTGTGGGGGCTTCCGGTGCAGGAAAAACCACTATTTTAAATATTTTGGGCGGAATGGACAGCCTCACCTCCGGGAAGGTGTATTTAGATGGGCAGGAAATATCCTCCTACGATAAAAAGCAGCTGACCTCTTACCGCCGCTATGATATCGGATTTGTATTTCAGTTTTACAATCTGGTGCAGAACCTGACGGCGGTGGAAAATGTGGAGCTGGCGGCGCAGATATGTAAAGACCCGTTAGACGCAGTGACGGTATTAGAGGAAGTGGGGTTAAAGGAGCGTCTTGCCAATTTCCCGGCACAGCTCTCCGGCGGCGAGCAGCAGAGGGTGGCAATCGCAAGGGCGTTAGCGAAAAATCCTAAGCTGCTTCTCTGTGATGAACCCACAGGCGCCTTGGATTACAATACGGGAAAAGCGGTGCTAAAGCTGCTGCAGGACACCTGCCGGGAAAAGGGAAAGACTGTGGTGGTCATTACCCATAACCAGGCGATTACCGCCATGGCGGACCGGATTATCACGGTCAAAAACGGCACGGTGGTAAAGATGGAGAAAAATGCGCACATTGTAGATATTGCGGAAATTGAGTGGTAGGCAAAAGAGGAACAGTATGAAATCAACCATATGGAAATCGACATTTCGGGAAATAAAACAGAGCTTTGGGCGTTTTGCGGCGATTCTCGCCATTGTGGCGCTGGGAGTGGGACTTTTTGCGGGGCTGAAAATTTCCCAGTCAGCTATGATAAAAACAGTTACGGAGTATTACAGGGAGACGGACTTTTACGATTACCGTCTGCTGTCCACCGTGGGATTTTCCAAGGAGGACGTGGATGTGTTCCGGCAGCAGGAGGATGTGAAGGCTGCGGAGGGTTCTGTTTCTTTTGATATCCTGTGCAGTGAAAGCGGGGGAAATGAAAAGGTTCTGAAAGCCTACAGCCTGCCGGAAGAGGTAAACTGCATTGCGGTGGTGGAGGGACGCCTGCCGGAGAAGGAAACGGAGTGCGTGGTGGATGCAAATCTGTACGGGAGCTCTATGATAGGCAAAAAAATAAAACTGTCGGAGCAGAATGACGAAGGGGATTTGGAGCATTTTACCTACCGGGAATATGAGATAACGGGGCTGGTGAAGTCGCCCTTATACATACAGTTTGAGCGTGGCACCACATCCCTTGGCAGCGGAAAAATCTCCGGGTTTATGTATCTTATGCCGGAAGGCTTTGAGACGGATTACTATACGGAAATTTATGTGAAATTTGCCGATGAATTTCCTCTGTACAGCGAGGAATATGAAGATTATCTGGATGGAAAAACAGATACCTGGGAAAGCCTGACCCAGGAGGTAACGGAGGCGCGTTATAAGACGGTAGTGGAGGACGCAAAAAAAGAGCTGGCGGATGGCAAGGCAGAGCTGGCGGAGAAAAAGGCGGACGCAGAAAAAGAGTTAGCGGAGGCAAAGGAAAAGTTAGACGAGGCAGCGGCGGAAATCGCGGATGGCGAAAAACAGCTGAAAGAGGCGAGAGAAAAATTAGAAAGCGCCCCGGCGGAAATCGAGAAGAAAGAAAAGGAATTGTCGGAGGCGGAAACTCTGCTGGCGCAAAAAGAGGCGCAGCTGGACCAGGGGGAGATTGCCTTAGGAATCGGTTATTCCATGGGAATGGGGCAGTTGTCTGAGGCACTGAACAGCATGGGAAATGTGCTGGGCGGCAGCCTGGAAGGAGAAAATGCAGGCGGAACGGACAGCGGCAGTATGTTTGGAGATTTGGCAGGCGGAGAGTTCAATATGGAAGAAGCCCTCGCTCAGATTTCCACTTTAAAACAGCAGATTGCGGACGGAAGGGTGCAGATTGCGGATGCGAAACAGCAGATTAAGGAGGGAAAGAGCGCCATTGCCGCAGCAAAGCAGCAGTTAGAGGACGGCGAAAAAGAGTTAAAGGAAAAAGAAAAGGAATTTGAAGAGGGAAAGGCGGAATACGAAAAAGGCAGGGAAGAGTACAACGACGCAAAGAAAACCTTCGATAAAGAGGTGGCGGAGGCGGAAGAAAAAATTGCGGACGGGGAAAAGACGCTGGCGGAATTAGAAGAGCCGGACAGCTATGTGCTGGGAAGAAACACAAATGTGGGTTACGTGTGCTTTGAGAGCGACTCCGGAATTGTGGACGGTATCGCCAATGTCTTTCCGGTGTTTTTCTTCCTGGTGGCAGCCCTGGTCTGCATGACCACCATGAACCGCATGGTGGAAGAGCAGAGAACGCAGATTGGCGTTTTAAAGGCGTTGGGCTACAGCCAGTGGAGCATTATGGCAAAATACATTTTCTATTCCGGTTCTGCGGCGCTGCTGGGGTGTCTGATAGGATTTTTCGGAGGAATTATTATTTTTCCAAGGGTTATCTGGTATGCGTACCAGATGATGTACCGGGTGGACAGCCTGGCATTTGTCTTTGACTGGAAGCTGGCGGCAATTTCCTTAGCAGGGGCAATGCTCTGCTCGGTGGGAGTGACTTATATTTCCTGCCGTTATGAGCTTTCCGAGGCGGCGGCAGAGCTGATGCGCCCGAAGGCGCCGAAGGTGGGAAAACGGGTATTTTTAGAATATCTGCCGTTTTTGTGGAAACGGCTGAAGTTTTTGCAGAAGGTTTCCCTGCGGAATATTTTCCGTTATAAAAAAAGGTTTTTCATGATGATTCTTGGTATCAGCGGATGTACCGCCCTTTTAGTGACGGGCTTCGGAGTGCGGGATTCCGTCACCAATGTGGCGAATCAGCAGTATGCCGAGATACAGGTTTTTGACGTCAGCGTTACCTGTCAGAAGCCTGTGGACGCCTCTATGGTGCAGGAGTTAGAGGCTATGATGCCGGAGAAAATTTCGGTTTATGGTCTTGCCATGGAAAAGACGGTGGATTTAGAAGTGGATGGAGAGATAAAATCCATTTCCCTTGTGGCGGCGGAGTCAGGAGAAACCATGGAACCGTTTTTGAATCTGCATACACAAAAAGACGAGCCGCTTTCCTACCCCGGAAAGGGCGAAGCTGTGATTTCCCATAAAATTGCGAAAACTTACGGCGTGAAGGTGGGAGATACCATTTTGCTGCGGGACGAGGACAGAAAAGAACTTCGGGTAACGGTGTCGGGAATTTTTGAAAACTTTGTCTATGATTATGTATACCTTACAGCGGAAACCTACGAAGAGCAGATGGGAGAGGCGCCGGAGTACAAGACTGTTTACATTAATGCAGCGGAGGGACAGGACGCCCACCTGTTGGGGACTTCTCTTATGAATATGAAAAATGCAGTTACCGTCAGTGTGAATCAGGATTTCTTAGAGCGGTTTTCTAACATGATGCAGAGCATGAACCTGATTGTGTTTGTGATTATCCTCTGCGCTGCCGGGCTAGCGTTCATTGTGCTTTACAATCTCACCAATATTAATATTACCGAGCGCATGAGGGAGATTGCCACCATTAAGGTGCTGGGTTTTTATGAAAATGAAACCTCATCTTATGTTTTCCGGGAAAACCTGATACTGACTTTTTTGGGGGCGCTGCTTGGACTGGCGCTGGGAAAACTGCTGCATACCTTTGTTATGGGGCAGATTAAGGTGGACGCAGTAGCCTTTGACGTGCAGGTGCTTCCGGTAAGCTACCTGTACAGCGTGGTTTTGACGCTGGTGTTTGCACTGTTTGTCAACCAGATGATGAAGAAAAAAATTGACGGTATCAGTATGACGGAATCCCTTAAGAGTGTGGACTGAAAATGGAGTTGTAGACAGTTGGGAAAACGGATATAATAAAATTGAAATAAGGCTTGTGACGGATTGATATGTGATTTTACAGGAAGGAGGGCATCGGTATGCCTCAGATAATGCAGGACCTGTTGGGAAAGTATATACAGGAAATACAGAAAATTTATGGGCTTCATCTCAGACAGATTATTTTATATGGTTCCTATGCAAGAGGTGATTTTAAGCCGGATTCGGATGTGGATATTATGATACTTTTAGATATATCTGATTTGGAATTAAAACAATACAGCCAACAGCTCTCTTATATGACCTATGATTTTAATCTGGATAATGATGTTGATATAAAACCGATAGCCAAGAGTGAATCTCATTTCAAAAAGTGGACGGTGAATTATCCGTTTTATGCAAATATTCAAAGCGAGGGAGTGATTTTATATGATGCAGCCTAAGGGGGATTTTGGTACCAAAAAAGACCTTGTGCAATATAGACTCCAGACATCTAAAAATGACTTAAAATCGGCAAAAATTTTGCTGGCGGCAGAGGAATACAAGGGAGCAAACAACCGTGCTTATTATGCTATTTTTCATGCAATTAATGCGATACATGCGTTAGACGGAAAGGCTTATAAGCGTCATAAAGATGCAATCAGCAATTTTAATAAGGAATATGTGAAAACAGAAATATTTCCCAGAGAAATGGGGAGAAAAATCGGAGAAGCGGAAGAAATACGTCATGCCAGTGACTATGATGATTTTTATATTGCCAGCCGTGAAGAAACGGAACGTCAGATTGTTGTGGCAGAGGAATTTATTCAGCGGGCAGAGATGTATTGCGAAGTCAGGTTAGAAGAAGAAAAATAAAATTGCACCCCCTATCCAATAGTGTTATAATAGCAGAAAGAAAGCTACGGGAGGTAGGGCAACATGAGAAGGATAATAACCATCGGCAGGGAGTTTGGCAGCGGCGGACGAGAAGTGGGAAAACGACTGTCAGATAAACTCGGCATTGCTTACTATGACAGTGAGATTATTACGGAAATTGCAAACAGAACGGATTTGGCGGAGGGGTATGTGCAGCATGTCATGGAAAACAGTCCTTCTAACCTGATACCGATTACCATCGGCAGAACCTTTTATATGGGAGCCGACCCGGTCATGGAGATGAACAACAATATTTACCGGGAGCAGAGCCTGTTGATACAGGAATTGGCGGAGAAATCAGACTGCGTCATCGTAGGGCGCAGCGCAGATTACATATTGCGGGAGTTAGAGCCGCTTCGTGTCTTTATTTACGCAGACCTTGAGAGCCGCATGGAGCGCTGCAGAAAGCGTGCGCCGGAGCAGGAGCACCTCTCTGAGAAAGAACTGCGCCGTCAGATTTTAGACGTGGACAGGAAGAGGGGCAAATATTACCAGTTCTTTACAGGACAGACCTGGAGCGAGCCCATCAATTATGATGTGTGCTTCAACACCTCTAAGGGCAATATCAAAGAAGTGGTGGAAGCCATTGTAAAATTAGTGAAATAGAAATATAAAAAAGTGGAATACTGATAAAAGAACAAAACACCGGTATGGAATGCCATATCCGGTGTTTTGATTTTTGGAGAGGAAAGCAAATGCAGAAATTTGATTTTGCGGGAAAAGAAGGTACGGTGAAGCTTTTGACCATGGCGGAATTAAAGGAGCTGTCCGGTGAGTATCCCCATAAGCGGGCGTTTTACCGCAGCATGAACCCGATACAGTATTGTAAGGCGGAGACCTACGGGGAATGCCTTTTTGGAACTATGCGGCTGCCGGGCTTCGGCAGGGAAATGAGCGCCTGCGAAGGCTTTGGATTTTACCTGAAAGAAGGAGAGCTGCTCTTTGTGGAGGAAGGAAGGCTCCTAAAAAAGATACTGGCAAAACTGGCGGCGGACCCGCCGGGGGAATACAGCTTAAACCAGTTTTTGTTGTTGGTGTTAGAAGCGTTGCTGGAGGATGACGTGATTTTTTTACAGCAGCAGGAAAAGAAGCTGTGCGATATGGAGGAAAAGCTGTTAAAGCGGATACCGGAGCATTTTTACGAAACCATTATTCGGTACCGGAAACGGCTTTCAAGCTACCATTCTTATTATGAACAGCTGATTAACATGGGATATTTTGTCCAGAGCGGGTATGGACAAAAATTAACGCAGGAGGAAAAGAATCTGTGGCAGCTGTATGTAAAGCATGTGGAGCGGCTTCATGACCATGTGGAAATGCTGCGGGAATACCTGATTCAGATACGGGAGCTGTACCAGTCGCTGATTGCGGTGCAGCAGAATAAGGTGATGAGTTTTCTCACCATCGTTACCACTATTTTTCTGCCCCTGACGCTGATTGCCGGGTGGTATGGAATGAACTTCCCTAATATGCCGGAGTTTCGGTGGAAATATTCTTATCTTGCGGTAATTATCATCAGCCTTATGGTGATTGCGTTGGAATTTTGCTATTTCAAAAAGAAAAAAATGCTGTGAGATGAAACTTTTTCCGGAATTGTTTCGTATTATTGGTAACGGGAGGAGATTTTAGATACCTGAAATCGGATATGGGCTATGACGAATAAAAAACTGGAAACATATTTTAATGAGTACTATCCGCTCATTTATCGTGTGGCGTTTACCCAGATGAAAAATCATGCTGATGCGGAGGACATTTCCCAGGAGGTTTTCGTGCGGCTGCTGCGGAGCGAACAAAGCTACCGGAGTGCGGAGCATGAAAAAGCATGGATGATACGGACTACCATCAATCTGTGCCGGGATTTACAGAAGAGTAAGTGGAAAACCTCAAGCGTAGGCATGGAATCGGTGGGAGAACAGGAAAAAACCTATTTAAAAATACCTTATATAGAGGAAGATGATACTTTGTGGGAGGTGCTTGCACTGCCGGAGAAATACCGCAACAGCCTGTACCTGTTTTATTATGAGGATTATTCTATTAAAGAGATTGCAGCAGCCCTTTCCATGGAGGAAAATACCGTGAAAACCAACCTGCGCCGGGGGCGGGAGCTGCTGAGGAAGGCACTGAAAGGAGAGAGGGAGCATGACAGTAAATAACATAGGAAACCGTTTTTTTGCAGGGAGGACAGGGAACGTCTGCACCGGAAAAAAATCCAGACGCTTCGAGGGTAATTTTTTAGAAGGGGTTGAAACGAAAAATCCTGAAGTGGAAGAAGAGACAAAAGAAACGAAAAGAACATCAAAAAATATGTCCGTCAACTCCTGCTATCTCACCTCCGCCGCGGCATTTCATGAGACAGGAAGAGTGGGGACGGCAGCGGTAAAGGAATGTGAAGTGAGAAATATTTCTTACCGGGAAAGCGATTATGCAAAGGCAGCCTTGGAAAACGGGTGCACCTATAAGGCACAGGTGGAGAATGATACGGTATACATAGAGCAGAAAAATGAGGATGGCACGGTGAAGGGCTATGAGGTGGACGTCCGGCTGGTTTCTTCCGAGACGAAAGACCCTGTAGAACAGACGGCGCTGGCAGCCTGGGATAAAGTGAAGCGGAATGCGGAGGAGGCAGGAGAGAAAGAAGCCGTCTGGGATTTTAAGGAAGCGCAGATTCAGAAATTGCTTGAAGACAGGGAGGAAAGCGGGGAGACGGTTTCCCATATTGTGATAAAGCCCGACGGTTCAAAAGTATTGGAGCTCCAGATGGAGGTGGGAGGGAAAGAGGTGGTAAAAACATTGCAGATTGCTCCGCCCGCCCAAATGCCTGAACCGGATATGCAGGAAAAAGCAGAGGGTACCGACATAGAAACAGAGTAATAGGGAAAAGAAAGAAAAATGACAGCAGTGATGACTGTCATTTTTTGGATTTGTAAGGCAGAAAATTTTATCGGTTTCAGAAAAGAAAATTATCATAAAATTTCGCACATTTTCGAGACAACTTTTTACTTCTGTTATATAATAAAAATCATAAAAAACAGGCAGTTTCCTGACGTTGAGTTTTCGGGTGCCGCAAGCCCTTTTTCCCGAAAGTAAATAGAAGATAATGCAGAAAACTGCGGATAACAGAAAAAGGAGAAAGAATCATGATGAATCCAAATTCTATTATGAAAATAATGAATGCAAAAAATAAATTTACCCAGAACCATCCGAAATTTTCAGCGTTTTTGGGGGCGGTGCTTTCCGGCGGCATTCCGGCAGGAACGATTGTGGAGATAACCGTGACAAAGCCGGGGGAGGAGCCTGTCACTACCAACATGCGGGTGCAGCAGTCCGACCTGGATTTAATGCAGGAATTGCAGGAGCTTGCCAGATAAGCAATCGTTTCGGGAATTACGAAACTGCTATGCTGCGATAATTTTATATAAAATTCCGGAAACCATGACTTTCACAATTATTATATCAACATTTCAGGAAAAGGAGAAAAGTATGCTCGGAAAAATGATTTCACATAAGGCAGAGGGGAATGAAGTAAAAATCACATTTGAAAAAGGAGAGGCGGCGCTCCGTGTTCTGACGCCGGAAATTATCAATGTATTTTTGCCCCGGGAGACGAAAGACCACCGCTCGAAAGCTATCGAAGGGGACAAGGCGCAAAAAACCGCTTTTACGGTAGAAAGAGAAGGCAGTGCGTTAGTGATTGCCACGGAGAAGCTGACGGCAAGGGTTTATGATGATTTTTATGTGGATTTTTACAAGGCAGATGGTACGCTGCTCTGTGCGGACGACAGGCAGGGACGTGTCTTTACAGAGCAGGTCAGTGAACGCGTTAGTGAAATTTTAAAAGCAGAGGGACACGAAGCGCCAAAGGCAAGTGATTTCCATTATCCGGTGGAGGTGGTGAAAAAAATACAGGGGAACGAGAAATTTTATGGTCTGGGGGATAAAACGGGATTTTTAAATAAACGGAACTATGAATATGAAAACTGGAACTCTGATATACCCCAGGCACACACGGAGGATTACCGGGCATTGTATAAGTCGGTTCCGTTTCTGATTACTTTAAGGGATAATGGGGTGTACGGACTGTTTTTTGATAATACCTATAAATCTTACCTGAACCTTGGAAAAGAAAATGAGGGCTACTTCTATTACGGCGCTGAAGCCGGAAATTTAGATTATTATATGATTGCCGGAGAAAAAATGACCGACATTGTTTCCGGCTACACCTACCTGACCGGACGGACGCCGCTGCCGCAGCTTTGGACGTTAGGCTATCACCAGTCCCGGTGGGGCTACGAATCGGCGGAGGATATCAGAGCGGTTGCGGAGAAATACAGGGAGCTTAAGATACCCTGCGACACCATCCATTTTGACATTGATTATATGGATGGCTACCGGGTATTTACCTGGAACAACCGGGACTTTGGAGAGCCGGGAGCCATCATTGCTGAGATTGCCGAAAAGGGCTTTAAAACGGTCTGTATCATTGACCCTGGTGTGAAGCTGGATGAGGGCTATGAGAAATATGATGAGGGGATTGCGGGAGATTATTTTGCAAAGACGCCGGAGGGAGAGGTTTATGTCAATGCGGTCTGGCCCGGAGACGCCGTTTATCCCGATTTTGGAAAGCCGGAGGTGAGGGACTGGTGGGGCGGCAGCCAGAAATTTCTGACAGACCTCGGCGTGCGGGGGACATGGAACGATATGAATGAGCCGGCAAGCTTCCGGGGGGAGCTTCCGAAGGATGTGATGTTTACCGATGAGGATATGCCGATGCCCCATGCGGCAATGCACAATATTTACGGTCATCTGATGTCGAAAGCCACCTATGAGGGCTTAAAGAAGGCGGACGGAAAACGTCCCTTTGTCATCACCAGGGCATGTTATGCGGGAACCCAGAAATATTCCACGGTATGGACGGGGGACAACCAGAGCCTTTGGGCGCATCTGCAGATGGCAGTGCCCCAGCTGTGCAATTTGGGAATGAGCGGATTTGCCTTTGCGGGAACGGATGTGGGAGGCTTTGGAGCGGACTGTACGCCGGAGCTTATGTGCCGCTGGGTGCAGGTGGGAGCCTTTTCCCCGCTGTTTCGAAACCATTCCTCGAAGGGCAGTACCTATCAGGAGCCGTGGCAGTTTGATGAAAAAACCATCGCCATCAGCCGGAAATTTATCGAATTAAGATACCGTCTGCTGCCCTATTTTTACGATTTGTTCCATGTCTGTGAAGAGACGGGGCTGCCTGTCATAAGACCGCTGGTGCTCCATTATGAAAATGACCCGGAAACCTGGAATTTGAACGGAGAATTTCTGGTGGGAGAGAATCTGCTGGTGGCTCCTGTGTTAGAGCAGGGAATGACAAAGAAGCTGGTCTATCTGCCGGAAGGAGTCTGGTATGATTTTGAGACGAAAAAGCCCTATGCCGGAAAACAGTATTACATGGTGGATGCGCCCTTAGATACCTGTCCTATGTTTGTGAAGGAGGGAACCATACTGCCAGCCTATGAGCCTATGCAGTATGTGGGAGAAAAGCCGTTGGACGTGTTAAAGCTTATGGTATTTCCGGGAGAGGGACGCTATGTGCATTATCAGGATAACGGGGAGGACTTTGCTTACCGGAACGGGGAATATAATCTATATGAATTTACCCACCGGCAGGAGGACGGCGCAGAGGAAGTGGAGATAACCATGCTCCATGAAGGATATGCACGTTACCGGAAGATAGAGGTGCTTTCTTAATTTCATGGGAAAGACCCTGCTGCATTAATGTATAAAAGTGATGGCGTTCCTATGAAATAAAAAATGAGACAACATCCGGATGGTAATTTAAGAAAATCCGTTTTCTGACGGCACGGGAAAAATTTTTCCTCATAAGATATAGTGATGTTATCTATAGGGAGTATAGAGTGGACTATAATCAGGAACAATTTTTCAGGATGCAGTTTGATGCGCCGAAAATGCCTTTTTATATGACTTATCCCATGCAGAATTTATATCTGACGGAGATGGAATATGAGAAGGACATGGACCGTATGAAAGAATTGTATCCGCGGGAAGTGAAACGGATACTGGAAATCGTAGAGGACGAGTGCGATAAAATGGAATACGAGGGAAGCCTGATGTTTGACGAATATCCTGACCGTCTGATGTTAGAGCAGGTGGTTGACCGGATTTACGGACGGTTAGAGCAGCAGGAGCCGGATATGGAGGCGGAGCAGTACTGGGGAGGAATGATGCCGCCGCCCCCGCCGGGAAGACCCGGAACACCGCCGCCTCCGCCGGGAAGACCGGGACCGCCCCCGTCGCAGGGGAGACCTCCGCAGGGAAATGGGATGCGTGCTCTGATTGGAGTGCTTTTGAACAATGAAATGTACCGCAGAAGATGCCGGCACAGAAGATGCCGCCGCTGGTGGTAGGCTTTTGCTGACGGAAAACCCCGGTGCAGCAGAACGCATTTATTAAGAAAAAAGAAAGATTGCCATTTAATTATTGCGGATTTGCAGAAAAATGAATACAATATAGCTATCGCAAAAAATTGCGGTAGCTATTTTTGAATTTAGGAGGGGCAGCCGTGCAGAAAGGTGCAGTGAAAGCAGCCGTTTTAATTGCTATATTTATTGTGTCGGTGATGATTTTTGAAATGCTGACAAACCATGTAAATGAAGACTTGACTACAGAAATGCCGGAAGCGACTCTGCCGGTTATTTCTTTGTTTGCCGGAGAGACGGAAATCAATGAGTTATACGGTTATCAGACCCAGATGAATGCGGCGTATATGAGAGACACCATTACCCCGGTGGACGAGAGCCGCAGACTGTCGGTACAGATAAAAACCTATCAGACGGCAGTGGACGGAATTTCCTATGAAATCCGCAGCCTTGACGGGGAGCGTCTGATTGCCAATGCGGATGTGACGGAATATAAAGAGAATAAGGGCAGGATAAATGCAGAGCTTGAGATACAGAACCTTTTGCAGAAGGGGGAGGAATATCTGCTGCTTATCAAATTAAACAGCGGGGATAAAAGCATTTCCTACTATACCAGAATTATGGAGCCGCAGGATAATCATATTGCGGAATGCTTGGAGTTTGTACAGGAGGTCAATGAAAAGACCTTTAATGATGAGACGTCAGGCACCTTATCTACCTATATGGAAAAGACCACAGGGGACAACAACACCCTGCATTTTGTATCGCTGAATTCCTCCTTAAAGCAGATGGCGTGGGCGAATTTTGAAGGGGAGCCCTTTACGGTACCGGTGCCCTCCATCAAGGAGATGACGGATACCTACAATGTGATTGTGTTAGAATATGTGGTGGCGAGCATTGGGGAAAACGGCGAGAGCGAATACTTTAATGTAGAGGAGTATTATCGTGTGCGTTATACCTCAAACCGGATGTATCTGCTGAATTTTGAGCGTACGGTCAATGAAATTTTCCGGGGAGAGACAGCAGGGCTGTATGAAAATTATATCCAGCTTGGAATCCGTTCGGAGGATGTGGAGTTTGCGGCAAACGAAGCGGGAACCATTGTGGCGTTTGTCCAGGAGGGAGAGCTGTGGTGCTATAACGAGACGGAAAATAATCTGGCAAAGGTGTTCAGCTTCCGCGGATATGAGGGGATTGACAGCAGGGAAAATAACGGGAACCATGATATTAAGGTGGTCAGCATCGACGAGGCGGGAAGCGTGGATTATATCGTATATGGCTACATGAACCGGGGAACCCATGAGGGAGAAGTGGGAATTTCTGTTTATCACTATGATGGGCTGTCAAATACCAACGAGGAACTGGTATTTCTCCCCTCAGATAAATCCTTTGAGGTGATGAAATCAGAATTAGGGCAGCTGATGTTTGTCAATGAGAGCGGCGCCCTTTACCTGATGATGGCAGGGAGCGTCTATGAGATTAATTTGAATACTTTGCAGGTGAAGGAATTAATCAATGACCTGCAGGATGGAAATTATGCCATGTCAGATTCCAGGGGCTTGTTTGCATGGACGGAGGAAGAAAAAAGCAATACCATTCATGTGATGAATTTTGCCACCGGAAAGAAAATGGATATCACCGAGGGCGGAAACCAGTACGTGAGCCCCTTAGGTTTTATGCAGGAGGATTTTGTTTATGGCATTGCGAATCAGGAGGATATTTTTGAGGATGCGGCGGGCAATGTGACAGTGCCTATGTACCAGATTAAGATAGCGGATGTTTCAGGAAAAGAGGAGGAAATATTAAAGACCTACGAAAAGAACGGTTATTTTGTTTCCGGAATTGAAATCGAAGATTACACCATGTATCTGAACCGGATTCAGTACAACGGCACTGCCTATGTGGAGGCGGAGCGGGATATGATTATGAACCGGGAGGGAGACAGCTTAAAGGTAGTGGATGTTCACACCAGTACCTCAGAGACGAAGCAGCGTCAGGTGCAGTTATCTTTAGCAGAGGCGGTCAGTGAAAAACAGCCAAGGCTTTTGACGCCGAAGGATACTATCTTAGAAGAGGAAAGAATCATAACGCTGAATAATGAAAAGGATACGGAGCAGTATTATGTTTATGTGAAAGGAGATGTCATTGCCTCCAGCGACTCGGTGACAGAGGCGATAAAAGCGGCAAATGAGAACATGGGAGTTGTAATCAGCAGTTCTCAGCAATATATCTGGAAACGGTCAAGAAAAGCGGTTCAGGGGACATTGCCGGACATTGTGGTGGGCGTGGAGGATGCCAATGCAGACAGCATTGCCCAGTGTATCAATGCCATGTTGGAAAAAGAGGGAATTAACATCAGCGTCAGCGCCTTAATTGCAGGGGGAGAGACGCCCAAAAACATTTTAAACAATACCATGAAGGATGCGGTGATTTTAGACCTCACAGGCTGCAGTATTGAGGAAGTGCTTTACTATGTCAGCTGCGGCAGCCCGGTTTTCGCCATGACGGGCAGCAGCGATGCAGTGCTGTTAGTGGGGTATGATTCGAACAGCGTTACCATCTTTGATACGGTGCAGGGCAGCAATTACAGAAAGAGCCTGACGGAGGCGGAAGAAATGTTTACGGGAGCGGGAAATGTGTTTTTCACATACCTGAATAAGTAAAATTTCCCAAAAATTGATGGAAAATCGCATAAAAAAGAAACATAGTTTTAAAATTCTTCGGTGAACTTTAACAATTTTTTTTCAGGTGTATTGCAAATTATGTTTTTATGGGTTATATTTTGATGAGTAGTTAAAAAAATGAGGATGGATAATATGAGCAGAAAAGAAATAACTATCTCAAATGTTTCTGAAGAACATAATAATCCAATAGCTGAATTGGTTCAGGTGGCATGCCGTTTTGATAGTGAGATTATACTTGAGAGTGAGAACCGCCGGATTAATGCAAAAAGTATCATGGGGATTATGGCATTTAACCCTTCGAAAGGAATGACAGTCAATATCGTAGCAGAGGGGAACGATGAAGAGGAAGCATTAAATGCAATGGAAAAGTTTTTAGTGTGTGAGTAAACCATTTGATTTGAGGAGGAAAAAGATTATGGCTAACAACAAAGTGACAGCAAAAACAACCGCAGCGAAAGCGCCTGCAAAAGTGGAAGAGGTTAAGGCAGCAGTAAAAGAGACAGCAGCTGCAGCAAAAGAGGCTACCGCAAATGTAACAGCAGCAGTAAAAGAGACAGCAGCAGAGACAAAAGCAGCAGTGGAGACGAAAGTAGAAGAGACAAAGGCAGCAGTTGCAAAAGAGGCAGAGAAAAAAGAAGCAGTAAAAGAGACAGTAAAACCAGTAAAAGAGAAGAAACCGGGCAGAGCAGCAAAGAAAGCAGCAGCAAAGGAAAAAGAAGAATTAAAACCGGAAGTGTTTGTACAGTATCAGGGAAATGAAGCTATCATTGCAGATGTTGTTGAGAAAGCAAAGGGAGAGTTTGTGGCAGCAGGTCACAGAGTTTCTTCTATCAAAACCCTTCAGGTATATTTAAAACCGGAAGAATTTGCAGCATATTATGTGATTAACCAGAAGTTTGCCGGAAGAGTAGACTTATTCTAAGATAATAACATATTTTAAGATAATAATCTTACATAAAAAGAGCGGTTTGTGCCGCTCTTTTTGTATAGAAAATGTTATGCAAAAAAGGCTTGTCTGACAGAAAATGATTTCTGCCCGGCAAGCCTTTCGGGTTGGAAAAGAAAAATTATTTGCTCTGTTCTGCCTTGTATTTTGATACCAGACGCTCAATTCTGTCGTAAGGATTTAATAAATCGCTGATGGAGCTGTCGTGGTTTAAGGTATCAATGATGTAAGCGATGTATTTGCTCATGTCGCAGTTGATATAGTAAGGCTTTGCTAAAAGCTCCGGCGTCTGGTAGGTAAGGTTTGTGGTGACTACCTTATAAATCGTACCGTCCGCAACAGCCTCGTCGAATTTTTCCAGACCATTGGTAAATAAGCCGAAGGTTGCTACCACAAAAATACGGTTTGCTTTCCGTTTCTTTAACTCTGTGGCAACGTCAATCATACTTTCACCGGAAGAAATCATATCGTCAATAATGATAACATCCTTGCCCTCCACGGAGGAGCCTAAGAACTCATGGGCGACAATGGGGTTGCGTCCGTCCACGATTTTGCTGAAATCACGTCTCTTATAGAACATACCCATATCTAAGCCCAAAACATTCGCCAGATAAATAGCACGGTTGGTACCGCCTTCGTCCGGGCTGATAATCATCATGTGGTCAGCGTCAATCTGCAGGTCGGGAACATTTTTTAAGATACCTTTGATAAACTGGTAAGCTGGCTGTACCGTCTCGAAGCCCTTTAAAGGAATGGCGTTCTGCACACGGGGGTCATGGGCGTCAAAGGTGATGATATTGTCAACACCCATAGCGGTAAGCTCCTGCAATGCCAGTGCACAGTCTAAAGATTCGCGGGTGGTACGCTTGTGCTGGCGGCTCTCATATAAGAAAGGAATGATGACTGTGATACGTCTTGCCTTGCCGCCTACAGCAGCGATAATACGCTTTAAATCCGCATAGTGGTCATCCGGGGACATATGGTTTTCGTGACCGCAAACGGTGTAAGTGAGGCTGTAATTTGTGACATCCACTAAAAGATAGAGGTCGTATCCACGGACGGATTCCTGAATCACCGCCTTTGCCTCTCCGGTTCCGAAACGGGGAACAGAGGTGGAGATAATGTAGGAGTCGCGGCGGTAGCCCTTGAAGGCAGGGTCTGATTCGTGCTGGTGCTGTCTTTTTTCACGCCAGCCTGCTAAATACTGGTCTACCTTGACGCCTAATTCTTTGCAGCTTTCTAAGGGGATGAGTCCAAGGGCTCCGTCGGGGATGGTTTCTAGGTTTCTTTCATCGTTTGGCATTGAATGATTCCTCCATAAAAAATTGTTAAAGGTATATAGTTCAATAGATTGCTCTAATGAATGCGTAGGTTTTTATCAGCGGCTGCGCTTTTGCATACGGATATCCTGTCCAAACAGCCGGATAAGGGTATAATTGCTTGAAATCCGGGAGAGAACGCGCTCCGAATAAATATCCGCAAGCTGTTTTAGTTCGAGGTTTGTGGAAATAATCGTGGATTTTTTTCTTAAAATCCGTTCGTTTAAGCATAAAAACAGCTGGGACGTGGTGAAGGAGTTATAAAGCTCGGTCCCTAAATCGTCAATAATCAGTAAATCACAGGTATAGATATTCTGGTGGGCGGCAATGGCGTCCTCGTCCTTGTCAAACACACCCTTACTTAATATATCAAATAATTGGAACGCTGTAAAATAAATTACGGAATATCCCGCATCTAACAGCTCTTTGGCAACGCAGTTTGATAAGAAGGTTTTGCCGATGCCTGTATTTCCGTAAAAATACAGATTGGAGCATGTGCCGGACTCGCCGAAATGATTGATAAAATCATGGCATTTTGCCACTGCATCTTTTACTGTGGCAAGAGAACTCAGCCCGGTGGCGGGATTGATGTCCTCGTCGGAATAATAATCATAGGAAAAGGTAGAGAAATTTTCCCGGATTAAAATATCTTTCAGGTTGGACTGGGTATAAACTAAGTCGATGGCTGCCTGCTTGAAACAGTGGCAGCGTCTGCCGTCGATGAAGCCGGTGTCCTTACAATCCCTGCAGGCGTAGGCCGGCTCAAAGTAGTCTGCCGGAAATTCATAGCGGACAAGCAATTCCTCACGTTCCTTCCGGTAGGCGGCTAACTGCTCCTTTAAGGAGGACAATGCCCCGGTATCGCCGTCTAACATTTTCCTTGCCTGGGAAACGGAAACGGCGGCAATGGCGTCGTCGATTTCCTTAAGACGCGGCACCTTCAGATGGGCGTAACGGATGCGCTGCTCTAAATCATGCTGGTTTTTCAGTTGTTTTGCATCATAGCTGCGGATAAGTTCGTCATACTGCGAATTGTTTAAGGGCATAAAAAACCTCCCTGGTTACTGTACGTTGGTGGTCAGCAGCATTTTTTCTAACTGGTCGTAATCGTAGGAGCGCTGCTTGAAATTGTTAAATTTATTTTTAGAACCTGCTTCCGCAGAGGTGGGAGGGTTCTTTTCGGGACGTTTTTCCCGATGCTCTTTTATTAGTTTTTCCACATCCGCCATATTATGTACCTGCATTTTTTTCCAGGTGGTTAAAATGGAATCTGCATAGGCAAAACTTGGCTTCTGGGTTGACCGAATCGTATAATCACAGGCGGCGGTGATGATGTCTAAGGAAAAACCGTACTCGTTCCGCCATTTTTCGATATAAGCAGTCTCGGAGGAAACAAGGTCCCTGCCGGAGATGCCGAACGCCCTTTTGACCGCGAAATAAGCCTGTCCATGAAGCTGAGATATCTGTTTGGCGTCCATAACGGAGTGAACGCCGCTTTCCGCCCATTTCAGCGCCACAGACTCTATGTAGCGGATTGCCACATGTCCGGCTGAAACGCAGTACTCAATCAGGTATTCGATTAAATCGGAGGAGAAGCCAAGTCCGTCGTAAAGATAGAGCAGGGTGTCGATATCTGTCTGGCTTAAGGTGCGCCGCAGATAGCGCTCTGCGATAAAAATAAGCTCCTGAATCTGTTCTTTTTCCCGAAAAGCCTTGATATCGTCCGCTGTGTAGCATTTCTTTTCCGGAATGACGACGACAGGCGTTGTAAAGCTGTCAGCTTCTGCGGCATCCGCTTCCATGAGAGAAGCTTTGTCAGCATCCGGCTGGGCTTCGTCAGCTTCTGTTTCGGAAATGTCAGCCATGACGTCGGAAATTTCCGAATCCTCCGGCTGGGAGGTTCCCCCGTTTTTTGAGGCGGAATCCAGCAGATGCACGCCGGTCAGATTCTGTTCCTCGTCATATTCGAGGCGAAGCAGCCTCATCCGCTCCCAGTAACACAGGGCGCGCTTTACATCCTTTTCGGTATGCTCGAACTTGTCTGCAATGGAGGACAAAGAAACAGCGGTATCCGGTGCGTTCATTAATCGCAGCAGATACAGATAGATTTTTACAAATTCTCCATTGGCGTCAGACATATATTCATCTATAAAAATGTTGGAAACACTGGTGACAGAAGTGTCGCTGTCATTGTGTATGGTAATCTTTGGCATGGCATATCGACCCACTTTCAGCTTAAGGTTCTTATTTGTCCAAACAGAAAGCCCACAGGGGGTACTTCCTATTAAGATACGTCCAAAATTATAGCACAGGAATTTTCAAATGAGAAGTACATTTTTTTGTAAGAACCCAGTAAAATCAAGGGGTTCGGAATTGTGGATAATGTGGATAAAAAGTGAATATTTCTTTTGTGGAAAATTATGGAAACTTGTGAAAATGGGGACTGGTTGTGACATGGAGGCATTTTTGTTTTCCGTTGAAAACAGGTTATGTAAACATAAAAAATCCACATTTAAAAGTTGAAGTTTTCCCCAATTAAATGTGGATAATGTGGATAACTTACTGTCCTAAGAGATGTTCGCCCACGTTTACAATATCTCCGGCGCCCATAGTTATCAACAAGTCGCCGTTTATACAATTTTTTAATAAAAATTTCTCAATTTCCTCAAAAGATGGAAAATAGAAACATTCCGTTCCCTTTTTGGCGAGAACGTCGAGCAGGTCCTTAGAACTGATTCCGTAAGTGTTTTTCTCCCGGGCGGCATAGATATCGGCGAGAACCACCAGGTCTGCCATGGATAGCACTTCTGCAAAATCACTTAAAAATGCTTTGGTTCTGGAATAGGTATGGGGCTGGAATACCAGCACCAGACGCTTGTGGGGGTAATTCTTTGCCGCTGTTAAGGTGGCGCGGATTTCCGTCGGGTGGTGGGCGTAGTCGTCAATGACGGTAACGCCGTCTACGGTGCCCTTGTACTGGAAACGCCGGTTCGCACCGCCGAAAGCGGCAAGACCGGAAAGAATGGCTTCTTTCGGAAGGTTCAAATCCAGAGAGAGGGCGATGGCTGCCAAAGCATTGGACACATTGTGCATGCCCGGAACATTCAGGGAAACCTGCATTACCGGGGTATCACGGTACATGGCGGTAAAGCTTGCGCAGGCTTTTTCGTCAAAAGTAATGTCTGCCGGGTGATAATCACAGGCGTCGGTAAGACCGAAGGTGATGACCTTCTGGGTTAAGCCTGCCGTCAACTCTTCGTAGTTTTCGATTTCTCCGTTGATGAGGATGGCGCCGTCTTTTTTTGTATTTGATAAAAACTGGTGGAATGAATTACGAATATCATGAATATCTTTAAAAAAGTCCAAGTGTTCCGCTTCTACATTGAGGACAATGCTGTACCTGGGGTAAAAGTGCAGGAAGCTGTTGGTGTACTCACAGGCTTCGGAGACAAAGATATTGGATTTTCCTACTCTTAAATTGCCGTCTAAGGCTTTCAGGATACCGCCCACCGTGATGGTTGGGTCAGCCTTTGCTTCTAATAGAATCTGGCTGATCATGGAAGTGGTGGTGGTTTTTCCATGGGTTCCGGCAACGGCGACGGAATTCTTATAATTGTCCATAATTTGTCCAAGCAGTTCGGCGCGGCTCATCATGGGAATCCCTGCTTCTTTTGCGCGCATAAATTCAGGGTTATCCTCCCGGATGGCAGCGGTATATACCACAAGGTCAATGCCTTCCATGATATTTTCGGCGGTCTGCCCGTAGAAGACGGTGACGCCCATATGCTCTAAATGCCTGGTAAGCTCTGACTCCTTTGCATCGGAACCGGAGACTGTAAAATGTTCTTCTAAAAGGATTTCAGCAAGACCGCTCATGCTGATGCCGCCGATACCTATGAAATGGATATGTATCGGTGTCTGGAAATTAATTTTATACATAATAATTACCTGCCTGTTAAAATAGTTTTGCAAACACTGCTTTAAAGCTAATTATAACCTTATATTATTAATTTGCAAATTCTTTTGGGATAAATTTTTTTTGACAGAAAGCGACCAAAGGCGAAAAGAAGCGAAAAACATTGTATGAATTGACAAAAAATGGCAAATTTGCAAAAAAAAATTGTGAAAAATGTTGTACATAAGGAGGGGAGTATGATATAATTTAAAATACCAAAAGGAATAAATTGACATTGACTAGAAAATGACGAGAGGTGAATTGGCGTGATTAGAAAAGAAATGATAGCAATGCTATTAGCTGGAGGGCAGGGCAGCCGTTTGGGCGTGCTTACTGCAAAAGTTGCGAAACCGGCAGTTGCTTTTGGAGGAAAATACCGTATTATCGATTTCCCGCTGAGCAACTGTATTAATTCAGGAATTGATACAGTGGGTGTGCTGACCCAGTATCAGCCTTTGCGTCTGAATACCCATATTGGAATCGGTATTCCGTGGGACTTAGACAGAAATAACGGAGGCGTCACTGTACTGCCGCCCTATGAGAAGAGCGATAACAGTGAGTGGTACAGCGGAACTGCGAATGCGATTTTCCAGAATATGAGCTATATGGAAGGCTACAATCCGGAATATGTGCTGATTTTATCAGGAGACCATATTTATAAGATGGATTATGAGGTGATGCTCGACTTCCATAAGGAAAATAATGCGGATGTTACCATCGCCACGATGCCGGTGCCTATTGAAGAGGCAAGCCGTTTTGGTATCGTGATTGCAGATGAAAACAAAAAAATTCAGGATTTTGAGGAAAAGCCGAAGGAGCCGAGAAGCAACCTTGCTTCCATGGGTATCTATATTTTCAGCTGGAAGGTATTGAAAGAAGCCCTCTATGCCATGAAGGACCAGAGCGGCTGTGACTTTGGAAAACATATTATTCCGTATTGCCATGAAAAAGGTCAGCGCCTTTTTGCATATGAGTTCAATGGCTACTGGAAGGATGTTGGAACCCTTGGTTCTTACTGGGAAGCTAATATGGAGCTGGTAGACCTGATTCCGGAATTTAATCTTTATGAGGAATACTGGAAGATATATACCAAGAGCGATATTATCGAGCCGCAGTATCTGTCCACAGACTCCGTTGTTGAGAAGAGTATCATCGGAGAGGGCGCAGAAATTTACGGAGAGGTATATAATTCGGTTATCGGTGCCGGTGTTACGATTGGAAAGGGAACGGTTGTAAGAGATTCCATTGTAATGAAAGACACCTGTATCGGTGAGGGAGTTACCATTGACAAGTCGATTATTGCAGAAAACTGCCAGATTGGCGATCATGTGGTACTCGGAATTGGAGAAGAGAAACCTAACAAGTTAAATGCAAGTATATATTCCTTTGGACTGGTAACAATCGGAGAGAATTCTGTCATCCCGGAGAATGTTTCTGTAGGTAAAAATACAGCAATTTCCGGAACAACAGTGAAAGCAGATTACCCGGATGGAATTCTGGATAGCGGTGAAGTAATTATTAAGGCAGGTGACTAATTATGAAGGCAATAGGTATTATTTTAGCTGGCGGTAATAACAGCCGTATGCAGGAACTATCCAATAAGAGAGCGATTGCGGCAATGCCAATCGGCGGAAGTTACAGAAGCATTGATTTTGCTTTGAGTAATATGAGTAATTCCCATATACAGACGGTAGCAGTGCTGACACAGTACAGCGCCCGTTCCTTAAACGAGCACTTGAGCTCTTCAAAATGGTGGGATTTCGGAAGAAAACAGGGCGGACTTTATGTATTCAACCCTACCGTGACGGTGGACAACAGCTGGTGGTATCGCGGTACAGCGGACGCTATGTACCAGAATATCAGTTTCTTAAAGAGACGCCATGAGCCATACGTTATTATTACCAGCGGCGATTGTGTGTATAAGATTGACTACAATAAAGTATTAGACAGCCATATCGAGAAGAAGGCGGACATTACCGTTGTCTGCAAGGATGTGCCGGCAGGAGAGGATGTCAGCAGATTCGGTGTGGTTCGGATGAATGAGGATTCCAGAATTATCGAGTTTGAGGAAAAACCGATGGTTTCCCAGTCTAACACGATTTCGACAGGTATCTATATTGTAAGGAGAAGGCAATTAATCGAGATGCTTGAGAGAAGTGCAGAGGAGGGACGCTGGGATTTCGTAACGGATATCTTGATTCGTTATAAGAACATGAAACGGATTTACGGCTATAAGATGAAAGAGTACTGGAGCAACATCGCAACAGTAGAGTCTTATTACCAGACTAATATGGACTTCTTAAAACCGGAAGTGCGGAAATATTTCTTCCGTGACGAGCCGAAGATTTGTTCTAAAGTGGACGATCTTCCACCGGCAAAATACAATGCAGGCTCCGACGTGCGCAACAGCTTGATTGCCAGCGGTTGTATTATTAACAGCAAGGTGGAGAATTCAGTTCTCTTTAAGAAGGTATTTGTGGGTAAAAACTGTGTTATTAAAAATTCTATTATCCTCAATGATGTATATATCGGTGATAATACACATATCGAGAATTGTATTGTGGAGAGCCGTGATACATTAAAAGCCAATACCTATTATTGCGGAGATAACGGAATCAAGATTGTTTCAGAGAACAATGAGCGTTATGTGATTTAACGGGAAGGCAAAAACGACTAGGAGATACACAACATAAAGGGGGACACAAGATATGCAGATTACGGATGTTAGGATTAGAAAAGTAGAAAAAGAAGGCAAGATGAAAGCGGTAGTATCCATTACCATTGATGAAGAGTTTGTGGTACATGATATCAAAATCATTGAGGGAGAAAAAGGATTATTTATCGCAATGCCGAGCCGCAAGGCTGCAGACGGAGAATACCGTGATATTGCACATCCGATTAATTCGGATACCAGAGACCGCATTCAGAAACTCATATTGGATAAATATGAGGAGACGTTAGTGGCAGAGGTTTAAAAGAGTGTCAGGACGAGAAGGTATTTTGATACTACATAGTTTGGGGATAGCAAATTAAGATAATGAGGGAAGCGGCTGTATCAGCAGGAATTGTGCTGATACAGCCGCTTTTTATGGCTTAGGTCCAGTAGGTTTCGATATAGTTTTGTGCATCTTCTATGGAGATATGGTAGTTGTCTGCTAATTTAGAAATAGCCTCTTCTTTAGAAATACCGAATTCCTGATAAGTTTTTATTAAGATTTTAATATCCTCCTGTCTGGTTTCGGCGGCGCCTTCTTCCCTTCCAATTTGTTGTCCCTGCTGCAAACCTTCTGCAGTAGCATCTTCCCGAATCATTTCTTCCCATTCCCAAGATTTCATATAACTGATACTGACCTCCTTCCTGCGTTTCACTTTATTGACGAGGTTCTCTACAGCGGCAATGTCCTGATTTGTGACATTTTTTGCTGTCGTCTCTTCTAAGTATTTTAACATATCACAAAGCTCCTGCCTAGGGTTTCCTTCGGTGCCTCTGGTGTAGAGAAAAATCTTTTTTGCCCCGTCATCATAGGGGAGGGAGGTTTCTTCTATGCACTGGTTTTGGATGGTGTATACCATACGTTTTTTCCCGAAAGGGTCATAGGGAAGAATGGTGATGATAACGACTTCCGGGAGTGCTTTGTAAGACATATCAGATGCGAGAAGCTGGGTGTCGATAAGACCGTGATAGTAGCGCATACGTCTGGGAAGGGTTTCTTTTTCGTAGCGGTGATTAGGTTCAATATCGTAAATAGTGGGAATCACCTCGGCGTCAAGAGACGTTTTGCTGCCAGGAGCTGCTTCACTGCCAGGAGACGATTCGTTACCAGGAGCTGCTTCGCTGCCAGGAGACGCTTCGTTGCCAGGAGACGTTTCAATGTCAGGAAACGTTTTGTTACCAGGAGACGTTTCGCCGTCAGGAGAAGGCTCGTGTTCATCGGAAACGGCTTTAATATAAGCGTCCATTCGAATCCCGTGCCGGTGCGTATCAATTCCGGGAATGTCCTTCTGCGGGACAACGTGAACTCTTCGAATAGGTTTCCCTAAGATAGTACTGAGCAGAATGCGGCAAAATTCTTCGCTGATATCCTCCTGCAGCAGCATTTGCCGGAAGAGGAAATCATCCAGTAGATTCAAATCCTCTAATTTACGAAAAGGGTGCTTGTTTTTTGCGTTGTCTTGTAAATCGGATAAAAAAGTGTTTTCGGGCATAAAAATCCTCCTTTGTGAATTTTGAATTGATGATAATGGCGGCGAAAAGCCATGACCTCTGTTTTTACAGAAGCGAAATGCAAAAAATAGATACTTCCAGTATGAAATCTGTGGAAGTAATAAGGTGTAACACATGAAATATATTTCAAGAGCATTTATAAATGTAAATTTATTATAGGATAGACGTGGAAAGAAAACAAGTAAAATTTTTATAAAATGTCAATGATTTTAATTTTCAGCATTTTTGGGCGTTCGATATCACAGCGGGGGGGAAAAAGAGACAGACGAGTGCGTTACCACGCCGTCTCCCCTTCCGAATCTGAAATCACCGTCACATTCTCCCCTAAATCAAGCCCGTGGGAAATCGTATTTCCCCCACACCAAACGGTATCTAAGTATTGCAATTTACTTAATGGGCGTAAATCCGTCACATAATTATCCGTAATATCAATTTTTTTTAAATTAGGCAAACTTTCCGCAAACGCAACCTCCGTCAGCTTGTCGCTCTGCAGATACAATTCCTCCAAATTCGGAAATTTTTCAACAAACCCTATCACATCCGCAAGATTCACATTGTCATAGGATAAATTGGTAATGGGTCCGTTGTATTCCACAGAAATATTTTCCCAAAGTTCAATGCGGTTCATGGAAAGCCGCTTTAAGTTAGGGTTCTCCGGCATTGCTGCAAAATCCAGTCCAAAGCTGCAATCATTAATGTTCAGCTCCTCCAAACAGGGAATTCCAAACAGATATTCCACATTTCCATAAAATTCTAAGGAACTGATATCTAAAGCCCTTAAAGCAGGCAGGCTGTTTAGCACTTTCAGGTCTTTCACATCCCCGTAAATATTACTGATTTTTAAGATTTCCAAATTCTGCAAATCAGCTAAAACCATGTACTCACTGAAATTGCACCCGGAAAGGCACAGATGGCGGAGCGAGGGCAGTGAGGATAAGAACCCGATATTTTCTGCTCTGTAAAGGGAAAGTGAGGTAAGGCTGCTTAAGTTTTCCATAGCAGGGACAGAAGCATTGCTGCCTATATCTAACGTCAAAGTATTCAAGCTGTTTAAATTGGCAAGGACGCTGTAATCGGTCACTTCATTATTATTTTCTAAACAGAGCTCCGTTAATGAGGTCAGATAACCTATCGGGGAAATGTCTAACAGGATAGAATTTGAAATATCCAGCGTTTTTAAAGCGGTTAAATGTTGCAGAAAGGAAATATCCTTAAGCCCCTCCGAATCAATAGACAGTTCTTCTAGGCCGGGCAGGGACTGCAGCACGCCAAAATCAGTAATGCTGTCCCCGTCCTTTATGGTAAGGCTTTTCAGCTGTTTTAAGGCGCTTATGCTGTTAATGTCAGACAAATTATCAGAGCATTCTAAGGAAAGCTGCTCTAAATTGGAAAAAACATCAATGCCTGCAAGACTTGAGGCATCATAGCTATACAAAACTTTGATTTTCTCGGGACAGGATACGATACGTGCAAGCTCCTCCGGCGAATTACGGGTTCGGATTTCCGTCAGCTCCGTTAAGTCCGGTATGCTTATTTCCGACAATTCGTGATTCGGCAGGTCTAAGGTGTGAAGCCCCGTAAATCTGTTCAAATCTGCATAGTATGAGGCAGCTTTGTTGGGAATATCTATACTTTGGATGGAGCCGTTTTCCATAGAGTACTCCAGGGTGATTTTATCCCTCGAATAGGAGATACGAAGATAATCTATTTTGGAAAGCTGCTCTGCCGTCACTTCCTCCGGCGGCACATCATACACCTCCATGGAAAAATATTGGAAAAAATCAGAAAAATCTTCTGTCATGTAACCTTCTTCCGCGGCATTCGAAGAAGTATGCCGGGGTCTTACGGCAAAACAGAAAGCAGTGAATAGTATGACTGGAAGAAAAATGGCGAGAATAATAATGCGGACATATTTTTCTTCCGGCTGGCGGCTGCCGGCTCCGTAAACGACGGTAACCTGTTTTGGCTCGCCATTATCTATCAGAAATTCAGCGCCGCAATGGCTGCATTTGGCGGAGGTTTTGTCAGTTCTGGTTAAAGTGCCTCCACAATTCGGACATTCCATTTCTACAAGTCGAATCATTGCGTTTCCTCCTGCGTATTTTCATTTATTATGATATGATTCTGCCGATGATCAAGTTCCTTTATCCCTTATCATATGTCAGCAGTGAGGAAAATTCAAGAAATATATTGTGCCTGCTGTGTTTCAGAGGTATGGTACAGCGTAATTTCAGAAAATACTTTATGACGCGGTGAAAAAAGCCGGATTATAAAATTAGTTGAAAAATTGGCTTTAAAAACTGTAACTTAGAACAGTTGACACTCTCTCCTAAAACAAATAAAATAATTATAACTATGTTGAAAAAACGGAGGAACGATAAAGTGAGAGAAATACCCTACAAAATATACTTAGAAGAGAACGAGCTGCCAAAACAGTGGTACAACGTCCGCGCCGATATGAAAAAGAAACCGGCGCCGATTTTAAATCCTGCCACCCACCAGCCTGTCACCTTAGAGGAATTATCCCAGATTTTCTGCGAAGAGCTTGCAAAACAGGAATTAGATGATACAACGCCTTATATTGATATCCCGCAGGAAATCCGTGATTTTTACAAAATGTACCGTCCGTCGCCATTGGTACGGGCATACTGCTTAGAGAAAAAGTTAGGGACGCCCGCCCATATTTATTACAAATTTGAGGGAAATAATACCTCGGGAAGCCATAAGCTCAATTCTGCCATTGCCCAGGCATATTACGCAAAGCAGCAGGGCTTAAGGGGCGTCACCACCGAGACAGGCGCCGGGCAGTGGGGAACCGCTCTTTCCATGGCGTGCTCCTATTTTGATTTAGACTGTCAGGTTTACATGGTGAAATGCTCCTATGAACAGAAGCCCTTCCGCCGGGAGGTAATGCGGACCTACGGGGCGCAGGTGACGCCGTCCCCGTCCATGAATACAAATGTGGGACGCAAAATCAACGAGGAATTTCCGGGCACAACGGGCAGCCTCGGCTGTGCGATATCAGAGGCTGTGGAGGCTGCCGGGGCGCAGGAGGGATACCGCTATGTGTTAGGTTCGGTTCTCACTCAGGTATTGCTGCACCAGTCTATCATTGGTCTTGAGACGAAAGCAGCTCTGGATAAATACGGGGTAAAAGCGGATACGATTATCGGCTGCGCCGGAGGCGGTTCTAACCTGGGCGGACTGATTTCTCCTTTTGCCGGAGAAATGCTGCGGGGAGAGGCGGATTACGACATTATCGCCGTTGAGCCTGCTTCCTGTCCGAGCCTGACCCGTGGAAAATATGCGTATGACTTCTGCGATACCGGTAAGGTATGTCCGCTGGCAAAAATGTATACCTTGGGAAGCGGGTACATTCCGTCCCCAAGCCATGCGGGAGGACTTCGCTACCATGGTATGAGTTCCGTGGTATCCGAGCTGTATGACCAGGGACTTCTCACTGCAAGGAGCGTGAAGCAGACCGAGGTATTCGAGGCAGCCCAGACCTTTGCAAGGATAGAAGGGATTCTGCCTGCGCCGGAGAGCAGCCATGCCATCCGGGTTGCCATAGATGAGGCGCTTAAGTGCAAGGAGACCGGGGAAGAGAAAAACATCGTATTCGGTCTTACCGGTACGGGATATTTTGATATGTTTGCCTATGCAAAATACAATGACGGCGAGATGGACGATTACGTTCCGACGGACGCGGAGATTGAAAAGGCATTGGCTAAGCTGCCGGTGATGGAATAGAAAAAAGCTGGCAGAAGAGCCGCTTATGCGGCAGAATGAGAGGAAGAAAATGGAACAGTTAAAAGCAGTGATATTAGCGGCGGGCAAAGGAACCAGAATGAAATCCGAGCTGCCGAAGGTCGTACATACCATCGAGGGAAAATGCTTAGTAGATTACGTCATCGACGCAGCAAGGGGAGCCGGGGCGGAGAACATCTGTCTGGTGTTGGGCTATAAATATGAAGTTGTCTTTGAAACCATTTCCCATAAGGACGTAATGTACGCCCTGCAGGAGCAGCAGTTAGGCACAGGTCATGCCGTACTCTGCGCAAAAGATTTCTTAGGCGACGAGGGGCAGACCATGATTTTATTCGGAGACACCCCGTTAATTACCGCAGAGACCTTGAGCCGTTTGAGGGACTATCACATGAAACAGGGCAATACCGTCACCGTTTTATCGTCCATCATTGACGACCCCACAGGCTATGGAAGGATTATCCGGGATGCCGACGGCAATTTCGTAAAGAGCGTGGAGCACAAGGACGCCAGCGAGCAGGAGTTAAAATCCCATGAAATCAATTCCGGCATGTATATTTTCGATACAAAGGAATTAAAGGAGGCGCTGGGAAAATTACAGCCCAACAACGCCCAGGGTGAATATTATCTGCCGGATACGCTCACAATTATCAAAGAAAAAGGCTTGAGGGTGGACGCCTTTACCTTAGACGACCCGGAGGATATCACCGGGGTCAACGACCAGGAGCAGTTAAAGTCTGCCGCCATCGTTATCCGTAAAAGACAGGCAGTGATGAAGCGTTAGACGGTGCGGGGAATGGGCAGCGGATTATTTCAGAAAGTAAGAGACAGATTATGCGGTAGAAACCGGAAGGGACTGTCGGAGCAGGAGAATATCATGTTTTTAATCGTCGGACTTGGAAATCCGGGCAGACAGTATGAACACACCAGACATAATGTGGGATTTGATGTCATGGATGCCATTGCGGACAAATATAATATCAGTATCAGTGAGAAAAAGCATAAGGCGCTCTGCGGAAAGGGCGTCATAAACGGAAATAAGGTTGTGCTGGCGAAGCCCCAGACCTTTATGAACTTAAGCGGCGAGAGCGTGGCGGAGCTGTTAAATTATTACAAATTAGACCCGGAGGAGGAACTGCTTGTCATTTATGACGATATCAGCCTTGCGCCGGGAAATCTGCGTATCCGTAAAAAGGGCAGCGCCGGAGGGCACAACGGAATCAAAAACATCATTGCCATGACAGGAACCCAGAATTTTCTGCGCATTAAAGTGGGAGTGGGGGAAAAACCTAAGGGCTGGGATTTAGCCGACCATGTGTTAGGGCATTTTGACGCTGCCGACAGAACCCTGGTGGAAGAAGCAATCGAAAACGCCGTGGCAGCGGCAGAGCAGATGTTAGACGGAGAGACGGATGCGGCAATGAACGAATTTAATGCAAAAAAGAAGGAATGACATGAAAACATTCACAGAACCGCTGCAGGGACTAAAGGAATTTGAGGACTTAGAGCAGAGCCTACAGAAAGAAAAAAAGGGAGTTTTACAGATATCCGGCTGCATTGACGCAGCAAAACCGCATATGATTTACAGCGTGGACAATGGTGCGAAGAACCGCATCATTGTTACTTTTCATGAGCAAAAAGCGAAAGAGCTGTTAGAGGAATACCGCTTTTTTGACAAAAGAACTTCTTACTATCCCGCAAAGGACATCCTGTTTTACCAGTCGGATATCCGGGGAAACGTACTGACGGCGGAACGTATCAACGCCCTGAAAATGATAGCGGAAAAGGAGCCCTGCACCATCATTACAACCTTTGACGGTCTGATGAACCCCATGCCCTCCCCGGAGAAGTTTTTAAGTGCCGTAAGGAGCATTCGGGTGGGAGATACGGTGGAGTTGGAGGAACTCACTGCACATTTGGCAGAGCTGGGCTATGAAAAGAATTACCAGGCGCAGACCATGGGAGAATTTTCTGTCCGGGGCGGTATCATTGACGTATTTCCGCTGACGGAGGATAACCCTGTCCGCATTGAGCTTTGGGGAGACGAGGTGGATTCCATCCGCTCCTTTGATGCGGAGAGCCAGCGCTCCATTGAAAATCTGGAAGAGGTGCACATTTATCCCGCCTGTGAGCTGGTGCTGACGAGGGAAGAGCGGAAAGCAGGCACAGAGAAAATGCTAGCGGAGGCGGAAAAGGTTTCGGCAAAATTCAAAAAAGAGATGAAAACCGAGGAGGCTTACCGCATAAAGGCAGCCGCAGAGCAGGTGGCGGAGGAAGCGGTGGAGCTTGGCATCAGCGCCGGACTCGACGCTTATCTTTCCTATTTCTGCAAAGAGCGGGTTTCCCTGCTGGACTATTTTGGAAAAGAAGAGACGCTGGTGTTTTTAGACGAGGCGGTGCGCTCCGTGGAGCGGGGCATTGCCACGGAAACAGAATTTTCCGAGAGCATGAAGCAGAGGCTGGAAAAGGGCTATATCCTGCCGGGGCAGATGGGGGAGCTTTTTTCCTGTAAGGAAATCCTGGGAAAATTAGAAAGCTGCCGCTGCATTTCTCTGGTGGCGCTGGATTTAAAAAACAAACATCTGGATATCAAAGAAAAATTCCATGTGGAGTCAAAGACGGTCAATCCCTACAACAACAGCTTTGAACTGCTGGTGAAGGATTTGAACCGCTATAAGAAAAACGGTTACCGCACGGTGCTGCTCTCAAGCTCCCGCACCAGGGCGAAGCGTCTGGCGGAAGATTTGATGGCGGAGGGATTGAACACCTTTTATTCCGAGGATTTTGACCATGAGGTAAAGCCTGGGGAAATTATGACCGGATACGGCAAAATCAAAAAGGGCTATGAGTATCCCCTGCTAAAATTTGTGGTGATATCCGAGAGCGATATTTTCGGCGGGGAGAAGAAGAAAAAGAAACACCGCCGCACCTATGAAGGGGAAAAGATTGCCAGCTTTACTGACCTTAACATCGGCGATTATGTGGTGCACGAAAACCACGGTCTTGGCATTTACCGGGGCATTGAGAAAATTGAGGTGGATAAGACTGTCAAGGATTACATCAAAATTGAGTATGCCGGAGGCGGAAATCTCTATATTTTAGCCACTCAGTTAGAGCTGATACAAAAGTATGCCGGGGCGGACGCCAAAAAGCCGAAGCTCAATAAATTAGGCGGGCAGGAGTGGAACAAAACCAAGACGAAGGTTCGGGGCGCCGTCAAAGAGATTGCCGGGGATTTAGTGAAGCTCTACGCCGAGCGGCAGAGCAAAAACGGTTTTGTCTATGGACCGGATACGGTGTGGCAGAGGGAGTTTGAGGAAATGTTTCCCTTTGAGGAGACAGAGGACCAGGAGCTTGCCATCGAAGCCACGAAAAAGGATATGGAGAGCCCGAAAATCATGGACCGCCTGATTTGCGGGGATGTGGGCTACGGAAAGACGGAAATCGCCATCCGGGCGGCGTTTAAGGCGGTGCAGGACGGCAAACAGGTGGCGTTTTTAGTGCCCACCACCATTTTAGCCCAGCAGCATTACAACAATTTTGCCCAGCGCATGAAGGATTTTCCCGTAAATGTGGATTTGCTCTGCCGTTTCCGCAGTCCCGGAGAGCAGAAAAAGACCATCGAGGGATTGAAAAAGGGCAGGGTGGATATTGTCATCGGAACCCACAGGCTGTTGTCGAAGGATGTAGTATACAAGGATTTGGGGCTTCTGATGATTGATGAGGAACAGCGTTTCGGCGTTGCCCACAAGGAAAAAATCAAACAGCTAAAGACAGACATTGATGTGCTGACCTTAACGGCAACTCCTATCCCCAGGACACTGCATATGAGCTTAATCGGAATCCGGGATATGAGTGTGTTAGAAGAGCCGCCCATGGACCGTGTCCCGATTCAGACCTATGTTATGGAGTTTAACGAGGAGCTGGTGCGGGAGGCAATATCGAGGGAGCTTGCCAGAGGCGGTCAGGCGTATTATGTCTATAATCGTGTGAAGGAAATCGGGGACGTGGCGGCAAAGATTGCGGAGCTGGTGCCGGAGGCGAATGTGGCGTATGCCCACGGGCAGATGAAGGAGACAGAACTGGAAAATATTATGTACCGTTTTATCAACGGAGAGATTGATGTGCTGGTTTCCACCACGATTATCGAGACGGGCTTGGATATCTCCAACGTCAACACCATGATTATCCATGACGCAGACAATATGGGGCTGTCCCAGCTTTACCAGCTGAGGGGGCGTGTGGGGCGTTCGAACCGTACTGCGTATGCGTTTCTGATGTACAAGCGGGATAAGATGTTAAAGGAGATTGCAGAGAAGCGTCTTGCCGCAATCAAGGAATATACGGAGCTTGGCAGCGGATTTAAGATAGCCATGCGGGATTTGGAAATCCGCGGGGCGGGAAATCTGTTAGGGGCGGAGCAGCACGGCCATATGGAGGCGGTGGGCTATGATTTGTACTGCAAGATGTTAAACGAAGCCGTGAAGGAGGCGAAGGGCGAGAAGGTGGAGGAAAGCTTTGACACCTCCATCGACATTGACATTGACGCTTACATTCCCATGGGCTATATTCCCAATGAGTTTCAGAAGCTGGATATTTACAAGCGGATTGCAGAAATTGAGACGGAGGAAGAGGCGGAAGAAATTGTGGAAGAGCTGATTGACCGCTTCGGGGATTTGCCGAAGTCTGTGGAAAATCTTCTGTTTATTGCGAAGATAAAGACCATGGCGCATAAGGCATATTTTACTGAGGTGGCGCAGAAGGGGGAAACACTGAAATTCACCCTGTATGAAAAGGCGAAAATTGACGTGGCGAAGCTGCCGGAATTTGTGGAAGCCTATGGAAATAACCTGAAATTTACCGCGGATGCCAAAGCGCCGTATTTTACTTATTTTTTGAAGAAAAATTCCAGAGATAAAAATGCGGACGCCCTTGAAATTTTAGAGGCATTTCTTACGGCAGCAGGGGAAAAATTGCTTTTTCCCCAGTAAAATTTGCTGTCCCCATAAGGAATGCCTGTGCAGACGGCATTGAAAATGTGAATAATTCGTGAAATATAAAAATATCTTGCGGCGCATGGAAAAAAGCACTATAATGGAACAAGTAATTGTCCCGGAAACATTTTAATTTGCGGGACTGCAGGAGGAACATATGAGATTAAAAAGAATTACAGCGCTTTTTGTAAGCATGATAACAGCGGTATCCCTGATTGCAGGGTGCGGCGGAGTGGATAAAGACAAGACCGTGGCAACTTTAAACGGAGAACCGGTGAAGTTAGGCATTGCCAATTTTGCGGTAAGGCTGCAGCAGGCGAATGCGGATGATTTTTACCGGCAGATTTTCGGGGAGGATGTGTGGTCAACCGATATGTCCCAGAGCGGCTCTACCATGGAGGAAAGCTTTAAAACGGACGCCATTTCTTCCGTACAGGAGATGTATACGCTGCAGCTTCATATGGAGGAATACGGCGTTAGTATAAGCGATGAGGAAAAGGCAGCAATCAATGCCGCTGCGGAGGCGTTTATGAGCGCCAATAGTCAGGACGCCCTTGACGCCCTTGGGGCAACCGAAGAAATCGTGGAAGAATATCTGACGCTGACTACCATACAGAGCAAAATGAAAGAGGCGATTGCAGCGGAAGCGGATACGGATGTCAGTGACGAAGAGGCAAAGACCAGCAGCTACAGCTATGTGGCATTTTCCGAGAGCGCGATGACCGGAGTGGTGGGCGTAGATTCCACTGAGAGCACAGAAAGCACAGAGGACGCATCAGCGGCGGTAAAAGAGAAAGCAGAGGAATTTGCAGAAGCTATAAAAACAGAGAGCTTAGAGGATGCCGCTGCGGCATATGGATATAATGTCAATACTGCTACCTTTACCCAGGACGGAGAAGGCACGGACGAGGATTTGTTTGCTGCTATCAAGGACTTGAAAGAGGGAGAGATTACAGGAGCGGTTGAGACGGAAAACGGATATTTTGTTGCGCGTATCGATTCAGAGTTTGATGAAGAAGCCACGGAAAAGACACGCCAGACCATGATTTCAGAGCGTCAGGACGCTTTCTATGATGAGACGTTAGAGGGATGGAAAGAGACGGAAGAGTGGGTAGTAGACGAAAAGGTATGGAAAACCGTCAGCTTTGACAATTATTTTACGTTGACAAAAGAGAGTACGGAGACAGAAGAGAGCACGGAGACGGTTGACGCTGCGGAGAATGCAACGGAATTACAGTAAAAATGCGGGGTATCTGAATTATTTTCAGGAAAATAGTTCAGATGCCTTTTTCCGATTCTATGAGATGGGAAAAATACAGAAAAAAATCCGGTGTTAGGAACGGATGGGAGAGATTTTTGTGAAAAAGAGTAATATTGTATTGATTGGGATGCCGGGGGTGGGTAAGAGCACCGTCGGCGTAGTCCTTGCAAAGGTACTGGGGTATCAGTTTATCGATGCGGATTTAGTGATACAGGAGAAAGAAAAGAAGTTATTGCATGAAATTATTGCCGAGGTGGGGACGGAGGGCTTCATTGAGGTGGAGAACCGCGTCAACAGCGGTATTTTAGCGGAACGGGCTGTGATTGCTACCGGCGGCAGCGTGGTGTACGGCACAGGGGCGATGAAGCATTTAAAGGAGATAGGAAACATTATTTATCTGAAGCTGCCCTATCACACCTTAGAGAGACGTTTAAGCGACATCAGGGGAAGAGGCGTGGTGTTAAAAGACGGTCAGGATTTGCGGGGACTTTATGAGGAACGGGTGCCCTTATATGAGAAATATGCTGATTTTATTGTGGATGAAAATCAGCTGAATGTGGAACAGACCATTGAAAAAATATTGGAGTTGAAGGATAAATTCTAATGCGGAAGATAACATTTTCGGGAAAAGCGGCAGCAGGAGCTGCGGCGGCAGGGATTTTGCTGCTGGTACTGGCGGTGGCAGCCATTTCACAGGAAGTCAGTATTGGACAGCCGTACCAGAGCGTGATGATAGACGGGCAGCTTGTGGGATATACTTCGGGGAATGTGGACGTTAAGGGGACAGTGTGCGCTGTCAGACGGGAGTTAGCGTCAGAAACAGATGAAAAATTATGTATGGATTTTGAATGGAATGCAGATACTGTGAGAAAGCCTTTTGTGGGACTGCTGCGGGAGACGGAGTTAAAGGAGGCAGTAAAGCAGTCCTTAAAGAGCAAAGTGATATCCTCCGGCGAACGGGTTTATACGGTGGCGATTGATGATTACCGGGGAAATTTCCGTTCCTTAGAGGACGTGAATACGTTCTTAAATAAGGTGAAGGATAAGGCTGAGGGTGGAGAAGCTTACATCACGGAAATCGGGGCGGACGTTTCCCATATCAGCGGCGTCATGCAGGCGCAGCTTACAGGACTTTCCGGGGTGTCGGAGAATGCGTCTGCGGGGATTTCTGTTTCGGAGGAAGAAAATGCGTCTGCGGGGACTTTGGTTTCGGAGGAAGGAAGTGCGTCCGATGGAAATTCTGTTTCGAAAGCAGAGGATATGTCTGCGGAGAGCGGACAGCAGGCGGGAACGCCGGATGCCGGAGTTACCAGTGAGATAGGAAAACAGTTAGCGGCAGCTTTCGCAGAGGCACAGGGAGAGGAAACGGAGCTTTCCTACCAGACCGGAATACTCAATATGGAATTTGTGGAACAGGTGGAGATTTATGAAAACTATGTGTCTGCGGAGGACATTGACGATATTGACGAGGAAGTTGTTGAAGTAACAAAAGAAAAAGAATCGAATAAAATATATGTAGTGGAGAGTGGTGACTGTCTTTCTGTTATTGCGTTAGATAACAACACGACGGTGGCGTCCATTATGGCGTTAAATGGGATGGAGAACGCAGATGCCATTATCCGGGACGGACAGGAGTTGATTATTGCCGTACCGGAGCCGGATTTGAAAATACGTGTCACCATGGGAGAGGTTTACGAAGAAGATTATACGGAAGAGCCGGTCATTATTGAAAATGATTCCTGGTATACCACCAAGGAAGTGGTTTTAGAAGAGGGAACCACAGGCCACCGGGAGAGAAATGATGTGGTGGTGTATGAAAACGGCGTGGAAGTCAGCCGTGAGATGGTGCAGCAGAAGGTGATGACGCCATCGGAGGCGGCAGTGATTGAGCGGGGAACCATCATACCGCCCACCTATATTAAGCCTATCCGCGGAGGCAGGTTTACCTCCGGCTTTGGACGCAGATGGGGACGTATGCACAAAGGAGTTGACTGGGCATGTCCGACGGGGACTACCGTGTTTGCTTCCTGCGGCGGAACGGTAATTCAGGCTTCCTACAACGGAGGGTACGGAAACAACGTGGTCATCAGCCATCCGGATGGAAGAATGACGAGATATGCGCATAACAGTAAACTGTTGGTAAAGGTAGGGCAGAAGGTAGAACAGGGAGAACCCATTGCCCTAAGCGGAAGTACCGGGCGTTCTACGGGACCTCACGTGCATTTTGAAATTTATATCAATGGTGCAGCGGTAAATCCATTGAAATACATCAGTAATTAATGGAAAGATATGTTTATTTACAAAGAATTGCAATATGTGATATAATTGCTTGACAGATGCGCATAATAGTTACTATAATTATGTATTTGTATGAAAGTGTTCATAGAGGTGTGATATGGAACAGTATGTGATTAAGGGTGGCAATCCTTTAGTGGGTGAAGTGGAAATCGGCGGTGCAAAAAATGCAGCATTGGCAATTATCTCTGCGGCAGTCATGACCGATGAAACCGTTACAATAGAAAATATTCCCAATGTCAGGGATATCAATGTGTTGTTGAATGCAATACAGAACATAGGGGCAAAAGTAGACCGGGTAGATTCCCATACCGTGAAGATGAACGGCTCTTTTATCCAGAATTTTGTGGTGGATAACGAATATATCCGCAAAATCCGTGCGTCTTATTATCTGTTAGGGGCGCTGCTTGGAAAATATAAACATGCGGAGGTGGCGCTTCCCGGCGGATGCGATATCGGAAGCCGTCCCTTTGACTTGCATTTGAAGGGCTTCCGTGCCTTAGGCGCTACGGTGGATATCCGTCATGGCATGGTGGTGGCGACAGCGGAGCATTTAAAGGGAACTCATATATATTTAGATAAGGTATCCGTGGGTGCAACCATCAATATCATGATGGCGGCAGCCTTAGCGGAGGGCAAGACCATTATTGAAAATGCGGCGAAGGAACCCCATGTAGTAGATACCGCTAACTTTTTAAACAGCATGGGAGCCAATATCCGCGGAGCAGGAACGGATGTGATTCGTATCGTGGGCGTGGAGCGGCTGCACAAAACAGAATATTCCGTGATTCCGGACCAGATAGAGGCGGGAACCTTTATGCTGGCTGCTGCGGCTACGAAGGGCGATGTGACCGTAAAAAATGTCATTCCCAAGCATTTAGAGGCAATCAGTGCAAAGCTTTTGGAAATCGGCTGTGAGGTGGAGGAATTTGACGACGCTGTCCGTGTGGTGTCCTCAAAACCCATGCACCATACCCAGGTGACAACACTGCCGTATCCGGGATTTCCTACCGATATGCAGCCCCAGATGGCAGTTGTCCTTGGAATTTCCGAGGGAACAAGTACGGTGACGGAGAGTATCTTTGAGAACCGTTTCAAATACGTGGGTGAGCTGGCGCGTATGGGAGCCAATATTAAGGTGGAGAGCAATATTGCCATCATCAGCGGCATTGAAAATTACACCGGAGCAAGAGTCAATGCACCGGATTTGCGCGCAGGGGCGGCACTGGTTATTGCCGGGCTTTCCGGTGAGGGCATTACGGTGGTGGATGATATTTATTATATTGAGCGCGGTTACGAAGAATTCGAGAAAAAACTGGCTTCTCTGGGAGCGTTGATTGAAAAGGTCAGCACCGAGAAGGATATTCAGAAGTTTTCGTTGAAGGTATCATAAATTGGAGAGTGCTGGAAACTTCTGAAGAAGCAGGATAGAAACTGCGGGACAGAAATTTTTGACAGGGCTTACAAAAAGAACCTGAGAATATTTGCAGATGATAAGCAAGATATTCTCAGGTTCTTTTTTCAGGAACTTTTCATTCAGGAAAGACCTGCTGTAATTATAATACCGACTGGATATGTAAATCGTTTCTGGTACATAAATCCAGACATTCTCCATCGTCAAAACGGATAATCGGCTTAGAAAGGCTGTTCTGGTTTAACATCACAATCGTTGCGCTTCTGCCGTCGTTTAAGATAATACGGTTATTCTGATAAGTCTGTGCTATATGCTTTAAGAAGGTCAGAATAAATTTCGGGTTATATTTCTGTAAGCCGTCCTTCTCAAACAGGGAAATAACCTGGAACGGGCAAAGGGGCGGACGGTGCGGGCGGGCTGCCGTCATGGCGTCGTACACGTCGGCGATGGCGACCACCAGAGCGTAGGTATCAATGTCCTCGGAAACGCCTGTCGGATAACCGGAGCCGTCGCAGCGTTCATGGTGGAGCAGGGCGGACGCCTTGATATGAGGGTCAAGGGGCAAATCCTTAAGCAGGTCGTAACCGTACTGGGTATGCTTCTTTACCAAATCAAATTCTTCATCTGTGTAAGAGCCGGGTTTGTTTAAAATTTCATCCGGTATCTGCAGCTTGCCGATATCATGAAGCAGACCGCACAGTGTCAGGGTATTTAAAGACGCTGTATCTACTTTCAGCCATTTTCCGAGACGGCGGCAGATTAAAGCCACATTCAGGGAATGGGCATAGGTGCTGTCGTCATAGGAACGCATATTGTTTAACATATCGAATAAGTCCAGTGAGGTCTTACAGGAATCAAACAATGCTGTGGTCTGTTTCAGTAATCCGTGAATGTCTAACGGCTGGTTGTGGAAAACATAGTTTTCGAAATTGTTCTTAATGACGCTTAAGGTAACCGAGTGGTCGAACTGGAATGCCTGAAACTGCTGGGAAGATTTGACCTTCTGGGAATAGCTGGGAGTAAAGCCGTGTTTCATTGCGGTATTCGTTTCCTCTTCCGGTTCGCCTTCTACACACACATCAGTGATATCATAAAAGGAAAGACGCAGGATGGACTGGCGGTCTAATGTAACTCCCTTTTCCATAATCGTCTGTCCATTTTTTGCTTTAATTTCGTCGGCAGTCACCATGCCGGCTTCAAGATAATTCAGATTTACTTTTCTCATAAAAAAACCCCGATTCCGCATAATGTATAAGCATTTATAACATCAGTATAGTTTCTTGGTACTAGAAAGTCAAGAAGAAAAGAGCTTGACAGACAGTAGAAAAGGGTGTATCTTATAACCCGTATCATAAACAATTTCATAAGTTGGCTAAATTTTCTTATTCAGAGTGATGGAGATACAAAGGATCTGTGAAGTCACGGCAACCCCCTAGGGAAGGTGCCAGCCTGAGCGAGCAAAAGTTCGAACAATAAGAGGATTTGATTATAGTTAGAACTGTCATATCCACTTGTTTTCGCAAGTGGATTTTTTATGCACAGACCCGTGCAGAGGAAACATGCCGCCAAAGCGGCGCACGGGTCGCGCGGCGAGTAGTGGAGAAGGACATTCCCCTACTCGATTGAACAGCCCCATGCAGAGGAACCCTCTCTCCTGCAAAAATAGCAATAAGGGGAAAAGCCAATTTACAAATGCAAAGGAGTATAAAATGGAAAAAAGATTATTTACCTCTGAATCCGTAACCGAAGGTCATCCGGACAAAGTCTGCGACGCTATTTCCGACGCAATCTTAGATGCCTGCATGGAAGCAGACCCCATGAGCCGTGTGGCATGTGAGACGGCAAGCTGTACCGGATTTATACTGGTGACCGGAGAGATTACCACAAAAGCCCAGTTAGATGTTCCGGCAATCGTTCGCAAGACCGTAAACGAAATCGGTTACGATGACGCAAAAACAGGCTTTGACGGAAATACCTGCGCCGTTATGGTAGCGTTAGATAAACAGTCCCCGGATATTGCCATGGGCGTTGACAAGGCGTTAGAGGCAAAGGAAGGAGCATTAAAGGATGACCTTGACACCGGAGCAGGCGACCAGGGAATGATGTTCGGATATGCCACCAATGAAACGCCGGAGCTTATGCCTTACCCGATTTCTCTGGCACATAAGCTGGCGTTACAGCTTGCAAAAGTGAGAAAAGACGGCACTTTAAGCTACTTAAGACCGGACGGAAAAACACAGGTTTCTGTGGAGTATGATGAAAACGACAAGCCGGTCCGCCTTGAGGCAGTGGTATTATCCACACAGCATGATGAGGACGTGACTCAGGAGCAGATTCATGCGGATATCAAAAAGTATGTATTTGACCCCATTCTTCCAAAAGAAATGGTGGACGCAGAGACAAAGTTTTTCATTAACCCGACCGGACGCTTTGTTATCGGCGGACCTCATGGAGACGCAGGTCTTACCGGACGTAAAATTATCGTAGACACCTACGGCGGATATGCCCGTCACGGCGGCGGAGCTTTCTCCGGAAAGGACTGCACCAAGGTAGACCGTTCTGCAGCTTACGCAGCCCGCTATGTGGCAAAAAATATTGTTGCGGCAGGGCTGGCGGAGAAATGCGAAATCCAGTTATCCTACGCCATCGGAGTGGCACAGCCTACCTCCATTATGGTGGATACCTTTGGAACAGGAAAGCTTTCTTCTGAGAAGTTAGTGGATATTATTCGTGAAAACTTCGACCTGCGCCCGGCAGGCATTATCAAAATGCTGGATTTGAGACGCCCGATTTACCGTGAAACCGCAGCTTACGGACACTTCGGACGCACCGATTTGTCTCTTCCGTGGGAGGCTGTCGATAAAGTGGAGATTTTGAAAAAGTACTTATAAGCAGCAGATAACATACAGCCGCTGCAGCGCTAAGAGGAGGCGTTGCAGCGGCTGTATTTTTAGAAGTCTAAAGATTGGAAGTCGACGAGTAAATCAGGATAAATCCCGGCTTTTACAGTGTCGGCAAAGGTGTATTCATTCATATCGTCATTTACCAAATCATAGACGGTAATGCGGCTTTTATCCGGGTCAACAATCCAGTATTCCCGGACGCCTGCGGTACGGTATTTGAACAGCTTTATGCTGTAGTCCATGCGTCTGCTGCCCGGAGAAACCACTTCGATAATCCAGTCCGGCGCACCCAGACAGCCCTTGTCGGTCAGTTTTGCCTTATCGCAGATAACGCTGATATCAGGCTCGACATAATTTTTGTTGTCTGCATTTAAAAATACGGCAAATGGGGCGATGTTCACTTCACATAAGCCATGATTTGATTTGATATAGCTGTTGATAATCGTGGATAATTCTATGGTAATACGCTGGTGTTTGCGGCTTGGCGGTGCCATATAATAGATTTGTCCATCAATTAATTCTGCACGTTCTCCATCCGGTAAGTCGTAGATATCGTCGGTTGTGTAGCTTCGTTCCTGTAGTAATGGCATGACTGCACTCCTTTCATAAAGTAAGTATGTTCAATCCTATTTATACTATAACATAATGGATAATCTTTGCAAGAAACAAAAATTGTTCTTTCGTTTTCAGTTCCCATCCGATATTTTCCTGCGTTTCACAAAAATTTTAGATAATTTTACACAAAATAAATGGGATTTCCACCGTTTCATGCTATAATAGTCCATAGGACAGGCCTGATGGCAGAAAAAGGCGGGCTTACATACAGGTTTGCCTGTTTTGTTATGTCAAAAAGCAGGCGGGCTTTGTTTGGGAAAGGAACGGGAAATGAAGTTTAAGAATAAGATTATTATTTCTTTTTGCATTATCATATTTGTGCCAATCCTGCTGTCCATTCTGGTTCTTTTCAGTCTACAGAAGATACAGTTAAAAGCCATTGAACAGACCTATGGGATTGCAGAGAGCAACTACAGTTATTTTTCCAATTCCACACAGCTTTTGCATCGTTTTACCAAAGATTCCTTTGAGGAACTGAAGGAGGTGGCGAAAAACCATCCGGAGAAGCTGGAGGATACCGATTATTTAGAGCAGACCAATACGGCGTTGGAGGAAAAAAGCTCCTATCTGGTGGTTCGAAAGGACAATGCCTTTGTTTATATTGGCAGAGATTCGGGAAGCGCTATTTTAACCAGGCTTCCGGATTATGGGGATACCACGGATAACGCTTATTCAGGAACTTACATTGACGGGGAAGAGCAGGCGCTGCTAAAGCAGGTAGATTTTACATTTCCTGATAAAAGCGAGGGAAGCGCCTTTATCGTGACAGTGTTAGAGGAGACGGTGCCGGAGCTGAAAAGCCTTGCGGTGGACATCATCATTGCGGTGCTGTTAATTCTGGTGCTGACAGCCTGTATGCTGACGGTATGGATTTATGCCAGCATGATGAACCCGATTAAGAAGCTGCAGGCGGCAGCCCAGAACATCAAGGAGGGAAATCTCGATTTTACCATTGAGGTGGAAAATGATGATGAAATCGGGGAGCTCTGCCGCAGCTTTGAGGAAATGCGCCAGCATTTGAAAAATAATATTGAGGAAAAGATAGAGGGGGAGAAGGAAAATAAAACCCTAATCAGCAATATCGCCCATGATTTAAAAACGCCTATCACCGCAGTCAAGGGTTATGCGGAGGGGCTGATGGACGGCGTTGCCGATACGCCGGAAAAGAGGGATAAATATATCAGGACCATTTACAGCAAAGCCAATGAGATGGATACCCTCATCAATGAGCTGACCCTTTATTCGAAAATTGATACGAACCGCATCCCCTATAATTTTGCAAAAATTAATGTGACAGACTATTTTATGGACTGCGTGGAAGAATTAGGGTTAGACTTAGAGGCGAAAAATATCGGCCTGGGTTACTTTAATTATGTGGACGAGGATGTGCAGATTATCGCAGACCCGGAGCAGCTGCGGCGCGTCATCAATAATATCGTTGGAAATTCTGTCAAGTATTTAGATAAGCAGAAGGGATTTCTCAACATCCGCATTAAGGATGTGGGGGATTTCATTCAGGTAGAAATTGAGGATAACGGCAGGGGAATTGCGGCGAGGGATTTGCCTTATATCTTTGACCGTTTTTACCGGGCGGACGCTTCAAGAAATTCAGCCACCGGAGGCAGCGGCATCGGTCTTTCTATTGTAAAGAAGATTATCGAGGACCACGGCGGAAAAATCTGGGCAACCAGCAAAGAGGGCATTGGTACGGTGATGTATTTTGTCATTCGGAAATACCAGGAGGTAGTTGGTTAAAAACCATGAGGTTAATTTTTTTCAAGAATAAAGAACTGCTGCGGTTAGTATTTGCAGACGGAAGGAAAGGTATGGTTAATAAAGATGAGTAAAGTGTTAATAATTGAGGATGAAGTGGCAATCGCGGAGTTAGAAAAGGATTACTTAGAGCTCAGCGGCTTTGAGGTGGAGACAGAGAGTGACGGCACGGTGGGGCTAAAGCGTGCCCTCTCCGAAGAGTTTGATATGTACATTCTGGACTTAATGCTGCCAGGGATAGACGGTTTTGAAATCTGCCGTCAGATAAGGGAAGAAAAAAATACGCCGATACTGATGGTTTCCGCTAAAAAGGATGATATTGACAAAATACGCGGCTTAGGTCTTGGCGCAGACGACTATATTACAAAGCCCTTTTCCCCCAGCGAGCTGGTGGCAAGAGTAAAGGCACATCTTGCCCGTTACGAGCGTCTGATTGGCAGCAATATGGTGGAAAACGATATTATCGAAATCCGCGGCATTAAGATTGATAAGACCGCAAGACGCGTCTGGGTGAACGGGGAGGAAAAACAGTTTACCACCAAGGAATTTGACCTGCTTACCTTCCTTGCCGAGAACCCCAACCATGTATTTACCAAGGAAGAGCTGTTCCGGGAAATCTGGGATATGGAGTCCATCGGAGATATTGCCACCGTCACGGTGCATATCAAAAAAATCCGCGAGAAAGTGGAGATGAACACCAATAAGCCGCAGTATATTGAAACCATTTGGGGCGTAGGGTATAGATTCAAGTTGTAAATAAATTGCCAAATGGTTTTACTATAGTGGGGCGTAGGGTATAGATTCAAGTTGTAAACGAGGAAATGTTATGAATGTGGAAATCCTGTATGAGGACGAGGTGGTTTTAGTCTGCAGAAAGCCCGCCGGGGTGGCGACCCAGACGAAGCGGTTAGGGCAGGCGGACATGGAGAGCCTCCTTAAAAATTACCGGGCGCAGAAAGGGGAGCCGCCCTATATCGGTGTGGTGCACCGCCTTGACCAGCCTGTGGAGGGTGTGATGGTCTTTGCAAAGACAAAGGAGGCGGCTGCGGATTTGAGCCGCCAGATTGCAGCAAAGGCGGCGGATAAATATTACTATGCCATGACAGACGGCGTGCCGCCGCAGAAAAAGGGAATCCTGGAAGACTATCTGCTTAGGAGCGGAAAGACCAATACATCAGAGGTTGTGGCAAAGGGGACGCCGGAGGCGAAGCGTGCCGCCCTTTCCTATGAGGTTTTAGAGGAAAACGGCAGAAACGCCGTGTTAAGCATTAAGTTAGAAACAGGTCGCCATCACCAGATTCGGGTGCAGCTTTCCCGTGCGGGATTTGCTATCGTAGGGGATAAAAAGTACAATTTTAAAGAGAATATTGCTCCGTCAGGGAGAACTTTGGCGCTTTGTTCCTATAAAATAGGATTTAAACACCCGGTTACCCGAAAGAAACTGGAGTTTGAAATTGACAAGCCTTACTATTTATCATAAAATAAACAGTAAGGCATTTTTGTATTCATTTGTAGCGGAAACAGCGCAGAGAGTGGAACAGAATGCAGTCAGAAGTTAAGGAGAATAAAAAGTTATGGCAAAGGACAAGAAATTGGTAGAGGCAATCACTTCCATGGAAGAGGATTTTGCTCAATGGTATACAGACGTTGTAAAAAAAGCAGAGCTGATTAGCTATTCCTCTGTAAAAGGCTGTATGATTATCCGTCCGGCTGGTTATGCCATCTGGGAAAATATCCAGAGTGAGTTAGACCGCCGTTTTAAGGAAACCGGAGTGGAGAATGTATATATGCCGATGTTTATTCCGGAGAGCCTGTTGGAGAAAGAGAAAGACCATGTGGAGGGCTTTGCGCCGGAGGTGGCATGGGTGACCCATGGCGGATTGAACGAGCTGCAGGAGCGTCTCTGTGTCAGACCGACTTCCGAGACTTTGTTCTGTGATTTTTATAAAGATATTGTACAGTCTTACCGTGACCTGCCAAAGGTTTATAACCAGTGGTGCTCCGTGGTGAGATGGGAGAAAGAGACGCGTCCGTTCCTGCGTTCCAGAGAATTTTTGTGGCAGGAGGGTCATACTGCCCATGCTACCGCAGAAGAGGCGGAAGAGAGAACCATACAGATGTTAAACCTGTATGCTGATTTCTGCGAGGAAGTGCTGGCAATGCCGGTTGTCCGCGGACAAAAGACAGAAAAAGAAAAATTTGCAGGAGCGGAGGCAACCTACACCATTGAAGCGCTGATGCATGACGGAAAAGCGCTGCAGTCCGGCACCAGCCACAATTTCGGCAATGGTTTTGCGAAAGCCTTTGACATTCAGTATACAGACAGAGATAACAAATTACAGTATGTTTACCAGACCTCATGGGGAATGACCACACGTTTGATTGGCGCTATTATTATGGTACATGGTGATGATTCCGGTCTGGTGTTGCCGCCGAAAATCGCTCCGGTACAGGTGATGGTGATTCCGATTCAGCAGCAGAAAGAGGGCGTGCTGGATACCGCAAAGGATGTATGCGGGCGTATCGGTAAGGTCTGCCGTGCGAAATTAGACGATTCTGACAAGAGTCCGGGCTGGAAGTTCTCCGAGCAGGAGATGCGTGGGATTCCGGTTCGCGTGGAGCTTGGACCGAAGGACATTGCCGCAGGAAAATGTGTGGTAGTGCGCCGTGACACCAGAGAAAAGATGGAAGTGGCATTAGAAGAGTTAGAGACGAAGCTTCCGGAATTATTAGAGACGATTCAGAAGGATATGTTTGAGCGGGCAAAGGCGCACCGGGATGCCCATATCTGGGATGCTCATGATTATGAGGAGTTTAAGAAAACTGCAATGGAGAAGCCGGGCTTTATCCGTGGTATGTGGTGCGGAGAGCAGGCATGTGAGGATAAGATTAAGGAAGATTTGGCTGTGACGTCACGGTGTATGCCGTTTTCGGACCAGGAGAGGATTGCAGAGACTTGCGTTTGCTGTGGGAAGCCGGCGCATAAGTTGGTGTACTGGGGGAAGGCGTATTAAAATTTTTGTTTGATTTATTTTGGGGGGGGCGGGATGGGACGCCGTGAAAAGCAGAGGTTATCTGTCAGACACGCTCCCGCTCCCCAAGGGCGCAGCGGATGCTAAGCTCGAAAGTACCTCGCTAAGCACCGGCGTCCTTGGAAGGGTCTGTCAGATAACCTCTGCTTTTCACGGCTGGTTATCGTCAGCTCCGAAGATAAATCAAATAAGAATTTGAAGTGAGTTCTGAAGTGGCGAGAGGTGGCGGTTTATTACTAGCTCCAGTGTAAACCAAATAAGAATTTTGAAGGTATTATGGAATAGTGGAGCTTGAGGTTTTATATGAGGCTGCTGCGGGGCGGCTTGATATAAGGGCTTAAGGTAGGGACAAAAATTTTTTACGGACATATGGTAACGTTTCCGGTAGCGTTTTAGGCATAGGTTTAAGGGGGAAAGACTATGGAAAAATATTATAATGGCGTGGTGAAGCAGATGCTGGCGGGGCGGGGAGTGTGGAGAATAACAGTTTCCTGGTTTGCCACAGGGGTGATGTTTCCATGGAACATTTGGAGGCTGCAGAGCGGGCGAAGGAGAGGACAGATATTTATTTTGCGGCGTATGAGTTTTCCGGTGGAACGATTGCAGGGGCTTATGAGCCGTATCTTTTTATTATCTGCGATATGTTCCGCAGGTACAGGAAAGGGAAATTTGAGGATTTTTTGGAGGAATGCGAGGTTTATTATCTGCACCGCCCTATGATACTGAGCTATTTTTATAATGAACCGTATAAAAGGGAAGACACGATATTGCTGGGCGAGGTGGAGTATGAGCAGGAGCGCATGACAAGCGCCTTAGAGCAGATGCTGCTGCGGTTAGCGGAGGAATGTCCGGTGGCGGTGATGCTGAATCAATTTCAGTATGCCAGCAGGAGCACCATGGCGCTGACGAACTGCCTGATTTCAGGGGCATACCCCAATATCGGGATTTTGCTTGGAGTGAACGAGACGGCGGTGATGCCGGAATTTCTGAAGCGGGAGTGGGATTCTATCTATCAGAAATTAGATGACGAGGGACGAAGCTACCATATCGGCAATGTGAGCTCGAAAAAGAAACCTCTTCTGGAAAAGAAAGAGGGCGGGGTGAAGGTCAATCAGGAGACTTTTGATAAAATTGCCCAGATAGTTGCCCTCATGGATTTTGAGCAGGCGTTTTATCTGCTGCGGGATATTGAACACCGGATAAAATTTGATAATCTGGAAGTGGAGGATGAAATCAAATATAACCTGATGCTGCTTTTGATGGAGGTTTCCATTCTGGTGCAGGATATTTCCAAGGCGTTAGAAATCTGTGAGGATTTAGAGAAAATCCATCTGCCGGGAAAGGAGTTAGAGTGCCGTTTTGACCAGGACTATCTTGTTGCCATCGCCTATATGTACCAGGGAAAACTGCCGGAGGCGTTAAGCTATGATAAAAAGGCGTTGGAGACAGCGAAAAAGCTAGAGGATGAGGACTGCATTTTAAAGGCGGAGATGATGGAAGCGCAGATACAGATGTCGGGATGGTACAACATCTTTTTCTGTGCTCAGGAAGTGAAGGTCAGCGACCAGCTGATTGAAAAGCTGATGAAACGAAATCTTTTGAATCATCTGGCATATATTTATATTTACGCTTATGACAATAAGCCGGAGAATCTGGCGAAAGCGTACCGTTCGGAGGAACTGCTGTTAAATTTCAGCAAGGGGATTAAGCTGGCGAAAAAAATCGGCAATGAAATGCTGATAAATGCGGCTTACCAGAAAAATATTATGATTGCCGCCACTAACGGCATGTATGAGATAGCGCTGCTTTACCTGCTCCGTACCTACGAGGTCATGCGGAATAAGGATACGGTGGAGGGCGGAAGGATTTATTCAAGCATTGCCTACAACCTCTGCGCTATGGGAGAAAATGAGCTGGCAAAGGAGTATTACGAAGAGGCTGTCTGGCGTTTTTATCAGCTCAAGAAGTCGGAAGAAATTGCGGAAGTGCAGTACAATATTGCGTTGAGCTGTATCATGTGCGGGGAATACAGGGAGGCGGAGGACTGCCTGACCTGGTGCATGAAGGTGGTGGAAAAGCTGAAGCTAAACAGCCTAAGAGTCTGCAATTTGTCAAAACTGTATGGGCTTTTGGCATTGGTCAGCATTCTTCAGGGAAAACAGTTTAACTGTGAGAAATATCTCGACAACTGCCAGCAGTTTTTGAATTATGTCCTGAAAAAGGAAAAGTTAGATAACGGGGATATCGGCGTGGTGCACGACTATGCGAAAATCGACGACGATATGTTCCTCTATACTTTTTCCAGGGCGCTGTTAGCCCATTATGAAGGCAATGACGTGGCGGCGGCGGAGCTCTATGAGAAGGCGGGCGAATATTTAAAAGGCTGCGAGGGCAACCAGTTTTTCAGCCAGGCGCTGTTCCGCAAGAGCAGGATGGAGTGTTTTCTTGCCCTGGGGAAAGAGGAACTCTACGAGGGGGAAAAGGCGGCGTTAGAGCAGTATGAGGAATCACGCCACGCTACCTTTAGCAGCTTTAAGGATGAGATTATAAAAAAACTTCCCCCGGTGGAGCGGGAAACGGGGAAAATATCAAGACCGAGCTTAGATGAGCTGTTGTGGCAGGAGAGCATGGTGCTTGCCTATAAGAGGCAGAAAGAGCAGCTTGATTTTATTTCCGTCTGGCAGAACTTGATTGATGAGACGGGCGGCGGCGCAAAGAATATGGTGGAAACTGTGGTGAAAAATTTTCTCAACCATTTTAATGTGGACTGCGCCCTCTATGTGCGCTACATAGACCGGAAACCCCAGGTGCTTTTTAATAATACCGGAAAAGAGATGGACGCTCAGGCGTTCGGGCAGTTAGAAGGGTCATTCAAGCATAATATGGGAGGCTTTGTCATTTCCAAAATCAGCAGCAATTATGCCGACCATCAGGATGTGGCGTCCCTGTTTGGCGAGGATGACGTCTGCTCCATGGTGGCAGTACCATTTTTCAACAATGAAAAGCTGGAGAGCTTTCTTATTACCTATGTGCGGATGAAGGACAACTGGCATTCTTCGATTGACCGATACATGTTAAATGAAGAAGATTTGAATATGTACCGTATGCTGTTCCGCGAAGTAAAGTATTCTTTGAACCGAATCGATGCTTATGATAAAATATATGAGATGAACACAAAGCTGTACCTCTCGGCAGTGACAGACCAGCTTACAGGAATTTACAACAGAGAGGGCTTCTACCGGAGGTTAAATTCCCTGATGGGAGAGTTTGCACGGGGAAAGAAAAAGCCGGAGCTGGGCTTGATGTTTATTGACCTGGATAACTTTAAGCATTATAATGATACTTTCGGACATGATGTAGGCGATTTGATACTGATAAAGATGGCGGAGATTTTCAAGGAATTAAGCCGGGACAGAGGATTTGTCTGCCGGTATGGAGGGGACGAATTTATCATCGTTTTCTACACGGCGGAGAAAGAGGTCTTAGAGAAGCGGGCGAAGCGGATTTATACCATGATTGCAGAGGCGGAGGGCTTTGAAAAAGAAATCGGGGACAGCTTAAAGAAGGCGGTTTCCATTGCGCCGGAGCAGCGGATTTCCTGCTCCATCGGGATTGTGGCAAAGGAATGCATCAGGGACGAGGAGGAAATTAATGCGATGATAAAACAGGCGGATGACCTGCTTTATACCATAAAAACATCGACCAAAGGAAACTACCGTATATGAAAATGATTTTGCCGGGAAAAGTAAATACGATTATAAATACCCTGACGGACCATGGCTTTGAAGCTTATGCCGTGGGCGGATGCGTGCGGGATGCCATGCTGGGGAGGACGCCTCAGGACTGGGATATTACCACCTCTGCAAAGCCGGAGCAGGTAAAGGCGCTTTTTCATCACACCATTGACACGGGCATTCAGCACGGAACGGTGACGGTGATGTTAGGGCATGAAGGCTTTGAGGTCACCACTTACCGGATTGACGGAGAATATGAGGACGCGAGACACCCGAAGGAGGTATTGTTTACCGTAAACCTGTTGGAGGACTTAAAGCGGCGGGATTTCACCATCAATGCCATGGCGTATAATGAGGAAAACGGGCTGGTGGATGCCTTTGACGGCGCAGGGGATTTAGCGCGTGGCATCATCCGCTGCGTAGGCTGTGCGAAGGAGCGTTTTTCCGAGGACGCCCTTCGAATGCTGCGGGCGGTGCGTTTTTCGGCGCAGCTGGGCTTTACCATGGAGGAAGCCACAAGGCAGGCAGTGGCAGAGTTAGCGCCCAACCTTGCAAAGGTCAGCGCAGAGCGCATTCAGGTGGAGTTGGTGAAGCTGCTGACCTCGGACCACCCGGAGGAAATAAGGACCGCCTATGAGACGGGGCTGACGAAAGTATTTCTGCCGGAGTTTGACGCCATGATGGAGACGGTTCAGAACAATCCTCATCACTGTTATACGGTGGGGGAGCATACCATAAAAGCCCTGGAGGAAATTCCGGCGGACAAGGCGCTGCGGCTCACCATGCTGTTCCATGATGTGGCGAAGCCCCTCTGCCGCAGCGTGGATGAAGAGGGCTGCGACCATTTTCATAACCACCCGGTGAAGGGCAGTGAGATGGCGCGGACAATTCTGCGGCGGCTGAAATTTGACAATGATACCACCGATAAGGTATGCGCCCTCGTCCGCTGGCATGATGACAACCCGGAGTTAAGCCCGAAGGCGGTGAGAAGGGCGATGAACCGCATTGGCGCAGAGCATTACCCTGATTTATTTGCGGTGAAGCGGGCGGATGTGGCAGCCCAGAGCAGCTATAAACGGGAAGAAAAGCTGGCGTACATTGACGGCTATGAAGCGGCGTATCGGGAAATCATGGAAAAGCAGCAGTGTCTTACCGTAAAGCAGCTTGCCGTTACGGGCAGTGATTTGATTGCGGCGGGCATGAAGCCGGGAAAAGAAATGGGGGAGACGTTAAAGTACCTGTTAGATGAAGTGCTCGAACACCCTGAATTAAATACAAAGGAGAATTTACTGAAACTGGTTCATAATTTGAAAGCCCCTCTCATATGATGAATAGACACGGTGGAAAGCCGTGGAATCATCATATTGGAGGGGTTCCTTATGTATAATCGTCCGGAACAGATATTAGAACAGTATGACCTTTCGGTAAATGGCATTTCGAAGGGCAGGGAAAGCTATCATTGTGATACAAATCAGGGACAGAAGGTTTTGCGGGAATATAGAGGTTCGAAGGAAAGAGCGGAGTTTTTAGCGGAAATGTCTGATTATCTGAGGGAGCAGGGACTTTTGATTCCCACGGTAACCCGGACAAAGGAGGGCGGTCCCGTTGCGGTGGACGAGGATGAGACAAAGTATATTCTGACGGATTTGTTTACGGGGGCGGAGTGTGATACGAAGAAAAGAGAGGATATGTTAGAGGCGGTGCGCCGCCTTGCATATTTACATAACGTATCGGAAGGCTACGGGGGAGAGGTGCCGGAGTTTGTGAAGGAGGCGCCGGATTCCCTGCTGCAGCTCTACGAAAAACATAACCGGGAGCTGCGGAAGGTGCGCAACTATGTACATGCCAAGAAAAAGAAGAATGAATTTGAGATGATGTTCGCCGGGCAGTATACGGGATTTATGAGAAAGGCGGAGGAAGTGACGGAGCTTTTGCGGGAAAACCCGCCGGAGGAGCGGAACTTTGGCTTCTGCCATGGAGATTACAACCAGCACAACGTGATTTTTGCAAGGCAGGGCACGGTGATTGTGAATTTCGACTGCTTTTCCTATCACGTGAGGGTCAGCGACCTCGCCAATTTCCTGCGGAAAATGTTAGAAAAAAATAACTGGAACACAGGGCTTGGCATGGATATGATAAGGGCCTATGACGATATTCGAAGGCTTTCGCCCCAAGAACTTAAGTATCTCTACCTTTACCTCGCCTATCCGGAGAAATTCTGGAAGATAGCCAACCGCTATTATAATTCCCATAAGGCGTGGCTTTCCGGCAGGAACATTGAGAAGTTAGAGAAGGTGATTGCCCAGGAGGACGCCAGGGAGCAGTTCCTTTTAATGCTCTTTCACTTTACCGCCTGAAAAAAATCATGTATAATGAGAGGAACTTAAAAAGAAAGCGATTCAGAAGAAAAAGCAGGTGGTAGTTTGAAGAAGAAAAAGACAGTTATCATTGCTGCCCTTCTTTCCACTGCTTTTCTTGCGGCATGCGGCGGCAGGAAAGGCGCAGTGGTTACCGGGCAGTATTATAATCCGAATCAGGATAAAGCACAGGAGGACGCAGAGGAGCTTCAGGGGACAGAGACTGCGGAGGACATCGGTGCGGCGGTGGAAACGGCAGCTTCAGAAGCGCCGGAGCGTGCGGCAGATTTAGGGAGCGACCAGTTTCTGATTGTAAGCAATGACATGAGTGAGGAAACCCTTGTGTTAGAGCAGGTAGCCACAGGAAAAGAATACCTGTACCGATACGCCTTATCGACCCGGTTTTTGGACAAATACGGCAATCGTTCCGCTGTGGTGAATTTTGAACCCGGCAGGGTAATTTCCGTCCGGGAAAAGGATAATCAGGGAAAGGTGATGGAGGTGCAGATTTCCGACGAAGTGTGGGAATATCCTGACGTCACCAATTATTCCGTGGACGAGGAGCGGGGGATTTTTAAGATAGCCGGGGAAAATTATTCTTACGACGAAGATTTATTTATCCATGCGGACGGCAATGTGAAAACGCTGTCGGATTTGACGGAGATGGACACGATTCGTCTGGTGGGCGTGGGAAAAGAGTTGATTTCCGTGGCTGTTACCACAGGTCATGGGGAGCTGGTGCTGAAAAATACAGAGCTTTTTGAGGGCAGCTTTATCCAGATAGGCGGAAAAATTTTTACGGAAATCACGCCGGATATGACCATAGAGGTGCCGGAGGGAACCTACACGGTGACGGTGGCGAATAACGGTTATGGCGGAAGTACGGACGTCACCATAGAAAGCGGCAAAAAGAAAAAACTGGATTTGGATAAATTAAAGGGCGAAGGACCGAAATTCGGAAACATTCTCTTTGCAGTGGACGTGGAGGGGGCTATCCTGCAGATTGACGGGGAGGTTATGGACTACAGCGAGCCGCTTCCGCTGCAGTATGGCGTGCACACCCTGACGGTGACAGCGGAAAACTATGATACCTACAGCAAGAAGCTGTTTGTCAACTCGGAGGAAGCAACCATCGTGATTGGGCTGTCCGGGGAAGATACATCGGCTTCGGAGGAAACGGCGTCCTCGGAGAGTACGGAGACTACGGAGCAGGAGAGCGAAACCCAGACAAATACGGAGAATTCCGGCTCAGGCGGCAATCAGGCGGGCACGCTTGCAGGTTCCCAGGCAGGCAGCCAGGCAGGTTCCCTCGCAGGCAGTCAGACCTCCGGCAGTACGGGCAGCACAGGGACAAGCACCGGAACAGACAGCAGCAGCGGAACCTCCGGGACAGGGACGGACAGTAGCGGAACCTCCGGGACAGGCACGGACAGCAGTACCGGAACCGGTTCGTCCTCCGACAGCAGCACAGATTATCTGTCCACATTGTCAGAGCTTTTAAATCTGCTTACGGGAGAGAGCGATTAGCGTTGGCGGATTTAAATGACTGAGTGCTGTCAGAACGGTGGGTAGGGCGTGAACAGTAACCAATTAGCGCATTACTGTCCAAACAACAGCAGAAATAGTACTTGAAAAAAACAGGCAGCAAAGATAATATAAAGATATAGAAAATATAGGAGGAATGGAACTTATGGGATACAAAGAAAATTATGAGGCATGGCTTTCGAATCCGTACTTTGACGAGGCAACCAGAGCAGAGCTTGAAGGCATTGCAGGGGATGAAAAGGAAATCGAGGAACGCTTCTACATGGACCTTGAATTTGGTACTGCCGGACTGAGGGGTGTCATCGGAGCGGGAACCAACCGTATGAACATCTACACCGTCCGCAAGGCAACTCAGGGTCTGGCAAACTATATTTGCAACGTAGACGGACAGAAAAAGGGCGTTGCCATTGCATACGATTCCAGAAGAATGTCACCGGAGTTTGCGGATGAAGCGGCTCTCTGCCTTGCTGCAAACGGCATTAAAGCATACGTGTTTGAGAGCTTAAGACCGACGCCGGAGCTTTCCTATGCTGTGCGTAAATTAGGCTGTATCGCAGGCATTAACATTACCGCAAGCCATAACCCGCCGGAGTATAACGGTTATAAGGTATACTGGGAGGACGGCGCGCAGATTACTCCGCCTCACGATACCGGAATTATGGACGAGGTAAAGAAGGTAACGGATTACGCTACAGTAAAAACCATGTCTTTAGAGGAGGCGAAGGCAGCAGGCTTATATCAGGTCATCGGCGCGGATATCGACGACCCGTATATTGCGGAGCTGAAAAAATTAGTGCTTCACCAGGACTGCATCGACAAAGTGGCGGCAGATATGAAGATTGTCTACAGCCCGCTGCACGGAACCGGAAATATCCCGGTACGCCGCGTATTAAAAGAGCTTGGCTTCCAGAATGTCTATGTAGTGCCGGAGCAGGAGCTTCCTGACGGAGAGTTCCCGACGGTCAGCTATCCGAACCCGGAGGCGGCAGAGGCGTTTGAGTTGGGACTTGCTTTAGGCAGGAAGGTAGATGCGGATTTGATCCTTGCCACAGACCCGGACGCAGACCGTCTCGGCGTTTATGTAAAGGATTCTAAAACCGGGGAATACCACAGCCTCACCGGAAATATGTCAGGCTGCCTGATTGGAGATTATGTCATCGGACAGAGAAAAGAGCTCTTCGGTCTGCCGGAGGACGGCGCATTTATCCGTTCTATCGTTTCCACGAATATGGCGGACGCCATTGCGGAATACTATGGCATTGAACTGGTGGAAGTGCTGACCGGATTTAAGTTTATCGGACAGAAGATTTTAGAGTTCGAAAAGACAGGAAAAGGAACCTACCTTTTCGGTATGGAGGAAAGCTACGGCTGCCTTACCGGAACCTATGCGAGAGATAAGGACGCTATCGTTGCTTCCATGACCTTGTGCGAGGCGGCGGCTTACTATAAGACAAAGGACATGACTCTCTGGGACGCAATGCTTGCCATGTATGAGAAATACGGCTACTACAAGGATGATGTAACCTCCATCACCTTAAAGGGCATTGAGGGATTGGCAAAAATCCAGGAGATTATGAACACCTTAAGAGAGAACGCCCCGGCAGAAATCGGCGCATACAAAGTGACGGCAGTCCGCGACTACAAGAAGGACACTATCACAGATGTGGCAACCGGAGCAGTGAAGCCAACCGGACTTCCGTCCTCCAACGTGCTTTACTATGAGATGAACGACGGGGCATGGGTCTGCGTCAGACCGTCCGGCACAGAGCCGAAGGTAAAATTCTATCTCGGCGTAAAAGGTACGTCTTTAGAGGACGCAGAGCAGAAATCCAAAGACTTATCCGCAGCCGTTCATGCCATGATTGACAAGATGTTATAGGATTTGCTGTGAATTACAGCCAGGAGAAAGAAAAATCCCCTAAAAATGGGGATTTTTCTTGACAAAGGAGACAAAAACAAGTATAAATAATGAAGTAGGTTTATTGAAGAACCAAATTCAAATTTATTGTGAAAATCCAGAGGAGGAATTTTTAACATGAACAAAGCAGAATTAGTTGCAGCTATGGCTGAAAAAACTGAGTTAAGCAAAAAAGACGCAGAGGCAGCATTAAAGGCATTCACAGATGTTGTTGCTGAGGAATTAAAAAAAGGTGAGAAAATCCAGTTAGTAGGCTTTGGTACATTCGAAGTAGCTGAGAGAGCAGAGAGAACAGGAAGAAACCCACAGAGCGGTAAAGAGATGGTTATCCCGGCTTCTAAAGCTCCTAAATTCAAAGCAGGTAAAGCATTAAAGGATATGATTAACGCATAATTTTTAGAGTTGCCAGAGCGGATTTCGTCTAACGGAGTCCGCTCTTTCTATATCCGGTGTGCGAAGGATACTTTAAATATATATGTTAAAATGAGAAGAGGTATGACAGGATGAGATTAGACAAATTTTTAAAGGTGTCCCGTCTGATAAAGCGCCGCACCGTGGCAAATGAGGCATGCGACGCAGGGCGTGTGACGGTAAACGGCAAACCGGCAAAGGCGTCTGTCAATGTGAAGGTGGGCGATATCATAGAGATAGCCTTCGGTACAAAGACAGTGAAGGTGCGGGTGTTGGATATTCAGGACACTACGAAAAAGGACGAGGCAAAAGATTTATTTGAATATATAGCATAAATGGCATACCCTCCTAATATATTTTAAAAAATAGTACGATGAGAAGCTCTCGTACTAAGAACAGCAGGAGGGTATCAGAATGGATGAGAGAAACAGCAGCGTAGCAAAATCCCACAAGGTGCTTTTGGTGAACCGCAGCAGCGGCGCTTTTTCCGGCGTGGTGGATGTACTGTCCTTTGATGTGGCGGAAATTTTGTTAGAGACAGAGATGGGAATGCTTTTGATAAAGGGACATGACCTTCATGTAAACAGGCTGAGCTTAGAGAAGGGCGAGATTGATATTGAAGGCAGGATTGACAGTTTAACTTATTCCGAGGTAAAGAACGCAGGGAAACAGGCGGAGTCTTTCTTAGGAAGGTTGTTTAAATAATGAGTGTCAGCGGGACGATTGGACAGGAGGCGGCGTTTTTGGGAACCTCCATACTGGTGGGGGCGGCGCTGTTTCTGGCATATGATGTGCTGCGGATTTTCCGGCGGATGGCGCCCCATGGAAATCTCTGGATTGGCATAGAGGATTTTTTGTACTGGCTGTTCTGCACGGCGGCGGTTTTTGTACTGCTTTACCGGGAAAACGACGGCATGGTGCGGGGCTTTGCGTTTGGCGGCATTGTCATCGGTATGCTGCTTTATTATGTGACCTTAAGCCGGCTGCTGATTAAGGTAAATGTGTTCCTGTTCCGTAAGATTGGCGGGATACTGGGAAAAATATTCGGTACGGTGTTAGGTCCTCCGGTGAAAGCCGGAAAGAAATTTACAGGATTTTTGATAAAACGATTGAAAAAAATAGGGCGAGCGGTTAAAATGGGCTTATGTAAACGATGAGAGAAGGGAGAAACTTATGGCAGGTGCGAGACGTCGGAGAAAAGATAATAATCGTGCGGGAAAACTCTGTATTGGTATCATTGTCGTCGCATTTGTGGCGGTAATGTCCTTTCAGATTGCCCAGATTTACCAGAAGGATAAGACCTATCAGGAGAAACAGGCAGCCTTAGAGCAGCAGTTAGAAGAGGAACAGAAGAGGGCGGAGGAGTTAGAGGACTATGAAGCCTATACCAAGTCGCAGCAGTATGTGGAGGACACGGCAAAGAGTAAGCTGGGGCTTGCCTACGACGATGAGATTATCTTTAAGGAAACAAAATAAATGATACGGCGCCGATGAGGGCTTCTGTCGGTGGGAAGAATGAAAATGAAGAGAAATACATATGACAATCAAATATTGAAAACGGCAGTGAACATGGCATGGCCGTCCATTCTGGAGTCTTTCTTTATCGCTTTTGCGGGTTTAGTGGACTCCTTTATGGTAAGCAGCATTGGTTCGGAGGCAGTGGCAGCCGTCGGTTTGACGACCCAGCCCAAATTTATGGGTATGGCGTTTTTTATTGCAATAAATGTGGCGCTTTCCGCACTGGTGGCAAGGCGGAAGGGCGAGGGAAACCGGGACAGGGCGAATGTATTGCTTCTGACTGCCCTTTGCATGGTCTTTGTGGGGACACTGGTAATCAGCAGCGCCTTTGTGGCAGGGGCTGACTGGATTATTGACCTCTGCGGCTCCACGGCGGATACCCATGAGGCGGCGGTGTCCTATTTCCGCATTATCATGGGAGGCATGATTTTTAATGTGGTGCTGATGGCGGTGAATGCGGCGCAGAGAGGCGCGGGAAATACCAGAATTACCATGACCACCAATCTGACCTCAAGCATTGTAAATATTGCTGCAAACTACCTTCTGATAGGCGGTCACCTGGGATTTCCGGCGCTGGGGATTCACGGAGCGGCGCTTGCAACGGTGTTAGGAACCGTGGTGGGCTGTATTATGAGTATCGGCTCTATCTTTAAAAAGGACGGTTTTATCAGTATCCCCTACATGATGGAGCGAAAGCTAAAGCCTCTGGGCGAGGCGCTTAAAAATTTGTTTAAGGTGGGCTACAGTGTCTTTTTTGAACAGCTTTTGATGCGGATTGGTTTTATGATGACGGCAGTGATGGCGGCGAAGCAGGGAACCAACGCTATGGCGGCGCACCAGGTGGGAATGAACATTATGGCGCTGTCCTTTTCCTTTGGGGACGGACTGCAGGCTGCGGCGGTGGCGTTGATTGGCTTCAGTCTTGGAAAAGGGGACCAGGAGATGGCAAAAGCCTATGGAAAGACATGCCGGAGGCTTGGGGCAGCCATTGCAGTGGTATTGACGCTGATTTACTTTTTCGGGGCAAGGGGGCTTTACAGCCTGTTTTTCGAGGAAGAAGAGATTATAGAAATCGGTATCAGCATTATGCACGTGATTATTCTGGTGGTGATTTTCCAGATTTCCCAGGTGATTTACATGGGCTGCTTAAGAGGGGCGGGAGACACCCTTTACACTGCCGTTGCTTCAACCATCAGTGTGACGGTGATTCGTACCTTAGGCTCTTATGTCTGCGGCTATGTGCTGGGGCTTGGCATTGTGGGGATATGGATGGGAGTCTTGTTTGACCAGGTATCCCGCTTTCTCTTTGCGTCCACCCGTTTTAAGGCGGGAAAATGGACGCAAATCAAAATATAGCGGAACGCCTAACGGACAATGCTGTCGATTTTTTGCAGCTCTTCCTCTGAGAAAGAGGTGTGTCCGATGATTTTAATATTGTCTAAGATTTGTTCCGGTTTGGAAGCTCCGATTAAGACGCTTGTGACGGCGTTATCCTTTAACACCCAGCTTAGCGCCATTTCGGCTAAGGTTTGTCCCCGCTCTGCAGCAAGGGCGTTTAATGCCTTAATCTGGGACAGCTTTTCCGGGGTTAAGGCGTTTTCATTTAAGTAGCGCCCATCTTTTGCGATGCGGCTGTCGGCGGGAATGCCGTCAATATAGCGGTTTGTCAGCATGCCCTGCGCTAAGGGGGAAAAGGCGATAATGCCCTTCTTTAGCGCCAGGGCTGTTTCTTTTAAGCCGTTCTGCTCTATGGTTCGGTCAAAAATGGAGTAGCGGTTCTGGTTGATGATAAAGGGACACTTTAACTCTTTTAAGAGTTCCGCTGCCCGGATGAGGGTGGCGCCGTCATAATTGGAAAGTCCCACGTAGAGAGCCTTGCCGCTTGCCACGATGGAGGCTAAGGCGCCCATGGTTTCCTCTAGGGGCGTCTCCGGGTCCATGCGGTGATGGTAAAAAATATCAACATAATCTAACCCCAGGCGTTTTAAGCTTTGGTCTAAGCTTGCCGTTAAATATTTGCGGCTGCCCCAGTTGCCGTAAGGACCTTCCCACATATCGTAGCCTGCCTTGGTGCTGATAATCAGTTCATCCCGGTAAGGCATCAGCTCTTCCCTTAAAATTTTCCCGAAGTTTTTCTCGGCGCTGCCGTAAGGCGGCCCATAGTTGTTTGCCAGGTCAAAATGGGTGATGCCGCAGTCGAAAGCGGTGCGGCACATCGCCTTCATGTTCTCGTAATCGTTGGCGTCTCCAAAATTGTGCCATAAGCCTAAGGATACCAGTGGAAGTTTTAATCCGCTGCTGCCGCAGCGCGGGTATTCCATGGTATCGTAGCGGGTACTGCTTGCTGTGTAAGACATGGTTGTTCTCCTTTTGCATGTTTTAATGTGGCTGCTGTATTTACCATAACATGAAACAGATGAGAAAGACAGTATCAAATTCTTAAAAAAGGTGAAAGAATTTTAGTTCCTTCAAAAAGACATAGAAAAAGGATTTTTGGCGAAAAGTTTTTGAAAAGCCGTCCCTGCTTTGACAAAGATTTCTGCTTTGGACTTCTATAATGGGTTTCGCTCGCTTTTCCCGGCTGTGTGACAATGGCTCGGAGAATAAAAGCGAAATCCAGAATAGAAAGAAGGAGAGAAGTCATGAAGAAAACGAACGCAAAACAAATGATACTGGGCATATTGGGAAGCTTTGTCTGCGGGGGGAGCATTATGGGGTGCTATCCGCTGGTTCCGGCGTATTTTGCCGCACTGTATTTAGAGCATATGAGCGGTTTTATGCTGCTTGGATTTATGTACATAGGGATGTTGTTTTTCATGCCCCTTACGGCGGCGGTAAAATACGGCGTTATCCTGCTGGTGACTGCCGGGGCAATCCGGCTGGTGGAATGGGCGAACGAGGGCTGCCCTGCGGTTTTGGCGGGAGCTTTGGCGGCAGTGTCCACCCTGATTTTGTCTTTCTGCGGCAGTCTGCTGGAATGGAAGGACCAGCCAGCCACGGCGGCGGTATTTTTAGAGGCGGTCTTTATTTTCGGCGCAGTGATTTTGCTGAACCGTATTCTGCACGGAGTGATGGAGTACCGTCCGCCGGAAAGCATTCCGGAGGAAAAGACGGAGCGGGGAAATGGGGAGCGGCTGATGAATTATGCCGAGTCCTTTCAGGGACTTTCCCATATTTTTTATACCATGAGCCAGAAAAAAAGCCAGTATACAGCGGAGGAATTAGGGCAGATACAAAATGAACTGACGGGAAAAATGTGCGCTTCCTGCGAGTCCTGCGCCCTCTGCTGGGAGCGGGACGCAACCCCTCTCTACGGGATTCTTTCGGGAATGATTTCCTCCATCTGGCACGTGGGAGCGCCGGACGAGGCACAGGAGCGGGAGCTGAGCCAGTACTGCCCCAAAAGCAGAGATATGGTGGAAGAGGCGGTGCATGTGTTTGAGCGCGCCAATTTAAACCGGGCATGGTATAACCGTCTCTTAGAAAACCGTCAGGTGATTGCGGAGCAGTTAGACGCCATGGCGTATATTATGAAGGACTGCGCCAGAGAGGAAAAGGTGTTAGACCGTCAGGAGCGGAATAAAATAGCAGAAATCCGTTACCGCGCCAAGGAGCATGGCATTGTGGTGGAAAATATCCATCTGGTGGAGACGGTGGAGGGAAAATTAAAATTAGAAGCCACCTTAAAGAGCCGGATGGGAGGCTGCATTTCCATGAAAACCTTTGCGGCGGCGGTGGGACATGCCCTAGATAAAAGAATGCGTCTCCCCGCCGATACCAAGACCTTTATTTCCAAGGAGCCGTCGGATTTTGTGCTCTACGAAGACACCTTATACCGTAATGTGCAGGGCATTGCCCGGATGAAAAAGGACGGAGCGCAGATTTCCGGGGATAACTTCTCTTTTCTCGAGCTGGAGCGTGGAGAGCTGATGCTAGGGCTTTCCGACGGTATGGGCTCAGGAAGCACCGCCTGCAAGGAGAGCGAGATGGTGCTGGATTTATTGGAGCGTTTTTTGGAGGCGGGATTTTCTGTGGAGACGGCAATCCGCATGATGAATTCGGCGATGGTGATGCGGGGGGACAACGATTTATACTCCACTGTGGATTTGTGCAAGGTGAACTTGTATACAGGCAGGGCAGATTTTTATAAAATCGGTGCGGCAGCCACCTTCATCAAAAGGGAAAAGGAGGTGGAATGTATCACTTCCTCCAGCCTTCCGGTGGGGGTGGAAACTCAGTTTGAAATCCAGAACGAGAGCAGGCAGTTAGAAAACGGGGATTTTGTTGTCATGGTGACGGATGGTGTGTTAGAATATCTACATGTACCAAAACCGGAGGAAACGATGCAGGAAATCATAGAGAGCATAGAAACCAACAATCCGGGTATATTAGCGAAACGGATTATGGAACGGGTTATGCTTTTTACGGGAGGAAAAGCGGCGGACGATATGACGGTGCTTACCGCCTGTATCTGGGAAAAGTAAATGACAGAGCAAGTGTTAGAGTGGATAAAGGCGGAAAAACTGATTGCGCAGGGAGACTGCGTGATGGCAGGGGTTTCCGGGGGAGCGGACTCCGTATGCCTGCTGCGCCTTTTGTTGGAGATACAAAAGAAAATGGATTTCACCCTGGAAGCAGTGCATGTGGAGCACGGAATCCGGGGGGAGGAGAGCCGCAGGGACGCTGATTTTGTCCGGGCATTGTGCGGCAGCTTTCATGTGCCCTGCCACATCTATGCCGTGGACGTGCCCTCCTATGCAAAGGAAAAGGGCTTAGGCTTAGAAGAGGCGGCGAGAATCAGGCGTTATGAATGTTTTCAGAGAGAAATTGAAAAGAGAAAAGAAGAAAAAAGAAACATAAAAATTGCGTTAGCCCACCATGCGGACGACAATGCGGAAACCATGCTGTTTCAGATGGTGCGGGGCAGCGGCATTGCGGGGCTTGCGGGAATGCGCCCGAAGCGTCCCCTGATGGAGGGAGCGGAGCTTATCAGACCGCTTTTGAATGTGCAGAGACGGGAGATAGAGAGCTATCTTGACCGTATCGGGCAGGAGTACCGGAGGGATTCTACGAATGCAGATACGGATTACAGCAGAAACCGTATCCGCCATAAAATCCTGCCGGAGCTTTCCGGGATAAATGAGCAGGCTGTTTCCCATATGAACCATACCGCCGGAATCCTGCGGCAGGCGGCGGACTATCTGGCGCAGCAGGCAAAAGAGGCGGTGAGGGAATGCTGCGTGTGGGAAACGCCGGAGCGCGGAGAACTGGTTTTTGCTGCCGCAGAGAATTTAGACGGAAGCGAAGTGCGGAAACAAACAGGACAGGCGCATCCGGGAAAACAGATTTTTATTGCAGCGGAACGGTTTTTGACGTACCCGGAATTTTTGCAGAATGAAATGCTGCACAGTATCCTGGCAGAGATTTCCGGCAGCAGTAAAGATATTGGAGCTGTGCATGTGGAGGAAGTGCGGCTGTTGTTCCAGAAACAGGTGGGGCGGAGCCTTAATTTGCCTTATGGCGTGAGGGCAGAGAGAATTTATGAGGGCGTCCGGCTTAGAAAAGCGGGGGCGTTATTGTCCGGCTCTGAAAGTCTGGAATGTCTGTGCAGGAAACCGGAGACTAGAAAAGCGGGGGCGTTATTATCCGGCTCTGAAAGCAGGATACAAAGCTGCCTGGCAGAGACGGAAGCAAACGCCGGGAAAACGTTGTCCGGTGTCCGAAACGGGGAAAATGCACAGGTGCCGAGAATAGAGAAAATTTCTCAAAAAGCGCAGGGGCATATGGTACAGAAGCAGCAGGAATACCGCCTGGGCGAAGCCGAATGGCAGCGGTTGGAGGCGGGAGAGGAAATCCGTATCCTGCTGCCGGAGGGAGAACTGTGTTTCCGTATTCTGGAACAGGCATCGGAAGTTGGTGAAATTCACAAAAAAAAGTATACGAAATGGCTGAATTATGATAAGATAAAAGGTGATTTGCAGATACGAAGGAGAAAGCCGGGAGATTATTTGGCGGTGGATTTACAGGGGCATAAGAAAAAATTAAAAGAATATTTTGTAAATGAGAAGATTCCCAGGGAGAGCCGGGACAATATCTGGCTGTTGACGCAGGACGCCCATGTGCTTTGGGTGATCGGCGGGCGCATCAGCGCAGATTACAGAATCAGTCAGCAGACGAAGAAAATATTAGAAGTACAGGCAGTCGGAGGAAGCTATCATGAAGATTAAACAGATTAAGGTTCATCTTTCGGAGGAAGAGATTGAAGCGAGAATTAAGGAGCTGGGAGCGCAGATTAGTGCAGAATACGGCGATGAGCCGGTATGTCTTGTCTGCATTCTGAAGGGTTCCGTATTTTTTACCTGTGAGCTGGCAAAGCGTATCACTTCCCCGGTGGAAATTGAGTTTATGTCCGTTTCCAGCTATGGGGCAGGGACGTCCTCAAGCGGCGTGGTGAAAATCGTACAGGATTTGTCCACCAGCATTGAGGGGAAAAATGTGCTGGTCATTGAGGATATCATTGATTCCGGCAGAACCTTAAGTTATTTGCTGCAGAATTTGAAAACAAGAAATCCAAAGAGCGTAAAGCTGTGTACCCTGTTAGACAAACCGGAGCGCCGTGTGGTGGAGGTTGCCGTGGACTATGTCGGTTTTGTGATACCGGATGAGTTTGTCGTGGGTTACGGGTTAGATTATGACCAGAGATACCGTAATCTGCCCTACATTGGATTTGTGGAAATAGAGGACGAAGAAGGAGAAGCAAGTGAATAGAAGAAGTAGTTTTAGAGGATTTGGAATTTATCTGATTTTAATTTTGGCAGTGGTGGCAATCTGGTATTGGTTAGACGGCAATTCAGCAACCAACAGTTATACCAGAGCGCAGTTTGAAGAAGCCATTGAGAGCGGCTCAGTGGCGCAGGTTCATGTGGTGCCCAACAGGGAAGTGCCTACGGGCAGCCTTCAGATTTTGTTTAACGACGGCAGCTCCCAGGTATTGTATGTCTCTGATGTGGCAGAGGTGGAGAACTACATGCGGGAGCAGGGGGTAAAGGACTATACCGTGCAGAACCCGCCGGAGGAAAGCTGGCTTTTAACGCTGCTGCCCTATCTGATTATTTTTGCCGCCATGTTCATTTTCTTTATGATTATGACGAACCAGGCAGCTGCGAATTCCGGCGGCGGCAGCAAAATGATGAATTTTGGCAAGAGCCGCGCAAAAATGATGAACGACGACCCGGAAAAGCGTGTGACCTTTGAAAAGGTGGCGGGACTGAAAGAGGAAAAAGAAGAGCTAGAGGAAATCGTGGATTTCTTAAAGGCGCCCAGAAAATATACCAGGTTAGGCGCAAGAATCCCCAAAGGCGTGCTTTTAGTAGGACCTCCGGGAACAGGTAAAACCCTTTTGGCAAAGGCAATCGCAGGGGAGGCGGGCGTACCCTTCTTTAGCATTTCCGGTTCTGACTTTGTGGAAATGTTCGTGGGTGTGGGCGCTTCCCGTGTCAGGGATTTGTTTGAGGAGGCGAAGAAGAACGCCCCCTGTATCGTATTTATTGACGAGATTGACGCTGTGGCAAGACGCCGCGGCACCGGCATGGGCGGCGGTCATGACGAGCGTGAGCAGACCTTAAACCAGATGTTAGTGGAGATGGACGGTTTCGGAATCAACGAGGGAATTATCGTGATGGCGGCAACCAACCGTGTGGATATCCTTGATCCGGCAATTATGCGTCCCGGACGTTTTGACCGCAAGGTTTATGTGGGACGCCCCGACGTGGGTGGCAGGGAGGAAATCCTCCATGTCCATGCAAAAAATAAGCCGTTAGGGGATGACGTAGATTTAAAAGAGGTGGCGCAGACCACAGCGGGCTTCACCGGAGCGGATTTAGAGAACCTCTTAAACGAGGCAGCCATTGTGGCGGCGCGGGAGGACAGAGCCTTTGTAACTCAGGCAGATATCAAGAAATCCTTTGTTAAAGTGGGAATCGGTGCGGAGAAGAAGAGCCGTATCATTTCTGAGAAAGAAAAACGTATCACAGCTTTCCATGAGTCCGGTCATGCGATTTTATTCCATTTACTGCCGGATGTGGGGCCTGTATACACGGTTTCCATTATTCCTACGGGAAATGGCGCGGCGGGCTATACCATGCCGCTGCCGGAAAAAGATGAGATGTTTAACACCAAAGGCAAGATGCTGCAGGATATCATCGTTTCCTTAGGCGGGCGCGTGGCGGAGGAACTGGTATTTGACGATATTACCACCGGAGCCTCCCAGGATATCAAGCAGGCGACGAAGCTGGCGAAGGCAATGGTGACACGGTACGGCATGTCGGATAATGTGGGTCTGATTTGTTATGACAATGATGACGACGAGGTGTTTATCGGACGTGACCTCGCCCACACCAGAGGCTACAGCGAAGGCGTGGCAACTGCCATTGACCAGGAGGTAAAAAGCATTATTGACGACTGCTATGCGAAGGCGAAAGCCATGATTATGGAAAACAGAAGCGTACTGGATGCCTGTGCCAGCCTGTTGTTAGAGAAGGAAAAAATCGGGCAGAAAGAGTTTGAGGCATTATTTGAAGCGTAAGTTGTGCAGTTTTTTGCCTGAACTTGTATGCAAGTGAAAAAGGTACTGTACAGATTGCACAGTTTGAAGGGGATAAAATTGTGAAGTTTGTGCACACTTATCCGGGGGAAGGTGGTATTATAATACATGTAAAAACCCCCCAATACATTATATATAGTTTTTGCTATACCCCATAGTAAAAATACCTTCTCCTAAAACAGCAGCCAGCGATGGCTGCTGTTTTTTTTCTAAATATCGTCAGGAGGTTGTATACGGCACTCCTGATGCCGGGCGCAGGTTAAAAGTCTGTATGTTAAAAGGTTTCTGGAAAGTCAGGCAGGTGTTGTATACAAGAATTGTGCAACTTTACCAAAAAGTGATGGCAAAAATTGTGAAGTTTGTGCACACTTATTCGGGAGAAGGTGGTATTATAATACATGTAAAAACCCCCAATACATTATATATAGTTTTTGCTATACCCCATAGTAAAAATACCTTCTCCTAAAACAGCAGTCCAGACGGGCTGCTGTTTTTTATCTCATAGGAAAGACCCTGTTGCATTAACGAATAAAAGTGATGACTTTCCTATGAAATAAAAAGCCCTCCGGGCAGGCTGCAAAAGAGGAGAAATAAAGAAAAACGATTTGGAGGAAGAAAAGCGTGTATGTAAAAAGTAAGTTAGGATTTGCAGTGGCATGCGTGATAATAGCATTTTTTTTCTGGGCAGTGTTGTTTTTAATGCCATGGGAAAAAGTGATGTATGAGAAAAGCCCGGCGCTGAACCAGGAAGAAGCCGAGGAAAGACTGATAAGCGTTGTCGGATACAAAGGTGCAGAGGATATCAGCAGGGTGCATTCCGCAGAGGACCTTGAGGACGAAGACGGGCGGCGGTTTGTGGTTTTAGAGATTGATGGCAAAAATCTGGAAGCAACCGGGATTTACAGGCGTATTGATGAGGAAACCGGGCGTATCGGACAGGAAAACGTGAATAAGCTTGAGGTGTTTTTTAAGAGGACGTTAGAAAGCTACGGGCAGTTTTATATTGCAGCCTTAGAAAGCGGGGAGAGAATACCGGTTTTTATTAATGACAGAGTGATAAAGGTCAAAAAAAGAGGAAGCATACAATTACCAATCGGTCAGAGAGATTATGTATTCGTATGGGATATGCCTGAGTTTGAAAAATATAATGTGTATCAGAAGTATGAGGATGATTCCTACTATTATTATATTGATTGTGCAACAGGTTTTGCCCGCGGTTCTGAAATGCAGGATTTGCGGTTTATACAACAGCTTGCGCCCGTAATCATTATCGTAGGCGGTATCGCTGTCGTTATGGTAGTTTTTTTCGGCTCCTTACTCATAGAGGCAGTCAAAAAACCAAATAAAATGAAATAAGGAAGCTGAAAAAAACGAAAAACTGGTTATTCATCCCATTTCCCGTGTCGTTCGTCGCAAAAATAATCTTTTGACCATAAATTGTGTTATACTTCTTTTCGAAATTCGAAAGGAGAATAACAAGCATGAAAGAACACACATATTTACCCATTGGGTCAGTCGTTTTACTGAATCATGGAAGAAAAAGAGTTATGGTATATGGAAGAAAGGTGAAAGCCAACGGAGAAGAAAAAGTGTATGATTATCTGGGCTGCCTTTACCCGGAAGGTGCGTTGAACAGCCAGGACGTGATATTGTTTGACCACTCTCAGATTCAGATGGTATATTTCATCGGTTTTCAGGATTTAGAGGAAATCGCATTCAGGCAGGTGATAAGCCGGAAGGAGGATACCGATGAGCAGTGAATTTACGGTATATCTGCCGGGGTTGAAGAATAGCGCAGAGGAATTTCCCGCTATGTATCAGAAGATAACGCAGGAAAAGGAAGCGCTGCAGAGAATCTGCGATAATCTGAGAAGGGATGCAGCGTATGGGGGGATTGCCGATGCGCTGGCGGTTATCATTCAGAACAGTGCAGAGATAGGGCGGGACATCAAAACCTTAGAAGATGTATTGCGTGATGTGGTGAAAGCATATGAAGAGACAGAGCAAAACATCATGAATACCAGATGGAAGGAATATAATCAAAACAGTGGTGATGGCAGCGGGGATGGGAGCAGTGCCGACGAGGAAGAGGGCGGCATCTGGGACTTCCTTAAAACTGCGCTATGGCAGATGTTTGCAGGCGATTTTACAGATGATGGCAACTGGCTTGGAACCATCGCAAGTGTGATTATTGGTTTTGTGCCTGTTGTGGGACAGATAGCGGATGTCAGAGATTTGATAGCGGATATTTATAATCTTATTGATGACGGACCGACTACAAGCGAATGGGTCGATTTGGGATTTACACTGGTAGGATTTATTCCGGGCGTTGGAGATTTCCTGAAACATGCCGATGACCTTGGCCCGGTAGTGAAACATCTGGATGATATTTATGATGGCTTAGGAGACATGGTGAAGGGCGTCATGAAGCATGGGGATGAGGTTTACTCTGCTATTGAAGATACGGTAAAGCATTATAATGATTTGTTTGACGAAAAGGTTATCTCGAAAATAACAGGGAAGCTGGATGAATTGCTGGAAGAAACGCCTAAATTAGATGAGGCAGTGGATAAGGTAATGGATTTTCTTGGAAAAGAGCTGCCGAATGGTGATACCGTCGGAGATTTGGCAGGCGACCTTATCGAGGAACTCAGCGGAATCGAGGATGGAGTGAAAGACTGGATATCTGATACGATTGACAATATTTTCGGAAATAATGCTGCAGATGAAGTGGGAGACGCAGCCGTAGCTGCGGCGGGATTTACCTGCGTGGCAGCTTAAGGAAAGGAAACAGTAAAACATGGAAATAGTAGTATACATCTTTGCAATGATAGCAGCACTTATCGCAGTATTTGTTCTGGCGCTGTTTTTGTCCTATGACATCAAACAGGCGGGACGTTATAAGCGGGCAGAGCGGTGCAGGGGCACCGTCTTAGAAAACATAGGAACGGAGGAAACAGCGGCATACGGCAGACACCAGTATAGAAAGTATGGGAAATACAGGATTCAGTATACCGTAGGACAGGAAAGCTATAAGGACGAAATTCTGTTAAAGGACAGAAAATTAAAGCCGGGGGACAGCGTGGAGGTGCGCTATATCCGGGATGAGAATGGCATTTCACCCGTAAACGACGTGTCTGTCCGCCGGCTGAAGGAAATTCTAATCACATTTATCATAGTTCTGCCCCTCTGTATTTATTTTATCTATACAAGAGGATGAGAATTTAAAGATGTTCCATATTGGCAACATGTTTATTCGCAAAAGTGAGATACACATCATAATAGATATCTTCCCGCTTCTGCTCAGCTAAGAGCCGGAGCGCTTCGTACAAATCTTTATGTTCTGAAATCAAGTCAACCAGGACGGGATTGTATTCCGTCCCCTTTCCGGCTTCTAATTCCTGCATCACCGTGGCAAAGGATTTGGCGCGGTGATAGTTCCGGCTCAGGTAGTCGGTGGCGGCGTCGATGCAGTCGCAGATATGAATCAGGTCAATGATGGGGCGGTAGGGGGAGTGGACATTATCAAAATCTATCGGGTACCCCTTTTTTCCGTCATAGGATTTGTGATGGCCTAAAGCAATGTCGCGGTAAACGGTGAAATCCCTGTCAGAAAGACAGTCAGCTCCCTTCCTCGGATGCATTTTTATCAGGCTGTATTCATAATCCGTCAGCCTGCGGTGCTGGGTCATGACAACAGGTATGATGCCGTTTTTTCCAACATCATGCAGCAGGGCAGCCTGCACAGTATAATCAGTAACCTGGGGCTGTTTCGTAAGCAGCTCGTCAAGGGTGATGTTGGATTTTGGAGTAATTAATATTTCCGGGCAGTACAAAAAAATGCGCTTTAAAATAGCTTCCGCTAAGTAGGATACCATAACGGAATGGGTCAGGGTAGGCAGATGGCTGGAAATTACGGAATCAATAATGAAATTTGCCTTCTCCACCGGGTTGTCAAGGGTATTTAACACTAAGGGATGGAAGGTGGAGAAATAGAGTCCGTCACATAAGGTATAGCGCTCTAAGACAGTCTGGCAGCCGGTCAGGAAATTTTTTAAAAGAAGGCGGTACTGTATCAATTTTGCTTTCTTTTTTTCTGCGGGAAGAGAGGTTTTGTTCAAAAAGGAAATCAGAAGCATTACAAAATCCACATAAAAGGTCAGGTGGTCAAAATCGGTTTCCTCGGAGAGCAGCTTCTCTTTTTTAAAGTAATAATCGTCTAAGATTTCCCAGGCTTCCTCCCAGGGGATGCCGCCTTCCTCCGCCAGAATCTTGTAATATTGAAAAACAGTGGAGGCGGGGCAGTGATAAAAGGATTTTGCCTGCGCTAAGTTTTCCTCGAAGTGCTTTTTGGTCATGGTGACGCAAAGCTGGTGCATATCCTCTGAAAAAGTGAACCCCTCTAAATCGGCAAGGCAGTCGTTGGTGAGAAAACCGTCTATGGCTTTCCGGCAAAGGTTTGGAATCCTTGGATTGCTTTCATCATACTGGCGGAATTTTTTCCGGCAGCGGATAGAGTACAGCTCCTGCCACAGGGAATAGGCTTCCTCTAAGGTAAGCCAGCCGATACGCGGCCCGATGCGGATTAAATTATTGTAGGCGATAAAAATAAAATCACGGCTTACAGGATTTTGGAACGTATCAATTTCATCCCGGTAGGAGATGACCTTTTTGTAGTAATAAGCGCAGAGCTTTTGCACGTCTCCGCTGTCAATGCGTGAAAGCTGGGAGGCGCAATACCCGCCGCAGCTATATAGAAAAATCAGGCTTTCCGTGTCATCTGTTTTTTCGTAATGGGGAATTAACTTTTGAGCCAAATCCAAAAGGATAGGCGGTTCGTTGGAATTGGCATAATACAGCTTCCGGCAGTATTTTAAAATGGTGTCATAATGGCAAGTGGTGAGCGTATCGGACTCTTCTGTTAAAAGCGCATTCAATTTATCAATCATACGCTGGTTTTCCGGGCAGATACTTGCCTGAAAATGGGCGCAGTCCTGCAGACGGCGAAGCCACTCCTCCTTTGGTGCGGGAGCAAGCAGCTTTTCGTCTAAAGAAATACTGGTAATATAATTGGAAAAATATTCTTCAAAGGCGTATGAGATATCGTCAACACTGACCATAGGTACCTCCAGATAAGGATGATACTTTTATTATAGTACCTTGGAATGAAAAATTGTACCCTTTTTTGTGGAAAACTGACGGATATTGTCTGCTTTGCTTAATGTTAGATAAAAGTCTAATGTTATATGCTTGACACACATCTAATAATTTGTTATAAAATATGTAAGGTATATATCTAATAATAATTTTATGAATATCTAATAATGCAAAAGACAGAAAGAAAAGAGGAAACGTGATGGAAGAGACTGGAAAAATCGGGTATCGTGAGGTTTTTACCCAGAAAGAATATGTAAAGCAGATGATTTCCAATATGATTAACCGCTTCGGGGATTCGGTGGACGTGATTGCCTTTGAATGGCTGGTTTACCAGATTACCGGAAGCGCCGCCTGGGCAGCCGTTATTTTTGGCGTGAATAACCTGCCGACGGTATTGCTGCAGCCCTTTGCGGGAGCGCTGGTAGAAGGAATGAACAAAAAGAGGGTAATGGTGGTGACGGACTGTATTCGGGGTGTAATTACAGCCGGGCTGGTGGCATTGTACCTTACCGGAAATGTGACGCCGTGGATTTTGATGGCATTTACCCTGCTGAATTCCACCGTGGAAGCATTTTCACTGCCGGCAGGCATGGCGCTGGTTCCGAAGCTGCTGGAAGAAAAATATTATGAGTACGGCACCTCCTTAAGCAACACGGTTTCCACGGTGGTCCAGCTTCTTGGAATGGGAGCGGCAGGCGTGATTATCGGCGCATTTGGAATCTGGGTGGCAATATTGATTGACGCGGTATCCTTCTTTGGCTCGGCATTCATCCGCAGCTTCATAAAGATAAAGGAAACCGGGCTTCAAAAGGAAAAACTGAATTTTGACGCATATAAAAAAGACCTTGCAGGAGGCGTGAGCTATTTAAAAGAAGCCCCTGTCGTCCGCAATTTCTGCCTTCTGGCAGTGGTTATCAATGGCGCAGTGGTTCCGATGAACGCCTTACAGACGCCGCTGGTATATGAGGTTATGGGACAGGGCAGTGAAATGCTCAGTGTGCTGTCTGTTCTGCTGACACTGGGAATGCTGACGGGCTCTCTTATTTTTCCGAAGTTAAATGAGCGCTTTTCCGTCAGAGGAAACATGATTGCGGGCGGCATGGTTATTGGCGTCGGCACGATGGCGTATACATTGGGCAGCTTTCTGAGACCGTTTCCATGGGCGGTATACCTTCTGGCAGGAGTGGTGAGCTTTCTGCTGGGTATCAGCGTCAGCGTGATGAGCGCTGTCTTAAGCGTACAGTTTATGAAGGCGGTACAGCAGGAATACCTTGCCAGAGTGGGAGCGATTTTTAATGCCTCCGCCACAGCGGCAATGCCGGTTACATCTTTCCTTATCAGCGGGCTGGCAGCGAAATGCAGCGTGACCCAGATTTTTATAGTCAGCGGGGTGGTTCTTGTGTTATTATTTAGCTATGTCGGAGTGCGGAAAGTCCGTTTAGAGTAGCTTCGTCATAGAAAGGCAGATACATGCAGGCAGAAATTAAAAAAGAGATTGATTATGTATTGGAGGCGCATCAATTATTTTCGCTGCTGGCAAATGAGAAAACCTATGCGGAGACAGAAAAAAGTCTGCTGGCAAAGCATGAGAATTGTGCAGAGGAAATTTCCCGCATATTCCGTTTATTAAAAAAAATTGAAAAAGAGGCGCAGAAAACCTTCCGCAAAGAGAAAAAGGATATCATGCTTTATTTTAAAGACAGGAATGAGGGAGGGGAAGATGCCGAGGAGCCTCTGGCGGATTTTATCCTGCTCGCGTCTAATATGGCTCAGTTTATGGGAAAGAGCGCAGAGGAAATGAAGGCGGAGGTGGAAGGGATTTCCGAAGAAGAGTATTGCATCCGGTTTGGGGAGATACTGCAGAGTTTTGGATATCAGATTTACGTTGACAGCGAGGAGGCGGATAAAACCCCCGGAGCGGTAATGAAGCGGATTTTGAAGATGAAGCTGCCGGACGAAATAAAAGTGCTGCTGCAGGATATTTTCTGGAACCGGGAAGAGCACCGGGAAAAAGTGTTTGCATTGTTAGAAAAGGGTGAGGCGTTTCTCCGTGGGTTCGAAGCGGAAATTTCACCAGAGCTTGAAATTTTTTATTGTTTTTGGAAGAAAAAATTAGAAAACCAGAATTTTTTCGATTATGTACGGAATGAGTTTCAACTGAATATAGAAGATAATGAGAACGGTTATGAAATCTGGCCTGCGCTGATTGCTGCCAACACCATGGGGTATGGACGTAAGGTAGAGGAGGATGGGAGCTGCAAGGGATGCGATGTTCTCTGCACGGGGCTGCTTTTTACTGCGGGTATCAACCCTCTGCATCAGGGAGAAAAATCCGATAAAGAGATGGAAAACTACGCAGCGGAGGTGTTAAAGCTGTTAGGTGACAGAAGCAAGTTTGAAATCTTATCCTACATCAGGGATAAAAGCGCCTACGGCAGCGAGCTTGCCAGGCATTTGGGACTTACCACCGCTACGATTTCCCACCATATGAACGCCTTATATCTGTGCGGTCTGGTGGAACTGGAAAAGGAAAACAACCGGGTGTTTTACAGGGCAAACAAGGAGGCGGTGGAAGAGGTGTTAGAGTACTGCAGAAAGGTGCTGTTGGGATAAAAAAATGCTTGCACAATGAAACCGACTGTGTTATAATCAATTCTTGTCAGGGCATTCCTGATGAATGGGCAGATTCCCGAGTGGCCAAAGGGGACAGACTGTAAATCTGCTGCAAATTGCTTCGGTGGTTCGAATCCACCTCTGCCCATGAAATACTGTCCGGTAGGAACTAATTCTTCCGCAGCTTGTGAGCGCAGGGGGAGAACCGTCAGGCGTTTGAACATAGGAGGCAGTATTTTTTCATTACATAAGTGCCGGCGTGGCGGAACTGGCAGACGCGCAGGACTTAAAATCCTGTTGTAGAAATACAGTACCGGTTCGATTCCGGTCGCCGGCATTATAGATTTTGCGAAAGAGCTGTTTGCAGCTCTTTTTTTCGTAGGAAAAAACTTTGTATTAATGTATGAAAGCATTGCGCTTCCTACCGGACGGCGAAGGGGATAATTATGCTTCAGGAAAGGAATGCAGGGGATATGCAATATAATTATGGCTTCAACAGAAGAAAATACGAAAGAAGAAGGGAGATAGAGCATGCTCTGCCGTTGGCGGCGGTTTTTCTTGTGATGTTTTTGATTACGGCATTTACGGCACATTATCTGGGGGAAAAGAGCCGGGAAGAAATCAGCAGGCATTACGAAGAGGTGGAAGTATTGTCGGTGGTGGTGGATGAAAAAAGAATCAGCCATGCAATACGGGGCGGTGAACATTATTATCTGCATGGAACGGCGGAGGACGGGCACGAAGCCTTATACTGGGTCGGAAAAGGGGTATATGATGCGACAGAGGTTGGCGGAAGCTTTCAGGTCTATAAATATAATGATGAGTACTCTTCTACCCTGAGTGGAATTGTGTCTGAGAATGCAGGACTGGCATATGATTTATTTGAGGTTGCCGCTATCTGGTTCGGCGGGATGGGATTTACATTTCTTGTGATAGGGCTGGCGCAGAAATGGAAAGAAGGACGGCGGGAAAGACAGAAAAGGAGACGGAGAAGGAAAAACCGCAGGGGACCGATTTACAAAATATGACGGACTGGTGTCATATTTAGGATGGTATACTCTTTTTATTCTAAGAACTGCACGGGAAAAACGCTTCCGTTCAGGAGCTGTATAGAAAAGGCATTCAGCCAGACCTGTATGGAAAGCAGTATTTCTCCTGGGAGCGGTGCAGGAAACAATATTCTGTAACAGAAAGGATTAGGAAGCATATGAAAACAGAAAATGAAAAACAGGGGAAACAGGAAAAGAAAAACAGGAATCCTTACGAAGAATGCCCTGTACTCGAAAACGAAAATTTTCTCCTTCGTCTGGTGACAAGGGAGGATGTGAAAGATTTGCTGCGGGTCTATTCCGATGAGAAAGCAGTACCCCTTTTTAACAGTGACAACTGCAACGGGGACGATTTTCATTACACCACATTAGAGCGGATGGAGCAGGCAGTGGATTTCTGGCTTTTTTCCTATCGGGAGCGTTATTTTGTGCGGTGGGCGGTTGTGGATAAGAGGTCGAAGGAGGCAGTGGGAACCATCGAGCTGTTCCGCCGTGCATCGGAGGATTTTTTTCATGATTTTGCTATTCTGCGGTTGGACGTCAGAAGCGATTATGAGAAAAAGCCGCTGCTTGTGGAAATTTTGTCTTTGATTTTACCGGAAATACCGGAGCTGTTTGGATGTGAGAGGGCTGCCACAAAGGCATTTCCCCAGGGGACGGAGCGGCTTGCAGCATTAAAGGAGCTGGGATTTTTACCTACGGAGGAAAAGCTTATCGGCGGGCATGACGGGCGTGCTTACGGAGATTATATGATAATGATTTAGGAAACTAATCTATCTTATCCTCTAATTCCGACATATCATAATCGTCTAATTCCTCGTCCACGGCACGCCATGCCTGTCCGAACTCCACATCGCGGAAGAGGGAGGCAAGCCCGGTAATCTGCTTTAAACGAAGAATCTCGTCTTTGTCCATACCAAGGTGTTTGGAAATCCACGCGTCGGAGCGTCCTAACTCATGAAGCTCCTTGATAATGTTGCTCATCAAATCCACATCATGGGAACCCCTTGCCCGATTGTGCCGGATGGTACTAGCCATGCGGCAGTCGATGGGCTTGTCGATGACGGAGATGGGCAGCTTTCCTCCCTCCCGCTCATAGATATCGGGGTAGTCTAACATAATCCGGTAGCGGTGAAAACCGTCCACGATAATATAGGTGTCCCGCTCTTTGTCGTAGTAGCAGACAATGGGCATGGTGTAGCCGTCCTCCTTAATGCTGTCGTAAAGCAGCTTTAATTCCGGAGGGGCAACCGAGTTGGGGTTATAGGTATTTGGCTCGATTTTCTCGATGGGGACGGAAATCACATGGTATACGGGACTTATAAATGACATAATTATTCACCTACTTTGCTGTATTTTTCTTTTAGAAAGTTAATATTCTTTTGCTGCTCTCTGGTGATGCCAAAGCCCATAAAACGGCAGATATGGTCGTTTTTCAAAATGCAGAAGCACATGCGTTTCCAGCTGGGGATATCCTTGGAGGTCTTGATATCATCCGTATTGTCGGGGATTTTCCCAAGAAAAATAATACGGGAACGCTTCATCAGAGTGTAATTGGACACGCCGTTTCGCTGAATGGCATATCCATGGTCCTCCAGTTCCTTTATGGTTTCTTCCTCTAAACCGCCGCCTACATTGTGCCAGAACTGGATAGAGGATTTGAATTTCTGGACATAGTTGTTGCGCAGCCTTTTCGGCAGTGTGGACAGCAGGAAATGCGTATAAGATTCCCAGGTATGTCCCTCCGGCAGCGTCAGGTTTTTGTAGCCCATCGCCTTTGTCCGGGCGTAGATTGCAGTAAAGTTTGCGCCCTGCACCCGTCCCACCAGCTTGACCCAGATTTGCGGGTCGATGACACGGTAAAGATTCAGGCTGTCCTTGGCATAGTCGTTGAAGGGGGAGGCTACCCGCATCTGGTCCGGTCTTAAGCCTGCCATGTAGTAGAGGTCATAAAGCCGGTTGTATTCATATCCAAAGCTGTAGTTTGCGTGCCACACGTCCCCGGTGGACCAGTCGTAAAGGGGGGAGGCGCACCAGACGTCCTTAAACTGCTTGCTTATCCAGCAGGTATCCTTATAGCCGTATTTTTTATTCAGGATTCCGCTGTAACGCTGCAAAGATTCGTCGGAGCGCATTCCTAACAGGCAGACGGTTTTTTTGTTTCCGTGGGAAAGGCGGTACCATCTGCCGAACTGCTTTGCCAAATCCTCCTGGTGCATTTTGTAATGGTAGGTGGTCATGGGATTGTTTTCCAAGTTGATGACATAGGGGTGTTTCGGCATGGGGCGTACCCAGATTTCCTCCTTTGTGTCATCCCAGGGATACCAGTACATTTCATAGCTGCTTAGGGCGGTTCTTGTCGCCATAGGCAGGCAGACCCAGTAAAGCTCCACATTTTCTTCCTTTTCCAGCCGGGAAAAGGTTTTCTCCACATATTCGGTTGTCACACTGTACTGCGCTTCAAAATCCTGATGAAAAACACCAATGGTCCTGTTGGGGTAGTATTTTTTCCGAAAATCCAAAAGAAGATTTAAGAGCAGACCGCTGTCCTTTCCACCGGAAAAAGAAATAAAGATATTGTCAAATTCATTAAACAAGAAATGAAGACGTTCCTGCAGTGCCTCAAAAACATTTTGTGATAAATATTCGCGTTTCAAAGTCCTCACCTACACTGATAAATTGGAATAATTTACCAAATTTTACCATATTTTTCGACAAAATACAACTAAATCTGCGGGGTGGGTGGAAAGGGAATTTTTAAGTATCATATTTATTAGGTGAATAAAGCAGGGAATATAGGGGGAGGGAAGAAAAAAGTTCTGATTGTAAGCGGGGTGGGGGGATGATATAATGAGCGCAAGAGAGAAGAAAGCGCTTGCATGTTCGGCGAATATCAGTCGTGCTGTTTTCGTACATGATATAATGAGCGCAAGCGAGAAGGGCGTACAAGTATGTCCGGCGAGCGGCGAATGTTAATCATGTGCCGTTTTTGCACATGATATAATGATTTTTTTGAAAAGGGAGTGATGTAAATGCCAAACGAAGCAATATTAAGTAGTGAAAATGAATATACAATTTTTAAGTATGGAAAATATAATATTAGATTTCGCGCACCATATTCATTGGAAAAATATACGCAGATTAAGGAATGGGATAATGGATATTTAGTAGTTATGGCGAAATATTCCCATAATCAGGAAGAGGAAGAAGAATTTATCGATCTTATTCCTATATTGGAAAATCTGTATTATGATGCGTATAAATTTTTGGCGCCAATCAAGAAAGTGAGGATTCAATATGATTGATTATAAGACTATCGCAGAAGAGGCAAATATGATTGTTAATGGGTATGCGTTTACGAAAAATGGTGAAGAAATAAGAGTTTTAAATTTGAATAATCCGGAAATGGCGATTGTATTTAATAAAAAATATGAGGTACTTGAAACAACAATGTGTGATATAGAAATACAGATTGTAAAAGATTATTTATTTAACAATATTGAATTTATGGAGGATTAGTATGCCTAAATATTATGACTATATGGTTGCCGGATATTTTCTGTATTTTACATCATATTGTACTGTAGAGTGTATGCATGTGCATGCAAGTGATAAAAGACTTAGTGAGAGAGGTTCGGCTAAGTTTTTTGTAAAAGAGGATGGGGAAACTATACTTCAAAATCAAGGAAAGTTAAATGATAGAGAAATATTGAAAATCAAGAAATTTATTAAAAAGAATTATCGTGAAATGTTTATGAAGTGGTCAGAATACAGTAAAAATGGATTTTATGAAAAATAAATGCATTGATTTTAATATTTAGGATGAAACGGGAACAGAAGGGAGCTTATATGAAAAAGACAGCAGGAATTTTCTTTACAGTGTTTGGAGCACTTGGCGTAGTGTTGGGGCTTATTTTAAATATAAAAAGGCAGATGTCCTTTTCCATTGTTGGCGGAGCAGATGGTCCGACTTCTGTTTTTGTGGCAGGAAAAGTCGGGGGAGGTACGGGGGGCAGCATTATTGTTGTTGGAGTAGTGTTGGCATTAGCCGGCGTTGTGCTGTTGTGCAGGAGTAGACGAAAGTAGAATGAAGAATGATGTAGGAAATCTTATAAAAAAACAAATGGCTGTAAAGCCATTTGTTTTTTTATGGGGCGTCCGGCGAGTAGTGGAGAAGGACATTCCCCTGCCCGGTTTTAAGCATAGTGATATTTCGCCGCATTTTTCGCAAAAAACAAGATAGTGATAATCAGCGTTAAAAATTCTGCCGCTACAACGGCGAGCCAGATACCGTCAATCCCTAAGAATATCGGCAGCAGGATTACTGCCGCAATCTGCAGTAAAAAGGTACGCAGGAAAGAGATGGCAGCGGAAACCCCGCCGTTGCTTAAGGCGGTAAAGAAGGCGGAGGCAAATACGTTGATACCCATCAGCAGGAAGGAAAAGCAGTAAAGCTTGAAGCCCCGCACTGTCATGGCGTATAAGTCTGCGTCATATCCGGCAAAAATTTTTACCAGAGGCGCGGCAAAAATTTCAGAGGCAAAAGTCATGATAATGCCGGAAATTCCCACAAGAACCAGACTTTTGCGGAACAGGTTCTTCAGTTCGCCGTGGCTGCCCGCTCCATAGTGGAAGCTGATAACCGGAGCGCTGCCGATGGAGTACCCGAAAAAGACCGCCATAAAAAGGAAGTTGGCATACATAATCACACCGTAGGCGGCAACGCCGTTTTCCCCGGCAATCCGCATGAGCTGAAAATTGTATAAAATATTTACGATGGAGGAGGAGAGGTTTGTCACCATCTCTGAAGCGCCGTTGAAGCAGGTTTGTTTTAAAATTTTAGCGTCAAAAGACGTTTTTACAAGCCGCAGGAGGCTTTTGTTTTTCCCAGAAAAATAAAGCAACGGCAGAATACCGCCCACTACCTGTCCCATGGCAGTGGCGGCAGCGGTGCCTGCGATACCCCAGTGGAAAACCACAATAAATAAAAAATCAAGTACGGCATTGGTCAGACCGGCGGCAACAGATATTTTCAAGGTCAGACCGGGTTTTTCCGCCGCCACAAAAAAGCTCTGGAAAGCGTATTGAAGCACAAAGGCGGTTTCAGCCAGAAACAAAATCTTGCCGTAAATGACACAGTTGCGGTGCAGCTCTCCCTCCGCCCCTAATGCAGAGCAAATCTGCGGGGTGAAGATAAAGCAGAGGACGGATAATGCAAGGGAAAGCAGAATGGCGGCATAAATCATCATGGAAAAATAGGTGTTTGCCAGCTCACGTTTTCCCTCTCCTAAGGTCCTTGATACAATGGCGCTGCCTCCGGTTCCCACCATAAAGCCGATGGCGCCCACGCCCATGGTGACGGGCATAATCAGGTTGACGGCGGCAAAAGGGGTTTTCCCTACATAATTGGAAATAAAGAAACCGTCTATAATGCTGTAGAGGGAAGTGAAAATCATCATTAAAACTGGGGAGAGTACGAAGCGCAGCAGTCTGCGGTAAGTAAAATGGTCAGATAATTGGATTCTCATAAGTAAAATACCTCATTTCTGTAAAAAATTATCGGTTTCCGCCCGAAAATGCCGGTTTAGTTTCGCGGTAAGGCGGATTAGTTCTTCCTGTTCTTCTAAAGTAAGCCTCATCCAGGCAGCACGCTCCACATTTGCGATGGGAACCAAGTGTTCCTCAAGGAAAAGAGCGCCTTTTTCCGTAAAGACAATCTGCTTCATGCGCAGATTCGTTTCCTGGGTGACTAATGTGATAAATTCCTTTTTTACTAATTGCTTTAAGGCAGAGTGGATGGTCTGCTTGCTCATGCACATGGAGGTGCAGATTTCGTGGGGATAATTGCACTCATAAAAGCGGACAGCCATCATGCACCAGAATTCTCCGTCGGACAGCCCGGTGCTTTTTTGCAAGTCATAGTAAATGCCTCTGGTTTCTTTATCGAGGCGGTAAAAATCCTGGTAATTTTTGCTGGATTGGTTTTCCATAGGCAGCAGCTAACTCCTTTTCTGTGATGTGCTGGCTTCCCGGTAAAATGGAAACCAGTCTGATTTAATACAGTCCGAAATCAGACATAACTGCATTATAGGACGGGCAGGGGAGGTTGTCAATGTTTTTTATCCCTCTGTTCTAAACTCCTGCCTGTCCTCATAAGATAGGATAAACAATCTTATGAGGGCAGGCTTTTTTGTGTATTCATAAAAAAGACCTCCATCAATGAAAAAGGGAGGAAAAACAGGTGCAGGAGCAAAAAGAACCGCTGCAGCGGGGAAAAAATGTATTGGACAACGAAGAGAGCAAATCGGTAGCTGCCAGTTTTATAGAACAACTGAATGACCCGCTGATATTCATTTTATTTGCGGCGGCGGTCATTTCCATGATATTGAAGGAATACGGGGATATGGCGATTATCCTTGCGGTGGTTACGCTAAATGCCGTGGTAGGCGTGATACAGGAGGGAAAGGCGCAGAAAGCCTTAGAAGCGTTAAAGGAGATGACAAGCCCCCATGCCCTGATTCGGGAGGGAGAGCATATCCGGGAAATTCCGGCGGCGGATTTAGCGCCGGGGGACATCGTCTGCTTAGAGGCGGGGCGGCAGGTTCCGGCGGATTTGCGGCTCACTGTTGCAGTAAATTTAAAGATTGAGGAATCGGCGCTGACGGGAGAGTCCGTTCCGGTGTCCAAAAATGTGACGGACAAAAACCAGGCATACATGACAACAAATGTCACCTATGGACGGGGCGAGGGCGTGGTGACCGCCATCGGCATGGACACGGAAATCGGGAAAATCGCCCGGATGATACAGAGCGCGAAAACGGAGATGACACCGTTACAGAAAAGGCTGGCGGATTTGGGAAAAATTTTAAGCACCGTTTCTATTTTTTTGTGTATCGTGTTGTTTATCATTGCGGTACTCCAGAAACGGGATATCGGGGAAATGCTGATTACCGCCATATCCTTAGCGGTGGCGGCGGTGCCGGAGGGGCTTCCGGCGATTGTCACCATGGTGTTGGCTTTGAGTGTGTCAAGAATGGTAAAGGTCAATACCATTGTGAAACGCCTGCCAAGCGTGGAAACTTTAGGCTGTGTCAGCGTGGTGTGCTCCGACAAAACCGGGACGCTGACCCAGAACCGCATGACAGTGACAAGCTGTTATACCAACGGAACGGTGCTTTCCCCGGAGCAGTTAGAAACAGAGAGAGACAGGCATTTTTTACAGGGGTTTGTGCTCTGTAACGACGCTTCCATTGAGGATGGGGAGCGTTTGGGAGACCCCACGGAGTTAGCCCTGCTTTCCATGGCGGAGCCCCTGGGGCTTCACCGGGAAAGGTTAGAGAAGCGGCTGCCGAGAAAAGCGGAAATTGCCTTTGATTCTGACCGGAAAATGATGACGACGTTACATAGTGAGGGCGGAAACGGGGTATCCTATACCAAAGGCTCGCCGGACGAGATTATCGAGCGGTGCCAGTATATTCTGATTAAGGGCAGAAAACAGCCCCTCACGCCGGAGCGGAAAAAAGAAATTTACAAAGCGCTGGAAGAATTTACGGGAAACGCCCTTCGGGTGCTGGCGTTGGGAATGCGGGAAAATACTGTCAGTTTAGAGGAAAACGGGCTGACCTTTCTCGGCATGGTGGGAATGGCAGACCCTATCCGTCCCGAGGCAAAGGAGGCGGTGCGGGAATTTTACCGGGCTGGGGTAAAAACGGTGATGATTACCGGAGACCGGATGGATACGGCGTTTGCCATTGCAAAGGAGTTAGGGATTGCATCGGATATCCGACAGTGCATTTCCGGGGAAGAGCTGCTTTTGATATCCGATGATGAGCTTGCGGCGAGACTGCCCTCCCTTCGGGTATTTGCACACGTGTCTCCGGAGCATAAGGTCCGCATTGTGAACGCCTGCAAGAAAAACGGAGAGATAACCGCCATGACGGGAGACGGGGTCAACGACGCGCCGTCCTTAAAATCGGCGGATGTGGGAATTGCCATGGGAATGGCGGGAACAGATGTGGCAAAGAATGCGGCGGACATTGTGCTGACGGACGACAATTTTGCCACCATTGCAAAAGCCATTGCCCAGGGCAGGTCCATCTATGAAAATATCAGGAAATCCGTAATCTTTTTATTGTCCTCAAACTTTGGAGAAATCATTACCATGCTTTTTTCCGTGGCGTTGGGACTGGCGGCGCCCTTAAAATCCAGCCATATTTTATGGATAAATCTGATAACGGACTCCCTTCCGGCGTTAGCCCTTGGGGTGGACGTGGAGGAAAATAAAAGCTACATGGACCGCCCGCCCAGAGGGAAGGAGGAAAGCCTTTTTGCAGGCGGGGGCTGGAGCTGCACCTGTTTTTACGGGATTTTAATTGCCATTATCAGTACGGTGGCTTTTCTCCATCTTCCGGTGGCTTTGCTGTTACAGGAAAAACTTCCGGTTACCCTGACGGGAATCCGGGAAATTCTTACAGACCCCGCCATATTAAGCCGCTGTCAGACCTATGCTTTTACGGTGCTTGGAATGTCCCAGCTGTTCCATGCTATCGGGATGCGGGATGTGGAAACCTCCCTGTTTGGTATGAATCATCTGGAAAACCGCCTTATGATAGCGGCATTTGCCGTGGGTATCGGGCTTCAGCTTCTGGTGACGGAAATTCCGGCGCTGGTGGGAGTGTTTGGAACCTGCAGACTCAGCGGTTTTGAGTGGGTGAAGCTGCTGGTACTGGCTTCTATGCCCCTGTTGGCGCATGAAATTCTGATACTGCTCTCCTTCACCGGAGAGAAGGCAAAAAAAGAGCGCCTTCGTCAGGGAGGAAGTTTTCGTCAGGAAGCAGAAGTGAGCCGGGGAGGAAGTTTCCGTCAGGAAGCAGAAATGAGCCGGGGAGGAAGCTTCCGTCAGGGAGGAGAAATGAGCCAGGGAGAAAAATGTCGTCCGGGAGCGGAAGAACGGAAGCGGGGGCAGAAGGCATATGCAGAAGAGAGAGAAAGAGAGCGGAAGATGTGGCACTGAGAAGTAAAAAAGGAGCGGAAAACGCGATAAAGTGCGTTAAGAAAATGCTAAGAAGTGGAAAAAGAAATTGACAGAAGAGGCGTTCTTTTTTATAGTAGAAAAAACGAAAACAGCAGATTTTGTTCAGAAAAAGAATAGAAGTCAAAAGGGAGTAGTAGAAATTATATCATCAACATACGCGATTTGAAAAAATCTGGTGATATATACCACATGGCTGGTTATGAGACTTTTGGCACAGAACAGGTAAGGATGCCTCTCTGTGCCGGAAGTCTCTTTTTTTATCTTACAGGATTTTTGGGGAAAAAGGATGGCAGCAACACTATGTGGCGGCTTCTGTAAAGTAAAAGATTCTTTATTCTAAACACGCAGCAAAATGAAGGAGGAAACAGGATGAGGGAATGGTATCAGAAACAGGCAAGGGAAGTACTAGAGGCAATGGAGAGCAGGGCAGAGGGGCTAAAGACGGAGGAAGCGGCTGCCCGGAGGGAGACTTACGGGAAAAATGAGCTGGAGGAAGAGGAGAAAAAATCCGTTGCCCGGATATTTGCGGAACAGTTTTTTGATGTGCTGGTATTGATTTTAATTGCGGCGGCGGCGATTTCCGCTGTCTCCGGCAATCTGGAAAGCACGCTTGTCATTCTGGTGGTGCTGGTGTTAAATGCGGCGCTGGGAACATTGCAGTATGTGAAGGCGGAGAAGTCCTTAGACAGCTTAAAGGCGCTATCTTCCCCTAATGCCAAGGTGCTCAGGGACGGGAAAAAGACGGAGATTCCTGCGTCGGAGGTGGTGCCGGGAGACATTCTCATGCTGGAGGCAGGGGATTTGGTGGCGGCGGACGGCAGAATTTTAGCCTGCCATTCCCTGCAGGTCAATGAAAGCTCCCTGACGGGAGAGGCGATGAACGTAGATAAAACAGAAGAGATATTAGAGGGGGAGCAGGCGTTGGGGGACCGCAAAAATATGGTTTACTCCGGCAGTCTTGTAACCTACGGCAGGGCAGAGGTGGTGGTGACCGCCATCGGTATGGAGACGGAAATCGGAAGAATCGCTGAGCTTTTAAATCAGACGAAGGAGAAAAAGACGCCGCTGCAGAAATCCTTAGACGATTTCGGGAAAAAATTAGCTATGGTAATCTTAGGTATCTGCGTCATTGTATTTCTTTTAAGCATTTATCGGAAAATGGCAGTTTTAGACGCCATGATGTTTGCGGTGGCGCTGGCGGTGGCGGCGATTCCCGAGGCATTAAGCTCCATCGTTACGATTGTGCAGGCAATGGGAACCCAGAAGATGGCGAAGGAGCAGGCGATTATCAAGGATTTAAAGGCGGTAGAAACCTTAGGCTGCGTATCGGTTATCTGTTCGGATAAAACCGGAACTCTGACCCAGAATAAAATGTCGGTGCAGAAGGTTTATGTGGGCGGGGAGATATTAAACCCGGAAGAATTAGAGCCGTTAGAGCAGCTGCACCGCTATCTGATGTATGACGCAATTTTGAACAATGATTCCCAGATAAAAGAGGGGAAGGTTATCGGCGACCCCACAGAGGCGGCTTTGCTGGAGATGGTGCGGAAGGTAAAAATAGATGATGATTTTTACCGGGAAAGGATGCAGCGTTTGGAGGAGCTGCCCTTTGACTCTGACCGGAAACTGATGAGCACTACCTATCAGCTTCATGGGGTAACTACGGTTTTGACCAAGGGCGCGGTGGATGTTTTATTAAAGCGGACGGTGGCAGTCCGGGACGGTGATATTCTGCGGGAAATGACGGCGGAGGAAAGGACAAAAATAGAGGAACAGAACCGCAGGTTTTCCGAGCAGGGGCTTCGGGTGCTTGCCTTTGCCTATAAGGAGCCCGCACCGGGGGAGAAACTTACCTTAGAAAATGAAAAGGATTTTATTTTTATCGGTCTGGCGGCAATGATAGACCCGCCCAGGGAAGAGGCAAAGGATGCGGTTGCGGCGGCAAAAAGAGCGGGAATCCGTCCGGTGATGATTACCGGGGACCACAAAATCACCGCCACTGCCATTGCAAAGCAGATTGGCATTTACGAAGAGGGCGATATCGCCATGGTGGGAACGGAATTAGACTCCATTACCGATAAGGAATTAGACCAGCTCATCGGCAGCATTTCCGTATTTGCCAGAGTTTCCCCGGAAAATAAAATCCGTATCGTGGAAAGCCACCAGAGAAGAGGGGCGATTGTTTCCATGACGGGGGACGGAGTGAATGACGCCCCGGCGCTGAAAAAGGCGGATATCGGCGTTGCAATGGGAATTACGGGGACGGAGGTTTCCAAGGACGCTGCCTCCATGATTTTGTCCGACGACAATTTTGCCACGATTATCAAGGCAGTGGCAAACGGCAGAAATGTTTATAAAAATATCAGGAATGCGATTTTATTCCTGCTTTCGGGAAATATGGCGGGAATCATGGCGGTGCTCTATACCTCCATTGCGGCGCTGCCTGTGCCCTTTGCTCCGGTGCACCTGCTGTTTATCAACCTTTTGACGGATTCCCTCCCGGCGCTTGCCATCGGCATGGAGCCTATGGAGAAGGATATTCTGTCGGAAAAGCCCAGAAATCCCAAAGAAGGAATCTTAACGCCCGGATTTATGGGGCGCATTTTCTGGCAGGGCGCGCTGATTGCGGTATGTACCATGGCGGCGTTTTATATGGGACTGGAAAACAGCACGGCTATGGCGAGCACCATGGCGTTTGCCACATTAACTCTGGCGAGACTGTTCCATGGATTTAACTGCCGCAGCAGGCATTCTGTTTTTAAAATCGGCTTTTCCGGGAATTGGTACAGCTTAGGGGCATTTTGTCTTGGGGTACTTTTGCTGGCGGCGGTGACGATGATACCGGTTTTGCGGGGATTGTTTGCAGTGGAGGTTATGACAGCCGGACAGATGGGGAGGATTGTGCTGCTGGCGGCGGCGCCGACACTGCTGATACAGGCGGTGCGCGTGGTAAAAGAGCTGGCGGGAAGGAAATAAAAAGTTTAGATTGTAACCGGAAAAGATGGAAGATATAATAGTAATTAGGAGAAGAGAGTTATTTGATGCATGGGCTACAATGAAAATGGGAAAGGATGTGAAGTTAGGATGAACAATTATGCGATTCTTAGAAATAATGAAGAATATACAATCTTTGAATTTAATAATCAAATAATCCGTTTTGTTACATCTTCAAAATTGGAAAGGTACACAAAAGTTGTAGAATGGGACCATGGATATTTGGTAGTGATGGCAAAATATAAGAATCTGGATGAGGTGGAGGAATATATTGATTTGATTCCGATACTTCAACATCTATATTATGATACGGATGTTTTTTTAGAGCCTATAAAGGAAGTGAGGATTGAATATGCAGCTTGATATTAAAGATATTGCGGATAAGGCAGATATGATTATTAATGGGTATGCCTTTACAAAAGATAAGGAATGGGTGCGTGTGCTCAATCTTAATTGTATCAATCATGCAGCGGTTATTTTAAATGATAAAATCGTAGAGACGAATATGGATGATGTTGAGAATGAAATTGTTATGGACTATTACAGCCGCAATAAACAGTTTATGGAGGAATAGAATGCCGAAATATTATGAATTTAAGGTGTGCGGTTATTATTTATATTATACCGCAAGCTGTGTAATCGAGGCAATGCATGTGCATGCAAGCGATAGAAAACTAACGGAAGCCGGTTCTGCAAAGTTTTTCGTAAAAAGTAATGGAGACACTACTGTGGAAAGGCAGGGAAAACTTACAGAACGCGAGATGAGGAAAATAAGAGAATTTATTAAAGAACATTATAAAGAGATGTATTTAAAATGGCTGCAAATAGCAGATACGGGCTTTTATGGAGAAAAATAAGAGTCACAGCCGTTCCATACAATACACCTCTACAGAAAAATCTTCATTTCCCGGCATTTTCCCACATTCTGTTCCGGTGACGGAAAAGCCAAAGCTTTCATAGAGCTTCCGGGCAGGTTCATTGCCCTTCAGGGCTTCGATATAGCGGATATCAGGAAAAACAGTCAGGGCATATTCGCAGAGACGCCTGCCAATGCCCCGGCGTATTCTGGATGGGTCAACATAAAGCCATGCGAGTTCTTCCTCAGTGCAGGCGGCAAAGCCGACTACGGCGCCGTCTGCTTCTGCTACGAAAAGTCCGGGATATTCAAATAAATTTTCACGCTTGGCAGCGATTTGAAGGGGGACAAACGCTTCCTCAAGTCCTGCCAGTTTTAATTCTGTTTTTCTGGCGCTGTCGTGAATGCGCTCTATGGATTTCCAGTCGGTTTCTTCATATTTTCTTATTGTCAGCATAATAAATCACCTTGTTTGCATATAAATGTAAATTTTGTATTTTCCAGATTTTGATTTGTGCTGGTATTTTCCTTATAAATACAGCTTTATTGTATTTTTCGTTACAGATAAAATTCATTATTTTTTCTGCTTTCGCAGGCAGGTCTTAAGCGCTCAATTAAGCCATTGACGAGGGCTTCGGGCAGACGGCGGACGTTTTGCGGACAGATAGAAATACAGCGCATACAGTTGATACAGAGAGCTTCGTTTCGCTGTAATCCGTCTGGAGAGATTGCATTTACCGGACATTTTAAAGCGCAGATTCCACAGCCCATGCAGCATTCTTCATCCACCAGAATAGCCATATTGCTGCCATGCCATTCTTTATAAGGGCGGTTGCCCGGAAGGTGCGGCATACTAAAATCATTTTGGTTAAGTTTTTTTAGAATTTCCTGGGAAAATTTTAAAATTTCTTCATTATCTGAGTTATCCGGACGTCCCTGCCCAAAAACGTGCATGATATTGTGTTCTGTCACCATAGCTCCGCCTGCAATTACCCGAAAACCCTGCATTTTTACAAGGTCTGCCAATTCTAACAGTGCGTCCTCATAAGCTCTGTTGCCGAAGGTAACGGCGGTAACAGCAGGAGTATTTTCCCCGTGTATGTGTGCAAGGCGTTCTGCTGCTGCTTTTGGGATTCTTCCTCCATAGCAGGGAACAGAAAATACGCACACTGAATCCGCTTCCATATGAATTTCTTCGTGGATTTCTTCACATAAATCAATCGTAACAGGTTCGCAGCCGAATGCTTTTACGATTTGTTTCGCTGCTTTTTCACTGGTTCCTGTTGGGCTGAAATAAATATTGTATACTTTTCTCATTTGGTTTTGCCTCTGTAAATTTGGGGGGCAGGGAAAATTTGTGGCTGTCCCTTTTTTTAAATATATATTACTTTATCCGGTAGTATTTTTCAAGGAGATGGCAGCGTATTTTAAGGAAAGGCGGGCTTGTTTTCATTATGTACAATACCAACATCGAGGTTTAGCATCTGCATAGGGTAATAGGGACTGTAAAAAACAGCCCCTTCTTTATGCGATTATAGCAAGACAGGAAAAGATTTAGTATAATTTATGTGATATCTTATGTGTGTAGCTACAAAATCATTGGAAGAAGGTGTTTGAATGGATCTGATGATTATTCAAAAATCTATTGATTATATTGAGGATAACCTAAAAACCGATATTACCGCGAAAGAATTAAGTGAAATAGCTGGTTTTTCATTATTTCACTACTATAGGCTGTTTCAAAGTGCAGTAGGTATGCCTGTTATGCAGTATATAACAAGAAGAAGGTTGCTTAATGCGTTGTACGATATGCACTGTGGAGAGAAAATGCTAGTAGCGGCATTGGATTATGGATTTGAAACACAAGCAGGATTTTATAAGGCTTTTGTTCGTGAATTCGGGTATACGCCGACAGAATTTCTCAATATGAGTAAGAAAAAGAAACCGTACAGAATTAATCTATTTAAGGAGGAACACATAATGGTATCACACAAAACAATAAAAGATGTTTTAAAAAATTGGAGCCTGGAGAATGAAAAATTGGCTGATGTTGTATATGCTGAAACTGGTAATGTAAGCGAATCCGCATGTTATGTTGGAGAGAATTATGTTATCAAATTTTCTTCAAATTTGGGAAGTGTAGAAAAGCACATTTCATTATCACAAGCAATAGAAAGTGTTGGGTTATTAACTGCTACACCGATAAAAACAATGGATGGAAGGTATGTGGTTACAAGTGGAGAGTTGTATTTCTATGTTACTAAGCGTTTGGTAGGAGAACAATTAAAAGCAAGTACATTGTATCTTGAGGATTACGCGCCAAAGGCTCGATTTGTCGGAGAAATGATTGGTCAGTTAAGCATAGCTCTCACAAAAGTGGATGCTGTTACAAATCAAGCTGACATATTTAAAAGTGCAAAAGAATGGGCTATTCCAACATTGGTTGAAAAAATGAATTTGTCTAAGGATTTTATAGAAATGTACGAACAGGTATTTGGAGATATATATGAATCATTGCCGCAACAAGTTATTCATCGTGACCCAAATCCTGGAAATCTTATTCTAAGCGGTGAAAAATGGGGGATTCTTGATTTTGACCTTAGTGAAAAGAATGTTAGAATTTTTGACCCATGCTATGCTGCTACAGCTATATTATCCGAGAGTTTTGAGGCTGATAATACTGATAAATTGAATCAGTGGATTATGATATATAAGAACATATTGTATGGATATGACGAGGTTGTAAAACTTTCGGATAACGAGTGGAAGGCAATCCCATATGTTGTCATTACAAATCAGTTTATAGTAACAGCATGGTTTTCAGGACAAGAAAAATATAGGGAACTTTACGAAACAAACAAGAAAATGACTGAGTGGATGTTGCAAAGTTTTGAAGATATGATATTTTAATAGTTGGAAAGCGTTCATTTTCAGCTTGGAGGGATAAATATATGGCAAATTCATATCAGATAATAGATGAAAAAACATGGGAAAGAGCAATGCACTGTGCGGTTTTCAGAGATAGTGTTGAGCCTGCTTTTTGCGTGACATTTGAAGCAGATATTACAAATTTTAAGCGTATGGTCAAGGAAGAAGGATTATCCTTTACAATGGCTATGGTATATGCGGTGTGCAGATGTGCGAATAGCATAGAGGCTTTTCGTTATCGCTTTGTAGATGGACAAGTTGTTCTTTACGACAGAATAGATACTGCATTTACTTATTTGAATAAGGATACGGACTTGTTCAAGGTAGTGAATGTTCCAATGTTAGATGATTTTAAGGAATACTGTGAGCTGGCATCAAAGACAGCAGATGAACAAAAGGAATATTTTACCGGACCATTAGGAAATGATGTCTTTCAGTGTTCGCCTATGCCCTGGGTTACATATACGCATATATCACATACAAACTCAGGAAAGAAAGATAATGCAACACCTCTTTTTGATTGGGGAAAATATTATGAAAAGGATGGAAAGGTTTTGATTCCAATTTCTGTGCAGGCACATCATTCTTTTGTAGATGGTTTGCACATCGGACAGTTTGTAGAAGAATTGCAAAAATTTTTGAGTGAGTGGTAAATGTCGGTTTGTTATAGGAAGGAACTTTGGCTATGAAAAAAGAACTCTCCCTTACGGAAAAACAAAGCAATCCGGCAGGTATTCTTCTCCGCTTAGAGCGGGTGCGCCGGAATATGGGGCAGAAGGAGGTATGCTGCGGTATCTGCGTGGTTTCCTATCTGAGCAAAATTGAGCGGGGGCTGGCAAGCCCGGACGAAAATCTGGTGGAACAGCTTTTTGAGAGACTCGGCATTGTCTATGAGAGGGAGGAAACATTTTTGACGGAGAGCCGCAGTCTGCTGGAGACATATATTTATAACCTGACCTATGGCTTGAAGAATGAGGCGGTCTGCCAAAAGCTGTGGGAGCGGGAAAACAGGCTTCTCTGGTCGCCGCTTGCTTTGGATATGCTGCTGGTTTTGGGGTTGGAGTGCATATTTCAAAGTGCAGGCATTTCCGGCGGGAAGGATATTTCCGAATATACGTCTGTTTTGGCAGAATTAAAGGAGCATATGAACGGCAGGCAGTTTTCCTATTACTGCCTGATTTTGGCGAAGCTGGAAAAAGAGCCGCAGGCGAGTCTTGTATACCGGAAGCGGGCAAGCGAGGGGTTAAATAATACATTGGGATTGCGCAGCCTGATTTACGGATACTATGCGGTGGACGATTATAATGAGATACACCGTCTGGAGCAGCGTTTTACGGCGCTGGCACTGGAGGAAGGCAATGTTTATGCGCTGGCAGATTATTATTTTATAAATGCCACGGCTTATGCCTGTGTGAATATGGAAGAAATGATGGCAGTCTACTATGAAAGGGTGCGTCATCTTTTGCAAAATACGGGCTGGTGGGAGGAAACGGCGGATAACTGGTATTATAATATGGGTGCAACCTATTTAGAACTGGGAAAATATGACCTTGCGCTGAAGTATTTAGAACAGGTGAAGCAGGAGCATTTTCTGCTCTGGCATAAAAAGGCGAGGCTGAATCTTCGGTTGGGAAACGGGGAGGCGGCAAAAGAGCTGATGGGGAAAATGGAAAAAAAACTGCAGGAGACACCGCAGCCCGAAGAGGTGGACAGGCTCATGTTAAAGGAACTGAAAATGGAGTGTGAGCCGGAATTTTTGGATAATCCGGAATATTTAGCGGTGTTAGAGGAACTGTTTGCGGTGCTGCGGAAGGAGAGACATTTTGGTTTCCTCTATCAATATAAGGAAGTAGCGATGGAGGCGTTTGCCAGACAGCGAAAGTATAAACGGGCATTGGAATTTCAGAAGGAGATTTCCTCTAAGATGTAAAAAGGCGCAGTCTGAAAGGGTTCGGGTATTTTTTGCATATGATTTGTAATGCAGTGTGTCATCGTTCTTATCTTCAACCCTCTAAGGTGCAGGTTGCGCTTTACGATGACCGTTTGGAGGTGACTTCTCCGGGAATGCTGTCAAGGGATATGACGATTGACCGAATGAAGGAGGGATATTCGAAGATACGGAATAGAGGTATTGCCAATGCTTTCTCTTATATGAAAATGATTGAAGGCTGGAGCAGTGGGATTCCGAGAATGATAGAAGAATGCAGGGAGTATGGACTGCGGGAGCCGGAGCTGATAGATGCAGAAGGTGATTTTAGAATCAATTTATATCGGAAGGCGCCGATTGAGATTGGTGACAGTAATGGTGCCAATGGTGACACTTTAGTTACTTGTTTTGGCACCAAAAATGATGATTTTGGTGACACTTTCACTGTTTCTGACGTGAAAGTCACCTATGATGTTGCTAAAAATGATAAAAGCAGTATTTTATTGAAAGAAGCAGAGAGACAGTTACTGGAGATGCTAATTGAAAATTCAGGGACTACACAGAGAGAATTAGGGGAAGCATTAAATGTTTCTTTGCGTACCATAAAAAGAATGCTTTCCAAACTTCAGGAAGAGGGTATTGTTGTTCGGGAGGGGTCTAGTAGAAAGGGAACGTGGAGAGTGACAGTAAAAATATAAACGGGCATTGGAATTTCAGAAGGAGATTTCCTCTAAGATGTAAAAAGGCGTGTGTTAACACGTCTTTTTTTACTGCATTTTCCCAAACGGAATTGCTTTACGATTCCTTAGAAAAATCTTATCATAATACCATAAGAATATTCTTACAAATACGAATTTTATCAGTTACCGCATAGATGAAGTTCGCCTATATGCCATGAATTTATAAAAAATGTAACATAAGGAGAAACTCATGAACGCAAAAAAACAAACTCTCTGGACCGCAGGCTTCACCCGTATAACGATGGCAACCATACTGACGGCGGTGGGCGGGGAAGCAATGAATCTTCCCATCAGCCTGCTGGTTTTTGATGAAACGGGCTCCACGCTGCTGTCCGCGCTGGTGCTTATCTGCGGAATGCTGCCGGATGTGCTGATTTCCGTGCTGATTGCCCCGCTTATCGACAAGGGCGGCAAGAAAAAATGGATTGTGGGGCTGGATATCCTGACGGCGGTGTTATATCTGGCAATGGGCTGGTATGTAGGCAGCCATAAATTTTCCTATGGGCTGTATCTGGTTTTTGTGCTGGTTATCGGTACGATTTCCGTCTGCTACCGTCTTGCCTATGATGCGTGGTATCCGGATTTGATTCCGGTGGGAATGGAGCAGAAGGGTTATTCTGTCAGCAATACCATCTATCCCCTTGTCATCATTGCCATGTCCCCGGCGGCAGCCTTTTTATATGAAAAGATAACCATGGGAGAAATATTTTACCTTGTGGCGGCAATTACCTTTGCGGCGGTTCTGGTGGAGAGCGGCATTGCGGAAACGAGAAAGGTGCAGCAGGAAAGCTATACCTTTCGGATGTACCGGGAGGACATTAGGGAAGGCTTTGCTTATCTGAAAAAAGAAAAGGGGATTCGCAATATTTATACTTATATGAGTATTACCCAGGGAACTTCCGAGGGCACAACGATTCTGACCCAGGCGTTTTACCAGACCATGCCCTATCTGACAGTGACGATGCTTGGATTTTTAAGAAGTGCGGAAATGGTGGGGCGCTTTTTAGGCGGACTGTTCCAGTACAGGAAAGAAATCCCGGTAAAGAAACGGTACGCTTTCACCAAAATGGTCTATACCGTTTACAATTTATTGGATATCGTACTGCTGTTTCTGCCCTATCCGTTGATGCTGCTCAACCGCTTTATTGGCGGGGCGCTGGGAATTTCCAGTGCAACTATCCGGGAAACCGCTGTCCAGTGTTATCTGCCGGGTCATATGAGAGCCAGGGTAAATGCTTTTTTTAATATGGTAATTTCCTTAGGCTGCGTGGTGTTTCAGTTAGCGGCGGGAGTCATGGGACAATGGATGTCCTACCGCACGGCGGTGGTTTTGCTTTCGGCTTTTGGTATGCTCTGCATGGTGGCGCTGATTGTGGTTCCGGCAAAAGAAAACCGCCCCATCTATGAGGCGGTAAGGAACGAATAAAAGCTTCTGACTGCACGGGAAAAAGACGCACATGAAATGAATGTGTGAGTACCCTAGTTTGAAGCTGCGGCAACGGAAACAGCTCCGGCGGAAGCTCCGTTGGAGCCGGCTTTTTTCTTGACAGGCGCCTGATAACGTGTAGTGGATTCCCGCTCCACTAATCTTGCCCGTATCTGTGTCCGGCAGAAAGGAATATGGTGTACCAGGGAATTGAGGGATACATAAGCACATTTTCCCAATTCATTGCGTTCCTGCCGTATGGTGGTAAGGGGCGGCTCTAGGGTTGCTGCCAGAGGAATATCATCAAAGCCTACGACGCTGATATCCTCCGGGACACGGAAGCCCCGAAGCCGGCACTCGGTAATGACGCCGGAGGCAATTAAATCGTTGCCGCAGATAATCGCAGTTGCTCCTGCACCTAAAAAGGTGGGAACGTGGTATTTTGCACTGTCTGCAACGTAATAGCCGTAGGCGGTCAGCTCTTCGATAATATCGAGACCGTGGGCACGCATACTCTCATAATATGCATCCTGCCGCTCTTCCGATACCATGGAATGGAGAGAACCGTTCAAAAATGCAATTTTCTTATGCCCTAAGGTGTAGAGATGGTCTACGGCAGTGTCAATGCCCTCGTAGTTGTCCGTTCCCACATAACACACATTAGGGTTCTTTTTGATGTAGTTGTCAAGCAGAACCGTAGGCATGGTGGTGGTTTCTAACTGGCGCATCCATTCGTCATGGAGGGCAAAGCCCACTAAAAAAGCGCCGCAGAAACCGTTTTTCAGTAAATAGGTATCATATTTTTCTTCTAATTGAAACGCCGGTGTTACGGGAATGACGGTGACGTCCCAGTTATAGCGGAAAGCATTCTGCTTAAAGCCCAGTACAATGTCATAACCAAACTGGTCTGGCGTTTCGTATTCCATGTTTTCAATAAAAACGGCTAGTTTCCGGTTTTCTACTTTTTTTGATTTCTTGGTTGCATAACCCATTTCCACTGCGGTGTCAAGCACCAGCTGCCGCAAATCATCACTAATGTCGCTGGCTCCGTTGAGCCCCTTTGAGACGGTACTGATGGAGATGCCGAGGCGGGTTGCAATATCTTTAATCGTAACCATATAAAAATTCCTTTGTAATAGATTAATATGTATAGTCCCCTAAACTCCGCTGCACTGTGTTCGGGTAGCGATAGTTTCACACTTATAAAGTGAGAACGGGTTCCCCGAACTCCGCTGCGCTGCGTTTGGGTAGCGATAACATCGCACTTCCGGGGTGCGATGTTATCTTCATTATAGCGGACATAGGTGGGTTTTACAAGGACAGGAATCGGATATTCGCTTTTTTTCGAAAAAAAACTAAAAAATACTTGTTGATTTATACAAAAAAGGTCGAAGAAAAACGTTAAATATGGCAAAAACGATATTAAAACTTGCAAATTCGTTGACAAAAAACGTTTTCAGTTATAGAATTACCTCAGATACGAAAAAACACGAAAATGCGATAAACGGACACGAACTGGGGGAACGGAATTGGAAACGAAAAGACTGACCAGGGGAGCAGGAATTCTTCTGGCGATAACAAGCTTACCATCTTCATATGGAATAGGTACATTAGGAGATGCAGCGTTCCAGTTTATTGACCTTCTGGTGGATTTAAAGCAGCGGTACTGGCAGATGCTTCCGGTGGGACCTACCGGATTTGGCGACAGTCCATACCAGTCTTATTCAGCATTTGCGGGAAATCCGTATCTGATAGACTTAAATCATCTGGTGAAGCAGGGGTTGTTAAAGGAAGAAGAAATCCGCAGCTTTCACTGGGGAAATGATGAAAATGATATTGATTATGCCATGATTTACGAGAACCGCTCGCAGGTGCTTAAAATGGCATATGCCAGATTTGACCTGAATGAATCAGGATTTCTGCAATTTCAGGAGGCGGAAAAAGACTGGCTTGACGATTATGCACTCTATATGGCGTTAAAGGAACAGTCAGGCGACAGGGAGTGGCAGAGCTGGGACATACCGCTGCGGGACAGACATCCGGAGGCATTGGAGGAATACCGGGAAAGGTTAAAGAGTGAAATCCTTTTTTACAAGTTCTGCCAATATGAATTTTTTAAGCAGTGGGGATTACTCAAAGAATATGCACAGAGCCGGGGCATTAAGCTGATAGGCGACATGCCGTTTTATATAGGGGCTGACAGTGCAGATGTCTGGGCAAACAGGGAGCTGTTTCTTCTGAATGAGGATGGAACCCCTAAGGGCGTGGCAGCCGCACCGCCGGACGCCTTTGCCGAAGAAGGTCAGAAATGGGGCTGTCCGGTTTACAACTGGCAGCGGATGGAGCAGGATGATTTCCTCTGGTGGCAGAAACGGGTGGCAAAGCAGGCGGAAATGTGTGACGTTATCCGGTTAGACCATTTTAACGGTATTGTAAAATATTACACCGTGCCTGGTGAAGCAGAAAATGGGAAAAACGGGAAATGGAGCAAAGGACCGGGAAGAAAATTCACCGATGCGGTGGAAAGAGCGGCGAAGGATACCAATGTGATTGTGGAAAATCTGGGAATGAGGCAGCCGCTGCCGGGAGTGAAAAAGCTTTTGGCAAAAACCGGATGGGCAGGAATCAAAGTGCTGCTGCTTGCCTTTGGTGATGATACCGCAAACGAGCATTTGCCCCATAATTACACCGACAGCAATCTTGTGGTGTACGCAGGAACCCATGACAATGATACCATCGTTGGCTATTTCAGGGATAAGACAGATTATGAGCTTGCTTATCTGTACGAGTACCTGAATATCAAATACAAAGAAGAAATACCGGACGCTTTGATTAGGGCAGCCTACGCAAGCGTCGCAGATGTGGCGGTTATCCAGATGCAGGATTTGCTGAAGCTGGGAAATGAAGCGAGAATGAACGCACCCTCCACCGTAGGCAACAACTGGCGTTGGAGAGTAGGAACCGACAGCTTAAGCGAGGAACGCAGGGCATGGATTAGAACGTTAGCGGCAGTTTACCGCAGATAAAAACATCAGCCGCAAAAAGATACCTAGGTATCTTTTTGATAAGAAGTAGTACTTCTTATTAAATTAATTATTTCATGGTATAAGATGCGTGGCATTTTATATAAAAACTTTCAAGGGAAAAGAAAAGGAGAGGAAAAATGAAAAAGAAAGCAGTATCTTTATTACTTGTTACAGCAATGGCAGCAAGCATGATTGCAGGCTGTGGAAACAATGCAGGTGGTAATGCAGGAACAAATGCAGGTGCAAACGCAGGAAGCGATGCAGCAGACAACAACACAGCAGATACCACAGAGGCAGCTGACGCAGCAGATGCAGCGGACGATGGGGCAGCAGAGGAAGAGGCATGGTCAGGAACCATTACCGTATGGAGCCCGCAGGAGGACCAGGATACAGGCTGGTTATCTGCACAGTGTGACGCATTCAACGAGGCACATCCAAACTGGGATATCACTTTTGCATATGGCGTATGTGCAGAGGGTGATGCAAAAACAACTGTAACTCAGGACGTAGAGGGTTCTGCAGATGTATATATGTTAGCAAACGATAATATCCCTGACTTAGTAGCAGCAAACGGTCTGGCAGAGTTAGGCGGAAGCTACTTAGATTATGTAACCGGTACAAACTCAGACTCCATCGTTGCTTCTGTAACCTACAACGATGCAGTAGTAGCATTCCCGTTCACCTCTAATACATGGTTTATGTACTATGATACCAGCGTATTTACAGAGGAAGATGTAAAGAGCTTAGATACCATGTTAGAGAAAGGAAAAGTTTCCTTCCCGGTAAACAACTCCTGGTATATTCAGGCATTCTATGCAGCAAACGGATGTACATTATTCGGTGATGGTACCGATGCAGCAGCAGGTATTGATTTCAGCGGCGACAAAGCAGCAGCAGCAACTGATTATTTAGTAGATTTAGTAGCAAATCCTAACTTCATCAACGATAAAGACGGTTCCGGCATGGCTGGTTTACGTGATGGCAGTGTAAATGCAATCTTCTCCGGTACATGGGATGCAGAGAGCGTAAAAGAAGCATTAGGCGATAACTTTGGCGTAGCAGCTCTTCCAACCGCTAACATCGGCGGAACAGAGGGTCAGTTAAAATCCTTCATGGGTTCTAAAGCAATCGGTGTAAATCCAAGCGCTGAGAATCAGCAGGTAGCTATGGCTTTAGCAGCTTACCTTGCAGGCGAGGATGCACAGAAAGCTCATTATGAGATGAGAAACATCTTACCTACCAACCTGAATGTTGAAATTGCTGATGACCCAATCGCAGCAGCAGTATCAAAGGTTATGGCAGATACTTCTATCATGCAGCCGTTAGTAAGCGAAATGGGTAACTACTGGTCTCCGGCAGAGAATATGGGTAACGCAATTATCTCCGGTGAGGTTACACATGACAACGCTGCTGAGAAAACAGAAGAAATGAACACAGCAATGAACACAGATGTTGCAAAATAAGTAATATTCGTTAGAACATTAGAAAAATACACAATGGATTTTGGGGGCGCCGCAAGGCGTCCTGAAAATCCTTAAAACGTTATTTAAGGAGGCCCATAACGTGAAAAAGGCTGGTAAAAAAGTAAACGAATTTTCAACTCCCTATACCGTGACTAATGCAGTGACAAAAGGGAATATTATAACCAAAATTTCCCTGCTCATTATGGGCTTGGGTAATATTGCGCATAAGCAAATCGGAAAAGGTATCATGTTCCTTGCCATTGAAGCGGCATATATCTGGTTCATGGTAACCTCTGGAATCTATAATTTATCCATGCTTCCGTCCCTCGGCTGGAGAGAGCAGGAAAAAGTATGGAATGAGAAAAAAAGTATTTATGAATACACTGCAGGAGACCAGTCTCAGTTGATTCTCCTTTATGGTGTGGCAACCCTCTACGTGACTTTTATGTTCATTATCGTCTGGAGAGAGGCAGTAAAGAGTTCTTATAAATCCGAAGTCCTGGCAAAGCAGGGCAGACATTTAAACAGCTTTAAAGAAGACTTCAAGAGTTTGTTTGACCAAAATTTACATAAATTATTATTGGCGCTTCCCATCATGGGAATTTTGATTTTTACAGTGCTTCCGCTGCTTTACAATATTTCGATGGCATTTACCAATTACAGTAAGGTAGATGAACATCTGGTATTGTTTGACTGGGTAGGACTTGCGAATTTCAAAAAAATCCTGAACTTTGGAGACAGTATCGGAAAACAGTTCTATTCTGTATTGGGTTGGACTTTAATCTGGGCAGTTTTTGCAACAGCCTTAAACTATATATTTGGAATGCTTTTGGCAATCGTGATTAACCGGAAAGAGACAAAGGCAAAGGGCTTCTGGAGATTTTGCTTTGTACTTTCCATCGCAGTACCGCAGTTCGTATCCCTTCTTATTATGAGAAGTATGCTGCAGCAGACCGGTATTGTAAATACATTATTACTGAAATACGGCATTATCGACACAGCGCTGCCGTTCTTTACCAATGCAACATGGGCGAGGGTAACCGTTATCGTGATTAACCTCTGGGTAGGTATTCCTTATACCCTGCTTCAGGTAACCGGTATTCTGCAGAATATTCCGGCAGAGCTTTATGAGGCAGCCAAAATCGACGGCGCGAATGCGGTGCAGACATTCTTTAAGATTACCTTACCGTATATGTTCTTTGTTATGACGCCGTACCTGATTACGCAGTTTACGGGAAATATCAACAACTTCAACGTTATCTTCCTGTTGTCCGGAGGAAATCCAACACCTGTGGATGCAACGGCAGGAAAGACAGATTTGCTTGTTACATGGCTGTATAAGCTGACTGTTGATAAGAACTACTATAACTTAGGAGCCGTTATCGGTATTATGACATTCGTTGTCCTTGCCATTGTTGCTCTGGTAACCTACCGTAATACCACATCCTACAAAGACGAGGAGGGATTCATGTAATGAGTAAACAAGTTAGTTCCGGAACAAAAATTCGTAAAAAGATTGTAAATGTATTGATTCATATTATGCTGGCTGTTTTGGCATTTATCTGGGTGCTGCCCATTTTCTGGGTCATCCTTACCAGCTTTCGTGCAGAAAAGGGTTCCTATGTAACCACTTTTTTCCCGAAATCCTATACTTTTGATAACTATATCCGGTTGTTTACAGATACCAGTATCTTGAACTTCCCGAAAATGTTTATGAACACCTTTATCATAGCTATTTTCACCTGTATTATTTCTACGGTGTTCGTGCTTTCTGTGGCATATTGTATGTCGAGAATGCGTTTTAAAATGAGAAAGCCGTTTATGAACATTGCCATGATTTTGGGACTGTTCCCATCCTTTATGTCAATGATTGCTGTGTACTATATCTTAAAGGCGTTAAATTTAGCGGATGGCTCTATGATTCGCGTGGCGTTAATCATCGTATTCTCCGCAGGAACCGGAACAGGTTTTTATGTGGCGAAGGGATTTTTTGATACGGTTCCAAAGTCGTTAGACGAGGCGGCTATTATTGACGGCGCTACCAGATGGCATGTGTTTACGAAAATTACAGTACCGCTCAGTAAGCCGATTATTGTGTATACGATTTTGACTTCTTTCATGACACCGTGGATTGACTTCATTTTTGCAAAGGTTATCTGTCGTGCGGATGCACAGTATTATACCGTTTCCATCGGTTTGTGGAAGATGCTTGAGAAGGAGTATATCGACAGCTGGTACACCTGTTTCGCAGCGGGGGCTGTTGTGGTTTCTATACCGATTGCGATTTTGTTCCTGTTTACGCAGAAGTTCTACGTGGAAGGAATGAGCGGGGCGGTCAAAGGTTAAGGTTGGGCGGCTTTACGTGGGGTATTATAATATAATTTAACGAATGGAAGAGGGCAGGAATTTTTTGGAATTTCTGTCCTTTTTTTCTTATAATGGTGGGGGAGGTTGAGGGGGGAGGACGGCGCCGGAATGTGGGTTGTGGGGCATATTCTGCGGGGCGCCGCCTGCGGGGGTGACGTTGTACGGGAATAAGAACTTCTAAGCGCCCGCTGCCGGAGGTTATGGAGCAGGGACGCAAGCAGTGCAAACTCGCCCTCCATGGCTCGATTGCACTTCAAACGGACATCCGTGTCCGTTTGTTGCTGGGGTGTGAAGCGGGCGCTAAGAAGTTCTAATTCCCTCCCAAGGTCACCCCCACAGGCGGCGCCCCGCAGAATATGCCGTTCTCAGCTCTCTGCCCGGCGCCTGACTTCCGACAGTTTTCCACTATTATGAGGAGAAAAGGGACGCTGGGGAAATTTGTGCGGGAGAGAGAGCTAATGCTGGGAGAAAGTGGGGTAGAGTGTGCGGGGGAGAAGGATATATATTCTTGCGTAAAATTGCTTTCAGAGATATTTATTGCTGTCGGGGAAGGCAGCAGCAGGATATATATGCTTGTGTAAAATTGCTTTCAGAGATATTTATTGCTGTCGGAGAAGGCAGCAGGATATATATGCTTGTGTAAAATTGCTTTCAGAGATATCATAAAAGTATAAGATACGTGAATATAGACTGCAAATTATAGATAGCGATACAGTAAAAAACGACACATTACTTAAAAGAGTGTTTAGGAGTTATTGCCGGTAAACTAAGCCAGAAAGGGCAGGAGGGGGCGAAAAGACCCTTCCAAGGACGCCGGTGCTTAGCGAGGTGTTTTCGAGCTTAGCATCCGCTGCGTTCTTGGGGAGCGAGAGCGTGTCTTAGCGCCCCCTCCTGCCCTTTCTGGCGCAACTTGCCAACAAACCCCTGTATAAATTTTTATATAAGTAACGAAGGAGGTTTAATAATGAAAAGAAAATTATTGTCAGCTTTATTATCTGTTACGTTGATAATGGGCGTTGCTGGATGTGGAAACAGTACCGGGAAAATGGAGAGGGATGTGGAAAACTCCGGGGGAGTGGATACGGAAATAGAAGGAGCGGATGTGGGAAATTCTGCTGTGGGGGAAGGAAAAACAGCGGATAACGGCGAGGGTGAAAATGCGGAGCAGCCCACGGCTGCCGAACTGATGAAGCTGGTGAATACGAAGGAAAATGTTGTGATAGATGATAATTATCGTACATGGTACGAGGTGTTTGTTTACAGCTTTTATGATAGTGACGGAGACGGTGTGGGGGATTTGAAGGGGTTGATGGAGAAGCTGGATTATATTAATGATGGGGATGAGGGGACGGATACGGACCTGGGGTGTAACGGTATCTGGCTGATGCCGATTATGCCTTCTACGACTTATCATAAGTATGATGTGACGGATTATTGTGATATTGATGAGGAATATGGAACACTGGAGGATTTTAAGGTTTTGGTGGAGGAATGTCACAACAGGGGGATTGATGTGATTATTGACCTGGTGATGAATCATTCTTCTTCGGAGCATGAGTGGTTTTCGACGGCGGCGGAATATTTGAAAGGGCTGCCGGAGGGAGCGGAGCCGGATTTGGGGGAGTGCCCGTATTTGGATTACTATTATTTTTCGAAAGAAGGGGGGAGTGGATATAATCTTTTAGAAGGGACGGAGTGGTATTATGAGTCTCAGTTCTGGAGTGAGATGCCGGATTTGAATTTGGGGAATGAGGCTGTGAGAGCGGAATTTGAGGAGATTGTGGATTTTTGGCTTCAGATGGGAGTGGACGGTTTCCGGCTGGATGCGGCGAAGGAGTATTACAGCGGGAGCGTGGACGCGAATGTGGAGGTGCTTTCCTGGTTTTCGGATATGGTGAAAGGGAAGAAGGAGGACGCCTACATAGTGGCGGAGGTCTGGAATGATATGGAGACGTATGCGAAGTATTATGAGAGCGGGATTGACAGCTGTTTTGACTTTGACTTTGCGGACAGTACGGGGATTATTGCCACGACGTTAAAGGGAGGTTCTGCAGCTGCCTACGGAAAATCGTTGGAGAAGGTGCAGGGACTGCTCTCTTCTTATAATGAAGATTATATTGACGCGCCTTTTTATACGAATCATGATATGTCGAGAGGAGCGGGGTATTACTCCGGAGATTACAGCGAAAATCAGACGAAGATAGCTCAGGCGATGAATCTGCTGATGTCGGGAAGCGCATTTCTCTATTACGGGGAAGAACTGGGAATGAAGGGTTCCGGGAAGGATGAAAATAAGCGGGCGCCGATGTATTGGAGCGAGGACGCTTCGGCTGAGGGCATGTGCCGGGGACCGTTGGATATGGATTCTGTGAAGATGAAGTATGGGGCGCTTGAAAGCCAGAGTGAGGATGGAAATTCTATTTACCGGTTTGTGAGAGAGACGATTAAGCTGCGGAACAGCTTTCCGGAAATTGCCAGAGGGGAGGTTTCCTTTGAGGAAGACCTTTCGGATGACAAGGTCTGTGTGATTAAGAAAAGCTATGAGGGGGCGGAAATCTGCATTGTTTATAATCTGTCGGAGAGTGAGCAGACGATAGAGGTATCGGAACTTGATTTGAATGGAAAAACAGGGGCGGAGGCGAGCCTTGCAGGAATGCTTTTGACCGGAAATACGGCGGCAGAGCTGGAGGATGGAACTTTGACGCTGCCGGAGTATTCGGTGGTATTGCTGCAGTAAATTTAGGGAATGAAAGGGATGGTGTTTTGCGATAAACGGCTTTCGCAAGGCTGTTTGTTGCTGCCAGCCGGGGGCTGTCGGCGTATTTTGTGGCGGCAGAATAGGATGACTGAGTGGTGAAAAAGGCAGCCGTGGCAGGGGGAGCAGGTTTAGTGCCCGGAGGGAACCTGCTCTAACAAGCCCTGTTCCTGGCAGAGGTCTGCATACAAAAATCTGCAGAGCACCAGCAGCATGGGAAATAACGCCAGCCAGATGGATTTTTCCAGCAGATAGCGGCAGGAAAAGGTCAGCAGGATAACTCCGGCAAAAAAGCACAGAATCATGGTAAGGTGGACGGAAATGCGGTGCAGCAGGGCATAGTCTTTTTTGCGGAGAACCTTGGCGCAGACAATGCCAATCTGCCTTAAATGGTTGGTGCAGAAGGTGGTGGACATGGGGATTCCTTCTGCCTGCCGGAAAGTATTGTACTGCATGGAGGCGATAAAATTGATGGCTACCTGCACAATCTGGTCCGGCAGGCTTAGGGGGAGAAAGCCGATGAAGAAAAGCGTCAGGGCTTCAAAGGCAATCAGGTAAGTGTCCCAGCGCAGGAAGCCTAAGCGTTTTACCGGGGTGGGAAGCAGCTCCGACAGGAAGGAGCCGATAAAGTAAGCGGAAATGGGAATGAGGTAATAGAGTCCGCTTTTTAATTCGCCATTTCCGAAAGCGATTCCCATAAAAATAAAATTGGCGGTCTGTGCATTGCAAAAGACGCCGCCTCTCAGGTTATAAGTATAAGCTCCCATCATTCCGGCGCTAAACATCAACAGAGCATAGATGGTTTTTGATTCGCAGGTAAGATAATGGGAAGCGTTGGGTTCTGTTTTCATTTCTTTTTCCTCTCTTGCATTATTTTCATTCTGATTTATAGTATAGAATATAAATCAAAAAGTCCAACTGTAATTGGCTGTATTAAATACAGGAAAAAACTGTGATAACGGAGGAAACCGGATGAATTTACAAAGTATGGAATATATGATTGTCACTGCGGACGAGCGGAGTATCACAAAGGCGGCGGAGCGTCTGAATATTACGCAGCAGAGCTTAAGCGCCCATATCGCAGGACTAGAGCAGGAATTGGGATGTCAGCTGTTTGTGCGCCATGTGCCCCTGGAGATAACTTATGCCGGAAAAGAATTTTTGCGGTATGCCCAGGCAATACAGCACCAGGTCAAAGAGTTAAAGCGCACCTTTCATGAAATTTCAGGGGAAGAAACGGGCGTGCTGAAAATCGGCGTGACCCACACCAGGGGAAATCTGCTCCTCCCCTCTGTCATTATGGAGTTTCAGAAGAAATATCCGTATGTTGATTTGAACATTGTGGAAAATACCAATGATGTGCTGGTGCAGAAATTAAAGCTGGGGGAAATTGATATCTGCATTTCTGATTTTTCAGGCTCCCATGTGAAGTGGCAGCAAATTCCCCTTTACCGTGAGCGGGTGGTGTTTGTGATAAAAAAAGAACTTTTTTACAGCCTGTATCGGGAAAAAGCGGAAACGGTGCTTCGAAAAATTCAGGAAGAGGCAGACTATAGCCTGCTGGAAAAATGCCCACTGCTTATGAGCCACAAGCAGGATATTTCCGGAAAATATGTCAGGAAAATCACAGAGACCTTTGAAAATTACCCTGTGGTTAAGGCGGAGGCCTCTAATATGGAGCTTCTGCTTCGTCTGTGCGCCAACGGCTTAGGCGGCTGCTTTTGCCCGGAAATCATTGTAAAACACGTGCTTTCCAAGGAACAGTTAGAGCAGGTTTTCTTGATTTCTCTTAGAAAAGAAGCGGAATATACCATGTATATCGGCTGGAAGGATGACTGGAAGGTTATTTCCGCCTTTGTGGAGACCGCAAGAGAACAGAGCCGGGCGGGGGAACTCTGAGACTGCCGGCGTATTCGGTGGCAGCCTCAACATAAGAAGCAAATTTAGCGCCGGGACTACTGCGCCAGCAGAAATTCTGCAAACTGGGAGGCTGCTTCTGTTTTTTCGGAGCGGTAGAAAATGCCGAAATAGCAGCTTCCGTCATAATAACCGCTTCTTTTTAACCATTCATTGTCTGTGATTTCGATGGCGCAGGGATAAGGGTCGCATTCGCCGTCGTCGGTGGAATAAATCATGTTATCCTTGTATTTCTCAAAGGTTTCTTCGGATAAAATATTGGATAAATCCGTAAAAGCACCCTGCTCGGCATAGGTCAGAAATACGTCCCCCGTACCGAAAAAGATATCATTGTCCCCTGCCGCAATCATGGTGGCGAGAACCTCGTAATCCTGATAGGAGGCAACGGCAGTATCTTGGTCGTTGGAAAGATACAGAGAGCCGTATACCGAAACGGGGGTCTCTTTTTTGTCATAGCCGTAGGCGTCTAAAAATTCATCAAAACCGTCCTCAGAGGTCAAATCCCCGTTTAAGGTGTTAATCATAAGAACCGTCAGCAGCGGTTCGCGGTAGGTCACATAGTGGTGAATCAGGGAAATCGCTGCAGCGGCGCAAAGCACAATGACTAAGATTCGAAGTTTATAATAATCCCAGATATATTGTACTTTGGCTTTATTATCGAGTGCTTTAAAATCAGTCTTTTTTTCCATTGGTAACATAACTCCGTTTCTGTAAAAATCATCCATTTTTTTCAAAAAAATAACTGATATTAGCATATCATAGTCTGTATTTTGAAAAAAGTAGGAAATGGTGAAGTTTTTCTAAAATATTTCTAATTTGGGGCGGTAAGGTGGATGGAGGAAAGCAGTGTGCTTAAGCCGTCAGTTAACTCTTCCTCCGTCAGCTGGGAGGAATCCTCAATCCAGAAGCACATGGTCTGTATGATTCCGCCGGTATAAAAGGAGGCTATGATTTCTATGGGAACGGAAAAGACAGTTCCCGTGCGGACCTCGTCTTTTAAACTGAGAAGCACGTCTCTGTAGATTTCATCTGAGAAAATATTTAACAGCGTTGGAAATACGCTGCTGTTAAAAACGTGGGACACTAATGTTTCATGGTCTTTAAAAAACTGCAGGCACATCCGGAAGAGATAAATATAGTAAGAATAGGGAATCGTATCTTTTTCATAGGGGGCTAAGGTCTGGATAAAGCTGTCTCTGGTTTTCTGGATAAAAAAAGAGAAAAAATCATATTTGTCGGCAAAGTGCTTGTAAAAAGTGGCGCGCCGCACCATAGCCGTTTCACACAGCTCATTCACCGTAATCTCGTCAAAGGGCTTTTCACTCAGCATTTGTAAAAAGGTATCATAAAGCGCCTTGTGGGTTTTTAAAATGCGCAGGTCTGTTTTCTTTTCCATAACAAGCTCCTTTTTTTGCAATCATTTATGGGCAGGGCAGTCTTTTTGGTTTCTGCAGTCCGTTCCAAGAGTACATTTTCATGGAAACTGTCAATTATTATGAAAAATGGGAGACGTTTTGCGGAAAGTGTTTGTTATGTTGCAAAAACCGCAATATTGTGCGTTGCCAGTTTTCATTTTTTATTATAATATCTAAAAAACGAACAAATGTCAATTAAAATCCAGATGTAACAATAAGGAGAGTGAGGAAATGGAGAGATTTTATGGCGGGGTGATTCGATACCGGAAATGGCTGCTTCTGTTTTTTGCGGTTTTATTTGTTATCTGTAGCATGTGCCAGCCGTTCGTATCAGTCAATTATGATATGAACGCTTATCTTCCGGAGGATACAAAATCCACAGTGGCGTTAGACACCATGAAGGAGGAATTTGACGGAGGGATACCCAATGCCAGGGTGATGATTTATGACGTATCCATAGCGGAGGCGCTGTCCTATAAGGAAAAGTTAGAGGCGGTGGAAGGCGTTTCCGGCGTTACCTGGTTAGATGATGTGGTGAATATAAACCAGCCCTTGGAAATCTGCGACAGTGCCACGGTAGAGACTTATTATAAAGAAGGAAATGCCCTTTTTACCGTTACGGTCGAGGAAGAAAAGACATTGGAAGCGGTGGCGGATATGAGAGAGCTTATCGGGGAAGAAAATGCCATGACAGGCTCAGCGGTCAGCACTGCTATTGCCACAAACAGTACGGTAAGTGAGATAACAAAGATTGCGGTTATCGCTGTGCTGTTTGTCTTTGTTATCCTGATACTTACCACAAATTCCTGGGTGGAGCCAATCCTGGTGCTTTTGGGGCTTGGGGTTGCAGTAGTGATTAATGCGGGGTCCAATCTCATCTTCGGGGAAATCTCCTTTGTGACCAACGCAGCCGGAAACATTTTGCAGCTGGCGGTTTCTCTGGATTATTCCGTTTTCCTGATACACCGTTTTGAGGAATGCAGAAAAGATAAAAATCCCCAGGAAGCTATGCAGGAGGCACTGGTGAAATCCACTTCCTCAATTTTGTCCAGCGGATTGACTACGGTTATCGGATTTTTGGCGCTGGTACTGATGCGTTTCCGGATTGGACCTGATTTGGGGCTGGCGTTGGCAAAAGGAATCGCCATCAGCCTGATGACGGTATTTTTCTTTATGCCGGGGCTGGTTTTAGTCAGCTATCGTTTGATGGATAAGACGAAACACCGTTCTTTTATGCCGGATTTCCATGGTTTTGGGCGGGTGGTAAGCAAGGTAATGCTGCCATTGTGCTGTCTTTTTGTGATAGCCATTGTGCCGTCGTACCTGTCCAGCATACATAACAGCTATTATTACGGTTCTTCCCATATTTTTGGGGAGGGCACCCAGCTGGGGGACGATACGAAGGCAATTAAGGATATTTTCGGGAAAAATGATACCTATGTACTGTTGGTGCCAAGGGGGGACACGGCAAAGGAGACAAAGCTTCTGCAGGATTTGAAGGAATTGCCGGAGCTGACCTCCGTTATCGCCTATGTGGAGCTGGCAGGTGCGGAAATTCCCTATGAATACTTAGATGAAGAGACGTTAAGCATGTTGGAATCGGAACACTACAGCAGGATGGTTCTGTCGGTAAAGGCAGATTATGAGGGAGAACAGACCTTTGCTTTGATAGAGCAGGTGCGGGAAATCGCAGAAAATTATTATCCGGGGAGTTACCAGCTTGCGGGGGAGGGCGTCAGCACCTATGACCTGATGGAGACGGTAACGGCGGATATGGTGAAGGTAAATCTGATTGCCATTGGGGCAGTGTTCGTGGTGCTGTTGTTTACCATGAAATCGGTTTCTCTTCCGGTCATTTTGGTGCTTACCATTGAAACGGCTATCTGGATAAATTTGTCCATTCCTTACTACATGGGGGCGCCGCTGTTTTACATTGCCTACCTGATTATCAGTTCCATACAGCTGGGAGCTACGGTGGATTATGCCATTTTATTTACGGAGCGCTATAAAGAAAACAGGGAAAATTTTGATAAAAAACAGAGTGTGGTTGAGACGATATCTAATGTAACGGTTTCCGTGCTGACTTCCGGCATTACTTTAACGGTGGTAGGCTTTCTGCTGGGGATGGTTTCCACCCACGGACTGTTGTCCCAGCTGGGATATCTGCTGGGAAGAGGCACCATATGCTCTTTGCTTTCCGTGCTGTTTGTGCTGCCGGGCTTTCTGTATCTGGCAGACCCGTTGTTTATGAGAAAAAGAACCCGCAGAAAAGGAGGAATTGTATATGAGACGAAATAAGAGCGATTTATGGAAGGTGACGGCTGTCATTCTTACGGCGGCAATAGCAATGTCTGAGGGAGGATATTCTCTGCAGGCAGCAGAGGCGCTCAGTAAAAAAGAGGAAGTCGTTTATGCCATCTTAGACAGTGACGGGACAGTAGACGGCGTTTATGTGGTAAACAGTGTTGCAGGCGGCGATGTTTTGGACTACGGTGAGTATACGAAGGTCAGGAATTTAACGTCGGAGGATGAGATTACCTTGGAGGGGGATAAAATTAGCTTCCATACGGAGGAAGACAAGGTATATTATCAGGGGGATTTGGAAAACAAAGAGATACCATGGGAGATTTCCGTTACCTACCGGATGGACGGCAGGGAATATTCAGCAAAGGAAATTGCCGGAATGAGCGGAGCCTTAGAGATTATTCTTTCCGTGACGCAGAATGAGAAATGTGACGCTTCTTTTTATGAGGGCTATGCCCTGCAGACAACACTGACTTTAGACGGAAATAAATGCAGCAGCTTAGAAGCGGAGGGGGCAACCATTGCAAATGTGGGCTCCGATAAGCAGATTTCCTATATTGTACTTCCGGGAAAAGGCATGGAGCGTACCATAAAGGCAGATGTGATTGATTTTGAAATGGACGCCATCAGTATCAACGGCACGAAATTAAATTTAGAAATTGAGCTGGACGAGGAAAATCTTCAGGATAAGGTGGGGGAAATACAGGAGGCAGTCACCAGCTTAAATGACGGTGCGAAAGACTTAGACAGCGGCGTAGCGGATTTAGACGACGGCGCAAAGGAGCTGTATGACGGCACGAAAACCCTTGACGATGGAGCACAGAAGTTAGGAGAGGGAACAGGCACTTTAAACGACGGCGCGGCGAAGTTAAACGAGAGCGCAGGGGTATTAAACGGAGGCGTGGCAAAAATAGACAGCGGAGCCTCCGAGTTAAAGAGCGGGGCGGAAGCCCTGAAAAATGGCACGGTGACGGTCAATAAGGGGGCGAAAGAAATCAAGGAAGGAATGTCCGGTTTAAATACAGGCATTGCAACCATTGAAAAAGCGCTAAAGGAGTTGGAGAAACAATCCGATACCCTTACCAAAGGCTCAGGGGAGGTGCTTGCGGCGTTAAAGACGATACAAAATTCCCTGACTGCGGTTTCCATTGATGCAGAGAGTCTGAAACAGCTGTCCGAGGCTTCGACCGCGGTAAAAGGCGGCATTGACAGCCTTACAGAAGGGCTTGGAGCTATGGATGGCGGAATATCATCTTATTATGAGGGGCTGTCCCAGGCAGGTATCAGCGATATGGACAGTTATCTTGCGGCGCACCAGAATGTGATAGCTGCACTGACTGCGATGAATACCGACGGGCAGTATACGGATGTGATAAATCTTCTGACGGCGGACGCTGCCTATCTGCAGGCGAGCAATACTCTGATTGGAAGTATTGACCAGAACTTAGACAGCCAGACGGGAGCGCTGATGCTGGGAGCATTGTCTTTGCAGAGCAATTATGAAGCCTTTGACAGCAGTATCCAGGGTATGGTGACAACCCTCTCTTCCCTGACTGGCAGCCTGACGGAACTGAAAAACGGAATTGATACCTTGGTGACGAATTACAGCGCCTTAGATACAGGCATCAGCAGCTATACGGGGGCGGTTGGACAGATTGTGGAAGGTTATAAAGAGGTTTCGGAAGGTGCGGCGAAGCTGAAGAAAGCCACCGCTGAGCTGTATACCGGAACCGGAAGTCTGGTGGAAGGCTCGAAGTCGCTGTACACCGGAACCGGGACCTTGAAAAACGGGACAGCAGAGCTGTTAAAGGGAACGGGACAGTTAGTGGACGGAACAAAAGAGCTGGCGGAAGGCGCAGGCGAAGTAAACAGCGGCGCTCTGGAGCTGGCAGGAGGCTCTGCGGAGCTGATAACCGGGACAAAAGAATTGACGGAGGGAACAGAGAAGTTAAAGGACGGCACAAAGGAGCTGAAAGAGGGAACAGAAGAATTTTATTCTGAGACAAAGGATATGGATACGGAAATTTCCGACACTATCCATGAGACGATAGATGAGATGACAGGAAAGGAAGTGGAAATCAAATCTTTTGTATCAGAGAAAAATACCAACATTGAATCGGTTCTCTTTGTGATGAAAACGCCGGCGGTGGAAAAGGCTGAGGCGGAGGACGCAGCGGAAGAGAAAGAAGAAACCTTAAGCTTCTGGCAGAAGGTAGTACAGTTATTTCGATAAAGGAGGGAAACTATGGGGAATTGTTTTATCACAATAGGAAGAGAGTTTGGCAGCGGCGGACATAAAATTGGGCAGATATTGTCAGAGAAGCTGGAAATTGCCTACTACGACAATGAGCTGCTTACCTTAGCAGCCCAGCGGGGGGAGTTAAACAGAGAAAAATTTTTAAAATATGATGAAAAAAAGCACAATGCGTATCTGTATGAAAGCAATTATGAGGGCAATGAGAATGCAAAGAAAGGCGTTTCCATGCAGGACGCCCTTTACTGGCTCCAGCGGGACGTAATACTTGAGACTGCCGCGCAGCAGGAGGCGGTTTTTGTGGGGAGGTGCGCCGACTTTATTTTAAAGGAAGCGGGTAAAGAGACGGTCAGCGTATTTATTGCAGCGCCCACAGAGTACCGTGCCGCAAGAACTATGGAACGGGAGGGGCTGGATAAAAAGGCGGCGCTGTCTTTGATAAAGAAAAAAGATAAGGCGAGAAAAAGTTATTATGAAAGCCGGACCGGAAAAAAGTGGGGAGCAAGGGAAAGCTATGATTTATATTTTGACACCGGAGAGCAGAATTTTAACGACATAGCGGAACAGATAATCGCAGAGTATCGGAGAAGGAAGGCGCAAATGACGTAGGGCGCAGGATGGAAAAAGGAAGTACCGGATGAGGTACTTCCTTTTTTGGGCATGAAAAAAGCGGGTGATGGGAATCGAACCCACGTATCCAGCTTGGAAGGCTGGTGTTCTACCATTGAACTACACCCGCAAAACAAATATGAAATTTTCATTCGGACAGGAAAATGTTTCCTATCCGAATGCCCAGTTCCGGAATCGAACCAGAGACACGAGGATTTTCAGTCCTCTGCTCTACCAACTGAGCTAACTGGGCTCGCCTCACAGCAAAAATAAGTTTACATGAAGATGTGGCTAATGTCAAGATAAAAAATACAATTTTTTGAAAAAATTCCGCTGTGAGACGTAAAAACCTGTCCCTTGACAGATTGTTTATTTTTTTTCTGCTTCGGAAAGATAGGGCAGAATGTCCTGGCTGTAGGCGCGCAGCGTTTCTCCCACGCTCCATGCCTGGGCGTAACAGCCTCTCGGATGATGGGGCGCGTCCCCGTCAAAAATTTCTGAAATAGAGCCGATACAGCCGTCCTTGGTCAAATGCTCCTTCACAGGCGCAAGCAGGGTCAGGGCATGTTTGATGCTCTCCGGGGAGTGGTGATGGACTTTTAGATAAGCGGTCAGAAATCCGCCTAATAAAAAGCCCCATGCCGTCCCCTGATGGTAAGCGGCGTCACGCTTCGGAAGAGAACCGCAGTAGATACCGTGGTATTCTTCGTGGTCGGTGGAAAGGGAGCGCAGTCCGCAGCCGATGTAGAGCTTTTCCTCCACCAGCGCTACAATCTGCCGCTCCTTTTCTTCCTCTAACATGGTAAAGGGCAGGGATACGGCATAAATCTGGTTGGGGCGGATATGGTCGTCCGGTTCGTCCCCGTCCACCACATCATAGAGGCACTTTTTCTCATCCCACCAGAATTTCCGGCAGAAGGAAGCCTTTACCTGTTCCGAAAGCGCCCGGTAATCAGCAGCCATATTTGTTTCCGGCTGTTGGCTATTTTGGCTTTCAAAGCGTTCCGCCAGATGTTCCATCACCTTTAAGGCGTTGTACCACAGGGCGTTGATTTCCACAGGCTTTCCGTGGCGCGGGGTGGCAACCCAGTCGCCTACCCGCACGTCCATCCAGGTAATCTGGTCAAGTCCGCTTCCGGCATGAATTAAGCCGTCCTCTTCCATATAAATGCTAAAATCTGTTCCGCTGCGGTAGGCGGCGATGATTTCCTTTAATTTCGGATAAATTTCCCCTTCGATAAAGCGGTAGCCTTTGTCATCGCCGTAATACTGCAAATACTGCCAGACCGCATAAAAATACCAGAGGGAGGCGTCCGCCGTGTTGTAGAGGGGCGGTGTATTGTCATCCGGGAACATATTGGGGACAATTCCGTTCTTCACATAGCGGGCAAAGGTCTTTAGAATTTCCTCCGCCTCCTGTCTCCGGTTGGTGCAGAGCACCAGTCCGGTATAAGCAATCATGGTGTCCCTGCCCCAGTCGGTGAACCAGGGCAGCCCTGCCAGCACGGTTTTTAAGCCGGTGGAGCAGCGGTGGGATAAAAACTGGTTGGCGGCGAGCACCAGACGGCTGGCAAACTCATCGGAATATCCGGCACTCTCATAGAGCTTTTGGGTATAGGCAAGCCGTTTTTCAAGAAGCGCAAATCCGGTCTGCGCCGTGATGTCGGAGAAGCTGCTTTCGGCAGGGAGCAGGGAGCACAGCAGGGACAGTTTTTTCGTGCTCTTTGCCGGGATAGCTACGGAAATTTCATAAGGGCAGTAATGACTGTCAAGCCCGTCTGTCTCTAAATCCACTTCAATCTGCAGCTGCATATTTTCATCGTAAACCGGGGTATGTTCTTTGAAGGTTCCGTCGCTGGTCTGAAACAGGATAGCATATTCCGGGCGGGCTTTCGGGGTCAGGCACAGGGAGTTACCAAACAAGGATTGTGTAAAATCCAGGGTATCTCTGGTGGCGGAAGCGCTGTGCTCCCGGAAATTAAACAGCGGCACCAGGGTAAGCTCTGCGGTATCTCCGGCATTTTCGATTTCATAGGAGACGGCGCAGACGTTTTTCCCCGGCTCTAAGCAGATATGCTTCGTCAGGGTCAGGCTGCCGCAGCGGTAAGTATAGTGGACGCTTCCGTCGTAGGAAAAGGAGGTAAGGTATTCCTGTCCGTTTTTATATTGCGTTTTTCCCTCTGCAAGGTGCTGGGAGGTCTCTAAATCGTAGACGGCGCTTCCGGTGCGGAGAACCTCATTGACCTTGGAAAAAACTAAGTACCGCTCTGTGGGAGCGTGAAGGCTGGCAATCAGATAGCCCTGGTGGGTGCGGTTGTGGGCGCCGATGAGGGAGCTTCCTGCATAGCCGCCGATTCCATTGGTGAGCGCCCATTCTCTTACGATTCCCTCCTGAAAGGTGGCGAAGGAATCGGGCTTAAATTCATAGGTAATCATGGTGGGATAAATCCTTTCCTGCCGTTATGCGGCATAAATTCTAAAATTTACATAAAAAGGAACGAAAAATTACGAAAAAACCTTTTCTGACAGTATTTTACATGATAAAATAATAAAAATCCAGATAGGGAGTGCTTTTTTTCTAAAAATAGTTTAGAATAGAAGAAGCATTTTTATACTACGAAAAGAAAGAGAGAGAAATCAATGCACGAGATATTAGTGATTGTTCCAAAGAAAAATCCGGGATGGAGAAAAATGTTAAATGTGGTATGGTTTATCCTTGCCTGCGTGATGTTTATCGGCGCGTCTTTTCTTTCGCCGATTATTTTCTTTGTTCCGGCGGTGGCATTTGCGGTGCTGTGGTATTTCCAGACCTTCCGCATGGAAACCGAATGGGAGTACACCTATTATGACGGCGATTTGAAATTTGCCAGAATCCGGGCAAAGAGCAGAAGGAAAAATCTCGCCAACGTCCATATGGATGATGTGCTTGCCATTGCCCCAAGGGGAGACAGAGGCATCTACAAGTATGAAACGGACAGCTCCGTGACATACAAAAACCTCACCTCCGGCGAAGAGGGCGCAAAGGTCTATGCGGTTATTTTTAAGGGGGATAAGGGAATTAACCGCTACGAGTTTGAGCCGGATGAGGAAATGCTCGAGGCTATTATGGTAAAATATCCCCGTCTTGTAACCAAATAAACGCCAAAGGAGAAAGGCATGTTAGAGTTAAGAAATATTACTTACGAAGTGGAAGATAACCACGATAATAAAGGAATTTTAAAGGATGTCAGTCTGAAGATAGAGGACCATTTTGTGGCGATTACCGGACCAAACGGCGGCGGAAAATCCACTCTGGCAAAAATCATTGCCGGAATCATCAAGCCCACCAGCGGACAGATTTTGTTAGACGGCGAGGATATCACGAACCTCGACATTACAGAGCGGGCAAAGCACGGTATCAGCTATGCGTTCCAGCAGCCGGTGCATTTTAAAGGGCTGACGGTGAAGGATTTGATTACCATTGCTGCAGGCAAGGAGATGAGCGTATCGGAAATCTGTGAGATTTTATCCGAGGTGGGGCTTTGCGCCAGAGAATATATTGACAGGGAGATAAATGGCAGCCTCTCCGGCGGTGAGTTAAAGCGTATTGAGATAGCAATGATAACCGCCAGAGGCACAAAGCTTTCCATTTTTGACGAGCCGGAGGCAGGCATTGACCTTTGGAGCTTCAACAGCCTCATTAAGGTTTTTGAAAAAATGAGGGATGAAATAAACGGAACCATCCTTATCATTTCCCATCAGGAGAGGATTCTGGATATTGCGGACAAAATTGTTGTCATTGCGGACGGCAGAATTAAGACCACAGGGACAAAGGAAGAGGTACTGCCGGATTTGCTCCATACGGCGGAAACCTGCCAGACCTTAGCGGACAAGATTTAGACACAAAATTTACGGTTGAAATGAATTGTGTGCATGGAGGGAACGATGGATTTAATACAGAAAAATTTATTAGAGCAGGTGGCAGGGCTGCATGAGGTCCCGGAGGGAGCCTATAATATCCGGGCAAACGGCGAGAAATTAGCCAGAAATACCACTGCCAATATTGATATTGTCTCAAAGACAGATAAGGACGGCATTGACATTATCATCAAGCCGGGAACCGTCAATGAGAGCGTCCATATTCCGGTGCTGTTAAGCCAGAGCGGAATGCAGGAGAGCGTTTACAATGATTTTTATATCGGAGAAGGGGCGGACGTCACCATTGTGGCGGGCTGCGGCATTCACAACTGCGGCGTGGACACCTCGAAGCATTCCGGCATCCATACCTTTTATTTAGAGAAAAATGCAAAGGTACGCTATGTGGAACGTCATTACGGCGAGGGAGACGGAAACGGGGAGAATATCATGAACCCGGAGACAGTGGTCCACTTAAAAGAAGGCGCCCATATGGAGATGGAAACCACCCAGATTAAGGGAATCGATTCCACTATCCGTACTACCAGGGGGGACTTGGCGGAGGGAGCGTCCTTAGAGATACATGAGAAAATCATGACCCACGGAAAACAGTACGCCAAGACCGATTTTGCAGTGGATTTAAACGGTGATAATTCCAGTGTGAACTTAGTGTCCCGCTCCGTGGCAAAGGGAGAATCGAAACAGGAATTTTTCTCCATCATGAACGGAAACGGCGCCTGCGCCGGGCACAGCGAATGTGACGCCATTATTATGGACAATGCCTGTGTGACGGCAAGCCCGCAGCTTACCGCAAATAATATTGACGCTAATCTGATTCATGAGGCAGCCATCGGAAAGATTGCAGGGGAACAGCTGATTAAGTTAATGACCCTCGGACTGACGGAGAAAGAAGCGGAAGAGCAGATTATCAACGGATTTTTAAAATAACAAAAAAGGGTGTTTCAAAAGCCAGACGGCTTTTTGAATACCCTTTTATTGCCTTATGGTAAATTGCAGACAAAAAGTGAATGGTCTGCAATTTGCGGTTTATTCAGGAAAAATAAATTAATCATGCGCATTTGTCAGGAAAGAAATGTGTCCGATTCTGTCGGCGTTTTCTGTTTCCTGCTTTGCAGCGGAGGAAGCGTGGGCTAAAGAGGTTGACTGTTTCAGGCAATTCGAACAGACGGTGCCGAAAGAAATCTGCTTTCCGCAGATTTTGCAGTGAACGTGCATAATATTTTTCTGGGTAATGTCCTCTTTGTATTCAATACGTCCTTCCTGAATCCATTTCTTTACCTTGCGGACAGGAATGTGAAATTCGTAGGCAACATCATATTCGGTTACATCATTGGCACGGATATATTCTTTTACATCTCGGAACAGTTTTTCTTCTACGCAGCCGGGACAGACCGAATTTTCATAAGCCACTGGCATAGGAACGTTGCAGATTTCACAGTATTTATATTCGTCAAAAAGTTTTTTATGCTCCATTGTGGTCACCTCCGGTACTTATTCACGAAACCATTATAGCAGAAGTGACAGAAAAATGGAATATTTTCTTGCAATATTATAAAATGTAAGCATGTAAGGGGGAGTTTTTGTGAAATTTTTTCATTTATCGGATTTGCATATTGGGAAACAGCTTCACCACTACAGCCTGCTGGCGGAGCAGAGACATATTTTAAAACAGATTGTGGAACTGGCGGAGAGGGAAAGACCGGACGCCGTTCTGATTGCCGGGGATATCTATGACGTCCCGGTGCCCTCTGCGGAGGCGGTTGCTCTTTTTGATGATTTTTTGTCCTCGTTGAATGATATTACGCCCCGGATCCCTGTCCTTTTGATTGCAGGAAACCATGACAGCGCCAAACGAATCGATTTTGCCAGCAGCATTTTAGCAAGGCATGACGTGTATATTGCGGGAATGCCGCCCGTACAGCCCGAGGAGCATGTAAAAAGGGTGACGCTTCGGGACGGTTTTGGGGAGGTGGATTTTTATCTGCTGCCTTTTGTGAAGCCGGGGTACGTGCGGAAGCTTTTTGAGGAGGAGATTAAGAGCTACGACATGGCGGTGAAAAAAGTGTTAGAGCGGGAGAAAATTGATACGTCAAGGCGGAATGTGCTCATAAGCCACCAGTTTTATACGGCGTCGGGAAAGGAGCCAGAAACCTGCGATTCCGAAATCAGAATGGTGGGAGGCATTGAAAACGTGGACACGGCGGTATTAGAGCCCTTTGACTATGCGGCGCTGGGGCATATCCATAAGGAACAGAAAATCGGAAAGGAGCAGTACCGCTACTGCGGCACGCCCCTGCCCTATTCCGTCAGCGAGGCGGAAACAGAAAAAAGCATTACCGTGGTGGAATTAGGAGAAAAGGGCAGCAGTCCTAAAATCAGCGCGCTGCCCTTGAAGCCGCTGCGGCAGGTAAGGAAGCTGACGGGAGAATTGGAGGAAATTTTAGCGGGCGCTACGGAGGATATGCGGGGGGATTTTGTGAGCATTACCCTGACGGACGAGGTGGAGGCATATCACCCCAAGGAGCGGCTGGAGGCGAATTTTGACCGGATTCTGGAAATCCGCATTGACAATGCCAGAACCAGGAAGATACTGGAATTTTCGGAAGACACTCTGCAGGATTTAAGCCCATACGGGGCATTCTGCGCCTTTTTTAAGGATATGAACGGCAGGGAGCTGACAGAGGCGGAGGATACCATGTTAAAAGAAGTGCTGCAGGCGGAAACGGAGGTGGCGGAATGAGACCTTTAACTCTTACCATGTCGGCATTCGGCTCTTATGCCGGAAAGACAACGATAGATTTTTCGAAGCAGGAGCAGGGGATTTTTCTGATTACCGGAGACACGGGGGCGGGAAAAACCACGATTTTTGACGCCATCACCTATGCCCTCTATAACCAGACCAGCGGCGGGGAGCGGAACGGCAGCATGATGCGCAGTCAATATGCAAAAGACAGCGCTGAGACTTATGTGGAATTTACTTTTTCCTATGGCGGGGAAATTTATACGGTGCGTAGAAATCCGGATTACAGAATCCTGCGGGAACTGAAAAACGGGAAAATCAAGGAGCAGAAGGTGGCGGGCAGCGTGGAGCTGACCCTGCCGGACGGTACGGTTTTCCCGGAGAAAAAAACGGGTACGGACGCAAAAATTTTGGAAATTGTGGGGCTCACCAGAGAACAGTTTACCCAGACGGTGATGATTGCCCAGGGGGAATTTTTAAAGCTGCTTTACACGAAATCCGACGAGCGGAAGCTGATATTTTCCAAGCTGTTTCAGACGGGGGCTTACTTTGGGATTCAGGAAAGGCTGCGGAGGCGCTCTGCCGCCATGGATTCCCAGATAGAGGAAAATCAGCGTGCCATGGAGCAGGAGCAGGCGAGAATCATTTATCCGGAGGGCATGGAAAGGGAGGACGGAGAAGAGCCTGCCTTAGAGGACGTGGTGGAGTTTGCAAAGGGCAGAGAAAAGGAGCTTGAGAAGCTTTTAAAGGAGCAGCAGAAGGAATTAGAGCGTATCAGCGGGGAAATCAAAAGCGCTGAGGCGGTGGAGCAGTTGTTTGGCAGCTTAGAGAAGGCAAGGGCAAAAGCGCAGAAGCTAATGGAACAGGAGCCGGAGGATAATAGAAGAAAGGAACAGATTGCTGCAGCGAAAAAGGCGGCAAAGGCGGCGGCAGAGGAAGAGAAATATCAAATAAAACAGCAGGAATTAGAAAACTCTCAGAAGGAAGAGACAAAGCTGGCGGAACAGATTGCGGAGGCAGGAATAAAATTCCAGCAGAGGGAAACACTGTTAAGAGAGAGGGAGATGACGCTTCTTTCCGAAGAGGAAGAGGGGAAACGAAACATTCACCGTATTGAGGAAAGCCTTCCTGCCTATGAAAAACTTACCCTTGCAGCAGAGAGGGAACAAGAGGCGAAAGAGTGTTATGCGGAGGCGGAAAGCCGCTATCATGAAATGCTGTCACAGAAAATGGGACAGATAGAGCTTCTAAAACGGCAGGAACAGAAGTCAGGGAAGGCGCAGGAGCAGGCGCGGGAGGTGTTGGAGGAAAAACATCGGCTTGCAGAAGAGGCGGCGCAGCAGTATGATAGGAAGTATGAACTGCTGTTGATAGGACAGGCAGGAATTTTGGCAGAACATTTAGAGGAAGGAACGCCCTGCCCGGTCTGCGGTTCTACGCATCACCCGAAGCCTGCGGAGAAGTCATTGGATGATGTTTCCGAGGAAGATGTGGAAAGGGCAAAACAGCAGCGGGAACAGGCGGAGGCGGCGCGGGAGACGGCGCGGCAGAAGTTTGAAGACGCAAAGCTTGTCTTAGCGGAAACAAACATGCGCCTGCGGCAGGAATTGGAGAACTTTGAGAAAGAGGCAGAGTGTCCGCTGGAGAAATACCAGACAATTATTCAGGAATTGCCGGAACAGCTGGCTTGGATATATGAGCGGGGCAAAACTGGTGAGGGAAGACAGCCGGGCAAGGCGGTTTCGAATATCACAGGCAAGGCTGGCGGGAGAAGCCGGTCAAACATGGCGGAAACGTCTGCATGGAATATTGCAGATAGGGAAAATAAAACCGACAGGGTAAGTTTTGCGGATAGTACAGACGAGAATGGAATTGGCGGTTCTGCGAACAATACAGGCGAGAGCGGGATTGACAGTTCTGGAAACCATGCAGTAAGTAAGGCGGTACTGGCAGAGAAAAAGCGTGACTATGAGGAATGCCGGAGGGAAACCGCCCGTATCCGGGAAGGGCTTGTTTTTGAAAATGAAACAGCCGCAAGGAAAGAAATGGAACGTCTGGAAAAAGAAATTTCCCGGAAAAGGGAGGTCTTTGCGAAAGAACACAAGGCGCAGGAAAGCTTGAAACAGGATATCGACGTCAAAAAGGGACAGCTGAAGCAGGAGCAGGAAAAGAAAAAACAGTTAGAGAAAGAGGAAAGGCTGGCGCAGAAAGCCTTTGAGGCAGCCTTGGAAAAGGCAGGCTTTGCAGACATAGCGGCGTACCGGGCGGTGAAGCTTTCCGAGAGAAGCATAGAAGCCTTGGAAAAGAAGTGCCGGGACTACGGCGAACAATGCCAAAGCAACGCCGGGGAGATAAAATCCTTAGAAAAAGCCGTTGCCGGAAAAGAGAGAGTGGATATCACGGAATTAAAGCTGTGCCAGAGAGAAGCGGAGCGGCGGCGGAAAGAGACGGAAGGACAGAGACTTGCCATGCACACGGCATATACCACAGATTTTTCCGTACTGGAAAACAGCAGGCGTTATATCGAAAAGGCGGAAAAGCTAAAGGAGCAGGATGCGGTGGTAAAAAGCCTGTATAAGACGGCCAGCGGCAGGCTTTCCGGCTCGGCAAAAATAGATTTTGAGACGTATATCCAGCGGCAGTATTTTGAGCAGATTATCAGAGAGGCAAATAAACGGCTGCTTGTGATGAGCAATCAGCAATTTATGTTAAAATTAAAGGAAGAGAGCAGCGCCGGGAAAAAATCCAATGAAGGACTGGATTTATCGGTGTACAGCCTGGTGACGGACAGCGAGAGGGATGTGAAAACCTTATCCGGCGGGGAAGCCTTTTTAGCGGCGCTTGCCATGGCGTTGGGGCTTTCTGACATTGCCACCAGAAATGCCGGGGCTATCCATATGGATATGATGTTTATTGACGAGGGCTTCGGTTCGTTGGATGTGCAGGCAAGGACCCATGCCATTGAGGTATTAAACGAACTGGCGGGAAACCACAGAATGATTGGAATTATTTCCCATGTCACAGAGTTAAAGGAGCAGATTGACCGTAAGCTTGTGGTGACGCGGTCAGATAAAGGAAGTAAAGCCGCATGGAGTGAAGAGTGACAGCGGTAAAATGAACAATGGAAAGCAGGAATGGTTATGGAAAAGAGAGAACTGCCCGTCGGCGTATTTGATTCCGGTGTTGGCGGTATCAGCGTTTTGCGGGAATTGACGGCATTTATGCCAAATGAAAATTTTATTTTTTTCGGGGATTCAAAAAATGCGCCCTATGGAACAAGAACCTTAGAGGAGGTGCGGAAACTGACCTGTGCAGACGCCGCCCGTCTCATGGAGCAGGGGGTGAAAGCCCTGGTGGTGGCGTGCAATACAGCCACCAGCGCCGCCATTGATATTTTAAGGGAAACTTACCCGGAAATTCCGGTGATTGGCATTGAACCGGCGTTGAAACCGGCGGTTCATGCGGGAAACCATCCGAGGGTGCTGGTGATGGCGACGCCTATGACGCTGCGGGAGGAAAAATTCCAGCATTTGATGGGACAGTACCGGAGGGAGGCGGAGATTTTATCACTGCCCTGTCCGGGACTGGTGGAGTTTGTGGAGCGGGGAGAGCTAGACAGCCCGGAATTAGAGCAGTTTCTGACAAAATTATTTGCAGATTACCTGGTGCATCCGGTGGACAGCGTAGTGTTAGGCTGCACCCATTACCCGCTGGTGCGAGAGGTCATACAAAAGGTTTTGGGGAAAAATGTGCAGGTTTTTGACGGCGGGGAGGGAACTGCCAGGGAAACGAAGCGCCGTTTAGAGGAAATGGATTTGTTAAATTCTTCTGACAGGCAGGGGAAAGTGGTGTTTGAAAACAGTCTGGATACCCCGGAAATACTGGAATTGAGCCGTTTTCTGTTAGAACATAAACCAAACCATAAGAATTTATAAAGAAAAAATAAAAGAAAACTTCCGTTTTTTTAGAAATCTTTTTTAAAATTGACACACTTCGGACATAATTCTTTCGTATACTAACATCATCGAAAGGAGATGACAACTTCAACCCAGGCTGTTGTCAATCGAAGGTGACATGGAATAAAGGCTGTGTCCCGGAGAAATTCTTTCGTAGCAATTTCCTTTATATAGATTAACATTTTCATAACTAAACTCCTCGAAAAAACAGCCCGTCAGGGCTGTTTTTTCATTGGCGGTTTTATTGTTTCAGCATGGATTTCCAATGATATGGAAAATTAAGATGTTTGCATTTTCATAAAAACCATATGTTTTCATTGGTGGAGGAAATACTGATAACGCCGGACTGTAGCAGTGACATCACATCCTCCTTGTCAGAGACAAGCCCTCCGGCAATGACGGGAATGGGGGATATTTTGCAGATTTTTGCTACAATTTTCGGCATCAGCGCAGGCAGAACCTCTATCACATCCGGGCGTGCGGTTTTAATCTGCCGCTCGATATTTTCATAAGCCATGGAATCTAAGACAAAAAGCCGCAGAATGGTGTAAAGCCCTAATTCCCGTGCACGTTTGATAAGGGGCGGCTTTGTGGTGATGATACCGTCCGCCTTTGTGTATTTTTGGATAAAGTCCACGGCGATTTCTTTGGAGCTTAAGCCTGTAATCAAATCCAAATGCACCATGGCGATTTTACCTGAGCTTTTTACAGTTTCCACGATATCCGGTATGGTGCAGACGTCACCGTACAGAATGAAAATGACATGGCTTTCGCTTTTTAAACATTTTTGCAGACCGGCGTCATCCTTTATGGCAACAATGATGGGGGAGTCTTCTAAGGCTTCTTTGAATTCTTTTTTCATGGTCGGTTTCGTCCTTTCCGATAATCAGCAAGGGTGCCTCAAAAGTCTATGATGAAATCATATCTTCTGAGACACCCTTATTATATAATATTTCCCCTCGAATAGCTATAGAATATTTTTTGCCGCCACAATGTCCACTCCGGTTCCGGCTACGTCGGCAAGCACCACGTCACCGATATGGACGGGAGCGGTGACAACCACATCCCGGAGAGCGGCTACGCAGTCAAAGATTTTATCCTTTGGAATGTCGGAGGCTGTCTTGACATTTACCATAGGAGATACGCCGTCTTTTACACGGACGGTAGAGGTCACGATACGGGTAGGGTTGGTGACTTCCTTTCTGGCATAGGCATCGCCCCGTGGACAGGTATTTCCGGTAACGGAGGTGACTTCACCATTTTCTAAAGTAACGCTTAAGCTGCAGCCAAGGGGGCAGCCAATGCAGGTTAATTCTCTTGTACTCATAGTTTCCCTCATTTCTGCACTGCTTTTTTGTGGGTAAAGCAAGCTCATGCCGCAGTGCAGACATGAACTTGCGGAGGAATGCTGTGTTTCTTTCCGACTTATTTTGGAAAGGAACTGTGTTGCGAGAAAAGCCGGCTGCTGACAGAAAACTGCCGCAGATTATGCATTTTCTTCTATTTTAATTGTTATTTTGCCAAGGTCAGGATATTCTCCTAATTTTTTCTTATCCAAAATCACCTGTTCCATTTCGCCGGGAGCCATAACGGGGCGTTTCCGTTTGCTGATTAATTCATCATCAAAATAGGTGGCAATGCTGCAGTTTTTGTAGACTGCTCCTACGCGGAAGCGTACCGTTAAGGTGTCGTCCATCTCGGTGGGACGGATATATTTGGGAACGGTATAGCGCACGCCGTCCACCGGAAGAATTTCGACGATTTTAGCGTCCTTAGAAGAACCGTTTTTGATGTAAGCGGCGGCATTTTTTCCGGCTGTGGAGGCTTCCTGGGAAACGTAATCCACTAAGTCGTGTACATGAAGGACGTTGCCGCAGGCAAAGATACCGTCGATGTTTGTCTCTAAGCTGTCATTTACCACAGGACCGGAGGTAACCGGATTTAAGGAAACTCCGGCGCTCTTGCTCAGCTCGTTTTCCGGAATTAAGCCGCAGGACAGCAGCAGTGTGTCACAGGTGTAACGCTCCTCTGTGCCCGGAATTGGTTTGCGGTCAGGACCTACCTCTGCAATGGTAACCGCCTCCACACGGTTTTTGCCCTCGATATCCACTACGGTATGGCTTAATTTTAACGGAATGTCAAAATCGTCAAGACACTGTACGATATTTCTCTTTAAGCCGCCGGAGTATGGCATTAACTCAGCCACTACCTTTACCTTTGCCCCCTCTAAGGTCATACGTCTTGCCATGATAAGCCCGATATCGCCGGAGCCTAAGATAACCACCTCGCGTCCCGGCATATAGCCCTCCATATTGACAAGACGCTGTGCGGTTCCTGCGGAGAAAATACCTGCCGGACGGTAGCCCGGAATATTTAAAGCGCCTCTGGAACGCTCACGGCAGCCCATAGCTAAGATGACAGCGGTGGCTTCCACCTCAAACATGCCGTCCTCGCGGTTCATGGCGGTAATTTTCTTGTCTGCGGAAATGTCCATTACCATGGTGTTTAATTTGTATTCAATGCCCCGCTCTAATACCTGTGCCACAAAGCGGGCTGCGTATTCCGGACCTGTCAGCTCTTCTTTAAAGGTATGCAGACCGAAACCGTTGTGGATACATTGGTTTAAGATACCGCCTAATTCTTTGTCTCTCTCTATGATTAAGATACTCTCGATGCCGTTATCTCTTGCAGATACAGCGGCAGCAAGACCGGCAGGACCACCGCCTACAATGACTAAATCGTAATGTTTCATGATGATTTCCTCCCTCTCCTAAATCTCTTTGTTGCGCCCGATGACAATAGCACCGTCTACGCCGTTTTTCGTAATGTCATAGATACTCATAGGTACTTCACGCTCTAAGATTTCCATGGTACGCGGAGAACAGAAGCCTGCCTGGCAGCGTCCCATGCCTGCGCGGGTGCGGCGTTTTACGCCGTCTAAGGAGCGGGCGCCTAAGGGGCGGTGAATCGCGTCTAAGATTTCACCTTCGGTAATCATTTCACAGCGGCAGATGATGTTGCCGTAAGCCGGCTGTTCTTTGATTAACTGGTTGCGTTCCTCTAAGGTAAGCTCTTCGGGATGTAAAATGCCTTTTCTGGTGGAAACGAAATCTGCTTTTTCCTGTAAGGAGAGCATGTCGCGTACCAGCTCAGCTACCATCTCGCCGATGGCAGGTGCGGAGGAAAGTCCCGGTGATTCCACGCCTGCGGCATTGATAAAGCCTTTCACGTCCTCTGCTTCCCCGATGACAAAGTCGCCGCCGTCCTCATGGGCGCGGAGTCCCGCAAAGGAGGTGATAACTTGGCGCATAGGTACATTTTTTACGCTTAAGGAAGCGGTGCCTGCTAAGGAGTCTAAGCCCTCCTGGGTGGTGTTTACCGCCTCTTTGTCCTCCACATCCACTGCGGTAGGTCCTACTAAGAGGTTGCCGTGAACAGTGGGGGAAACAAGGACGCCTTTTCCCATCTTGGAAGGAAGCTGGAAAATGGTGTGGCTCACATGATTTCCGGCGTCCTTGTCTAACAGGCAGTACTCGCCTTTTCTTGCGGTGATGTGAAGCTTGTGGGCACTGACCATGTTGTTGAAGGTGTCGGAATAAACTCCTGCAGCGTTGATAACAACCTTTGCCTCGATGGTTTCCGGCTGTTTTGTGTCGGTGTGCATGGTCTCAATGACGAATTTGTCATCGGTTTTGTTTATACCTGTGACGTTGGTATTTAAGAAGAACGCAACCCCATTTGTATATGCGTTTTCTGCAAATGCCATGGTCATATGGAAGGGACAGACAATGCCTCCGGTGGGCGCTAAGAGGGCGCAGGTGACGTCGTCGCTTAAGTTTGGCTCAAGGGCGATTAATTCCTCACGCTCTAAAATCCGAAGCCCCGGAACCCCGTTTTTCTCGCCTTTTTCAAGTAAAGCGGTCAGCCCGTTTCTGTCCTGGTCTTTGGTACAGACTACAAGGGAGCCGTTTCTTTTAAACGGGATGTCTAAATCCTTGGAAAGCTGCTCCATCAGCTCGTTTCCGCGGACATTTAATTTTGCCTTTAAGGTGCCCGGAGTAGCATCAAACCCCGCATGGATAATGGCGCTGTTGGCTTTGGAGGTGCCGCAGCAGACATCCTCTTCCCGTTCAATGACACAGGCATTTACCTGATATCTGGATAATTCTCTTGCAATCGCGCTGCCAATGACGCCCGCCCCGATAATTGCTACATCATACATCATATGTTCTCCTTTTCTCCGAGAAACTCGGCATTTTGGGTAAAAAAAGAGCAGGACAAATAAAACGCTTCTAGTCGTTTCATTTACCTTGCTCATGTCTCTCGGTAATAATTTATTTGGTTAATTACATTATAGCATGATATTTTGCTTCTGCAATGGGGAAAATGAGGGGTTTTGACAAAAAGATAAAATTGTATAAATTTTAAGGGAAGCATTTACGTTTCTCAGCTTTTCCTCACAACTCAATAGCATTTTAAAAAATTCTGCGTTATAATGAGAAAAACCGGGCAAACCACAGGAGAGAGCGGAATGGCAAAATCAGAAAAGCAGAAATTAAAACTTCTATATCTTATGCAGCTGCTATTGGAAAAGACCGACGAGGAGCATGCAGTTACCATGCCGGAAATCATTGAGTATTTAGAGAAAAATGACATTCAGGCGGAGCGCAAGAGCATTTACAATGATATGCAGCTTTTACTGGACTTTGGTCTGGATATTATTTCCATCAAGGAACGTCCCGGCGGGTATTATCTTGCCAGCCGTCAGTTCGAGCTGGCGGAGTTGAAACTGCTGGTGGATGCGGTGCAGTCCTCAAAGTTTATCACCAGCAAAAAATCCAGGGAGCTGATAAAAAAGCTGGGAACCCTCTGCAGCGACAGCCAGGCGAAGCAGCTGCAGCGTCAGGTGGTGGTGACGAACCGGAACAAGGCGGTAAATGAGAGTATTTATTATAATGTAGATATGATTTACAATGCCATTGCCGCCAATGTAAAGGTACGGTTCCAGTATTTTGAGTGGAATGTGAATAAGGAAATGCAGCTTCGGAAAAACGGGGCGTTTTACTGCGTAAGCCCATGGCTTCTGACCTGGGATGATGAGAATTATTATCTGATTGCCTATGATGATGAGGCGGGAATGATTAAGCATTACCGGGTGGACAAGATGTTAAAAATTGATGTAACAGAGGAGGAGCGCAGCGGAAAAGAAGCGTTTTTGGGGTTTGACATTGCCGGATATTCGAAAAAAACCTTCGGCATGTTTGCGGGGGAGGAAGAGACGGTGACGTTATGCTTAGAGGAACGGCTGACCGGGGTTGTGGTAGACCGCTTCGGAACGGAGGCGGCAATGCGTAAAAAAGATGAAAGCCATGTGCTTGCCAGGGTGAATGTGGCGGTAAGCCGCCAGTTTTTCGGCTGGGTGGCAGGACTTGGAACGGGAATAAAAATCGAAGCGCCGGAGGCGGTGGCGGAGCAGTACAGAGCATATCTGGAAGATGTATTGAAATTGTACGAGGCATGAAATGAATAGCCCGCAGGAGAAAAGACAGAACAAGTTGTCGGAATAGGTAAATGGAGCAGACTAAAATAAAGGAGCGGCATGAAAGAAAAAACGTATCAGATTGTGGTGGAGGGGATTCCTGTCACCGTGGTAAAAAAGCGGATGAAAAATATGTATCTGCGGATAAAAAAAGAGGATGGCAGCGTGTGGATATCTGCGCCCCATCAGGTCAGCAGAGAGTATATCAGCCGTTTTGTAAAAGAACGGATAGAGTGGATAAAAAATTACCGGGAAAAATATCTGCGGCAGGAGAATGAAAATGCCGGAAGGGAAAGTTTAAGCCCGGCAGAATTAAAGCAGCAGAAAATGCTGTTGCTGCGTCAGGTGGAGCAGCTTGTGGCAAAATGGGAGCCGGTAATGAAGGTGAAGGTTTCCGGCATCACCATCCGTCAGATGAAAACCCGCTGGGGTTCCTGCAATGTGAAAACACATCATATCAATATTAATCTCGCCCTGCTGCATAAAAGCCCGGAATGTCTGGAATATGTGGTTGTCCATGAGATGACGCATATCTTAGAACCCAGCCATAATCAGGTGTTTTGGGGATATATGACGCAGTTTTATCCTCAGTGGAAACAGGTGCGCAGACAGCTAAATGACGAGCGTCCTGATTAGATAAATTGGTTTACAGTTTCGTCATACACGTAATCAATCTGTTTTAATTTTTCTGAAACAGCGTTTCCGTCTAACTGAAAGGCTGTTGTAAAATCATCGAAGCTCTCATAGGTATCGCGAAGCTGGGTGTTGATAAAACTCAGCAGCATTACCGGGTCGTTGGGTATTTTTTCGTACATGGTCATGGTAAAATCTCCTTATGGGGTATTTGGGAAAAGTATAAAAACATTGCCGGATGGCAACGATACTTTGTCAAGCTGTATTAACTATGTTAAAATAGCATAGGACGCAATAAAAATCAAGCAAAGGAAAAGAAAGAATATGGAACAGGATACAGAACCAAAGATTGATAAAGAAGTTTTTGATAAATTTTTTACAGAAAGCTATTGCCCGGTAGATTATGCCACGGTAAAGGAAGAATTTGAGGAAATTGCAGCCGGGGGCAATGATATTTTTACGGAGGGCTACGAGGCGAGAAACCTGAACCGGGAGAATTTCATTCTCTATTTGTCAAGCGCGGCGTACTGCGATTTTGAGGCGGTGGTGCAGGAGGCGATGGACGACCTGAATCCGGAGATTTTAGATGCGGTGATGGACGTGACGGAGAATACGCCGGACGGGGATGAGATTACGGAAAAATACTGGGATACCCAGAGAGAACTGCTGAAGGAATTTTTAGAACGGCTGTATGACGAGGTGATTTGCAGGTGGTAGAAGTGCTCTATGGCTTCGGATAACTCGTCCCATCGGCTGTATGACGAGGTGATTTGCAGGTGGTAGGAGTGTTAAGTTGAATGGAGAAAGACTTTGAATGGTACCAGTTGTAAAGATGGATGGAAACATTTGATATGGAGGAACCGGAATGAATGATGTAGATAGAGCTTCAGTTACAGAAGGGTTGGATATCACAAAGCTTTCTTCTAAATACCGGGTCAGAAGGCTGACAGAAGAAGATATTCCCATGATTTATGAATTTTGCCTGAAAAATCAGCAGTATTATGAGTATTGTGAAAAACAACCCACAGTGGAGCTGATTGAGCGGGATATAAGGATAGCGCCTCCGGGGATTGGCAGTTCTGCGAAATATTATATCGGCTTTTTTGAAGAGGCAACGTTAGTGGCAGTAATGGATTTGATTGACGGGTATTATGCGGAAAAAGAGGCATTTGTCGGATTTTTTATGATGAATGGGGAGATGCAGGGCAGGGGTACGGGAAGCTTCATTGTGAACGAAGTTTTCAGTTATTTGAAAAGTAAGGACTATACGGTAGTAAGCCTTGGCATTGACAAGGACAATCCGCAGTCAAACCATTTCTGGAAAAAGAATGGTTTTTCCGTCATAAAGGAATGCCCCCAGGAAGAGGGCGTGATACTTTTGGCGGAACGGAAATTGTGAGTTTACTGATGTAGAAATTTGTAGTCACAGGGGAGGTTAGTTGACAAGTATATGGCAGTGAGAAAATATCTTTGGATAGAAGACCGGAAGGGAAAAGCCAGTTATATTTTCTGGGAAACGTTGATGAAACAAGTTTGTCCGGAGGTAATTGTGGAAAGCAAGAAAAATAATAGCGAGCTTGTGAAAGCTGTTAAATCACTAACAGATAACGAGAACAAATATATTATTGTTTTTGATAACTCTTTTGACAATTTGCAGGTATATCAGGAGCAAAAACGATTAAAGAAGTATGTTGACATGAAAAATAATGTATCGTTAATGGATATTGTATGTTTCGAGTACATCTTGCTGGAATTTGATAAGCTTCTTGAGTGGATATATGCGCCTGATGATGAGTTTTTGAAGAAACGTGCTGGTGCGATTCATGCAAGGAACAGGCTGATTGCGGCTTTGAGTTCGGGTGAATTAGACTATAAAAGCATTCGGGAAGTTGTGGCTTATGATAATAATCTTACGAATCATAATATAGAACAGTTCTCTGCAAAATTACTTTTTGATTTGACAAGAAATACAGGCTTTCAGGTGTCAAAGGGGAGTATTGGTGATTGCTGGACGAAATCGTGTTGTGGATGGAGCGATAGGGAGGAAAATGATGTCTGTGGACTGGACGATAAATATCTGTCAGTTACAGAAAAAATGAAAAGTATTTGTATGGGAACTTCCTTGAAAACACAGTTTTCAAAGGTTGGATTAGAGGTATCATTATGCTGACGATATATAAGAATAAGAAAGATATACCTGACGGTATGGAATATATAGAATTGAATGATGTTTTTTTTAATAAAAATACAGTCTTAAAAATTGATGAAAAGGCAAAGCCCATGATAGAGCAGATTGATGAAGCAAGGTTAATCAATAAGTTTAAAATTGAATCAAAATTTAATGGTGTGGTGTTGGATATTGATTGTTTATCTACTGGGTGTAAGACGGTTCTAAATGTATTGTATTTTCCAGATAAGGTATTTTGCCTGAAGGAATGTGGTGATAACGCATTAGAGATATTGTACAGCTTAAAACAGGGGGCTGTATACAGTGACTATGCTTTAATACCATTTAATATGGAGAGTGTTCAGGTAAATTCTGATTTAGGAAAAATGGAGATAGACGATTACGAGAAATTAAAGGAGTGGTGGAGTAATGAAGAGTAAACCTATCGTAATGGAGCATTTTTCAACAATTCATACTTCATATATTATTAATTTTACATTTACAAATAATATTACGCTTCTGACAGGGTCTTCCGCCACTGGAAAATCAATGTCATTTTCGTTTATCAGGGAATGTATGGCTGTAAATCCGGATATTTTGTGTTTGAATTATCTGGATTATCAAAAAGATATTAAGACGGTTATTTGTCAGACAAAAGGAAAGTTAATTGTTATAGATAATGCAGATATATTGCTTGATGATGAAATAAGGAAGTATATTTCGTTAGATGATAAGAATCAGTATCTTATTATTGGACGGAATCCCAAGAATCTTTTTATTACGAAAGAAAATTTATTTGAACTGGTAAGCAGTAAAGCTGGTGAACAGATAGAATTTCGGATTGAACCGTATTTGTAAAATGCATGATGTTAGGGCACTTGATGCTTTTATTAAGGAGAAAACCAATGGCAAAATCAAATTGTGACAGCTGTGTATACAATGTTTATGATGAGGACGACGAAACATACTACTGTGAAGTGGATATGGATGAGGATGATGTGGCGCGTCTGGTACAGGGGCATTTTAAGGAGTGCCCCTATTATCAACTGGATGATGAGTATGCAGTGGTAAGGCACCAGATGTAGGGAAGCAGTCAGCCAACAGGAAACGGAGGTATTTTTGGTGAAAACTTTATTTACATTCGATATAAAAAATTACAGTGATACAGATTCCAGGTTTTTAAGACCCTCCGCAAGGGCAATTATTGCTGGGGAAGATGGCAGGCTGGCGTTAGTTTACAGTAAAAAAATGAAATACTATAAGTTTCCCGGCGGCGGAATCGAGGCGGGGGAAGACGAAAAGGCGGCGCTGGTGCGGGAAGTGAAGGAAGAGACGGGGCTTATGGTAAAGCCGGAAACCATAGAAGAATATGGGAGCGTCTTTCGTAAGCAGAAAAGCGATAAGCAGGAGCATACCATTTTCGAACAGAGAAATGATTATTATACATGTGAAACGGAAGGTGTTCCACAGGAGCAAAATCTGGATGAATATGAGAAAGAGGCGGAATTTGTGCTGCGGTTTGTATCTGCCGAAGAGGCGGCAGCCGTCAATAAAGCCTGTCGGGGGTTAAATGATTTTGACCTTGTAATGATAGAGCGGGACACAAAGGTGTTAGAGCTTCTTTCAGGAGCAGAAAGCGAGCCGTCTGTCCCTATGGCGGAGTTTCTTTTGAGGGAGGCGGCACGTTTCAATCCGGGACCGTGGGAGCAGCATAGCCGCTATGTGGCGGAGTGCGCCGGAAGGATTGCGGCGGAATGTCCGGGAATGGAGCGTGACAGGGCGTATGTTTACGGGCTTCTGCATGATATCGGGCGCAGGTTTGGCACAGGTCATCTGGCGCATGTCTATGACGGTTATCACTATCTGATGGATTTGGGTTATGGCGGGGCGGCAAGGGTGGCGTTGTCCCATTCCTTTAATCTTGGAAAGATAGAGGACTATATTGGAAACTTTGATATTTCACGGGCTGCTCAGGAGGAATTAGGGCAGTTGTTGTCCGGGATGGAGTATGATGATTATGATTTGCTGATTCAGTTGTGTGATTCAGTTGCGGCGGCTGAGGGGATTGTGCCGATGGAGGAACGGATGGAGGATGTAAAGAGACGTTATGGGGGTTATCCGCGGGAAAAATGGGAGAGGAATTTGGAGTTGCGGGGGTATTTTGAGGAAAGGATGGGGAAGGGGTTGTATGGGGTGATTTTGTGATGAAGGGGGGCGGTTGATTCGGGTATCAAAAGGGGGCTGGGATAAGGGTGATGGGGCAGACTGGACAAAGAAGGCTTTGTTTTTGTTCCGATGTCCAGAGATAAGATGTTCTAAGAAATCTGCTGCTAAAGGGTAGTGGAAGTGGGACGTAAATGGTTCAGAGGCGCCTTCCGTGGCGCCGCTGAACCTCGCCCAGCCGTCCGTGGCTGGGCGTTACTGGGTACTTAGCAGATTTCTAAGAACATCTAATCTCTTCCCATAGTCACAAAAACAGAGCCTTCTTTGTCCAGTCTGCCAATCTCGGTTATGGACAGCCCCTTTTGATACCCGAATCAACGGTTGTGAAAGCTGAGGGAGGTTTTTGGAGAATAAATTTGGTAAGAAAGAATAAGGGTGGAATGATGAAGAGCAGGAAAATAAAAAAGTGGTTGATGGTGATGGTTATTTGTGGTATGGCAAGTGCAGCAGTTGGGTGCGGAGACAAGAATGCGAATGATATGGGGCTGGGGGAGCAGAAGCAGGAATTGCAGATGACAGAGAGTGTGGAGATACACAGTACGGAGAAAATGTCAGGGGAAGGGACGGACGGCGATACGGAAACGACGGAGGCGTTGGCGGGGATGGCTGAAAGTGCTGACGGTACGGAAAAAATGGAAACGACGGAAAAAACGGATGGTCTGCTGCAAGAGAATAAGACGGAAGCAACGGAAGATAATGATGAAAATCGGAATGACAAAGGCACAGAGACGTCAGAAGATATGGATGGAAGTTGGAATAATAACGAGACGGAAGCGGCGGAAAACTCTGGTACGGAACAGAAGAAGGAGGAGAGAGAAACAGTAGAGACGGCTGCAGCTTCGGCAGGGGGAGATAATACGGATAGTTCCGGTGCGGGGCAGAATGAGGAGGGGAAATTAGTGGTTATTGATGCCGGGCACCAGGGGAAGGGGAACAGTGAGAAGGAGCCGATAGGACCGGGTGCGTCGGAGATGAAGGCGAAGGTGGCATCGGGGACTGCAGGGGTGGCAAGTGGGCTGGCGGAGTATGAGCTGACGCTGCAGGTTTCCTTAAAGCTAGAGCAGGAATTGTTAAAACGTGGTTATCAGGTGATGATGGTGCGGACTACGAATGATGTAAATATCAGCAATGCGGAGAGGGCTGCTATTGCCAATAACAATAATGCGGATGTTTTTCTTCGTATTCATGCCAATGGCAGTACTAACAGTGCGGCAAACGGGGCGATGACGATTTGCCCGACGGCGGCGAATCCTTATTGCTCGAATATTTACAGCAGTTCCAGAAAGCTGTCGGAGGCTGTGTTAGATGGGCTTTGTGCGGAGACAGGGGCGAAAAAGGAGAAGGTATGGGAAACTGATACGATGAGCGGCATTAACTGGTGTCAGGTTCCGGTTACCATTGTGGAAATGGGGTATATGTCCAATGCGGATGAAGATTTGCTGATGGCAACGGAGGATTACCAGAATAAGATTGTGACGGGGATTGCAAATGGGGTGGACGCTTATTTTGGGGAGTAACCGGCTTGACTTCTAACCGCCTCGAATTCGACGCGGTTAAGGGGGCTAATTCTCATTGCTATATAGTTCTTGCAAAAATAGTATAAATTTAAAAATGTCAGACAAGCCGATGGCCTATCTGACATTTTTTAAACTTATTTTAAACTGTTTTTCACCGCAGCTTCCACAAAGCCTTTAAACAGCGGGTGTGGTCTGTTGGGTCTTGATTTAAATTCCGGGTGCGCCTGGGTTGCAAGGAACCACGGGTGGTCTGGAATCTCAATCATTTCTACTATCCTTCCGTCCGGGGAAGTACCGCAGAGTTTCATGCCGTTTTCGGTGAGGGCAGCGCGGAAATCGTTATTTACCTCATAACGGTGGCGGTGTCTCTCATGGATTTCCTCAGCGGCGTAAAGCTCATAAGCCTTGGAGGTCTTGTCCAATACACAGGGGTAAGAACCTAATCTTAAGGTACCGCCGATATCCTCCACTCCGTTCTGGTCAGGCATTAAAGCGATGACAGGATGGGTGGTGTTGGGGTCAAGCTCCACGCTGTGGGCGTCGTTGAAGCCGCAGACATGTCTTGCGTATTCAATGATGGCAACCTGCATACCAAGGCACAGACCGAGGTAAGGAACGTTGTGCTCACGGGCATATTTTGCTGCGGTAATCATGCCTTCCACGCCGCGGGAACCGAAACCGCCGGGAACGATAATTCCCGCCATATCGCCTAACACTTCCTCTACATTTTCCTCGTTTAAGTCCTCGGAATCAATCCAGTGCAGGTCCACCGTGGCGCGCTCTGCAATACCGCCGTGCTTTAAGGCTTCCACTACGGAAATATAGGCGTCATGCAGTGCAATATATTTTCCAACCAGTGCAATCTTTACCTTTTTGTTCGGGTGGCGCAGGGCGTCTACCATTGCTTCCCAGTCTTTTAAATCCGGTTCTGGGCACTCTAAATGTAAAGCCTCGCAGGCAACCTTGGCAAGATTTTCCTTTTCCATTGCTAAGGGCGCTTCGTATAAATATTCCACGTCGAGGTTCTGCAGTACGTTGCCGTTTGGAACGTTACAGAATAAAGCAATCTTATCCTTTAAGCTCTGCTCAAGGGGCTGCTCGGAACGGCAGACAATGATATCCGGCTGGATACCCATTCCCTGGAGCTCCTTTACGCTTGCCTGGGTAGGCTTGGTCTTTAACTCGCCGGAAGCCTTAATGTATGGAATTAAGGTAACATGAATGAGGATGGCGTTTTCCCGTCCTACCTCATGCTGGAACTGGCGGATAGCCTCTAAGAAAGGCTGGCTCTCAATATCACCCACGGTACCGCCCACCTCAATGATGGCGATATGCGTCTCGTCCGAGGTAAAGTTGCGGTAGAAGCGGCTCTTAATTTCGTTGGTAATATGAGGAATTACCTGAACCGTGCCTCCGCCGAAATCGCCCCGGCGTTCCTTTTGAAGAACAGACCAGTAAACCTTTCCGGTGGTTACGTTGGACTGTTTTGTCAGGCTTTCATCAATAAAACGTTCATAATGTCCTAAGTCTAAATCAGTTTCTGCACCGTCATCGGTTACGAACACTTCACCATGCTGGATGGGGTTCATGGTTCCGGGGTCGATGTTGATGTAAGGGTCGAATTTCTGCATGGTCACTTTGTAGCCACGGGCTTTTAAAAGCCTCCCAAGGGAAGCAGCCGTGATACCTTTTCCAAGACCGGAAACAACACCGCCGGTGACAAAGACGTATTTTACAGGCATAGGGTTATCCTCCTCAATAATATTTATAAAAAATGTAAATTGAAAACAAAAATGTGTTGTCATACAACACGCTATAACCAATATAGTATACAACTAAGTTGCGTTAAAATCCAGCAAAATATAAAAAAGATAGAATGAAATTTATAAAAACTTTAGAATTAACAAGAAAAGTTCATCATCTGCGTATTGCTTTTAAACTGTCTTTTCAATATAATAAAGTAGAAATTCATAAAAATGTATGTGGGAAGATACTGTCCGCCTGTGTTCCGGCAGAGGCGTGGCAGCCAGCACACAGGAAGAAGCATGGAAATCCGTGATGGAGGGCTGTGCAGAAAGAAAATAAAATCCGGCTGCGGCTTAGGCTGTAACTGTGGAAAGGATAAAGACTTTATGGACAATCAGGGACCGAATAATTACAATAACGGAAATAACAATTACAACAATAACGGAAACGGCGGCGGAAATGGAAACGGAGGAAATGGCGGCGGAAACGGCGGCAGGGATAACCGCAACGGTCAGCTTATCATGGCGTTTATCCTGATTTCCCTTGTGGTGCTGTTTGTTATGAGCATGGTGACAAACCAGTTTAACCAGATGAGCACCCAGGAGATTTCCTACACCGAGTTTCTTTCCAAGGTAGAGGCGGGTGAGGTAAAATCCGTAGAGATTGGCTCCTATGAGATTACCATTACTCCGGTAGTGAAAAATGAAACTGCCAACAGGGCGTACCAGACCACGTATTACTGCGGCAGGGTTGCCGATGAGGATTTGCTTCCGCTGCTGAAGGAGAAGGGCGTTGAGATTTACGGTGTGATACCGGACAATACCTCCACCTGGATTTACAGTATTTTAAGTTATCTGATACCGTTAGCGCTTATTTGGATTCTGCTGGGCTTTCTCATGCGCCGTATGGGCGGAGGAGCCATGGGTGTGGGCAAGAGTACGGCAAAGGTTTATGTGGAAAAACAGACCGGAGTTACCTTTAAGGACGTGGCAGGTCAGGACGAGGCGAAGGAATCCTTGCAGGAGGTGGTAGATTTCCTGCACAATCCGGGACGTTATAAGGAAATCGGTGCGAAGCTGCCCAAGGGAGCCCTTTTGGTGGGACCTCCCGGAACCGGTAAAACCCTCCTTGCCAAAGCGGTGGCGGGAGAGGCGAAGGTGCCGTTTTTCTCTCTGGCAGGCTCTGATTTTGTGGAAATGTTCGTCGGCGTGGGAGCTTCCCGTGTCCGTGATTTATTCAAGGAGGCGCAGAAGCAGGCGCCCTGTATCATTTTTATTGACGAGATTGACGCCATCGGTAAAAGCCGTGACAGCCGTTACGGAGGAAATGATGAGCGTGAGCAGACGTTAAACCAGCTCCTTGCGGAAATGGACGGTTTTGATACGTCCAAGGGACTTTTGATTTTGGCGGCGACCAACCGTCCGGAGGTCTTAGACAAAGCGCTGCTGCGTCCGGGACGTTTTGACCGGAGAATTATTGTGGATAAACCGGATTTGAAGGGCAGACTTGAGACGTTAAAGGTTCATTCCAAGGACGTTATGATGGACCAGACCGTGGATTTGGATGCGCTGGCGTTAGCGACAGCCGGGCTGGTGGGCTCCGACCTTGCCAATATGATTAATGAGGCGGCAATCAATGCGGTGAAAAACGGCAGACGTTTTGTGAATCAGTCCGATTTATTTGACGCCTTTGAGCTGGTTGCCGTGGGCGGTAAGGAAAAGAAGGACCGTATCATGAGCGACAAGGAGAGAAAGATTGTGGCTTATCATGAGGTGGGGCACGCCATGGTGACAGCCCTGCAGAAAAATACGGAGCCGGTGCAGAAGATTACCATTGTTCCCCGTACCATGGGAGCTTTGGGATATACCCTGCAGACTCCGGAGGAAGAAAAGTTCTTACAGACCAAAGAGGAGCTTTATGCAAAAATTACCACCTATATGGCAGGACGTGCGGCGGAAATGCTGGTATTTAACTCTGCTACCAGCGGCGCGGCAAATGATATTGAAAGCGCCACCAACATTGCCAGGGCGATGGTGACGCAGTATGGTATGTCGGAAAAATTCGGCATGATGTGTCTTGCCTCCGTGGAAAACCAGTATTTAGACAACCGCGCCGGACTGATTTGCGGTGAAGATACGGCGGCAATGATTGATGAGGAAGTGCTTTCCATTATCAATAAGTGTTATGACGACGCCATGAAGCTTTTGGTTGAGAACAGGGAAGTATTAGATAAGATTTCCGATTATCTCTATGAGCATGAGACCATTACCGGAAAAGAATTTATGAAGATTTTCCGTGAATTGAAGGGTATTCCGGAGCCGGAGGAAGAAAAGGAGAAAAAGACGTTCTTTGAGCAGGCGCAGGAGGCGAGAGCTGAATTAGAAAAAGACCCGCTGCTTCGAAATGCAGACGGCGTGACAGAGGATATGTTTGAGGAAGAACCGTTAAAAGGAAATTTTATCGACCAGACAATAGATGATAATACAAATCATAGTGGTGAATAATGTTTAATATTGAAGAAGAATTAAAAAAACTCCCGGATACGCCGGGAGTTTATATTATGCATGATGCGCGTGACGCCATTATTTATATCGGAAAAGCAGTGAGCTTAAGGAAAAGGGTACATCAGTATTTCCAGGCGAGCCATAACGAGGGCATTAAAAAAGCCCAGATGGTAAAGCAGATTGCCCGCTTTGAGTATATTATTACGGATTCGGAATTAGAGGCTCTGGTGTTAGAGTGCAACTTAATCAAAGAGCACAGACCGAAATACAACACCATGCTGCGGGATGATAAGACCTACCCCTATATCCGGGTGACGGTGGGGGAGGATTTTCCGAGAGTTCTCTTTTCCCGTCAGCAGAAGAAGGACAAGTCCAGATATTTTGGTCCCTATACCAGCGCCGGGGCGGTGAAGGATACCATAGAGCTGATAAATAAGCTTTACCAGCTCCGTACCTGTAACCGCAGCCTGCCGAAGGACACGGGAAAAGACCGTCCCTGCTTAAACTATCATATCCACCAGTGCATGGCGCCCTGCCAGGCGTATATCACGAAGGAAGAATACAGGAAACGGGTGGATGCGGCGGTGGAATTTCTAAACGGCAATTACGCTCCCATTATGAAATCCTTAGAGGAAAAAATGCAGGAGGCGTCGGAACGGTTAGAATTTGAGAAGGCAATCGAGTACCGGGAGCTGTTAGGCAGCGTGAAACAGATTGCCCAGAAACAGAAAATCACCCACACCGACGGGGAGGATAAGGATATCGTGGCATTAGCGGCGGACGACAGGGACGCAGTGGTGCAGGTCTTTTTTATCCGGGACGGCAAATTAATCGGCAGGGACCATTTTTATGTCAAAATCGGAAACGAGGATTCCAAGGGGCAGATTTTAAATACCTTCCTGAAACAGTTTTATTCTGGGACGCCCTTTATCCCAAAGGAAATCATGCTGCAGGAGGATATTGAGGAACGGGAAGTGTTAGCGGAGTGGCTCAGTGAAAAGCGGGGAGGAAAGGTTTCTATCCGGGTGCCGCAGAAGGGCATGAAGGAAAAATTAGTGGAGCTGGCAAAGAAAAATGCCCAGCTGGTGCTGTCTCAGGACAGAGAAAAAATCAAACGGGAAGAGGGACGCACCATCGGAGCCTTAAAGGAGATTGAAAAGCTGTTAGGCTTAGAGGGCTTAAACAGGGTGGAGGCATTCGATATCTCCAACATCAACGGATTTGAGACGGTGGGTTCTATGATTGTCTATGAAAAAGGAAAGCCGAAGCGCAGCGATTACCGGAAATTTAAGCTGCGCAGCGTCACAGGACCGGATGATTACGCCTCCATGTATGAGGTGCTGACCCGCAGGTTTACCCACGGCATGAGGGAGCAGGAGGAACTGGAGGATAAGGAGCTTTCTAAAGAGTACGGCAGCTTCACTCGTTTTCCGGATTTGATTATGATGGACGGCGGAAGGGGACAGGTGAACATTGCCTTAAAGGTATTAGAAGAGTTGAAGTTAAATATTCCGGTGTCCGGTATGGTAAAGGATGATAATCACAGGACAAGAGGGTTATATTATAATAATGTAGAAATCCCCATTGACCGCAGCAGCGAGGGCTTTAAGCTGATTACGCGAATCCAGGATGAAGCCCACCGTTTTGCCATTGAGTATCACCGCTCCCTAAGGAGCAAGGAACAGGTGCATTCGGTGTTAGACGATATTCCGGGAATTGGACCGGCGAGAAGAAAGGCACTGATGCGCCGCTTCCAGTCCTTAGACGCCATAAAGGCGGCTTCTCTGGAAGAATTGGAGGGAACGGAGTCTATGAATGAGCAGTCCGCCAGGTCGGTATATGAATTTTTTCATAAGCAGGCTGGGCTGGTTGAAGAATAGGCATGTTTGTGCTATATTAAAACTAATATAGCACAGCTTTGTGCTGACACATGGATAATCAGGCTTGTAAAATACGAATGGGCTGATAGCTGCTTTCTGTATCTGGGCTGCTGCTTCACGATAGGCAGGCTTGCAAAATACGAATGTGTCAGTACACCAGGAGACTTGACTGGGAAAACAAAACAAGAAGAGGAGATTAAGGTATGAGTGGAGTTAGTGTATCAAAGGTAGCGCAGCTGATGGATTTGTACAACTTTCTGCCGGATTTGGAATTAAAAGGCCACCGGATTATGGTCAGTGATGTGAACCGTCCGGCATTACAGCTGAGCGGGTATTTTGAGCATTTTGAGCAGTCCCGTGTGCAGATTATCGGTACGGTAGAATATACTTATTTACAGCAGTTAGACAGTGAAAAGAGGGAGGAAATTTACCGTCAGTTTATGGGGTACGACATTCCGGCAGTAATTTTCTGCCGTGATTTGCAGCCGGACGAGACATTCTTAGCGATTGCCATGGAGAAAAAGATTCCGGTATTCGGCAGCAAAAGAAGCACGTCTGAATTTATGGCGGAGCTGATTTACTGTCTCAGCGAACAGTTGGCGCCCTGCATTACCATACACGGCGTGCTGGTGGACGTTTACGGCGAGGGGCTTTTGATTATGGGAGAGAGCGGTATCGGTAAAAGTGAGGCTGCTCTGGAGCTAGTGCGCCGCGGTCACCGTCTGGTAACGGATGACGTGGTGGAAATCCGTAAAATCAACGAGCATATGCTGGTGGGCACTTCACCGGACATTACCCGCTATTTTATTGAGCTTCGCGGTATCGGAATTATTGATGTCAAGAGTCTGTTCGGTGTAGAATGTGTCAAGGAAAAACAGCAGATTGACCTGGTTATCAAATTAGAGGACTGGAAAAAAGACAACGAATATGACCGTCTGGGCTTAGAGGAAGAGTATACGGAGTTCCTTGGAAATAAAGTGGTCTGCCATTCCCTGCCTATCCGTCCCGGCAGAAATTTAGCCGTTATCTGTGAGACGGCGGCAGTCAACCACAGGCAGAAGAAGATGGGCTACAACGCGGCACAGGAATTATACCGCCGTGTGCAGGAAAATCTCACCAAAAAATCAGACGAAGATGACGAATAGCAATGAGCTGCATGCACTGCGGATGAAAATAATATAACAAAATATGGAGGCATAAATAACAATGGAAAGAAAGAACGCATGGGAGAAATACCCGGAAGGCAAAAAAAGAGAGGAAGTATTTGCATTTGCAGAGGAATACCGGGGGTTTATTTCCCGATGCAAGACAGAGCGTGAATGTGTGACCGAATTGGCGGAGAAAGCAAAAAAAGCAGGCTTCGTGGATTTAGAGGAAGTAATCGCAAAAGGCACAGCCTTAAAGGCAGGCGATAAAGTATTTGCCAACAACATGGGAAAAGGGCTTGCCCTGTTTGTCATGGGAAAGAAATCCTTAGAAGAGGGAATGAACATCTTAGGGGCGCATATCGATTCCCCAAGAATGGACTTAAAACAGGACCCGTTATATGAGGATACGGATTTTGCCATGTTAGACACCCATTATTACGGCGGCATCAAGAAATACCAGTGGGTGACGCTGCCCTTAGCGCTCCACGGCGTGATTGCCAAAAAAGACGGCTCCTTAGTACAGGTAAATATCGGAGATAAGCCGGGGGACCCGGTATTCGGCGTCAGCGACCTGCTGATTCATTTATCCGGGGAACAGTTAGAGAAAAAGGCTGCCAAGGTGATTGAAGGGGAAAATTTAGACCTTATCATCGGCAGTATTCCCATGGAGGCAAAGGAAGAGGACAAGGAGGCTGCGAAGGAAAAGGTAAAAGCCAATATCATGAAACTCTTAGAGGCGGAATATGGTATAGAGGAAGAGGATTTCCTTTCCGCAGAAATCGAGGTGGTTCCTGCCGGTGAGGCGAGGGATTACGGCTTTGACCGAAGCATGATTATGGGCTACGGCCATGACGACAGAGTCTGCGCTTATCCTTCTTTCATGGCAATGTTAGAGGTAAAGGAGCCGGAGCTTACCAGCGTCTGCCTTTTAGTGGATAAGGAGGAAATCGGAAGCGTGGGAGCCAGCGGAATGCAGTCCCGTTTCTTTGAGAACACCGTGGCAGAGGTGATGAATGCAGCAGGAGATTATTCTGAATTAAAGGTGAGACGCGCACTGAAAAATTCCAAAGTGCTGTCCTCCGACGTGTCCGCAGCCTTTGACCCGAATTTCCCCTCTGTTATGACAAAGCGCAACGCCGCATATTTTGGAAGAGGACTGGTGTTCAACAAATACACTGGCTCCAGAGGAAAATCAGGCTCTAACGACGCCAATGCAGAGTACGTGGGAGCTTTAAGAAATATCATGGACAAAAATGAGGTGGCATTCCAGACCGCAGAGCTTGGAAAGGTAGACCAGGGCGGCGGCGGAACCATCGCTTACATTCTGGCAAATTACGGCATGAATGTGATTGACAGCGGCGTGCCGGTATTAAATATGCACGCACCCTGGGAGATTATCAGCAAGGTGGACCTGTATGAGGCATTCCGCGGATATGTAGCGTTCTTAGAAGAGACTGTTTAAGCAGCAGAAAATCAGACGCAGTGGAAAGCGGGCAGAGCAGAAAACAGGAAAAACAGGCGGCAGCAAAGCGAATAAGATAAAGTAGAGGGCAGGCATGACAGAACAGTTTTTAACGGAATTGGAAACAATCGTAGAGAAAGACCGTATTTTCGAAAACGAACCGATGAAAAAGCATACAACCTTTCGTGTGGGGGGACCTGCCGATGTGCTGATACAGCCGCGAAAAGAAGAACTGCCAGGGGTTTTAGAACTTTGTAAAAAGCAGGAAGTTCCTTTTTATATAATTGGAAACGGAAGCAATCTTCTGGTGGGAGATAAGGGTATCCGCGGCGTTGTCCTGGAAATGTCCGCGGGAGAAGAAGCGGTTACAGTGGGAGGAACTACGCTGCGGGCAGCAGCCGGGGTCATGCTCTCCAAAGCGGCAAACGCAGCAGCCGGGGCAGGGCTTACGGGAATGGAATTTGCAGCAGGAATCCCCGGTACGGTAGGCGGTGCAGTGGTGATGAACGCGGGCGCTTACGGCGGGGAGATGAAGGATATTCTCGTCTCTGTCACGGTGGTAGATGAGCATGGGACAACAAAAGAGGTGAAAGCCGAAGACTTGGAATTAGGCTACCGTCAGAGCAATATTTTAAAAAATCATTGGATTGTGACGGAGGCGGTATTACAGTTAGCCGAGGGTGAAGAGAGGGCAATCCGCGAAAAAATGAACACATTGGCGGAACAGCGGAGAGAAAAACAACCGCTGCAGTACCCCAGCGCCGGAAGTACCTTTAAGCGCCCGGAAGGGTATTTTGCAGGGAAACTGATTATGGACGCAGGTCTGCGGGGACACCGGGCAGGCGGCGCACAGGTTTCTGAGAAACACTGCGGCTTTGTGATAAACACCGGGGACGCCACCGCCGCAGATATCCGCAGGCTGATGGAGGAAGTCACTGCAGAGGTGGAACGGCAGTTTGGCGTCACCTTAGAACCGGAAGTAAAAATGCTGGGAGAATTTTAAAAAGAGGGCAGAGATATGAAATTCGTAATATTGACAGGAATGTCCGGGGCAGGAAAGAGTACTGCCATCAAAATGATGGAGGATATGGGATTTTATTGCGTGGATAATCTTCCTATCCAGTTGCTGGAAAAATTTGTGGAGCTGTCAAGCCTGCAGAACAACGAGCTGCAGAAGGTGGCGGTGGGAATCGATATCCGCAGCGGACAGGCGTTGGAGGAATTGCGGGACGTACTGGATAATATCGAAGAAACAGGCGTAAAATACGATATTCTGTTTCTGGATGCGGAGGATTCCGTTCTGGTGAAACGCTACAAGGAGACCAGAAGAAACCATCCCTTATCCGGTGGAGAACGGGTGGACAAGGGCATCGAGGAAGAGCGGAGACGTCTTGCTTTTTTAAAGGAGCGGGCGGATTACATCATTGACACCAGCCAGCTTCTGACGAGGGAACTGAAAGCGGAAATGGAAAAAATTTTCGTGAAAAACCAGGACTATAAAAACCTTTTTATTACGATACTATCCTTTGGCTTCAAATATGGGATGCCGGCGGATTCGGATTTGGTGTTTGACGTGAGGTTTCTGCCAAACCCCTATTATGTGGAGGGGCTTCGGGCAAAGACAGGAAACGATAAGGAGATACAGGATTATGTGCTTCAGTTTGAAGAGGCTCATATCTTTTTGCAGAAGCTGGAGGATATGCTGGATTTCCTGATTCCAAACTATATTGCCGAGGGGAAAAACCAGTTAGTCATTTCCATCGGCTGTACAGGAGGAAAGCATCGTTCCGTCACCTTGGCAAATGAGCTTTATAAATGCCTTTCAAAGAGGACAGAGTACGGAATTAAAATCGAGCACAGGGATATCGGAAAGGATGCCCTGAGAGGGAAATAATGTGAGAAGCCTCACATGGAAGAACGCAAATGCGGCGTTCTTCCCATTCGTTGGAAAGGTTTAGCTTATTATGTCATTTTCAGGTGAAGTAAAGGAAGAACTGCTAAAGCAGATAGGAAAGAGCAGGCATTGTCAGATAGCGGAGTTGGCGGCAATCATCGCCTTTGATGGGGCGGAAACGGAAAACCATCTGCTGAAAGAGAAATACCGGCTGTTAGTGAAAGAGCTTTTTCATATAGAAGAAACAGGACAGGCTGTGGAGGAATGGCGCATTTTGGAGCTGGTGAAAATGTGGGATGCCGACAAAAAACAGCCCCGGACGGACAGTACCGTAAATGGAATCCTGCTTCAGCAGATGTGCTGCAGAAGGGCATTTATCCGGGGAGCGTTTTTAGCGGGAGGCTCCATCAGCGACCCTAATAAATCCTATCATTTTGAGATTGTATGCAGGAACTTAGGGCAGGCGGAGCAGCTTCGGGATATGATTAACAGCTTCGAGATGGAAGCAAAGATTGTGGAACGGAAAAAGTATCAGGTGGTCTACTTAAAAGAGGGCGCTCAGATTGTGGATATGTTAAACATCATGGAAGCCCATGTGGCGCTTATGAATCTGGAAAATGTCCGCATATTAAAAGAAATGCGCAACTCCGTAAACCGCAAGGTAAACTGTGAGACCGCAAATATCAGCAAGACGGTGAATGCTGCAGTAAAGCAGCTGGAAGATATCGAGTATATCCGGGATAAGGCAGGGCTAGACAGCCTGCCGGATAATCTGCGGGCGGTAGCACTGCTGCGGTTAGAAAATCCCGACGCACCGTTAAAGGAACTTGGAACATTGTTAAATCCGCCGGTCGGAAAATCCGGAGTCAATCACAGGCTCCGGAAAATCAGCGAGATTGCGGAAGGTTTAAGAGGTTAAAGAAAGGGAGAGGTGGCAGTATGAGAAAGAACGTGACAGTGGAGATGGAAGAAGGATTAGAGGCTAGACCAATCGCCCTGCTGGTGCAGACCGCAAATCAGTTCAGCAGTAAGATTTATCTGGAAATCGGCGAGAAGAGAGTCAATGCCAAGAGCATTATGGGCGTTATGAGCCTTGCCCTGCTGAATGGAGAAAATGTAGTCTTAGACGCAGAGGGTGAGGATGAGGCAGAGGCAATTACAGCGTTAGAGGCATTTTTAAAGAAATAGTAGTATAGGGTGTATGAAATTTATGGAAAGTAAGAAAAAGTTACTGTTTGTGTTTAACCCTTTTTCAGGAAAGGCACAGATAAAAAATCAGTTGTTGGACATTGTGGACACCATGGTAAAGGCAGATTATGAAGTTACCATTTATCCCACACAGGCATCGGGGGATGCCATACATAAGGTAGAGGAGGAAGCCGGGAACTATGATTTAGTGGTCTGCAGCGGCGGTGACGGCACCTTAGATGAGGTGGTGACGGGCATGATGCGCCGGGAGGAAAAAGTGCCATTAGGCTATATTCCGGCAGGCAGCACCAATGATTTCGCCACCTCCCTCGGCATTCCAAAGGATATGGTAAAGTCCGCCGGGGCGGCGGTGACGGGCGTTCCCTTTGCTTGTGATATCGGAGCCTTTAACGAAGATTATTTTGTGTATGTAGCGGCTTTCGGGCTTTTTACCGCAGTTTCCTATAAGACGAGCCAGGAGTGGAAAAATGTGTTAGGACATGCCGCCTATATCTTAGAGGGGGTACGGAGCCTTCACGACATTCCCTCCTACCGGATGCAGGTGGAGTACGATAATATCCGTTTGCAGGATGAATTTATCTACGGAATGATAAGCAATTCCACCTCTGTGGGTGGGTTTAAGGGCATGACAGGGAAGGATGTGCTTTTAGATGACGGCGTTTTTGAAGTGACCTTAATTAAAAAGCCCAGAAATCCCATTGAGCTTAACGAGATTATCGCCTCCCTGATTAATCTGGTGGACGATACGGATATGATATATTCCTTTAAGACCAGCCGGGTCACCATCACGGCGGCGGAGGCGGTTCCCTGGACCTTAGACGGGGAATTTGGCGGCGACCATGAGATTGTAACCGTGGAAAATCTCTGCAAAGCGGTGGAAATTATGGTGCCGGAAAAAGATAGTTAAAAATTTAACTTTATTTTTTGGTTGAAGTAATATATAATAGCCGTAGGGTAAAATTAAATATTTTATTTATGGAGGAATTTAATATGTTAGTATCTGCAAAAGAAATGTTAGACAAAGCAAAAGCTGGACACTACGCAGTAGGTCAGTTCAACATCAACAACCTGGAGTGGACAAAATCCATTCTTCTCACTGCAGAAGAGTGCAAATCCCCGGTTATCCTTGGTGTTTCTGAGGGCGCAGGAAAATACATGACAGGCTATAAGACCGTAGCTGCCATGGTAAAAGCCATGATTGAAGAGTTAAATATCACGGTTCCGGTAGCATTGCACTTAGACCACGGTTCCTATGACGGATGTTTAAAATGCGTTGAGGCTGGTTTCTCATCCATCATGTTTGACGGTTCCCATTACCCAATCGACGAGAACGTTGCTAAGACAACAGAGTTAGTTGCATTGGCACACAAAAACGGTATGTCCATCGAGGCTGAGGTTGGTTCCATCGGCGGAGAAGAGGACGGCGTTGTTGGTATGGGCGAGTGCGCTGACCCGGAAGAGTGTAAGAAAATCGCTGACCTTGGCGTGGACATGTTAGCTGCAGGTATCGGCAACATTCACGGAAAATATCCTGAGAACTGGGCAGGACTCAGCTTTGAGACCTTAGACGCTGTTCAGAAATTAACAGGAGCTATGCCGTTAGTACTTCACGGAGGTACCGGAATCCCTGAGGATATGATTAAGAAAGCCATCTCCCTTGGAGTAGCTAAGATTAACGTAAACACAGAGTGCCAGTTATCTTTCGCAGATGCAACACGTAAATACATCGAGGCTGGAAAAGACTTAGAGGGCAAAGGCTTTGACCCGCGTAAACTCTTAGCTCCGGGTGCAGAAGCAATCAAAGCGACTGTAAAAGAGAAGATGGAGCTGTTCGGTTCCGTTGGAAAAGCAGAATAAGTTTTTCCGGACTAAGCTATTTTAACAAAAATTCTGAGGTTCTGGTTTAATTCTTGTTAAAAATAGTAAAAGTTAAAAAAATATAAAATTTTCACTTGCATTTTGAAAAGAAAAGTATTATCTTAAATACAACAAAACAATGTGAAGAGATGAACAAGGGTGTTCCAAGAGGCTTGGAATGCCCTTTTTTGCACACGGGCGTCCAAAGGAAATATGTCAGCAAGCTGACACCCGCCCGGCGCGGCGAGCAGGGAAAACCCACCCAGCTCGATTACAGACACCTGCGAAGGGAACTCTCAAAAAGCATTGTGAAGAATAAGCAAATCAAATCGCAAGGGGATTATGATTGTGAGAAAGAAAGGATGTAAAGTATGAGTGAAACAGGATACCTTAATGTAGCAGAAATTTTTGGTGAGAACGTATTCAATGACGCAGTGATGCAGGCACGTCTCCCAAAGAAAGTTTACAAGAAACTCAAAGAAGTCATTCAGGAGGGAAAAGAGTTAGATTTAGAAACCGCTGATGTGGTTGCACATGAGATGAAGGAATGGGCAATCGAAAAAGGCGCAACTCATTACACCCACTGGTTCCAGCCATTAACCGGCGTGACCGCAGAGAAGCATGACTCTTTCATCACCGCTCCTATGGAGAACGGCAAAGTATTAATGAGCTTTTCCGGTAAAGAGTTAATCAAAGGCGAGCCGGATGCATCTTCTTTCCCATCCGGTGGTTTAAGAGCAACCTTTGAGGCGAGAGGATATACAGCATGGGATTGTACCTCTCCGGCATTCGTCAGACAGGACGCAGCAGGAGCAACACTTTGCATTCCTACCGCTTTCTGTTCTTACACAGGCGAAGCACTTGACCAGAAAACACCGCTGCTGCGTTCCATGGAAGCCATCAACGAGCAGGCGCTTCGTTTACTGAAATTATTCGGAAATACAACCTCTAAGAAAGTAACTCCTTCCGTTGGACCGGAGCAGGAATACTTCATCGTAGACAGAGAAAAATATTTGCAGAGAAAAGACTTAATCTTCACCGGACGTACCTTATTCGGAGCAATGCCTCCAAAAGGACAGGAGATGGAGGACCATTACTTCGGAGCCATCCGTGAGAGAATCGCTGCTTTCATGAAGGATGTCAACGAGGAACTCTGGAAATTAGGCGTTACCGCCAAAACCCAGCACAACGAGGTTGCTCCGGCACAGCACGAGTTAGCGCCGATTTATGCAGAGGCAAACATCGCTGTTGACCACAACCAGTTAGTTATGGAGACTTTAAAGAAGGTTGCAGGGCGCCATGGTTTACAGTGCTTACTCCATGAGAAACCATTCGCAGGCGTCAACGGTTCCGGTAAACATAACAACTGGTCCATCACAACCGATGACGGCATTAACTTATTAGAGCCGGGCACAACACCGCATGAGAACGTACAGTTCTTACTGGTACTGACCTGTATCTTAAAGGCAGTGGATACCCATGCAGACCTGTTAAGAGAGTCCGCAGCAGACGTAGGAAACGACCACAGATTAGGAGCCAACGAGGCACCGCCAGCCATTATTTCTGTTTACCTTGGAGAGCAGTTACAGGATGTGCTGACACAGTTAATCGACACCGGAGCAGCAACACACAGCCTTTCCGGACAGAAGTTAGAGACCGGCGTTAAGACCTTACCGGACTTCATGAAGGACGCTACCGACAGAAACAGAACTTCACCGTTCGCATTTACAGGAAACAAATTCGAGTTCCGTATGGTAGGTTCCCAGGACTCTATCGCACAGCCGAACGTTGTATTAAATACCATCGTTGCAGAGGCATTTGCAGAGGCATGTGATATCCTTGAAAAAGCAGATGACTTCGATATGGCAGTACATGATATGATTAAGAAATATGCAACAGAGCACCAGAGAATCGTATTCAACGGAAACGGTTATTCCGATGAGTGGGTGGCTGAGGCAGAGAAACGCGGTTTACCGAACATCAAGTCCATGGTAGACGCAATTCCGGCATTAAATACAGACAAAGCCGTTGCATTATTTGAGAAATTCAAGGTATTTACCAAGGCTGAGTTAGACTCCCGTGTAGAAATCGAGTACGAGACCTACGCGAAAGAGATTAACATCGAGGCCAGAGCGATGATTGATATTGCCACCAAACAGATTATTCCGGCAGTAATCAAATACACCACCGTACTTGCTGAGTCTATCTCTGCAGTGAAGAACGCATGCGGCGCAGACGTCAGCGCTCAGACAGAAATTCTGACCGAGGTATCTTCTTTACTGGCAGATTCTAAGAAGGCTCTTGTAAAATTACAGGAGGTAACAGAGAAGGCTGCTGCTATGGAAGAGGGCAGAGAGCAGGCTGTATATTACAGAGATACAGTAAAAGCTGCTATGGATGCGCTGAGAGCCCCGGTAGATAAGCTGGAGATGTTAGTGGATAAGGCTATGTGGCCAATGCCTTCTTACGGCGATTTAATCTTTGAAGTATAGTTCTGAAAAATGAGGAAAAATTTCTCCTGAAAAGGGAGGCTGCCGGCTGGGAAACCTCCGGCAGATTATGAAAAAATTATAAAGCATATAAAAAGCGGTGCTTTTTTCGAACCACGAAGCTGTGGAACAAGGGAAAAGTGCCGCTATTTTTGTTTAGGAGGATAACGTTATGACTGAAGAGACAATTTTACAGATAGTGACGGATAATGTGTTTGGCGTCTGGTTCCTCATCGGTGCGGCGCTGGTATTCTGGATGCAGGCTGGTTTTGCAATGGTGGAGGCAGGCTTTACCAGAGCAAAAAATACAGGTAACATCTTAATGAAAAACCTGATGGACTTTTGTATTGGTACAGTTGTGTTCATCTTAATCGGTTTCTCCCTCCTTTTAGGCGAGGATTTACTGGGATTTATCGGGAAACCGGGCTTTGATATTTTTACCGCCTATGCGGATTTTGATTTTTCAAGCTTTGTATTTAACTTAGTATTCTGCGCAACCACAGCGACCATCGTATCCGGCGCTATGGCAGAGCGTACAAAGTTTTTATCCTATTGTATTTATTCAGGAGTGATTTCCGGATTGATTTATCCGATTGAGGCGCACTGGATTTGGGGCGGCGGCTGGTTAGCACAGCTTGGGTTCCACGATTTTGCAGGTTCCTGCTGTATCCATATGGTAGGCGGTATCTCCGCATTGATTGGAGCGGCTTTCCTTGGACCCCGTATCGGTAAATTTACGAAAGATAAAGCTGGTAAGATTGTGAAAGTAAATGCATTCCCGGGGCATAACTTAGCTCTTGGATGTTTAGGATGTTTTATTCTCTGGTTTGGATGGTATGGATTTAACGGCGCTGCATGTACCAGCGTAGAGCAGTTAGGCTCCGTTCTTCTTACAACAACAGTAGCTCCTGCCATTGCAACCGTGGTATGTATGGTGTTCACATGGGTAAAATACGGAAAACCGGATGTATCTATGTGTATGAATGCTTCTCTGGCAGGCCTGGTGGCAATTACTGCACCCTGTGATGTAACCGATTGTCTTGGCGCAATTATCATTGGCGCTGTTGCTGGTTTACTGGTAGTATTCGGTGTATGGTTATTAGATTATAAGCTTCATGTGGATGACCCGGTAGGCGCCGTTGCCGTTCATATGATGAATGGTATCTGGGGAACCATCGCAGTTGGTTTATTTGCAACCACCTCCGCTCCCGGAAATGATACGGTAGTTGGTTTGTTCTATGGCGGCGGTTTCCACCAGTTAGGACTTCAGTTATTAGGCTTTATCACCGTTGCTGCATGGGCAGCTGTTTGTATCACCATTACCTTTGTTGTAATTAAAGCAACGGTTGGACTCCGTGTCACAGAAGAAGAAGAGATTATCGGTCTGGATGCAACTGAGCACGGTTTAAGCTCCGCATATGCAGGATTTGCCCTGATGGATATTTCCAACACAATGACCATGGAAGTAAACGAGAACACAGACCTTGGCGAGAGCGAGTACGAGACCGCTTCCGAGGCGCAGAAGAATGCGGCTGTCAAGGTGGAGGCTATGCCGGTTTCTCCTACAGGCATTTACAAAGTTGTTATTATTTCAAAACTGACAAAATACGACCACTTAAAGAAAGCAATGAACGAGCTTGGTGTGACAGGTATGACCGTAACACAGGTTATGGGCTGTGGCGTTCAGAAGGGCGCCGGCGAGAAATATCGTGGTGTAGAGATGGATGCAACATTGCTTCCAAAGGTAAAAGTAGAAGTTGTCGTAAGCAAGATTCCGGTAGAGAAGGTAGTGGAAGCTGCCAAGAAAGCGCTTTACACAGGACACATCGGAGATGGAAAGATTTTCGTATACGATGTAGCCCAGGTAGTGAAGGTTCGTACCGGAGAGGAAGGCGTCGCTGCACTGCAGGATGTGGAATAGCTGCACTAATCTAATTTGATTAGATTGGTGAAATCTAATCCCCTTAGTTAGTATATACATCAACAGCAGGAAACCCGGAGAAATCCGGGTTTTTTGCTGTGTGTCAGGGATAACGGAAAGTTTTCGGAATGTGGGACTATGATTTGTAAGATAGCTCATTTTGCGGTATAATATTGATATTAGGAAAGCGGCAGAAGAAATCATACAACTGGTAGAAACATATCTTACAAATCAGGAAATTTATGGTTAAGCACCAGAGAGGGAAGGGTTATGGCGAGAAAACTTTTATTTATCAATAAGCGCAGGGAGATTATACAGGAGTTTTTAGATGCGATGCGCGACAGAGATATTGTAATTGAAACGGCTGAAAATGGGGTAGAGGCGGCAACGCTGCTTAAAAAAAATGAATACCAGGTGGTGGTGACGGGGCTTACCATGGATGGCTATAATGGAGAGCAGATTATCAGTTACGTCAACCGCGCCCATCCCAATACCGTGTGTATTATTTATACCACGAATATCAGTGCAGCGCAGCTTCATTTTTTCATTAATAAAAGGGATGTTTTCCGCGTGTTTTTACGCCCGGTGAATTTCCGGATGGAATTTTTCTCCGCCTTAGATGAAGCCTTTGAATATTATGAGATAAAGGTAAAGAGCAGCGAAGAGAATGAGGAACGCCGGGAAAAGATAGCGGAATATAAAAAGAAAATGCAGGGAATCCAGCAAAAGATTGATAATCAGGATAACGCTAAGTTAGGAATGGTGCGCTACATGAAGCGTCTGACGAAGTTTACTCTGAATGAATATGACGTCAATTTGACGAAGGAGGAAAGGGAGCGGTTAGCCGGAGTGGAATATGGTCTGATAGATTTATGCTGCGGCGGTTCTAAGAGCCTGCAGAAAGCAGAAAAAGCGGCAGTACGTCTGGGGGAGATTGTACATATGTGAGAGGACGCCTTTTGGCGTCCTCTCATGGTTTTGTCATGTGATAAAGCTAGATACGTCCAAAAGAAACCTTCACCACAAATAAATCCGCCATAGTCTCCACGGTAAAAGTCCCTCCACAGGCTTCCGTAAAGCTTTTGGCAATGGAAAGCCCAAGACCGCTGCCGCCGTCGGTGCGGCTTTCGTCCCCTCTGGTAAAGCGGGCAGTGAAATCCACCCCGGCTTTTATCTCATTTTTTGAAGTATTGCGTATACATGCCACTGCAAATCCTTCTTTTTCCTCTAAGGTGATATAGATTCTGGAACCCTCTAAGGAATACTTTAAGGCGTTTCCGATGAGATTTTGGAAAACCCGGTACATCCGGTGTCCGTCGGCACGGACCATAACAGGGGCATCCGGTATTTCTGCCCGGAGGACAGCAGGGCTTCTTTTGATTTCCTCGTCCATATCGGCAAGGGTCTGGTTTAACAGTCTGCCAAAATCCAGTTCCTCTAACTCTACGGATAACTGCCCGGAAGCGGCTTTGCTGACGGAGAAAACGTCCTGTACCATATTTTTCAGCCGTTCCGCTTTTTCATCTAGGATATGGATATAATCTTTTACATCCTCCGGCAGATTATCCTCCTGCTTTAAAAGCTCGATATAGCTGATAATGGAGGTCAGCGGCGTCTTGATATCATGGGAGACATTTGCCACCAGCTCCACCTTCATGCGTTCGCTTTTTAAGCGTTCCTCCACGGCAGTTTCCATGCCCTGCCGGATTTCCTCCAACTGCTGCGTCATCTGCTGCAGTGCAGAGTCCTCTGTCATAACAGTCGTTCCGGATTCGTAAGCTCCGTCGTGAATCTCACGGATTCTGTGTTCTAATTCTTCCAGCTCCAAAGCCAGTTTCCGGCTTTTTTTCTGGGAAAAGAAAGCTGCGACGGACAAAAGGAGCAAAAGCGCGCATGGGACTTCAAACAGTATAAGGACAATCGTTTTTGAAAATCCAAACAGCAGGGCAGCCAGAAACAGGACAACGGATAACAGGCAGCTTCCGGTAAGGCACAGAAACAGACGCTTTGAGGGCGCCATAAGCCTTTTTGACAGAGAAAGGGTCAAATCTCTGGTTTTTACCGTTTCCGCTATTTTTCCAAAGATACCGTGACGGAAACTGCCCTTGTTTTTCCCGATATCGTTACAGAACAGATAGCATACCCAGAAAAGAACCACCAGCAGCGCCGGACTGTTCAGGAGGCTGTTAAGAACCGTCCGAAATACCTCCTTGAGGTAGACGCTGTCGTAATAGTAACCGTCATAGCTAATACTGATATCTGACAGTACTACTGTGGTTTCTTCAAGGGTGGAGGCAGTGCCCGCCATACCTGCCGCAAAAAGCGGAAGCAGGAACAGCAGCAACAGCTTTGCCTCAAACCAGAGTTTTCCGGTCAGCTTTGCAAGAGCGGCATCCGCCAGTTGTTTTTCCCTGCGCAGTTTCAGGTAAAGAAGAAAGAAACAGCATCCCAATGCAATGCAGAAGAGGGAGAAGCGAAGGGCTTTCTGACGCAGAAAAAATTCCTGTCTCATGTAATAAAGCGTATTCCCGTAGTATGTATTGCTGCCGTTGGTTTCCACATACTGAACAGGCTCCTTTGCCACAAGCAGCACAATGTCAGCTTTCTGCCATTTATCCGGTACGGTGTAATTCAGGTAGCCCGGAAGCCGCCAGTCCTCGCCCTCCCGGTAAATGCCGTCACCGTAAATATCCAGCTGTTTCCCGTCTTTCCACACATTGACTGCCTCGCTGTCATAATGCAGGCAGAAATTGTAGTTTTCCGGCAGGTTTTTAACCGTTCCGTCCCAGTCGGTATCCTCCCGGTTAGAATACAATTCTTTCCCGTCATAGGAAATCACATACAGCACATTTTTATCCTGTTTTATCTGATTGTGGAAATATTCTGCGGATTGTTTCTTTTGTGTCTCTGTATAGGAGACGTCCCTTTCCCATGCCGGATAATCGTTCGGATAAAAATTCTCTGTCCCTGAAACGGCGGTACTTTCCACAACGACCTCTGTGGTATTGTCTGCGCTGCCGCTGTAGCCGAAGGCTTCTTCAAATCCATAGCTGTACACATAATCTCCGGCTGCCATGGCAAGAAAATCCATAAGCTCGTCAGAGATAAAATTTTGAAATTCTTTTGTGTTCTGATAGTCGGTTTCCGAAACGAAAGCGGCAAAGCTTTCTGACGTACCGTAGGAGAGCAGCCCGGACGCCAGCCCGGAGCCTCCGGTCAGCAGAAGCGATACACTTAAAAAGAAACTTAAGAAACCGATATTACTTTTCCATTTTTTCGATTTTATAACCAATTCCCCACACCACCTTTAAATATTCCGGCTCTTTTGGATTGAGTTCTATTTTTTCGCGAATGCGCCGGATATGCACCATCACTGTATTTTCGGGAGAAAAACCGGGTTCGTTCCAGACGCGCTCATAAATTTCTTCCGCCGGGAAAATTCTGCCGGGATGTTTCATCAAAAGTTCGACAATCCTGGTTTCCGTTGCAGTGAGCCGCACGGCTTCCCCGTCCACATAGAGGATTTTTTCGTCCGCGGCATATTCTAACCTGCCGTTTTTCAGACGGTTTCCCGCAGGGGAGTGGATATCCCCCAGACTGGTGTAGCGGCGCAGATGACTTTTTACCCTTGCTGCCAGTTCCTGGGGATTGTAGGGCTTTGCCACGTAATCGTCAGCCCCCATGGAAAGCCCTAATACTTTATCGGTGTCCTCGCTTTTGGCGCTTAAAACAATGATGGGAATATTTTTCCGTTCCCTGATTTTCATAACAGCGGAGAGACCGTCTAACTTCGGCATCATCACATCCATAATCACCAGATGGATGGTCTGTTCCGCTAAAAGCTCCAATGCCTGCATACCGTCGTATGCCCTGAATACCTGATATCCCTCCTTTTCTAAAAGAATGGCAATGGCTTTTACGATTTCGCGGTCATCATCAACCACCAAGATACATTCACACATAACACTTATCCTCCTGAGCCTGTAACTAAAATAAACGATGTTTCTTACAAAGAAACCGGGGAATTTCTTAAAAATTTCTTATAATAGGGCGGCAGCTGCCTGATAGCAAAAAGAACTGCCGGAAACTGAACCGACAGTTCTTTTATAGCAATGAATTGTTTGGTTAGATTTACGTTACTGCTGTCCGTCCTCCGCGGGCGGCGTATCGGCGGGAGGCGTATCCGCAGGAGGACTCTGCTGTTCCTCCGGGGCGGTGACGCCGGGAACCGGAGAAATCGGCTGAGAACCCTGATAAATGGAATTTTCTCCATTGTGCAACGGACAGGTGGAGGTAACGCCGTCTAACAGCAGGTAAGGGCTGTCCTCTGTGCCCTGAGTGCCGCCAATGACAAATACTCTCTGGCTTAAGGAAGTAAGAGGGCAGTTGGCGCCGGCTAACTGTCCGGAGTCATTACAGATATTTGCCAGAGTGTGGTGGTCACAGTACTCCGTAGGCTGGGTGCCTGCGGCAAAATATTCCGTGTAGACTGCGCTTCCGCGGGGGTCGCTGTCGCAGACGCCTGCAATGGCAAGTTTTCCGGATTCCTTACAGACCGATGCGGTTACAATGCCGGAGGGCTGGGTGAATTCCTTTTTGGGGAGATTCTCATGCAGCCTTGACATGACGGATTTCCATATCTTCTTGGGATAGGTGGTCTGACCGCCGCTCTGGACTGCGTTGTCGTCGTAGCCGCCCCACACTACGCAGGTGTAATAAGGCGTATAACCTGCAAAGAGAGCGTCACGGTTTTTGGTGGTGGTTCCCGATTTTCCTGCCTGTGCCATGGTGTTGCCGAAGTAGGCGGGAGTACCGGTTCCCTGAGTCATAACATCCTCCATGGCGTTAGTCAAAAGCCATGCGGTGGTTTCCTTTAATACGGTGTGAGAGGTGGAAACGGTGTTGTCTAACAGCACATTTCCGTCGTGGTCTAGCACCTTGGTGTAAAATTTCGGTTTGATATAGGTTCCGTTGTTGGCGATGGTGGCGTAAGCCGCCGTCAGCTCTAAGTTGGTGACGCCGTAGGTCAGACCGCCGAGGGCGAGCGTTTCGTTGGAGCTTTCATCCACGCCGATGGTGGTGAAGCCAAAATCAACGATATAATCGTATCCCAAGGAAGGTCCAATCTGGGCTAAGGTTTTTACAGTTACAATATTGATGGAGTCGGTAATCGCTTCCCGCAGAGTGGTAAAGCCGCGGTAACGGTTATCATAGTTGTTGACAGAAGCGCCCTCTCCGGTACCGTAGGTGTAGGGAGCGTCATCCTGCACGTCTGCTAAGGTCATGCCTCCCGCATCAAGGGCAGCCGCATAGGCGGCAATAATCTTGAAGGTGGAGCCGGGCTGTCTGGTGGTGTCGGTGGCACGGTTCAGGGTTTTGTTGGCGGTCTTATCACCACGTCCGCCCACTAAGGCTTTTACCTCTCCGGTGCTCTGTTCGATGATGGTCAGCGCCGACTGGGGCTGCAGGGTGTAGGTGACAGTTTCACTGCCGTTTACAATGGTGTCGCCCTCTTTCATAATGTCCGCCTTGTACTGTTCGATGGCAGCCGCCGCATCTTCTTCCGAAGCGAAATTGATGTTGTAATCACGGCTCTTGGTTGCCTGATAATAGGACAGCATGGTCTGCTCGCTGTAATTGGAAATCGTGCCGTCCTCAGAAAGGATGGAAACACGGTAGGAAAAGGATACCTTTGGCGCCGTGGGGTAATTGTCCAAATTGTTGATTTCCTCATCACAGATAGACTGGATTTCCGGGTCCTGGGTGGAATAAATCGTAAGTCCGCCCTGGTACAGGGTCTTGTAAGCCTGCGTCTCGGTGTAGCCCTTCTGTTCCACTAAGTCGGCGATAATCTGGTCCGTCAGTTCGTCCACGAAGTAAGAGTTGATGTTGCTGCCCTTGGTCTCCACATTGACTAACTGGATACGGTCATAGACATTATCCGCCATGGCTTCATCATATTCTTCCTGGGAAATGTATTCCTGGTCTAGCATGTTGTTCAACACTTTTTTCCGGCGCTCGGCATTGTCATCCGGGTGGGAAATGGGGTTGTACTTGGTAGGGCTCTGGGTGATGGCGGCGAGAACCGCACATTCCGAGAGGGAAAGTTCCGATACATCCTTGCCGAAATAACGTTCGGAAGCAACGCCTACGCCTAAGGTATTCTGACCGAGGTTGATGGCGTTCAGGTAGTTTTCCAAAATCCAGTCCTTATCCACCACTTTTTCTAATTGAAGAGCGAGATACTGTTCCTGGAACTTACGCTCAAATTTTTCCGCCATGGAAGTTTCGCTTGTCCAGCTGGTAAAGACTGTATTTTTCAAAAGCTGCTGGGTGATGGTGCTGGCTCCCTCGGAAAAATGTCCGGAGGTGACACCCTTAATTCCCGCACGCAAAATACCCTTTAAGTCGATACCGTTGTGCTCATAGAAACGTTCGTCCTCAATGGCGACAAAGGCGTGCTGCAAATCCTTGGGGATTTCGTCGATTGTCACATACTTCCGATTGGAGCCGGATGCCACTAAGGTGGCGGTTTCCTTTCCGGTGCTGTCTAATACCGTGGAAAGAAATCCGGTGGGGGTGGCGTCAATATCCTCAATAGTAGGAGCGGAGTCTATGATACCGCTGATAACGCCGAAAGCGGAGCAGCCGCCTACGATGATGACGGCAAAAAAGCATATAAGCAATGCCTTACAAAAAATTACATAGAATTTTTTGCGAATCATGGTACTCTTGGAAACTAATTCCTTTTGCTGTTTCCGTGTACTTTTCTTTCCATAATTCATAATGGCCTCCTTTTCTGAAATAAAAAAATAGCCTGCGGTACAATATTTTTCGGATATCATACCTTTCGATATTATAACAGAGAAACGTGTCAGAATAAAGAAAAAACTGAAAATATGGCAGTTTGTTCATATATTCTTAAGAATATACAGGGCAAAAAATCAATTATGGTTGCGCTGCGGGGAGGAAACATGTTACCATAATAGAGACAGGCGCCGTGAGGGGAAACCGGCGTTTCCTGACCGTACAGACATGAGATGAGGCTGACAGCAGGAAAAAGTTTTATATTAGTATAAGGAAAAAGAACAATATTATGAAAACAGTTTATTCCGGCGGGGAAGCGGAAATCGTGGAAAAAAAATCCCGCTTTATCGCCACGGTACGCCCGGTGGCTTCGGAGGAAGAAGCGGTGGCGTTTATCAATGAAATGAAAAAGAAATACTGGGATGCGAAGCACAACTGTTCCGCCTTTGTCATTGGGGACAGGCAGGAGATGAGCCGCTGCTCCGACGACGGGGAACCGGCACAGACCGCAGGCAGACCCATGCTTGACGTGTTGCTGCGGGAGGAAATCCACAATGCCGCAGTGGTGGTGACACGCTATTTTGGCGGTGTGCTGCTGGGGACAGGAGGGCTGGTGAGGGCTTACCAGAAAGCCACACAGGAGGGACTTTCCGCCAGCACCATCATTGACAAGAGAGAGGGCAGAAAGCTGACGGTGGGGACAGACTACAACGGGCTGGGGAAGCTGCAGTATCTGGTGGCGCAGAATGGACTTACTGCCATAGATACCATTTACACGGAAAAGGTGGAACTGGTTTTGATGGTTCCGAAGGAACTGCAGGAAAAAACTGAGAAGGAAATCATTGAGGCAACCAGCGGAAACGCCTGTATTTCCTGGGGTGACGAGGTCTTGTATGCGCTGGTTGAAAAAAAATTGAAAATTTTTGAAAAAAACTCTTGATTTTTTTGGACAGCTCCTATATAATAGCTATTGTTGACGGCGCAACAGCGTGTCACACAAGAGATTTAGGGCTATCGCCAAACGGTAAGGCAACGGACTCTGACTCCGTCATTTCAAGGTTCGAATCCTTGTAGCCCTGCTAAGAGACCTCAGTGGAGTAATCTGCTGAGGTTGTTTTTGTTTTGGAAGCGAGGTGTACCATGTATCATTTTAACAGCCGTGTGAGCTACAGCGAAGTAAACAGTGAACGAACCCTGACCCTGCCAGCCCTGCTTGACTATTATCAGGACTGCTGCATTTTCCAGTCGGAGGATTTAGGGGTTGGAGTGGAGCATTTAGATGAGACAAAGACAGCGTGGGTGCTGTCCTCCTGGGAGATTCGAATCCACCGTCTCCCCCAGATGGGAGAGGAAATCCGGATTTGTACCTGGCCCTATGATTTCAAGGGCTTTTACGGATACCGTAATTTTACCCTGGAGGATGAAAAGGGAAATGTGCTGGCGGACGCCAATTCCGTGTGGATACATATGGATATCAACTCCATGCGTCCGGTGCGAATCACCGAAGCTATGAAAGAGGCCTATGTTCCGGATATTTCGGCGGGACTTGAGGGCAACTGGGCGCCGAGGAAAATCGCTGTTCCGGAAACCGGGCAGATGGAGAAAAAGGAGCCTGTTCCGGTGGCAAGGTTTTTTATTGACACAAATCACCATATGAATAATGGAAAATATGTTCTTGTGGCGGAGGAATATCTGCCGGAGGATTTTCCGGTGCACAGACTGCGGGTGGAATATAAGAAAGCGGCAGTATTAGGGGACGTGCTGTACCCATCTGTGCTGCGGGAAGAAAACTGCGTCACTGTCGTTTTGGCAGAGGAAACAGGAACGCCCTATGCGGTTGTCCAGTTTCTCCGGGATGAGGCATAGAATACAGAGAGCCGGGAATGTTTGCCACAGGAAAAAAGGCGGAAGAGCCGCAGAAGCGAAATGAGGGAAAGATGAAATTAGGTGAATATCAGACATTAAAGGTGATAAAAAAAGTAGAGTTCGGTGTGTATCTTGCAGAGCATGAGGAAGATGAAATGCGGGTGCTGCTGCCGGAAAAACAGGTGCCGCAGGGCTGTAAATGCGGGGACGAGGTAGAAGTTTTCCTGTATAAGGATTCCAAGGACCGGCTTATCGCCACCACAAACCACCCGGCGCTGACCTTGGGCGGGCTTGCGGTTTTAAAGGTGGCGGAAGTGGGAAAAATCGGAGCCTTTTTAGACTGGGGCTTAGAAAAAGACCTGTTTCTTCCATATAAAGAAATGACAGTAAAGGTACAGCCGGAGGACGAGGTTTTAGTGACCCTGTACATTGACAAGAGCCGCAGACTCTGCGCCAGCATGAAAAAATTATACGAGCTGCTGTCCACAGACTCACCCTATCAAAAAGGTGATGTGGTAAATGGAAGGGTATATGAGTTCAGCGGTAATTTTGGAACCTTTGTGGCAGTGGACGATAAATATTCCGCCATGATACCTGCCCATGAGGATACCAGCATGCTGCGTATCGGGGACGTCATCGAGGCAAAGGTTTTGAACGTGAAGCCAGACGGCAAGTTAGACATCACGCTCCGGGAAAAGGCGTATCTTCAGATGGATGCGGACGCAGAAAAGGTTATGGCAGTGATTGAGGAATTTGCCGGAGTGCTGCCGTTTACAGATAAATCTTCTCCGGAAGTGATAAAACGAGAGACAGGGCTGAGTAAAAATGCGTTTAAGCGGGCAGTAGGACACCTGTACAAGGAGCGCCGCATTGAGATTACCGAAAAATCCATTCGCAAAATCAAATAGGTTATGGTATAATGTCGAGAGACATTATACGCGCCGAAGTGCGCATAGGTCGCCCACGGCGAATGCCATGTGCGAAGCATATGGTATAATGTCGAGAGACATTATACGCGCCGAAGTGCGCATAGGTCGCCCACGGCGAATGCCATGGTACCGGATAGAAAAGAAAATGCAGACAAAGAATAAGGAGGACATTATGAAAACAGTCATCAGTACAGACAAGGCTCCGGCAGCAATCGGACCCTATTCCCAGGCAATCGAAGTAAACGGAATGGTTTATACATCAGGCATTATCCCGGTAGTACCGGAGACAGGAGAAATTCCGGAGGGCTCTGCGGCACAGGCAAAGCAGGCGTTGACGAATCTTTCTAACCTGCTGGAAGCAGCCGGCACCAGCATGGACAATGTGATAAAGACCACAGTCTTTATTAAGGAAATGAATGATTTTGGCGCAATCAATGAAGTGTATGCCACATTCTTTTCAGGAGCATTTCCGGCAAGAAGCTGCGTGGAAGTGGCACGTCTGCCGAAGGATGTGATGTTGGAGATTGAAGCGATAGCAATAAAATAAAAAAACAAGGGACGGAGCCTGTGACAGGTTCTGTCCCTTGTTTTTTGGTGTGGTTTTATGACGTAGGTTTTACGCATAAACATCAATATTTCCGCCTAAATGCGGCGTTACGGACTGCTCCATCATCTGAATCATGGAGGTATTCAACGCCTCATTCATCTCTAACTGGCTGCTCAGTACGGCAGTTCCTACCGCATAAGCAAGGCTTCCCTGGCTGACAGAAGAGGAAGCATCATAGCCGGTCAGCGTGCCGAGTGCGGAAGATACATTTGCGATATCCATAAAAACACCTCCTTTTCTCTGAAATAATTTCCCAAGATACTAACTTCATTATGGCACAGGGCAGCAGGAAAAACAAGCCAAAGAAATAAAAGAAAAGGGAGTAATTTTTCGGAAAAAGTGCTATACTGTTGAAAGATGTTTGTGTTTTGCAAAATAAGCAGCTGGAAACCGGGGCGGCGTGTGCTGTGCAAACCCGGTTTCCAGCTGGAATTGTGATTGAAATGAGGAGGACTATGTACGATACCATTATCATCGGAAGCGGCCCGGCAGGGCTATCCGCAGCCATTTACGGAGAGCGGGCAAAATTAAAGGTGCTGACATTAGAAAAACAGCCCATGAGCGGCGGACAGATTTTAAATACTTACGAGGTGGATAACTATCCGGGGCTGCCGGGACTTGGAGGATTTGACCTGGGAATGAAATTACGTGCACATGCGGACGGGTTAGGCGCACAGATAGTAACGGAAACGGTTATCTCCGCAGAGCTTACCGGAGATACCAAGAAAATAGTGACGGATAAAAATACCTACGAGGCGAAAACCGTGATTATAGCCACAGGGGCAGGGCACCGGAAATTAGGCGTGCCGGGGGAGGAAGAACTCTGCGGCATGGGCGTTTCCTACTGTGCTACCTGCGACGGCGCATTTTTCCGTGGAAAGGATACCGTGGTTGTGGGCGGCGGAGACGTGGCGTTAGAGGATGCGCTTTTCCTTGCGCGGGGCTGCAGTAAGGTTTATCTGGTTCACAGAAGAGACGCTTTCCGGGGAGCGAAAGCCCTGCAGGAAAAGGTGTTTGCCACGGAAAATATTCAGGTTATCTGGGACACGGAGGTTTCTGCCATAAACGGCAGCGGAAAAGTGGAAAAGGTTTCCTTATATAATAAGAAAACAAAGGAGACGACAGAGCTTGCGGTAAGCGGGGTTTTTGCGGCGGTGGGGATTGTGCCCCATACAGAGCTGTTTCAGGGACAGCTTGCCATGGACGAGGCTGGCTACATCAAAGCCGGGGAGGACTGTGCAACCCTGACTGCCGGAGTTTTTGCCGCCGGGGATGTGCGGACAAAGCAGCTGCGCCAGGTGGTAACGGCAGCCGCCGACGGCGCCAATGCCATTGCTTCAGCAGAGCGTTATCTTTATCAGCAGTAAGAAGAAAAAATATAATTTCAGAGAATTATTGTGAATACCGGTTGACATAGAAATAGAGCTTTGCTATAATAATCACGTAATAAATGTAACAAATTCGTAATAAATAATCACAGATAAATCGTATTGGAGGCAATTTACGCATGAAGAAAGGAAAGGTTAGGGTAACAGGCTGTTTACTGGCAGCAGCATTGATGATGACGGGACCGGGGGCACAGGTTTACGGAAGCCCGTTAGCAGGAGCTGCAGAGGCGGCGGATATCGCATTAGAGACAGGAAATACGCCTACTGCCGGAGTGTCTGAGGCATTAGCTCAGGTTCTGGTAGAGAGCAGTGAAAAAGCAATTCAGCTTGCCGCACAGGAAAAAGAACAGGTCAGCGAGAATGAAACACCGGTTGTTACCTCTGAGTATTCCGATATTGCCATTGCACAGGTTGATAATTATGTAAATGTCCGCTCCGAGTCTAACACAGACAGCGAGGTTGTGGGAAAATTATATAACAATTCCGCAGCCACCGTACTGGAAACCACCGATAACGGCTGGTACCGCATTCAGTCCGGTAATGTGGACGGATATGTAAAATGTGAATATGTAGTTACCGGAGATGAGGAACTGGCGAAAAAAGTCAGCACCCGGTATGCAAAGGTAAACACCACCACCTTATTTGTAAGGTCAGAGCCGTCTACGGACGCCAGCATCATTTATATGCTGCCGATGGGCGACGACCTGGTAGTGACAGATGAGTCCGTGGATGGATGGGCGAAGGTTACCACTGAGGTGGGTGAAGGATATATTTCCAAAGATTATGTGGTTATGAGTACAGAATTTGTCAAGGCAGAGTCTAAGGCAGAGGAAGAAGCCAGACTTGCTAAGGAAGAAGAGGAGCGCAGACGTGCAGACGCTGCGGCAACTGCAGCCAGAAAGAAGGGCAGCAGCGAGAGCAGCTCAGGCAGCAGCAAGAGCTATTCCTCACCGGGCAGCTCCAACGGACAGGCAGTAGCGTCCTATGCTTCACAGTTTATCGGTAATCCGTATGTATATGGCGGAACCAGTTTAACAAACGGTGCAGACTGTTCCGGCTTCGTTATGAGTGTATATGCGGCATTTGGAGTAGGGCTTCCCCATTCCTCCAGCGGAATGAGAGGCGTTGGCTACGAGGTAAGCCTGTCAGACGCACAGCCGGGAGATATCGTATGTTACAGCGGACATGTTGCTATCTATGTGGGCGGCGGCACCATCGTTCATGCCAGCACACCGGAGAGCGGCATCAAGTATTCCAGTGTAAATTACAGAAGCCCGATTTGTGTGAGAAGAATTTTCTAGTACATATAAAAATAAATGAAAAGCTGTTGCATTTGCGTGAAAACGCAGTGCAGCAGCTTTTTTATTTCATAGGAAAGACCTTGTTGAGTTAACGTATAAAAGTGATGACCTTCCTATGAAATAAAAAGCCCTCCGGGCAGGGCACAAGATGTCCGGGGGACATCTGATTTGTGCCGACCGAAGTGGAACGGAGAGCGCACCTCGCGGAAAAGAAAATTCTCTCAATATACAACTTGCACAAAATATTTGCCACTGTGGAAAAAAAGTAGATAAAAGGAAAAAGTTATCCCAAAAGTTATCCACAACGAAGGGGGCGAAAAACAGGAAAAAATGGAGTTATACACCGAGTTATGCACATTATCCACAGGAAAAGAGGAAAAATATGTGGTTTACATAGTAAAAAAATCGAATATTTGTTTTGTAAAAATATAATAAAGTTGATACAAAAAAGGAAAAATGTGAAAAAAACATTGACATTTTAGATTTGAAAAAACGGGAAAAAGCAGCGAAAAAAGTCTGTCAATTTAAAAAAGCGCCATAAGACAGGCAGCAGAAGCTTCTTGAAAAATGGAATGAAGTTTGTTATACTACTCCATATTTATTTTTTCTCAATAAGCAGTATGGGTGTAGGGTATGATAAAAAAGATAGATATTCTTGGGATACAATTAGATGATTATACGGTGCGGGAGGCGATACGCCGGGTGGAGGCATTTCCGGAGGACAATGCCCCTAAGGTAATTGAAAGCATTTCCATGAAAATGATTATGGAGACGGAGCATGACCCGGTGCTGCGGGAGGTGTTGTCCTCACTGGACTTAGCGGTTATCGGAGAGAAGGAGATACTTGAGGTTGCCGGGGCAAAGACCATGCAGCGGATGAAGGAGACGGAGGAAAATGATTTTTTCTTTGAATTTTTCAAAAGGATAGAGAGGAACAGGAAACGTCTTTTCCTGCTGGGGGAGACGGAAGAAAAAAATGAAAAATTTAAACAGTGGCTCATGGAGGAATATCCGAAGGTTCTGATTGAGGGAGAATATGCATTGGAAAACTGTGTCGGTGATTTGGAGGCAGTCATTAACGACCTGAATGCCGCCACACCGGATATTGTGGTTTCCATTCTGCCGACGCCGAAGCAGGAATATTTTTTTGCGGAGCACCGTGACAAGATTAATACAAAGATATGGTACGGCTTAGGAGAATTTGAAGGGAAAAAGAAATACGGCGTCAAAAGAATGCTTCGGAATCTGTTCCACCGGGGCAGACTGAAAAGCAGCATGGAAAAATATGAGAAAAGAATGAGCGAAAATAGGACATAACTCCTGTTTGTGAACTATGTACATGCCCCAAAACGGGGAAAATGAAAAAAAAGTTGAGGAAATGCATAAAAATTGTGCATTTCCTCTTTCTTTTTTTGCTGTTTTGCATTAAAATAAAGACTAGGTGATTTTCGATAGAATGGGGTTTGAAAAATTTATTGTGAAAGTTGCCTAGGTAAAATTTCCGGCAGAAGGGGTTTTCCGGAATACTGTTTCAAAAGAAACAAAATGAGAAGGAGCAAAGCGTATGATTTCGAATCAGATACTTCAGAATACGATTGACGGTTTAAAAGGGATTACAAGGATTGATTTATGCATTATTGATGTGGAGGGGAAAGTCCTTGCAGCAACCTTTCCGGAAGCAGACCAGTATATTGAGCCGGCAATGGCGTTTGTGGAATCGCCGGCAGACAGCCAGGTGGTAAACGGTTGCCAGTTTTTTAAAGTATTTGATGAACATCAGTTAGAATATATTCTGCTTGCCAATGGAGACAGCGATGATGTTTATATGGTGGGCAAGATTGCCAGCTTCCAGATACAGAATCTTCTGGTGGCGTATAAGGAACGGTTTGACAAGGACAATTTTATTAAAAACCTGTTATTAGATAACCTTCTGCTGGTGGATATTTACAACAGGGCGAAGAAGCTGCACATTGATACGGAGGTGCGCCGCGTCGTATTCATCGTGGAGACAAACCGGGATAAGGACGGCAATGAGCTGGAGCGTATCCGCAGCATTTTTGGCGGAAAGACCAAGGATTTTGTCACGGCGGTGGACGAGAAGAATATTATCGTTGTCCGGGAAGTGGCGGAAAACGAGGGGTATGACGAGCTGAACAAGACAGCTGAGGTGATTGTGAATCTGTTCCGTTCCGATGCGGAGAATGATATCCATGTGGCATACGGTACGATTGTGAATGAGATTAAAGAGGTGTCCCGCTCTTATAAGGAGGCACGGATGGCGCTTGACGTAGGAAAGATTTTCTTCGAGGAGAAGGACGTCATTGCTTACTCGACCTTAGGTATCGGACGTCTGATTTACCAGCTGCCGATTCCACTGTGCAAGATGTTTATCAAAGAAATTTTTGACGGCAAATCACCGGATGATTTTGACGAGGAGACCCTTACCACCATCAATAAATTTTTTGAGAACAGCCTGAATGTCTCCGAGACTTCCAGACAGTTATATATTCACAGAAATACGCTGGTGTACCGCTTAGACAAATTACAGAAGTCTACCGGGCTGGATTTACGGGTGTTTGAAGATGCCATCACCTTCAAAATTGCACTTATGGTTGTGAAATACATGAAGTACATGGAGTCGTTAGACTACTAGAAAGGAATTACTATGATAAAGTTAGAGCATGTCAGCAAAGCATATTCTGCAGGGATTCCTGCGCTTAATGACGTGAGTCTCAACATTGAGGAGGGAGAGTTTGTATTCATTGTCGGCGACAGCGGTTCCGGAAAATCGACCCTGATTAAGCTGCTGCTAAAGGAGCTTGAGCCGACAGAAGGTACAATTACCATAAACGGAAGAAAGCTGAATAAGATTAAAAGAAGGCAAATCCCGAAATTCCGCCGCAACATCGGCGTGGTATTTCAGGATTTCCGCTTATTAAAAGACCGGAACATTTACGATAATGTGGCGTTTGCCCAGAAGGTCATCGGGGAGTCGAACCGCTCCATCAAAAAGAATGTTCCGTTAATGCTGTCTCTGGTGGGACTGGCGGCGAAGTACCGCTCCTATCCGAAGCAGCTTTCCGGAGGCGAGCAGCAGAGGGTTGCCATTGCAAGGGCGCTGATTAACAAGCCGAAGATTCTTTTGGCGGACGAGCCCACCGGAAATCTTGATAATAATAATGCCTGGGAAATCATGAAGCTGATGGAAGAAATCAACGATAACGGAACAACCGTGGTTGTCGTTACCCACAACATGGAGATTGTGAAGGCGATGAACAAGCGCGTCATTACCATGCAGAAAGGCGTTGTGGTGGAGGACAGCGGGGAAACCTTTGAAAACGGGTTAGAAAGTACAGGTGGTTATCAGGATGAGGATTAGTACATTTTTTTATACAATCAAGCAGGGGTTAGTCAACATCTGGAAAAATAAGATGTTTTCGCTGGCGTCCATAGCCACTATGACCGCCTGCATTTTTCTGTTTGGTCTTTTTTATGCCATTGTCACCAATTTTCAGGCAACCGTAAAGGATGTGGAAGCGGGCGTAGCGGTGACGGTCTTTTTCGATAAGGACATCAGTGAGCAGCGCATTGAGGAAATCGGCGAATTAATCCGGGAGCGGGTGGAGGTTTCCCATTGTGATTTTGTCAGTGCAGACGAGGCATGGGAAAATTACAAGGACATTTATTTTGAGGGCAACGAAGAGGCGGCTGCTAGTTTTGCAGGAGATAATCCGCTGGCAAATTCGGCGAGCTATTCCATTTATATGAATGATGTTTCCATGCAGGGGACGTTAGTGACCTATTTGAAATCCATCGACGGCATCCGTGATGTAAAACAGTCAGAGCTGGTGGCGAATACACTGACAGATTTTAACAGCTTAATCGGTTATATCTCTGCCGGAATTATTTTAATTCTGTTGGGCGTGGCAATCTTTTTGATTAGCAATACCATTACCGTGGGTATTTCCGTCCGCCGGGAAGAAATCGGCATTATGAAGCTGATTGGCGCCACCGATTATTTTGTCCGCGCTCCCTTTGTGGTGGAGGGGATTGTGATTGGACTGATAGGAGCAGCAATTCCGCTTGGAATTTTATATGTGCTTTATGAAAAGATTATTTCCTATATCACCGATAATTTCAGCTTTATCGGCAGTATGGTGAAATTTTTAAGCGTGGATACCGTATTCCATACCTTATTGCCTGTGGCATTGATACTGGGTGTGGGCATTGGATTTATCGGAAGTAAGATAACCATTCGAAAACATTTGAAGGTATAGTGTGGGAAGCTGATGGGAAAAGGAAAAAGATTCTATAAAATGGCGGTTTTGTGCCTTGCCCTTCTTTTAGGGATAACGCTGCCAATCCATGCAGCAGCCTCTTCTTCCGACCAGAAGGCGGCTTCTACTTCCTTGAAGGAGGCGGAAAAGGAGAAAGAAGCCCTAGAGGAAGAGCTTGAGGCGGCAAGACAGGCAGTGTCCGATTTAAAGGAATCAAAGGGAAATGTGGAAGAGAAGTTAGCGGCGTTAAACACCAGGCTGATGAATATTTCAGAGCGTATCACCACATTAGAGGGGCAGTTAGAAGAGAAAAATCAGGATATTTCTGAGACGCAGGACGAGTTAGAAGCGGCAAAGCAGGTGCAAAATCAGCAGTATGAGGATATGAAGCTGCGGATTCAGTTCATGTATGAAAATTCTCAGACCACCTATATGCAGCTTCTCTTAGAGGCGAAGGATATCACCTCGCTGCTCAATTCGGTAGAATATATTTCTGAAATACAGCGCTATGACAGACAAAAGCTGCAGGAATACACGGAGATGGTGGAATATATCGCCGGAGTGGAAGAGCAGTTAAAGCAGGATTACGAAGAACTGCAGGATATGAAAGCGTCAGTAGAAGAGGAAAAGGCGTCGGTGGCTGCGCTGATGAAGCAGAAGGAGACAGAGCTTGCCAGCATTGCTAACGATATTACAGACGCCCAGAGCGAAGCGGATTACTACGCAGCGGAGATTCAGGCGCAGGAAGAGCTGATTGCGGAGATTAAGCGGATTGAGGCGGAGAAAGCGGCAGCCGGAAAGGAAAACCACCCTTATACCGGAGGCGTATTTACCTGGCCCTGCCCCAGCAGTACGAGGGTTACCAGCGACTATGGAACCCGAACCTCCCCCACCAGTGGAGCGTCCACAAATCATAAGGGTATCGATATCGGCGCTGCCGGGGGAGCGGATATTGTGGCTGCGGCGGCGGGCACGGTTACATCCGCAGCCTACAGCAGCGCGGCGGGAAACTATGTGATGATTGACCATGGAGGCGGGCTTTATACTGTTTATATGCACGCTTCAGCGCTGTTGGTATCTCCGGGGCAGGAGGTATCAGCGGGACAGGTGATTGCAAAAGTAGGAAGTACAGGCATTTCCACTGGAAATCACTTGCATTTTGGTGTATCATTAAACGGAAGCTATGTCAGCCCATGGAGTTATCTTGGAGGGTGACGGCTTTGGGCAATGATACGGAATAGAGCAGCAATAGAAGTTCCCTGTCAGTTGGCAGGGAATTTTTGATTTTTTTTCACATATGAATGATATAGTGAATGCAGATGTTTTTAGCATCAGAAAGGGAAAAATGGACAGACAGTTTATGGAAAATAAGGAAAATACCAATGATTTAAAGCCCTTAGAGGATTTTGAGGCGGGACGAAAAAAGGGAACGGGAAGAGGCGTGCTGTACGGCGTCGCCGGAACCGTCTTAGTGGGAGCGCTGCTGTTTACCGGGATTGCCAAAGCAGCGGGTGTAAAGATTTTAGTCACCGGAAAGGCAGGGAATACCCAGACCGGCGGCACGGTATTAGACAATGATACCGTTGAGAAAATCGAAGAGCTGAAAGCATATACGGATTTGTATTACTATGACGAGGTTGACAGCACCGCTTTGCAGGATGGGATTTATGAGGGGCTTATCAGCGGACTGGGGGATAAATATTCCGTCTATTATAATGCGGAGGACTATGCCCAGATGCAATTAGACACCACAGGGCAGTATTACGGCATTGGCGCAGGGCTGCGGCAGGATGCGGATACCATGGTGGTTTCCGTGTCAAAGGTGTATGAGGGAACGCCCTCGGAGGCAGCGGGGCTTTTAGCGGACGATATTATTCTGTCGGTGGACGGAACGGATGCCGCCAGCATGGAAGTGACAGAGCTAGTAAAGCTGATTCGTGGGGAAGAGGGCACCACTGTCCATCTGGAGGTGTACCGTGCCGCAACGGGAGAGTATCTCTCCTTTGACGTGGAGCGTGCCAATGTGACGCTGCCCAGCATTACCTATGAGATGTTAGATAACGGTATTGGCTACATTCATATCGATTCCTTTGAGAAGGAGACGGCGGCGCAGTTTGAAAAAGCGGTGGCGGAGTTCGAGGGACAGGGCTTAAAGGCATTGATTTTAGATGTGCGCTACAACGGCGGCGGACTTGTGGCGTCAGTGGTGCAGATATTAGACGATATTCTGCCGGAGGGAACGGTGGTTTACACCGAGGATAAAAACGGAAACCGTCAGGATTATACCTCTGACGGGGAAACCAGCATGGACTATCCGTTGGCTGTGCTGATTAACGGGGACAGCGCCAGCGCCTCCGAGATTTTAGCGGGAGCCATTAAAGACTACGAGTACGGCACCTTAATCGGAACCACCACCTTTGGAAAAGGCATTGTGCAGACGATTTTCCCGCTGGAGGACGGGGATGCGGTAAAACTCACCACGGCGAAATATTTTACCCCCAAGGGGAACTACATTCACGGCGTGGGCATTGAGCCGGATATTGAGCTGGAATATGAGTATTTAGACCCGGAAGGGGAGGAATACGAAATGCAGTACGATAACCAGATACAGAAAGCCATTGAGGTACTGATGGAGGAAATCGAGTAATTATGAAAAAGAAGGTGCTTCGGCTGCTTACAGGCGCTCTGCTGCTTGGGTGGATGGCGGTGATATTTCTCTTTTCCCATCAGCCTGCGGTGACGTCCTCGGAAATCAGCGGCGGAGTGTCCTTAGGACTGGTGGGAAAGGTGGATACACTGTTTCATTTGGGACTGCCGGAAGAAACATTAGAGAAAATGGCGCAGATGCTTGATTACCCGGTGCGGAAAGCGGCGCATATGACGGAGTATGCCATATTGGCGCTGCTGGCATTTGCCTTTTTAAAAGCCATGGAGTGGGGACGGAGATGGTATTACCGGGCAGCATGGCTTTTTGCCGTCTGCTATGCGGCGACAGATGAATTTCACCAGTTGTTTGTGGCGGGGCGTTCCGGCAGGGCTTCCGATGTCTGTATTGACGGTGCGGGAGCTGCCCTTGGGCTCTTAGCGTTATTTCTGCTGCAAAAAATTTGGCGAAAACGTTGCGAAATCAAGGGATATCCGATAGAATAGAAATAACCATGTACTTTAGTCATGGATGAATGATAAGAAAGAGGTGATACTGTGGTAGAACTTGATCAATTTAAAGTGACCCTGAATTCTTACAGGGAACCGCTGCAGGAAGTGAGGGATTCACTTTGACCTGGCTAACAAGGAGCAGCGGATTGAAGAGTTAGAGCGGGAAATGGAAGCGCCGGATTTTTGGGATGACCCGGTGGTTTCCCAGAAAAAAATGAAAGAATTAAAGAGCATGAAGGATGATGTGGAAACCTATGCTTCTTTAAAGACACAGTTTGAAGATATTGAGACGCTTCTTGAGATGGGATATGAGGAGAACGATGCTTCCCTCATTCCGGAAATCGAGGAGAATCTGCAGGAATTGATACAGACCTACGATGGAATCCGTATTAAGACTCTGCTTTCCGGGGAGTATGACGGCGATAATGCCATCGTTTCCTTACATGCCGGGGCAGGCGGTACGGAGTCCTGTGACTGGGCGGCAATGCTGTACCGTATGTTTAGCAGATGGGCGGCGGATAAAGGCTTTGCGGTGGAGGTGTTAGACTCTCTTGACGGGGAGGAAGCGGGCATTAAGTCCATCACCTTCCAGGTCAACGGGGAGAATGCCTACGGCTATCTGAAATCCGAGAAGGGCGTGCACCGTCTGGTGCGGATCTCCCCCTTTAATGCGGCAGGCAAGCGGCAGACCTCCTTTGTGTCCTGTGACGTCATGCCGGACATTGAGGAAGATTTGGATATTGAGATTAACGAGGATGAACTTCGGATTGACACCTATCGTTCCAGCGGGGCGGGCGGACAGCATATCAATAAGACCTCTTCGGCAATCCGAATCACCCACCTTCCCACGGGAATTGTGGTACAGTGCCAGAATGAGCGCTCCCAGTTCCAGAATAAGGATAAGGCGATGCAGATGTTAAAGGCGAAGCTGTATCTGTTAAAACAGCAGGAGAACGCCGAAAAAGCGGCAGGAATCCGCGGTGAGGTGACGGAAATCGGCTGGGGCAACCAGATTCGCTCCTATGTCATGCAGCCTTACACCATGGTGAAGGACCACCGTACCGGGGTGGAAACCGGAAATGTGGACAGTGTGTTGGATGGAAAGATTGACCTTTTTATCAACGGCTATTTGAAATGGCTGTCCTTAGGCTGTCCGAAGGGGCTTGGAGGCAGCGATGAGTAGCGGTATTATCCTCTGGATGGTGCCTGTGGCGCTGCTTGCGGCAGTTCTGGTTGGCGCTGCGGTGGTGATGCAGAAGATAAAGCGGTTTTCAAGAAGCGTGTTTGGGACGGATTCCTTAGCGGAGGGTCTGGAGCGTCAGGCGGATGAACTGGCGCTGACCCCCAAATCCGTTTCCGGCATGACAAGGATTTTTGCACCGCAGATTCAGCGGGATTTTCCGGAATTTCATTTAGAGGAATTTAAGGATAAGGCGGAAAACGTGCTGGTGGCGGCGCTGCAGGCAATCGGCGCCGGGACTTCCTTTGCCGGGGCTTATGCAGAGAATACAGAGGAAACGGTAAAACTGTCGGAGGACTTTAAACTGCAGGTGGAAAACCGCATCAGGGCGAACCGGGCGGCAGGCGTTAAGGAGCGCTACGAGCAGATAACGGTGCACCAGACAGAGATTACCAATTATACGAAACAAAAAGGAAAATGCGTGATTACCTTCCAGAGCGCCGTAGGTCATCTCCATTATAAGGAGAAGGACGGGACAGTGACGGAGGGGGATAAAAACCGGTTAGAGCAGACGAAATACAATGTGGAAGTGATGTATATTCAGGACGAGGCTTTGACGGGGGAGGGCAATGCCTTTGGCACCACCTGCCCTAACTGCGGAGCGCCCGTCACCAACCTTGGGGCGATGTACTGCGAGTACTGCGGTCTGGCAGTCACCCCGGTGAATGTGAAGGTCTGGTCAGTCCACAGCTTTTATGAGGTAAATTACAAACGAGCCTGATGAGAGGACAGAGTTTTCCGAAAATCAGTAAAAATACACAGACAGCAAACAAACGGCAGGCTGTGGCAGCAGAGGACGCCGGGAAAAATCTGTAGGAATACACAAACAGAATACAGGAGGAAGATTATGGGAATTATTAAAGCGGTTGCGCAGGCGATGGGAAGCGGTTTTGCAGACCAGTGGCTTGAGGTTTATGAAGCAGACAATATGGGAGAAAAGACAGTATTTACCAGCGGTGTGCTGCTTCGCAAGGGACAGAATAAGAAAGGAACGGATAATACCGTCAGCAACGGCTCTATCATCCATGTTTATGACAATCAGTTCATGATGTTAGTGGACGGCGGAAAAGTGGTGGATTACACCGCAGAGCCGGGCTATTATAAGGTAGACAATTCTTCTATGCCGTCCTTATTTAACGGTGAGTTCGGGGAGACCTTAAAGGAATCCTTTAACCGTATCAAATTCGGTGGTCAGACCCCGACGGCGCAGAAGGTATTTTTCGTCAATTTACAGGAAATCAAGGGCATAAAGTTCGGTACCAGAAATCCTATCAACTATTTTGATAATTTCTATAATGCGGAGCTGTTTCTGCGTGCCCATGGAACCTACTCCATTAAGATTACAAACCCGCTGCAGTTTTATGCGGAGGTGATTCCGAGAAATCGGGACAGAGTAGAGATTGACAGCATTAACGAACAGTATCTGTCCGAATTTTTAGAGGCGCTGCAGTCCTCCATCAACCAGATGTCAGCGGACGGCACCCGCATTTCCTATGTTTCCTCCAAGGCGAGGGAATTAGGAAAATATATGTCCAATGTCTTAGACGAGGACTGGAATCAGATGCGCGGTATGGAAATCCAGAGCGTAGGTATCGCCAGCGTTTCCTATGATGAGGAGTCCCAGAAGCTCATCAATATGAGAAACGAAGGCGCTATGCTGGGTTCGGATTTCAACGTAATGCGTGGAATGGCAGTGAAGAATATCACCGAGGGTATCCGGGATGCGGGAAGCAATTCCGGCGGCGCTATGGCAGGATTTATGGGCGTGGGAATGGGAATGAATACCATGAACCAGACCATGTCAGGCTTAAGCGGACTGCAGACTCCGGGAGAGATGCAGCAAAACGGCATGATGCAGGGCGGTATGCAGATGGGCGCTATGCAGCCGGGGGCAGACCAGAATGCTGCACAGCCGGAGGACGGCTGGACCTGTGAGTGCGGTCAGGTAAACACCGGAAAATTCTGCAGCGAGTGCGGAAAGCCGAAGCCTGTCATTGCCACGGAGTGGACCTGTGAATGCGGTCAGGTGAACACCGGAAAATTCTGCAGCGAGTGTGGAAAGCCGGCTCCGGCCACAGAGTGGACCTGTGAATGCGGTCAGGTGAATAAAGGGAAGTTCTGCAGCAACTGCGGAAAGGCGAGGAACTAAGAATGGCAATTATCAGTTATAAATGTCCGAACTGTGACGGTGAACTGATTTTTGAACCATCGACACAAAAGTATAAATGCGAGTACTGCGGCAGCCTGTTTTCCCAGGAGGAATTAGACGCCATGAAGCCGGCGGAGGGCAGCGAGACGGCAGACAGCGGAAATGCAGCCGGGGAAACCATAACCGGAGAGGATGGCAGGGAACAGGAGACAGCCGGTGATAAGGCGGAGCAGGGAGCGGTGATTTATATCTGCCCCAGCTGCGGCGCCCAGATAGTGACAGATGACACCACGGCGGCAACCTTCTGTTATTACTGCCACAATCCTGTGGTATTAGGAGGCCGCTTAGAGGGAAACTATCTCCCGGATAAAATCATTCCTTTTTCCATCACCAGGGAGGCGGCGGAAAAGGGATTTGAGGAATACATCGGTAAGAAAAAATTCGTGCCCGGTGCATTTTTCAATAAAAAGCAGATTGAGAGCATGACCGGAGTCTATTTCCCCTACTGGCTTTATGATGTAAATCTGCAGGGCGCAATGCAGGCAGAGGGGCGCAATGTCAGAGTATGGCGTTCCGGGGACACGGAATTTACAGAGACAAAGTTTTACAATGTGCAGAGAGAGGGAGAGGTGGAGCTTTCCAATTTATCAGAAAATGCACTGAAAAAGGCAAATGCCAGGCTTGCAAAAAATATGATGCCCTATGACTTCTCTAAAATGAAGGAGTTTAAGACGGGATATCTGTCCGGTTTTCTGGCAGAACGCCGGGATATTGAGAAACAGGAAGTGGAAGGAAAAATGCAGCAGGAAATGCGGGAGAGTGCAGAACGCCTGCTGAGGGAAACCATAAGCGGTTACAATTCCGTTTCTGTGCGGAATACCAATATTGTACCCAAAAAGGAAAACTGGTCCTATGTACTGTTTCCGGTCTGGACGATTACCTACAAAGCAAAGAACGGAAAGATTTATTATTATTCCATGAACGGGCAGACCGGAAAGGTCAGCGGAGAATTACCCATTGACTATGCGAAGGTGACGCTGGTGAGTGCATTGTCAGCGGCAGCAGCGTTAGCATTGGCATTGATAGGAGGGTTTTTCTTATGATAAAAAAATGGAAAAAGCTGCTTGTATGGGTGTTTTTGTTCCTGTTTTCTCTGGAAATAGATGGATTTTCTGCGGAAAAGGTTGTTCTTGCAGCGCAGACAGGAAATGTCTATGATGAGGCTGAGCTTTTGACAGAGCAGGAAAGGGAGGCTTTGAATGAGAAAATAGCGGCGTTGATGGAAACAACCGGATGGAATATTTATGCGGTGACCACGGAGGACGCCGGAGGGAAGAGCGCAGAGGAATACGCCGATGATTTCTTTGACAGCCATTCCACGGAAACAGAGGATGGCGTGGCAGCGCTGATTGACATGGATAACCGGGAAATCTATCTTTCCACCTGCGGAGAGGCAATCCGTTACCTGACAGATGACAGGTTAGATTACATATTAGATGAGGCTTACGGGGAAATATCTGAGGGATACTATGCGGACTGCCTGGGCGCTATGATAGACGGCACGGCGGAGTACTATGAGAGAGGGATTCCGACCAATCAGTATAATTATGATGAAGAAACCGGAGAGATTTCGGTTTACCGCAGCATTACCCCCTGGGAGGCTGTGATTGCCGTAGTCATTGCCGCAGCAGTCTTTGGGATTGTGTTCGGCGTTATCGTGGGAAGGTATCGTCTGAAATTCGGAAATTATGAGTATGAGTTCCGGCGGTTTAGCCGTGTGGATTTGAAAAACAGCAGTGATATGCTGGTAAACACCGCCGTTACCCATCGCAGGATTCCCCAAAATAACGGAAACGGTGGAAGCTCCCATAGCAGCAGCGGCAGAAGCACCACCCACCACAGCAGCAGCGGCAGAAGCCACGGCGGTTCCGGCAGGAAATTTTAGCCACGGGTAAAGGTTCCTTATAGCTTATATGAAAAAATATTATGATTAATATTCAGAAAAAGAGGTTGCCCTGGCAGCCTCTTTATGTTATTATCTTCCTCATGAGGACAAATGTTAGCGTGAAACAAACACGCGGAGGAATATAATATTAAGGAAAAAACAACGTTTTAAAAACAGAAGGAAAGAGGCTGAGTTTTGAACATGAAGGAAAAAGGCCAATATTTTGTTTTAAAAGAAAAGGCGGTGCCGGAAGTTCTTTTAAAAGTGGTAGAGGCAAAAAGATTGCTTGATTCCGGCAAAATTACTTCTGTCCAGGAAGCGACAGAGACGGTGGGAATCAGCAGAAGTTCTTTTTATAAATATAAAGATGACATTTTTCCCTTTCATGAGACGGCGAAGGGGAAAACCATCACCATAGTGATACAGCTTGAGGATGAACCGGGGCTTTTGTCGGTGGTCTTAAAGACCATTGCGGAGTTTCACGCCAATATTCTGACCATCCACCAGAGTATTCCTATTAACGGGATTGCGTCCTTAACCTTAAGCGTGGATGTGCTGCCCCAGACCGGGGACGTGACGGAGATGGTGACGCGGATTGAAGAACAGGATGGCATACATTATGTGAAGATACTGGCAAGGGAATAAGTTCGTCAAATCCCTATATCGAAGATTTGACGAACGCAAATATGGAGCGGAGCCCCATATTTGCAGGCTAAGTTTGAAGTATGGTATCCCTATATCAAAGATTTGTAAGATATGAAGTATGATATATATTAATTAGGAGGAAGATTATGATAAAAGCAGCGATTATGGGTTACGGGACTATTGGTTCCGGTGTTATGGAAGTGTTGGAGATTAACCAGGGCAGTATTGCCAGGCGCGTGGGCGACGGCATTGAGGTAAAATATGTGTTAGACCTCCGGGATTTTCCGGGGGAGCCGGTGCAGGAGAAAATCGTTCACGATTATAAAGCCATTGCAGAGGATGAGGAAGTAAAGATTGTGGTGGAAACCATGGGCGGCGTGGAGCCTGCTTATACTTTTGTGAAGGCAATGTTAGAAGCCGGAAAACATGTGACCACATCCAATAAGGCGTTAGTGGCAGCGAAGGGAGCGGAGCTGATTGCTCTTGCAAAAGAAAAAAATGTAAACTTTATGTTTGAGGCAAGCGTCGGCGGCGGTATCCCCATTATCCGTCCGTTAAATTCCTGTCTGACGGCGGATGAAATCGAAGAAATCACCGGAATTGTCAACGGTACTACGAATTATATGATGACAAAAATGACGGAAGAAGGCTCTGAGTTTGAGGATGTATTAAAGGACGCCCAGGCAAAGGGCTATGCGGAGAAAGACCCGACGGCGGATATTGAAGGCTATGACGCCTGCCGTAAAATCGCAATCTTAACCTCTTTAGTCTGCGGACAGCAGGTGGATTTTGAGGATATTCACACCGAAGGCATTACCAAAATTACCGCAACGGATATTAAATACGCCAAGGCAATGGGAAGAGCCATCAAACTGTTAGCCTCCAGTAAAAAGACCGGGGACGGCTATGTGGCAATGGTAGCGCCTTATTTACTGCCGAAGACACATCCGCTTTACAGTGTCAATGACGTATTTAACGCAATTTTTGTGCACGGCAATGTGTTGGGCGACGCCATGTTCTACGGCAGCGGTGCAGGAAAACTCCCGACAGCCAGCGCAGTGGTTGCCGATATTGTGGAAATGGCAAAGAACCTGGATACGAATATTCCGGTGGAATGGAGTTCTAAGAAGTTAGAGTTAGTGGACTATAAGAAATCTGTGAACCAATTCTTTGTGAGAGTCACCGGGGAGGATAAGGCAGCAGTAGAAAAAATCTTTGGCAGCGTAACCTATGTCAGTGCAGAGGGCGTTACCGGGGAACTGGGATTTGTGACAGAGAAAATGACAGAGGCGGAATTTGAGCAGAAAGCAGCAGAGCTTGGAACAGTAGTGCAGACTATCCGTGTTGCATAAAAGCCCTGCGGAAATGGAGAATTGACATGAAATATTTAGTAATATTAGGTGACGGAATGGCAGACCGTCCGATTGAAAGCTTGGGAGGAAAAACTCCCCTGGAATATGCAGATACCCCGAAAATGGACGAGTTGGCGTCAAAGGGGGAAATCGGCATGGTACATACGATACCGGATGGAATGAAGCCGGGCAGCGACACAGCAAATCTTTCGGTATTAGGCTACAACCCAAGAGAATTTTATTCAGGGCGTTCCCCTCTTGAGGCGCTTTCCATCGGCGTTCCTATGAAGGACACGGATATTGCGCTCCGCTGTAATATCGTAACCCTTTCCGAGGAAGAGGAAAATTACGAGGACCGTACCATCATTGACCACAGCTCCAGTGAAATCAGCACCGAGGACTGCGCAGTCTTATTAGAGGCAGTGAAAAAGGAATTAGAGACAGACATTTACCATTTCTATGTGGGAACCAGCTACCGCCACTGCTTAATCTGGGAAAACGGAGAGGTAGTGGATTTGGTGCAGCCCCATGATGTGTTAGGGCAGAAAATCGGCGATAAGCTGCCGGAAAATGAAGCCCTCCGCAACATGATGAAGAAAAGCTATGATATTCTGGTAAATCACCCCATTAATATCGAGCGCAAGAAAAAGGGCTTAAATCCGGCAAACTCCTGCTGGTTCTGGGGCGCAGGAACCAAACCAGCCCTCTATCCTTTCACAGAGCGCACCCATAAAAACGGAGCCATGATTTCCGCTGTAGACCTGCTGAAGGGAATTGCGGTAGGAACCTCCATGAAAGTCATCACTGTAGATGGGGCAAACGGAGGTCTTGACACCAACTACGAGGGAAAGGCTCAGGCAGCCATCGACGTACTTACCAAAGACGGTTATGATTTCGTCTATGTACATTTAGAGGGACCGGATGAAATGGGACATCAGGGAAGCGTAGAGAAAAAAGTCAAAGCCATCGAGAACCTGGATTCAAGAATTATCAAACCTATCGCAGAGGGACTTGAAGCGGCAGGCGAGGACTTCCGTATGGTTATCCTGCCTGACCACCCAACCCCTATCTGCATCCGCACCCACTCTGCGGACAATGTGCCTTATCTGCTCTATGACAGCAGAAACCCACGTCAGGAGAGCTGGCACTACAATGAGCGCGAGGCGGAAGCGACCGGCAACTTTGTGGCAGAAGGACATAAAATGATAGACTATTTATTTGAAATGTAAATATCGGGAGGAGTTCCGACAGTACCGTTGATGCGGCGAGCAGAAAAAGGTATCTGGCGGAACTCTCCCGATATTTTTTATTCCTAAAATGTACCGAAAAGCAAAAAATGTAAAACTGAATATGATAAAAGGAAGAGAGGATTTTTGAGGTAAATAATGTGCAGACAGTTCTTCTCGTAGTCGCACTTTCCCTGGATGTATTTTTGGCATGTGTGGCATGTGGAACGGAAAAAATTCAAATAAAAAATGCTTCGGCGTTTACCATCAGCGGCATCTGCAGCGGCGTACTTTGGCTCTCTCTTTTAGCAGGCGGCTTTTTAGAGGGAGTGATAAAGGAAACCTATACGGAAATCTTATGTTTTCTGGGATTGTTTCTGGTGGGGCTGTTTAAACTGATAGAATATATTATCAAAAGATACATCAAAAAGCACAAATTTTTATGTAAACGGGTCAAAATTACTTTTTCCCAGTTAAATTTTATTTTAAGTATCTATAACAATCCCGTGATGGCGGACAGGGACCATTCTTCTGTAATGTCTGTTTCGGAGGCGGTATTTTTTGCGCTGGCAATGTCTATGGACGGACTGGTTGGGGGTCTTTCCGCCGGACTTTTAAATATCAATGTACCTTTTACCATTCTCTGTAATTTCCTGGTGGGCTTTCTTGCGGTTAAAGCGGGCAGCGCCATCGGAATGCAGGCGGCGTTAAAGCGGGAAATGGACATTTCCTGGGTAGGCGGAGCGCTGTTTGTGGCGCTTGCCTTCAGCAAGGTGCTGCGCTGATATCGTGATGAAATAAGATTGAGGCAAAAGGTGCTGCGGCGAAAATGCGGTGGCAGCAGAGAAAAGAGTGTGTTACAATGTCAGTAACATAAATTAGGAACCTTTGAGAAAGCAGGGGAAAGCGCGTGTTACAATGTCAGTAACATAGATTAAGAACCCTTGGAGAGACAGGCAGAAAGGACAGACAGGAATGACAGAAGTAAGATTGTTGTATGGCAGTGAAATACAGTGGGCGGTCAACGTGGCGCGGGAGGCATTTGTGGCAGCAATGTCCAACGCTGTCCGTTCGAAGGAGGAAATAGACCGTTTTTACAATGAAGTGACGCCGGAACGGCTGTGGCAGGAGGGAAATGCCGGAAAACTGTTTCCATGGGGCGTATTTAAGGAGGGAGGGCTCTGCGCTGTGGGCGCAATGCAGCCGGACGGACGCATCACAATGCTGTACGTCCGTCCGGACTGCCAGCGCCGGGGCATGGGGCTTCTTCTGTTGAATGCCATGCGGGATCAGGCTGCGGCATTGGGGCTGCCGCGGGTGACGATAGAGGTAACGCCGGTGACGTTGGCGCCTTATTTTTATAAGAGAGGCTTTGCGGTTGCTCCTAATGGGACAGGGGGAAAAGGCAGTGTGCTGTTGGAGTGCAGGCTGTGTCATCAGGCGCAGAACATGCCGAATGCCCCGGCAGGGCAGCAGTCAGGTGTCCCCAATAATGGAATGCCAGTGCAAATGCGGAATATGCCATATATGCAGCCGGCAACGCAGGCAGCGGACAATTTACAGAATATGCGTGGGGAAAATCAGCCGGAGTATTTACAGCAAATGCAGGGAGAAAGCCAGCCGGAGTATTTACAGCAAATGCAGGGAATAAACCAGCCGGGAGATTTACAGCAGAAAAAAGAAAAAGACCGTCTGCGGGTAACTTACCGGAAGAAGAAGGTCAGTGCGAAGGCTGTATTGCTGGTGGCAACGGCTGCCCTGGCAGTTTCATTCAGCGTGATAGCGGGAATTACGCTGTACCACCTGGCGGCAGAGGAACGGTACACTGTGAAAGATTATTATGAAACGGGTGTGGGGGATGAGCTGTAAGTTTTCATGATAACTATACATAGATGGAAACATTGAAAATTCCAATTACTTATCTTAAATGAGAGAAAAACATATGGTATCTTATTTTTGAACAAAAAAATAAAAAGGAGATAAGTTTTATGAAAAGAAGTAATTGGAAAAAGAGTGTAAAGAAGGTTGTTGCGGGAGCATTATTGGGCTGTATGCTGTTTACCATGGCAGGGGTAAACAGCGGGAATGAGCTTTCACCCAATTTTGAGGTAGTGGAAGGGGTAGTGCGTTTATAGCAGATGGATGTTGTAAAACTGCTGCATTTCATTGGCAATGCTGTCAGCAATGTTACTTTGTTCTGTTATCAGGTAACAGTAGCGGGCATACGTGGCATATTGATAGGCAGAATCAGTTTGTTTACATTCGCCTAAACACTGGAAGTAATGGACGTATATTTGTGCAGCGAAGTAGAGAGAGCAATTTATAGTAGGAGTGAAATAATCATTTAATGTGAGTGCCTCTGTATAACGTTTTTCTGCATATAAAAAGCGCATTAGAATACCCAGGGTAACAGGAAATATCCGTTTTTTCTCTAAAATATCAGTTGGAATATATTCAAAATATTCAAATATCTTATAGAGATACTGGATTGCTTTGGCAAGGGAGACACTTTGTCTGGTAGCAGAGCAGAAAGAATTTAAAATGGAGGCTTCCGTCCATGATAAACGATAGTCTCTGATACAGTTGATATCTAAGTTTGGTAATGTAAGGGACAAGGCTTTGAAAAATTCTTCTGCCTTTGTGTCAGAAATCCCTTGGAAAAATATTTTATGGTCTAGTAGTTGCTGCAGATATAAAGTATCTTTTTTAGAAATAAGTCCCTGCATTTCCTCCATATAGTTCTGCGCTGTTTCCATATCTTTTAAGGAAAGCTTGTTAAGTCTTGTGTGGAGTTCGGTCAGTCTGGTTTCTTTTTCATTTCCATAGAATGTAAAAACCAAGTCTGATATACCCAAACGCTGCAGCAGGGTCTGCGCCAGAATGATACCCGGCTGTAAAGAGCCATTTTCAATTTTGGAAAGTTTGGATTTACTGCAGAGCCCCTGACAGAGCATTGCCTGGGAAATATGCTGTTCCGTGCGCAATTCACGGATTAAGGCGCCCAAATTAAGTACATCTGGTGAAAATAAGTCATAGGTACCATCGTTCATAGAGCAGGTATCTATGATTTTTTTGTGTGGAAAAGCAGTTAAGGGAGGCAGCGCAAAGCCGACAGCAGCTTCCTTAAGTGGAAGGGTGAGTTTTGAGTTTACATAATTAAAACATATGGCAGCATAACAGCTTTTAATGGAGTGGGCAGAAAAAAAGGCAGTTTTTATGTAGGTGAAAGCAGTCTCGCTGTCACCGCTGAAATAGTGTCCGAGTCCGGTCAGAAAAGTGAGCTCAAATAAAGGCGCGTCATCAAAATTCTGAACCATAAGATGGCGATAGGTATCCGCAATTTTGACTGCCTGTTCATAATCTTCTGTTTTAATGAGATATTTTGCATAGACAATAGCATTCTCTGCCAGAAGTCTGTCTTTTTCCAAATAGGAAGTGGCGCTGTTGCCAAGATAAGCGGAAATCTGAGAGCAGATTCCAAAACACATCTGTGTATTTTCCAAGCATAAAGCTGCGTGGGCTAATAAAATACAGAGTTCTATTTCTGGTAAAGAAAGCAGGAGTTTTCGAAAATCAGAACTGTCAAATTCAGGTCTGGAAATGTGTATGGCAGAAAGCGCAGTGTCAAAAATCTGCTGAGGGTCGCCGCAGCCGGAGCGAAGCTGAAGTCTGCCCTGCAAAAGCAGCCACTCCTGATAATAGTAGCGGTTGTCTGCCCAGTGCAGCTGTTCAATTTTTTCTAATTCATCAAAGGCGTCCTGCAGCAGCCATGTGTCGAGAAAGAAACGGGTGCGTTTCAGAGCGTAGAAGCAATCGAAGTCTGTCCGGTTTGCAAAACCGGGATATGCCTCGCAGGAAGCATTGGCATGTGCCATAAGAGCCTGAAAGGTGGAGGGGCTGACGCCGGCAGTGTTGTTTTCAATGCGTGAGAGGGAGAGAGTAGAACAGACCCCTTCCGATAATTGCTCCTGTGTCAATCCTGCTTTCTGCCGGGCTTCCCGAATAATAGTACCTGCATTTTGTACGCTCATAAAAAGATAACCTCCGAAAATCAAACTGAAATTATTATAAAGGAATTTGTAGTAAATGACAATATTATATATGTAAATATATACATAAATAGAAACAAAAAGGGTTCTGCTTATGCGCTTCAAGTAAGAGGTGGAACACATTACAATGAACATGCTAGGAGAAAAGTAAGCTGCCTAAGAAAGCGTAGGGCTATTTTTTGACAGCAGTAGAAGATATTTTGGAAACTTGAGAGCTTGCAGGAGGTTGAGGATGGAAAAGGATAAATGCGATTTTAAGTCGCTGGTATTAACGGAAGAGGAAAGGGATGAAAGTAATATTTTTGTTTGTTATGAAAGAACGCAATACCATTATTTTAAAAGAAACCACGGAGTAAAAAATTTTATCTGGATGTTTGCAGACCGGATTTTTGGATTTTGCTATTCCGATGGAAATGAGCCGATTTTTTCAAAATATAACGGGTTAAATGGATTGTTAGAGAGTTTACAGGAGACGTATTGTATAGAAGCTGACCAGCTCGACCAATTAATGGAAGAAAAATTTGCGGATGGATATCAGGCGCATGCGATGCTGAAAACATATCGTCCGGATGGTTCATTCTATCATACCAGTAATTATCTTGAAGGATATGAAGATGGTGTAGTTTATTACACAGAAACGAATGAAACAATGTTTCAGACCTGTCTGTCTATGGAATTTGATGATTTAAAAAGCAGATTTCCTCAGGATAAAGATGGAAAAATAACCATCCATTTTATAAAAGCGCCGGAAAGCCTGTTTGATGATTTGAAAAAGGATGGAATGGAGCTGTTTAAAGAAATCATGACAGAGAAATATGGATATCATTTGAAAGACGGAAAAATTTACGATAAGAAAGATTCCTTAATTAAGCCGACTGTGGAAGGATTATTGCTGTTGGCAGATTACTTTGAAAGTTCAGAAGATATTTTGAAAGCTGAAAATTTTACAGAGAAAAATCAGCTGAGAATGTATAAGCATGTTGCGAATAAAGTAGAACCCATTATTTATAGCTGGAAGGCTATCATTAATAATGAGGATTGCAGTAAGCATATAGACGAAAAAACGGCTGCTTTTATCGATGTTTCCATTTCCGTTGTTGAAAGAGATTTAGTAAATTTAACGAAATGGAGCAGTATTGTTAATGGAAAGATGGGGCAAAAATATTTAACATCATATATTAAGTATCTAAAAAAACTTGCATCGGATTTTATTGATTTTCAGGTAGTATCCATGAAAGGAATGACAGAATTATTAAGTGTATAAAGGAGATTTGAAAAAAGGAGACACTGGGAAAATTAACCGGAAAGCTATATTAGAAAGTTTTTAAAAGTGTTCTTTGTCCATAATGTATAATTTTTATGCAGCAGTGTATAAAAATTATACATTATTTGTTTCTGCAAAAAGGTTGCAAAATATCTGTCGATATGATACACTTTTTACAATTTAAAAACAAAATAGGCTTGCCTATTTTGTTTTTGTGAGCAAGAAGCGAAGCGGATTGCGAATAACCGTTTAGCCGGAGAATAGGTTTGCCTATTTTGTTTTTGTGAGCAAGAAGCGAAGCGGATTGCGAATAACCGTAATATGTTTAAAAGAAAGTAAGAAAAAACGGCGACGTTTTTTTTTTTGGAAAAAAGGTGAAAGGACAGGGAAAGGAATGAAAGCTCATTTAATACTCGAAGACGGGAATGTATTTACCGGAAATAGTATCGGTTCAACCAGGGAAGTGATTAGCGAAATCGTATTTAACACTTCCATGACCGGATATTTAGAGGTCCTGACAGACCCCTCTTATGCGGGACAGGCAGTGGTAATGACTTATCCGTTAATTGGAAATTATGGCATTACACCGGATATGGAATCTGGCAGACCATGGCCGGACGGATATATTGTAAGGGAACTGTCAAGAATGCCAAGCAACTTCCGTGAGGAAGGCACCATTCAGGATTTCCTGACAAAATATGACATTCCGGGCATCGCGGGAATTGATACCAGAGCATTGACCAAAATTCTCCGGGAAAAGGGTACGATGAACGGTATGATTACCACCAACGAGAATTATAATTTAGAAGAAATTATTCCTAAGTTAAAAGCGTACACCACAGGAAACGTGGTTGATAAAGTGACCTGTGAGGAAAAACGAGTATTAAAGGGCAAAGGCAAAAAAGTAGCGCTCCTTGATTTGGGCGCAAAAAATAATATCGCCCAGTCTTTGAACAAACGGGGCTGTGAGGTGACCATTTATCCGGCGCACACCACAGCGGAAGAGATTCTTTCCACCAATCCGGACGGCATTATGCTGAGCAACGGTCCTGGCGACCCGAAGGAGTGTAAAGAAATCATCGCAGAGATTAAGAAATTATATGACTCCGATACACCGATTTTTGCCATCTGTTTAGGACATCAGCTTATGGCGCTTGCCACAGGAGCAGATACCCACAAGATGAAATACGGCCACCGCGGAGGAAATCATCCGGTGAAGGATTTAAAGACCAACCGGGTATACATTTCTTCCCAGAACCACGGCTACGTGGTGGACACCGACAAATTAGACCCCAATGTGGCAAAACCGGCATTTGTCAATGTCAATGACGGAACCAACGAGGGCTTAGAATATGTAGGCAAAAACATCTTTACCGTGCAGTTCCACCCGGAAGCCTGCCCCGGTCCGCAGGACTCTGCATATCTGTTTGACAGGTTTATCGAAATGATGTCAAAAAATTAAGAGCAGAGGCTCTTAATTTTTGAAAGAATTTCCGCAGGAAATTCTTTCGGTATGTGGAAAAAGGGAAATGCAACGGCTCTTAATTTTTGAAAGAATTTCCGCAGGAAATTCTTTCGGTGCATGAAAAGGAGGAAGAAAATGCCAAGAAATCAGGATATAAAGAAAGTATTAGTAATTGGTTCCGGGCCCATTGTCATTGGACAGGCTGCTGAGTTTGACTATGCGGGAACGCAGGCGTGCCGTTCTTTGAAGGAAGAGGGCGTGGAGGTTGTTCTGGTAAACTCTAACCCGGCGACCATTATGACGGATAAAGACATTGCAGACCAGGTTTACATCGAGCCTCTTACGGTGTCTGTCTTAGAGCAGATTATCGCAAAAGAGAGACCGGACAGCGTGCTGCCTACCTTAGGCGGACAGGCAGGGTTGAACCTTGGTATGGAATTAGAGGAAAAGGGTATCTTAGCAAAATACGGCGTAAAATTAATCGGTACCACAGCGGAGACGATTTTCAAGGCGGAGGACCGTCAGGCGTTTAAGGATACCATGGAAAAAATCGGCGAGCCCTGTGCGGCGTCCCAGGTGGTAAACAATGTGCAGGACGGTATCAAGTTCACTAACACCATCGGTTATCCGGTAGTGCTCCGCCCGGCGTTTACCCTTGGAGGAAGCGGCGGCGGTATCGCCCACAATGAGACAGAATTAGTGGAGATTTTGACCAACGGACTTCGTCTTTCCCGTGTGGGAGAGGTATTGGTGGAGCGTTGTATCGCAGGCTGGAAAGAGATTGAGTATGAGGTAATGCGTGACGCCAACGGCAACTGCATCACCGTATGTAATATGGAAAATATCGACCCGGTAGGCGTGCACACCGGTGATTCTATTGTAGTAGCTCCCTCCCAGACCTTAGGGGACAAGGAGTACCAGATGCTCCGTACCTCTGCGTTAAATATTATTTCCGAATTAAATATCACCGGAGGCTGTAACGTACAGTATGCACTGCACCCGGAAAGCTTTGAATACTGCGTTATCGAGGTAAACCCCCGTGTATCCCGTTCTTCCGCTTTGGCGTCCAAGGCAACCGGATACCCTATCGCAAAGGTAGCGGCAAAAATTGCACTGGGCTACACCTTAGACGAAATCAAAAACGCCATTACCGGAAAAACCTACGCCAGCTTTGAGCCCATGCTTGATTACTGCGTCGTAAAGATTCCGAGACTTCCTTTTGATAAATTTATCACCGCAAAGAGAACGCTGACCACCCAGATGAAAGCAACCGGAGAGGTTATGAGTATCTGCAATAACTTCGAGGGCGCTCTTATGAAGGCAATCCGTTCCTTAGAGCAACACGTGGACAGCTTAATGTCCTATGATTTTACAGGGCTTTCCGATAAAGAGTTAAAAGAGCAGTTAGAGGTGGTGGACGACAGAAGAATCTGGGTCATCGCAGAAGCGCTGCGCCGTAAGGTGAGCTATGATACGATCCATGACATTACCAAGATTGACAAATGGTTCATTGACAAGCTGGCAATTCTGGTAGAGATGGAGGAAACCTTAAAGAACGAGCCGCTGACCGTGGAATTATTAAAAGAAGCGAAACGTATCGAGTTCCCGGACAATGTCATTGCAGAACTCACCGGAAAGACGGAAAAAGAAATTCACGACATGCGTTACGAAAACGGCATTGTGGCAGCCTACAAGATGGTAGACACCTGCGCCGCAGAATTTGAGGCAACCACGCCGTATTACTATTCTGTATTCGGCAGTGAAAATGAGGCGGCGGAAACCAAACCCCAGAAGAAAGTACTGGTACTTGGCTCCGGACCTATCCGTATCGGACAGGGTATCGAGTTTGACTACTGCTCCGTACATTGTACCTGGGCATTTGCCAAGGAGGGCTGGGAGACGGTCATCGTCAACAACAACCCGGAGACGGTTTCCACAGACTTTGATATTGCAGACAAACTTTATTTTGAGCCGTTGACCCCGGAGGATGTGGAGAACATCGTAAGACTGGAAAAACCGGACGGCGCTGTGGTTCAGTTCGGCGGACAGACAGCCATCAAGCTGACAGAGAGCCTGATGAAAATGGGCGTAAAAATCCTTGGAACAAAGGCGGAGGACGTGGACGCCGCAGAGGACAGGGAATTATTTGATAAAATCTTAGAGCAGACCGAAATCCCAAGAGCTGCCGGAGGAACCGTATTTACCGCAGAAGAGGCAAAAGAGGTGGCAAACCGCCTCGGCTATCCGGTGCTGGTAAGACCTTCCTACGTGCTGGGCGGACAGGGCATGAAGATTGCCTTTAATGATGAGGAAATCGAGGAATTTATCGGTATCATCAACCGGATTGCCCAGGACCACCCGATTTTGGTAGACAAATATTTACAGGGAAAAGAAATCGAAGTGGATGCGGTGTGTGACGGAACGGATATTTTAATTCCGGGTATCATGGAGCATATTGAGCGTACCGGCGTGCATTCCGGAGACAGTATTTCCGTTTATCCCGCGCCTACCATCAGTGAGCATGTAAAAGAGACGATCGTGGAATACACTAAACGTCTGGCGCAGGCGCTTCATGTAGTGGGGCTGATTAACATTCAGTTCATCGCTATGGACGAGGAAGTGTACGTCATTGAGGTAAATCCACGTTCTTCAAGAACCGTGCCCTATATCAGCAAAGTGACAGGGATTCCAATCGTAGATTTGGCAACTAAGGTTATCATCGGGAATACCATCCGCGGTCTGGGTTATGAGCCGGGTCTGGCGCCGACGGCAGACTACATTGCCATCAAGATGCCGGTATTCTCCTTTGAGAAGCTGCGTGGCGCGGAAATTTCATTAGGACCGGAAATGAAGTCCACCGGAGAGTGCTTAGGTATTGCTGCCAACTTTAACGAAGCTCTTTACAAGGCGTTCTTAGGAGCAGGTGTGACACTGCCGAAGTACAAACAGATGATTATGACCGTAAAGGATGCGGACAAGCCGGAGGCAGTTGACGTGGCAAAACGTTTTGAGGCATTAGGCTACAAGATTTATGCCACCAGAAGCACAGCGAAATATCTGCAGGAGCACGGCGTAAATGCGCTCCGCGTCAACAAGATTTCACAGGAGTCCCCCAATGTGATGGATTTAATCTTAGGACATAAGATTGACCTTGTGATTGATACGCCGACCCAGGGAAATGGGGATAAGACCAGAGATGGTTTCTTAATCCGCCGAAATGCCATTGAGACAGGCGTTTACTGTATCACGGCGATGGATACCGCCAATGCGCTGGCACGCAGCCTTGAGACTGCCACCGACACATTGACGCCGATTGATATTGCAAAGGTGAAGAATATTTAATAGAGAACAGGACAGCAGTATTGCAGAGATGCGGTGCTGCTGTTTTTTTTTCTGAAATAGTATGATATAGTATGATATAGTATTTGTAGTAATAATATGGGGAGAGGAAAAATGATAAAAATAGCGGTATGTGATGATAATTTGCAGGACAGGAATGCGGTAATAAAATGCTGCAGGCGTTATATGGAAGAAAAGGGAACGGAATATCAGATAGCAGAGTATACGTCAGGCGAAGAGCTTTTATCCGGGATAGACGCAGACATTCTTTTGTTGGATGTAGAAATGGACGGGATAGATGGAGTGCAGGTGAAAAATATGTTGCAGCGCCGGAAAAGCGATGTTGCTATTCTATTTCTGTCAAGTCATACGGAGACGATACCCCAGGCGTTTGGCAGGCAGGTTTACGGCTTTTTGGGCAAACCGGTGGATTACGAATTGTTTCGGGAGAAAATGGATTTCATGCTGGAAGATATTTTGGAGCAGGAAAGATTTGTCTGCTGTAAAAACGCCGACGGAGCACAAAAAATACTGGTGAATCAGATTGTATATATACAGGCATATGGAAAATATGCGAAGATATTTTTGACAGGGCAGGAAAAATATGTTTTCTCGGAGCAGAGCATCGGCGCGTGGAAGGAAGAGTTAGAGGCATATGGATTTGCCAGCTGCCACAGAAGCTATCTTGTTAACTGCTATTATGTGGAAAAAATAGATGACGAAGTACAGCTTTGTGGGAAACATAGTCTGCCTGTCAGCAGAAGAATGGAGAAAGCGTTTCGGGAAGCATATAAAGAGTATCTCTGGAGAAAGGCAAAATAATGAGTTTGGCTATAATGAATAATATATTAGATGTGGTATTAGAAAATATGGAAATTATTTTATTTGCATGGGGAATATTGCAGGTAAAAATGGTAAAAGAAAAAAAGGCTTATGTTTGTTCTGCCTTTGTTTTTGCACTGTCTGAGGTAGTCTATATATTTTGTCCGAATAAAGATATAGGCTATGGTTTTGGGATTATTTTGGGGCAAATGTTGGCTGTAATTATTTTTTTTCAGGGAAAAATTTGGGAACGACTTGCAAAATATTGGTTTAGTCTGTTTTATGTTGATGCGTTATATTTTCCGGTAAAAGTGATTACAGATATTTGTATGTTTCCATTACGGGAGCAGAAAATAGTATTATCTGTGAAAGATAAACTTATTACTATTTTGACAATTGTATTGATATTGCTGTGTTCCCGACAGATAAAAAAAAGAAAAGAATGGGTGGCGTGGATACGTTCTATACCGTTGAGATATTATTGCCTAGGTATTCTCTGCAGTTTTTGTGTAGTGTTTGTTGGAGCTTTTATTAATTATATTAAGGTGGAGGAGAATAGTGCTGTTCGAATTATATTGGAAATTATGCGCGTAATTATCAGCACATTTTTGTATATATTGGGAATTGCTTTTGCGTTTGTAAATTTATGGAGAATACAATACAAAAGAGAAAATTCATTAAAAGACGATTATCTGAGAATGTCTAAAATGTATTATCAAAAACTTGTTGTTCATATGCAGGAGGTACGCAGTATGAAGCATGATATGCAGGCGCATCTGAATTTATTGGAAAACTTTATCCGGGAAGAAAAGTGGGAACAGGCGGAGGCATATCTTCAGGAGATAAAAGTACAGCAGAGTTGGAACAGGGAGCAGATAATAAATGTGGGACATGAGTTGGTAAGTGCAGTTCTCACGGAGTATGTTCATCAGAGTGCAGATATAAAGTTTTCCTGCGAAGGAGTGCTGCCGGAGCAGCTTTTGATTTCGGATTTTGATTTGTGCACTATTTTTTCTAATCTGATGTCAAACAGCATAGAGAATTGTCAAAAATTAAAAGGGCAGGAAAAGTGGATACATATGCAGATAAAGGTGTTTCAGAAGAATTTGTTCATTGTTTTGGAGAATCCTTTGACGGAAGAGGTAGATATAAAGAAACTGGGACAGTTTACATCAAAAGAGGATAAAGAAAATCATGGATACGGAATTTTAAATGTAAAAAAGACAGTAGAAAAATATGACGGGGAAATTGAATTTATGACAAACGATGGAAAATTTCAGGTAAAAATGATATTTTATCAGGCAATAAAAGAGTAAGAATAGCCGTTCGTTCCTTAAAAATACCGTTCGTTCCAAAATGATTAAAAAAAGTTGGAATATATGGTAAAGTTTTAGCGAAAGGAGGAATGGGAATGTTGTTAGAAAGAGATAAAAATATGATAGATTGGCTGATTGATTTAATCATAGGAGGGAGATGAGGTTATGAAGCCGCTGGATTGGAGAGTGAAACGAGTATCAAGAACTTATTACTGGTGTGCGTGGTTTTTATGTAATGGAATTGCTTCCTTGCTCAGCATTGCGGTTTTGGGAGAAAAGCCGGGGTGGATGATAGTGGTGTTTGTTTTGCATGTTTCGTATTTATCATTGTTGACCGTAAAAAGATTTCATGATGCTGGTTATGGTACGGGGTATGCACTTTTTTGTATTCTGCTTTCTATTATTGGAATAGGAACAGTTTTGATATTATTAGTGGCTATTAAGCCAAGTGATGTGGATAATCAGTGGGGATCTAATTTAGAATATTTGGAATATCAGAAGAAAAAAGAATTTTATGGAAGGTAAAGGAGAACGAAAATGAAAATCTGTAAAAAAATATTGGTTATGGCTATGGCTGTATTAATGCTAGTGTCTGTATCAACAGAAACAAAAGCAGCAGACCCAAGTCAGCAAAATGTTCGGGAGATAAAGGTTGATAATGAGGAACAACTGATTTTTGAGAATGTATACACAGATGAGTTGGGAAATGAAGTCACGGAAAAAATTTATGTAAAGGTTGATGTTGATAAAGCTCCTGCAAGTAAAATGAGCAGAAGCGGAATTAGTGGTTCTGGTAGATATAGAAAGGAAACGGAATTTAAAATTGCAACAGGAAAAACACAAACGAAAAAGATAAAGTGTTATGTGGAAGCAGATTTTAAGTTTAAAAATGGCAAGGCGACTGCGATAGGATCTCGTGGAGCTGTTACATCATGTCCGTCAGGAGTAAGAATTACGCAAAGAAATAATCGGAAAGGCGCTGATTGGGCAGAGTTTAGATTTTATGCACAATCTAATTTTTCAAGCAAAAAATTGTATTCAGTGAAGATTACTGCTGCAGGTGATGGAAGAATTGTTTAAAAAGTAAAGGAATATTATCAGTTGAGATAAGGAGGTTATTATGAAAAAAATCAGACGATATTTGTGTATGCTTCTATTTGCAGTCGTTGTCACCGTAACAGTGGCAAAACCGGAGAACATTTATGCTTCCTGGTGGGAGATAGTTGATGGGGGGCAGTATATCGTTGTTTATAACGAAGTAACCACACAGACGGATAAGGTCAGGGTGTATGTAGAAAAGGATACAACGCTAAAAATTTCAAATGGCACAGAGACGCTTTTTGAAAAGACGTATCAGGAAGCAGGTAAAAAAACGGCTAAGATTCCTTTGCAGAAAGCGAACACGACGCTGCGCTTTACCATAACAGATAAGGAAGGACACACCGGCTTTGTAGAAAGAAAAGTAAAAGACGCCGGAGTGGTTTCGACGAAGAAAGAGAGCACTTCCTTGAAGAAGCCGGTTGTTGCAGGAAAGATTACGGATAAATCCACTTCTGTGAAGGTATATGCGAAAAAGGGCGCTACGCTTTATGTTCAGAATGGCGCAAAAGTATTGAATAAGGTGAAATATAAAAAAGACGGATATCAGACGATTCCTATAAAAAAGCAGAAAGCGGAGACGAAGATTACGTTTTATATTGCCAATAAAACCAAAAGAAGTGCATATGTGATAAAAGAAGTACAAGATGTTACGGCTCCCGCAAAGCCAAAGGTATCGTTTGCTTTTGAAGATGTTTGGGATTGGATTGATGTGGATGGAGAGGACGGCTGCGATGTTTATGTAAGACAAAACAGGGGGCAGAAAACCGGAAAATGGAAATATGTGGGCACGCTGTCCGGTGCAAAAAGTACGATGTATCTGTCTGATGCGAATATCGGAACTTGTAAAAAGGGAGATACTTTTTCTTTCCGCCTTGTGGATGATGCAGGAAATAAGAGCAAAATAGCCACTACAGAACCAGTGAAAGAGGATTGTCCGTCATATTATTAACAAAAAATAAATAATCTCTAAATTATTAGCACTCCCTATTGACGAGTGCTAATAATGGTGGTATAACATAATCAAACAAAGGGAAAGATATTTCCACAAAGTTTTAAAAGAAAAAGAAACCAGTAGTCAGACGGCTGATATGCCGCGTGTATCAGAATGGAGGAATGACTTATGTTAGTACCTAGTATTTTTGGAGAAAGTTTATTTGATGAATTTTTCAACGATTTTGCACGTCCGGCAAATACCTCTGCCAGATATCATGATATGACAGCAGGCATTATGAGAACAGATGTAAAGGAAAATGATAACGGCTTTGAACTGGACATTGACCTTCCGGGCTGTAAGAAAGAAAATGTAAAGGCGGAATTGAAAGACGGATATCTGACCATCACAGCAGAAACCAATACATCAGACGAACAGAAGGATGACAATGGCAAATATATTCGCAGAGAGCGCTATTACGGAACCTGCAGCAGAAACTTTTATGTGGGCGAAACCGTGGAGCAGGAGGATATCAAAGCAAGATTTGAGGACGGTATCTTAAAGGTATTCGTGCCGAAGAAAGAGGCGAAACCACAGATAGAGGATAAAAAATATATTCCAATCGAAGGTTAAACATAAAAAACGCCGGAATACCGGCAGACAAAAAACAGTCATATCTCAGAAATGGGGTATGGCTGTTTTTTTGTCTGCACTTGTTCTGTTTTTGCAAGTATGATATAATTTCTTTTAGTAAAACATACTTTAGTAAAACATACTTTAGTAAAATATACTTTAGTAAAACATACTTTAGTAAAATGTATTTGATAGAAATATAGTTTGGACAAATAGAAAGGAAACCATCATATGTTTATAGGCAGAGAATATGAATTACAGGAATTAAATCAAATGTATCAGACAGAACAATTCCAGATGCCTGTTATTTACGGTAGGAGACGTGTGGGAAAATCCACTTTAATCCGTGAATTTGCTGAGGGAAAACGGGCGATTGTTTTTACGGCAGTAGAATCTACTATGGAGAAGAACCTGCAGTTATTCAGTAAGTGTATTTATTCTGCCCTGCTTCCCCAAATGCAGTCGCTGCCGCCATTTCATGATTTTGAAGCCGCATTTGATTTTTTACATGAGCAGTCGCAAAATGAAAGGCTTCTTGTTGTCATTGATGAATATCCCTATCTTGCAATGGCAGACAAAAGTATTTCTTCCAGACTGCAGAATTATATTGATGAAAAGTTTAAAAAAGGGAAAATGTTTTTGATTTTATGTGGTTCCTCCATGAGCTTTATGGAAAATCAGGTACTTGGCTATCAAAGTCCGCTGTATGGGCGGCGGACTGCACAGTTTAAAATATTACCTTTTGATTATCGAACATCGGCGCGGTTTGTACCGGATTATACGGCAGAGGACAAGGCGCTTGTATATGGGGTTACAGGTGGTATTCCGAAATATTTGGAATTATTTGACCCAAAGACAGATGTGCACGAAAATATTGTACGGCTGTTTTTTAATGACAGTGGATATTTGTATGAGGAACCTGCGAATTTAATGAAACAGGAATTGAGGGACGCAGCGAATTATAATGCAGTAATAGAGGCGTTAGCCTGCGGTGCAAACCGTATCAGCGAGCTGACGGGAAAAACACATCTTGATACGGCGACAGTTACCTATTGCCTGAAATCTTTGATAGGTTTGGGAATTGTAGAAAAAGAAACCGCTGTTACGGAAGAAAATAATAGAAAAAAGACTCATTATGTGATACAGGATGGTATGTTCCGGTTCTGGTATCGTTTTGTTCCAAACGGAGCGGAAATGATATTGCTAAAACACGGCAGGGAGTATTATGAGGAAGCGGTAAAGCCACAGCTTTCCGATTATATGGGGAGAATATTTGAGGATATGTGCAGAAGTTTTCTTATGTATCAGAGCAATGAAAAAAAGATGCCATTCCAGATAATAAAGACAGGAAGATGGTGGGGAAATAATCCAAGGCTGCATCGGGAAGAAGAGATTGATGTAGTGGCGCTTCATCCTTTGCAGAAAAAAATGTTGATTGGAGAATGTAAATACCGAAAGGAGAAAATGGAGAAAGCAACAGCGGAATTGCTTTTGGAAAGGGGGACACTTTTAGCCGGAAATTTTGAAAAAATGTATCTATTGTTCTCAAAGAGCGGATTTGAGGAGGAAACCATTTCTTTTGCACAGGCGAAAGGGGTAATTCTGGTTACATTAGAGGAAATGTATCAATAACCCCTTGACAACACTGTTCATATACTGTATATATAATTATATACAGTATATGAACAGAAAGGGAGGCGTCTATGTTAAAACTCACAGATATCAGCAAACGCCTCGGCGCATTTCACTTAGAGCAGATTTCTTTCGAACTTCCGCCGGGCTATATTATGGGTCTTATCGGATTAAACGGAGCCGGTAAAACAACCCTGCTGCATTTGATACTAGGCTTATACCAGCCCGACGGAGGCAGTCTTTCCATAGAGGGGAAAACCTATGACACAGACCGGAAAGAAATCTTAGAAACCATCGGAACTGTGCTTGCCGAGGATTTGTTTCACAGTTACGACACGCTGCTGCACAACGCCAGGCAGTATGGAAAATATTATAAAAACTATGACGAGCCGCTGCTCCTTCAATATCTTTCCCGTTTTGCACTGCCACCGGATAAAAAATACAGGGAGCTTTCTAAGGGAGAAAAGTTAAAATTCCAGTTTGCCTTTGCGCTGGCGCATCACCCGAAGCTGTTGGTGTTAGACGAACCCACCGGAAACTTTGACCCGGAGTTCCGCAGTGAATTTTTTTCCATCCTAAAGGAATTTATTGCTGACGGGACAAACAGCGTGATTTTAGCCACTCACCTCACCGAAGATTTAGACCGGATAGCAGATTACATCGTCTACCTGGAAAAGGGAAAACTTCTGCTTGCCGAGGATATTGAGACGCTGCGGGAGAAGTACCGCCTGCTGATTGGGGAAACTTACAAATTAAAGCTGCTTCCCAGAGAAAGCATTATTTATATGGAAGAAACTGCTTACGGAACAAGGGCGCTTATCCGACACAGAAGCCGGAATGTGTATGACCGGGAGCTGACTGTGACAGTGCCCTCCATAGAGGAAATCATGTATTTTATGACAAAGGGGAGAAAAGCATGACAAAAAACATTTTACAGGAATATTTTGCCGCCTTCCGCTGGGGAAGGATAAAAGAATGCTATAAAGGTAACAACTGCTGGTTTTTTATTTATTCCATATCCATTCTGCCCTTTAGCCTTGTGGGAAATTTTTCACGTTCTCCAGAAAATGTTGCAGCGTATTTCCTGCTGATGGTTCCGCTGTTGTTTCATCTGTTTGTATTGCCGCTGCAGCCGGTGCGGCTGCCGAAAATCATGTGCCTTTGCCCAATGGCAGAAGAGGAACGGAGAAACTATCTGAAAAGGACGCTTGAAATAAAAACAGGTATTTCCATCCTGATAGAACTGTTGGCGTTCGCCGTACTGGTTTCCCTTGGAAGATATTCTTCCTTTCTGCTGCTTTTGGCGTTTGCTTTAAGCATTATGATTATCCTGGCGACAGTCATGCAGGAAAGAACCGTAGGGAGCACCGGTACGCTGACTACTGCATGGGAATGGTGGGAAGCAGGAGCACTGATTGTTTATATATTGGAATATTGGGTGCTGATAAGCAGAATTTTTTGGGCGGAGCCCTGCAGCTCTGTGGAAAAAATCCTGTATCCGGCGGTGCTTCTGGTCGTGGATTTGCCGCTGCTCCTTAAAGTGCTGAGTTTTTGGAAAGAGAAATTGAAAATTCGGATAAACTATGAAACTGCAAACGGACAGGAAACCGTGAAAAACAGGAAAACTACCGGGAAAGGATAAGTGACATCGAAATGAAACTTGTGATACAGCCTCAGGGCACCATGGCAATCTATGAGCAGATTGTCAACCAACTGAAAAATGCCATTGTTTCCGGTGAGCTTACCGCAGGGGAGGCGCTGCCATCCATCCGCGGACTGGCGGGGGAACTGCAGGTCAGCGTCATTACCACAAAGCGGGCTTATGAGGAATTGGAAAAGGAGGGACTTATCCGCTCGGCGCCGGGAAAAGGCTTTTATGTCTGTGAATATAACACCGATTATTTGAAGGAAAAGCAGCTGATGCTGTTGGAGGAACGGTTAGTGGAACTGATAACGGCGGCAAAATCCGCAGGAGTTTCCTGCGAAGAACTGTTGGAGATGACGCAGACCCTATATGAAAGTACCTGAAACAGCTGGAAACTTTATGGGCACGGAGAGACGATTTTGCCGAAAAGCCACGGAAAAAGGAGGGACGCAGAAATGTTATTGGAACTGGAACATGTAACAGGGATTGGAAAAAAGAAATTTCTTTCAGATATCAGCTTTTCACTTCCGGCAGGGTATCTTATGGGGCTGGCGGGAAAAAACGGAGCCGGGAAAACCACGCTGCTTGAGTGCATAGTGAGCCGGAAAAAGCAGTATACCGGAACGATACGCCTAAACGGAGAGGATATTCGGGCAGATGATAGGAAAACCATGCAGCAGATAGGCTTTGTTTCCGAAGAAAATCCTTTTCTGCTTGAATATACGGCAAGACAGAATGGGGAAATCTTCGGTATGGCTTATGAAAACTGGGACACGGAGCTATTTTTAGAGCAGATGAAACGAATGGGCGTTGCTGCGGGGCAAAAGGTAGGAAAGCTGTCCAGGGGAGAATTTATCAAATTCCAGACCGCCTTTGCCATGGCGCACGGCAGCGTGCTTTATCTGTTAGACGAGGCAACTGCGGGCATGGACCCGGTATTCCGCCGGGAATTTTTTCAGATATTACATGAAATCATTGAAACGGAGCAGGCGTCCGTTTTGATGACAAGCCATATCGAAACAGAGATTTCTCAGAAAATGGATTATGTGGCTGTCTTAGAGGAAGGAAAGCTGGTTTCTTTCGGGGAGACAGGAGAAGTACGTGAGAATACAGGTTTTTAAGAATAGAGCAAGGCATAAAAATCAGAGGGGAATGAGGATACGCATGAAGGAAAAGAGAAATAGCGAAACCTGTCTGCAGGAAAACGGAGACAGGAAAAACATTCGGCAGGAAAACAGGAAACAGCGGGAAATCATACGGCAGATGGATGAAAAGCTCATCCTTTACCGTGAGGATGAAGTCATGCTGCAGCTGGCAAAATGGATATATACCGGAATCGTTCTTCTGTTTCTGTTTCTGCCCGGGGAAATGTGTGTGGAGGAGGACTGGAGGGGCGTTGCCATTATGGTGGTGCTATGGACAGCCGGCATTGCCCCCACGGGGTATCTCGCCCTATACAGGAGTGTGAAAGAGCAGGGAAAACAGGTTTCTTACCTGAAAAAAATCAAGTATCTGCCCTTAGATATCCGGCAGGTAAAGCTGGTGCGTATCGGGTATCTGGCGCAGTTTTTAAAGAAAATCGTGCTGATTGCCTGTGCGGAACAGATTGTATTCGGCACGCTGATTTGCGGACAGAATTTATTTTTGGGAATTGCATATGCGGTTATCGTAGGCGGGGTGATTCCTCTGGTGTGGAATGCGCTGTTCATCTGGCTGGAACGATGAGATTGAAAGCGGGAATTTGAGTTTGCGGATAAAAAATGCCTGATATCTGACCCCAAAAGCAGAACAAGCGCCTGCAGCCTGACTAAAAAAATCAGACTGCAGGCGCTTTTTCTAACATATCCGTGGTCGAAAACCCTACAACAATTTCATTTTCTTCCGTGGCTTTTTAACCGTTTTTTCTTCGTCCTCTCCCGCAATCACTTCGGCGCTGCTCATCAGAGAATCCATCGCCTTTTTCTGTATTTCATTCTGCCTGCGCTGGGCAGCCTCTAATTTCTTCTTGCGGAAACGGTCTGCAGTTTCCTTTATGTAAGCGTCCGCTACAAAATGCTCTAAGGTGTGCTCATCAATGGCAATACGGTTATCCATGGTTTTCATGATATCCACCACCTTTAAGCTCTTGTGGATGGCAGGGTCACTGAGGTCGTAAATTAAGTTGTTGGAGAACTTCAAAACCATAGGACGCGTAAAGTCCGCAGGATTCTCCACCAGAACCAGAGCCTTCTCCCCGTCGGAGAGGTCTACACAGGCGCCTGTGGGGAGAATGTGGATACATTCTGCAAGGGCAGCTAAAACCAGAGGATTGTAAGCGCCTCTCTGTTTTCGCAGCTGCGCCATGGCAGCAACCTCGGAAATAGGCGGTTTATTAATGTTCATAGCAGTCAGGCGGTCAAACTTATCCGCTACCCTTAAAATATCCGTTAAGAGCTTCACGTTATCTGCCGGAGGCTTAATCTTTAAGGTAGTGCTGTTGCGGAAAATCGCCTGCTGGATAATCTCTAAAGACGGCTCCGGCAGCCCGAAATTCTGATACTGCGGACGCAGCGCTTCATATCCCCGCTCTAAGTTTAACTGGATAAACTCTTTATCGTCATCCGTTAAATCGTCGCCCTTGTCTAACACAGACTGGGGAATATAAAGATAGCCGAAATCATAGAGCAAAGCTGCGGTAATCAGCGCAGCCTGTTCCTGCTCAGGAATGCGCATCTGGTTGGAAATCAATGCACAGAGAATGGCGGCGCTGATGGCATGCTTGTATACAAAATCAGCGGAACTGCGGAGGTTCTGTGCAAAATTCATCTTGTGGTCTAACACGCCGTAGTGGGACTGGATATCCTTCACTAAAGCCAACAGTGACACCGGAGGCTGGTTTGCCTGAAGGCGGTCTAAATTTTCCTTTATCTTAAACATATAAATGGTCTGGAACTGCTCAAACTCCAAATCTTCCCTGGAAAGAGGGGGAACCGGTTCGGCAGGTTCAAGAATAAAGATACCGATTAAACCGAAATTTTCAATGCTGTTAATACCCTGAAGAGTCAGGTTTGTGTTCCTCTCATACAGCAATACGCCCATTTTGTTATAAATAGGCTTTGCCAAGCGCATGCCGGGCTTTAAATCAGCTGTTTTTACAAATTGCATAGTCACGCCTCCTGTCATAGTCAATAAAATATTCCGAACCTGTCTCTGAAATCCCATAATTGCAGAGCATACGATATATATGCTATAATAACATATCAAAAGCTGAAATACAATCGGATAATAGGCAGAATCTGCCAGCAGAATTTGCCAGGAAGAGATAGAAAAGGAACAGAGGCAGACAGGAATGAGAAAGAACGGCAGGAAAAAATGGTGCGGCATGATACTGGTTTTTTGTATGCTTATGGCGAATACCTCTTATGCCGCTGCGACACAGAAGGAAATCGACAAGACCAAAGATAAAATTACGGATTTGCAGAGACAGAAGGAAGAAGCGGAAGAACAGGTTGACAGCTTAAATGATGAAAAAGAAGCCTTAGAATCCGACCTTAGCGGATTGAACAGCCAGCTGAATGAGATAGTTTCCTCCATGAACGAGTTAGAAACGCAGATTAACACAAAGGAGCAGGATATCGAGACGGCAAAGCAGCAGTTAGCGGCAGCAGAGGAGCAATCCGCCGAACAGTACCGGGCAATGAAAGTCCGGATACAGTACATGTATGAAAACAGCAGTACGACGGTCTGGGAAATGCTGTTTGAATCCAAATCCGTCACAGAGTTTTTAAACCGGACGGAATATGCCTCACAGGTGCAGCAGTATGACAGGGAAATGTTAGCGGAGTATCAGGAGCTGCAAAAACAGATAGCGGAGCAGAAAAGCAGCTTAGAGGAAGAACTGACAGAGCTGGTAGCGTTAGAAAACCAGCTGCAGGAGAAACAGACTTCCGTCAACGGTTTGATTGCGGACACCAGAGATAAAATCGCCCAGTCCAATGCCAGCATTGCGGACGCGGAAGCAGATGTGGAGGGGCTGGAGGCAAAAATTGCCAAGATGGAGGCATACGAGAAGGAGCTTGAAATAAAGAAGGCGAAGGAAGATGCGGCGCGCCTGGCAAAGATTAAGGAGCAGGAGAAGGAGGACACCGCCGGGACAACCTATGTTCCGGCGGACAGCGACGCCTATCTGCTGGGGGCAATCATTGAGTGCGAGGCAGGCAGCGAGCCTTATGAGGGGAAAATGGCGGTGGGCAGCGTCATTATGAACCGGGTGAAAAGCTCCTATTTCCCCAACACCATTTCCGGCGTCATTTACCAGAGCGGGCAGTTTTCCCCGGTGGCAAGCGGACGTTTGGCGTACCGGTTAGAGGCGGGAGTGAGCAGCAGCTGCCTTGGGGCAGCCCAGGAGGTGTTAAACGGCAATATTACTACAAACTGTCTCTATTTTCGTGCGAATAACGGCATTATTTCGGGGACGGTCATCGGGAACCACGTATTTTATTAAGAAGAAACAGGTGGATTTTTGTGGAAATTACACAAAAAACTGCCTGTTTTTTCCAAAAAAGGAAAAATAGCATGATAAATTTTTAACGAAAAAAACCGCAGAAAATGCAGAAAAAAGAGGGCAAAAGTACGTTGTAAAAATTTTTGCCGGGAGGAAAAAGGAAGAAAGCTATTGCAATTAAACATGAAATATGGTAGCATAGAAAAGTAGAAAAAAGCTAGAAAAAACGCTGATTGTTCAGAACTTACATACTGGGACAATGCGAAGAAAAAAAGATAAATTCCAACTAAAAAGCAGGATTTATTTTTTTGGAAAAGATTGTTAAAAAATTAACAGCTTTTTTCGGCAAATTTATTTTGAAAAGGAAACAAATCCTCTGCAAACAAAGCAGGTTTTTGTGCGAAAGCTGAAAGGAGAATTCAAAATGGCAAAAAAAGTAGTTTTGGCAGGTGCTTGTCGTACTGCAATCGGTAAAATGGGTGGAGCATTAAGCAACACACCGGCAGCAGAATTAGGCGCAATCGTAATCAAAGAAGCATTAAACAGAGCAGGCGTAAAACCGGAGCAGGTAGATGAAGTATTAATGGGTTGTGTCATCCAGGCTGCACAGGGACAGAACGTTGCACGTCAGGCTTCTATCAAGGCAGGTCTGCCAATCGAAGTTCCGGCTGTTACCTTAAACGTTGTATGTGGTTCCGGATTAAAATGTGTCAACGAAGCAGCAGCTCAGATTTTAGCAGGACAGGCAGACATCGTGGTAGCCGGCGGTATGGAAAACATGTCTATGGCTCCATATGCTATGACAAAAGCCCGTTTTGGATATCGTATGAACAATGCAACCATCATCGATACCATGGTAAACGATGCGCTGACAGACGCTTTCAATCACTACCACATGATGATTACAGCAGAGAATGTTTGTGATAAATACGGCATTACCCGTGAAGAGTTAGACGAGTTTGCAGCAAACAGCCAGCAGAAATGTGAGAAAGCAATGGCTGAGGGCAAATTCAAAGACGAAATCGTTCCTGTACCTGTAAAAGTAAAGAAAGAAATCGTTGATTTCGTTACAGATGAAGGACCTCGTGCAGGCACAACCAAAGAGTCTTTGGCAAACTTAAAATGCTGTTCCGGTAAAGAGGGCGGCTTAGTTACCGCTGGTAACGCTTCCGGTATCAACGACGGTGCAGCAGCAATCGTTGTAATGAGCGAAGAGAAAGCAAAAGAGCTTGGCGTTACACCGATGGCTACCTGGGTTGCCGGAGCGCTTGGCGGCGTAGAGCCAGAGATTATGGGTGTTGGTCCTGTTGCATCTACCAGAAAGGTATTTGAGAGAACAGGTCTTACCATCAATGATATGGATTTAGTAGAGGCAAACGAGGCATTCGCAGCACAGTCTATCGCAGTTGCAAGAGACTTAAACTTCGATATGTCCAAAGTAAATGTAAACGGCGGTGCAATCGCATTAGGACACCCGGTAGGAGCTTCCGGATGCCGTATCCTCGTTACATTATTACATGAGATGCAGAGAAGAGACGCTAAGAAAGGTCTTGCTACTCTGTGTATCGGCGGCGGTATGGGATGCTCTACCATCGTTGAAAGAGAATAAGAAAAGCAAATTAGCCGGATGAACAGGTGCAATGCCTGTTCTTTCGGCGAATGTTTATGTAAGCATAACCTGCTTTGAAAACAGCATGAACATGCAGTTTCAAAGCAATATGATATAAATAAAATCTTAGGAGGTTTACACCATGAAAGTTGGCGTTATTGGAGCAGGAACCATGGGTTCCGGAATTGCACAGGCATTTGCACAGACAGAAGGATATGAAGTTTATTTATGCGATATCAATGATGAATTCGCTGCAAATGGTAAAAACAAAATTGCAAAAGGCTTTTCTAAAAGAGTAGAGAAAGGCAAAATGTCACAGGAAGACGCAGATAAAATCCTTGCTAAAATTACAACAGGCACAAAGGATATCTGTAAAGATGCTGATTTAGTAGTAGAGGCAGCTCTTGAGGTTATGGACGTTAAGAAACAGACCTTCAAAGAGTTACAGGACATTGTACCTTCTACCTGTATGTTTGCTACCAATACATCCTCCCTTTCCATCACAGAGATTGGTGCAGGACTTGACAGACCGGTTATCGGTATGCACTTCTTCAACCCGGCTCCTGTTATGAAATTAATCGAGGTTATCCAGGGCGAGAATACACCGGACGATATGAGAGATAAAATCGTTGAGATTTCCAAAGCAATCGGTAAAACTCCGGTAGAAGTAAAAGAAGCTGCAGGCTTTGTTGTAAACAGAATCTTAATCCCGATGATTAACGAAGGTATCGGCATCTTAGCTGACGGCGTTGCTTCTGTAGAGGGTATCGACACAGCTATGAAATTAGGCGCTAACCATCCGATGGGACCGTTAGAGTTAGGCGATTTAGTAGGTCTTGATATCTGCCTTGCTATCATGAACGTATTATATGACGAGACAGGTGACCCGAAATACCGTCCGCATCCACTTCTTAAGAAAATGGTTCGCGCAGGCAAATTAGGACGCAAGACCGGTATCGGTTTCTATGACTACAGCAAATAATAGTTCGCTTTAGAGATTATGATTTGCAGGAGAAAGCAAATGAGGCTTTCTTACCATGAAGGAAAAATAAATAAAAATAAAGGAGTGTTAAAATCATGGATTTTGCTTTAGATAAAAAACATGAAATGGCGCGTTCTCTGTTCAGAGAATTTGCCGAGACAGAAGTAAAACCATTGGCACAGGAAGTCGATGAGACAGAGCAGTTCCCAATGGAGACAGTGAAAAAAATGCAGAAATACGGTTTCATGGGAATTCCGGTACCGAAGGAGTACGGTGGACAGGGCTGTGACCCTCTTACCTATGTGATGTGTGTAGAGGAGTTATCTAAGGTTTGCGCTACCACAGGCGTTGTTGTTTCCGCACATACCTCCCTCTGCATCGACCCGATTATGACCTACGGTACAGAAGAGCAGAAGCAGAAATATGTAAAAGCTCTTGCAACCGGAGAGAAAATCGGCGCTTTCGCTTTAACCGAGCCGGGCGCTGGTACTGACGCACAGGGCGCTCAGACCAAAGCTGTTTTAGACGGTGACGAGTGGGTATTAAACGGTTCTAAATGTTTCATCACCAACGGTAAAGTTGCTGATGTTTACATCGTAATCGCAATCACAAGCATTACCGAGGATAAGAGAGGCAGAAAGAAAAAGAACTTCTCTGCATTTATCGTAGATAAGGGAGCTCCGGGCTTCTCCTTCGGTACAAAAGAGAAGAAAATGGGTATCCGTGGTTCTTCTACATATGAGTTAATCTTTGAGGATTGCAGAATCCCGAAGGAGAACCTCTTAGGAGCAGAGGGAAAAGGTTTCCCAATCGCAATGCACACCCTTGACGGCGGACGTATCGGTATCGCTGCACAGGCTCTTGGTATTGCAGAGGGCGCATTAGAGCGTGCCGTTGCTTACACCAAAGAAAGAAAACAGTTCGGACGTTCCATCGCTCAGCAGCAGAACACACAGTTCAAATTAGCTGACATGGCAACCAGAGTGGAAGCTGCCCAGATGTTAGTTTACAAAGCTGCAATGGCAAAAGCTACCCAGAAGGTATATTCCGTAGAGGCTGCAAAAGCAAAATTATTCGCAGCAGAGACAGCAATGGCTGTTACAACAGAGGTTGTTCAGTTATTCGGTGGATACGGATACATCAGAGAGTACGACGTAGAGCGTATGATGCGTGATGCTAAGATTACAGAGATTTACGAGGGAACCAGCGAGGTTCAGAGAATGGTAATCTCCGGCGCACTGTTGAAATAGCCGCAATACAGCGGAGCGAGAATGGCTGATAGAAATAAGAAGCCATGCTTGCATGAGCGGAATATTTCTATTAGACATTTAAGGGCGCAATGCGCACGAAAGATGCGCAGCATCTTGAGTTCGCTCCGCGTCGAACATATAATAAATATAAGGAGTGAAAATACATGAATATCGTAGTATGTATTAAACAGGTTCCTGATACAAAGGGTGGAGTAAAATTCAACCCGGACGGAACTCTTGATAGAGCAGCAATGCTTGCTATCATGAATCCAGATGATAAAGCTGGTCTTGAAGCAGCGCTTAGAATTAAAGATGAGACAGGTGCAAAGGTTACCGTACTTACCATGGGACTTCCGAAAGCAGATGCAGTTCTCCGTGAAGCAATGGCAATGGGCGCAGACGAAGCAGTTCTTGTAACAGACAGAGTATTAGGCGGAGCTGATACATGGGCAACTTCCACCACCATCGCCGGAGCACTTCGTAATCTGGAGTATGACTTAATCATCACAGGCCGTCAGGCTATTGATGGAGATACCGCACAGGTTGGTCCGCAGATTGCAGAGCACCTTGGACTTCCGGTTATTTCCTATGCTGCAGACATCAAAGTAGAAGGTGATTCTGTTGTTGTAAAACGTCAGTACGAGGACAGATACCATGAATTAAAAGCAAAAATGCCTTGCTTAATCACAGCTCTTTCTGAGTTAAATGTACCACGTTACATGACTCCGGGCGGAATCTTTGACGCATGTGACAAAGAAGTTACCGTTTGGGGAAGAGCAGATTTGAAGGATGTTGACGATTCTGACTTAGGTTTAAAGGGTTCACCGACCAAGATTGCAAAGGCTTCTGATAAAGTAGCAAAAGGCGCTGGAGAGAAAGTAAACCTTGACCCGACAGAGTCCGTAAACTATTTAATTGGTAAATTCAAAGAGAAACACATTATCTAATAAAAAAAGGAAAAGTGGTGAATAAAATGGCTTTAGAAGAATATAAAGGAGTATTTGTCTTTGCTCAGCAGGTGGATAACGTATTAGATGGCGTTGCATTTGAATTACTTGGAAAAGGCAAAGACTTAGCAAAAGATTTAGGTACCGATGTGACTGCTGTTTTGATTGGTTCTGGCGTAAAAGACCTTGCAGACCAGTTAGCAGAGTACGGCGCAGACAGAGTTATCGTTGTAGATGACCCGGAATTAAAAGAGTACAGAACAGAGCCTTATGCACACGCATTGGCATCTGTCATCAACGAGTACAAACCGGATATCATGTTAGTAGGCGCAACCGCTATCGGACGTGATTTAGGTCCTACCGTTTCCGCAAGAGTGAAAACAGGTCTGACTGCTGACTGTACTTCCCTTGAGATTGGCGACTTCCCATTAGTAGCAGCTCCAGGCAAAGAAGACGAGCAGAAACACAACCAGTTATTAATGACACGTCCTGCATTCGGTGGAAATACCATTGCAACTATCGCTTGTCCTGATAACCGTCCGCAGATGGCAACCGTACGTCCGGGCGTTATGCAGAAGATTGCTCCAATCGCAGGCGCAAAGGCAAATGTGGTTGAGTTCAATCCGGGCTTCACACCAAACAACAGATATGTTGAGATTCTTAACATTGTAAAAGCTGTTAAGACAACAGCAAATATCATGGAAGCTAAGATTTTAGTATCCGGTGGACGTGGTGTCGGTTCCAAAGAAAACTTCAAACTGTTAGAGGATTTAGCAGAAGTGCTTGGCGGTACTGTAAGCTGCTCCCGTGCTGTTGTAGAGAATGGCTGGCAGCCTGTTGATTTACAGGTAGGACAGACAGGAAAAACAGTTCGTCCGCAGATTTACTTCGCTATCGGTATTTCCGGTGCAATCCAGCACGTAGCAGGTATGGAGGATTCTGACCTGATTATCGCTATCAACAAAGATGAGGACGCTCCAATCTTTGATGTTGCTGACTATGGTCTGGTTGGAGATTTAAACAAAATCGTTCCTGCACTGACCGCTGCATTGAAAGCAGAATTAGGCAAATAAATAAAACGATAAAAGCAAAACGAGACTGCCGCCCCAGGGGAAATACTTTTGGGACGGCAGTTTTTTGCGGCTGAAAATCCCGGCACAAAAATAAAAGTATTCTAAAGCATTGCCGGAAATCTTGCGAAACCCGTTGTCCAATGCTATACTCATACTTATAGTATTTGGGGATATTGCTTTTGAAATATTCTTATACGGAAGGAAAAAAGAATGGAGAACAGGGTATGAGCGATAAGAAGAAATCAATGTACGGATTTAAACAGGAAAAGGAACAGGGGCAGCAGGGAAAGGATGAACAGAACGCCCTGATGTCTTTGGTGTTTGGTATCATTGGAGCCGCCTTAAGCTGCGGCGGTTTCGGCGTGGTTTTTGGCATTATAGCCATAGGCTTTGGATTTTTGGGACTGAAATCAAAGGAAAAAAAGAAATATGCAATTATCGGCATTATTTTGGGCATCGTAAGTATTGTCATGCTGGTGGTGGTTGCGCTGATGAATTTAACCAACCAGAGTGCAGCCTAGTGTGCTGTACCGTTGATAATTCAGGGCGCAGGCTCTATACTGAAAAACGGAAACGAGAGGGTTTGCTCATGCAGCAGAAAACGAAAACAATTATGGATTATGAGACGGTGCGCTTAGATGAAGAAAATGGGGCTGTCGTCATTATCGACCAGACAAAGCTGCCGGGAAAGATTGAACTGATTTCTTTAAAAACAGCGAAGGAGCTGTGGGATGCTATCTATCTGTTAAAGGTCAGAGGCGCCCCTGCCATTGGCGTGGCGGCAGCCTATGGAATCTATGTGCTGGGCAGGCAGATAGAAACGGAAGATTACGACATCTTTTACCGGGAATTTGTAAAGCAGAAAGACTATTTGGATTCTGCCCGTCCCACCGCAGTCAATTTAAGCTGGGCGTTAAGCCGTATGCTGCGGGTGGTGGAACGGGAGCGGGAGAAGCCTGTTTCTGAGATTAAGGAAAAACTGAGGCAGGAAGCAGTGGCTATTCAGGAAGAAGATATCCGGGTCTGCAAAAAAATCGGAGAGTACGGCTTAGAGCTGGTAAAGCCCGGAGACGGCATTCTGACTCACTGCAATGCGGGACAGCTTGCCACCAGCAGATACGGCACCGCCACAGCCCCCATTTATTTGGGACAGGAGCGGGGCTATCATTTCCGTGTTTTTGCGGATGAGACAAGACCTCTGCTGCAGGGGGCGAGGCTGACCGCCTTTGAATTACAGTCCTCCGGCGTGGATGTGACGCTGATATGCGATAATATGTCCGCCGCCGTGATGAAAAACGGCTGGGTCAATGCTGTATTTGTAGGCTGTGACAGGGTGGCAGCCAACGGAGATACCGCCAACAAAATCGGGACTTCCGTGGTGGCAGCGGTGGCAAAATATTATGGGGTTCCGGTGTATATCTGTGCGCCCACTTCCACGATTGATTTGAACACGCCCACCGGGGCAGAGATTCGCATTGAAGAGCGTCCGGCGGAGGAAGTGACGGAGATGTGGTATCAGGAACGCATGGCGCCGGAGGGCGTGAAGGTTTTTAACCCGGCATTTGATGTGACAGACCATGAACTGATAGCGGGCATTGTCACGGAATATGGTGTAGCGAGAGCGCCTTACACAGAGAGCCTGAAAGAGATTTTCCGGAGGAAGGAAAAAGCGGGACAGATATAAAAAGCATTGGCAGGAAAACCGAAGAACGGAAGATGTGCTATAAATTTCTGCAGAATTGCAGGAAATAAGATAAAAAAGAAGTAAGCGAGGAGGGCAAAATTATGCCAGAAAACAGTAGCTGCAGCAGTGCATCAAGCTGCTCGAGAGAAAGTTGTGAGGGATGTCCAAGCAAGGCGGGAGGCGGCAGCGGAATCGCCAAAGAGCCTATGAATGCGGCGTCAAATATCAAGAAAGTTATCGGAGTTGTCAGTGGAAAGGGTGGCGTTGGAAAATCCTTTGTGACAGCGTCCTTAGCGACAGCCATGAATAAGGCAGGATATAAGGTAGGTATTATGGATGCGGATATAACAGGTCCGTCGATTCCTAAAATGTTCGGTGTCCACGGTCAGGTCTATGGAAGCGAGCAGGGCATGGTGCCTATGGAGGCGGAAAACGGCACAAAAATCATGTCCATCAACCTGCTGTTAGACAATGAGGAAGACCCGGTTATCTGGAGAGGCCCGGTAATTGCCGGAGTAGTAAAGCAGTTCTGGAATGAGACGGTGTGGGGAGATGTGGATTATCTCTTTGTGGATATGCCGCCGGGAACCGGAGACGTGCCTTTGACGGTGTTCCAGTCCCTTCCGGTGGACGGAATTGTGATTGTCACCTCTCCCCAGGAATTGGTGCAGATGATTGTAAAGAAAGCCTACAATATGGCGGAAATGATGAATGTCCCGGTATTGGGCGTGGTGGAAAATTTCAGCTACTTAAAATGCCCGGACTGTGGCAAGGAAATCAAGCTCTTTGGTGAGAGCCAGATTGAAAAGGTGGCGGAGGAATTAAAGCTTCCGGTATTCGGAAAAATGCCTCTTGACCCTGCATTTGCAGAAAAGGCGGACGAGGGAAAATTCCAGGAGCTGGAGAACCCCTATTTAGATACCGCAGTGCGGGCGCTGACCGCATTACTTTAAAAACTTACCACTTACCGGGAAAAACAAACCTCTTGATGTAAAGCTATTTACATCGGGAGGTTCTTTTTTTATACTAAGACCATGCAGAAAAGAAAAGCCCTGCGTGAAAGGGCTGAAAAAATTGCATACCGGAATTTTTTTAGGCAACAAGCCTGTCGGATGCAAAAAGCAGTGCAGAAATGGGGAACAACATGAAAATTAAAATCGAGATAGAGGAAGCCTTAGCGGAGGAAGAAGTCATTATCCGCTGCCGGGGGCTGACGGAGGAGGTGGCAGCCATACAGAAGGCAGTCAGCGAAGTCAGCAGTGGAGCGCAGAAATTTACTTTTTATAAGGGGAATACAGAGTACTATCTGACGTTAGATGAAATCCTGTTTTTTGAGACGGATGACAGTGGAATCAGCGCTCACACGAAAACAGAGACCTATCAGACGAAGTACAAGCTGTATGAACTGGAGGATATCCTTCCCGGATTTTTTATGAGGGTATCAAAATCCGCCATATTAAATACCAATCATATTTACTCTATTAACCGGAACTTAACGGCGTCCAGCGTGGTGGCATTTTCCGGCACCCACAAGCAGGTTTATGTTTCCCGGTATTACTATAAACCATTAATCAGTAAATTAGAAGAAAAGAGGTTGCATCGATGAAAGGAAGAAAAATATTTTGGGGTATCTTTTTTATTTTAGCGGCAGTGATAGTCGTTGTCAGTAAACTTGGCATGATGCCGGATATCGGGGTGTTTACCATCCTTGCCACAGCCTTTATGGTATGGCTGTTTGTAGAGGGTATCCGCCATGTGAATTTCTTTGAAATTTTGTTTTCTGTCGCATTTTTGTGCATTATCTATGATGAACCGCTGGGGATTGAGGCATTGACGCCGTGGACGGTTTTGGCGGCGGCGCTCCTTGGCAGTATCGGCTTATCCATGCTGTTCCGTGGAAAGAAAAAGAATCATTTTGAGGTAGGCGTTGATGTGAACTGGAATGATACAAAGGGAAAAACAGAGACGCAGCAGTGCAGCGGAGAACATATCCACTGTGAAAATAACTTTGGTTCGGCTATCCGCTACATTAATTCCGATAACTTTCAGAACGCTCGTTTGGAGAACAATTTCGGCAGTATGACGATTTACTTTGATAATGCCATCATTCAGGAAGCTTCTGCTTATGTGGAGGTAGAAAACAATTTCGGGGAAACCGCCCTTTATGTTCCGAAGGAGTGGAAGGTGGAGAACCATTTAGAGCATACGTGCGGCACGATTAACGAGTATGGCAGCCCTTTAGGCAGCAGCAATGCGACTCTTTATATCCGCGGCGAGGTGAATTTCGGGCATATTGATGTTTACTATGTGTAGAACATCGGACGTGAAAATCGGATTTGCAAGAGACAGTGTTACAAATAAGAGAGATAGATGAAGATAAAGAAATGGCATAGGAAAGCAGGAGGAAATAAAGATGGAAAATGAAAAAATAAGAAACATTTATGAAGCAGAAGCAGTGAAAGACTTATCGGTTGAGGCAGCGTGCGCAGAGGTGCTCTTTGTGAAGTCCTTAGACGGGCAGATTCATGTGGAAGCGGAGGAGACAGCAAAAGGAAAATACTTCTGTGGAATAAAGGGGGAAAAGCTGGTTGTAAGATATGAAGTTCCCAAAAAATTGATTGCTTTACACAGCGACCCGGCGGCGAGGATTCGGATATTCCTTCCGGCAGAGCTTGCGCTGGAGCAGATAGTGATGGAAATTGGGGCAGGAAGTATGAAAATACAGGAAGCCGCCCTCTCCTGCCGGAACATGTCTGTAGAGGTGGGCGCCGGAAAATGGGAGGCGCAGCAGCTTTCCGTTTCTGAGAAATTTACCATGGAAATCGGCGCCGGGAAAGCGGAGGCGAAGCAGGTGGACGCCGGAATGCTGAATATTGAGTGCGGTGTGGGAGACTGTACCTACGAGGGTGCGGTGCGTGGAGATATCAACGTAAAATGCGGTGTTGGGAATTGTAAGCTGAATCTGGATAATAAAGAAAGTGATTTTAGCTATGATATTTCCTGTGCACTGGGAAATGTCGGAGTTAATGGGAATAAAGTAAAGAGCATTGGAACTCAAAAAATTTCTGCAGGGGAAGAGACATTGGGTAAGGCGACCCTTGAGTGCGGTATTGGGAATATTTTCGTCACCACGAAAATATTGTAGGGTGTGCTGGTGGGATGGGGTATATGAAAGCCCCGTCCCTCGCCACTGCTCCGATAAAGGGGAAGCTAGCAGTTTATAGAAAGCACTTTCGCACCATTGCTGAGTAATTGTCGTATTGCTGAAAACCATATCGCTCATAAAATGCAATCGTTTTGGGGTCAGATGGCATGACCTTCACATACAAAAGATTTTCAAAGCAGTGCATAATCTGCTTCATTAATTCATCACCAATGTGATGCCCCTGATAAGCTGGGTCTACTAGAAGATAATGCAAAAATGCAACGGTTTCACCATCGTCCAGAGCACGAACCAACCCAATCAGTTTGTTGCCGTCCCATGCAGAGATAACATGTGTGGAATTATGCATTGCACGGACAAGTTTTTCGGGATAATTTCCTGATTCCCAATTAACCGATAAAAACAATCTTTGCAACTCGGCGGTAGTGAAATCTTTTATTTGCTTGTATTCAATTTTCATATTACTTCCTCCACAAACAACGATTTGTCATTCTGTTCTTTTTATTCTATCACAATTCCGAGAGCGTGGAAATAATCAGTTTTTCAAGCTGATTTCCTGCCTTTCGGATATACGGCACTGGCGGTCAAAAATGTCTACACTTGAAGTAGTTTATCGGCGGACAGCACCTTGAAAACAGAATGACCGTCCAAAAGAAAGATGACTGGCAGGAGAAGCACGCCGCTAAATTTTCAGTGGATGTTTTTTATAGGTTATACTATAATGTTGTTTGAGATTATGAGGTTGGTTGTAATAAATAAATTTTTACATAATTAAAAATGGCGTGATAGATTCTGCTTATATGGAATGGGATTACAGTGACAAAAACGCAGAAATTATGATGGCTTATATAAAAGAACATCTGCAAAATGCGCCTGGCATACAGCTTTGGAATGTATGGTTAGGAGACAAGAGTACGACACAAAAGAAAAGGATTTCACTGGATAAATTGAAGACACAGCATATTTCGGAAATATGGGGAAAAGGATTTTCCGGAAACGTGGAGTGTCTTGAAATATATAAAATCCGGAAAGGTTAAAACTGGCAGGAAAAAAGGTCTGTGATTGCGTGGCGTGAAGCAGCAAGCGCAGGTCTGGTTTTATCAGCAGATAGGGCGTATATGAAAGCCCCGTCCTTCGCCCCTGCCCGATAAATGGGAGGTTACCGATTATCCATATACCAATTCCTTGATAACTGCCTCTGTCAGCTTTAATGCCTCGGTAATGTTTGGCGTAATGTAATATATAAAATCCGGGTCATGTACATAGCAAATGATTTGGGCAGCTGCTCCTTTGGGGCTTGGATTATAGTCCAACATCAGATAGATAGAGTTCGCATACTCCGCAAACGGAAACCAGCGTTCACGTGATAAATACGGCTTTATGCGCTCATCTAATTGTTGCAGTTGCTTTTCATCAATTATATCTGGAAACTCAATCATTTCGTGAGGTTCATTTTGAAAATAGGATTTTATTTCTCTCATTTCTTGTAAGGATAACAAGCGATATCCATGATAAAAGTCTTTTTGCGGCCATATTAAACTCATATATCCAGTACCATTTTTATATTTGTATACAGCTTTGAAATCCTCTGGCAATTTTATTTGGAATTGTTGTTCGAAATCGTTTAATTGTTCCTCTGTTGCGCCCTGAATTGCAAGATACCCGTCTATAACCTCTTGCTCAATTTCTTCGTCATTTAATGCCTCGGCATTATCAAGGAAAAGCTGCTCATTTCGTTTAATAACTTCTATTACATTATCCATGTTACCAATCTCCCCAAATTCCGATTTGTCATTCTGTTCTTTTTATTCTATCACAATTCCGAGAGCGTGGAAATAATCAGTTTTTCAAGCTGATTTCCTGCCTTTCGGATATACGGCACTGGCGGACAAAAATGTCTACGCTTGAAGTGGTTTATCGGTGGACAGCGCGTTGAAAACAGAATGATTGTCCAAAAGAAAGATGACTGGCAGGAGAGGCACGCCGCTAAATTTTCAGTGGATGTTTTTTATAGGTTATACTATAATGTTGCTTGAGATTATGAGGCTGATTGTAATAAATAAATTTTTTTACAATTAGCACATTAATAACGGAGTAATAAAAAATCCGGAAAGGTTGGATCTGGCAGAAATAAATGAAACCAGTATTAGAAAAGAGAAAAAGTGGATATAAAATTACTGGGCTGGCGTTGGTAATTCTAATAGGAATTATGATAACAATGCTCGCAGTAGAATTTCGGAATATGGGAACCAAAACAAATGGCTCTATGGTATTGGTAGATGAAACATTGTATTACAGTAACAGGTCTGGCGGTGTTTATTGTTATAATAAGCAAAATGGCTATGAGAGAATTATAAAGAAATCAGATTCATTATTTGGTTATCAGGATGGAAAAATCTATTATACTTATGGAAACCATTTTTATACATATGAAATAAAAAGCGGTTCCATAGAAGAAGTGGAATCCTTTATAGAAGAAATAGGTTTTTGCTATTCTGAACCGGCAGATAACAACAGCCAGGTAAATAAAATTTTGCAGGATAATGAGGAAATTGCATTGGATGCACCATATGCTATTTATGAGGGACAGGTGTTGTATGTGCTGCATAATGCGTATGGTGGATATATTTCTGTTTATGAGACGGAAAATTTAGTAGATGGAAGCATCAAAGTACTGGAAGAAACAGAGACAATATTGGAGTATAGCTATACACTTTGGCAGGCATTACAATATAGGCTGAATAGTTGAAAGACATAAAACCCGCCCCTCAAATTTCCAACTTCGGAAATTTGAGGAGCGGGTTCCTGCATACGAAAGAAATTCATCAGTCATACTGTCTCACCGGAATCCTGTCCAGTTCCCCGGTACAATCCAGATAAAAAGTAACAAAGGTCTGGTTCTTATAAGGCGAAATCCAAAGCGCCGCAAACCCAAAGGAACACAAAATCAAGGCATCCCAACCGAGAAAACTGAGCAGCAGATAGAGCAGACGTCTCCGGTTATGCTTCATCAGCAGCCGGCACTCCTTAAAGGCGTCCGTCACGCGGAAGCCCGGATTGTCCAACAGCAGCATACTGACAAACTGATAAGTCAGCAGCAGATAGGTGCACAATACCAGAGAAAACACTACAGTGAGAACCAGCACAAACCGCGACGGAATACTGTCATTGGAAAAATAGGAATACAGCAGCCCTCCGAAAACGGGAATGCAGCCCAGAACAAACAGCAGCGCCGTCAAAAACCCCGCCCCGAAATATTTCTCCGTCCGCTGGCGGAAAGGCGTAAAAATCTGCGTAATCTTAAATTCATAGCTCCTTGTCATATTCAAATGCAAAAGGCTCACCCCGCAGCCTAATACAAAGCTCACCAGGGTAATGAGAAATTCAGCAATCAGCGTAATAATAAGCTGGGAGTCCGTAGGGTTATTTCCCATGGACATAGAAAAGGGGATTTCGATTGCCATGGGGATAAAACTGGCGGCAACGAAAGCCCCCATCGGTACACTGTACCTGTCATTTAAGATATCTCTTGATATCCGTTTGATTTCTTTGGAAGAACGTTTCATTGGAGCAACTCCTTTTCCTGTCAAAAATTAAGCCACATAATCAATTTCCCTGCCCTTTAAGTTCATGGCGTCCTGTGCCTTTCGCTCCTGCTGGTAGGGATTGGATTCATTCGGATATTTTATCATCGTGTTGGTGGTACCGCCGGAAACATAAGTGCGCCCGCATTCCGGACAGGTGGAGGTACGGATGGAAACAGAGGCGGAAACCACTTTCCCGTCAGCCTCAGCAGCCTTGGAGTAGGCATTGGAAACATGCTCCCCTTCATGGGCGCGCACCGCAGAACCCGCTGCCTCCGGGGAGATATGGGAGGCGGATTTATAAGACACATTTTCGTCCGAGCCGTCCTGATATTTGCGCTTTTTACAGGTTTCACACTCTTCCGGGGAAGATTCATACCCGGCTTTTTTCATTTCATCTGTATTATAGAGAGAATAATTCCCCATCTTATCATAATTGGAAAATCCAACTGGCATCATAGCAATCCGCTCCTTTCCTTTCGCTTTTGTTTGATTTTTTCATTATATCGTGAGCACAGCTCACTCAATAATTTTGCCGTTCGCCAATCATGTAAACATGTTGGCTCGCTTGCGCTCATTATAACACAGGAAAAGAAAAGAGAAAAGAGCATTTGCATATAACATTTGCAATGAGGAAAAAGAAGCAGTATACTTTTGTTGCCGTTCACAGTAAAAACTGCACTGGAGCCTGAGCGGTGAACCGGGCGCAGATTTTCACTGTACCTGCATGATAATGTTTTTTGCTCAAGCGTTTGCTATGGGTAAAGCGGGCGCAGATTTTCACTGTACCTGTATAACGGTAGGCAAAATCAAAATATTTTTCATAAATACAGCAAGGAGAGGAAAAGGATATGAACGTACAAAAAGAACCGCAAAAACACAGAGCAGTAGAAAACGGTTTTTACATTGCAGGCATCTGTCTTGCGGCTGTTATTTTTCTGTATTTTCTTTTTTATAGGATAACGGGCTTCCGCCTGGAAAAATATCTCGCCCCCTGTATGTTCCATGAGGTGACAGGCTATTACTGTCCGGGCTGTGGTATCACCAGGGCAATTTACGCCTTCTTTGAGGGAAAATTGCTGCAAAGTTTTCTTTATCATCCGTTTGTCCTTTATGCAGCAGTTGTCGGGGGCTGGTTTCTTGTCAGCCAGACCATAGAGCGGCTTTCCAAAGGGAAAATTGCCATCGCAATGCGTTACCGGGACGGTTATCTCTGGCTCGCTTTAGCGGTACTTATCCTGAATTTTCTGGTAAAAAATATAGCGCTACTGGTTTTCCACACAGACCTGCTTGCAGGGTAAGCATTTAGTAACTCCGCATCAGCGCATCATAATCAATTCCCATCATCTCATACATTTCCCGCGCCATATTTTCAATTCCGCCAAAATAAACGTTTGCCACCACAATGGTGTAGACGAACATAAGAAGAATGATGCCAAGTGCAACGGCGCTGATGGCAAGCCCATATTTGGCACGGGGAGAAAAACGCATCTCACCGCCTCTTGACAGAAGCGCAAAGGTAATGCCCAAAGCGCCGCAAATGAGCGTGGGGTAGACTGTGCACATGGTAATAAATGCGAGAACTCCCATAAGCAGGGAAAGATTCTCCATTCTTGCGGAGTGGCGGTCCTTTCTATAAGAAGATTGATAATCCATAAACAGCCTCCAAAATAAAGATTTTTAGCATATTGTAGCATGTACCGGGAAAAAACACAAATCAAAATCTATTTGTAATGTTTGTGAAGAACTGCTATGATAGGACTTGGAAAACGGAGCCTCATTTGAAAAGGCAGGGCTTCGTTCCTAAGCTATGGAAAGGCATGGACAATTAGCATGGATATTACAGCGAAAATCGCCGAAGAGCTCGGCATAAAGAAACATCAGGCGGAAGCCGCCATAAAATTAATTGACGAGGGAAATACCATTCCCTTTATTGCACGTTACCGGAAAGAGGTGACGGGGGCATTAAATGACGAGGTTCTCCGTAACCTCTTTGAACGGCTGAATTATCTCCGCAACTTAGAGGAGCGGAAGGAAACGGTTCTTGCCAGCATTGAGGAACAGGGCAAGCTGACAGAGGAACTAAAGGCGCAGATTTTAGCGGCGGAAACCATGGTGGCAGTGGAGGACCTCTACCGTCCTTATAAACCGAAACGCCGCACCAGGGCTACCATCGCAAAAGAAAAAGGTTTAGAGCCTTTAGCCAATATCATCACCTTACAGATGATAAACACATCTTTAGCGGCGGAGGCTGAAAAATTCATTGACCCGGAAAAAGAAGTGAATACGGCGGAGGACGCCATTGCAGGGGCAAAGGATATCATTGCGGAGAGCATTTCCGACGAAGCGGATTACCGCACCCGTATCCGTGACATGACAGTGAAAAAGGGACGCATCGTTTCTGCGGCGAAGGACCCGGAGGCGGAGAGCGTTTATGAGATGTATTATGAGTTTGACGAGCCGGTGGCAAAGCTGGCGGGACACCGTATCCTTGCATTAAACCGAGGGGAAAATGAGAAATTCCTCTCCGTCAAGGTGGAGGCTCCGGAGGAGGATATTCTCCGCTATTTGGAAAAACAGGTTATCGTTAAGGAAAATAAAGAGACAACCCCGGTATTAAAAGAAGTCATCGAGGATGCCTATGACCGCTTAATCGCCCCGGCAATCGAGCGTGAAATCCGCAGCGATTTGACGGAGCGGGCGGAGGACGGCGCCATTAAGGTGTTTGGCAAAAACTTAGAGCAGCTCCTAATGCAGCCTCCAATCGCAGGACAGGTGGTGTTAGGCTGGGACCCGGCGTTCCGTACCGGATGTAAGTTGGCAGTGGTAGACCCCACCGGAAAGGTGTTAGATACCACCGTCATTTACCCTACAGCGCCCCAGAATAAAGTGGAGGAGGCAAAGGCGGTTTTAAAGAAACTGATTTCCAAGTACCACATTACCCTGATTTCTTTAGGAAACGGAACTGCCTCCCGGGAATCCGAGCAGGTCATTGTAGAGCTGTTGAAGGAAATTCCGGTAAAGGTGCAGTATATCATCGTCAATGAGGCAGGGGCGTCCGTTTATTCCGCCAGTAAGCTGGCAACGGAGGAATTTCCCAATTTTGACGTGGGACAGAGAAGCGCCGCGTCTATGGCAAGACGTCTGCAGGACCCGCTGGCGGAGCTGGTGAAAATCGACCCGAAATCCATCGGCGTGGGGCAGTATCAGCATGATATGAACCAGAAAAAATTAAGCGAAGCCTTAAGCGGCGTGGTGGAGGACTGCGTCAATAAGGTGGGCGTGGACTTGAATACCGCCTCCGCCTCCCTGTTGGAATATGTTTCCGGTATCAGCAAGGCGATTGCCAAAAATATCGTGGCGTACCGGGAGGAAAACGGCAGATTTGAAACCCGCGCGCAGCTTCTGAAGGTGGCAAAATTAGGACCCAAGGCTTATGAGCAGTGTGCAGGCTTTCTGCGCATTAACGACGGGAAGAATCCGCTGGACGCCACCGGAGTGCATCCGGAGAGCTATGAGGCGGCAAAACAGCTGTTGGAGCGGCTAGGATTTACCACGGAGGACATTAAAAACAGAAATCTTGACGGTATCTCAAAGAAGGTATTCGATTATAAAAAGCTGGCGGCGGAGTTAAACGTGGGTGAGCTGACCCTGCAGGATATTGTGAAGGAACTGGAAAAACCGGCGCGTGACCCCCGCGAGGATATGCCGAAGCCCATTCTCCGCAGTGATGTGCTGGAAATGAAGGACCTGACGCCGGGCATGACATTAAAGGGCACGGTGCGGAACGTCATAGATTTCGGGGCATTCGTGGATATCGGCGTTCACCAGGACGGACTGGTACATATCTCCCAGATGAGTGATAAATTCATCAAACACCCCTTAGAGGTGGTCAGCGTCGGAGATATTGTGGAAGTGAAGGTAATGAGCGTGGATTTAAAGAAACAGCGAATCCAGCTTACCATGAAGCTGAACGGCTAGTGTACGGTCCGGTTAGCAGCAGGATGTTATATTAAGAAAATTTCTGACCGGGGATTGACAGATGGCGGTCAGAAACATAAAATTTGTTTAAATAAGAAATGATTTGAGGTAAATTGACAAATGAATACAGCAAAGACAAACAAGAAGGTAAATGTGAGATATGTGACAGTGACGGCAATGCTTTCTGCCATTGCGTTTATTTTGATGTTTTTAGATTTCTCCATACCATTTATCATGCCGGAATTTATTAAGATGGATTTGTCAGAGCTTCCGGCGCTCATCGGAGCATTTTCCATGGGACCCGTGTGCGGCGTGACGGTCTGCCTGGTGAAAAATCTGCTTCATTTATTTATTTCCACCACGGGCGGCGTTGGGGAATTATCTAACTTTTTGCTGGGAGCGGCTTTTGTACTTCCGGCAGGGCTGATTTACAAGCACAAAAAATCAAGAAAAAACGCACTCATTGGCTCACTTTTAGGCGCTGTCATTATGGCAGTGTTCAGCGTCGCATCAAATTACTATCTGGTATATCCGGCATATTACAGACTGATGGTGCCGGAGGAAACCGTGTTTGCGGCATACCAGAAGATACTTCCCTCCGTGGAAAATATGCTGCAGTGCCTCGTATATTTCAACATGCCCTTTACGCTGGTGAAGGGATTGTTTTCCGTGGTGATTACGTTTCTGGTGTATAAACACATTTCACCCATTTTAAAGGGCACGAACCGATAGTTTTGCAAAAGAAAGGAAGGGCGCGCAATGCCGATAAAATTTGATATTACCTTAAGGACGAAGGATATGTACCGTTTTAACCTGTACCAGACCTACACCGGATTTCAGGGCTGGTTTTCTATCGTGGTGAGTATTCTGGCATTTGCTATGGCAGTAGTTACCTGGGGAGAGGTGACTGTGGGGAGAACAGTACTGTGTGTTATTTTGGGAATTTTGCTTTTGGTGTATATGCCGCTGACGCTTTATCTGCGTTCGAAGCACAATATCGCAGCGTCGGAGGTGCTCAAATATCCGTTGCATTTCTCCGTGGGGGAGGACGGATTTACCGTATCCCAGAAGGAAGAAAGCGCAAAATTGCCCTGGGAACAGATTTATAAGATGGTTGCCACAAAGAGCAATGTGCTGGTTTACAGTAACCGTATCAATGCCTACGTGATACCGCGGGAACAGTTAGGGGACGCCTATGGGGCGCTGGCGGAATTGGCAGGCAGGAAGCTGCCGAAATACCGCCTGAAAATGAAAGCGTAAAGGGGAGATTATGGAAGAAATGATTTATGAAACCTGGTCACCGGAGGAAACAAGGGTGTTAGGGGAAAAAATAGGCGCTGCCGCAAAGCCGGGGGACTTGTATACGCTGGTGGGAGATTTGGGCGTGGGAAAAACCGTCTTTACCCAGGGGATTGCAGAGGGGCTTGGAATCCGTGAGCCTATCTGCAGTCCGACTTTTACCATTGTGCAGGTCTATGAGGAAGGCAGAATGCCCTTTTACCATTTTGACGTCTACCGTATCGGCGAAATCGAGGAAATGGACGAAATCGGTTACGAGGATTATTTTTACGGGGAAGGGCTCTGCATGGTGGAATGGGCAAACCTGATTGAGGAAATTCTGCCGCAGGAGCGCTTTGACGTCACCATAGAAAAGGACTTGGAAAAAGGCTTTGATTACCGGAAAATCATCATAAAGGAGCATGGAGCGGAAAAATGAAAATATTAGGGTTAGACAGCTCCGGATTAGTGGCAAGCGTTGCCATTGTCTGTGACGATAATTTGTTGGGAGAATACACTGTAAACTACAAAAAGACCCATTCCCAGACCCTTCTGCCGATGTTAAAGGAAGTGGCGGATATGGTAGAGCTGGATTTGCAGACCATAGACGCCATTGCCATAGCGGGAGGTCCCGGTTCTTTCACCGGGCTTCGGATTGGCTCTGCCACCGCAAAGGGGTTAGGACTGGCGTTAGAGAAGCCCATTGTCTCCGTTCCCACGGTGGATGCGCTGGCGTATAATCTGGCGGGAAATAAGAACATGGTCTGTCCGCTGATGGACGCAAGGAGGAACCAGACCTACACCGGGCTTTATACCTTTGAGGGCAATGAGATGCAGGTGGTGAGGGAGCAGTGTGCCGTTGGCATTGATGAAATTGTGGACGATATCAATACAAAGGGGATGCCTGTAGTATTTTTGGGGGACGGAGTGCCCGTTTTCTCAGAATATATCAAAGAACACTGCGGAGTGCCTTATTATTATGCGCCGCCCCACTTAAACAAACAGCGTGCCGGAGCAGTGGCAGCGTTAGGAGCAGTATATTTTGCAAGAGGACAGTATGAGACGGCGGCAGCCCACAAGCCGGAGTATTTAAGACTTTCCCAGGCGGAGCGTGAGCGGAACGAGCAGCAGGCTGCCTGCCCGTAATGCTCAGTGGTTAGAACCCAGAAAGCGGCTAAATACAAAAAAGAAAGAAGTAACCGTATGATTACAGTCAGAAATATGCAGATTAAGGATGTACAGCCTGTCAGCAGAATCGAGCAGGAGGTATTTTCAAAGCCGTGGAGTTACCAGGGCTTTGTGGACGCATTAAATCTTGGAAACACCATATTTTTAGTGGCGGAGGAAGAGGGGAAAATCTTAGGCTACATCGGGATGTATCTGTCCTTAGACGAAGGGGAAATCACGAATGTGGCAGTCACAGCGCGGGAGCGTCAGCGCGGAGTGGGCGGACTTTTACTGGCAGAAATGAAAAAAGAGGCGGAGCGCCGCTCCATTGCCAGAATTGTGCTGGAAGTGAGAGTTTCCAATGACAGCGCCATAAGGTTGTACGAACGGAATGGATTTCAGAACTGCGGCGTCCGCAGGGGCTTTTATGATTTGCCAAAGGAAGATGCCTATATTATGATATATGGCCAGTAATTTCCACTATATGTAGGTTTGCGTTCCCGATATAATTAGGAGAAGTAAATTACAAAAAGATAGCTGGAGGAAGAAAATGAGCAGAAAAAACGGAATAATCTACTGTAACCGCTGTGGAAAGGAAATTTGTACGGAGGAATTGAAGGACAAAACCTCCTTTCTGGCGATTCGGAAAGAGTGGGGATATTTTTCGGACAAAAAAGACGGGATGATTCACAGCATGGATATCTGCGAAACCTGCTATGAAAAAATGGTGGACGCCTTTGTGATACCACCGGAAGAAAAGAAGATGACAGAGTTTGTTTAGAGTGAGATAGAAGGAGAAGTACATGTTAGATGTATGTCTTTTAGGAACCGGAGGAATGATGCCGCTGCCGCACCGCTGGCTGACAGCAGCCATGATGCGCTACAATGGCAGCAACCTCTTAATTGACTGCGGAGAGGGCACTCAGATTGCCATTAAGGAGAAGGGCTGGACCTTTAAACCCATAGATATCATATGTTTTACCCATTATCATGCGGACCATATCAGCGGACTGCCCGGACTGCTCCTTACCATGGGAAATGCAGAGCGGACGGAGCCGCTAATTATGATTGGACCCAAGGGGTTAGAGCGTGTGGTGGGGGCGCTCCGTACCATAGCGCCGGAGCTGCCTTTTCCAATTCAATATATTGAGATAACGGAGCCACAGGCCGATATAGAATTAAAGGGATATCATATCCACGCTTTCCGGGTAAACCACAACATTACCTGTTACGGCTATTCAGTGGAAATCCGCCGTGCCGGAAAATTTCAGGTGGAGCAGGCGATAGAGCGGCAGATACCGAAAAACTTCTGGAGCCGTCTGCAAAAGGGAGAAACGATTACCGCTGAAAACGGTGAGACATACACTCCTGATATGGTGTTAGGAGCGCCCCGGAAAGGGATTAAAGTGACTTACTGCACAGATACCAGACCCACGGAAAGCATTGCGGCTTCCGCTAAGGATTCGGATTTGTTTATTTGCGAGGGAATGTATGCAGAAAAAGAAAAGCTTGCCAAGGCAAAACAGTATAAGCATATGACCTTCTACGAGGCGGCAGAGCTGGCAAAGCGCGCCAATGTGGCGGAAATGTGGCTGACCCATTTTTCCCCGTCGCTGGTGAGGGCGGAGGACTATATGCCCCAGGTACATGCTATTTTTGAACATGCTGTGTTAGGCAAGGATGGAAAAAGCGTGGAACTGCTCTTTGAAGAGGAAGAAGAAACGTAGAGCATAAACGCTCCGGAAGGGAGGATTTTTATGAAGAAAAAGAATATCAGAGTTATCATTTTTGCAGTTGTCTGTATTGCGCTGCTGGTGGGGGCGTTCTGGTGGGTGAACCACAGCCGGGAAGCGTCCGTGGAGGATACCGTGAATCTGACGGAAGTACAGAAAGTGATTACGAAGGACTTGGATAAAAATTATCCGGAAACGCCCAGAGAAGTGGTAAAGCTTTATAACCGTATCATTTCCTGCTTTTATGGGGAAAAGTATTCGGAAGATGAACTTTACAGCTTAGGGGAGCAGGCGAGGAAGCTGTTTGATGCAGAACTGTTAGAGAATAACCCCGAGGATGCTTATTTTGATGCCTTAAAGGCGGATATTGCAGAATATAAAGAAAAATCCAAGACCATTGCCTCCACTTCCGTGTGCGACAGCAATGACGTGAAGTTCCAGAAAATAGACGGGGACGAGTGCGCCTATGTGACAGCGTCCTATTTTATCAATGAAAACAAGCAGTACAGCCGGACTTATCAGACCTATGTTTTGAGGAAAGATGAAGATGGAAGATGGAAGATTTTAGTATTCTACCAGACAGAAGGAGAATCATCCGAGAATGAGTGAGAAAGAGATAAAAATACTGGCAATCGAGAGTTCCTGTGATGAAACGGCAGCAGCCGTGGTGGTAAATGGGAGGGAGGTAAAATCCAATGTGATTTCCTCCCAGATTGCCCTGCATACCTTATATGGCGGAGTAGTGCCGGAAATCGCTTCCCGCAAGCATATCGAGAAAATCAACCAGGTCATTGAGCAGGCGCTCACAGAGGCGGATACCACATTAGATGAGATAGACGCCATTGGAGTGACCTATGGACCGGGACTGGTGGGAGCCCTGTTAGTGGGAGTGGCAGAGGCAAAGGCAATCAGTTATGCCAGAAACATACCTTTGGTGGGCGTGCACCATATTGAGGGGCATATCTGCGCTAACTACATAGAAAATAAAGATTTAGAGCCGCCCTTTTTGTGCCTTGTGGTATCCGGCGGTCATACCCATTTGGTAAAAGTACTGGATTATGGAAAATATGAGATTTTAGGCAGAACCAGGGATGATGCGGCAGGAGAGGCATTTGACAAGGTGGCGCGCGCCATCGGATTAGGCTATCCCGGAGGTCCTAAGATAGAGAAGGTATCCCATGAGGGGAATCCCCATGCGATGGAGTTCCCAAGAGCGAAAATAGCAGACGGTCCCTATGATTTCAGCTTCAGCGGATTGAAATCTGCAGTGTTAAATTATCTGAACGGCTGCCGGATGAAGGGAATACCGGTCGTGCAGGCAGATGTGGCGGCATCCTTTCAGAAAGCCGTGACAGATGTCCTGATTGGCAATGCTATGCGGGCGGTGGATGAATTCGGGATGGACAAGCTTGCCATTGCGGGCGGCGTGGCGTCTAACGGGACGCTGCGGGAAGGCATGAGGGAAGCATGCGCGAAAAAGGGCGTGGCATTTTATCACCCCTCGCCTGTTTTCTGTACCGATAATGCAGCTATGATTGGAGTGGCGGCATATTATGATTATAAGAACGGAAAGAGGGACGGGCTGGACTTAAATGCCGTACCGAATTTAAAGCTGGGGGAGCGGTAGAAGCCTATGAAGAAATATACGGCGATAGTTTTAGCGGCGGGCGCCGGAAAACGTATGAATACAAAGGTGCATAAGCAATATTTGGAAGTAGCAGGGAAACCGCTGCTTTATTATACGCTGAAAGCCTTTGAAGAGAGCCGGGTGGATGATATCGTGCTGGTGACGGGAGCAGGGGAAGAAGCATACTGCCATAAGGAAATCATTGAAAAATATGGGTTTCATAAGGTAAAAGCAGTGGTTGCCGGAGGAAAAGAGCGTTACCACTCCGTATATCAAGGGCTGTTAGCGGCGGAAGGGGCAGATTATGTCCTGATACACGACGGAGCAAGACCCTTAGTGGAAAACGCCGTGATAGAGCGCTGCATGGAATCGGTGGAAAAATATCAGGCGTGTGTGGTAGGAATGCCGGTGAAGGATACCATAAAAATCGTGGATGGGGAGCAGTTTGCAAAGGAGACGCCGGACAGAAGCAGTCTCTGGCAGGTGCAGACGCCGCAGACCTTTTCTTATACACTGATAAGAGAGGCATACCGCAAAATGTTGGAGCAGGAGGATACTGCCATCACAGATGACGCCATGGTGGTGGAACGCATGACCTCCGTACCTGTAAAACTAATTGAAGGCAGCTATCGCAATTTGAAGATTACAACGCCGGAAGATTTGCTGCTGATGGAGGCTTATCTTCGGTAAAGATAAGGGGAAGTGAGGCATTTCCCTGATGTTGGCAGTGTGAAAGTGGAAGGAATTACTTCGTGCTTCAAAAAATATACCAAAAAATAAAAATAATTGTTGACATTGTAAGATGTTAATGCTAAAATAACTTTTGCACTGATTTGATGTGCAAAACACGGAGAGGTATCGAAGTGGTCATAACGAGGCGGTCTTGAAAACCGTTTGTCCGCAAGGGCGCGTGGGTTCGAATCCCACCCTCTCCGCTTACTGAGCTGAATACCCCGATTGGTTTCGGATAGGTATCTGGGAAGTATAATTTTATAAAGTAATCTTATTCGGAGAAGTACCCAAGCTGGCCGAAGGGACACCCCTGGAAAGGGTGCAGGTCGTTAATAGCGGCGCGAGGGTTCAAATCCCTCCTTCTCCGCTTGCTTGATTAGTGCAGCAGCGCCAACAGAAACGTTGGAAAAAGATTTTGGAAAAAGTCGAAAAAAGTTGTTGACAAAACGCATTTAGTGCGGTAATATAATCAAGCTGACTGCAAAACCCAAATGGTTTGCAAACAGAAAATAAAAAAGTTGTTGACAAACAGAAACGTTTATGATAAAATATCAAAGCTGTCTGCTTGAAAGACAACAAGGGTTGAGCAAAAGCTCCTCCTGGAAAGAAACACTTTCTTCTATATAATAACGAAGAAAAACTTCTTTTAAAAAAATAAAAAAAGTTGTTGACAAACAAGTTTGAAAGTGGTATAGTAAATAAGCTGTCGCTGAGAACTAAACAACAGCAAGAAAGTTGCGAAGCAACTTTAGCAGCTTCGCAAAGCGAAGAAGTTAGAACCTTGATAACTGAACAGTGAAATAACCTTGAAAGATTTTGAATTTCAAGCTGTCAAAACCAAGCATACTTGGTTGACAGACGAACCGCTTCCAATCAAAAAGATGGAAGCGACCTAAAACAGTAAAATCACGGAAGAGTTCGCAAGAACAAAGAAGTGATAAGCCAGATAATATCTGGACAGAGTCAAACAAATTATAACATGAGAGTTTGATCCTGGCTCAGGATGAACGCTGGCGGCGTGCTTAACACATGCAAGTCGAACGAAGCACTTTAT